>Ga0315280_10000160_pt1 | contig 125480 bp, 98 predicted proteins | sample YL17G06_40_MG_FD_203697 | JGI IMG/M metagenome (GOLD analysis project Ga0315280, IMG submission 203697) | Sediment microbial communities from Yellowstone Lake, YNP, Wyoming, USA - YL17G06_40 | ecosystem: Environmental > Aquatic > Freshwater > Lake > Sediment | place: USA: Wyoming | collected... | reverse complement strand
TGCTGGCCCGGCTGGACGATCCCGACCCGACCGCGCGTATCACCGCCCTGGAAGTGCTCGAAGATATGATCAGGCCGGCAAATTATGAGAAGGTGAAAGACCCGGCTTACCGCTCCAAGATCAAGCAGGCGTTTCTCAGAGGTCTTTCTGACAAGAATCCTGTCGTACGACAGGCCGCGGTGGATGGTCTTGCTCAATTGGGCGATCCCGATGTGATACCTTTACTGGAGCAGGTCGCCGAGCATGATCCCGCTTTTTTGGCAGGACAAGCAGAGGGCGGGAAAGACCTGTATTACGTGAGGCGATCTGCTCGAAGAGCCCTGGCGGAATTGAAGGCCAAAGGGCAGAAAAAGAGGTAACCTTCGAACTCGCGGGCGTGCGTGTCTTCTACAAAAGCTGTTGAAATTCATACCGACGGACGAGGGCATGAGCAACAAGTGGGGACCGTCCCAGACCGACTGAGCTAACCACCACGCCGGGAGTTACGCGTCAGACACCATCTTGCCGGAGGAACGACCCCATTAGAGACTGGCATGCGAAAACAGGACGACTTGCGGTCACGCTGTTCTCGGGTTTAGTCCTCGCCGCGCCCAGCGGCCACCAGGAGGCTCCGCCAGAGGTGGGGGAGCTCAAAGCCGTCTTGGAGGAGTTCAAGGCTCCCGAGTGGAAGACCCGCGCAGAGGCCTTCTACCAGCTCATAAGGCTGGGTGGGGGAGAGTGGGGCAATGTCGCTGGCGCAGTGAAGAATGTGCTTCATGATTACCCTGACCAGTCTGAGCAGGTTAAGCTGGCCCTCATCAGGTTGCTCGAGCGGGAGAATACGCAGTTCGGTGAATACCTGCGCAAACATGAAGACCGGGGAAAGTTCACGGACTATCAGGGCGATGTCATTAATGCCGTCATTACCCTCAAGGACCCACGTTCCATGGACGCCCTCTTGGGCGCCTTTATGACGGGCTTTACGGCGGTCCTCCGGGCACTGGCCGAATTTGCTCCCTTGTCGCTCGACCCGGTGCTGGCCCGGCTGGACGATCCCGACCCGACCGCGCGTATCACCGCCCTGGAAGTGCTCGAAGATATGATCAGGCCGGCAAATTATGAGAAGGTGAAAGACCCGGCTTACCGCTCCAAGATCAAGCACACGTTTCTCCGGGCCACCTCCGACCACGACCCTGTTGTAAGAGAGGTTGGGGTCAGAGGGCTCGCTGCCTTGGGCGACACCGACGTCATTCCTCTGCTGGAAAAGATGGCGTGCGAGGACCGAGGGCACTACCCGCGGCGGACGGATAGCAGCTGGTCTGACTACTACCTTGTACGCGAAGCGGCCAAGCAAGCCCTCGCCAAACTCCGCGCAAAAGAGAACAGACAAAGATAGCAGTTCGCGGACCTTTACTTTCTTTGCGGCCATCGCCACAAGCGAAAGGGTTCGGCGGCGGGCACCTCCCGCTGTCGGCGCCCGTCCGAGGGCCAACGCCACCGCTGAGTTTCCCGGCGAGGACGGCCCGGCGCAAGCTAGCGCGGCAGGGAGATGCGGAAGGTGGTGCCGCGATTGATTTCGCTCGAGAAATCGATCGAGCCGTTGTGAAGCTGCAAAATGCGGAACGTCATGGCGAGGCCCACGCCGGTGCCACCGGGTTTGGTGGTATAGAAAAGGGAGAAGATCTTTTGACGAGCTTCCGGCGGAATACCCGCACCCTGGTCGGCGATTGCGAGTTCCAGGCGATGAGGCGTCGCGCGTGGTGTCACTTTCAGTTCTCCGCCAGAGGGCATGGCTTGGCAGCCATTCAGAACCAGATTCAGAAGGGCTTGCTTCATCAGGTCGCGGTCCACACGCACGGTGGGGAGAGTCCCGTCGTGCTCGAACACCAGCCGGACGTTGTTCTGCTGGGCCTGGGGCTCGGCCAGCGTAAAGACCTCGCGAATCAGGCCCGCGACGTCCGTCTCCGCGAGATGGATTTCGACCGGCCGCGTGAAATCGAGGAAAGTCTTCACCACGCGGTCCAGGCGCCGGATTTCCGCGGAGAGAATGTTCAACTGCGGCTCCACGCGCTCGCCCTGATCGGCGAGTTTCGCCTTCAGGATTTCCAGTTGCAGGACCATAGCGTTGAGCGGGTTCTTGACCTCGTGGGCGACTCCGGAAGTGAGTCGGCCGAGAGCCGCCAGTTTGGTGGTAATGTCAATTTGGTCCTCAAGCTCGGCGCGCGTGCTGGCGTCGCGCAAGGTCACGAGGCACCCCACGCGCTCGCCCTGGCCCTCCACGAACTGCGCGCTGACCACTACGCGCGTCGCGGCATCTGCGGACAACTCGAGCGTTTGCCAGCCGAACGATTGCCGTGTCCGGAACGCCTCCCGCAACACGTGGTGGGGCATGGTGGGGGCGGAAAAGACCTCTGCCGCAGGGCGATTCACCAGCGCCCCCACGGCGCCGCCGAGAAAGCGCGCGACTGCCGGTGTGGCCAGCACCAGCCGGTCCTGCCTGTCGAATAGCAATAGGCCGTCGCTCAACCTAGAGAAGAGTTGGTCGAGATTCTCCTTCAGTTGCAGGAAGGCCGCCTTCTCGCCCCGCATCTGCTCGCCCAACAGATTCAGCTTGGAGGAGAGGATGCCCCACTCGTCGGTGCGGTCGAGTTGGACGGGCCTTTCGCCACTTGCCAGGCGGTCCACGCTGTGGGAGATGGTCTCCAGCGGGCGCAGCAGGCGAAACGACACGAGGCCTGCGGAGAGCGTGGCAAAGAGCATGGCCAGGCCCGAAAGGATCAGCGCCGCACGCAACTGCGGCGTGATCTGGTTACGCAGGAAAAGCGTGGAGACGCCGACGCGCACGTCGCCGAGCGGTTTGCCTCCGATTTCGAGTGGGAGCACCACCTCGTATACCCGTGGCGACCCGTAGATGACGCGCAGCTGCGGGATGAGCCCCACGTGGATCAACCTGCCAAAAGGAGGCGCCGGGACGAGCCGCCGCCCGATTTCTCCCGGGTCGTTGTGAACCAGAACCTGATGGTCGATGCCGGTGATGGCGACGTAGTAGAGCGTGGGGGAGTAGCCAACCGCCGATTCCATGAGCGAGGCAAGGCCTCCGTCCCCGGCGAGCGTTGCCTGGACGAAGCGACGCAGTTCTTGGAAGTCCGAGGGGTTGGCGCCGGCCGGCATGTGGCTCTTGGCTAAGACCGTTCGGGCCCGATGATAGGTCTCGTTGGCCACATATTCGCCTATGCTCAGGACTTCGGTGAGGGCTTGCCGGGTGAGATTGGAAAGGTAAACCGTGGAGGTGGCCAGGACCACCAGCAGGACCAGAAAGGCGATGAGCGCGGTGAGCTTAGCTTTGAGGCTGAGCCTCATATTCCTTCAACTTGTTGTGTAGAGTTTTCAGGCTGATGCCCAACAGCTCTGCGGCGCGCGTCTTGTTGTTCTGGGTGAACGCCAGGGTCTCCAGGATCAGCCGGTGTTCAGCCTCCGCCACACTCATGCCAGGCCGGAGGCGGAGCGCATCTCCCGCGCCGGTCACGGCAGCGCGGCCAAAATCCGGAGCGAGGTCCTTCTTACGCAGGAAGTCGCCTGAACGGGTCACGACGGCGCGTTCCAGCGTGTTGCGCAGCTCGCGAACGTTCCCCGGCCAGGAATAGCGCCGGAACGCTTCCAGGACTTCGTGGTCCACGCCCTTCACCCCGCGGTTGTGCTTGCGGTTCAACTCTTCGAGCAGCGCAGTGGTCAGATCCTCCAGGTCTTCGAGATGCTCGCGCAAGGGAGGCATGGCGATGTGCACCACCTTGAGGCGGAAATAGAGGTCGCTCCGCAGGTGACCTTGGGCGACGGCTTCTTCCGGGATCTTGTTCGTGGAGGCCAGAACGCGCACGTCCACAGTGATCTCCGCTTTGCTGCCCAGGCGGCGGACCTTGGAGTCTTCCAGGACGCGCAACAGCTTAGCTTGCGTCGCCGCGGGCATTTCACCGATTTCATCCAGCAGGAGTGTACCACCGTCGGCCAACTCGAAACAGCCTACGCGGCGTTCCACGGCGCCCGTGAAGGCCCCTCGCTCATGGCCGAAGATCTCGCTTTCCATCAAGGTCTCGGGAATGGCCGCGCAGTTCACCGCGACGAATGGTTTCGAAGCGCGCGGACTGAGTTGGTGAACCGTCCGCGCCGCGAGTTCCTTGCCGGTCCCGCTTTCGCCGGTGATCAGAATCGAAGCGCGAGATGGGGCGACCATGGAGACGAGCGAAAGGACTTCTTGCATCTTCTTCGAGCGGCCTACCAAGCTGCCCAGGAATCCCAAATCGCGCAGCCGCCGTTGGGCGGCTTCGAGTTGCCGTTCACTCTCGTGGCGCTCCAAACAGTTTCGCAGTTCCACCTGGAGCCGCTTCGGGTCAAGCGGCTTCTCCAGGAAATTGAATGCCCCGAGCTTGGTCGCCTCGACGGCTTCTTCGATCGTTCCTTGGCCGGTCAGCATGATGAAGTTCAAGCCCGGGCGCGCGTCCCGAACCTGCTTCAGCAGATCCATGCCGGCCATGCGCGGCATTCGCAGGTCAGAAATCACCGCGACAGGACTGAAGGAGGAGATCTTCTCCAGGGCTTCCCATCCGTCGGCAGCAGTCTCGGTTTCGTATCCCCAGGCGGCGAGCAACTCGGCCAAGCCCTGCCGCTCGTGGGCATCGTCTTCAACGATCAGAACTCTGGCGCCTGAGACCACTGCTTGCGATCCTCCGTTACTATATTACACCGATTGTGGGACTTCGACTTCGGTTGCACTCGAAGCGGCAATTCGGTCGGGCGCGATGACATGGGTAAGGATTACCCGACCGCGCCGGTCTTACACGCGAAGCGGCCGGAGCGGCTCAGCGCGAGGATGCTATCCTCTTTAACATCAAAGAGCTGCGCGGGGCGGCGATCTGGCAATCTGAGTGCTTCGAGGGTGGAGGACAGCCGGAGAAGACCCGATGGTTCAACTCGGCGCTTGGGGGAAGACAAGCCGTTGGGCGGCCGGGATAGGGGCCGTGGTGGCGGGTGTATGCTGTTTCTATCCGGGACTGAGATTGATGTGGTCAGGTCCCCCGGATTCAACCGCAGCGATTCCCGCAGGAAGCGCCATCACGATCCGACTTGCGCGACCACTCACATCTCAGAGTGTCCGGCTGGGCGAGGTGTTTGAGGCGTGGGCGGTTTCAACGGCGGTGGTGAAGGGAGGAGGACGCATACCGTCCGGCACGCGGCTTGAGGGTCGTTGCGTGGCTGTGCGGCAGGCTGACGGAGTGAACCGTCCAGGCTATTTGCGGCTGGCGCTTTCGGGCCTGCGAAATGCTGAGGGGCGGCTCGTACCGTTAGAGACCACCACCCTCAGCGAATGGGGAGAGCGAGCAGTTGAACTTGGCCGCGCTTCGATGGGCGAGGTGCTGGGCGCACAGACCTCGCCGTTTCCTTCCCGTGGGGGCGCGCTGCCACGAGCCGACAACTCGGGCGAGGCGGTAGTGACCCCGCAGGAGAACCTCACCTTTGTCCTGCTGAAGCCCGTGGTGATATCGGGGCACTTCAAGCTGCCATGATTCTCCGAGGGCTTAGCAAGGGTAACCTCAAGCAGTGAGGATCTATCAGGAAAAGTCTCAATGAAACTGGCGGAGAGGCAGATCTACCGGCGGTTCTCTTGACGTGCCTCAGAAAGGTCCAGTTGTTTACCCAGCCTTGTGAGTGATCCCCCCAGTGCTTCTCTTGTGCGTTCCCAGGTCAGCGAGATCTCGTTATTAACCCTCTGTCGTCTTTGCCTTATAGATACTGGGCTCTCTGGAAGTTCATTTGCGTCATGGATTTCCGGTGGTGTATTCTAAGCACAATAGCTGATTTTATCGACAGAGGCGTACTGCTGTGAGGCGCCGGGTTCTTGTCGTTGACGACGAGGAAGGTGTACGCAGTCTCTGTGCTGACCTCATACGCAGCCATGGCCTCGAAGTGGAAGTTGCCGAAGACCGTCAACGCGCTCTCGCTGTTGTGGAAGGCGGACAAGTGGACATCGTCTTGACCGACGTGGGGCTGCCAGGAGCGACCGGCATCGAGCTGCTCAGGGCCATAAAGCAGCGGTACCCAGGAATCGAAGTGGTCGTGATGACGGCGTGGGGGATGATACCCGACGCGGTGGAAGCCGTAAAGGCGGGCGCCTTTGACTATATCACTAAGCCTTTTGATCCGCAGGGCCTGATGCGGGTGCTGAATTCGGCCGGCGAGAAGCTGGCGGCTTCCTCCCCACGCAGCTTCGGCGGCGGCCAAGCGTGCGATCGCGCCGGCTTCGGCAGCTTCATAGGCTCCTCTGAGAAGATACAGAAGGTCCAGCGCCTCATGGCCAAGTTTGCCCCGAAGCGTCTCCCGGTGTTGATCATGGGGGAAAGCGGGACAGGGAAGGAGTTGGTGGCACGTGAAATCCACGCCCGCAGCCCGTGGCATGATCAGCCGTTTGTGCCAATTGACTGCGGGGCGTTGACGGCTACCCTCATCGAGAGCGAGCTGTTTGGTCACGTGCGCGGCGCGTTCACCGGGGCAACGCAGAGCCGCCGGGGTCTGCTGGCGATCGCCGGCGCGGGAACCGTTTTCTTGGATGAAATTGCCGAGCTCCCTGTCGAGCTTCAAGTGAAGCTGCTCCGAGCTCTTCAGGAGCGGGAGATCAAACCGGTGGGGAGTAATGAGCGGGTGCGGCTCGAGGCACGCGTCATCGCCGCTTCAAATCAAGATTTGGAAGCGGCCGTTGAGCGCGGGACTTTCCGCAAGGACTTGTACTTCCGGCTGAATGTGTTATCCATCAAGTTACCCCCTCTCCGCGAGCGAAAAAGTGATATTCCTCTTCTGGTGCGCCATTTCATCGAGCGTCACGGCGGACCGGAGAGCAGAATCTCCGGGTTCTCGCCGGAAGCGACGGCTCACTTAATGAGCTACGATTGGCCGGGCAACGTAAGGGAGTTGGAGAACTGCGTGCAGCGCGCGCTGGCCATCGGTGCAGAGCGGGAAATTCAGGTAAGTGACCTGCCCTCCAACCTGCTCCACCACGTGGCGAGAGCATCCTCGCCGAGGCAGGGAACCAGCACCCTGCAGGCGCTCGAACAGCGGGCCATCCTTCAGGCGCTTGAGGCTACCGGCGGTGATCGCCTTCGCGCCGCGAAGTTGCTGGGCATCGGCAAGAGCACTATCTACAGGAAGCTCAAGGAGTACGGGCTGGAGGACGACGCGAGCGTTTCCCCTTCCTGCTAGCGCAGCGTGAAGTCGACAGTTGACAGTCGACAGTCAACAGTCGAACATCCAATGTTGGATTGTCCGAGAATTTTGCTTTCACCTGTGGACTGTCAACTCTTGACTGCTTTGCGATGGCCACTATTGCCCTGGACGCCACCTACACGGTTGACCCCCAGCCTTCCGGGATGGCGGTCTATTCGCGCCGGCTGATCGAGTCGCTGGCGACGCTAGAGACACCACACCGCTTCCTGCTCTGTTACCGCTTATCGCGATTCCGTCGCCATCGCGAATTCGTTCGACTGGCACCTCCGACGGGGACCAGCGGGCCTGCCTTTTCAGTGAGACTTTTCCAGGAGCCCTTTACCTTCTGGTTACCATGGCAGACAGAGGTGTTTCACAGTCTGGCGCAGCGCCCTCCGGCATTCCGCTTCAAGAAGGAGATTGTCACCGTACACGATCTCTTCCCTCTGACGGGCCGGGACTACTCGACACCCGAATTCCAGCGGAAATTCTCGAAGCTGCTCAAGCAGGCGGTTGCCCGCGCTGCACTTGTGATTACGCCGTCGCAATACACGGCTGGCCAACTGACACGACATGTTGGGATGCCGAGAGACAGGATTCGGGTGATCCCTGAGGGCGTGGACTTGCCCGGCCGGAGCATGACGCCCGAAGAGCGCACGCGCGAGCGCGAACGGCTGGTAGGGCAAGGAAACGAAATGGTGCTGAACGTGGGCGTGCTCCAGACGCGCAAGAACACGCTCAACGTCCTGCGGGCTCTTGAGATCTTGCCGCGGCGATATCGGCTGGTCCTCGCAGGGGGAGAGGGTCACGGCAGCGAGGCCATCCACGAATACCTTCGCCATCCCGGACTGCTTTCTCGCGTGCGCGTGTTGCGCCATGTGCCTGCCGCCGAACTCCCAGCTCTCTACGAAGCCGCGAGTGTCTTCCTGTTCCCGTCGCTGGAAGAAGGCTTCGGCCTCCCCGTGTTGGAAGCGATGGCAAGCGGCTTGCCGGTCGTGGCGTCTCACACCTCCTCCCTGCCAGAGGTGGGTGGAGATGCCGCGCTTTACGTTGACCCGCACGACCCGCACGACATCGCAGAGAAGGTGAGGCAGGCGGTCGAGGCCCCGGGCCTTCGCCAGCAGATGATTCAGCAAGGCTTGGCGCGGGCCCGAGAGTTCTCCTGGCGACGCACCGCCGAAGCGACGTTGCGCGTGTACGACGAAGTACTGGCCATGTGAGGTTGACCTGGTCCAGAGGGCCAAAGTCCCCATGCTGTAGCCTCACCGCTAGCTCTGCAAGGCCAGCCGCACGATTTCATTCAACCAGACAACCTGCTAGACTTCCCCCGACAGAACTCGGCAGGAAAGGGAAACCAAGATGATTTCTAGGTCTTTTGCAGAACTTCTAGGCTTGATAGCTATTGCGGCGATCCTGTTCGCCGCCGACTTATGGAAGGTGAAGCCGGTGCGCGAATGGAGCCGCGAGGAGACTGTCGATTTCTTCCGCAATTCGCCTTGGGTCCGGCAAGTTTCGGTTGGCGGTTCGCTCCTGGAAGCAGGACCCCCTGATGTGTCGGCCCAGACGCGTGAAGGTCGGGGCGAGGAATCTGCCGCCGCGGGGCGCACCGGCTCTTCCGAGCTCGAGGTGGGTGGCGCGGGGAGGGAAAGTGCTCAGCGCGGAACCGTCTACTTCATCGCTTGGACCTCCGCCAAAATCTGGCGCCAAGCGAACCTGCATTTCGGGACCTTGCAGGGCCGCGCGAAGGAGGAGGGGGCGGAACCACCGGACCTGACTTTCTATAGGCTATCGATCGGTGGCCCAGATCTGCGGGGCTTTGCCGGCGCCACGGAAGCCGGGCTGAAGGCTGCGACCTACTTGCGCCCGAAGCGCGCCAAGACAAGAATTGAGCCGGCTGAGGTTAAGATCCAGAAAGCACAGGGCGATCGCATCACCTCCCTCGACTTCACTTTTCCCCGCGAGGTGGGCGGGCGACCAGCCATTGCCGCTCAGGAAAAATCCGTCGAGTTCGCTTGCAGGTTCAGAGACCTTTCGCTCAAGGCTAGTTTCGACCTCAACAAGATGGCTACCGAAAAAGGACGGGATTTATAGGCGCGTAGTCGTTCTATCAGGGCGAGGCAGCGCCCGTCGTCATACCCTCGCTCATCACTGGTCACGTGTCACTCGTCACTGGTTCTTTCACGAGCCAGTGCTGCTGTAGTTTCGGACTCCCCTGCGCCAAACGAGCGTCGCGAGCAGGAAGAATGTTGCTGCCACCACCGGCACCAGGTAGAAATATGGAGTAAAGGCTTTTCGACCCAGGAAGTGCGTAGTGGGATAGAACGAGGCGAAACCGAAGGGGATAATCCAACTGAGCAGGAATTGGATGAAGACGTTGTAGATGGTCAGGGGATAACGCCCGAAGTTCAGCATGTTGAACACCGGCGGCACGATACCCACGCGGTCTTCAAACCAGAAGGCGACGGACGTCAGGATGAGAAACACGGAGAAGTAAATCAAGGCGCCACACAGGACTGTCACAGCCAGCCAGAAGAAATCCATGGGGCGCCACGCGAGATGCAGCCGCTGGGCGGCGATAGAGATCACCAGCGCTCCCGTTACTACCTCCTGCAAGGACTCCAGTCGGAATTTTTCGAAGGCCACCTGAAAGAGCGTGTCCACCGGCCGCAGCAGGACGCGGTCGAAGCGGCCCTCGATAATGTAAAGCTCGCCGAAGTCATAAAGGTTCCAACTAATCACGTTGAAAAAGCCCAGAGGGATCAGCGAAAAACCATAGAGGAACATCACCTCATCAAACGTCCAGTCTTGGAGCCGCGGGATCTTGGAGAATAGCACCAGCACAAACCCGAACCCTAGTACCGTGGCTGTCATGGACGAGAAAAAGGCAATGATGAAATCCGCCTTGTACGCCAGACGTACCTTGGCGTACTGCGCGAAGTAGAGCAGGAAGAGTCTGACATGCCTTCTCATAGTCCGAGATAAACGCCGATCAAGTCCCGCTCTTCACCAGTAGCCTCTGGCCGTGCTTTCCCCGTCGCGTGCCTTTTGTCTTCTGCATCCTGCCTACTGCGTTTCTATCCTCCCTGGATCGTAATCTTGCGGCTTGACCACCTCCACATCCCGTCGGCTAGGGCCAGCAGGACTGCCACCCAGAACATCTGCAACGCGAGGGCTCTGAGAATCTCCCAGCCGTTCAACTTGCCTAGGTAGATCAGCAGCGGCACGTAGCTAATGTATTCAAAGGGCAGCACGCTGAAGACTTTCTGAAAGACTTGCGGGAAAAAAGAAATGGGGAGCAGCAGCCCAGAGAAAAGTTCCAGCAGGAAGAACTTGGCTCGCAGCAGACCCAGGATCGATTTCAGACGCAGGGCGAAGGTGCCCACCGCGAAGTTGATGGCCGCGACGATCAGGAAGCTGAGCAGCACGCTTGCCAGGAAGGCCGCACCATGCACGAGGCTTGCGGGACGCCGCAGCGGATAGACTAGAAACAACAACAGTGCGGTGGGCGCGGTCAACATCCCCAGCCGGAAAACCGATTCTCCCGCCGCTCTCGCCACGTACATCATCTGGATATTCACCGGCTTGATCAGGTCCATGGCCAGCCGCCCTTCCATCACCTGATAGGCCAGTTCCTGGTCGATGTTGTTGAAGTAGAACGAGCGGATAATCCAACCCACAGCGACGTAGGTGAGCAGGTGGTTGAAGTCGAAGCCCTCGATGCTCGTGCTGTGCTCGTAGATGGCTTTCCAGATGAAGTAGTAAACCGACACGTAGATGAAGTAGGTGACGACGCCGGTGTAGTAGCGCAGCCGGTAAGCCAGCGTGTTGACGAAGCCCACGCGGGCGAATTCCAGGTAGAGCCGCGCCAGCCGGCCTAACGAATGCTCACGCCGCGCCCCTCGGCCGGGGTAGGCCAGCGCCCCGGCGCCCATCACGCCACCTCTCCACTCAAATAAATACGCTTCACGATTTCCTCGATGGGTTCCTCCTCGATGAAGATGTCGCGCACCTCCAGGCGGTTGACAAGGTTGCGGATCACCTCGGCGCTCGAATGCTGCTCGCGATTGAAGCGCATCAGGTAGGTGACCTCATCCACGCGCGCACAAGAAATGCCGTCCGTTTGGATCTGCGCCAGCCGGGCCACTTGCGAGCGGTCTTTCAGAAAGAACTTCACCTGGTTGTACTTCGCCAGCCGCTTTTTCATTTCTGCCAAATCGCCATCGAAGAGGATATGGCCCTTGTCGATAATGATGATCCGTTTGGACAGCTCTTCAATGTCTGAAAGATCGTGGGTGGTCAGCAGAACGGTCGTTCCCTCCGCACGGTTGATTTCTTTCAGGAACTCCCGGATGCGGTCTTTCGCCACCACGTCCAAGCCGATGGTGGGCTCGTCCAGGAAGAGCAGCGGCGGGTTGTGCAGGAGCGACGCCGCCAAGTCGCAGCGCATGCGTTCCCCCAGGCTCAGCTTCCGCACCGGCGTATGCAGGTATTCTTTCAGGTTCAGGATCTCGCCGAAGAAATCCAGTCGCCGGCGGTAGGCTTGCTCGGGGATCTCATAGATCTCCTTCAGAAGTTTGAAAGACTCGACTACCGCGATGTCCCACCAGAGTTGCGTGCGCTGGCCGAACACCACGCCGATGTGCTTCGTGTATCGGCGGCGGTCGCGGTAGGGAACGAAACCATTAGAAACGACGTGGCCACTTGTGGGGACCAAGATGCCTGTGAGCACTTTAATGGTGGTGGATTTTCCTGCGCCATTTGCCCCGATGTAACCCACCATCTCGCCCGGTTCAATCGTGAAATTCACGTGACCCACGGCGCGCACCGTCAAGTACTCGCGGACGAAGAGATTCTGGAGCGCGCCCAGCACGCCTTCCCGCCGGCGGAACGTGCGGAACTCCTTCGTAAGGTCCTTCACCTCGATAATGGGCGGCATGAAAGGAGAGATTCCTCGGTCAGTTATCTGTTCTAGTGCCTTTCAACTATCGATTCTAACAGATTACTGTGCCTGTCAGAGCACATGGGCAAATGCTGATGGAGTGATGGTGTCTGCCGTGTGGAGAATGACCGCGGGAAGGCTCGGAGCTTCCGCTTCTGCCTTGCGTGTCTCGTGGTTGCTGAAACCTTTCCTCTTGAATTTGCGTCTTAGATGGTTCAGGCTATCATGTTGCGAACCTCCGGTAATTTGCACTCCAAGGGAGATCCTGCAATGAAAAAGCATCAATGGACGGGAATGCTGCTGGGATTGTGCCTGGGAGTCATGCCAGCGCTCGCCTCGCAGTCGAAGATTCCTCGGCTGGAGTTTTCCGACCAACGGCTCGAGAACGGACTGCGCGTGATTATCGCGCTGGACCGCACCGCTCCGGTTTTCTCCATCGCCGTTACTTACAACGTCGGCTCGCGCAATGAGCGTCCTGGACGTACTGGATTCGCTCACCTCTTCGAGCACATGATGTTTCAGGGTTCGGAGAACGTGGGCAAGGGCGAGCATTTCATCCTGGTTCTCAATAACGGCGGCGGGATGAATGGCAGCACCAGTGAAGACCGCACCAATTACTTCGAGCAGCTTCCCAAGAACCAACTGGATCTGGCGCTTTTCCTCGAGGCTGACCGGATGCGTTCCCTCGCCGTGAACCAGACGAACCTCGAGAACCAGCGCCGCACCGTTCAGGAAGAACGCCGGTTGGGAATCGACAACCAGCCCTACGGAAAATCCGAACTCGAGATTGACAACCTCTCCTACGACAACTTCGCCTACAAGCATTCCGTGATCGGTTCGATGGTGGATCTGGAGGCGGCCAACGTGGATGACGTGAAGGACTTCTTCCGCATCTATTACGCCCCGAACAACGCCGTCCTCACGCTGGTCGGAGACCTTGAGCCACGAGAGACACTCGAAAAGGTGAAGAAGTACTTTGGCAGCATTCCTTCTCAGCCGCCGCCAACCAAGGTGGACTTGACGGAGCCTGACCATTATGGGGAACGGCGCAGCACGATTGAGGATCCTCTGGCGCGTCTGCCCCAGATTTTGATTTCCTATCACATTCCTCCGGGGAACACGCCAGAGAGCTATGCGTTGCAAGTCCTGGGCAATATTCTGGGCACAGGTCAAAGCTCGCGTCTGTACCAGCACCTGGTCAAGGACAAGCAACTGGCCACCTCGATTCGGGTCATGCCGGACTCACGCATTGGCCCCAGCTTGTTCTACATCACGGCTATGCCTCGTCCTGGCGTGAAGCCGGAAGACCTGGAGAAGGCCATCTACGAGGAGATCGAGGCAGTGAAGAAGGATGGCGTCACTGCCCAAGAAATGGAAAAAGCCCGGACGCAATTCCTGCGCAATCAAATCCAGAGTCGGCAGTCTACGCTCTTCACGGCAATTCGGTTGGGTCAATATGCCGTGTATTTCGATGACCCCAATTTGATCAACACGATCTTCGACAGATACAGCGCGGTGAGCGCAGAGCAGGTGAAGCAAGCCGCCCAGAAATTCTTGGTGACAACGGGTCGAACGGTGGTAACGACCGTGCCCGCCACCGTACCCGGCAAGTCGGCTGCGGGCCGCTAAGGGAGGAAAGCGATGAAGCGAAGCATACTGATCGTGTTACTCAACCTCGGGCTGATCGGTGGACTTGCGGTAGCCGCCCTTGCGCAGGGACCCGGAGGCAAAGGGGAGTCGCTTTCCACTGTGCAGCGGCTGAACCGTGCTCCCGTAAGCAAGGAAATCTTACGGGTCAAGTTGCCTCGACCGCGCGAGACTAAGCTCGCCAACGGGCTCACAGTCCTCGTCCTCGAGCAGCATAAGCTGCCCACAGTGGCTTTCGCGCTGTGGGTAAAGACCGGCGCGCTTGCCGACCCGAAAGACCTGCCAGGCCTGGCGAAGTCTACCGCCGAAATGCTACGCGAAGGGACTACCCACCGGACCAGTGCGCAATTGGCTGCTGAGGTTGACAGCATCGGAGCCAGCTTGGGCGCCTCGGCAGATTTTGGCTCCAGTATCTCAACGGTCGCTGCTTCCGGGCTAGTGCAAAACGCGGACCGCATTCTGGACTTGATGAGCGACGTTGTTCTGAACCCCACGTTCCCCGGGGAGGAACTGGAGAAATACCGCAAGCGCCAACTCGCCCAACTTGAGGAGCAGCGCGCCGAGCCCGATTTTCTTGGTCGCGAGAAGTTCTTTCAGGTTCTCTACCAGGATTTCCCGGCTTCCGTTGTCTCGGCGACTCCTGAGTCGATGAAGCGGATCAGTCCCGAGAATCTCAAGGAATTCCACGCTCGCTACTACGTTCCCGACAATGCGCTCCTGGGCGTCGTCGGAGACGTTCAATTCGACCAGATCGTCTCGATTGTGCAGAAGTACTTTGGTGGCTGGAAGAGCACGGCGGTGACGCCGCCGGTCGTCGGCAAACTGCCTCCTCCGGCGCCCGCGAAGATCACGCTGGTGGACCGGCCCAGCTCAGTCCAGACCAATATCCTGGCGGGAGATTTCGCGGTCCGGCGGAACGACCCGGATTACATCCCGCTGATGGTCATGAACCGCATCCTGGGAGGCGGGCCGAGTGCGCGTCTCTTCCTGAACCTCCGCGAGAATCACGGTTACACGTACGGCGCATACAGCTTCTTCACCTCCGATACTTATCCGGGGGCCTGGATCGCAACTACGGAAGTCCGCAACGACGTGACAGACGGGTCGATGCAGGAATTGGTGGCGGAGTTCAAGCGCATCCGAACCGAGAAGGTGCCGGACGCGGAGCTCGAGGAAGCCCGGAATTCCATCGTCGCCCGCTTTGCCCTATCCCTGGAGCAGCCGGCACAACTGCTCAGTTCCTGGATGACCGTGAACTACTACAAGCTTCCTGAAGACTATTGGGACCGCTACCCGGAAGATGTGGTGAAAGTTGGCCCAGAGGTCGTGCAGCGTGCGGCGACGAAGTACGTGGACCTTGACCACCTGCAATTCGTTTGCGTGGGCGACGGGAAACAGATAAAGGACGCGCTCAAGAAGTACGGTCCCGTGGAAGTCTATAACACCGAGGGCAAGCGGCTGGAGTAGATTCGCCGCGTGGATTAGCGCACGGGCGACACGAGGACTCGTCGTGCCGAGTTCGCGGGTGTAGGGTAACGACGGACAGCACGCCCCTTGGGCGGTGGGGCCTTATTCGCCGATCACTTTGATCAGCACTCTCTTACGCCGCTGTCCGTCGAACTCTGCATAGTACACCTGCTGCCAAGGCCCGAAGTCGAGTTTGCCCTTCGTGACAGGTACCACGACCTGATGGCCAATCATCAGGTTCTTCAGGTGTGCGTCACCGTTGGTCTCTCCTGTCCGGTGATGACGATAGTCAGCGCGAAAGGGCGCCAGCTTCTCCAGCCACTCCTCGATGTCCGCAATCAGGCCGTCTTCAGCATCGTTGACGTAGACCCCGGCCGTAATGTGCATGGCGGAGACCAGCACCAATCCTTCCTGGATTTGGGCCTTGGTCAGGGCTTTCTCGACCTCTCCCGTGATGTTGATGAATTCCCTGTGCTTTTTTGTGTTGAACCAAAGATATTCGGTTAAAGACTTCATTGCGCATCCTCGCGGCGCCCCACTGGTCGTCACGACGAGTTGCCGTGGCTGGGGCTTGGTTTTCTCGTCTTCCTGAAATGCGAAGCATTGTAGGATAGCAGGTTTTGTTCCCCACGCTGGCGAAGAGCTTCTCAGTAGCCGTTGGGCAACTGGCCTGAGGTGTGCTAGTGTTCGCTTTCACGTCGGACTCATAGAATCGGACGCGGGAGAAATGTCATGCGAAATCTTTCTCGATTCGCAGTTCCTCTGTGCTTGGCGCTGTGCTTTGCCAGCCAGGCGTTTGCCCAGTTGGGGATGTTCTCGAAAGAACAGCGTACGGAGTTTACGCGCGAATGGCAGGGGGAACGCTTCCCAGACGGGCGTCCCAAGGTTCCCGACGTGGTCCTGGCGCGCTTGAAAACGGTGACCGCCGAAGAAGCGTGGGCGGTGCTAGGCAGCGCGGGCTACAAGCACCAATTCGAAGGCGGCTGGAAGGTCATCAATCCCGGCGAGCGCCTGGTGGGCCGCGTGGTCACGGCGGTTTTCATGCCCCTGCGGCCTGACGTGAACGCCGTCATCAATGACTACGGCAAGAAAGAGGGGCGCAAGGGAAGCGGCCAGAACTCCTGGGTCATTGACACGCTCCAGCCCAATGATGTGCTGGTGGTGGACCTATTCGGAAAGATCAAGGACGGCACGTTTGCCGGAGATAATCTATCCACCTCCATCTTTGCCAAGACGGGGACAGGCCTGATTGTTGACGGCGCCGTCCGAGACGTTTCCGGCATCTCCGAGATCAAAGGCTTTCGATGTTACGTGCGTGGCTTCGATCCTTCCGCGATCGCAGACGTCACCCTCATGGGAATCAACGTGCCCATCCGCATCGGCGAGGTGACGGCAATGCCGGGCGATGTCGTGGTGAGCGATCCGGAAGGACTAACGTTCATCCCTCCGCATCTTGCCGAAAAAGTGGCCGACGTTTCGCAGCTCACGCAGCTGCAGGACGAGTGGGGCCATCAGATGCTCCGCGAAGGTAAGTACACGCCGGGTCAGATCGACGGCCGCTGGGGGAAGGAGATGATTGCCGAGTTCAATCGCTGGGCAGAACAGCAGGGCGCCAAAGTGCGCATGAAGACTGATTGAACCATACGGGCACCGCACGCCGTGCCCCTGCCGGTGGCCCGCCATGGCGCTCTTAGAGCGCCGTCACAAGGAGGACTAGCGAAGCCATGAAAGACAGGGTTAAGAATCTCCTGGATCGCCGCAGCGTGCTGAAATCCGCGGCAGCGGTTCTGGGCAGCGCCTGGCTGGCGCGCCAGCCTGCGGAAGCCGCGGCGCCGCAGAGGGTGAACACACATTCGAGCCCGTCGGATTTGAAGATCACCGACATGCGGGCCTGCACAGTAGCTGCCAACTACGATTACCCGATCATCCGCATCGACACTAACCAGGGGGTGTACGGCCTCGGCGAAGTCCGTGACGCCGGCGTCAAAGGCATCGCGCTGATTCTCAAGGCGCACATCGTCGGCAAGAATCCCTTGCAGAGTGATTCCATCCTGTCCGAGATTCGCCAGTTCGCTGGTCAGGGACGCATGGGCGGTGGGTACAGTGCCGTGGATATGGCGCTCCACGACATTGCTGGCAAAGTCTATGGCGTTCCCGCCTGGCGTCTGCTCGGCGATAAGCAGCGGGACAAGATCCGCATTTATTGCGACACCACGGGCCACAAAGATCCCAAGATTTATGCCAAGCGAATGCTGGCGCGCAAGAAACTGGGATTCACGTTCTTCAAGATGGATCTGTACACCACCCTGGTGGCCGACAGACCGGGCGCAGTCCAGGAGAACGGGGTCGCGACAGAAAAGGGTCTGGGCTACCTGTGCGAATACATCGCGGCAGTCCGCGACGCCATCGGGTGGGATGCCCCGATCGGTGCCGACCACTTCGGCGACCTATCCGTAAACGACGCTATCCGTTACGCCAGAGCGTTCGAGCCTCATCAACTGGCCTGGGCGGAGGACTTCATCAGCTACAAGGACTGGCGCGGTTACAAGGCCATCTCCGATGCCACAACCACCCCCACTCTGACAGGCGAAGATGCCTTCGGGCTGGAAGAAGGGTTTCAGAACCTGATTGACAACCAAGCAGTGGACGTCATTCAACCAGACCCGGAGACTTCCGGAGCCCTCCGGGAAACGAAACGGATTGCGGACTATGCCGACCTGCATGGTATTCCCACGGTCTTGCACTTCGCTGGCTCCCCGGTGGGGTGCATGGCGGGGGTGCACCTGGCAGCAACGCTCCGCAACTTTATCGTCATGGAGAACCACGCCGTGGACATGCCCTGGTGGCAGGACTTGGTGACGGGCGTACCGAAGCCGATCATTCAGAACGGTTACATCCCGGTTCCCGATACCCCCGGCCTCGGGGTGGAACTTAACGAAGAGGTCGTTAAGCAACATCTCCGCTATCCTGGCTACTTCGAGCCGACGCCGATGTATGACGACTTCATTGTCTCCGGCTTCAGAAGAGTGGGCCCCTGGCCGCACTACGATGAAGACGGCAACTATGTGAACGCCATCACTTATTGAGGATTCAGAGCATGACGAGACTTACAGTGTTGCTTTGTGCGGCAAGCTGTTTGTTTGGCGCCGAACGGACAATCGATCCGACGTTCTTACACCGATACCTTCCTGACGTGGAAGCGGAAACCGCTGACGTAAGCACGAACACCTGCCACTATAAACCCGTCTTCGGTGCAGGCGATTCCGTCACCAGCATTGTCAAGGCGGTCGCCCGGTACGGCGAGCTAATTGTCGATCCAAATGGAACTTGTGCGACGGTTAGTTATTCGGCTGAGGAGCAAGTGTACGTCATCCTGGAAGGAACCGGAGTCCTCCACTATGGCGACGCGAAGGTGCCGATTCGGAAGAACGATTTCATGTATTTGCCGCCGGGGATCGAGCACGGCGTTTCTAATCGTTCCGACAAACCCTGCCGCCTGATCGTCATGGGATTCCAAATCCCCGCCGGAACCTCTGTCTTGCCACCCGCCAAGCTCTTGCGTGCAAACCTAGACGAAGTGCAGAAGCAGACCGTTGAGGGTCACCCGCCGTCGGTTCTATACCAGCTCATGATGGGCGATACGAAAAGCACTCGCGACAAGATCGCCGCTGGCTACGTTTTGACAAGTCTCTTCATCATGGAATTTGCCCCGGGAGGCACGAACTTCCCTCACCATCATGAAACGGAAGAGGAGATCTATCTCGTCTTGGACGGACACGGTGAAATGGTGGCCGGAGGAGGGATGGACGGGATCGAAGGTCGCCGCCCGGCCAAAGCCGGCGACGCCTATTTCTTCCGCTTGAATTGCACGGTTGGCTTCTACAATCGCAATGAGCCGGGCGCAAAGGCCCACATATTGGCAGTACGGTCTCTGTTTCCAGGCCGCGAACGTTAAGCCGTTGCAACGCACGCCATTTGTATGGAGCGAAGGCGCGACCGAACGTTGACTAAACCCAGGAGGACTGACGAAGCCATGAAGGAACAGATCAAACATCTGCTGGGCCGACGCGATATACTGAGATCCTCGGCCATGGTTCTGGGCGGTGCTTTCCTGGCGGGCGAGCCCGCAGAAGCCGCCCTGCAGAACGTCAACACGCGCTCGAAGCCCTCAGACCTGAGGATCACCGACCTGCGCGTGGCAGTCGTCAGAGCCCCAATGCTCTGCCCAATCATCCGGATCGACACCAACCAGGACATCTACGGCCTGGGCGAGGTGCGCGATGGGGCGAGCGCCACCTACGCCTTGATTCTCAAGAGTCGCTTACTCGGTGAGAATCCCTGCAATGTGGACCGCCTTTTCCGCAAGATCAAGCAATTCGGTGGGCACGCACGGCAAGGCGGAGGTGTCAGCGGTGTGGAGATGGCCCTTTGGGACCTTGCGGGTAAGGCGTACAACGTGCCGGTCTATCAGATGCTCGGTGGCAGGTTCCGCGACAAGATTCGTATTTACGCGGACACGGACGAGTCTCATGATCCGAAGGTATACGGGCAGCGGCTGAAGAAGCGTATGGAACAGGGCTTCACTTTCTTGAAAATGGATCTCGGGATCGACCTGGTGGAGAAGACCCCGGAAACCGTGACCCGGCCCCTGGGGACAAGCCAAAAGGACGTGACGTTCGCCCAGCATATGTTCACGGGCGCTGAGCTCACCGACAAGGGTATCGCCATGATGGCGGACTACGTCGCCCAGGTCAGGGAAATCATCGGCATGGACATTCCGCTGGCGGCGGACCATTTTGGTCATATCGGAGTGAATTCGTGCATTCGGCTGGGACGCGCGTTCGAGAAGTTCAACCTGGCGTGGCTTGAAGACATGATCCCATGGCAACACGCCGACTTGTGGAAAGAAATCACCGATGCGATTAACGTGCCTACGCTGACCGGGGAAGACATCTACCTGAAGGAGCCCTTCATCGAACTTTGCAGGCGCCATGCGGTCGACATGATCCAGCCGGACTTGGCCACCGCGGGGGGAATTCTGGAAACCAAGAAGATCGGTGATGCCGCCCAGGAGTATGGCGTGCCAATGGCGATGCATTTTGCCGGAACGCCCGTTTCCTGCATGGCGAATGTGCACTGCGCCGCAGCTACAGAGAATTTCCTCGCCTTGGAAAATCACTCCGTTGACCTGCCCTGGTGGAGCGACTTGGTGGAGGGAATTGAGAAACCTATTGTCAACAACGGTTACATCAAAGTACCCGAGAAGCCTGGGCTCGGGGTCACGCTGAACGAAGAAGTCGTGAAGCAGCACCTTCAGCCTGGCACGGGCTATTTCGAGCCGACGACCCAGTGGGACAAGGAACGTTCCTGGGACCGATTGTGGAGCTAACGCGCATCAGGAGGTGCTACCGTTCGTTCCCACAACCCTCCGGCTTTGCGGTTGCAGCGCCACTTTGCAGGCACCGTCCAGAATAACCCGTAGCAGAGATCTTCGCGTTTGCCGCTCGCATCATTTGCCATTTCGGATAACGCCCCAAGGGGGAAACTCCAATGACACCGAACACGCGCACATCAAGCATGCTGGCACTGTGCAGCTTACTTTTCGCGCTAGCGGCGGCTGGGCCGGTGGTGTCCCCTGCCGAGGCATCAGCGCGAGCCAAGCAGTCCCAAGGTATGCGCAGCGCAGAGGCTCTTGACACGCGCTTCTTAAGCTTTCGACTGTCGTCCGTCGACGGCAGCTATGAAATCCTGGACAAGCAGGCAGGTGTAACTTGGCGCTCCAGTCCTTACGTGCCGCGCTTTGGTGAGGTAACGCTCAATGTGGGTGGCGAGAAGCAACACGTCAATCTCGACCGCTGCGACGTCAAGCCTCTGGCAGACGGCCTGGAAATAACGTTCCATCCTCTGGCTAGCAAGCCCGATGCCTGGCTCCGCGTCCAGATCCATCCTCTCGAGGACGGCAGAACACTGGGGTTTGCGTACGAGGCGGCTGACTCTCTGAGCGTCGAAAGCCTGCGCATCCTGGACGATGCCCTATGGACCACGGACGCGGAGAAAGGTTACGTAACCGTGCCTGCGCGCATGGGCTTGCTCATCCCTGCGGACAGCGGATTGAAGTTCACACAGGTTTTCGACACATACGCTTACGAAGGCTGCCACATGGAAATGCTGGGCATCGCCAAGAACGGGGCGACGGCTCTTCTCACCTGGGACGACCCTTATGTGGCAATGGAGGTTAAAAGCGAAATTCCCGAGCTAGGCGAGCGGGCTCGAAAGCAGGTGCTCTCGACATCGGCAGTGCTGCGCAAGTCCGCCAAATCGCTGCGCGTTCGCTTCACGGGAAAAGGCGATTACGTGACCATCGCAAAAGCTTACCGGCAAGTTGCCGCACAGCGAGGTTTGCTGGTCCCGTGGTCGGAAAAGCTGAAAGGGAATCCCGAGCGGGGGAAGTTGTTCGGCGCCATCAACTACAAGTTGTGGGCACTGCTTGATCGAGAGATGAATGAAGAAAGCACCAAAGAGGAAGTGCTCAAGGTGAACTGGACGTTCGACGAGGCCGCGCAGGTGGCGGAACACCTGAAAAACGACCTGAAATTGGAGAAAGTCCTGTTCGTCATGGGCGGGTGGACTCATCGCGGTTATGACAACCAGCATCCCGATATACTCCCGGCGGCCCCGGAGTGCGGAGGCGACGAATGGCTCGCCGAATGCGCGCGGCGCGTCATGCGGCAGGGCTACCTGCTCTGCTTACATGACAACTACCAGGACATCTACCGCGACTCACCGTCATGGAATGAAGAGCTCATCATGAAGCAGCCCGATGGCGCCTTGGTGAAGGGTGGAAAGTGGTGGGGTGGTCGGGCGTATCTGACGTGTTCGCGGAAGGCGCTCGATTTGGCGAAGCGTCCGCAGAATCTCCCGGCGGTGAAGAAGCTGACGGATGCCAACTCCTACTTTATTGACACCACGTATGCCGCAGGGCTTCAGGAGTGCTTCGATCCCCGGCATCCGCTGTCACGGGCAGATGACATGAAATGGAAGCAGGCCATCTCTAACTATGCGCGCGAGGCTTTCGGCATCTTCGGCAGCGAAGACGGCCGCGAGTGGGCCATCCCGCACAGCGATTTCTTCGAAGGACTGACGGGCGTAGACGGGACTTACTACCACGGCCTGGAGTGGATGCGCAAAGTCGATGGAGTGTCTGTGCCGCTGTTTGAGATCGTCTATCGCGACAGCATCGCCCTCTACGGGAAATATGGGTTCGACATTTCCAAGTCAGCGGACTACGTCCTGTACCACATCAGCATCGGGCGCCCGCTCAACTACCATGATATTCCGCCCCATCTTTACTGGAGAGAAAGGCCACCCGAAGCTGAACCGGCGACCGGAGCAGGGAAGACCGAAGGCGACCTGGCGGTTTTCACTCGCGCCGACCACGGTTGGGCGGAAGGGCTTCATCTTTTTGATCGGTTCGTGAAGAACACTTACGAGATTCTCTCGCCACTCCACGAGCTCACGGCGCAGATGCAGCTCACCCAGCATCAGTTCCTGACGCCAGACCGCAAAGTGCAGCGCACGGTTTTCGGCGAAGGCCCGGACCAAGTGGCAGTGGTGGTCAACGCTGGCGCGAAGAATTACGAGCTCAAATCGAAAAGTGGCGGCGCCGTGTTGTTGCCATCTTACGGCTTCCTGATTGAGTCTCCCACTTTCGTAGCGTTTCGTGCGCTAGCGTGGAATGAGCTCACCTACGAATCGGCGCCATTGTTTACGCTGCGCAGTTTGGACGGCAAGGCGCTCGACCGCTCGGGCAAGATTCGCGTCTACCACGGCTTCGGCGACACACGCGTGCGCGTGGGCAGGACAATTCAAACGGTGGAGAAAGACACCATGCTTTCGAGCGCCAGCGCAGGCCAATAGATTCTTGGCAAAACTCCGAGACTTGTGTAGGCTCATCACGATGCCAGATCCACGAAAGTTCGTGGTAGCGCTCATCCAAATGGCATGTTCGCCCGACGCGGATGAGAACTTGCGCCGGGCGGCCGCGCGCGTCGAAGAGGCAGCGTGCAATGGGGGCGAAGTCATCTGCCTGCCGGAACTCTTCCGGTCGCAGTACTTTTGCCAACGTGAGGACGCGGCCTTCTTCGACCTCGCGGAGCCAGTCCCAGGGCGGACGACGGAAGCATTGGGGAAGATCGCCAAGGAGAAAAGCGTTGTTATCATTGCGCCAATCTTCGAGCGCCGTGCTGCCGGGGTTTATCACAACAGCGCCGTAGTAATTGAGTCCGGGGGCGAGGTAGCGGGCCTTTACCGCAAAATGCACATTCCGGATGATCCCGCCTACTTCGAGAAGTTCTACTTCACGCCGGGCGACTTGGGCTTTCAGGCTTTACAGACCCGCGTGGGACGCATCGCAGTCCTGATTTGCTGGGACCAGTGGTACCCAGAAGGCGCGCGCATAGCAGCTCTCCAGGGTTCAACCATTCTCTTCTATCCGACCGCCGTCGGCTGGCACCCGGCTGAGAAAGAGCAATTCGGTGCGGCACAGCGCGATGCCTGGCGGACTGTTCAGCGCGCACACGCCATCGCGAACGGCGTGTACGTGGCCGCAGTAAACCGCGTCGGCCACGAAAAGCCCGCCGGTCCGGACGCGGCCGGGATCGAGTTCTGGGGCTCTTCCTTTATCTGCGATCCGTTCGGCGTCGTGTTGAAAGAAGCTTCGGTCGACCGCGAGCAAACCCTGCTCGCCGAAGTTGACCTCGCCCGCATCGAGGAGGTCCGTCGCAACTGGCCTTTCCTTCGTGACCGGAGAATCGACGCCTACGCCGGGATCACCCAGCGCCTTCTGGACGTGGAGCCGTGGCACAAAAAGGAGTAGGGAAGACACCAGCGGCGCTCGGCTACCGCCTGCCCGCCGAGTGGGAGCCGCATGAGGCCACCTGGATCGGCTGGCCGCACAACCTCACCGACTGGCCGGGAAAATTCGCGCCCATCCCCTGGGTTTACGGCGAGATTGTGCGGAGAATCGCGCCCGGCGAGATTGTGCGCATCCTGGTGAACTCGAAAGCACACGAGGTCCAGGCGCGGCGCATCCTCACCCGCATCGGCGTTGACCTCACCCGCGTCGAGTTCTTCCGCTTTCCGACCAACCGCGGCTGGACGCGCGACTTCGGTCCCATGTTTGTGAAGCGCCACGGGGCACGCCCAGATGTGGCCATCGTGCGCTTCGGGTTCAACGGTTGGGCCAAGTACCCGAACTGGCAGAAAGATAATCAGGTCTCTGCGCGTGCTGCTCGGGCGCTCGGATGCCGCCTTTTTCACGTCAAGGCGAAGGGCCGCGACTTCGTTCTCGAAGGTGGCAGCGTCGATGTGAACGGCCGTGGGACGCTGATGACCACAGAGGAATGCCTGCTTGACCCAGCAGTGCAGGTGCGCAACCCCGGGTTCACTCGGCAGGAGATCGAAGCGGTGCTACAGGACTACCTCGGCGTCACCAACGTGCTTTGGCTCGGAAGGGGAATTGCCGGCGACGACACACACGGCCACATCGACGACCTGTGCCGCTTCGTCGGACCCCGCACCGTCGTGCTTTGCCAGGAAGATGACTCGCGCGATCCCAACTACCAAACCCTTCAAGAGAACCGCGAACGGCTCGAAAGCATGCGGCTGGAAGATGGCTCACGACTGGAGGTGGTACCGCTGCCCATGCCCGCGCCGCTATATCTCGATGGCCAACGGCTGCCGGCAAGCTACGCCAACTTCTACATCTCGAATGCAGCCGTCCTGGTTCCGACCTTCAACGATCCGAGGGACCGGATCGCCCTTGGCACACTCGCCGAGCTTTTCCGGGATCGCCCGGTGATCGGCATCCACGCCGTCGATTTGGTCTGGGGTCTCGGAACTCTCCATTGCCTCACGCGCGAGGAGCCGGCAAGGTAGGAGAGCGTTTTGAGCTCCCGTCCCTGTTGAAGCCACATGGGAGGGCCGACCTCTCCCCTACGTTTCCAAACGTTGTTTGATCTGTTCAACCAATTCCCCGACATCCACAGGCTTGAAGAGAATCATCTGAAACCCGCGGCCTTTGAGGCTCTTCCCAACTATCAAGCTGCGGCTGGCGATGACCCAAGTGGGAATCTGCCTCGTCCAAGCCGATAGCAGTTCGGCGTCGATGGAGGGGTCGTCACTGGACGACAGATCGGCGAGGAGAAGCGCTGGCAGGAGCGGGCTTGCCCCGAGGCTCGCGAGCGCGTCGCGGACTGTCTCGTAGGCTTCGACGTCCAAACCCTCTTCGAGCAGTTGCGCGCGCAGCAGGGCACGCGCCTGCCAATCCTGTCCTGCCAAAAGAATCTGAGCCATGCGGCTGTCACTAGGTTAACGCAGGCCGCATGAACCGGCATCTAAAATTGTAAGAGGTAAGGCGAAGTGCTAAGCTGAGCTTAGCAGACGCGGGGGCGGTGAGGGGATAAAGCCATGCGCGTCATCCTCTATACGGGCAAAGGTGGGGTCGGCAAAACAAGCATTTCAGCAGCTACGGGGCTGGAACTGGCCCGGCGTGGCTGCCGCACTCTCGTCATGTCCGTGGATCCGGCCCACTCCCTGAGTGACGCCTTCGATCTGGACAAGCGGCTAATGGACCACGAGGCCGGCAAACCGGTCAACATGGCCAAGAACCTCTGGATCCAGGAGGTGGACGTCCAGGAGGAGATCTCCCGTCACTGGGACTCGGTCTACGCCTACGTTTCGGCATTGCTCAATATCTCGGGTCTGGAGCAGACCTTGGCGGAGGAGCTGGCGATCTTCCCGGGCATGGAGGAAGTGAGCTCGCTGCTCTATGTAAACCAGTATGTGCGTGAGAAGGCCTATGACGTCATCCTGCTCGACTGTGCGCCCACCGGTGAGTCGTTGCGGTTCGTGAGTATCCCGACGACGCTCGAGTGGTACATGTCGAAGATCTTCAAGTTGGAGCGCCGTGTGGCGAAGATGGTCCGCCCCATGCTCACCACGTTCACAAGCCTGCCCATTCCCCAGGAGAACTACTTCGATAACCTCCAGGCGTTGCACCGGAAGCTTTCGGGCATCGACAAACTGATGGCCGACCCGAAAGTGACCACGGTGCGGCTGGTAACCAATCCCGAAAAAGTGGTGTTGAAAGAGACGCAACGCGCGTTCACATACTTTTGCCTTTTCGGGCTGACCGTAGATGCGGTGATCGTCAACCGCATTCTCCCCGCGGAGATCCAGGACAACTTCTTCAGCGCCTGGAAGGACACGCAGGAACGCTGGATCCAATCAGTAGAGGAGTTCTTCGCCCCTGTGTCGGTGTGGCGCGTCCCGCTGTTCCAAAACGAGGTTCTGGGCATTGAACGGCTCAAGCAGTTGGGGAAGGCTTTATACAAGGACCAGGATCCGGCCAAGTGCTTCTTCCACGAGGCGCCCTACCGGTTCCGCAAAGTGGATGGCAATTACCATCTCCATTTGCGGCTGCCTTTTGTTTCCAGTGAGGACGTTGACCTATATAAGAAGTTGGACGAATTAATCATTCGCGTGGGGGGAGTAAAGCGCCACGTGTCGCTTCCACAGCGCATAGCCTACTGCGAGCCTTTGAGCGCTCGCGTCAAGGATGGCGAACTCGTCGTGGTTCTAGGGAGGTGCCATGCCCAACGGGAAACGAATTCGGAAAGCCCGCCGCCGGCGTGAGCGGGTGCGTCCGGCGATGCCGTCTTGCGCGGAATGGTTCTTGCGAGATGTGCTTCCCTTCATGCCGCGCCCCAAGTTCCCGCGCACGCGCTCGGCCCGGCACTTGCGCAACGCCGCCATCGAAGTTCTAGAAGCGGTGCGTGCCGTTCTCGATGAAACCATCGACTGGCTTCGCGAGACGAAGCCGGCTGAACTCAAACGCATCCGGGTTGAGGGCTGAGCCGCGCCGGGCCCGGTGAAGCCCGGCATTCGAGACCTCTGGAGAATGCAAGGGCCTTCGCGCCTCGGGCGTGCCTGGGAAATCATCCGTTTCCAGTGCCCCGCGCCATCCAGACAGAGCACTGAGCTGCTTGGGCACCTTGACAGTACCGCCCTAATTTTCGGTGACGCGCGCCCGTCTTATCGTCTACCACTTGTGAAACCGGGTAGAATACGTCCTGCTGCCGTGGCTGCCAGGCAGGGAGTTTTTCCACCAGCTTTTTCGCCACTGTTCTGAACGACTGCCTAAGTGATGTCCGCGAAGGAGCCGCGCCACATCGGTGGACAGACACCGGAGTAATTTTGACGTGAGAATTCTGGTAACAGGCTCGAGAGGGCTTATTGGCCAGGCGCTCGTCCGATTTCTGGCCGCAGGCGGCCACGACATAACTCGCCTAGTGCGCTCTAGACCTCCGTCCCGGGAAGCTCAGGTATTCTGGGATCCGGAGGCCGGTACGGCGGATATAGCCGCTCTGGAAGGCTTCGACGCAGTAGTGCACCTTGCCGGAGAAAACATCGCGGGGCGTTGGACAGCCAAGAAGAAGGCCAGGATTTACGATAGCCGGGTCAAGGGCACGCGGCTGCTCAGCGAATCGCTGGTTCAGCTCACGAAGCCACCCAAGGTTCTGGTATCGGTTTCGGCCGTCGGTTACTACGGGGATTGCGGAGATCAGATCGTGAGGGAAGACCATCCGCCGGGGCCGGGCTTTCTTGCTCAGGTCTGCCGGGACTGGGAAGCTGCGGCGGAGCCTGCGGTCCGAAGTGGTATCCGTGTTGTGAACCCGCGTATGGGCGTTGTGCTGAGCGTCGCAGGAGGGGTGTTCCCGTGGATGCTGCGTCCTTTCCGGATAGGTTTGGGCGGTCCGGTCGGAAGCGGACGACAGTACATGAGCTGGGTCACAATCGATGACCTCATGGAGATAATTCTGGTCGCGATAACGCACGAGTCGCTCAAAGGACCAGTGAACGCAGTTGCGCCGAATCCGGTTACGAACCTGGAGTTCACCAGAACACTCGGACGAATCCTGCGGCGACCCACAGTCTTCCCTCTGCCCGCGTTTGTCGCTCATCTGGCCCTCGGAGAAATGGCGGACGAACTTCTGCTGGCCAGTGCCTGCGTCGAGCCTGCTTATCTCCTGAGCACGGGCTACCAATTCCGTTTTCCGAGGCTTGAAGGCGCATTGAGACACCTGCTCGGCAAGGAGTAGCACGACGCCGTTGTTCAACACCTCGGGTTGTCCGGCGTTCGAGATGGTCGTCGCGCGCGGGCGCTGCACCACATTCCTCGGAGAATGTCACGGTGTATAATGTGGCAATTTCTTGCTGGGGATCAGTACATTCGGCGAGGTTGACCTCGGCGATATCACGAAAGTTCTCCGTGTCGTGTTGGGCGACGGTTGCCAGCGCCCAAGAGGGAGTTGCTCATTATGAAGAAGGTCCTGCTCATGACGGTGTGCGCGATTGCGCTGGTGGGTTACGGACTCAACTTGCTTTGGGGTCAGCCGGAGGTCTCGTTGCGCGGCTTCTTTCCGGCCCAGGCAGCCCGCGAGGCGGAGTTCGAGCGGGTGTTCCGCGCTATGCCGACTCCGGAACGCGCCCAGCAGGATTTGTGGATCTTGACGCAGACGCCTCACGTGGCCGGTACGCCGGAGGACTACAAAACCGCGCAATACGTACTTGACCAGTTTCGTGAGGCCGGCTTGGAAGCGAAGATCCTCGAATACCAAGTCCTCCTGCCCATGCCCAAGGAAGTGAAAGTTGACCTGGTGGAACCTTTCAAGCGGGAAGGTCCCAGCCTGGAAGAGGGCTGGAGGTGGGATAAGGACACATACGATGCCGCTGTGGTGCCTGCCTTCAATGCTTACTCTCCTTCGGGGGAGGTCACGGCGCGCGTTGTTTACGCCAACTACGGGTTGCCAGAGGACTACCGCACCTTGAGAGAACTGGGCGTAGACGTGACCGGCAAGATCGTGACCGTGCGGTACGGGAAGTGCTTCCGTGGTGTCAAGGCCTACGTGGCGGAGGAGAACCATGCGGCGGGTTTGCTGATCTACTCCGATCCCGCCGAGGATGGCTACCGCCAAGGCGACGTTTATCCACGTGGGCCGTGGAGGCCGGCGACGGGCGTCCAACGAGGTTCCATCCTCTACTTGACGGGGTATTCTGGCGACCCGCTCACGCCGAGTGTCGCGGCTACCAAAGGCGCAAAGCGACTGAGCATCAAAGAAGCCGTGACGCTCCCGCATATCCCCACGACTCCTCTTTCCTATGAGGACGCGACACCGATCCTCGAGAACCTCGGAGGACCAGTGGCCCCGCGAGAGTGGCAGGGCGCGCTGCCCTTCACGTATCACGTGGGCCCGGGCGCGTCGAAGGTTCATTTGAAGCTGGACATGGACTTCCAAGTGCGCTCTGTCTGGGACGTGGTGGCGCAAGTTCCTGGGACAACGCAGCCGGACTGGTGGGTTGTGCTCGGGAATCACCGCGACGCCTGGACGTATGGCGCGGTTGATCCCAACAGTGGAACAGCAGCGCTGCTGGGCGTATCGCGAGGGTTGGGCCAGCTCTTGAAACAAGGTTGGAAGCCACTGCGGACCATCGTCCTGGCGAGTTGGGACGCAGAAGAGTTCGGTCTGATCGGCTCCACCGAATGGGCCGAGGAGTATGCCGACCAGCTCACGCGACACGCGGTGGCCTATCTGAACATCGATGTTGGTGTGTGCGGTTCGCATTTCGGCGCCGCAGCGGTTCCTTCCCTGCGCCGGCTCATCCGTGACGTGACCCAGGACGTCACAGATCCGAAGAGCGGCCGGCCACTTTACGCCGTCTGGTCGGAAGAGAGCCTGCGGTTCCGGCGAGAGGTGGGGGTGCCCATTGTGGTGCCCGCCCAGGCTCCGTCCTCTGCTCCTCTGGAGCCGCGCGTGGGTGAATTGGGAAGCGGCTCGGATTACACTCCCTTCCTCCAGCACTTGGGCGTTCCCTCGCTGGATTTTGGCTTTGGCGGCCCCTACGGCGTTTATCACGCCATCTATGACGACTTCTACTGGGTACAGAACTTCGGCGACCCGACATTCAAATACCACGTGGCCGCCTCCCAGGTATTCGGAACGCTCGCCCTCCGTCTGGCCGGTGCCGATGTTCTGCCTTTTGACTATGAAGAATACGGCAAGTCCATCCAGAAGTATCTCCGTGACCTTGAGGATGAAACCAAGAAGAACAACCTGGGGGACAAACTCCAATTCGACGATGTCACCAACGCGGCCGCTAAGTTCACGGAAGCGGCCAAAACTCTGGGGGAGAAGGTTTCGGAGGTCAGCCAAACCGGTGTCTCGGAGGCGGGGCGCTTGGCGACGTTCAACCATGCGTTGATTGAGGTCGAGCGGAATTTCTTGCTCCAGAAGGGCTTGCCGAACCGTGCCTGGTTTCGCCACGCCTTCTACGCGCCCGGCGTGTATACTGGATATGCAGCCGTAGTCCTGCCTGGTGTTCGGGAGGCAGTGGCCCGGAAAGACTGGACGGCTGCTGGGGAGCAGCTCAACCTGGTCCAGGGCGCCATCGAACGCGGGACCGTCACCTTGACGCAAGCACTTCAAGCCCTCGGCGAACCCGGCAGTGGCAGCATGCCTGCGGAAGGGCACTGAGCAGTAGAGCACGGTTCCTCTGCATGCGGTCGGAAGCCCTTCTGAGAATGTGTGGCGAGACGACGCTTGCGTCATGGCTCCCGGTGAGGCGTGCCGGGACAAGCTTCCTTGTGCTATGACGAGGGAGTTGGAATCTTCATTGGTCTGGTCGAGAGGAGCATGAAGGTAAAGGTTCTGTTCTTCGGACGAGCGCACGATTTGACTGGTTTCGAGCAGGAGCTTTTGGAGATTCCCGAAGGGGAGAACCTTGACGGCTTGTGGCGCCGCTATGCAAGCCGCTTCCCGCCTCTCAATGGGATGACGAAGGCTGTGCTCGTTGCCGTGAACCAGGAAATGGCAGACTGGTCTTGCGCCTTGCGTGACGGAGATGAAGTGGCGTTCATGCCTCCAGTCAGCGGCGGTGCGGGCGAGGATTTCTACTTGCTGACCCGTGCGCCCATTGCCACCTCTGAGCTGGCTCACCAATTGAAGGCGCCGCACGACGGAGCAGTCGTAGTTTTTGAGGGGATCGTTCGCGACCATTCTCAGGGGCGCAAGACTCTCTACCTCGAATACGAGGCTTACGAGCCGATGGCGGTCCGGACAATGGAGGAGATTGGGCAAGAGTTGAAGCGGAAGTTTGCCATCGACCACGTAGGAATGATTCACCGGCTGGGGCGGGTGGAGATCGGAGAGACCAGCGTGGCGATCCTCGTGACCTCGGCGCACCGGCACGCAGCGTTTGAAGCCTGCCATTACGCTATCGACCGCCTCAAGCAGATCGTGCCCATCTGGAAGAGGGAGTATTTCGAGGACGGTGCGGTCTGGGTGGAAGGGGAGGGCCGAAGCAGCTCTCAGCAATCAGCCCTCAGCGGTCAGCCAGAGGCAAGAACCGAACACGTTTTCGGCCGAAAGCCGATTGCTGAAAGCTGATAGCGACGGCTGACAGCTCTGATTCACATGGAGACTTACCTTTCTACCGCCATTGAGATTGCGCGCGCAGCGGGCGCGTTGTTGATGGAGTTCTTCAAGCGCCCCCTCGAGATCACCTACAAGCGGCGGTCGGATTTGGTGACCGAGGCCGACTGGCGCTCCGAGGCGTTGATTGTGGAGCGGCTGCACAAGCATTTTCCCATGCACGCCGTGGTGGCGGAGGAAGGGAGCGGCCAGCGGATCGACTCCGAGTATTGCTGGTACGTCGATCCTCTGGATGGGACTACGAACTTTGCCCACGGCTTTCCCGTGTTTTGCGTCACGCTGGGTCTTACGTATCGAGAGGAAGTCGTGGCAGGTGTGGTCTACGACCCGGCGCGAGATGAGCTCTTCACCGCCGAACGCGGCTCGGGCGCCTTCCTCAACGGCCAGCGACTTCAGGTTTCGAAGACGGCGGACATCTCTGAGTGTCTGGTGGCCACGGGCTTCCCGCCCTTTGCTACCAACCACGATTTGAACATTGAGTTCTACTTCCGCTTCACTATGCTGTCGCATGGCATCCGGCGGGCGGGCTCAGCGGCCCTGGACTTTTGCTCGGTAGCTGCCGGCCGGTTCGACGGCTTCTGGGAGTTGAAGCTCAATCCCTGGGACAAAGCCGCCGGATCGCTGCTAGTGACCGAGGCCGGTGGTCGCGTCACGGATATCTTGGGCAGACCGTTCCAGCTCCTCGGCGATGATGTTTTTGCCTCCAATGGCTTAGTTCACGACCAGATGTGCAAAGTCTTCTCCGAGGTGTTAGCAGAGCGAGGAAAATAACGGGGTTCGAATTAGGGATTCGGGGTTCGCGACCAGTGCTGAGCTTTCCCGAATCCCTAACCCCCGATCCCGAACCCCGAATTCCGAATCCCGGGGAATTTGATTTGGCCAGGCGTTTAGGCCCACGACGGTTCTTAAGGCGCGGCGGACTGATCACGCTTTCCCTGAGTAGTACCGAGCCGACGCTTCCGGCGCCGTTCTCTCCCGCTCCGGAAATCACCACGACGGATATCTGGTTGCGGCGCCTCAGCCCCGCCCATGATGGTCTGAAGATCGTTCACCTGACGGACCTGCACCATAGTTTGTTCACTCCGCTGGAGGAAATCCAGCGCGCCGTCCACCTGGCCAACCGCCTGCGTCCTGACGTCGTGGCCTTGACCGGCGACTACGTCACGCTCTCGCCGTCTTACATCTGGCCAGTGGCCCGGGCGCTGGGAAGACTGCGCGCGCGGTTGGGCGTCTTCGCGATTCTTGGCAACCATGACTTTCAGGTTGACCCCGAGGAGATTACGCGCGCGCTGAGGGCACAGGGCATCCGCGTCCTGCGGAACTCCCACTATGCGCTGCGCGTTCGCGCTGCGACGGTCTGGATCGTCGGTGTTGATGACCTCTGGTGGGGCGCCGACGACCTGCGCGCGGCGGTGCGACACCTTCCGGCCCGTGACCCCAAAATACTGCTCTGCCACAACCCGCTGGGGGTGCACCTGGCCGCGGGGCACGGGATCGACTTGGTCCTGTCCGGGCATACCCACGGCGGGCAAGTACGTCTGCCGGTGGTCGGCTCGGTATATGGCCGAACCAGGTTGGGGAAGCGCTTCGTCGAGGGCTGGAACCGGCTGGATGGGACGCAGATCTACGTCAGCCGTGGCATCGGCAAAGTGCTCGTGCCTCTCCGTGTCGGCTGCCCGCCCGAGATTGCCTGCTTGCGCTTGCGACGCGCGTAGCGCTCTGCACCTCATCGCGTTGCCTGGATTCCCCATCGTCAATCGTCAGGCTAAAGGAATGGGTTCGTCTGGGCTGGTCTTCCGGGAAAAAGGGGGTCGTCCAGCCTATGGGTAGCGGTATTCTGATTTCCGGTTCGTTCCGGTTCGTTCCAGGTTCGTTTCAGGTTCGTTTCAGGTCCGTTTTTTAGGCTTCTTCTTTTGTTTTCAATAACTTCCCCGGTTCGTTTCTGCAAAAAACTATCTTTTATTGTGCCTCCTTATGCCGTTTTCGCTTCCATAGCCGACTCTTTGCGTAGTGTCTCTCGTCCCCTCAATGAGACAGCCGTCTCTTGCGGCTCGGTCCCGGAACCGCGGGGCACAGCCTGCCGACGTTCGCCGGCTCGCGCCCCCGGCTGAGTACCCACCTTGGAGCTTTCGGGCTTCCATTTTCCCTTCTCGCATCTCGATCCGAACCTATTCCTGGGGCGCCGTCCTGCAAGGGCCGGAGATATCAATCCTGGCAGGAGTGTTGAGGCCCCAGGACTACCGCTCTAGTCTATTCCTTTCTGGGGAATTGTCAAGGGACAAAAAGCGGCAGGCAACAGCCCTGGCTGCTCCTCGCGTCGCCTCTCTCTTTGGCTTCGGCTTCCTGCACGAGATCACCTAATGTCGCGTAACTGAAATAGGTGGTACAAGGCGGCCGTCGATGTCATGCCGGGCACAGCGAAGCATCTCCAAAGTCGCTAGTTTCTTCACCGCGTTCAGAATGACACGCTTCGGCCCCACTGCATGTATCACTTTCTTCGGTGATGCGGCACTAGTTACCTCTCCCGCGAGCGTGGAGCCGGGCCTGCTTGCTCTCCGGCCGGACGTCGACACCGGAGCTTCCCGACGAAACCCGTAGGAAATCCTCAGGACTTTTGGTATACCCTCCTCTGCGGCACCCAGCCATGAACACGCCTGAAGTTGTCCGAAAAAAGCGCGACGGCCAGAGCCTCACGCGGGACGAGATCTTCGCTTTTGTCGAGCGGTTCACACGCGGAGAGATTCCCGACTATCAATGCTCCGCGCTGCTGATGGCCATTTTCTTTCGCGGACTCGACGCGCGCGAGACTGCTGACCTGACGGAAGCCATGTTACGTTCCGGTCGGGTGGTTGACCTCGCGGAGTTTCCTCAACCTAAGGTCGATAAGCACTCGACGGGCGGCGTGGGTGATAAGACCTCGCTGGTGGTTGCTCCGGCGGCGGCGGCGGGCGGGTTAATGATCCCCATGCTTTCCGGCCGCGGTCTGGGGCACACGGGGGGAACGCTCGATAAGCTGGAATCGATTCCGGGTTTCAACACGCGCTTGTCGCTGGCCGAGTTTCGGCGCGTGCTGGGCGCGTGCGGCCTGGCGCTCATTGGCCAGACCGAGGAGCTCGCCCCGGCTGACCGAAAGCTTTACGCGCTCCGCGACGTGACGGCAACCGTCGAGTCCATCCCGCTCATCTCCGCCTCCATCATGAGCAAGAAGTTGGCCGAGGGCCTCGACGCCTTGGTTCTGGATGTCAAAACGGGTTCCGGCGCCTTCATGAAGAAATTGGAGGACGCCCGCGAATTGGCCAAGCGCCTGGTGGAGATCGGGACGGCGTGTGGCAAACGCGTCCAGGCGCTCGTCACGGACATGAGCCAGCCGCTCGGCAACGCGGTAGGCAATGCGCTGGAAGTGATCGAAGCGAGCGAGACGCTCAAGGGCCGCGGGCCTGCCGACTTGGTCGAACTCAGTCGCGAACTGACCGCGCAAATGTTCCTGCTGGGCGGAGTCGCGGCTTCGCTCGAGGATGGGCGGGCGAGGTTCCACTCCGTCATCGCCAGCGGAAAGGCGCTGGAGAAGTTCGCGAAGGTCATCGCGGAGCAAGGTGGCAATCCGCGCGTGGTGGAGGACTACTCGCTCCTGCCCTCCGCCGAGCACGAGGATTCCATCGTAGCTCCTGAGGATGGCTACGTAGCGGGCTTGGAAGCGGAAGCGATGGGGCGGGCGTCGATGACGCTCGGCGCCGGCCGCGAGCGCGTGGATTCGCCGATTGATCCCGCGGTGGGCCTGGCGTTTGAGAAGAAGGTTGGCGACGCAGTGCGCGCCGGGGAGCGGATTTGCGTGCTTTATTCGAGCGACCGGTCGCGGAGCCGCAGGGCGCTCGAGATGATTCGCGCGGCCATCACCCTTTCGCCGGAGCCCGTCACGCCGCCGCCGCTGATTCTCGGTCGGGTCCCGGAATAGAGGCGTCGAAGGACCGGAGAGCCAGCGGTTGGCGGATTCTGGCCTGGGGGCTGGGTTTAGAGATCGTGGTGGTACTTTTTCTGTTGCGCGTTCGGATTGGGCACGGCCTGCTCAACGGAATGTCGAACCCCTTTGTACGTTTGCCCAACTAGGCCTTTTGCTGGTTTGTCGTTCGTTTTCGGGCCACTCAGCCAGAACGGCGGGCCTTGGGCAACGGGAGACTATCATGATGAGGATGTTGCGTTCCGCCATGTTAGTCGGAAGCTTACTGATTTCCGCCGCATCGGCCTTGGGCGCGTTGCAGGAACCACGCAAGATCATCATTGACGCGGATCCCGGGGCCGACGATGCCATGGCGATTCTGCTGGCGCTGAATTCGCCGGAACTCGACGTGAAAGCCCTCACGGTGGTTGCGGGGAACGTCGTCGTCGAGCAGGGTCTCGAGAACGCGTTGAAGCTGGTTTCGCTGGGCGGACGGTGTGACGTATGTGTTGCCCGCGGCGCGCAGCAACCGCTCGTTCAGAAACTGACCACAGCAGAGTTCTTTCACGGGAGAAACGGGCTGGGCGATGTTGAGCTCCCTGCGTCGGCCTGCCACGCTGACACGCGCTTCGGCCCCGACCTCATCATTGAACTTGTCCACCAATACCCTCACGAGATCACGCTGGTGCCCGTCGGACCGCTGACGAACATTGCCCTGGCGGTTTTGAAGGATCCCTCCATTGTTCCGCTCGTCAAGGAAGTGGTCTTGATGGGCGGCGCGATCTCCGGAGGCAATGCGACCGCCGCAGCAGAGGCCAACATCTATAATGATCCTGAGGCGGCCCGAGTGGTGTTCGAGGCAGGCTGGCTGTTGACCATGGTTGGCCTGAATGTCACCGAGAAGACCCTCTTCACGCACGCGGACCTGAACCAGCTTGCGAAGACTCACGGTCTGGAGAATGACTTCGCTGTCGCCGTCCTGACGTTTATGGTGGACCTTGCGGGAAAGCTGGGAGCGAACGGGACACCCATGCATGACCCCCTGGCCGTCGGCGCAGAAATCGACCGCAGCCTGATTACCACCGAGGACATGCGTGTCGATGTCGAGACACGTGGTGAGCATACGCGGGGGGAGACCGTGGCCAGCCGGCACAATTCCTCCGACCGAAAGGTCCTGCACGGCAACCGGTACATCATCGAGGGGATTGAGAAGGTGCAGCCCAACGTCCATGTCGCCGTGGACTCGGACGCCAGGCGTTTCATTCAGCTTTTCATTTCGCGGATTGCTGGGAAGTAGCGACTCCAACTCACCTCGATTGAACTGATGAAATCATCTCAACATCCAAGTTATCGCGAAGCCAAGCACGCCGCACATTACCTTCAAGCACGCTGGCCGATGCGCCCGCGCTTGGCAATCATTCTGGGTTCGGGCTTGGGGGATGTGATTCGTCGCGCAGGCGAACCGCTGACGATCCGGTACAGATCCATTCCGTACTTTCCACAGCCAAGCGTAGCAGGCCACGGCGGCACGCTGCATATGGGCTTGTGGAGAAACGTACCAGTGGCCATCCTGGAAGGCAGAGTCCACCTGTACGAAGGCTACACGTCGGCGGAGGTGGTTTTCCCTGCGCGGGTAATGGCTCTCACGGGGATCAAATCCTTTGTGCTGACCTGTGCTGCCGGAGGAATTGCACCGCAAGCGACGCCAGGGTCCCTGATGATTCTCTCCGATCACCTGAACTTGCAGGGCGTCAATCCGCTGGCTGGCCCTCACGACGAGCGCTGGGGCACAAGATTCGTGGATTTGACTCGGGCGTATGACGCGAAGTTCGCCGCCGACGCTCTCAAGACAGCGCGCGCTCTGAAGATCAAGTGCTTCCAAGGGGTCTATGCCTCGCTCCTGGGACCGAGTTACGAAACGCCCGCGGAAATTCGCGCCTTGCAGCGCTTGGGTGCCCACGCCGTCGGCATGTCTACCGTACCGGAGGTGATTGGCCTGCGACAATTGGGCGTGCGCGTGCTGGCGGTCGCGGTGATCACCAACCGCGCGGCTGGGCTCAGCCGGAAGGCAGTGAGCCACGAAGAAGTCCTGGAGGTGGGGAAGAAGGCTTCGCGGGACTTGGCGCGGCTACTCGACGCCCTCTTGCCGAAGCTCGTCGAGGAAAGCAGGCGGTGACGGCGCGAGAGCACGAATCCACGGAAATGGATGCGGGGCCGCGGTCTCAGCACAGTGAGAAGAGGAGCCGCGCGAGGGGAGAAACGATGATGGATTCGGAGCACCTTCTTGAGTACGCGCTCAAGGCACGCGAGAACGCCTACGCTCCTTATTCGAATTTTAAGGTGGGCGCAGCGTTGCTGGCTTCGAACGGCAAGGTTTACACAGGCTGCAACATCGAGAACGCGAGCTATGGCCTGACGGTTTGCGCGGAGCGGGTCGCGCTGTGGAAGGCGATCTCGGAAGGTGAAAGAGCCTTTACGCGGATCGCGGTTGCTTCCCAAAGTGAACCTCCGGCTCCACCCTGCGGTGCCTGCCGGCAGCTCCTCTGGGAATTCTGTGGCGACATCGAAGTGATCCTCGGGAACGACCGTGGACATCGAGAGGCCCACCACCTGGCAGACCTACTTCCGCATCCCTTCGATCGGAGTCTCCTCTAATCGGCCACTTCCTTTGTGGGCTGTCTGTCGCGCTACGGCGCGGCGGGAGTCTTGGCTTGCGGGATTAGTGTTTTCCGGGCAACTTCACCTTCTTGGCCTCTTCTCTCTGCTTGACCATTTTCGTGGCCATTGTCCGAATCACTTCCGGGACGTTCCGATTGAGCGCTATACCCTTGAGGTCCTTTTCGTTCACGCGGTTCAGCAGCCGCAAGGTAATATCGATGGGCGCATGGGGATTGTTGATGAGGGCTCTCATGACGTTATAGCTTTTCATGAAGGCGCGGTTGATGGCGATGAGGCGTAATACCTCCTCGGAGACGTTCTTCGCCGATGCATACGATTCGATTTCCATGTCAGAAAGCTTAGGTGATTGAAGGACTGCCCGCGCTACTATCTTGTTGGAGTCCCGAATGAGGATTATGCGGGATTCCTGGTTTCCCGTGAGAGCCAACTTGATTTTCTCCACCACAGACATGCGATTGATTTTCTGGATAAGGGTTTCGCGCTCCGCGCTTTCTGCGCTAGCTTCTCCCGGCTCAGCCTCCTGGGGTGGTGCCTCGAGGGGTGGTGAGACTGCCTCGCTTGCCGTCCCTTCCTGTGCTTCGGGCAGGAGGTGTGATTGGATCTCCTCGCGCAGATCATCGGGGAGGCGGGGATTTTGAAGGAGCGCTTCGAGAAGATCCTCCCGTCCGGTCGCCAGGTAGTTGACTGCGAAATCGAGCACGGCTGGGTGGGTAGCGGGGCTCGAGAAGACCTGCTGCAGCTCCTGAGAGTTCCAGTCGTAAAGGGTTTCCAGGGCTTTCTTGCGAATCTGTTCGTCTCGGTCGCGGGAGAGGATGGTCAGGGCTTCAATCTTCTCCTCGAGCGGCACCGGCAAGGCGCCCCCGGCGCCTTTGCGCCGGATGACGTCGGGAGCCGTCCCGTCTCGCAGAGTATCGACAAGTCGTGGCGGAATAGCTTATCCCTTACGGAGCAGGATTCTTCAAGTCGTCGCGCGTCAGGTGAACCGACTTCACCTCGCCGCGGCGGCCCAGGGGCTTCAGGGTTTCGCCGTTAAGGGTCAAGATGATGCCCTGGGCGTTTCCCGTCGTGACGTCAAACGAGTCTCGGGCCTTGAAAGTCTCAACCTCGTTGGGATTCAGGACCCGTTGCATCGCTGTCTTGCCGTCGGCGTCCACAGCCACCCAAGCCCGGTCGGTTGCTGCCACCTGCAAGACCAGGCCGCTGGCAGGCCCCGCTGCCTTGGCTTCTGGAGCAGCCCCGGCCTGTCCAGGTAACGTCGTTACCGTGTCCGGTGCCTGAGAAGTGCCTGGGGTGGCCCCAGGAATCGTCCCGGTCGCAGGCGTGGTTGAAGCCGCGGCGGGCGCCGGCGATTTGGTCTCCACGGGCGGAGCTTGGACTTCAGCAGGGCCGGGGGAGACACGGGCTGGGCCGGGTACATTCTCGGGCATACTTGCGGTCCGCCGTGAGTAGTGGAAAAGGGCGTAGCCGCTACTCAGCATCAATGCGGCAACAAGCAGCGCAAGCAGTGGGGTCCGGGAACCCGCGCGAGGGGCTAGCGGATGGCTGACGGTCATCCGGTGGAGATCGACATCCGGTCTGGGCTGGGCCGCAAGCTGGTATTCGGCCAGGACGCGCTCCTCGTCAAGCCCGAGATACCGGGCGTAGGCCCGAATGAAACTGCGGGAGAAGATGCCACCCGGAAGCTTCTCAAACTGGTCACTTTCTATAGCCTGGAGGAAGCGGACACTAATCTTTGTCGCCGCGGAGATTTCCTCCAGAGGGACCCCACGCATTTCCCGTTCTCGCCGGAGATTTTCGCCAAAGGCGGACATCGGACAGGTCTCGCCGCTCCGCTCGAATGAAACAGAAGCACTCTTATCATATTTGCGCGTCCCGAGGAGTGTCAAATGGTTTGGAAGGGTGTGAACCTTATGTGCCCAACAAGCTTATGATACCGGCTGCACCGGAACCCTGGCAGCCCAACTCAAAAAGAAGTTGAAAAGGCCCCCTCGATGGGTTAAAAGATTTGTAACTCAACTATGGGGAACTTTAGCCCAGGGAGAGCAATGGATCCACAAGAGGAAATATCTGAACTAAAACGCCAGGTGGAGCGACTCTCCCTTTTCCACGAGGTGGGGAAAGCCCTGTTCTCTACCCTCGATTTGCAGAAGATACTCCAGACTATCATGGAGAAAATCAGCGACATGCTCCAGCCTGACACTTGGTCGCTGCTGATGCTGGATGACAAGACGCAGGAGCTGTACTTTGAGATCGCCATTGGAGCCGGCGCGGACAAGCTGAAGGATGTCCGGCTGAAGTTGGGCGAAGGGATTGCCGGCTGGGTGGCCCAGCACGGAGAGCCGGTGTTGGTGGAGGACGTCCAGAAGGATGCGCGGTTCACTCGCAAGATCGACGAGGTGACGCAGATGAACACCCGCTCGGTGGTTTGCGTTCCCATCAAGGGCCGAGAGCAGGTCCTGGGAGTCATCGAGCTGGTGAACTGCTTGGGCAAGCAGAGCTTCGTGAAGGAAGATATTCCCATCCTGAAAAGCCTGGCCGACTACGCCGCCATTGCCCTGGAAAATGCCCGCTACGTGCAACGGATTCATGAACTGACCATCACCGACGACTGTACTGCCCTTTACAACGCCCGACACCTCAATTTCGTTCTGGAGGCGGAAATCTACCGGTCCAAGCGTTACGGCTACGAGTTTTCGGTCATTTTCATTGATCTCGACCACTTCAAGCAGGTCAACGACGTTCATGGCCATCTGGTGGGCTCGAAGCTCCTGTGGCTGATTGGCGACATCATCAAGAGTAACCTCCGCATGATTGACTACGCCTTCCGCTATGGGGGCGATGAATTCGTAGTGCTGCTGCCACAAACGTCCAAAGAGAATTCCTTGATGGTCGTGCGACGTATCAAAGACCTCCTGACGTCGAAGGTCTTCTTCACCGAGGAGAAGCTGAATGTCAAGGTGACAGCAAGCTTCGGCGTGGCTTCATTCCCAGTTGATGGCCGCACTCGGAAGGAACTCCTGCGCATGGCTGATGAGGCTATGTACCTCGTCAAGAACACCACCCGCAACAACATTGCGCTAGCCGGCGAAGGGATTCGCGCTTAGTCGGCCAACTGGTTTGGGTTAGATTTATCCGGGCGGCGCAAACCTTCAAGTCTGCACCATTCTCAACGCGTAGCGGCCGCCTTCCCGATGAATCGGGATAGGTCAGGCGGGCAAGGTGGTGACAATAGGATGCCGGCCTCAAGGCCGGCGCTACGCCAAGGCAGCCGCCATGACTTTCAGCAAACCCTCCAGCGAGTGCTTGGTGGTTTCGAGATGGGTGAGGCCGGGGGCTTCGAACTCACATTCGAGCGATATGGTTTCCTGGTATCCGTCGCGAACGAGGGCACGGAACTGGCCGACCAAGTCGGTCTGGCCCTGGTCTGCAAAAGTCTCCTGGCAGTTCTTGAAGCCAGAATCACACCGGACGCCCTTCACGTGTATGTGCCAGATTCGCTTCTTGTCGAGCGTATCGTAGCCGTCCGGGAAGGGATTCTCGCCGTACCAACATCCGTTTCCAACGTCCCAGTTCGCACCCACATTGGGGGCGGAGACTAACTTCAAGATTCCGGCAAGCTCGTGTCCCGTGCCGACGTTGCATGAGCCTTCATCCTCAAGCGCCAGACGCATTCCGGCGCTTTTCAGGACTTCGGCAGCCTTCTCTAACTCCTCGGCGATCCGGGGCAGGTGCTTTTCGGGTTCTGCCACGCGCCAGAACGTGAATCCCCGTAGCTTGTCGGTCCCCCAAGCATGCGCGCGATCGATAGCTCGCTTGAGTAAATCCATCTGGCCGGAGTAGGGGCAAACATCTTTCTCGTCCGCCACCGGCTTCGTGCCGGGCAAGGCGCATTTGTATAAGGCCGTGTCCAGGGCAGAAACCTTGAACTCGTACTTGGCGAGCAAATCCTTGAGGTGCTGGATTTGGGCCGGACTCGCCTCCGTGTTGTAGATACCCCAGACATTGCGAATCTCCACCCACGATAGGCCGTAGCCTCTCATGATCTTGAAGGCTTCTTCAAAATCCTGCGAGAACCCATCGCTGATAGCCCCCAACTTGAAGCGACTGAGTGGTGACTGAGCCATGCCGGCCAGGCTCCTGAATCCTTGCGTCAGCCACGCCGCGCTTGAATAGATCCCTAAGTTCTTTAGAAACGTCCGTCGTTTCATGTCTGTAACTCCCTCCCTCGCTTCAGGAGACTTTTCTCGCTTCGCAACTATACCTAAGGCCTGGAAAAAATGCAGGCGTTGTAGAAGCTACTGAGTTCGGGTGAGAAATCGAATCTCAGGAATTGTCGACAACCCAGCCGACAACCGCCTGATCTTTGAAAAGGCTCCAGGGGTTTGGGCCTCAATCCATGCAGGCCTGGAGGGCCGGAAGATTGTGGCCCACGGCGGGAGCCGTGGGTCAAGCTAGCTAGGTTCGAATAAGCCCCGGAAGAGTGAAAGAGGGTAGTTCACCAAACACACTCTATCGCCCGTGCCGGGGCTTGGAAGGATTGATGCGCAACTATCCCAGGGCTTGCGCCCTGGACAACGCTCTGTGGCGCGCACGGCGGGCTAAGGTGAAGCTCTTACTGTGGCTGCCTTACGATGGCGTCGGGGTTTTCACGCCGACCCCGCAGCCGCTGCTACCCCTACTTGCAACCTTGCGCATCCTCTGTCACGATGATCTTTCAAACATGCGTTGGGTAATCGCTCCGGTTGACCCGAAAGCCGTCGCGCGGTTGGCTCGCGAGCTGAGCGTGCCGACGCTCGTCGCACGCCTGTTGGTTCTGCGGGGCCACACGGAGCCGGAAGCGGCGCACCGATTTCTGCACCCGTCTCTCGGCCAGCTCCACGATCCTTACTTGATGGCCGGCATGAGAGATGCCGTGGCGCGGCTACGGCGGGCCATTGCGGAGAAAGAGAACATCCTGATCTATGGCGATTACGACGTGGATGGCACGATGGCCGTTGTGGTGTTGCTGACGGCGCTCCGATCACTGGGCGCGCAGGTGGAAACCTACATTCCGAACCGGCTGACCGACGGCTATGGCATGCGTATCCCGGTGGTGGAAGAGGCTGCGGCTAAGGGCTTTCGCGTGGTCATCAGCGTGGATACGGGTATTCGCGAGCACGAAGTTCTGGCTCGCGGGCACGAACTTGGCATCGACTGCATCGTGACGGACCATCACTTGCCTGACGCGCATTTGCCGCCTGCCTGCGTCATTCTCGATCCGCGGCGTCCCGACTGCGCCTATCCAGAGAAGCAGCTTTCTGGGGTCGGCGTCGCCTTCAAGCTGGCGCAGGCGCTGCTGGGCGAGAGACTTTCGGAGCGTTTGCTCCAGTCGTATCTGAAGATCGTGGCGATTGGGACAATCGCCGATGTGGTTCCCCTGCTGGGCGAGAACCGTGTCATCGCGCACTTCGGGCTCGCCGGATTACGCCAGCCGGCGCAGGCTGGGCTGGAAGCGCTACTCGTGGCGGCCGGGCTGGAGGGCCGGGAGATTACGGCCGGGGACGTGGGCTTTCGGATTGCTCCGCGTCTCAATGCGGCAGGCCGCATGGAAAACGCTCGCGATGTGATTGACCTCTTCACGTCGCCGGATGCTGCGAAAGCCCGCGGGATCGCGGAGCGCCTGGACAAGCTTAACCGCGAGCGGCAACGCCTGGAGGACGAGATACTCCATGAAATCACCGACTTCATGGAACAACGCCCTGAGATGGCGAACCGTCATTCCTTGGTGCTGGCGGGCGAAGGATGGCACCGCGGGGTGATCGGGATTGTGGCGCAGCGCGTGGTGGAACGGTACCACCGCCCGGCACTTGTGATCGGCGTAGAAGATGGTGTAGGGGTAGGTTCGGGGCGCTCGATTAAGCCCTTTCACCTCCTCGACGCGCTCAGCACAGTGGGCGACCTTTTCGAGCGCTTCGGGGGCCACGCCCAGGCTGCGGGATTCACTCTGCCAGCCGATCGCATCCGCGAGCTCGAAGAGCGATTGGAACGCTACGCGCGATCCGTCTTGACAGCGCAGGATCTGGAGCCGGTGTTGCACGTGGATGCAGAGGTCAACCTGACAGATATCGATTGGGACCTTTATCGAGAGCTAGAGAGGCTGGGACCGTTTGGCTTTGGCAATCCTACTCCCACGCTGGCGGCGAGAGGCCTTCGGCTGGTGATGACGCCTCGCGTCCTGCAGGATAAGCATCTAAAGTTAAGGGTGGCCCAGGGGACGAGGTCGTTTGATGCCGCGGGATGGGGTTGGGCAGGAAAGAGCTCGCCGCTGTCCCCCGGGCAGCAACTGGACATGGCGTTCACTCTGGACCAGAACGTGTTCCAAGACGTGGCATCACTCCAATTGGTGATTAAGGACCTAAGAAGCTGAAAGTCGAGAGTTGAAGGTCGAAAGACGACAGGCAAGAGTCAGAAGCCAGAAGTCAGGGGGAAGAAGTCAAGAGGGGACAGTTGAAGACCGAAAGACAGAAGCCAAGAGTCGGGAGTCAGACGCCTAATTGCTGAATTCTGACCACTGACAACTGGCCACTGTCAACTGACAACCGACAGGGTATTGGGCCGGTGGCGACATCAGGGTACGTGCAAAAAGAAACACAGCGCAAGCGGCTGATCACCAAGCTGGTGGTGGGCGCTCTGAGCGTTACGGCGTTGACGGTGGGCGTAGCGTATTGGCGAAGCGTAACTCGCAAACCGCAACCCATGCACGTGCCGCCGAGTCTGCCTGCGAACGTCAATCAGCAACTTTCCGGGTACTCGTTCACTCGCTCGGATGAGGGTCGCCGGATCTTTACTGTGCACGCCGCCCGCACTGTGGCGTTCAAACAAGGCGGCGCGACGGTTCTCGAAGACGTGCGGGTGGAGTTTTTCGGTCGGGCAGGAAACCGACACGACGTCTTGCACACCCGCCGTTGCGACTACAACGCCCAATCTGGAGATCTATTCAGCTCAGGGGTGGTTCAAATCGAGCTGAACACGCAAGCGAATGTCCTTCCTGGCGCCGGATTGCGAGGCAAACAGCAGGTACATCTGGAAACCTCGGGGGTGGCTTTTCGGCATCAAGGATCGCTCGCGGTGAGCGAGGAGCTGGTGCGGTTCCGTATTGGGCCCATGTCGGGTACGGCGCAGGGCCTGACCTACGCCACCAAGGAGGGTTGGCTGGAGTTGAACGAAGAGGTTGCGATGGAGTTAAAGCCACGTGGCGGTACGGCTCCCCAACCTCCCCTGCGGCTCTCCGCCAGCCGTCTCCGCTACGACAAGGAAGCAGCGGAGGTGACGCTCTGGGGACCAGTTGAATTCAGCCAGGGAGCGCGCCGCGTGGTGGCTGAGCGCGGCACGGTTTCTCTGGATGAGCGGAACCGGATCACGCGGGCGAGCCTGGAAGACGGCGTAAAAGCGTTTGACTCTGCTGAGGGGCGCGCTATCGAACTCGGAGCCCAGCATCTTTGGGGGGATTTTGATGCGGCATCCGGCCAACTTACTCGTCTGGTGGCCGAATCCGATGTGGTGGGAGAATCGAAAGGGAATGGAACCGTCAGTCGACTTACCACGCAACGAATGGAATTGAGTTTCTCAGGGTCACATCCCAAGCCGCAAAATGGAAGCGTCTGGGGGGACGTCCAGATCACCCTGGAATCTTCGCCCTCTCTCGTCCCGGGGAGCGCGGAAGTAGATCGGTCGGCGAAGGAAAGGAAGACTCTCACAGCGGCGGAAGTGAAGTTTATCTTTCGGGCGGATGGGAGAAGTGTCGAGTCGGCTGAGACCATTGGCCCCGGGAAGCTGGTCGTCGTTTCGCCGGACCCCAATGTGGGGGAGCGAGTGGTTACAGCCGGACAGTTTCTGATAGCTTTCGACACGCGAAGCCGGGTCGAGACGCTTCGCGGCCTTTCCCCCACCCGTATCCTTTTCCAGCCGCCCGGCAATGCGCCACCGGGAAGCGTCGGGCAGGAGAGTTCGGCTGATCGTTTGGAAGCCGCCTTTGACACCGCGACGCAAATCCTGCAAGAGGTGACGCAGACTGGCAACTTCCAGTTTCGCGATGGGGACCGCCAAGCCAGCGCCCAGGAAGCTCACTATGTGGCTCCCACGCAGGTTTTGACACTGACGGGGCGTCCCGAGCTTCGGGACGCTCAGAGTCGGATGGAGTGTGAGCACCTCTCTCTTGATCTTCGCAACGACACCGCAGAGGGAGTGGGCGCGGTGCAGGGGACTCACCTTCGGAGCGAGGGTCGAACTGAAGCGGGTCGTCCTCCCCAACCTACCAACGTACTGGCTGACCGGATGGTGGCTCACCGGCGCAGCCAGTTTGTGCACTATGAGGGACACGTCCGCGCGTGGCATGGCACAGACGTGGTCGAGTCATCTGCGCTGGACGTTTACCGAACCGAGCGGCGAGTGAGTTCCGGCTCAGAGGTGCTGACCTCCCATTTGCAGCCGGCTTCTCTGGTTACGGGAGCCACGCTTAGCCCTAAATCGTCACCGCGCGAGACACGTCCTGTCACGATCCGCGCCGACCGGCTGGAATACTTTGACCAGGGACGCAAAGCGAGCTATCGCGGGAACGTCCGCCTGCAGGCAGAGAACACGACGCTCGAAGCAGATCGGGCGGACGTTTATTTCTCGAACGCTGGAACCACCGATGACCCGGAAGTTGACCGCGCCGTGGCCGAAGGTCGCGTCCGGGTGGTGCAGCCAGGGCGGCACGCGAAGGGCGAACACGCCGAGTACTTCGCGAGAGCAGGGAAGATTGTGCTGATGGGCGGTCCACCAATGCTTTACGACGCCGAGAAGGGCCTCACAACGGGCGAACGTTTGACATTCTTTGTTCACGATGATAGGCTTCTGGTGGACGGAGGTGATGAATCGCCCTCTCTTTCGAAGCACCGCGTCGCGCAATGAGCGACAATGCAGATTCTCTCCACAGTCGATCTGACAAAGTCGTACAAGGGTCGGAAGGTTGTTGATGACATCAATCTAAGGATCGCTCAGGGAGAGGTGGTAGGTTTGCTCGGGCCGAACGGCGCGGGCAAAACCACAACGTTCTACATAATCGTGGGCCTGACAAGTCCGGACGCAGGGCAGGTCCTCCTGGACGGAGTGGACATCACGGATTTGCCGATGTACCTCCGGGCGAGACAGGGAATTAGCTACCTCCCTCAAGAGCCCTCCATTTTCCGAAAACTCACTGTGGAAGAGAATATCCTGGCGGTGCTGGAAACGTTGCCGTTGACTTCTCATCAGCGGCGCGAGCGCCTGGAGGAGCTGATTGAGGAATTGGGTTTGCAGCAGGTCCGACGCAGTGCCGGCTACCTGCTGTCGGGCGGAGAGCGGCGGCGCGTGGAGATCGCGCGGTCGCTGGTGATCTCGCCCTCTTTCATTCTTCTGGATGAGCCGTTTTCCGGGATTGACCCGCTGACGGTGTTGGATATCCAGAAGATCATTGTGCGGCTCAAGGCCTCCGGCATTGGCGTGCTCGTGACGGACCACAACGTACGCGAGACCTTGCGGGTTACGGATCGAGCTTACATTATCAATAACGGGCGAATCTTCCGGGCCGGATCGCCGGAGGAATTGGGCAACGACGTCGAGGTGAAGAGAGTTTACCTGGGCGATAATTTTCGGTTGGCGATGTAATCGCTCGCGTGAGTCATATGGGCGCACCTGCACCCAGGATCGGGCTGAACCTCAGGGTGGCGCAGAAGCAAATTCTGACGCCGGGCCTTGTGCAGATGGTGAGCGTCCTGGCGCTCAACAAGCTCGAGTTGCGCGAGATGATAAACCAGGAGATGATCGCCAATCCAGTTTTGGAAGAAGTACCGGAAGACGTGCCTTCCCTGGAGGAGGTCGAGAAGAAAACAGAAAGCGCGAAACCCGCCGTATCCCCACCCGAACACGCAATCCGGAACGGGGATAACCAAGATTCCTTCGAAGAGATCGATTTTGGGTCCTTTTTTGATGAGTACCTGGATCCCGGATATAAGTCCCCTGCGGCAGAGGTTATTGAAAAGCCTTCCTTTGAGAACTTCCTTTCCCAGCCTACCTCCCTGGCGGATCATCTCGAGTGGCAATTGAGTCTCTCGATTTGCTCGGATCCGGTACGCCAAGCCGGGCACTCCATTATTGGGAACCTGAACGAGGATGGGTATCTAACGGCCACCGTCGAGGAGATCGCGTCAACAGGTAGTCACAGGCGCGAGGACGTGGAAGAAGCGCTGGCATTGATTCAGATCTTTGACCCGGTAGGCGTGGCGGCGCGGGATGTGCGGGAGTGCCTGCTCATCCAACTCCACGCGCTGGCGCCGGAGAACACGTTGGCCAAGCAGATTGTATCCGACCACCTGAAGCAGCTCCAGAATAAGCAATACCGTGAGATTGCCAGAGCGCTGGACCGTCCGGTGAAAGCCGTCGAGCGGTGCGTGGAATTCATCCGCAAGCTCGATCCCCGGCCCGGCCTGCGGTACAACAGCGCGCAGGCACGCCTGATTGAACCAGACGTCGCATTCGTGAAGACGGGGGAGGGTTACCAGGTCATGATGAACGAGGACGGCCTTCCCCAGTTGCGCCTGAGTCACCACTATCGTCGGTTGCTCGGGGAGGGTAGCACCACCCGGGAGGTGCGCAATTACGTCAAGGAACGATTCACCTCGGCCATCCAGCTCATTAAGAACATCGAGCAGCGGAAACAAACCATTGTCAAAGTGTGTGAGGCGATTATCCGCCGGCAAGGAGACTTCCTGGACAAGGGGATCGACCATTTGCGGCCCATGATGATCAAGGAAGTGGCGGAGGAGGTGGGCGTCCATCCATCCACCGTCAGCCGCGCCGTCGCCAATAAGTATGCGCATACGCCTCAGGGCGTTTACGAGCTCCGCTACTTCTTTTCCGAAGCGGTCCAGGGACCTTCGGGGGGTTCAACCTCCCTCATCAACCTGAAGCGTCTCGTCAAGAAAATGATCGAAGAGGAAGACCCAGGTCGGCCGCTGACCGACGAGCAGATCACGCTGCGCTTGCGCGAGCTGGGCTATTGCGTAACCCGTCGGACGGTGGCCAAGTACCGTGAGGATATGCGAATTCCCAGTACCCACCAGCGTCGGGTGAAAGCTTGAAGAACAAGTTAATGGCGGTGTTTTTCCTCCCCCGAAGAGCCGAGGAGGCTTACCCATGCGTATCGATTTTACCGGCCGGCAGATGGAAATCGGATCGGACCTGCGCGAGTACACGGGAGAGCGTCTGCGGAAAATCAGCCGCCTCTTGGGGGATCGGTTCGAGATGCACGTCATCTTGACGGCAGAGAAGCACCGGCGCATTGCGGAAATCACTCTGAAGTTCCGGGACCATACGCTGGTGGGAGTGGAGCAAACAGGGGATGCGCGTACCTCCATCAATGGGGCGTTGGACAAGCTGGAGCGCCAGGCGGTTCGTCTGATGGAGAGACGGCGCACCCGCAAGCGCCGTCCGAGGCCGGCCTCCGCAGTCCTGCTAAACGTCTTGGGCGTCGAGCGCGTTGACCACGAGGAGCATCGGGCAATCGAAACGGAAAGGGTCCCCATCAAGCCCATGACGGTGGAAGAGGCGATCGCCGCTTTGGATCATTCGCGCGCCGGTGCCGTGGTGTTTCGCAACCCGGGGACTGAACGCGTGAACGTCATCTATCAGCGACCTGACGGCAACCTGGGCCTGATCGAGCCCGAGCCCTGAAGAAAACCAGACAGCAGTGCGCAGAAGGCAGAAGGCAGAAAACCAGGGCCCTGCCAGGTATCGTCTGCCTGACTAGGCTGGTGGGGCAAGCAAGATGCTGCATAGCCATGGTTCACTTGGGGCCGGATAGCAGGATGATGCACGGCCCGCACCGCAGCCGCACGGCACGCCTGCTGCCTACTGCTTTCTGCGTACTGCCTTCTGCTTCCTTATGACGACCGCCTCCGCAAAAAAGCACTTAAGACAATTCGTGTTGATCACCGGACTTAGTGGGTCCGGCAAGGCTTCGGTCCTGAAAGCGTTCGAGGATCTTGGCTATCACTGCGTGGATAACCTGCCGGTCGATTTGATTCCCAAATTTGCCGAAATGTGCTCCCAGCCAGGGAGCCGCATCGAGCGTGCTGCCGTGGTGGTGGATATCCGCGAGGGCGAGGCCCTCAGCCAGCTTCCCACTTTGTACGAGAACTTAACCCGGGGCAACATGAAGCTCTCCCTGGTTTTCCTGGAAGCCTCGGACCGGGCCTTGATCCGGCGGTTTGAAGAGACCCGCCGACCCCACCCCCTCGGGCATGATTTGCCGGTGCGGGAGGGGATTCGGCTGGAGCGGGTACTGCTGAAACCAATGCGCCAGCTTGCCGACGTGGTGATTGACACCACGCGTCTGAACGTCCACGAGTTACGGGAGCTCATTCAGACTCGCTTTGGCGGTCTGGCCGCCCGTAAGTCCCTGCTGGTTTCCGTCGTTTCCTTCGGCTTTCGGTTTGGCGTTCCCACCGATGCGGATTTGGTTTTCGATGTTCGCTTTCTTCCCAATCCCAATTTTGTTTACCGCCTGAAAAACAAGACCGGGCGGGACCGCGCTGTCCGGCATTTCATGGATTCTTACCCGCAGACTGGGGAGTTTCTGGAGCGCCTGATGAGCTTGCTTCTCTACCTTCTTCCGCATTACATTCGGGAGGGGAAGAGCTACCTGACGATCACCATCGGGTGCACGGGCGGGCGGCACCGCTCGGTCGCACTGGCGGAAGAAGTAGGGAATGCCTTGGCGCGCGAGGGCTATAGAACCAGGATTTCGCACCGGGACCTCGGACGCGCCTAGCTGGGGTATTTGTTTGCGCCGCCAATCAGCTGCAACCTAGAGGGTGCGGTTGGACAGCGCAAGAAGAGAGGGCATCGTGAAGAACGTGCTTGGGGTCGATATCGGTGGCTACCTTTTCCGCGCGGGACTCTTTGATCAAGAAGGGCGCCGCTTATTGGTTTTGGAAAGTGATACCCTGCGTTCCGGTGGTCGGGAGTGGATGCTTGAGCAGATTCGGGAGCGCTGCCAGGCCCTCCTTGCCAAGACCGACTTTCCTGTGAAGGCGTGCGGCATCAGCTTTGGAGGCCCGGTTGATTTTCAGCGTCAACAGGTAACCTCGATTCACGCACCCGGCTGGAAAGGCTTTCCGCTTGCCCAGTGGGTGCAGGACACCCTGAATCTTCCTTGCCAGATAGACAACGACGCCAACGCCGGTGCGCTGGGGGAGTACCACTTCGGTGCAGGTCGAGGCGCCCAGTCGATGTTCTACATCACGCTGAGCACCGGGGTCGGGGGCGGCTTGATATGCAACGGCAAGATCTTCCGTGGGAAGGATAGCCTGGCTGGCGAGCTGGGGCACGTGCCAGTTTCGGATTCGGGAGTTCCGTGCTCCTGCGGGGCGGTGGGATGCCTGGAGACTTTTTGTTCCGGAACTGCTATCGCGCAAAGAGGGAGGGAATGGGGTGAGCGTCGCCCCGAAGGTGTGGCCCGCATGGCCGAGCTGAGTGGGGGCAAAGTCTCGGACATCACTGCAAAGGCCGTGATCCAGGCGGCTGCCGAGGGTGATATGGCGGCGGCTCACATCCTTCGGGAGGCCGCACGCTGGCTGGCGCGGGGTCTTCTGATGATTATCCGCATCGTCAATCCCGACAAGATCGTCCTCGGTGGGGGTGTGGCGCAGTCTGGCAGAGTTCTTCTTGACCCTGTGCGCAGTTTCCTCAAAGATTTTGCTTCCCCCACGATTGGCTACTCTACTGAGATCGTGCTAGCTGAGTTGGGAGCGTATTCGCCCTTGTACGGGGCCGCAGCGTTGGCCCTAGAATTGACCAGGGGCTAGCTCTTTTCACTCCCTAGTAAATGGGCTGAGGAAATTCTTCCATATCCCCCAACTTATTGAATGGCAAAGAGTTATACCGAGTTCGAGGCTGGGATTCCGCCCCTGCTCACGGGTATTTGCTTGACGCTCTGTTAGAAGGCTAATAAGATACGTATTTTGAGTGTGGTACAGGCCCGCCTGCGGGCGGGAGACTGCATGGACCAAGTCCGACGGCTACTGGGGTTCCTTCGGCCCTACAGCGTCTTGTTCTTTCCCGCCGTCATCCTGATGGCGGTGGTTGGCGCCTGCGAAGGCGTAACCGCGCTCCTGCTGAAGCCAGTTTTCGACCGCGTTCTTTCCCCCGAGGCCGATGCAGCTCGCATCCTCCTGTTCGAGTTGCCCTTCAGCGGACGCCCGGTTTACCTCCAGGATTTTCTCCCCGCTCGAATCCATAATGCGTGGACCGCCGTCGCCGTTACTTACATCGCCGTAACGGTAGTGAAAGGGATCTCAGAGTTTCTGGCCACTTATTCGATCAATTTCATCGGTCACTCGGTGGTAAAGGACCTTCGCAATCTCCTTTATTCTCGGATCATCGAGCAATCGATTGCCTTCTTTACCAAGAATCCTACAGGTCGGCTGATGTCCGCGGTGACCAGCGACATCGAGAAGATCCAGTTAGCAGTTTCGCAGACCGCGGCGGACTTCCTGAAACAGTGCTTCACCCTAGTGGGCCTGCTGGCGGTGGTGTTCTACATGGACTGGCGGTTGGGTCTGGCTTCATTGGTGCTGGTTCCTTTCGTGGTCTTACCCTCTGCGAACATCGGGCGCTACATTCGCCGCTCAAGCCGCTCCAGCCAGGACAAGATGGCGGACCTTAATAACGTCCTGCAGGAGACTTTTAGCGGCATCCGGATTGTCAAAGCCTTCGGGATGGAATCGTTCGAAATCACCAAGTTCAGAGCCGCCACCCGTCGGCTGCTGCGGGTGAGTTTACGCTGGGTGCGGGCCCAGGCGGCCACCTCGCCCCTCATGGAAATCCTGGGCGCTGTAACCGTGGCCTTTCTGCTCCTCTATGCGCGCAATGAGATCCTCCACCAGGCGCAGACCACGGGCGGTTTCGTTGCTTTCCTATACGCCTTGATCAAAAGCTATGAACCTGTTAAGCGACTCACGGGTGTGCACAACGCCTATCAACAGGCCGTGGGTGCTTCCGAACAGGTATTTTACCTGCTTGATGTCCGGCCGGAGATCATGGATAGTCCAGACGCAGTCCTGTTGCCGCCTTTCGAACAAGAGATTGAGTTCGAGAATGTGGATTTTGACTACGAGGATGGCATCCCGCTGCTGCGCGACATCAACTTGCGGATTCGCAAAGGTGAGGTGGTTGCCATCGTGGGTTCGAGCGGCGCCGGCAAAACCACTCTCGCCAGCCTGATCCCTAGGTTCTTTGACGTCACCCGAGGCCGGATACTCGTCGATGGCCACGACATCCGGAATGTGAAGCTCAGCTCGCTACGCGCACAGATCGGGATCGTCACACAGGAGACCATTCTTTTTAATGACACCGTCTACAACAATATCTGCTACGGAAGCCAGCCCCCCAGCGAGGCCGTCGTAAGGGAGGCTGCCAGAATTGCGCTCGCCGAGGACTTCATCCTGGAGATGCCGGACGGATATCAGACCATCATCGGCGAGCGCGGCCAGCGCCTTTCGGGTGGCCAGCGACAGCGCATCGCGATTGCCAGGGCCCTTCTCAAGAACCCGCCCCTGCTGATCCTGGATGAGGCGACTTCCGAGCTTGACACTGAATCTGAACTACTGGTTCGGACAGCCTTGGCCAACCTGATGGCGGGACGAACGGTGCTGGTGATCGCGCACCGGCTCTCAACCGTCCGTCGCGCCGAACGGATTGTTGTGCTCGACCGCGGGACCATTTGCGAAGCTGGAACCCACGACGACCTCATCAGCCGGGGAGGGATCTACCAGCGGCTTCACGAACTGCAGTTTGTGGACGTGGAACCGTAAAAGAAAGTCCAAAGTCGAAAGTCAACAGTCGAAAGGGCAAGGGCGAAAGAAAAGGGTATCGGAACCAAGTGAGAGCTGCGAGGCCGTTGGCTACGTGGCAACCGACAACTGACGACCGAGCACTGACTACTTACAAAGCCATGATTCGCAGCATGACCGGTTACAGCAAGGTCCGGAACGATGAGAATAGCTTCACGCTTTCGGTCAGCATTAGAAGCACCAATCATCGCTTTCTGGATTCGCAGGTGCGGCTGCCTGCAGCGCTTGAGTCTCTGGAACCGCTGGTGCGCCGTATCCTCAAGGACCGTGTGACGCGCGGCCATGTGGAAGTGACGATCAGCCTCGAGCGGCCTGGCCCGGCCGAGCTTCAACTGGACCGTAGGTTGTTGGCCGCTTACGTGGCAGCCTATCAAACGCTGCGCAAGGAGTTTGGCGGTGCCTCGGAGCCTGATCTGGTCGCCTTGCTGCGCATTCCGGGCGTGGTCGTGGCCAACGGAGAAATGTCTTCTACAGAACTCGAACGCATCCAGCCACTTCTCGAGCATGTGACCAGGGAAGCATTGGAACGCCTGAATGAGATGCGCGCCCGGGAGGGGGAGGCTCTGGAATGCGATATGCGAGCCCGGCTGTCGCGCCTCGAGGCTTTGACGGAACGTGTTGGCCAGCTCTCCGCATGCGTTCCTCAGGCTTATCGGGAACGGCTCGAGAGTCGCGTTCGAGAACTTCTGGGCAGCGTCGAGTTGGATGGAGCGCGCCTGGCTCAGGAGGTAGCGTACCTCGTCTCCCGCTCCGACATCACGGAAGAATTGACACGCTTCCGAAGCCACTTGGACCAGGTTAAACACCTGCTGGAGGGAAGCGCCGAGGTGGGGAAGAAGTTGGACTTCTTGCTCCAAGAAATGAATCGCGAAGCTAACACGATTCTCTCAAAAACCACGGACGTACCTGACGTTGGCTTGGAGATCGCCCGGCAGGCGATCGAAATGAAGACAGAAATCGAGAAGCTGCGCGAGCAGGCGCAGAATATTGAATGAACGCGGCAAATGCCCGGAAGGCCCCGCTCGGCCGGGGCAGTATCATCGTGATTTCGGCGCCGTCGGGGGCCGGAAAATCGACATTGGTAAAGCGGCTCATCGCTGCCGTCCCGAGTCTGGCTTTTTCGATTTCCTACACGACCCGGCCGCCGCGCCGGAACGAAAAGAATGGGCGGGAATACTTCTTTGTATCCCGGAGGCAGTTCGAGCGCATGGTCGCGCGCGGGGAGTTTGTGGAATGGGCGGATGTATTCGGCCATCTCTACGGCACCTCGAAGAAGCAGATCCGGGCTGCTCAAGAGGCCGGTCAGGACATCCTGCTTGATATTGATGTCCAGGGGCACCGACAAGTGCGGAGGCGGCTGCCGGAGGCTGTCAGCGTCTTCGTGCTGCCGCCGTCGTTCCGGGAGCTGGAGCGCCGGCTGCGGCATCGGCATTCGGATTTGCCGGAGGTAATTGCGCGCAGGCTTGAGGCCGCGCGGAAGGAGATTGCCCACTGGCCTGAGTATGAATACCTGGTGGTGAATGACCGCTTGGCGGCGACCACGCAGGCGCTCCGGGCTGTGGTGCTGGGCGCGCGTTTCCGTCGACGAAACCAGGCGCAACGTGCTCGAAAGATTTGCAGGACTTTTGGAGGATAGGACGGATGGATTTACCTCAGAATGTGGATAGTAAGTTTCGCTTCATCCTTGTGGCAGCTAAGAGAGCCCGACAATTGCAGGCCGGCGCGAGGCCTTTGATCCAGACGCAATCAAAGAGGGTGACGAGGGTGGCGCAACAGGAAGTGGCTGCCAGTCTTGTGCCTTTTGAGATTCTGGTGGCTGCTTCCAACAACAACGATAAGGCCAAGAAGCAAAAGCCAGCCAAGTGAGGGGTAAGATTAGGATCTGGTACTCGGGATCCAAGGGCTAGACCCTAAATCCCAAATCCCAGATCCTAGATTCTGCATAACCATGCGAGTGGCACTCGGGGTCGCGGGCGGAATCGCGGCGTATAAGGCGGCGGAGCTTGTCCGCCTGCTCCAGGACCGTGCGCTGGTGGTGCAGGTCGTGATGACCCGCAGTGCGCGCGAATTCGTTACGCCGCTCACCTTTGCTGCGCTCTCCGGCCGCAAGGTTATGACGGAAATGTTCGGGGACGCCTCCTGCGAGCCAAACGTGGAGAGCGCCATCGAGCATATCGCGCTGGCCCAGTCGGTCGATGCGGTGGTGATTGCCCCTGCCACCGCTAACGTGCTCGCCAAGCTCGCCCAAGGGATTGCCGACGACTTCCTCACTACGCTCTGCCTGGCGACGAAGGCGCCGATCATCGTGGCACCGGCGATGAACGTGAACATGTGGGAGCACGCTGCTACGCGGAAGAACCTGGAGACTCTGCGCGAACGCGGCGTCCGAATTGTTCAGCCTGAGGAGGGCTACTTGGCGTGCGGGATGACCGGTCCTGGCCGTCTGGCTCCGGTGGAGACGATTGCCCAGGCGGTCTTTGAGGCTCTCGGCCTCCGCGAGGACCTCAAGGGTGAGACTGTCCTGGTTACGGCGGGGCCCACGGAGGAGCCTCTGGACGCCGTCCGCTACCTCAGCAACCGATCTTCTGGGAAAATGGGCTATGCCCTCGCAGAGGCCAGTCGGCGACGCGGCGCGCGCGTGGTTCTGGTAAGCGGGCCGACGCACCTCACACCTCCTGCCGCCAGCGTGCTGGAACGGGCCTGGACCGCCGAGGAGATGGCCCAGGCGGTCTTTCGGCATCTCGAGCAAGCCACCGTGGTTTTGATGGCAGCGGGAGTGGCCGACTTCCGTCCCGCTGAGGTTCATCCGGGAAAGATCAAAAAGCAGAAGGGCCTTCCGGTAGTGAAGCTTGAGCCCACGCGCGATATCCTGGCTGAGATTGCGCGCCGACGCCGTCCGGAACAACTGATTGTTGGGTTCGCTGCGGAAACGGAGCAGACGTTGGCCAATGCCGAGGCCAAGCTGCGTGAGAAGCAGCTCGATTTGATCGTGGCAAACGACGTGACGCAAGAAGGCGCAGGATTCGATGTAGACACGAACGTTGTGACGTTGCTTTTTCCAGACGGGCGGGAGAAACCGCTGGAAAAGATGAGCAAGTTCGAGGTAGCCAGTCGGATTTTGGACGAGGTTGTGGGACTGAGGTCTAAGATACGGTAGAGACGCTCCGTTGGAGGTTGTCTCAAAACTAGGTATTCTTGAGTTTTGCACAGTGTAAGCGATTGATTATTCGTTCGAAAAACCGCGATTTTGCGAGTTATGAGACAGCCACCGTTGGGGCGTCTCCCTTTGTCGCGGGCTGAGAAGACTGGCCGGGTGGTCTTCACAAGGTAACCATGGACGAGCGCTTGCGCCAGGAACTGGCGGCGTGGCTCCAATTCTATTGCGAGCTGGGCATCGAGGACTTTTACCGCCGTAAGCCGGGTCCCCCGGAGACTCCGGCGGGGGCCGACCTTCCTAGATCTGCGGTCGCAACCGGGCCCGCGCCGGAGACCCGACAGGTTGCCCCCACACAGGCTGCCATCTCGGGCAGAGTGCCAGCCCCTTCGCCGGTGGCGTCGGGCGCACCCAGTCCTGTCTCTGCCAGCGTTCGGCCAACGCCGATCAGGACACCCACGCCCTCTTTGAACTTGTTTGAGGCTCCGCCTGCGCCGCGCAGCGGTCCTGAAACCCTGGAGCAAATCCTTGCCGAGTTGGGCGACTGCCGCCGCTGCAAGCTCGCCGGGGGGCGAAAGACAATCGTGTTCGGGGAGGGCGATCCTCACGCGGAAATGGTATTCGTGGGGGAAGGTCCCGGGGCCGACGAAGACAACCAGGGCCGGCCGTTCGTGGGACGCGCGGGTCAGCTCTTAAACCGCATGATTCAATCGATCGGCCTGAAGCGCGAGGACGTCTACATCTGCAACGTTGTCAAGTGCCGCCCACCCGGGAACCGTGTTCCGGAACGAGACGAAGTCGAAACCTGTTCGCCATTCCTGTTTCGTCAAATCGAAGCCATCAAGCCGCGGCTGGTTTGCTGCCTGGGTGCGCCGGCAGTGCGGACCCTCCTTGGCATCAAGGAAGGCATCACCAGGATTCGAGGCCAGTTCTTCGATTTCGGGCAGGGCAAAGCGCTCGCCACGGTGCACCCGGCCTATATCCTTCGCAACCCCCGCGAAGAAAAAATCCTCCGCGAAGATTTTGAGAAGATCCGCGATTTTTTGAAGAGGAAGTAGCGCAAAGTCCTTTCCTTGACCTTGTGGCCCTTCCACCTGACAGCCGGGTTGCGATTTCGGGGCCTCCGGTCTACATTGAAAAGATTGTTGCGGGCTGGTTTCGCGAACAGTCGAGATAGGAATTGATTGATGAACCTGCAGGACAAGCTTCTGAACCCGTCCATTCCGGTGACGCTCTTTGAAGTGGTTCCGCCGGCGGTGGAGAAACCTGAAGCCCTCAACGCGACAATTGCGGAACTCAAGAAGCTGCGGCACCTCGTAGATGCCATTAACCTGCCCGAAATCCACGACGAAGACCGCGGGATCCAGCGGACCAGCAAGTTTATGCCGCGCGTCGAGCCGCGCCTGCTGGGCGCTCGAATCCTCCGCGAGCTGGAGATGGAAGTGGTCATCAATCGCGTCGTGGTGCGCGATTCCGAGCCCGAGCGTTGGTTCCGCGAGACTTGCGAACAAGGCATTCGGCACATAGTTCTAGTGGGCGGGGAATCGGCGGATATCCAGTATCCAGGCCCGGATGTCCTGGAGGCCGCGACGCTGGTGCGGTCGATAGGGCTGCCCATGACTTTGGGCGGGATCACCATCCCCAGCCGCGTCAACGAGGCTGATCGGATTCGCAGCAAGAACGCGCAGGGTATTGTGTTCTTCACTTCGCAGATTCTGTTTGATTCAAATGACATCGTTTGGCTGATTCAGCGGCTCAATGGCCTGGAGGCGCGCGTCTATCTCAGTTTTGCCCCGGTCAGCCATGGCCGCGACCTGGAATTCTTGCGGTGGCTGGGTGCTGACATCCCGCACGACCTGGATCGATTCCTTCTGGGGTCTGAGCAGGGCGCGACAGCGCCGGCTGCGGTCTGTCTGGAAAGGTCGCTCGACCTAGCCCAGCGAATCATGATGGACGTCTTTGACAACCTCCCGCCCGACCCTCCTCCCATTGGGCTCAATATCGAGCACATCAACCAGCGGAACTTTGCCCCTGCGACCAAGATGCTGGACCGCCTGGGAAACCTCTATGCCAGCTTGGTCGCCGCGTGGGCCCGCGCCAGCCTGGCTTGATAAGCGCGAAGTGCAATCAGCTCTACCCATCCTCCCATTCGCAGCATAGAATGCCTACGTGGCCGGGAAGAAAGGAAGGGCGCGGGGCTCGTTGGCGGATGTGGCGGTGATGGCGGCAATCCGTCATCCCCTCACTTACCGCCTTCCTGACTCCATCCAGATCCAGCTGGGCCAGCGAGTGCTGGTTCCCCTGGCGACGCGCAAGGCGATCGGCATTGTGCTCCGACCGGTAGCCCGAGTGGCACCGGGAATGGAAATACGAGACGTCCTTCGCGTCCTCGATCCTGAACCGGTCCTCACTCCAGACCTGATGGAGCTTGGGCTCTGGGTCGCGGATTACTACCTTGCTCCGGTGGGCGAAGTCTTTCGCGCCATGCTGCCGCTGCGATCGGAGACTCGGCGCGCGCGGCTGCTGCAAATAACCGAGGCAGGAAGGCAGAAGATTGAGGAGCTTGGCGCCAGCCTTCTGGAGGAAGCTCGCGGCGGTGAGGAGGCCCTCTTCCTGAGCACCATTGCCGCGCGTCCCGAGACTCCTGTAGAAGCCCTGCGCCGAAAATTCCCGGCCGTGCTTCCGCGGGCACTCGAAGAAGGATGGGTAGTCATCCAGGAAGTCGAGCGTACGCGCGGCCAACGTAAATTGCTCGCGGTTCGGCTGGTGGGTCCCCTGCCCGAGCATCCCCCCCGATTGTCACCAGTGGCGCGGCGCATCCTGGAGGCCCTGGAGCGTAGGGGTCCGGTGGATGATCACCGTGATCTTCTCAAATCAACCCGTGCTGGCCTCCAACACCTTCGAAGACTCAATCAGGCAGGCCTGATCGAACTGAGTGACGCGCAACCCAACCTGCCGGAGTTCGTGGGGGCGGCCTCCGCTGTGGGTGCATCGGCCACGCTCACCTCGGGGCAGGCGGCAGCTCTGGAGGAGTTGACCAAGTTCCTTGAGAGTTCGAGGTTTCAAGTGGTGTTGCTGCACGGCGTCACCGCCAGCGGGAAGACGGAGATTTACCTCCGGCTTATCGCCCAGTGTCTCGAGCGAGGTCGCTCGGCCTTGATGCTGGTCCCGGAAATCGCTCTCACGCCGGCCATGCAGGCACAATTTGTGGCGCGGTTTGGGAGGCAAGTCGCGGTATTGCACAGCGGGTTGACCGAGACTGAACGGCACGAGGCGTGGTGGCGCGCCCGCCGCGGGGAGGCGAAGGTGGTGTTGGGGACGCGTTCGGCGGTCTTCGCGCCCCTTGTCGACCTGGGCGTGGTGATTGTCGATGAAGAGCACGACTCGAGCTACAAGCAGATGGAGACACCGCGATATCACGGGCGGGACGTGGCTGTGGTGCGGGCACAGCTTGCCGGGGCCCTGGCAGTCCTGGGTTCAGCTACGCCGTCGCTCGAATCCTACTGGAACGCCCGAGAAGGGAAATACCACCTGGCCACCCTCGAGGAGCGCGTGGGTGGGCGGAGCTTGGCGGCCGTCGAGATCGTGGACATGCGGCTGGAGTTTCGCGAGACGCACACACAGGTGCCCGTTTCCCGCCGTCTAAAAAAAGAGATCGAAGCGCAGCTCCGCACGCGAGCGCAAACGATGATCCTGCTCAACCGCCGGGGCTACTCCTGGTTTCTCCTTTGTCGGAGTTGCGGACAGACCCAGCGCTGCGTGAACTGTTCGATCTCGCTTACCTATCATCGCCGTGAGCATCGCCTGATTTGTCATTATTGTGGCTATTCCGCGGCGATTCCCTCGCGCTGCCCGGCGTGCGGAAGCGAGTATCTCTACTATGTCGGCGAGGGTACCGAGAAAATCGAACACAAGTTTGCGGAGCTTTTCCCAGATGCGCACGTTGCGCGGTTGGATCGTGACGTTGCCCGGCGCGCCGGCCAATACCATCGCCTTCTTGCCGATTTTCGTCAGGGCAAGATCGACATCCTGGTAGGAACGCAGTTGATCGCCAAGGGACACGATTTCCCCGGCGTTACCTTGGTGGGGGTGGTGTCCGCAGACATTGGCCTGGCTTTGCCGGACTTCCGAGCTGCCGAGCACACCTTCCAACTGCTGACCCAGGCGGCAGGCCGTGCGGGCCGGGGAGACACGCCCGGCCGCGTGCTGGTCCAGACCTTCTATCCTGAGCATTACGCCATTCGCCTGGCAGCGGAGCAAAACTATGAGGGCTTTTTCAGTAAAGAGATGCGTTTTCGGCGGATGATGCACTACCCGCCCGTGAGTGCGTTGGCGAACGTCGTTGCCCAAGACACCAAACTCGACGTGGCTGCACGGGTGGCGAAACAGATCGGGGATTTCTTCACCGCCGTCGAAGGCAAGTTCCCTGGTCTTAAGGTCCTCGGACCAAGCCCTGCGCCACTCGCCAAGGTAGAAGGCCGTTACCGCATCCAGTTCTTATTGAAGTCCCCCTCTCGCGCGCGCCTCAATGCGATCCTGCACCAACTGGTGGACCACTGCGAACAGCAAGGAGTCTTTCCGCGCTCCGTAATGATCGACATGGATCCCGTCAGTGTCATGTAGCGGCTGCCAGCCTGGGCGTACAGGAGGAAGCAGGCGGTTGACAGAAGTCCGAATTGCGAAGGATGAAAGCAGGAGACAGAAAGCAGAAGGTGGAGGCCAACGGCCGATCGCTGACAACTGACAACTGACCACTGCCTGCCACCTAGTGGATGGAGAATGGTGTGGGAACGAAGGTAAGGACGAAGACTAGTACTGCCACGAGCACAAGGAATCTCCTAACGCCGTCGAGCCGTTCTGAAGGGGCTATCACGACCGGGTGACGTAGGCCGACGATCAGCAGGATGACGGCCCAAAGCATCCAGCCCGCCCAGCAAAACACGCCCAGCGGCACGAGCGCCAGGAACAAGCCGCGCGAGACTGTACGGTGCCTTTCGCCCAGCACGGCGTAAAGGATATGGCCGCCATCGAGTTGTCCTACGGGGAGCAAGTTTAGCGCTGTGGCGAACAGCCCCACCCAAGCAGCGCAGCCTATTGGGTGCAGGGAGATGGCGGCAGGATCGATCCCGGGACGGAGCAACTTGGTCAGAAGGATCACACTCAGGGGATTACCCAGGGTGATGGAATCGGGCGAACCAGGGGGAAGGCCTGCCTTCGAGTGCAGGATAGCCAACGCCAGAGCAGGAATGGCCACGACGAAACCTACGAGCGGTCCGGAGACACCGACATCGAAAAGCGCGCGGCGCGTGACGATAGGAGACTTGATCCGAATGAAGGCTCCCAGCGTGCCAATCAAAGTGGGCGCGGGGATGAAGTAGGGATACGTCGCGCGAATCCCGTACCGCCGGCAGGCCAAATAGTGGCCGAGTTCGTGTGCCAGAAGGATACTGAGCAGCGTCAATGAAAAGGGCAGCCCGAGTCTCAGCAGGGAGGGGGCTCCCCACAGGCTGGAAAAGAAGGTCCACGAGAGGTCCCAATCGAACCCGGGAAGGTCGCGCGCATAGTTCAGCGCGATATGGGCGCCTACAATCAGCGTGGTAAGAACAGTGAGGAAAAAAAGCAGCAGGTGGAAGGGAAGTGAGGTAAGCCACGGGTGCCCCCGGGGACGCCAGCCCGGCTTGGGCTCCAGATGTGACGGAGGAAGATCCGTGAGGAGAGGCTCACTGAGACGTTCGGGATAAAGTCCGTCGCCCATGGAGAAAAACGAACCCACCTATTTTCGCCTGTTGGTTTTCTTCTGTAAATAGTCTAGGGGAGCGTCTGCAATTCTTTGCCAGGCTTGAAGCGCACGGCTTTTCCAGGCGGGATGCTCACTTCCGCTCCGGTTCGGGGATTGCGGCCGATGCCGGTCTTGCGCGGCTTGACATTGAATACACCGAAGCCGCGAAGCTCAATGCGGTCGCCCCGCGCCAGGGCTTTCTTCATGGATTCGAAGACGGTCTCCACTGCCATCTCGGCTTTGGTCTTCGTGATGCCGGTGCGGTTGACAACTTCTGTGATGATGTCCAGCTTTATCACGCAAACCTCCTGAAAATACGGGCTTTAATCCTAGAGAGGGCTTTCTGCATTGTCAAGAATTTTCTCCTGGACTATGATGCTGGTCTTTTTCCGTTCCAGGGCGGATGTGGCTTTGCTTCTTGCTTCACGCGCAGCCGCTAATCTTGACCGAGGTTACCTTCCATGCCTGTGAAGAATGACCGCTGGATTCGCAAGATGGCTGTTGAGCATGACATGATTAATCCCTTCGTCGAGACCCAGGTCCGCGAGAATGTGATTTCCTACGGACTCTCGTCTTATGGCTACGATCTGCGGGTTGCCGACGAGTTCAAAATCTTCACCAACGTCAACAGCACCATCGTTGATCCCAAGCATTTTGACGCGCGGTCATTCGTGGAGTTCAAGGGGCCGGTTTGCATCATCCCTCCGAACTCGTTTGCGCTGGCGAGGTCCGTCGAGTATTTCAAGATCCCGCGGAATGTGCTGACGGTGTGCGTGGGCAAATCCACTTACGCGCGCTGCGGGATCATTGTGAACGTCACGCCGCTGGAGCCGGAATGGGAAGGCTTCGTGACCCTGGAAATCTCCAATACTACGCCGCTCCCCGCGCGGGTTTATTCCGATGAAGGATTGTGCCAGATCATCTTTCTCGAGTCTGACGAAATCTGCGAGACTTCGTACAAGGACAAGAAAGGAAAGTACCAGGCCCAGAAGGGCATTATGTTGCCCAGGGTTTGAGAATGTTCTGCGGGCCGTACGCTGCACGGCTCCCGCAGAGGCAAGGGGTCTTTGCCGGTGCAGTTTGGATTCTTGCTGATCGCTCTCAGCCTGTTGGCGGTGCCGCAGGGCTGGGCAGTCGGCCAGGTCGGGAGCACTCCTGACGCGCAGCAGCCCGCACCCACAGAGAAGGGCACATCCTCGGCACAGAGCCAGCCCGGGCCGCCGGTGGCCGCGCAATACACCCTCACGCCGGAGAAACGCGCGAGGGCCGTCGCCTATTCACGTGCCCGGTATATCCTGTATTTCGCTGGTGTGGTCGTTTCCGTCGCCATCTATTGGCTCCTTTGGCGCAGTAAGCTTGCCGCGCTCTTCCGCGACTGGGCGCGGAAAGGGTCGAGGCGGCATTTCGTGCAATGCCTCATTTTTGTGCCCCTATTCCTGGCGGCCGTGGCTTTGCTGGAGTTCCCACTTGCTTACTACTCGGGATTCGTCGTGGAACGCCGTTTTGACCTTTCCACGCAGGGGTTTGCCTCGTGGCTTGGCGATTGGGGCAAGAGTTTTGCCCTCACTGCCTTGCTCGGAATCGTTCTGGTTTGGATTTTCTACTGGATCGTCCGGCGGAGTCCGCGCCGTTGGTGGCTGTACGTTTGGATGATTTCCATTCCCGTCGTTCTCGTTCTGATTCTGATGGAACCCTATGCAGTCGAACCCCTATTTTTCAGGTTCACGCCTCTCGAGAGAAATCAGGCAGCCTTGACGGAACGCGTCCAGGAGATGCTGGCACGTGCCAGGCTGAAAATTCCGCGCACGCACATACTCGAGATGAACGCCAGCACGAAGACAAGAACCCTCAATGCTTACGTGTCTGGCCTGGGCGCCAGTAAGCGTGTGGTGGTGTGGGATACCGCGCTCAAGAAATTGGAGAAGGACGAAACGCTACTTCTACTTGGGCATGAGATCGGCCACTATGTACTTCGCCACATTCCTAAGGGGTTTGTGCTCTGGGAGATGCTGTTCCTGGTTCTGTCCTATTTAGGATTTGTAGCCGTGGACCGAATCGTGGAACGCGCCGGAGCGCGAACGCACGTCGAAGGCGTGGGAGACCTCGCCTCATTTCCTGTTGTGCTACTGGTTTTGACAGTGCTGGTGTTCTGCGCTTCGCCACTCATCAACGGCTTTTCGCGGTATTACGAACGCCAGGCTGACCAGTTTGGTCTGGAATTGGCCTATGGCGTCGTGGCAGACCCCAACGCCGCGGACGTTCGCGGCCTCCAGATCCTGGGCGAAGAAGACCTCGCCGACCCTGAGCCCAATCCGGTCATCAAGTTCTGGCTATACAGCCACCCTCCTCTAAATGAACGCATCCGCTTCGCGGCGGGTTACAAGCCGTGGGCCGAAGGAAAGCCGTTGCAGCTTGTGCGCCCGAAGGAGTGAAGGCAGACTCCTGACTTCGCTGGGGCAAGCCCTCCACGCGCAAGGACGCATTGGGTTGGGGCGAGGAACATGCAAAGGCTGAGTTGTCTCTTTCCTCCGGAGTATCGGGGCGATCACAAAGGTCAGTGCCATGAAATCAAGTCCGCAGCGGCTTGCGGGTTCTCGCGCGTCTATGCTAATTTGACTAGGTTGAAGGGTTTGCAACGATTCCGTCCGAGCGAATCCTCTCATGATCTCTAGCCCGGTAGGCCGCGTGCCGCGGAGAGCGGACTCGGCGTTCGAATAAAGTGCCCAATAAGCTACAGGCAATTCGTTCGGTGAAGGGAACTCGCGACCTCTTGCCGCCGGAGACCAGCTTGTGGCAGCGAGTGGAAGAAGAAGCTCACCGTGTCTTTGCCGCATATCACTTCCGTGAGATCCGCACGCCCGTGCTGGAAGAGACGGCCTTGTTCGCTCGCAGCGTCGGAGCCGACACCGACATCGTGATGAAAGAAATGTACACGTTCCGCGACCGCGACGACGAGTCACTGACGCTGCGTCCCGAGGCCACGGCCTCCGTGGTCCGCGCCTACGTCGAGCACAGCTTGTACAACCAGGGCGGCATTCACAAACTCTATTATCTGGGCCCGATGTTTCGCCGTGAGCGGCCGCAGAAAGGGCGCTACCGGCAGTTCTACCAGATTGGCGCGGAGGTGCTGGGTTCGGACAACCCCGCTCTGGACGCCGAAGTTCTGGAGATGTTGGCTTTGTTCCTCGAGCGGGCGGGCATAAGGGAATATAGCCTGTTACTCAATTCTGTGGGTTGCGCGAGATGCCGGCCCGAGTACGTGACCCAATTGCGCCAATCCCTCGAAAGCGTTAAGGCTAGGCTGTGTGGAGATTGCCAGCGGCGCGCAGAAACGAATCCCTTGCGCGTGCTGGATTGCAAGGTGGAGGCGGATCAGCCGGTGATCGAGAAGCTTCCGCACATCCTGGAGTACCTGTGTCCTGCCTGCCAACAGCACTTCGAGCGGGTCACCGGCGAGCTCCGACAACGCAGTATTGCGTACCAGATTACGCCGCGCTTGGTGCGGGGACTCGACTATTACACTCGCACTACGTTTGAAATCACCAGCGACGTGCTTGGCGCCCAGAATGCCGTCGTGGGTGGGGGCCGCTACGATGGCCTCTCCGAGATGATTGGCGGGCCGCCTACTCCCGGTTTCGGTTTCTCCATTGGCCTGGACCGTTTGATGATGGCGGTAGAGCAGGCTGGAGGGCTCAGGTCCGCAACCCCATTAGCTGCCTACATAGCTTGGATGGGTGAGAAGGCCCTGGTGCACGCTTCCCAACTGGCGCGCGAGTTGCGCCGCGAGGGCTTGACCATCGAGATTCTGTATGAGCCGATGAAACTCAAGAAATCTATGGGCCTGGCAAACAAGCTCCAGGCGCGTTTCGCGATTATCGTCGGCGAAGGAGAACTTGCGAGCGGACGCTATCAAGTGAAAGACATGAGCACGGGTGTGCAAGAGGAAGTCGAGTCTGCGCAGATCGTGTCCTACCTCAAGAACAAGTTGGGTGGTGAAAGTGAAACTCGATCTTCTCGGTGATCGGCAGAGAACCCACTATTGTGGAGAGCTTCGCAAAGCCCATGCTGGCCAGACCGTGTTCCTGGCAGGCTGGGTGGACCGCCGCCGCGATCTCGGCAACATCATCTTTCTCGATTTGCGAGACCACACAGGCATCGCGCAGATAGTGTGCAATCCCGCGGCAAGCACGGAGGCCCACGACAAGGCCGAGGAGGTACGGGCCGAATATGTGGTCGGCGTCGAGGGAGAAGTGGTGCTACGCACGCCGGAAACGGTCAACCCGCAGATCCCCACCGGCGAGGTGGAGGTGAAAGCCCGCACATTATTGGTGCTCAATGAAGCCAAGACGCCGCCGTTCCCCATCGAAGAGGAAACGAGGACGAGCGAAGAGACTCGGCTCCGTTATCGCTACTTGGACTTGCGGCGCGGGCGCATGCAGCGCAATCTGCGTTTGCGGCACCGGGCCAACCAGGTGGTGCGCCAGCACCTGAGCGAGCAGGGATTTCTGGAAATCGAAACACCCTTCCTGACCCGCTCGACGCCGGAGGGGGCCCGCGACTATTTGGTGCCCAGCCGCCTCCGCCACGGTCATTTCTACGCTCTGCCGCAATCCCCACAGTTGTTCAAGCAGATCCTGATGATCGCGGGCTATGACCGCTACTTTCAGATCGTCCGATGTTTCCGGGACGAGGATTTGCGTGCGGACCGCCAGCCGGAATTCACGCAGGTGGACATCGAAATGGCCTTCCCGCAGCGGGAGGTGCTTTTCGATCTCGTCGAACAGTTGATGGAAGAACTCTTCTCGCTCATCGAGGTCAAGGTCGAGCGCCCCTTCCCGCGCCTGCGTTACGAGGAAGTAATGGAGCGTTACGGTTCGGATAAGCCGGACTTGAGGTTTGGCTTGGAGTGGAAACGGCTGACCCTCCCGGACGGCGCGGGAGAGAAAATACGCGTCGCGCAGCCGGTAAAGGCGATGCGTGTACCGGGCTGGGGAAACGCCTCGCGCAGCCAGCTCGACAAGCTCCAGGAAACCGGCCGGGAGTTGGGTGCAGATTGGTTCTCCTACCTGAAGGTGGGAAACGCGGAGCTGCAGTCACCCTTGTCGAAAACCCTCGGAGAGCAAGCTCTCGTGCCACTGGTGGCCTCCGTCGGGGCACAGGCGGGTGACTTGGTGCTGCTCTTAGGATTGAAGTCGGGAGATGCAGACGCGGGCACGCTTCGCATTCTGGATGAGGCCTCGGGTGAGCTGCGGCTTGAGGTCGCGCGCCGTCTCGATCTCCTGAAACCCGGCACCTGGAACTTCCTCTGGGTTGTCGACTTTCCGATGTTTGAATACGACGAGAAGGAGAAGCGCTTCGTGGCCATGCATCATCCCTTCACCTCGCCGCGGGAAGAGGACCTGGCGAAGCTTGAAACCGAGCCGCCGGCAGTGAAGGCGCGCGCTTACGACCTGGTGTTGAATGGCTCGGAGATCGGCGGTGGCTCCATCCGTATACATCGCCAAGACATACAGAAACGCGTCTTCCGGGTTCTCGGCCTAACGGAAGAAAAGGCCCGAGAGCGCTTTGGCTTCTTCCTGGATGCGCTGGAGTACGGAACGCCTCCTCACGGTGGCATTGCCTTGGGTTACGACCGCATCATTGCGCTCATGGCAGGCGAGTCGAACATTCGCGAAGTAATTGCTTTCCCGAAGACGGCCAGCGCCCTCGACCTGATGTGCGATGCGCCGGCGCGCGTCGATCCCGAGCAGCTCGACGAACTGGGGCTGGAAATCAAGAAAGACTGATTCATTGAGTCACCGAGTCAGTGAATCATTGCAGAGAAAATCGTCAATGAAACAATCGCTCGATGATTCAGTAACTCACTGACTCAGTGGCTAAGTGACTCAATCGCATGTCCGTCATCCGCATCCTTCCTGAAAACGTGGCGAATAAGATTGCCGCGGGCGAAGTGGTCGAACGCCCGGCGTCGGTGGTCAAGGAATTACTCGAGAACTCGCTCGACGCGGGCGCGGAGCGCATTGACGTGTTCGTCGAGGGAGGGGGCAAGCGCCTGATCCGCGTGGTGGACGACGGGACCGGGATGAGCCACGACGATGCCCTGCTCGCTTTCGAGCGCCACGCTACCAGCAAGATCCGCTCGGCGGAAGATCTGTTTCAAGTCGCGACTTTGGGCTTCCGCGGCGAGGCACTGCCCTCGATCGCAGCCGTTTCGCGTCTGGTTCTGGAGACCCGACACGCCTCGGAGAGCGCCGGGACGCGTGTGGAAATCGCGGGTGGAAAGTTACGCGACGTAAGCGATGTGGCCTGGGCTGGCGGGACGACGGTGGAAGTGCGGGACCTATTCTTCAACACCCCGGCGCGACGCAAGTTCTTGAAGTCCGAGTCCACGGAGCTCGGCCATATCGCGACGCTGGTCACCCACTACGCCCTGGCAAATCCCGAGAAAAGCTTCCGATTGACCTCGCTGACGAATGAAATCCTGGATGTGTCCCCGGTTTCGGCCCTGCGCGAGCGACTTTACCAGGTGATGGGCGGGCAGATTCTAGAGCAACTGCTGGAAATCGGCCCGGTGGAGCGCCGCATATTGGCGTCGGCGGCGCCTCAGTCGGATGAGGAAGCCGAGGCACCGGCAGAAGCGGCCATGGTTAGTGTCCACGGTTTTGTTTCTCGTCCGGAGGTGCAAAAGCTCAACCGCAGCAATATCTACTTCTTTGTCAATCGGCGCTTGGTGCGCGACCGGCTGATCCTTCATGCCATAACAGATGCCTATCGCAACATCTTGCCTTCGAACATCTTCCCGGTGGCGTTGATTTTCGTCGAGTTGCCAGCGACCGAGGTGGATGTAAACGTCCACCCATCGAAAATCGAAGTGCATTTCCGGCACGCGGGATTTATCCATGATCTAGTCCGCGACTCCATACGGCAGGGGGTGATTGCGGCGCGGCCTGTGGCGGCCTTTCCGCTTCCCAAAATGCCCCGGGCCGTCAGCCGCGACGCCGAAGCAGCAGAGGTTGCAGAGCGACTCAGTGAGGAGCCCCCACTCATGCGGGGCGCACTGGTTCCGCGCGACGAGGGAACAGGGCCTGGGGTGTCCGCCGCTACGGACTTTCGACTTTCCTCCCCTCGACCCGGACCCAGCACCGGGCGGTTGCCGCTGGAGGCGGCGCTTTCTGCTTACACTCCGGCCGCGCCTGTGTCGGCCACTGCGGAACACGGTGAGGTGGCTCCCCTGACGGGAGTGGGACCGGGCGAATTGCCCACGAACCTTCAGCCGCTCGGGCAGGTCCAGGAGAGCTTCATCGTGGCTACGAATGCCGAAGGGCTCTGGGTAGTGGACCAGCACGCTGCGCATGAACGCATCCTGTTCGATCGCCACCTCCGTCTGCGGCAGGAAAAGAAGGTGGAGGGCCAGCGGCTGCTCATGCCGATTATTGTGGAGTTGAAGCCCCAGCAGCAGGTCACCTTCCAGGAGATTGCCGAGGAGCTGGCGGCGAACGGGTTCGAAGTGGAACCGTTCGGGCAGCGCACTATCGCAGTCAAGACGGCTCCGGCGGAAATTCGCGCCGACGACGTGGAGCGATTAATGCTCGAAATTCTCGATGGCGTGGGCCAGGAAGGCCGGGCGGTCTCCCTGGAGATCTTACGAAACAAGATTGCAGCTTTGGTCTCCTGCCATGCAGCCGTCAAGGTCAACATGCCTCTTGACCAGAGCAAAATGGAATGGCTGCTTCGCCAGCTCAGCAAGACCGAATGTCCCATGACTTGCCCGCACGGCCGGCCGATTGTTCTGCGTTACGGATTAAAGGATCTTCAGAAGGCGTTTAAGCGTATTTAGCATTTAGCTTTCAACAGCCGGCCATCAGTAAGAGTTTGAGAGTTGGAGACTGATAGCCGACAGCCTTTTTATGACGAAGCCCCTGGTAATTGCCATCGACGGTCCCGCAGGAGCCGGAAAGAGCACGGTAGCCCAAAAACTGGCGGAGCGCTTGGGCCTCACCTATGTGGACAGCGGCGCCACGTATCGAGCCGCGGCGCTGAAAGTCCTCCACTCCGGTGTGTCACCTGAAGACGCGGCAGCAATAAGCAAACTCATCGGTGAGACGAACATTCAGGTTACAAGTGATGGGCTCCAACCGCACGTCCTCCTGGACGGGGAGGACGTGACCTCGCGGATTCGCACCCCGGACGTGACCCTGGCTGCCGCCAAGGTGTCGCGACTGCCGGAGGTTCGCGAGAAACTTGTGGAGGTGCAAAGGACTCTCGCTCGGGATCGCGGCCTGGTGATGGAGGGGCGGGATATCGGCACCGTCGTCTTCCCGCACGCACCCCTGAAGATCTTCCTCAAAGCCGACCCGGAAGAACGGGTGCGCAGAAGATTGGAACAGGATAAGAAGGAAGGGCGGAACACGACCCTTGAGCAAACCGCTTACGAAATCGGCCGCCGCGACCAACTCGATGCGGAGCGGAAGATTTCACCGCTCGTTCCCGCGGCGGACGCCTGCGAGATTGACTCTACCTACCTCACTGCCGACCAGGTGGTCGAACGTATTCTCGAACTGGCACTAGAAAAAAACTTAATTGAGGGTAAGGACTTGGGGCTGGGGGCTGGGGACTAGCACTCCGACAGTAGGAGCTCTGGATTCCAGATTCAAGATCTAAGACTTGCTATGCCCGAGTTCCTGCTCGCTAATCCCATCTCGCCTGTTGCCACCATCGGCTTCGCACTGCAGAAACCTAAACCGAAACGTTGGCAATCCGGCGGACCAGGTCATCCTGTTCTGCTTTGCCCTCCGCCCCGACGACAAATGCATCCAGGACGCCAACCGTGAGCGCATACTTCAGCGCTTCGTCCAGGCGAGTGCGTAGTCCACCCTCGCCCAGGATTTTGATCCCGACAATGGCTTTCCCGGCGGCGCGCATCCCGCTCAGCATCGAAACAACTGTTGCGTTATCGGCATCCATGAGAGTGCCCGCGCAGTTGAGGCGAACGACCTGCACCTGGACCCAGGGCGAGGTTGACGCGGCGCGCAGGGCTTCAATCGAATGGACGGAACAGCCAACGGCGCGCACTTTCCCCTGCTGGCGCGCCTCGGAGAGCGCGTCCATAGCCCCTTGGAGTCTCAGTGGCCAGTCCGCCTCCGGCTCGTTGAGGCCCAGGGCGTGCATCAGGACGATATCTATGTAGCTAGTGTTCAGTTCCGTGAGGAAGCGGTCCACATCGGCTTTCATCTCATCGTAAGTCCGGGAATCTGATTTGGTCTGGATCACCACCTTGTCACGGGGTACGTATTTCAGCGCTTCTGCCATATGCGGGTGCGTGCCATAGGAGTCGGCTGTATCCCAGAAGGTCAGTCCCTGGTCGTAGCCGTGGCAGAGGAGGTCCACCAAGCCCTTGCCAAGTGCCGACTGGTTTGACTGATGGTTATACCCAACGGTTCCGGTTCCACAAGCAAGGCGGGAAGCTTGAATGCCGGTGAAGCCTAGAGACACGCGATCTGAAGCCTTGAAACCTCCTGGTGGGGGGTTGGGTGCAGGCGGGGCGGGTGAAGAACCGCAGGAAATCGCCATCGAACCCCAAACCGCTGTCCCCAATCCAAGTGCCGTCCGCGAGAGGAACTCTCTACGTTTCATGGAGACACCTTTTGCGCGCACGATCCTACCGCGTGTGCTGTGATGCGAGGGAACTGTCCTGACGCTCTAGATTGGCCGCGACCCTACCACGCGGTGACTCGCACTGCGACAGAGCCCGGAGTGCGCCGAAGGCGAGGGGAGGTCTTGCCCAGGGGAACGCCTGCTGGATCGGCGCGATCTCCCTTGCTGCCGATGGGGTGGGAGAACACATCCTGGACCTCGCGCTCCAGAGAAAGCTGCTGTAACCGCGAAGAGTGAAGTGTGAAGGATGAAGTCCGAAGATGAAGAGTCTAATCATTCACCCTTCATCCTTAAGAAGGTCGGGACTTCCGCAGGATTGAATACCTAGTCTTCAGCACCCAGTCCCTAGCCCCTAATCCCGAGAGATCACCGGCCCCCGTTGCTCATCGAGGCAAGGAATTCAGAGTTGCTTTTCGTCTTCGAGAGCTTGTCGATAATCAGTTCCATGGTCTCCACGGGCGAGAGGGGGTTCAAGACTTTGCGCAGGACCCAGATGCGATTCAGTTCGTCTCTGGGGACCAGCAATTCTTCCTTGCGCGTGCCGGAACGGTTGATATCCATGGCTGGAAAAACACGCTTATCCACAAGCTTGCGGTCGAGGTTGATTTCCATGTTACCGGTGCCCTTGAATTCTTCGAAGATCACATCATCCATGCGGCTGCCTGTGTCAATCAGCGCAGTGGCAATGATAGTGAGGCTGCCGCCTTCCTCGATGTTCCGCGCGGCTCCGAAGAAGCGTTTGGGGCGTTGCAGGGCGTTGGAATCCACGCCGCCGGAGAGGACTTTCCCGGAGGGTGGGACCACCGTGTTGTAGGCGCGCGCCAGACGCGTAATGGAGTCGAGCAGGATGACCACGTCACGCTTGTGCTCGACCAACCGCTTGGCCTTCTCTAGGACCATTTCTGCCACCTGGACGTGCCGGGCCGCGGGCTCGTCAAACGTGGAGCTGATGACTTCGCCCTTGACGGTGCGCTGCATATCGGTTACTTCCTCGGGACGCTCGTCAATGAGCAGCACGATGAGGGTGATTTCCGGGTGGTTGGTGGTAATGGAGTTGGCGATGCACTGGAGCAGCATGGTCTTGCCTGTGCGGGGAGGCGAAACGATCAGGCCGCGTTGCCCCTTGCCCACTGGGGTGAGCAAGTCGAGCACGCGCGCGGAGATGTTGTCCTTCACGGTCTCCAGGTGAATGCGCTCCTGGGGGTAGAGAGGGGTGAGATTGTCGAAGAAAATCTTGTTACGCGCTTCGTCGGGGGGCTCGAAATTGATGGCCTCCACCTTGATGAGCGCGAAGTACCGCTCCCCCTCCTTGGGCGGCCGGATTTGGCCGGAGACAGTGTCGCCGGTCCGCAGGTCAAACTTGCGGATCTGGGAAGGCGAGACATAGATGTCGTCTGGGCCCGGCAGGTAGTTGTAATCCGGTGCGCGGAGAAATCCGAAGCCGTCAGGAAGGCACTCCAGCACGCCCTCGGAGAAAATAAGGCCGTTCTTTTCGGTTTGCGCTTGCAGGATCTTGAAGATTAGCTCCTGCTTGCGCATGCCGGTGGCCCCCACCACGCCCAAATCTTTGGCCACCTGGGTGAGCGTGGTGATATTCATCTCCTTCAGCTTCCCGATGTCGAGGACTTCGCCTTCCTTCAGTTCTTCGATTCTTTCGTCCTGGATTTCCTCTGGTCTTACCTCTTGTTTCTTGGCAGGCATAACTTCTCTCTCAAGGTTTATTTGCGTTACGAGTCTAGGAATCAGTTCGTCAGCAGTTTTGGGCTCCGTCGTGCAATCGTTCGCCAAACCAGTCGATGGATACGATCAGCGGTTCGAGGCGCCAACGCAGCGGTGCAGAGTGCGGCAAGGTACGTTGTTCGCAGTTTCGGAGCCTTACAAGCCTAGTATGTCAGGGATACTGAGTTCTACCTTCTGAACGACCGGAGAGAACGTCCGACAGGAAATTAGATGCGCCTCTCCGGCAATTGGTTTCACCACTTTCGCGGACATCCGGCTTGCCGTCCGCGGCCCTCAGTTGGTCAGGGACCCGCGCCCTGTGTCCAACGACGGAGGTTCCAGGGCGGGTGAGGCTGGGGGTTCGGAGACCAGAACCGGCCGAGTTTCGATCTTTCGTTCCAGGGCCAAGTCCAGCACATCGTCCATGCTTTCCACAAAGCGGATGGTGAGCTCCTGTTGGATATTCTCCGGAATGTCTGCCAGATCCTTCTCATTGTCCCGCGGGAGGATGACCGTCCGATTACCCGCGCGATGGGCCGCGAGAAGCTTCTCCTTGACGCCCCCGATGGGCAGGACCTTGCCTCGCAACGTGATCTCACCAGTCATGGCAACGTCCCGCTTGACGGGGATCTTGGTCAGGACAGAAGCGAGCGCTGTGGCCAGGGTGATTCCCGCGGAAGGACCATCCTTGGGTATGGAACCTTCCGGAATGTGAATGTGGACGTCCAAATGACGATAGAAATCCGGGTGCAGGCCCAGGTGACTAGCCCGGGAACGCACATAACTCATCGCAGCCTGCGCGGACTCCTGCATCACATCCCCAAGCTTTCCCGTCAGCAGCAACTTGCCCTTACCTTGCATGAGGGTGGCCTCGATGTTCAGGATCTGGCCTCCCACTTCGGTCCAGGCCAGGCCTGTGGCCAGGCCCACCTCATTCTTTTCTTCGGCTTTTGTGTCCCGAAACTTGATGACTCCCAGATATTCCTTCAGGTCCTCCGGTCCCACGGTCACTTGGAAGTTCCGGCCTTCCTTGACCACCTTGCGCGCTACCTTGCGGCAGATGTTGGCTATCTCGCGTTCCAGGTTGCGGACACCCGCCTCCCGCGTGTAGTGCCGGATGATGTGGATGATCGCGTCGTCGGTGAGCGTAAAGTTCTCTGTTTTCAGGCCCGCCGCGTCGCGTTGTTTGCGGATCAGGAAGCGTTTTGCGATCTCCACCTTTTCCGGCTCGGTGTACCCCTCTAATCGCAGGATCTCCATGCGGTCCTGGAGCGGCTGAGGGATGGTGTGGACCACGTTGGCGGTCGTAATGAAAAACACCTTGGACAGGTCGTACTCGACATCCAGGTAGTGGTCCATAAACATGTGGTTCTGCTCGGGGTCGAGTACTTCGAGGAGTGCCGCCGACGGGTCGCCGCGGAAATCCATGCTCATCTTGTCGACCTCGTCCAAGAGGAAAACGGGGTTGATGGTGCCCGCCTTCTTCATCATCTGGATGATCTGGCCCGGCAGGGCGCCGATGTAAGTCCGGCGGTGCCCTCGGATTTCGGCTTCATCCCTCACGCCGCCCAGCGATAGCCGGACGAACTTGCGGCCTGTGGCGCGAGCGATGGACCGCCCCAAAGACGTCTTACCGACACCCGGAGCCCCGATGAAGCACAGAATGGATCCGCGTGGGTTCTTAACGAGCTGACGGACGGCCAGGAACTCCAGGATCCGCTCTTTAATCTTCTCCAGCCCGTAGTGGTCCTCTTCGAGGGTCTTTTGGGCGCGCTGAATGTCCCGGATCTCCTTCGTTCTCTTCTTCCAGGGCATAGCGAGTAGCCAGTCGAGGTAGTTCCGTGAGACGGTGGACTCAGCCGACATCGGCGGCATCATCTCCAGACGCTTGAGCTCGGCCATGGCGTGCTCATAAGCGTCCTTGGTCATCCCGGCGGCCTCGATCTTTTTCTTCAGCTCGTCGATCTCGCTCTTCTCATTGCGGCCGAGTTCTTTCTGGATGGCCTTGATCTTTTCGTTCAGGTAGTACTCGCGTTGCGCGCGCTCCATCTGGCGCTTCACACGACCCTGGATGGTGCGGTCCACATTCAGCTTCTCAATCTCCACATCCAGGATATCTGCCAGACGGGTGAGCCGGTCCACGGGATCGAAGATCTCCAGGAGCTCCTGCTTTTCCTCGATGCTGACGTTCAGGTTGGCAGCGATGGTGTCCGTGAATTTACCGATCTCGTCCACCTTTACGGCCGCGATCATCGTTTCGTAGTTAAGGCTCTGAGAGAGCTTCACGTACTGCTCGAAGAGGGCCGTGACGCGCTGGACGAGCTGTTCCAGGCTGGGAGTAGTGACCGTGCGGTACAGTCTGGTCTGCACCGTGACCCGGAAGTAGCCTTCGTCGTTCGAAATCTTCAGGATTTTGCCGCGCTCGATCCCCTCCACCAGGACCTTGATGTTGCCGTCAGGCAGTTTCAGGCTCTGCACGATGTTTGAGAGGCTGCCGACCTGATATATCTCGTTGGGCTTGGGGTCGTCAACAGAAGCATCGTGCTGGGTGGCGAGGAAAATCCTCTTGTCACCTGCCAAAGCCTCTTCGAGCGCCCGGATGGAGCTCTCCCGGCCCACCACAAACGGGGTCATCATGTGAGGAAAGATGACCACGTCGCGGATCGGCATCATGGGCAAGGAACGGGTTTCGCTTTTTTCCCGGCCTGCAAACATGGGGGACTCCATCAACCTGCCTTCTCGAGGAACGCAGAGTTAAAGGCAATCTCGTGTTTCCTGACCATTTCCTCCGTGACCACAAATTCGCGAAGCTTGCGTTGGCTGGGGAGGTGATACATCAGGTCCAGCATCAGGTCTTCGAGGATCATGCGCAGTCCGCGGGCCCCGACTTTCCGCTCCAGGGCCTGAGCCGCGATGGTCTTCAGGCTGCCATCCGTGAACCGCAGCTTGACGTTTTCAAATTCAAAGAGCCGCTGGTATTGCCGAATCAGCGCGTTCTTAGGCCTAGTAAGGATTTCGATGAGTGCGGCCTCGCTCAAGTCGTTCAGCACGCTCACAACGGGCAGACGCCCAACAAATTCCGGAATCAGCCCGTAGCGAATCAGATCCATCGGCTGGACCTGCTCCAGGAGTTCGATGTTCCTCCATCCCGAAGGCAGAGGTGCGCCGCCTGCGTCAACGTGGAATCCCAACGACTTCTTTCCCACGCGTCGCTCAATTATCCTCTCCAGGCCTACAAATGCTCCGCCGCAAATGAAGAGGATGTTGGTGGTGTCCACCGGGGTGCATTCCTGGTGGGGATGCTTCCGGCCGCCCTGCGGCGGGACATTGGCGACCGTGCCTTCCAGGATTTTCAGCAGCGCTTGCTGCACACCCTCCCCGGAGACGTCGCGGGTGATGGACGGATTTTCGTCCTTCTTGGAGATCTTATCGATCTCATCGATGTAGATGATGCCTTGCTGGGCTCTTTGGACGTCCCCGCCAGCGTTCTGGAGGAGCTTCAGGATGACGTTCTCGACGTCCTCGCCTACGTAACCTGCTTCAGTCAGCGTGGTGGCGTCGGCGATCGCAAAGGGAACTTCCAGCACCCGTGCTAAGGTCTGAGCGAGCAGCGTCTTGCCTGAGCCGGTAGGGCCGATGAGCAAGATGTTGGACTTCGTCAGCTCCACCTCGCTCCGAATCCGGGTGAGGATGTTGCGTTTGTAGTGATTGTACACGGCCACGGCCAGCTTCTTTTTGGCCTTGTCCTGTCCCACCACGTATTGATCCAGAAACGCCTTGATTTCGGCCGGTCGCGGCAACTTGGCCTGCGCCGTGGGTACGCGCTCGCTCCGGTCTTCCTCCAGAATGGAGTTGCAGACAGCCACACACTCGTCGCAGATATAGACGCGGGTGCTGTCTCCGGGCGACGAGATCAGCTTGCCCACGGCGTCCTGTGTTTTCTGGCAGAAGGAGCAGCGCAGTCGTTCGTCTGAACCGGGGCGTTTCAACGTCATCTCCGGATACTACTTGTGCTTGTAAATGATCTCATCAATAATGCCGTATTCGCGCGCCTGCTGGGCACCCATCCAAAAATCGCGTTCCACGTCCCGCTCGACCTTCTCCAACGCCTGGCCAGTATGCTTGGCCATAATCTCGTTCAGGCTGGCGCGGATGCGCAGGATCTCGCGGGCGTGGATATCGATATCCGTTGCCTGGCCTGAGAGTCCGCCAATGGTGGGCTGGTGAATCAGCACGCGCGAGTTGGGGAGGGCATAGCGCTTCCCGGGTGTTCCCGCCGCCAACAGGAGCGCGGCAACGCTGGCCGCCTGACCGATACAGATGGTGGCCACGTCGGGGCGGATGAACTGCATGGTGTCGTAAATGGCCATCCCCGCCGTCACTATCCCGCCTGGGGAGTTGATGTAGAGGGACACATCTTTCTCCGGGTCCTCGGCTTCCAGGAAGAGCAGTTGGGCCGTCACCACGTTGGCCACATTGTCATCAATGGGGGTGCCGATAAAAATGATGTTGTCGCGCAGAAGACGCGAATAGATGTCGTAAGCGCGTTCGCCACGGTTGGTCTGCTCGACCACCATGGGAATCAGTGTCATGCTGGGATGGCTGCTACTCATGTCCTATTTCCAGGGATTGTTTGAGACCGGTCTTGCAGTTTACCCGCTTTTCCGAATGATTTTTGCGCTGCGGTAGATGAAGTCAATTGCTTTCTGATTGCGGCGAGTAGACTTAATTCTATCCAACCCGCCCTCCTCTGTCAAGCGCGTCTTCAGCGCCGCCGGCGTTTCTTGCCGTTCCCGGGCCATCTCCCGGATGACTTCGTCTACTTCCTCTTCCGCAAGCTCGATCTTCTCCGCGCCGGCGATCTTGCCCAAGATCAGGGCTGCTCGAACTTCCTTTTCGGCGTCAGGCCGGGAATCCTCCCGGACCTTTCCCCAGTCCACTTCCGTCTTTCGAGGATCAATGCCTTGCGCAAGGAGCTGGGCCACCGTCCGCTCCAACTTACGGTCGAGCTGGGCTTCTACCATTACTTCCGGGACCGGAAACTCGTGAGCCTGGAGGAGGTTCTCCACCAATCTCTGCTTGGCCGCCATTTCCGCCCGGCGCTTAGCACGCTCCGTTAGGTCCTGCCGCAAGTTCGCCCGTAGCTCCTCCAGCGTCGAGAACTCGCTCACCGACTTGGCCAGATCGTCGTCGGCTGCGGGGACCACTTTCTTTTTGATGCTTTGAACCTCCACGCGGTAACTCAGGGTTTTCCCCGCTAGGGATTTCTGGGTGTAGTCCTCCGGGTAGGTCACCTGGAATTCCCGCACCTCACCCGGCTTCGAGCCACGCAAGTTTTCGGTGAAAGCGGCCAGGGTTCCTTTCCCGCCCAGGTGCACGATGGCATCCCGTGCCTCCACGGAGCGGCTAACGGGGTCTTTCAAGTCTCGGCCCTCATAGTTGACCGCAAGGTAGTCGTCGTCAGCGGCGGGGCGATCCGTGGCCACCTCGAATGTGGCCGCGTGCTCGCGTAGTTCCTCGAGTGCCTTCTCGACGTCTGCATCCGTCACGGTGGGCTGATCTTCCTCGACTTCCAGGTCCTTGTACTGCTTTAGCTCGAAGTCCGGAACGATCTCGAACGTCGCCTTGCAGGTGAGGGGCTGGTCCTCCTCGAACTTGAGGTCCTCAAAGCGGGGCTGGCCCACCACGGACCATTTCTGGTCGTTGACCGCGTTCTCGAAGAACCTGGGAAGCAGCGATTGAACTACCTCGTTGCGGATGTCGTCGCGGAAGTGGCGCCGAATCAGTGAGGCAGGAGCGTGGCCGGGACGAAACCCGGCGATGCGGGCCGCCCGCGCGTACTGCGCCGTCACCGTTTCGGCTTCGCGCCGCACGACCTCCGCGGGGATTTCAATCACGAGCTCTTTCTTACAAGTATTGCCTTCCACGGATCCTCGATGTCTGTTTAGAGAAGGTGAAGTAGGAGGGCAGACATGTCGCTGGCCCCCAAACCACGCAACTAAACTCGGCGGAAAGGAAACCCCAATTGCCACCCGGAAGGTGCTATAGCCTTCTAGGCCTTACGAATTTCAGTATAACACACGGCGAAGTACTGTCAACGCCACCCCCTATGCCCAATCACTTTGCCTTTTCTTGAGTTCGCATTAGCCAAGACACTTTGTCCCCATTGGCCTTGACTCTGTGTCCTGGTTGAGTGCCGTCAGCCGTCACTTGATCTTTTGGTCTTTGGCGTAGATACGTACCCACTGGCCCCGCCGCTCGAAGCGCTGAAGTAGCTTCAGCGGATAGTGGTCCATCAGGACTTCTTCTGGAATCTCCGGCCGGTAGTCGAAATAGCGTTCTTGGAGTTGTCGCAGTCGGGGAAAGCGGATCAACCAGTTGTCTCGCGGTTCCCACTTTCGGGAATAGAGATAGAGCAGGTCAAAAGATTCCGGAGGCAAGTTCTGAAAGTCATGAGAGGTAAAACTCTCGATGGGAACCACCCGCAGGCGCGCGCGCACGTACCCGAGAAACGGCCGCGTCAGCTCATCGGACGCTGGCCAGGCGGTCAGAATGCGGGGCTGGCCCGGCTGGGCCGTGAGAAACTTCGCGGCCTGCTGATGCACCCGCGCGAAGTCAGCGTAGGCCAAGTTGTCTTCGAACGGGAAAGGGTAAGGCGGGTTGATGAACCAAGCCGATACGAAGCAACCGGCGGCCGCGAGGCAGATCAGCTGAGCCAACCGACTCGGCAATCGCGAAAGGAGGATGACCGCAGCCAAAATTAGCGGGGGAAAGATCGGCAGCAAATAACGAGGCAGAACGGCCCCTCCCACCACGCTGAGCATTCCCAGGTAAATAGCCCCGAGTCCGACCGTAAGGAAGGAAAAAGCGCGCCGGCGACGGGCTGGCTCGCCGATTGGCGTTTCAGGACTGCTCGATGCGTGCTTTCGGCCGCACCAGAATCCCAAGACGGCCCCCCCCGCCAACAGCCAGTTGAATCCGCCGAAGAAGACCTCATAGAGCCGGCGAAGCAGGGTCAAGAGAACACGGGCAGGGCTCAGAGTGGAGTAAAGATTGTACTGGAGATACTCGCGATTGCCGGTCCAATACCCTGTCGCGTGGTGGTAGTAGACCGCCCACGCGAGGAGCAGCAGGAGCGGGACCGTCAGCGCGATGCACATTTTCAGGAAGGGCACGGCGCGCCGTGCCCCTGCGCTACGCCAGGCAAAAACCCACGCGACGGGCAGCAGAACCACGGCTGTTTCTTTGCTTAGGACGGCGAGTGAGGCGACGACGGCAAACATCAACATCCGTTGGTCAAGCAGGGCGAAGACGGCGAGCACCGTAAACAGTCCTGCCGCAAGATCGAGGTGAGCCAGTGAGCTCTGGGCAAAGAACAGCGGCGACAGGGCCAGCAGCAGCGCACTCCAGACTGCAATCTCGCGGCTCGCCACGCGACGCGCCAGAGCGTAGAGAGCCGCGACCATTGCTGCTGCCACAAAGACCATCGCGGTGCGGGTTACCACCGGCGAGAAGCCGAACACGTGCCATACCATTCCCAGATACACCATTACCAGCGGCGTGTGCCCGGTGGGCAAGGTACTTTGCGGGATTAGCACCCCCGACTGATAGAAGTCCAGCGCTGCCGGAATGTAGTACCCGGCTTCATCCCAGAAATAGGGCAGGGAAAGGAGAGGGTAATGCAACAGGCAGAGGGTGACGAAAATGCCGAGCAATCTGAGCAATGCGTAGGCACGCGAAGGCATTGGGACGCATTCTGCACGAAGGTTCGCGCAGCACCCATTATTCTCGAAGAACCGCAAATAAGGAAGCGCAGGTTTTCAGAAAGGAATTTCGACGAAGCGATTCAAGGCAGAGATTTGGCCGCCCTGGACGTCCCTCACAATCCCGCGCACCATGTACGTCCCAGGTTTAACGGTAAAGTTCATTTTCATGGTGATGCCCGAGGTCAAGACCTTTTCCAGGCTGGCATCGCTCAACCTTAATTCGACGCGTTTCTGTTTGCCCATCAGGTAATTGCCGTTGCGGTCGAACAGGACCGCGACGAAGGTTACGTCGTTCGCGTTTCTATCCCCTTCCTTCCGGAACTGGAGGGGACGCACGTCCAAATGCGTCAGCACCGAGAGTTCGGCATCCATTTCGCTGGCCTTGAAGAACTGCGTGTGGACGTCGATCGGTAGCTCTTGCACTTCGGCCTGCGAGAAGACCGCCCCCTCGATTTCCTCGTTGGCTTGCTCCTCGGGATCGAGACGTTTCTTGGGAGCGAAATAACCGCGGCGTGCGTTCACGCTGAGCCCGCGCTTGCCGACCAGCGCCACCTTCAGTGAATGGAAGCTCCCATCGAGCTTCAAGTTCTGGGGCGAGAAGGCGAGAATGTAGTAAACCTGCGGCTGGGGCACAACTTCGCGAAATCCTGCGTCCAAATCGTTGTTGCTGTGGAAGTATTCGCCTCCCGTGGCTTCTGCTAATTCCTCAAGCACGGCAGAGGCTGCGAGCTCGCGGAAGGTATCGAGTCGCTGAGCAGCGGCCAGGAGTCGCTGGTCCGCAGGAAAGTACTGCCAGCTGGCGTCCGCTATCCGTAGGTTGACGATCAAGCCCTTGGGATCCAGCGAGCTGATGACGACCTGGGAGCGCAGTGCCTGATCCGCAACGTCGCCCACCAGAGACTGCAGACCCAAAGGCAGGAAACCGGGGCAGACCAGCACAATATTGCGTTGGCCCGGCTTGCCCGCAAGATAGCGGGCCAGTCGTTCGAGACCTTCGAGACAGTAACGTGCCTGAAACTCATATTGTCCCAGTGCCCGCTGAGCATACGCTCTGACCCGTTGCTCAGCTCCGCGTCCGTCTTCGTGGCAACGGTTGACGGTTTCATCAGTGGCGACCTCAATAGCTTCACGGTCCTCGAAGTTGACAATTCGGTCGGCTTGATAATCGGAAATTTCCGGACACTCCATTCTCGGATTGATGCGGGGATTCGGGCGAAGCTTGAAGAGCGCTTCGTGGAGTTTCCCAAGGTCGTCGGTGAAGTCGAGCGTGCCCAGGCCCGACGCCGTGAAGATACCAGCACGGTCAGAGGGCTGGAGGTTGCCCTGGAGGTAACGATTCGCAGCATCACGGGCATGGACGAGATGCTCGAAGGCCGCGTTCAGGTCGTCAAAGTACAGTGCCAGGTAGCCCCGCGGCGTGGAGGGAGACGGTGTCTCCTCCGGTGATTGAGCTTCTCGCGCAGTGGGCTCCACTTTGGCCGGAAGCTGCGAGGGCGGCATCTCCACGGAAAAATGGGTGATGAGCTGCGGTTTGCGGTTGTCGAAGAGCTTGAAGTCTTCTTTGCGGAGGTCACCAACCGGGCGGCCTTCGGAATCGCGTACCAAAACGCGCACCAAGACCACGTTGCGTTGCGCTTGCAGTTTAAAGGTGGGTTGGGAGTCGCGGGTCGTCATCTCCGGCGTTCCAGAGACCTGACCACTCGCCGTTAACCGTCCGCCGAAAATCCCCAGCAGCGTTGCCAGCAAGATTCTCACGCAGGTCGCACCCGCCGAAGAATTCCGCGGAACATGAGCTTGGGTATCCATGTGAGTTGATGCGCGAGGGCGAGACTTCATGACTCCAAGAACCCCGTCGCGGGGAATCATAAACGGGCCACCCTCTCGTTACAAACTTGGATTGCCAGGGCCGTCCGCGGGTTGTTCCCCGGCCCGGTGGGCGGGGAACTTGAAGGGCAAGGGGTTTCCGTATCTTCCGGATGACCCGCCTGCTGCCCTCACGTTACTGATTCCACAGGCCAAGATTGGCCCGCCGAGGGCTTTACTCGCCCTTCTTGCCTTATAATGGGCGTGCGCGAAAGTGGCGGAATTGGCAGACGCACCAGACTTAGGATCTGGTCCCGCAAGGGGTGGGGGTTCGAGTCCCCCCTTTCGCACCAGCTTCACATTTCATGTTCCCAGTGACAGGATGCTGACAGGAGAGTCTGCCCCCGGCATTCTTGCGCCCCAAGGTAGTAGGCACCCGGCATTAAGCGCAAAGCCAGGGTGAGAACCTGCGCGGGCTGCTGCGGTGCTGCCCGAGGGGACGGAGCCGCTACTGAACCGCAGGATCGGCACGCATTTCCTGCTTGTCTCGATATGGCGTTTGTGGTAGGAATAGCACGCCAATCGCTCGCAGGTGGTTTTCACGCAACGAGCAATCAGCGTAAAAGAAGGAGAGGAAGGCGGTTCGGCCTGAGCTTGTATGAGACGACGTGCGGATCGTGACTCGAAAGGAGACTAACCCATGGCTTTCTGTGCAAAGTGTGGGGCACAATTGAACGAGGGAGCAACTTTTTGTAGATCGTGCGGGACGCCTGTGGGTGCGGCGGCCGGGGGCGCGCCAGCGCCGGCTGCGGCGGGTTCGGCCATGTCTTCCAATGTGGCCGGATTGCTGACGTACATTCTGGGATTCATCACCGGGATCATCTTCCTGGTGATCGAGCCTTACAAGAACGACAAGTTTGTGCGCTTCCACGCATTTCAGTCCATCTTCTTCAACGTGGCGCTCATCGTTTTCTGGATCGCCTACACAATTCTCTCGACGATCTTGGGTTTTGTTACCTTCGGCATCCTGGGGATCGTGATGGCGATTCTCGGCCTTCTGATCGCCGTGGCGATTTTGGCCTACTGGATCTTTCTGATGTATAAGGCTTACAACAATGAGCGTTACATGATCCCCTATATCGGCGCTCTAGCCGCCAAGCAGGTGGGCTAGCGGGCGCGTGGAACGTTGCGCAGTTGCTTAACGAGCTTGGAGAGCGGCAGGTCCCACCTGCCGCTTTCCCGTTTTTAAGAGGGGTTGCACGGGGCGGTCGCCGCTTTTCTCTTGACAATTCTGAGCAGGCAGCGCAATTTAGGAAGTTTTGATTTTGTGGGAGAGGGCTCACCGGCAGCACTTTTGACATTCCTCGGCCCCACTGACTTATGGCGGTCCTTGTCTGCTTTCATGACCGATGCTTTGATGGCGCCTGCTCGGCAGCCGTCTTCACACGGTTCTACCACAAGTGCATTGACCCCCGTGCGGGGTTCCGTTACCGCGGTCTGGTGCACCGGGCCGGCCAGCTCTTTGAGGACGGCCTTTTCGACGCGGAAGAGAACGTCATTGTCGATTTCAAGTATTCCAGTTCCGACCGCTTGACTTGGTGGTTTGACCATCACCAGAGTGCCTTCCTTAGCGAAGCCGATGCCGGACACTTCCGTGGCGACAAGAGCGGGAAGAAATTTTACGGACCTGATTTCCGTTCTTGTACCAAGTTTATTGCTCACACGGGAGCCACGCAGTTTGGTTTCCGTGCGCCCGAACTCGAAGAGTTGGTTTACTGGGCGGATCTGATCGACGGTGCCCAGTATCCAGAGCCCCGGATGGCGGTCGAGATGCGTGATCCTGCCACGCAGCTTACCCTGGTGATTGAGGGAACGCGTGAAGGGGACTTCTGTGTCCGGCTGATTCCGGAGCTTCTCTCCAAGCCTCTTATAGAGATCGTGGCGCTGCCCCACATCCGGACGGCTTTCGAGGAGCTTTACGCCGTGCACTTGAAGTCTATGGACATCATCCGCACGCGGGCGGAGTCGAAGGATGGTGTCGTCTTCTTCGACCTGGCCGACCAGGACTCCGAGGGCTTCAATAAGTTTATCCCCTACTACTTGTTTCCTGCGGCTGTTTACAGCGTTGCAATCAGCCGTTCCCGTGAGCGGATCAAGATTGCGGTGGGCAGCAATCCCTGGAATGTAGCACCCAAGACCGCCAATCTGGCCACCATTTGCGAACGCTATGGAGGTGGCGGCCACGCCAAGGTGGCGGCCATTTCTCTGCCGCCTGCCGACCTTGTCCACGCTCGGAAGGTTGCTCAACAGATCGTTGATGAGCTTCGGTCGGGTTCGGACTAGGGAGTCTTGGGTCGCTGCCACGGAATCTCCAGGGCGGCTCACGAGAGCCCGCGCAGCGTCCGGCCTGTCAGTCCCAGACAACCATCACTTCTGAGGTTTCGCGGCGCACGGCGCTACATCGTTGAGGGGCGTCGGTCGAGGCTGATGCCCAAGCGGGCGGCCAGGTTTGGCAAGGGCGAGACAGGCAAGAAGCGGTGGAAGCACGCCGGGCGGCAAGTTGCTTGATACATGAGTCGGGCTGTGGTAAGAAAGAGCAGTCGCCGAATTCCGCCAAAGCCTGCCCGCTTGCGACTATGCTCCAGGGAGCTGCCAAATCCGCAAGAGAGGACCAAAGCGCGGGCGGGAGGCGTGTCGATTACCGGTAACATCGACTGAAAAAAGAGGGAGAGTGAAAGCCGTGGGCGAGGCGACGGGGGCGGATATTAGCGCAATCAACGTTAGTCTATTTGGCATGTCGGACACGGGCCGCGTGCGCAAGAACAACGAGGACAACTTCGTCGTGTGCAACCTGACGACGGGAGAAGTCGGCCTGACACCTTCCGTCCGCAACCATCGTTTGGGACCGCGTGGTTCGCTGTTCCTGGTGGCCGACGGGATGGGAGGAGAGGCGAGCGGGGAAGTCGCTAGCCAGATCTGCACCGTTACGGTGCCCAAACGGCTCTACGACAATCTGAAATCGCTCGGCACTGTCAGCGAGACCAACTTCGTACTTCTCCTGCGCGAAGCCATCGAGTTTGCGAATCAGATCATCTACCAGAAGGCCCAGAGCGATCCGGCCTACCGTGGGATGGGAACGACCACCACAGCCGCGGTCCTGTTCGGGCCTTACCTCTTTGTGGCACAAGTCGGAGATTCCCGCGCCTACTTGATGCGCAACCGGGAGATCACCCAGTTAACGCGTGACCAGACCTTCTTGAACTATCTCAGGGAGATCGGGGCCGAACTTCCTCCGGACCCCCAGAAGGATAGCCGCAGGAGCATTCTCACGCAGGCGGTAGGAACCAGCGAGACTTTGGACGTGAAGGTGACATATACGAAAGTCCGTCAAGGTGACTGCGTCCTGCTCTGCAGCGACGGACTGTACAACATGGTCGAGTTGCCCGACGTTTTGGCGACCCTCAACACTGAAGAGCCGCTGGCGAATAAGTGCAAGGTGCTGGTCGAGAAGGCCAATGCGAAGGGGGGGACGGATAACATCACCGTGATTATCTCGGAGTTCTCCGGTCAGGGTCTTCCTCCGGCGGACCCTGTGGCTTCTGTGGAGTTCAGAGAGTTCAGCGAGGAAGATTTCAAGCCGCGTACGTGAGGTGCTCCTCTAGTTACGGAAATTGACGCCCTGCCACGCTCGGGCGCGGCAAGTTCGTGGCAAGGCGAAGAAGCACGGCGCATTCTCTGTCCAGGTTGACCGTACGACTCGGCGGGGAGGGCGATGCTTATGAGATGCCCCGGCTGCGGAGAGGTGAACGAGGAAGGCTACCGCTTTTGTCGAGGGTGCGGTCGTGCTTTGCCTATCGCCGAGGACAGCAGAGCCACCATGGCTGTTTCGAGCGAGTTATCCGCCGCTGCTGGCATCACCCCAACCATTGCAGTCACCCCGCCACCAGCCGCTCCTCCAACGTACAGGCTGATTGCGACGGCGGGACTTCTCTCCGGACGCACCTTTACCATCGGGCCCAAAGGACTGGTGATCGGGCGCGACCCATCGACCTGCCAGGTCGTTTTGGCCGATGACGAAGTCTCCAGGCTCCACGCTTGGATCGGGTACAACGATCAGGGGGAGGTGATTCTCCGCGACCGTCATTCAGCGAACGGGACCTACGTCAATCAGGTCCGAGTGCAAGAGAAAATCCTGAAACTCACGGACGAGATATCAATCGGGAGCGGTCGACGTCACCTCTTCCGCATTGAGCAGGCAGCGGTTGCGGCGCCTCCCCCGGGTGCGGCTGTGGCGGAGCCCATTGCTGTTGCGAAGGCGGGGGTGGTACCCGGCCGGACCTCCGTCATCAGCGCGGCGGACATCGCCTCAGCCCAGCAACAAGAGAAGGTCGCGGGAGGAACGGTTGCCATCAAGTTGACCGACCTTATGGCCCGTCCCCACCTGGAGCTGATTGTCGATAAATATGCCGTAAAAACTCTCGAGATCCCGGATACAGGCTTGGCCGTCGGTCGCGAGGCCGGCCGGTGCCAGTTGGTGATGGAGCACCCCTTGGTCTCGGGGGTTCACGCCGAGTTGTCGATCAAAGATGGTAAGGTCCTTCTCACCGACCGCTCCACCAATGGCACTTTTGTGAATGGCAAGCGGGTGAGCATGGCGGAGCTCCGTGACGGGGATTACATCACTTTCGGCCGCTATGCTGGCAAGTCTCTGATTTTCAAGTCGGGCCTCGAACCGCAACTGAAGGTCGAAAGGGTTGACCTGGACAAAGACCGGATCACCATTGGCCGCGACCCCGCGAATGACGTCGTCATCGATCATCCCATTGTCTCCAAGCGTCACGCAGAGATCATCAAGCAGGTTGGCAAAGTCTTTATTGTCGATCTCGGGTCAACCAACGGGACCTTTGTCAACGGCATCAAGGTGAAGCGTCACCAGCTCCAGCAGATGGACCGGATTGTGATCGGTCCCTCGGAGCTCAACTTCTCAGGTGCCAGCCTTTCGCATGCGCCGTACACCCACGTTGTGCGGCTCGACTCGGTCGGTGTGTCCTTCGAGGTGACAGACCGAACCACGGGGAAGCCCAGGCTGCTCTTGGATGACATCTCGCTAGCGGTCAAGCCGAAGGAGTTAATCGGCCTGCTGGGGCCGAGCGGAGCTGGGAAGACCACGCTCATGAATGCGCTGAATGGCTTTGCCAAGCCCAGCGCGGGACAAGTGCTTTACAACGGCGCGGATCTCTACCAGAACCTGAGTGCCTTGAAGTCCACGATTGGCTTTGTGCCCCAAGAAGACATTATGCACCGGCAACTGAGTGTCCGCCGCTGCCTGTACTATGCGGCGATGTTGCGGTTGCCGGAAGATCTCTCAGAAGAAGAGATCAATCGGCGCGTCGAGGAGATGCTCGACACGCTGAAGCTGGACCCGCAACGCTGGGACAATCCGGTGGCCACGCTGAGCGGCGGGCAGCGCAAAAGGGTGAGCTTGGGAATCGAACTGCTCCCCCAACCGGGCGTGCTGTTCCTGGATGAGCCTACGGCAGGGCTGGATCCCAGGACCGAAACCCTGATGATGATGCTCTTCCGACAGCTTGCTAACCAAGGCTCCACCATCATCATCACCACGCACTTGCTGGGCTCGTTCGGCGTCCTGGACAAGGTCGTCGTCTTGGTGCAAGGGCGGTTGGCCTATTACGGGCCGGGCACAAAGTTCTTGGAGTACTTCAAGGCCGAGGCGCCGCCCGATGTTTACGATGACCTGACGGACAACAATACGGTGTCCTACGCCCTGGAACTCAAGAACCGCTTCGCGGAGTCCCCCCTTTACAAGGACCTGATTGCCGAGCCGCTTAAGAACATGCCTGCCGAGAAGACACCCCCGACTGCTGCGGCGGTGTCCCCCAGCCAGGCAAAAGCAAAGGGGTTCAGCCTGCACCAGTTCAAGGTATTGGTCCAACGCAATTGGGAATTGAAATTCAGTGACCGTGCACAGACCCTCTTGCTCTTCTTTCAGGCGCCGATCGTGGCTTTGCTGGTTGCCTTGATGGCCGGCGAACCGAACCAAGTCCAGACCATTTTCATGGCTGTGTTTGCGGCCTTGTGGTTTGGCTGTTCGAATTCTGTCCGCGAGATCGTGGATGAGCAGAATATTTATCGGCGCGAACGGCAGACGGGCCTGAAGATACCTTCCTACATCCTTTCAAAACTCGCTGTCCTTTCCCTGGTGGCGTTGCTGCAATGTATTTCGGTGGTGGCCATTCTGCTGGGAGTGAAACGCGCCGTGGTGCTGAGCCCGCCGGAGGTTCTGGCCGCTATCGGCATCATGTTTCTGGTGGCCGTAAACGGGACGTTAATTGGACTTCTGATTTCGAGCTTGGTGGCGACGCCGGAGAAAGCTCTAACCCTGTTTCCCCTGGTTCTCATCCCTGAGCTGCTGCTGTGTGGACTGTTCCTGCCGGTTAACCGGATCCAGACGATTATTCCCATCACTGTCGAGCAGCTTTTTGAGGGGAAGATGTTCGCGCAACCCGAAGCCAAGGCCACCGCCCGCGAGATGATCAATCCTCCCCCTCCACGTTCTGCTCCCATGACTCCGGCGGCGACGCCCGCCGAGCAAGCGGCGGAAGCCGGCGCAAAGCAAGGCCGATTCGCGCATCAGGTGGTGGGTGCCATGGCGCCGTCCGAACAGGTGCAGAAGACTTTTCACAAATACACCCCAGTGCCGGTCACGGGCATGCCTGCTTTCGCGCGTTGGCTGTCTGCGCTGGCTATCTCTCGCTGGGGCCTGGAGGCGCTTTCGGACCTTTGCCTGCATGGATCGCACTCCACGCAGGATTACGCGTACAAAATCGTCAACACGGTTTCAATCTCACTTCATCCCAACGACGTCGAGAGACTCAAGGAGGGATTAGAAGCACCAGCGGAGACCTTTGCGGCCGCGCGGGCCTTTCCCCTCCCTTCGGCCTTCTGGAAAGACAAAGGCCCTTACCTGGCGATTATGGCGGGTTTTGCGATCGCCATGGCCATTGCCATCCTGGTCATCATGAAACAGAAGGACGTGTCTTAGGTCTGAGAGTTCCTGCACAAAGGAGTCACCATGGACGGCGGTTATTCCACGGTTCGCAATCTGCTTTACATCGTCCTCGTGTTGGTGTTGTTGTCCATTCTGTCCAACTTCTACGTGGCGTCCCAAATCACTCGCAACAGCGACGAGTTGGCTCACCTTGGGCTGATCATTCAAAAGCAAATGTCAGGGACTGCCTTAGCCCAGGCCAAAGAGTTGCAGCAGCGGATGGATGCGCTGAACGAGAGCGCCAGCGGTATTGATGCCAAGATGAAAAAGGCTCAAGACGACTTTGTCGCCAGAATGCAAGTCGAACTTCCGAAGATGATGGATAACTACATCAAGCAGCGCACGCCGCTGGTTCAAAAGCAGCTCGAGCAACGCGGCGTGCCCATCCCCCGCTAGGCTTCTCCCTGCCTCACCTCCGGCATTCAGAGCCGGGCGGAATTGCGAAAGGTAGCGCTCCACGCGCAGACCTGAATGGGAGGACGACCCTGGTAGGTCGCCGGTGAGAGCGGCTATCTAGCGGGTGAGGAGCTTGGTTACTCGAGGGGCTTCACTTCCACTCGGAAGAGTTGCTCACCCAGGAAGAACTCGTCTCCATCCTGAAGTTCAACCTCCGTGCGGATGCGCCGATAGATCCCATTGCGGCTTCTCAAGTCTTGCAGGAGGAAGCGTCCGGGCTGCGCCACGATCCGGCCGTGGGTTCCAGACATGTAGGGGTCGTCTTTGAAGATCAAGTCACCGGTAGTCCGGCCAAAAGTGGTTTCGGACTTCTCCAGCCTGAACTCCTCGATGACCTCGCCGGTCAATTTGATATGTTCGAGTTTAGCCGTCACGGGCCCGCGCTGGAGCTTCGGTGATCCTGTCCACACCAGGGTGCCCTGAGGGGAGTTCTGGGCCTCGTCGAGACTCTGCGTGGTGAAGCGGAACAGCTCCCGCCCTAGCAAGAAGACGTCGCCCGGCAGGAGCTCGCTGTCCTGCCGCTGCCTGAGGAAGGTTCCGTTCTGGCTGCCCAAATCCCTCAGATAGAGTTTCCCCTCGCGCACCAACAACGCACCGTGACGCGGCGAAAGCAAAGCATCGTCGGGGTAGTTCACATCGCAATCAGTGCGGCCAATGAGAGTCTCCTTGACGATGCTGACGGTTTTCCCCGCCGAGCCGTCCGGCTTCTTTTCCGAAACGCTGGCCTCGATGCGCGGCACACGGAGACCGGTGAAGACAACCGTTCCTTCGGGCGACGGGGCACGCGGGGCTGGTACAGGCTTTGGCGGAGTGGGCTTGGGAGCTGCCGCCATCTCTGGTCTCGGAGGTGCCGGCCGAGGGCTCGGCGGGGCGACTGCTGGGGGCGCGGCGGTCACCGGGGCTGCGGGCTTCGCGATGGGAGGGCCGCCGCTCGGCGGGGACGGCCGTGGAGCAGCGGGTTTTAGCACTGGCGGTGCGACCTTCGGGGCGACGGCAGACGCGGCTGGCTGAGCTGGGGCCGCGGGCCGCTCCGGAACCTTGGGCACAGCCTGTGGCGTGGCGACGGGCAATGGCGATCCGCAGAAGCCGCAGAACTTGCTCCCCGCCGGAAAAGCCTTCCGGCATTTCGGACAAATGACCGGCTGTAATGGTTCTGTGGGCGTCGGCCGGGAAATGGGAGCTGTTGCCCCTGCTTGGAGAGGCTTTCCGCATCGGGAGCACGTGGCGGAGGACGCCGGGTTCGGCGTCCCACACGATGCACATCGAAGGTAGCGTATGGTTCCCTGTTCGTTGGGCTCAGTGACCATATGATCTACTCACCAGCGGGTGGGCGCCCCGGGCCTATTCCCCGGTGACCCGCACCCAGATGGGATTAGTATAGCAGCGAAACTCTTCTCCCGCCTTGTTTCGTGTACGGGCCTCCAGGCGGATGTAGCCCCACGTGTTGCCAATCCTTCCCAAGGAGGGACGGAGGTCAACCGGAACCAGCCCCCCACTGGCTAAATCCTTCGCGGCAGGTAGCGGAATTTCTTCGGGCTGGGCTTCACCCGAACCTGAACCCACTACCAGGCGAATGGACGTGAGAGGGCCAAACTCCTCGTTGCTAACCCACGAGATTTGCAGCGGTGGGAACGACTTCAGCGAGCAGGATATTTCCTGGCCGACAATAACGTCCTCGGGGCCGTCCAGGCTGCCGTTCGAGTTGCGATCGAGGCCCGCGATCAGAAGGGGACCGTTGCTCAGCACGCTGCGACCCTCGCGCAGCGCCTGGAGGACGTTCTCACCTCGCGGGCCCATGCCGGCCGGAGCGTAAACCACGGTAGAGATTTTCCCCAGGGCATTATCCTCGGCATAGCCCGAAAGCGCGCGCGATGGTCTGCCGAGAAAATCCACCACGTCCATTGTGGCTTCGTAATCGAAGTCTCCATGGGCATCTGAGCCGGCGGCCAGGAAGACTTTGAAGCCCGGGGCATCGACAGAGTCTCCTCGCGGCTGGAGCCCCTTTTGGAGCAGCGGTCGCCAACCAAGCTCAATCCCTTTTTCGAGGCGGGCGTATTGGTTGGCTTCCTTGTCGGGTTGAAAACAAGCCGCAGGATCCGCATCGCGGTGGAGGCAGTAAGGATCACGTGCATCATCAGCGGTCGACACGGTGGCGCGGTTCCAGGGCTGCAGGCCCACAAGTCCCGCTCGAAGCTGTTTTCCCTCGGGCGCCAGGAAATCGGCGTCCAAGTCCCAGCTTCCACCCCGCATCACCGGGCTGATGGGATCGAAGGGATGGGCGGCGTAGGCAAAGCCACCGGCGGCCGCGATCCGCGAGATCGCCTCGTTCACCGGAAGAGCGGGGGAGGTGACAGACCCGTCACCGGTCACGATGACGGGATCCGAGGAACTTGCCGGGTCGGGGAAACCTTTGTCGGGGTCGTCTGGGGAGGGCATTCCGAGCAGGTGCAAGGTCGTCAAGAGCGCTTGCTTGCCCGACGCCACCGTGAGCTCTTCGCCGCGAATGAGAACGAATCGCCCGTCCCTGTACTTCTTCACGTCCCGTAGGGCTTCCGCGTAGCGTTCCGCATTGAGGTCGGTAGAGTGGTCGGCAAGCACCAGCCACGCCAGCCCGGCATGCAGAGCCGCCTGTTTCGTCACATTGAGTGGGTACCCGCGTTCGGCGGGGTTGTCGGTAAAAGCGGTGTGGTAGTGCGGGTCACCCCGATACCAATTGGGAAGCTGGGGCAGAGGTGGCGCATTGAGCCGCACGCGGAAATAAAAATTCTGGCTGGGCCAACCCGTCACCCGAAACGAGACCCAGAGGTCCGCCACAGGAAATGGCCCGCCGATGTAATGCCGGTTCAGGTAGGCTTCGATCGATTCGCGAGGCACCTCATGCGTCTTCTTCATCCGGTCGGCGATGATGAGCGGCTGGCCGTTCGTCCGAGCATCGAACGAGAAATCTTTGCCTCCCCCCAAGAGCAATGGCTCTTGCGCAAACTGGCGTCGTGCGCCCGCGGGTTTCACATAGATATTGACGCCTTCCAGCTTCAGCGGTTCGCGGGTCACGTACTGCGTTACCGTTGAACCCGTCGTGTGGGCGGTCTTCTCCACCCCGTTGATGATCTCCAAATAGACAGGTAGATAGGCGTCCTCGCGGTTCCGCAAGGCCCATGGGGCGTCGGCCCGGAAAAAGACACCTGCCTGGGAAGCCTTTTCCTTCAGCTCTGAAGGGACTGTTTCTTGGGTCCAGGCGGGGAGAGGATTGGCGAGCGCCAAGCCAAGCACGGTGATCAGTAGGTAAGATCGGAGCCGGGGGTGTTTGCAGTGGGGATTCACTGGATTAGGGTACGGGCCGCCTCGATCGGTATGCACTGATTCGCGCTGCTCGCGAAGGCCAGCACTTTCCCCTCCGGGGTGAGCAGGGGCGCACCGGACTCGCCGGGGTTTAACGGGATTTCCAAGGTCACCGCTGAGCCTTCCGTGGTCGCTTTGACGTAGCGCAGTTGCGGGTTCGCCTGCGCTTGGCTGAGCCCAAAAGGAAAACCGAATAGGGCCGTCTTCAATTCGGGGCCGGGTTTGGCGGTGGCATTGGCGATTACCAAGGGTTGAAAGTTGGCTCCGGTTACCTGCAGGACGGCGACATCGTTTTCTCCCCCCGCGTGGAGGCTGAGGGTGGCTCGCTCGCCGGAGTCAGGGTCCTGGTACTCCTGCTTCTTCATCCGGTCGGGAGCAGTCTTCAGCAGCTTCAGCATCTGGTTGTCCGTACTGAGGGCGGTTTGAAAATCGAGTTGACCATCCGGCGCAATCACCCGGACGCCGACGGGCCAGGCAAGGAGTCTGTAACTCTTCGCGTCCATCTCCAAGTGGTGACGAGCCATCAGGAAAGCGATTTGAGGGTCGAACTTCCACGGCTGAACCACGCATTTCGCCGTCAAGAGCTTGCCCTGCGCGCTGACCAAGAAGCCCGTGCCGGATTGGCTGAACTTCTCCGCGGCTTTGGTTTTGCGATCAAGTAATACATATTCGCAGTATAGCAAATAGAGAGCGGGACGCCCGGCGGCAGCCAGGGTCCGGTCTTGGGCGACTTTAGCCAGGTGTTCCCTGGCCAGAGTAAGGGCCGCAGTGGACGAGGGATCGGAAAGCGTATCTAGAATCTTGCTCGCTGCCATCTGGAGCAACGGATTGCCGGAAAACATGTTGAGGGGAACTTCCTCGCTCAACGTCACGGGGATGACTAATTGTTTGGCTCGCAAGGCCAGCTTCTGCAAGGGATTCAACTTCACGTCGACGAAGCTCTGCCCCGTAACCAGCAGCTTGTCCTTGTCCACAATTTCCTTAACCGGCTTGAGCGAATCCAGTTCGGAGAAGACGAGCGAACACTTGAGGGGCGCTGGCAGGTCCACTACCTCTTTCTTTGACAGCTTGAATTCTTGTTCAAACGTCTCGACGTGGATCGGGACGCCGTTTACGCGAATGTCCTGGAAGTAGATGCGGCGGATGGTGGCGGCCCGGTCCACGGGCTTAACACTCAGGAAAAGGTTCAGAACCAGCCGCTCGAAGCTGATGTCCTGATAGGAGAGGTTCTTGTAAAGGACAGGGTTCTCCACCGCTTCCCCGGGTTTGGTTTCTTCGGGGAGCCGATAGATCCTCGCGCCGCGCAGTTCGGCGGGGACCTGGCTGGCGGGGGTATCTTCCTGCGAGGCCAAAGCACCTGTGATGCCACCACCCAGGACGAGCGCAGCGACAATCACAAGGGCGTTGAGAGCCGAGCGCAGCACAGTCATGATTATGAACCATGGGCGCCCGCAGGCCGCCGCGGGGCCAGCCTATGTGGGAACACGTGCGGCGGGCTGATCGGAGGCCGACTCTTTCCAGAGAATCTCGTAAACCTCCACGGGCGTTTCCTTACCCTTCACCCGGATCAGTTCCAGGCGCTGAGCAGGGAATTGGCCGTTGAGCTGTTGGTAAGTCGAGTCGGAAATCAGGATCTGTCCGCCGGCAGCGTTGGCGCAGAGGCGGGAGGCCAAATTGACGGCATCTCCGATCACCGTGTAGTCCATGCGCCTGGATGACCCAATGTTCCCCGCGGTCACGGGGCCAGTGTTCACACCGGTGCCCATTCGCAACGGCGGCTGGCCCCGCGCCTCCCACAAGCCATTGAGCTGTGTGAGGGCCCGCTGCATCTCGATGGCGGTTTTGACGGAGCGCAGAGCATCGTCGGGTTTGGTCAGCGGGGCTCCAAATAGGGCCATGATACCGTCGCCGAGGTACTTGTCCAGCGTGCCCCCGTTCTCAAAAATCAAGTCAGTCATCTCGGTGAAAAACTCGTTGAGAAGATCCACCACTCGTTGGGGTTCCATGTGCTCCGACATGCGAGTGAAGTCGCGGATGTCGGTGAACAGGATGGTCGCGGTCTGATTCTCGCCGCCCAAGCGGATCTGGTCAGGGCTGGCCAAAATCTTCTCGACGATCTGCGAGCTTAAAAAGCGTTCGAGGGCCTGACGTTCGATCGCGCGCCTGGCAAGTTCCTCGTGAGAGTGGGCATTGTCAAAACTGATGGCGGCTTCCGCTGCCACTACGGAAAAGATGCTCAGTTCTTCCTTGGAAAAGGCGTAGGACTTGCTGAGACAGTCCACATAGAAGAGGCCGAAAACCCTGTCCTTGTAAATGAGCGGAGCGCACATCGCGGACTGGATGCCAGAAATACGCAGGCTCTCGCTGGAGGAGAAACGCTCGTCGCTTGATACATCATGGATGAGCAATGGCACCCGCTCATTCATGACGCGGTCGATGAGGGTTCGCGAGAGGGCCACGCCGCGGGGATCGGCTTTCAGCCGCTCGTCCTTGTAAAGCAAGACAGCAGGCTTGAACCCTCTCTTTTCGTCGTGCAGCATGACGAAACCGCGCTCCACGTTTTCCATCTGGAACACCAACTCCATCACGCGCTGCATTACCTCGTCCGGCGTTAAGACGGAGGATAGCGTCTTGCCGACGCCAAGGAGCAGTTTCAAAAGGTTATTCTCTTGCTCCAGCGTCTTCAGTCGTTCCTGGATGACCTGCGCGGGAGGAACTCCGGCAGCAATCTGGACTCGCAGGGCGGTGCTGAGGGTCTCGGGGGAGATAAGCCCGGTGACGTCGACCGGCACGGCGGGTCCTGCTTCGACGTGCAAGGCGTGCGGGGTAGCCGTCTCGTACCGCAGCTCGTACATGCCGATAGTCACCCGATCCTGGTCGGCGAGGCGGTGCTCCTGGATCTGTTGGCCGTTTACGAGAGTTCCATTGAGGCTGCCGAGATCGATGAGGAGGGTAGTGTCTCCGGGCAAGACGGTAAGCCGCGCGTGGTGGCGGGATACGCTCGGATGCTTCAGGACCAGATCGTTCGAGTCTGCGCGCCCGATACTTACCGTCGAGCTGCTGATCTCGAAGATCTGAGTTTGGTTTGATGGGTCAGTGATAGCGAATCGAGCCATGAAGGGTGCCTGATCTACTCGAGACGGACTACGTCGGAGAAGTCCGGCCGGACGCCCGGATTCATAGTGACAATGCGGGCGCGCGAGTTCCCGGCGTCCAGCACTTGGATCACCTCGACCACCCCCACGCGGGTATTGGGATCGTTCGCCTTATACACCGCGAGTCGAGAGCCTGGCTGGAGACCCTGCGCCGACCCTATGTCCACCATCACATTGTTGCCCTCAACCGTGGTAATGTAGCCCCTGATCTGCGTCGGCTGAACAGGTTGGGGAATCACCCTTGGTCCCGTGGCAATCTCCGTGGGCTCCTTGGGTCGCTCCCTGCCGGTCACCTCTTTAAAACCAGCCTGCGTCTCGTTACGTAATTCGCTGATTGCGGTCTTCAGATTCGAGAACCCGTCCTCGTTGCCGACGCGAGTCGAGGAGGCCATATCCCACAGCTCCTGGAGCGCGCGTTGCTGGCGGATAGTGACCGCCTGGAACTGCGCTTGGTTCTGGCGCAGGTCCGCCAATTGCGCATTGACCCTCTGGAGTTCGGTCGTCAGGGCTTGAATCTGATCCTGGAGCACCTTGAACTGTTCGTCAAGATATCTTTGCTCGTCTTCCTTGAACTTGGGCCAGGCGCTCGCTGCGCAGAGTACCAAGATGAGGAAAAGCAGCAACACACGGCGCGTCATGATCGACCTCCGTAACATCTCCGAGTACGTCACTTCGGACGCCCACTCTGCTAGCGCGAAAGCCTTATGGGGATCTGGATCCCATCAGGCGTCACGTCAATCTCCTTCTGTTCTGGCCGAAAACCCGACAGCGTAATAACGAGCGTGTGGCGTCCGGTAGTCAGACGGAAGGAGGTAGGCGTGGTGCCGGCCATCGGCTTGCCATCTGCCAAGATGGTGGCGCCCGGCGGAATTGTGCGAACTTCCACGACCCCGGTAGTCGGCATCCCTCCTCCCAGATCTACCTTCTTCTTGATCATGTGACCGTCATACTTTATTTCAAAGCTGCTCTCGTACGGGGCTCTGCCCGGTTGCGGTATACGATAAGTGTGCTTCCCTACCGGCAGCATGGTCTGCACAGGGCTGGCCCCATATGAGTTGTCGTCGATGATGACCTCAGCTCCGGGCGGGGTCGTCTCAATCCTAATCTCCCCCCGAGGCTCCGTCAGTGGCGCGTAAAGGTTCTTTGTGCGTCCTGCCTCGATTGTCACGCTTTGCTGGTAGTCACTATAGCCTTCTTTCGACACGACCACCTGATGAGTACTGGCCGAGAGCTCAGGAAAAGTATGGGGAGCAACCCAGTCGGGTTCGCTCCGGCCATCGATGGAAATCTTGGCTCCTGAGATGTTTGAGGCGACGACGAGTTGACCAGACTTCGGAGCCGACCCGGGCTTAGTTAGCCTCTCGGGAGTGGGAACCGTCGCGCCGCCCCGGAGTCCTTCTACCGGTTTGGTAGGCTCCGGCTTCGTCGCGATAACCTCAGCCCCAGGTTTCTTCTCGACTGTCATGGGTTCCTGCCCTCCCGGTGGGGGCTCGGGAGGCGGAGTGACTTGGATCTCCGTAAGTGTCGCCGTGAGGGGGTTCAGGCGTCCCCGCTCAACCGTCACGTCTTGCTGGAAGTCACTGTAGCCTTGCTTTGAAATGACCACCTTGTGGGTGCCAGTGGCCAACTCAGGGATCGTGTAAGGCGTAACCCACCCAGGTTCACTGCGCCCATCGACGGTAATCTTTGCCCCCTCGACGTTGGCTTTTACCTCCAGTTGGCCAAAGTTCCGATTTCGCATCACGAAGAAATAGTAGCCGCCCCCTCCGAGCACTCCCACAATGATTAGAGTAAGCAAGACCCAGACCACTGGAGAAGTGCCTTGCTGCTGCTTCGTGGCGGGCGGAATGACCTGCCAAGATACTTGGCGAACCGGAGGCTTCTCAACTGGTTGCGCAACCACTTGCTGGGGCGGAGGCTCGAACTGGGCGCCAGGAATGGGAGGCACCTTGAGCACCACGGTCTGGGTGGCAGCCGGCTGACCTCCCAGATTCTTGTAGTTCTTCAGATCGTCCGCCAGCTCCCGGCAGGTCTGATAGCGCTCATCCGGACTCTTGGCCAGGGCTTTGCCGATGATGTAGTTCAGGCCGGGATGGATTGTGGCATCGAGTTCACGCGGGGGGATGGGATTCTCGTTGATGATCTTGTAGATGACGGTGGTGATGTTCTGACCGCCGAAGGGCTTCTCCCCGGTGATCAACTCGTAGAGAATCACGCCCAGAGAGAAGATGTCGGACCGGCCATCCACCGGTCGGCCTTTGACCTGCTCGGGCGACATGTAATTGGGCGTGCCGAGGATTTGGCCGGCTTGCGTCATCCCCACCGACAGCATTTTTGCAATGCCGAAGTCTGTGACCTTCACCAGCCCGCTATCCAGAATCATGATGTTTGCCGGCTTGATGTCGCGGTGGACAATCTTGTGCGTGTGCGCGTGGTCCAGCGCGCTGCAAACCTGGTCGTACATCGGGATGATGGTTTCGATCGGCAGAATGCCTTGCTCTTCCACCAGCTTCTCGAGCGATTTTCCCTCCAGGTACTCCATGGCCAGATAAAGGACACTGTTGTCCTCCCCGAAGTCATAGACCGTGACGATGTTGGGGTGAGCAAGGACACCGGCGGCTTGCGCCTCGCGCTGGAACCTGGCCTTATATTCTTGAAACTCCTGAAGGGGGAGACCTTCGGTGAGCATGGTCTTGATGGCCACGGTCCGGCCAATGATGGGGTCATAGCCCTGATAAACCACACCCATCGATCCCCGGCCTAGTTCGGAGACAATCTGGTACCGGCCCGCTTTGGTCAGTGCTCCGGCCATATTGGCCTCGCTTTCATACTCCAGGAGAGAGCCGCTGGAGCAGACCTAGAAGGTTGTTCTAATCACACCACTACCTGCAGGCTTAGCCTGCTGCCAATGCAGAGCATCCTCCCGGGGGAGAGCCTAACGCAACAATTGACGCAAGTCAACGGGTCTGGCTACTTCAGTGGCTAGTACCAAAGTACCTCCCTGGAAGGACCTTAGCTGCGCAGTCGGCCAGACTTTTGGCCAAGAAGGCATTGTGCAAGGTGCAATGGAAGTGGGAATCGCCGCACTCGGGGGCATACCCCGACAGGCCGAAAAGGGCATCGACCCACCCCACCCGGCCGCACCAAGCCGGTTCGGTCCCAGACTCGGCATGCAACCCCCGACCTGCGATTGCGCTCGAATCCTGAGAGGTGAATGGTGAACAGGGTGAGGTGTTTTGCACCGGTCACATCTTCCGTAGGTCCATCATCCCGGACTGAGCCAGATTGCAGGAAAGTCGCCTGCTTGCTCGCCTTCATACTTGCGGTTCCGCTGTACCAACCCGCCTTTGCGATAGCGGACGGCTTCACAAGCGGCCCGGTTACGCGGACACAGGCTCACGGAAGTGCCGCAGGGAAGAGTTCGCACTGCGAGCTATCCCCGGGGACAGCGGTTTACTTGCGTCTGGAAACTGCCGTGAGTACCAAGACGTCTCACTTACGCGACGCTGTCAAGGCACGTGTAGTCCGCGAGGTTGAGGGCTCGCGCGCTGTCGTGATCCCGCTAGGCGCTCACGTGCAGGGCCGACTGGAGAAACTGATTCCCAGTTCAACCCCTACGGATCGAGCGCGCATGGTGATCCGCTTCGGTCAACTGGAAATCCCAGGCAAGCCGCCCGTCGCGCTGACCGGCCATATCGCAGAAGTAGAGAACGCGCGCGAGAGTGTCCTGCCTGACGGCACTATCCAGGGTGTCTTGGCCAGCGAATTACCTCTGAGCCATCTGGAAACCGCGATCGGCAAATTGGGCAAGGAAGGCGAAGACCTTGTCAAAGCCAAAGAGAAGGCTCTGGGTAAATCCGACCCCTCAATTGAGTTCCCCGCCGGCGCGGACTTGGTGTTTGTGCTGGACAAACCGCTCGCCCTGGACGTGGACCCTCCGTCAGCGGCTTCTCGTGGACTTCCCGAAGGCGTAGCTGCGGCGGTCGGGCGGCTGCTGCAGAATGCACCGCAGCGCGCCTCAGGCAAGAACCAACAACCTGGCGACCCACTGAACTTGGTGTTCATCGGTAATGCGGAGGAGATCCGGCTCGCCTTTCGAGAAGCGGGTTGGAGTGAGGCCGAAAAGATAAATGGCAAGTCGCTTTGGGAAACGATTCGCGCTGTGGCCGCGAACCAGGGTTATGGCGCGGCGCCTGTCTCACCACTCTATCTGTATGGCTGTCCCGAGGATTTGGCTTTTGAGAAAATGCTGAACACCTTCATCAAGCGCCACCACTTACGCTTGTGGCGTTCCACGGCGACGACTCCCGAGGGCCGTGAAATCTGGCTAGGCGCGGCAACCCATGACACCGGACTGGACATCCGCCCCGGCGTGATCTCCCACGCCATTGACCCGCACCTGGACGCGGAACGCGCGAAAGTGGGCGCGGATCTCCTGGTCACGGGACGCGTTGCCGCCCAACAACTCGTGGCACGCCCGGACCTGCTCACCGAAGGACTGACAGCCACCGGCGCCTCCTGGCGAACCGATGGCCGATTGCTGGTTATCGCATTGAAAGCCCCTTGACCGCAATCCTTGAGGAAACGACCAGTGTCTAAGGACTTTCCGATCTGGATGCGCCGTTGACGGAACTCCGGCGGTCGATGTATGTTTCGGTTCCCCCCCAACGCGGGGAGAAAATGATTGCCGTGCTCAGCGGCTTCCGGAATGAGGCAAATGATAGCCACAACTTCGACTCCGTCCCCCAGCGCTGCGCAAGAGATGCGCGGCAAGATTATCGAGGCGGAGATTAAGGTCTCCATAGACGCCGCGCGTCCCCTGCCACTGGCGTGCGCCTTGTATGCGGTTGAGAACCCCGACGGCGTCTGGCTGTGCGCTTACTACGGCGCGAATCGCAGTGTCTTCGACTTTCTCCCGCAGAAGGGCGCCGAAGTAGACGAGGCAAGTCTCGGCATCGCGTTCCGGAGCAAACGGTTCATCCCCAAGGAACAGTACCAGCCCGCCCACTGGGAGGAATTCAAGAAAGCGCGTTTCATGTCGTACGGCGGGCACGCGGAATAGGCTAAGGCTATTCCGATCCATTCGTTCGGTCACACCTCCAGTGCGAGTTCCAGAGACTGAACGCGCCGCGGTCGTGGACCCACGGCCCTTCCTTTCGTGAGGACCTGGGAAGTGGCGCGGTGTCGCGAGCGACGTCCCAACAGGCTCTTGCCAGCGCCGGGGGTTTGTGGTATATTTATAAGCCGTCTGCATATTCTTGCATGGACAAACTCTACCGACGCACGCTGATCTTGGATCTCCTCCGTAGCGAGGCAGTTGCAACACAGGAGGAGCTGCGCCGCAAGCTGGCGCGACGCGGAATCCACGTCACCCAGGCCACGGTCTCCCGCGACATTGAAGAGTTGGGCCTGGTCAAGACGCGGGAGGGCTATCGTCCGCCGGCGGCAGCCGAGCCGCCTGCCCCACCCCAGCCTACCTTGCCGGTGATCCTGAAAGAGTTCTTGCGCGAGGCTCTCCAGGCGTCGAACCTGGTGGTCCTCAAGACGCACCCGGGCAACGCACACTCGGTTGCGGCAGCGCTGGACGCCGAGCAGTGGCCGGAAGTAGTGGGGACCGTGGCGGGCGATGACACGATCTTTGTGGCTACGCCCGGCGCGCGCGAGGCGGCGCAATTCCGCAAGAAGATCTTGGCGCTCGTCGCAGCCTGAGACGTAACTTCGAGCCACCGACCCAGGGACGCTGGATGAAGCTGGCCGGCGGTATTGATCGCAGACCCGTTCGGTGGCTCGCTTAGAGCAGTTGCCCGGGCGTGGCGGGCCTAAAGAAATCATGGCAAGTATGCGCCACCTTGCCAGGAAAGGATGTCGGAACATATGAGCTCTTCTCACTCTCCGTCGCCGCACGTGAAGCGGGTTGTCCTCGCCTACTCGGGAGGTTTGGACACCTCGATCATTATTCCTTGGCTCAGGGAAAACTATGGTTGTGAGGTCATTGCCATGATCGGCGATGTGGGCCAGGGCGACGATTACAAGGCTCTCCGCCAGAAAGCCCTGCGGAGTGGTGCCGCAAAGGTTTACGTCGAGGACCTGCGTGAGGAATTCATCACGGGTTACCTCTGGAAGGCTCTCAAAGCGGGCGCCGTGTACGAGGGGAAGTACTTGCTGGGGACCTCGCTGGCGCGTCCCGTTTTGGCCAAGCGTCAGGTGGAGGTGGCGCAGGAATGCGGTGCCGACACCCTCGCGCACGGCTGCACGGGGAAGGGAAACGATCAGGTGCGCTTTGAACTGGCCTACAAGGCCTTGGCGCCGCATCTGCGCGTCATCGCGCCGTGGCGCGAGTGGACGATCAAGTCCCGTGAGGACGCACTGGAGTATGCGCAGCGTCACCGCGTGCCGGTCCCGGTGACGAAGAACAATCTGTACAGCCGCGACCAAAACCTCTGGCACTTGAGCCACGAGGGCGGCCCGCTCGAGACGAAGCTGGGCGAGCCCCCGGACGACGCCTGGAAGCTCACCCGCGATCCGCGTCATGCTCCCGACCACGAGGCGCAGGTAGTGCTGGGTTTCGAAGCGGGCGTTCCGATGTCCGTGGATGGCAAGAAGCTCAGCCCCGTGCGGCTGGTGGAGACTTTGAATCTCCTGGCCGGCGAACATGGCGTAGGGCGCATGGATTTAGTGGAGAACCGCTTGGTGGGGATCAAGTCGCATGGCGCGTATGAGACGCCCGCGGGCACGTTGCTGAATGTCGTCCACCAGGAACTCGAGGCCCTGTGTCTGGATCGCGAAACCTTTCACTACAAGCAGCACGTGGCGCTGCGCTACGCCGAACTGGTGTACTATGGCCAGTGGTTCACCCCGCTCCGCGAAGCTTTGGACAGCTTTGTCGAGACCACCCAGCGGAACGTCACGGGGACCGTGACGCTGGGCCTCTACAAGGGCAACGTGCGGGTGCTCGATCGTTGTTCTCCCTTCTCGCTTTACGACACCAGCATCGGAAGTTTTGTGATGAATTCTGATTACAACCAGAAAGATGCTGAGGGATTCATCAACATCCTGGGATTGCCCCTCCGCCTCGCCGCTGCGAAGAAGGCGGCGAACTCGAAAGGTGCCCGGAGGAACGCGGCATGAAGCTGTGGGGCGGACGCTTCGTTGGCCGGCGTGATCCGCGATTCGAGCAGTTCTCCGAATCCTTCTCATTGGATCAGCGATTCATCCTCTACGACCTCCGCGTGAATCTTGCCTACGTAAAAGCTCTGGGCAAGGCGGGCGTGCTCAAGGCGGCGGAAGTCCGCCCCTTGGCCCGGGGGCTCGAAGCCTTGCGCCGGAGCGTGGCGCGCGACCCGAAGTGGGCGCGCGGCCAAGCGAGCGAAGACGTCCACACCTGGGTCGAGGCGCGGCTTGAGCAACTGGTCGGCGGGGTGGCTCGGAAACTCCGCACCGGTCGAAGTCGCAACGACCTTATCGCCACCGAGACGCGCCTGTTTGTAAAGGACACGATTCGTGACCTCCAGCGCGCTCTCGTGGGGCTGCTCGAGGCGCTGCTCGGTCAGGCCCGCCGTCACGCGCGCGTCGTGATGCCTGGCTACACCCATCTTCAGCCGGCACAACCCATCCTCTTCGCTCATTACTTGCTGGCCTATTTCGAAATGCTGTGGCGCGATGCGGATCGGCTGGAAGACTGCCGGAAGCGGGCGGACGAGCTTCCCATGGGGGCCGGGGCGCTGGCCGGGGCGGCATTTCCGCTCGACCGGAGGCGCTTGGCGCGAGAGCTGGGCTTTGCCCGCGTCGCCCGCAACAGCCTGGACGTGACTTCCGACCGGGACTTCGTCGCGGAGTTGCTCTTTGCTTCTGTTCTGGTCATGATCCATCTCAGCCGCTGGGCGGAAGACCTGATCATCTACTCCTCTCCGGGATTCGGCTACGTAGAACTTGCGGACGCTTATGCCACGGGCAGCAGCCTGATGCCGCAGAAGAAGAACCCTGATTCACTCGAGCTGATTCGAGGGAAGGCGGCAACGGTGCTAGGAAAGCTCACGGGAATGCTGGCGCTTCTGAAAGGTTTGCCACTCGCGTACAACCGCGACCTGCAGGAAGACAGAGGCGCGTTGTTTGCTTGCGTGGATACCACGTGCGAGGCGCTCGAGATTGCCGCCCGCGTTGCAGCCACGCTGCGCATTAACCCGGAGCGCATGAAGGCCATGACCCAACAGGGCTTCCTGGCGGCCACCGATCTGGCCGAGGAGCTTGTCCGCCGCGGGATGCCTTTCGCTGAGGCCCACGAACAGGTCGGGAAGCTGGTCCGGCATTGCGTTGACGGTCACCGCGGCTTCGCCGACCTCACGAACGCCGACGCGCGGCAGTTCATACCGTCCTGGGACGCGAAACTCCGTGCCGCGGCCGTGTCGCTCGAGCGCTCGGTGGGACAGCGGAACGTGATCGGCGGCACCGCTCCGGCGCAAGTCGCCCGGCAAATCCTTCTGGCTGAGCGCGCTGTGACGCAAATGAAGCGCCAGTTCGCTCGCTGAGCAAGCCGCGGTCAGGGTGGCGCAATCCCGCGCCATCGGACTGCGCGCCCGGTTTCCTGCCCGGTTGTCGGCACCGAAGTCGTTCGATTCCTGTCGCACAACTTCTTGTTTTTCTACTAGTTACATCGATTCCCGCCTGCGGGACCAGTGGGGCATGCAGGAATGGCTTCGTTTGCGGAAAAAATGGATTCGTTTTGGCTTCGTTTTTTTGGCCATTTCTCTTTGTTTTCAATAAGTTACTGGCTTCGTTTTTGCCCATTTTGACGTCTCTATTCTTGCGCTTTCTCCTCCTTGACGTGGTGCGGCGAAGCAGACCTTTCGCGTTGCCCACGTTAAGTTGGCGCCTAGGCAGGACTGGCGCCTGAGGGCTCCGATTTCGGTTCCCGTATTCGGAGTTCTCATTGCGGCTTCTCCAAGTATGAACTCATCCCGCAGGGGCGGGGAAGAACCAGGGACGTTACAACCCGGCTTTTGAGCAAATAGCACTGCTGTAGCCTATCACAATTGGAGGGAACTGTCAAGGGAATAAATCAACCGGGTCTGATGGGGCGTACGTAGCGATCCTGGCTCACCGTGGAGACGGGGCATTTGCCATGCTTGTGACCCCGATCGATTGGACACGTAGCGCAAGCGGCAATGCGTGTGCCCCCGCGATCAGTAAGGGCACAGCATGCTGAGCCCCTACGACGCCTTGCCGTAGATCGAGTGCTCGAGCTCGGTGAGATTCTCAAGGTCGATGTAGACCAGATGAGGCCGGGAATGATCGCAGCCGGGATTGATCACGGTGGTCGTTCCGAGGCGATCCAGAAATGCGCCGGAGAGTTTAGGGCTTTCGTGGATGTGGCCATGCAAGGTCAGGAGAGGCCGGCGGCGTTCGATCCAGCGACGGAGAGACTCGCTCCCGATGTGGCGCCCATCAAACAACACGTCGCAGCGGGTCTCATAGGGTGGGCAGTGAATCACGGCAATCGTTCGAGTAGGGTTAGTCGAAGGCAGCCGTTCGAGTTCGTCCTCGATGGTTGGCAGCGAGTCCAAGTAGGCCTCGAAGTCTTCCAGCGCCTCGAAGCCGCGTGGCGTGCCCAGGACGCATCGGGCGAACTGCGGCTCGCGTTGAGTCTCGCCCGCTGAATCCCGGCGTTCAAAATCCTTGATGGAAAACGGTGTGGGAGGGACGAAGGAGAGCCCGACCAGAGTATAATCGCCCAGCTTCTTGGCCACGCGGTGAAGGTTCTCGATAAGGCCGCGCTTTTCAAGTTCCTCGAGCGCCGCCAACACGGTCTGGCAGTCGTCGTTGCCGGGGATGGCAAAGACGCGCAAGTGCGCTTGCGCCCACTTCCACTGCTCGAGGAGCGGGGCCACCCGGTGAAGAAGGAATTCCGGCTGGGCCTGGGGCAGGTCAAAAGCGGACGCGCTGGGCGTGCCGGGGCACAAGTCGCCACCGAAGACTATGGCCTCAGCTTCCCAGCGCTGGGCAGCCTCGCCCGCAGCGTGGTAGAATTCCAGCTCGCCATGCAGGTCAGAAGTGTATATGAGTTGCGCCACGGGCGCCTCCCCGAAGTGACGATTGTACAGCCTAGTTCGCTCTCTTCAACATGGTATATGGTAGAAGGGATAGAGCGGAGTGTGTCGTGCTGAGTTACTGTCGCAGCCTTCCCGCGCCAGCAGCACCCCGAGCATGTCTTTCCCCCAGCGAGGATATTGCCGCCGCAGGCCCAACACGCGCTCCACCAGCGGCGCGGTCCAGGTTCGCTGCCGCCGGCGCTGCGGTCGGTGGGAGAGATCTTCCAGGCTACGCGGGTCATGCGGATCGAACTGACCTCTCCAACGATAGAAGGTCTGCCGGCTGATCTTGAAGTAACGGCAGGTTCGCGCGGCGTTCCGCTCGTGGCTCCGGTCGTAATCAAACCAGTGCAGGTGCAGCCAGGCTTTTTGACTTACGTCAATCGCACCTCGCGCTAGGTACCTGGCACGAGGGACCATCCCAGAGATCATCTGCATGGTGACACTTCACCCCAGGCGTCACCCATCATTGTGAACGAGGACAGCGCCCTGCCGTTCAAGGAAGGCGACCGCGCCTGGCTTGGCGCGGGAATTGCCGAGTTACCGAACCCTTCCACGCTGCGGGTCAATGCCCGGATTGACGAGACGGATCGGGGCCGGCTCAAGCTGGGCCAAGCTGCCACGCTCCGGATCGATACTGTCCCCGACCGGGAGTTCTCGGCGCGCGTCAAGGACGAAGTTCGATATCCTGCGCGCTTACCAGCCCTTCGACCCCGTGTCAACCTCCCGCCTCAACGCGACGCGGTCCTATGTCCCCACTATCACACAGTCGGCGGGTGCACCGACGCTGAGCACGCTCAACCAGAACGCCTCCTTCAACTTTGCGCAGACTTTCCAGACAGGCACCAGCTACGAGATCTCAGTGAACTCGGCGCGCGACCTCGCCCAGAAGAACCTGGAAGCGGAACAGCGCAAGTATGACCTAGGAACGCAGACCATCTTCTTCGTCCTCGAGGCGCAGACGCAACCCGCCCTCGCCGAACTCAGTCTGGTGCAGGCGGGGATCGGTTACCAGCGTGCCGTCACCGCGGTCGAGCGCGCGACAGGATCGCTCCTTGAGCGGCACCACGTGCAAATTGCCGAGGTGGGAAAATAGAGGGATGCGAAATCGAAAAGACGATGCCGGCCGCGTCTTCGTTGCGGCCGGCTTGACGTTTGATGTCGCTCACGGCGGCGGATGGCTCAACGCCTGGTCGGTACTCTTCACTTGCTATTGTGCCTGAGCCTTCAGCGCGTAGGAGCTGAGTACACGCACGTAATTGGCGCGCTGGAAGGCCGAGGGGTCGGCCACAGCCCGCTGGCTCATGCTGCCTTGCATCTGGCGGATGGACTCGTATTCGTGTTCCTCCATCCACTTCAGCAACTCAGAATGGACGGTGGCCAGGTGGCCGATGCCGTTCTTGAGCAAGGCGGAAGTCATCATAGCCACGCGCGCCCCGGCCATCATGGCTTTGAGCACGTCCAGCGCGGTGTGGATTCCGCCGGTGACAGCCATGTCGGCCTTGAGGTGTCCGTAAAGAATGGCGACCCAGTTCAAGCGCAGGAACAGCTCGTGAGGGGTGCTGAGGATGAGGTTCGGAACCACCTCGAGGTTCTCGAGATCGAAGTCCGGCTGGTAGAAGCGGTTGAAGAGGACCAGTGCGTCCGCGCCCGCCTGGTCCAGCCGTTTGGCTACGTGAGGGAGAGAACTGAAGTAGGGGCTGATCTTCACCGCCAGCGGAATCCGGACACTGGCCCTCACCTGCGAGACCAAGTCGAAGTACATCTGGACAACTTGGTCACCTGCCATCTCAGTGTCGGTGGGAATGTAGTAGATGTTCAGCTCCAGGGCGTCAGCGCCGGCGTCCTGAATCTTCTTGGCGTACTCGATCCAGCCACCGGTCGAGGAGCCGTTCAGGCTGCCGATGATGGGGATGCCGACCGCTGCCTTGGCGCGGCGAAGGTGTTCGAGATAGCCGTCCGGACCGAGGTTATACGCGGTCAGGTCGGGAAAATAGGTGAGCGACTCGGCGAAGCTCTCTGTGCCGTGCTCAAGAAAACGATCTAGCTGGGTGCTTTCGACGTTGATTTGTTCCTCAAAGAGTGACTCCAGCACAATGGCCGCGGCGCCGCTGTCTTCCATGCGTCGAATGTTGCCGAGGTTCTCCGAGAGCGGCGACGGAGAGACCACCAGTGGGTTCTTGAGATTGAGGCCGAGATAAGTGGTTGTAAGGTCAATCATTGTTTCTCCTCCTTCGTCCCGCTCTCTACCGGCATGGCGGCCCAATTCTCGTACAGGCGCCAGCGGCTCCGAACGTCCTCCTGGGCTTCCTGCAGCAAGTGCTTGGCAGCTTCCGGATCACTGTGGGTCAGCATAGTGTAGCGGGTCTCGTTGTAGATGTATTTCTCGAGCGGCAGAGACGGGGCTTTGGAGTCCAGTTGGAAGGGGTTCTTGCCCAGCTTGGCCAAGTCCGGGTTGTAGCGGAAGAGTGGCCAGTGCCCGGACTGGACGGCGGCTTTTTGCTGTTCCATGCCGTACGAGAGGTCGTAGCCGTGAGCAATGCAATGAGAATACGCGATGATGAGCGAAGGCCCATTGAAAGCGGCGGCTTCCAGGAAGGCCTTGAGAGTGTGCATGTCGCTGGCGCCCATGGCGACTCTGGCGACGTAGACGCTGCCATAACTCATGGCCATCAGGCCCAAGTCCTTCTTGGCATTCGGCTTTCCGCCGGCAGCAAACTTTGCCACCGCCCCGCGCGGCGTGGCTTTGGACATTTGTCCACCGGTGTTGGAGTAGACCTCGGTGTCGAGCACCAGGATGTTCACGTCGCGGCCGGAGGCGAGCACATGGTCCAGGCCGCCGTAACCGATGTCATAGGCCCAGCCGTCGCCCCCGATGATCCAGACGCTCTTCTTCACCAGCGTGTCGGCCAAGCCAAACAAGTCACGGGCTCCCGGCGTCTTCAAACCCGCGAGCTTTGCCTTGAGCGCTTTCACCCGTTCGCGCTGTTCCCGGATGCCAGACTCGGTGGATTGGTCCGCCTCCAGGAGTCCGCGGACCAACTCATCCCCGACAGTCGCGGAGAACGGCTTGAGCAGCTTGTGCGCATGCTCCGCTTGCGAATCAAGGGCCAACCGCATGCCCAGGCCGAACTCGGCGTTGTCTTCAAACAGGGAATTCGACCACGCCGGCCCTCGTCCCTCGAGGTTGATGGTGTATGGAGTGGTCGGCAGGTTGCCGCCATAGATGGAGGAGCAGCCCGTGGCGTTGCCGATCAGAGCCCGATCGCCGAACAGTTGAGTCATGAGTTTGATGTAAGGTGTTTCGCCGCAGCCAGAGCAAGCACCCGAGAATTCGAACAGCGGCTGTAACAACTGCACGTCCTTCACCTGTCCCAGGCTGAGCGTACGCCGGTCTGCCTCCGGCAACTGAAGGAAGAAGTCCCAGTTCGCCCGCTCCGTCTCCCGGATGGGTATCTGCGGCATCATGTTGATGGCCCTGTGCTTGGCCTCACTCTTGCTCTTCGCCGGACAGACTTGCACGCACAGCGTGCAGCCGGTGCAGTCCTCCGGTGCCACCTGGAGCGTATAGCGCATTTCCTTGAATTCCTTCCAACGCGCCGGTGCAGATTTGAAAGTGGGGGGAGCTTTCGCGAGCAGTCCCGGCTCGTAGATTTTGGAACGTATCACCGCGTGCGGGCAGACCAACACGCACTTGCCGCATTGGATGCAGAGGTCTTCGTCCCACACCGGAATCTCGAGTGCGATGTTGCGTTTTTCCCACTGCGCAGTGCCGCTCGGGAAGGTCCCATCGACCGGGAATGCGCTGACCGGAAGTGCGTCGCCGTCGCCGGCGATGATCTTGGCGAGCACCTCTTGAACGAAATCGGGGGCCTGCTCCGGCACCGGCGGCCGGAGGTCGAAGCTGCTGGTCACGTGGTCCGGGACCTTCACTTCGTGGAGGTGGTCCAGCGCAGCGTCCACGGCGGCGAAGTTCTTCTTGACTACCGCTTCGCCCCGCTTGCCGTAAGTCTTCTCAATGGCATGCTTGATGGCCGCGATGGCTTCCTCCTTGGGCAGCACGCCGCTGATGGCGAAAAAGCAGGTTTGCATGATGGTGTTGATGCGCACGCCCATCCCGGTTTCCTTGGCGACCCGGTAGCCATCAATCACGAAGAAGCGCAGTTTCTTGCGGAGGATCTCCTCCTGGACGGACCGTGGGAGGTGGTCCCAAACGTCGTCGGGCCCGTAAGGGCTATTCAGCAGGAAGGTCGCGCCAGGTTCGGCGGCTTTCAATACGTCGAGTCGTTCCAGGAAAGAGAACTGATGGCAGGCGACGAAGTTGGCCTTGGAAACAAGGTATGTGGAGTGAATAGGCATGGGACCAAATCGCAGGTGAGAGATGGTGACCGAGCCTGATTTTTTTGAGTCGTAAACGAAATAGCCCTGCGCATAGTTGTCGGTGTCTTCCCCGATGATTTTGATGGAGTTCTTGTTGGCGCCCACGGTGCCATCGGCGCCCAACCCGTAAAAGAGCGCGCGCACCGTCTTGGGATCTTCTGTCGAAAAGTTGGGATCGACCTTCAGGCTGGTGTAGGTCACGTCGTCGGTGATGCCGACCGTGAAGTGGTTCTTGGGAGCGGGCTTCGCGGCCTCGTCAAAAACCGCCTTGACCATGGCCGGGGTGAACTCCTTTGAGGAGAGCCCGTACCGGCCCCCGATGATCCGCGGGAGGGATCGGAAGGGGGCCTTGCCGCTCGCCATGGCTTCATTCACTGCCGTCACCACGTCCACGTAGAGAGGCTCGCCCGTGCTGCCGGGCTCCTTGGTCCGATCCAGCACGGCGAGGGTCTTGACCGTCGCCGGCAGAGCGGCGACGAAGTCCTCGACCGAGAAGGGCCGGTACAAACGCACCTTCAACATGCCGACCTTTTCGCCACGCGCTGTCAGGTACTCCACGGTTTCGTGCGCGGCCTCGGCACCGGAGCCCATCATCACAACGACTCGCTCCGCGTCGCGTGCGCCCACGTAATCGAACAGATGATAGGAGCGCCCCACGATGCGGGCGAACTTGTCCATCACCTTTTGCACGATGGCCGGGGCTACCAGGTAGTAACGGTTCACAGTTTCCCGAGCCTGAAAGAACACGTCGGGGTTCTGCGCAGTGCCGCGAATGAAAGGCTGATCGGGCGACAGGGCACGCCTGCGATGCGCTTCCACCAACTCGTCAACAACCATTGCCCGCATATCGTCCAGCGTTAGCTGCTCGACCTTTCCCACCTCGTGGGAAGTGCGGAAGCCATCAAAGAAATGCAGGAACGGCACCCGCGATTCAAGCGTAGCGGCTTGCGCGATGAGCGCGAAGTCCATGGCTTCCTGCACGGAATTCGAGGCCAGCAAGGCAAAGCCCGTAGCCCGCGTGCTCATCACATCGCTGTGATCACCGAAGATGGACAAGGCATGGGTTGCCAGGGTGCGCGCCGACACATTGATAACCGTGGGCGTCAGCTCTCCGGCGATCTTGTACATATTCGGGATCATCAGCAGCAAACCTTGGGAGGCGGTGAAGGTGGTCCCCAGCGAACCGGTCTGTACGGCTCCGTGCAGAGCGCCTGCCGCTCCTCCCTCGCTTTGCATTTCGATTACAGTGGGCACCGTGCCCCAGATGTTGGGTTTCTTCTCTGCGGCCCACTCGTCCGCCCATTCCCCCATGGGGGAAGAGGGCGTGATAGGATAGATGGCAATGACTTCGCTCACGTGATACGCCGAGTAAGCCGCTGCCTCATTGCCGTCAATCGTCACCTTGCTTCTGATCATCGCTTCGCTCCATTCCATTAAGAAAAGGTACGTTCGGTTCTGGATCTATATGTTTGAGTTGATAAGTTCCCGCGTGCAAGCTCGAGAAAAGCATCAAGAGCGTCCACACTGAGAGCCGGGTCCAGCCACAACACAGGGCTGCTCCGATAGTAAGTCTCAGGACACCCGGGCACCTCCACGCTCCGCGAGCTGCTGGCCGATCCGTATAGCTTCAGCGGCGTCCGTGCGGCGGTCGCCGGAAAGCGAAGTGAGCCCGGCGTCCCACACTCCGGAAGGAAGAATAAACGCTCCGGTCAGCCAAGCCGCAAGCCCTGCCAGGGCCGCGCGCTTGGGGGTCGCTTCGCGCCGGAGGGGGAACCGTAGCACGCGGCCTGCGGGGGGTGACCCTTCGAGCTCACTGTCCAGAATGAGGAGCGTTTCGGCCCGGCAGCGTGCCAGGGTCCCATTGGCCTCGAGCTCTTTCCAGCCCTCCTGACTGACCGCTAATACTACCTCAGGACTCTCCATTCCCGTATATTCGATCGGCTGAGGGCTCAGGCAAACCTCCGCCAGCGAGAATCCCGTACCTTGCGTCACCGGGTTGTCGTTCTTCTGGGTAGTGTAGAGTCCGGCGGCGAGAGCCGCGCGGCAGAACAGGCTGGCAGCAGATTGCACTCGTTCCCCTGCGGAGCCTGCCACCACCAGGTGTAGCTCCTCGGCGGGTTGAGCCTTGGCGGCCAGGGGCGGCACCTCCGGCTCCTCGGGCTTACTGCGCGGACGGGATTCCAGTTCGTGGCGGTAAAGCTGGAGAAACGTGGGCCGTTCCAGCTCAGCTTCCATCTGGCCTATCCAGTACCTCTGGCGGTTGATAACCTCCGCGAGCGAGTTTCCAGTCACTTGATTCCAGCGCGTGCCGTAAGCCGTGCAGAGTTCCAGAACTTCCACCAGAGCGAACCCCGGGAAGTCAATAGCATCAGCGATGACCGTATGCAGGTCAGTGTCCGTGGCGTATTGCCGAGCCAGGAAGCCGGCATGGGCTGTCCGCAACAGGGCGAGGAGGTCAAGCGGCGGTGTCCAATTGCCGTCGGGCGTCGTGGCCGTGACCCAGTTGAGAGGCGTAAAGGCGGAATGCTGGCCACCCGTCATGCCGAAGAGGAAGTTGTTGTGGACCAAAACGGTGATGTCCACATTAAGTTGTGCCGCGTGGACCAAGTGCAATAGACCGATCATCGCCCCGCCATCGCCGATCAGGACTACGGGCTTAAGACCCTTGGACTTCAGCACCGGCTCGGCCAGCGCCATGCCGGTGGCGAAGGCTGTCGAACGTCCGTGCGTGGTATGGACGGTGTGCACGTAGGGGAAGAGCGAATCGGCCAAGCCGACGCAACCGATGTCCGTGGTGAGTACTACCGAGCGAGGTGGAAGCCCCAGGTGTTCAAGAGCACGGCTCAGGTGCCGGACTACCAGGGCGTGGCCGCAGCCCCGACAGTAAGGGAGTTTTGCGTCAGGCGATAGATAGGAATACTCGGCCATCATGCCCTCGCTCCGCGCAGGGCGTGAACGATTTCTCCGGGCGAAATCAGGCTGCCGATCTTGTTGATCCCCAACACGCGCTTCCCTTTAAGGTGAGGAGCTAGAACGGCGCGGTATTGACCGGTCAAGTTCTCTTCTGCCACGAAGACAGTTTCCACACCCGCCAAAGCCCAATCGAGCGTCCGGCGCGGGATCGGGAACAGCGTCTGAATCTGCAAGAAGGAGACCGGCAGGCCGTCGCGCCTCAGCATGGCCACCGCCTGCCGCGCCGCTCGCGCGGTGACCCCGTAACTGATCAGAAGGCAGTGAGCGTCGGGGTCGAGGGCCGGTCGCACCAGAGCCATCTCCTCGGCGTGCGCGTCGATTTTGCGCTGCAAATGCAGCAGTACCTCGATGACCTCAGGCGCATTCTTGCGAAGGCGACCCTGTTGGTCGTGTGCCGAACCGGTAACTGTGACCTTTACATCGCCCCCCACCGCCGCGAACGCCGGGACTTCTTCGGGCTTCTCAAAGGCGTAGGGAGCAAAGGGCCCCCTGCCGGTAATTCCAGAGCGTTCAACGATTGGAGGTCTTACCAAAGCCGCCGCGTCTACCACCTCAGTTGTCATGCCGACTTCCTTGTCGGAAAGCACGACGACTGGGGTGCGAAGGCGCTCCGACCAGTTGAAGGCGTGCTGGACGAGTTCGTAGCACTCGGCGGCATTGCAGGGAGAAAAGACGGGCACGGTGTAACCGCCGGAGGTCGAAAACTCAGCCAGCCAGATATCCCCTTGCGCCCCTTGTGTCGCACCCCCTGTGCTGGGTCCCAGGCGCTGCACCAGGGCAATGACCACCGGCATCTCCGTCATCATCGCGTATTGGACGGTTTCAATCATCAGGGCCCATCCGGGGCCAGAGGTGGCGGTCATCGCCTTCAGCCCTCGCAGGCTCGCCCCCACGCAGTAGCACAAGGAGGAGATCTCATCAGGGGCGGAAAGGGCTAAACCGTTATGCGCAGGGAGCTCGCGTATCATCACTTCGTAGATTTCGGATGCGGGCGTAATCGGATACCCGGCGAAAAAACGGCATCCGGCGGCGAGTGCGCCTTCGGCTAACATCCGGTTTCCCGAGCATAGCCGTTGTGGCATCGGGGACAACTCACCTTGGATGGAGCAACAAGAGGGCCAAGATTGGGGCCGACGGGATGTGTCTAACTTATTTACCTGCAAGATGTTAGGAATGGCCTGTGTACCGATGGGGTTGCGACTTACGAGGCAAGGGCCAGAATACCCGCCGGTGGGTGGAAACTCACCGCTCGGAGGCCGTGGCTTGTAAGGATATCCAGGAGCTCTCTAGGGAGGCAAGGGACGCTGCGCGCCGTCTGCGGCGGTGCTTACCGGAAGTTGGCGATGTCAACTGGCCCGAGGTGACTTCCACGAGAATTGAACTCGGGGATGAAGCGCAACCAACTCCAGGAAGGAATCAGCCGATGGTATGGCCCGAATAAGCGAACCACCAGCAGGGCATACCCCAAAAGGAAGTGGAACCGCAGGGTCAGCCATAACAGGTTCCAGCTTCCAGGGGCGGCGTTTGAGCGGCTATCAGCCAGCAAGGGTTCCGGGGTGCGCACCAGTTCGTCGAACGAGGTTCGCAAAGCCTTCAGCCAACGGATGGCCACTCGCTGGCGGGAACGGACGAGGGAATCGGCGAGCTGGGGAAAGCCCAACTCGTCTCGCAGCCAATGGTAGTCGGCGGAATCGAAGATCCGCTCAGACAGGTTCAGGCATCGGCCATCCCACAGACCCTGGACAAACTCCTTTTCGGCCAGGGCCTCGGCCGGCTCCTCACGCGGCGTCTGGCGGGCGAGCAGCGCGACGACCAGGATTAGGAGCACAGCAATAATGGCGTAAGCGAGGATAGCCATCATTTTCGCAGCAGTTTCGTGAGCGCAGTATTAAAGCGCTCGAGTCGATAGCTCAATGCCTCTGAGGTTTCCTCAGCGGGCTCGCCGGGTTTCGGACTGGTCAGCAAGACGGGTTCGAATTGCCACATCGTGATTGTCCACACGACCAGGCAAAGGGCGTACGCTAGCGGGTTCATGAACCGCAGGACATTGGCGTAAAGAGCTTTCCCGAATGTTCCAGCAGCAGCCAAGCTGGCTACGTAAACACTGAGATAGAGCGCGAAACCCAGCATTAAGCCGGCGACGTTCTTGCTGAGCGACAGGCGGTAATAGAAAGCGGCTGCAAGGAGAGCGGCGATAATTAGTCCTTTGGTCAATGACGCCCTCAGGGCGAAATCAAGCAGCGCAACGCTGGAGGATCTAGGTTGAAGAAGAGAAGGGAGAACGTACAGGAGTAAGAGTGTTGCGGAAACCACGATGGTAATGAAACGTCCCAGTCGCCGGATTGCAGGAAAAGGCTCAAATATGTGATCCGAAATCTCCATGATGACGGCAAATTCAGCAAGGAGAAGGGCTAGGAAGTAGAACCAGAAGCACGTCGCATAGTGGTGCGGTCTTACCCAGGAAATCAGAAATGTTAGTGCCGAGCCGGCAAACACGTAGGCCATGTAAGAGTAGAAGAGGGGGAAACGCCAAAGGAATCCCCTCTGCTTCGCTCTCAAGATGAGGGTGGCTTCGAGAGCAAGCCCGATGATCCAGAGGGCGACGGAATAGGCTTCCATTGGACCAGCTCAGGATGGGCAGGGCCCAAGTATACCGGACCCCGCCTCATCCCCTGCCGGCACTGCACTTAAGCTTTCGGGGGCCACGGAAACGGCCCAGTGCCCATCGGATTCTCACGGAAGCGTACCATAGTTGTTACCTCCTTTCTACCGGAAATATCTACACTGAAGTACCCTGGTTTCGTGCTGCGGTGGGCACAATTCAAGGATGTTTGAACACGGGCAGGGGGTTGGGGCGCGCAACTCGCCGAAGGCATCGAGCTAGCCTGGAGGACCGGGAGCCGGTTTGGGCGGCGCGTCATTCTTGCTGGCGGTGGCCGAGACTCAACCTTTTTTTAGGGCAGGGTCAATCTGACTTTCGTCTTTGGAATCAGTGGGTTGCCAATCCAGTCTGGACCTCAGTGAACACGGCACTGGCACTTGCCTGAGGATTAGCGGTCGGCTTTGTGGGTTGAATTGGAGGCGGGGCGGACCAAACATTGGCGGCGTCATAGATGGCGACGAATAGGCGGGGGCGAGTTATGACGACGTGCAGCACCAAGCGTCTGGCCCAATTCAAGCTCTGCGTAACTGGTCGTTCTTATTTCGCAGTCAAGGCGCAGCAATTCCAAGTTTAGGAACCAAAGGGTTCCTGGCGGCGTGGGGCTGGGGTGCCTGCCTCGTCCCTGCGCAGCCGCCAGGGACCCTGTGATCTCGACCGTGCTTCACGACCTCGCTGTTGCGATACAATGGAAGGTTGATCTACCCTGACATGACTCGAAGACACGCGTGTGCCTGACGAAACGCCAGAAAGATCCGTTCCTACTTGCTCGGTGGTAATCTGCACCCGTGACCGCGCGGCGCAGTTGGACCAGTGTCTGGAAGCCACAACCCGTCTGAATTACCCACGATTCGATGTTGTGGTGGTGGACAATGCGCCACAAGGAGGGCAGACACAGGAGGTGGTGGCGCGGCATGGCGTCCGGTACGTGGTAGAGCCCGTGGCCGGATTAAGCCGCGCGCGCAACCGTGGGGCGCTCGCATGTGACACGGAGATCGTGGCATTCCTCGATGATGACGCGCTACCCGAACCTGACTGGCTCTCCGCCCTGGCGCTCGAGTTCCGAGACCCGCTGGTCATGGCCGTCGCAGGCCGCGTCCGTCCCGCGCGGGCTGAAACCGAAGCTGAGCACCTAGGGGCGGTGGTAGCCGGGCTGGACTCCTACGGTCAGCAACGCAAGGTGATTGACCTGCAGACTCCTCACTGGTTCGAGATTGCCAACTTCGGCGGCATTGGGACCGGCGGCAACTTGGCTTTGCGGCGTCAAGCGTTTAATGTCTGGCCGGGATTCGATGAGCGGTTGGGGCGAGGAGCCCCCCTGCCAGGCAGTGAGGAGCACCACGCCTTCTTTGAACTGATTGATCGGGGATACCGCGTGATTTACACACCTCAGGCGGTCCTGTGGCACCCTTGCCCGCGGACCTGGGATGAGCTCCGCACCCGATACTTGAAGATGGTCGCTTCCGCAGCAGGGTATATCACGCTCCTGTTCGTGGAAGAGCCTCGCTACTGGCGGGCGACGTTGAGGTACGTCGGCGGGGTATTGAAGGGCACCTCACGCACGTGGCGCAGTCCGGGCCTCACGTCTCGCCCTCGGATTGTCCCGCGTTGGAGGGCCTTGCTTGCCTGCCTCCTCGGGCCGGCCCTATATGTTCGGTCCAGCCTCTTTCACCAGGCGAAGACGAAACACGCCTGAGGGGATAGGCCGCTACATCTGAGCTGGCGAGACGCGGTACAGAGCGGTTGCCACCGCTTGACGCGCAGGAACACATCTCTATTCTACGCCTCGGACTTCGGAGGAATTCACGTAGCGGGCCGATGCGTTCAGCAGTTTCGCCTTGAGGGGTGAGGCTGACCCCCTAGTATCCGGCCCGAACGATTCAGAGGCGTCTCATCGTGGATGCCTTCTTATAGCGACCTCGAAGAAGGAACGCAATTGCGCTCTACAGGCCCTTTAGTGGCCCTGACCATGACTTCTTCGGCCTATCGAAGGCTTCGGCTCTCTCTCCGCCGTGTGAGTTTCCTGCGTAGCGGATGGTACCTCGCTCACGCCTTAGTAGACTTGGTTCTGGACCCTTGGGGAAGACCCGCTGCCTTCGAGCGCGAGTTCGCGTGTCGAATCGACCCTGGGATTACGCCAGCCCGCGTGAGCAAGCGCGTTTCCACCATGCGGCGGAGCTGCTGGACGTGGTGCGCGGAAATACCTGCTTCCGAAAGGCGCTGGAGGTCGGCTGTGCAGAGGGCGCATTCACTGAATTCCTGGCCCCGCGATGCGAGTCGTTGCTGGCGGTTGATGTTTCCGCCGCCGCTCTGGAGCGAGCACTGACGCGGCGCCGTTAGCAGGAGCATGTTCGCTTTGCCCAGTGGGATTTGCGATGTGACCCCGTGCCGGACACCTTTGACCTCATTGTCGTGATGAGCGTCTTGGAGTATTTTGCTCGTCCCAGCGCGCTCCGCGCGGCGCGCGCCAAACTGGCGGAGTCAGTCTGTCCCGGCGGGTACTTGCTGGTCGCCAATGCAAGGCAGAGTGCGGTCCCCGAAACCACGTAGTGGGGTAAGCGCTTGCTCCGCGGGGGCAAATGGATCAACGCCTTCGTGGCAGAGCACCCTAAGCTGAAGGTTCTCTCGACGGTAACTGAGGACTTCTACGTGCTCACGCTGCTGAGGAGAGTCTTATGAAGCGCTTGTTGCGGCGCATCCCAGGGCTCGCCGCAACCTATCGGCATGCGAGGTTCCTGGCGAGGGTTGCCTACGAGCGACGGTGGGCGGACCTCCAACTGATGAACGACGCTTCCCATTTGAGAGGGGACTGGGATTTCAGCGCCCCGGTCGAGCAGGAGCGTTACGCTCGTGTGCTCGCCGCCGTCGCCGAGCGGCGAGGCCCCGCAGGGTGGGGCCATGTTCTTGAAGTCGGATGTGCTGAAGGGCTGTTCACCCTGGAGCTTGCTCGTCGGGCGAGCTCGGTCACGGCGATCGACGTCTCGCGGGTGGCTTGCGCGCGCTGCCCAACACCTCGCGCCACACCCTCACGTGCGCGTTTTGCAGCTCGATGTAATGCGCGACCCCATCACGGCGCAGCACGACCTTGTGTTTGCTATGGGCGTCCTGGAGTTTGTTCACGGACCGGATCTCCTGCAAAGGGTCACCACCAAGCTGTCGGCCGCCCTCCGCCTAGGCGGCCTGCTCGTTGTGAATGACGTTCGACTGCCTCTCGAGATCGAAGACACCTGGTGGGCCCGCGGGCTCGCGGAAGGCGGGACTAACCAAGCAAGCTTCATGGATGGTCGCGGCGGCCTGCGCTTGGTGGACGAGCACATTCATCCCGCCTACGTGATCGCGCTTTTCGAAAAGCCTCCAGGGGAAAAGGACTGTGGCACAAGGTTGGAAACGGTTCATTCCGCCTAGGATTCGTGCAGCTTATCGCGAGGGGCGACTCTTCCTGCGCCTGCTTCCCGAACTGGACATGTCCTCGTTCCGGGCGATGCGCGATTCGGTGGGGCTGGGGAACGCCATCCTGAAGGTGAAGGCCGATACGCTCATCGACGTGTCCTGGCTCAAGGCCCTTCATCGGCTGGCGCGGGAGATCGATAAGCAGGGGGTCGCCGGTGACTTCGTCGAGTGTGGAGTTTACCGGGGTGGCAGTGCGGCCCTGTTGGGCCATGCCTTGCGCAGTTCGCAGCTTCCGCGCCACCTGTGGCTTTTCGATTCCTTTCAGGGTTTGCCTCGACCGACGGAAAAGGACGGTCCCGACGCACCGCCCCTCGAAGGGGACATCGTGGGGGATAGACAGAATGTGGAGCGTCTCCTCAAGAAGGTAGGTGCCCCGTTCGACCGGACCCACATCGTGCCGGGGTGGTTCCAGGAGACCTTTCCCCACGTACCGGTCGATCGTGTGGCTCTCCTACACATTGATGCTGACTGGTACGAATCCATCAAATTGTGTCTCGAACGATTCTACGACTGCCTCGAGTCCGGGGCCGTCGTCGTACTCGACGACTACTAGGACTGGCCGGGCTGCAAGGCGGCGCTTGAGGAATTCATCGCTATGCGGTCTCTCCGCATCACGCTGGAGGGAGGCAGTGACTCACCTGTCTTCTTCCACGAGCCTAAATGAGCAGCCCGTTGAGAATCTCCGTCGTCATTGCCACTTACAACCGGCGCACGATTCTGGCCCGCACGTTGCCCACTCTCTTCGCGCAGGATTTCCCTCACGACGATTACGAAGTAATTGTGGTCGTGGACGGCTCGACCGACGGCACCCTGGGGTTCCTCCACAACCTCAAGTCCTCCTCCGCTCTGCACGTCCTCCAGCAACCCAATCGCGGGCAGGCTGCCGCCCGGAATCAGGGGTTGAGAGCTGCGCGCGGCGAGCTAGTGCTCTTCCTCGACGATGACATCCTGTGTGAGCGGACGCTGTTGAGGGAGCACGCCGCAGCGCACCAGGGTGGCAGCCCTCGTCTCGTTTTCAGACCTGTACACGTGGCGCGCGATAGCTTACCCACGTTGGCGACCGATTGGGCGCGCGCCTGCACCGACGGTTACCTCGCTCGGCTGGCGTGGGAACGTGAACCCCGGTGGCCGGACGACGCGATGGTTGACGCCAACAGCTCCGCCCCTCGCGCCACGCTCCTCGCCTGCGGCGGGTTCGACGAAAGCTTTTACGGTGCGCAGGAGGACGGGGAGCTCGGCGTGCGGCTGTGGAAGGCTGGCGTACGATTTCAGTACCAGCCCGCGGCAGTGACGCATCAGCTCTACGTAAAATCCGCCCGCGAGTTGGTGAGCAACGACACCAAATGGTATGGCAAGAATGAAGTACGGCTGTGCCGGAAGCACCCCGATTGCCGAATCTATTCGCCGCTGGCGCAACTGAGTGAGGGGCCCCTGTGGAAACGGCTTCGTCGCGAGGTCGCCATGTGGTCGTCGGTGTCGCTTGAACCCCTCCTCCGGGCGCCCTTCTGGGTGGCGGAGCGGCTGCGTTCGGTGCCGCAAATTCGCCGCACCGGGATCCGTCTGCTACAAGCACGGCAGGCCATCGTCATGTACCGCAGCGTTGTCCGCGAGGTTGGTTCCCACAGAGCGCTACGTGCTGAGTTCGGGATGCATTTGCCCGTCCTCCTTTACCACCGCGTAGAGCCCCGCGGGCGGGTACTCATCCCGAGCTGACGGTGACGCCCGAGCAATTCGAGCGGCAAGTGCGCTGGCTCGCCCGCCGGGGCTACACTGGCATCCGTCCCTCGGACTGGTTGGCTTGGTGTCGGGAAGGGAAACCGCTCCCCGAGAAGCCGGTGCTATTCACCTTTGACGATGCTTACGCGGATACGGCTGAACACGCGCTGCCGGTGCTGAGGCGTTACGGATTCGGCGCCGTCGTCTTTGTGATGACAGCCCAATTGGGAGGTACAAATGCCTGGGACGAAGGTGAGGGGGCAGCGACTCTTCGGCTCATGACGGCTGATCAGGTCCGCGAGTGGGCTGCGCAGGGAATCGAGTTTGGAGCCCATAGTCGCACTCATCCGGACCCCACCCAACTCCCGCGAGTCCTCGTGAGCGAAGAAGTAGCAGGGAGCGGAGATGAATTGGCGCGACTTTGGGGGACTCGTGTGATCTCTTTCGCTTATCCCTGTGGCGTATTTGACGACGAAGTGCGCCAGACCGTAAAGGGGACTTTCGATCTGGCTTTCTCCTGCGAAGAGGGCTTGAACACTCTGCGGACCGATCCGCAAGTTCTTCGACGGACCATGGTACTGCCCGACGACTCGCTAATTGACTTGGCAGGGCAAGTCCGTTTTGGATGGAGTCCCTTACGGCGTCTTCGGCTGCGCCTCTCGCGCGCAAAGAGGCCGGCTCTTCCGACGTAGCTAACAATGCCGCACGAAGTGCTACACATCCTCGGTACGGCTCAGCCCGAGGGAGCGGGTATCGCCCGAATCGTCGCCGCGCTGGCGTGTGGGCTCGACCCGGAACGGTACCGCATAACCGCATGGTTTCTAGGCGGCGCGGGACCTTTGGTGGATGAACTCGCCGCCGCGGGCATTAGGGCACGAGGCATCGAGTGACGTCGAGGCGCGTGGGATCCTGCGGGTGCATGGCGCTTTTGGTACGGCCTGCGCAGCCAGCGGTTCGAGGTCGTTCACATGCACTCTGGAGGAAAGTCTGTGCGCTGGCTCGCCCGAGCAGGAACTGGGGCGAAGGTCGTCGTTCATCTGCATGGTCGCATCTGGGAGTCGAAGGGCCTCGAGCCGATTTGGTTCTCTGGGCGCGGCGCCGACGCCGTAGTCGCTGTTTCGCGAGCCGTCGCAGAACGAGTCGTGGGTGCGCGGCCCTACGTGGTTTATTCGGGGATGCCAGTCTCGGCGGAGCGCGGGACGCCGGGGCATCACGAGGGGACTTCGAAGCTAAGAATCATCGGCACGGCGGGACGATTGGTCCCATTGAAAGGCATTGTGTACCTGCTTCGCGCTATGGCGGCGCTCCGCGCAGAGTTCCCGCACTTTGTGTTGGAGATCGCGGGTTCCGGCCCCGAGCGCCCGCGGCTGGAACGCCAGGTTCAAGCGTTTGGGCTGGCGGGGCGGGTTAGGTTCTTGGGTTGGGTGAATGAACTTGCACCCGTGCTGGCCCGATGGAGCCTTTTCGTGCTGCCTTCGCTTGAGGAGGGCTTTGGTATTGGGGCCCTCGAAGCGATGGCGGCGGGTCTGCCCGTCGTCGCCACAGCAGTCGGCGGAATACCCGAGCTTGTGGAAGACGGACGGACGGGCCGGCTCGTCCCTCCTGGCGACGCTGAGGTGCTGGCTGAACGAATCCGCTTACTCTTGCGAAATCATGAAGTGCAGGACGCCATGGGAGCTGCGGGCCGCGCGCGAGCTCGCGAGTACTTCTCGGTCGAGCGAATGGCGATCGCCATTTCGCAAATCTACGACCATCTCTTGGGAGCAGGGGCTGAGGGATAGACGACGCGTGCGCGGCTCCCGGCAGGATCCTTCTACCGGGTCGGTGCGGCCGGAGGAAATGGTAGGGTAGTGGTTAAGCCGGGTCTCATGCTATCCAGATATTCCCACACGAAGTAGCTCCTCTGAGCGCGGGCCCCCACGGGTCACCAGGTTTGCTTCGCTTTGCGTTATGAGGGGGGTCCACGCCT
>Ga0315280_10000159_pt1 | contig 125895 bp, 102 predicted proteins | sample YL17G06_40_MG_FD_203697 | JGI IMG/M metagenome (GOLD analysis project Ga0315280, IMG submission 203697) | Sediment microbial communities from Yellowstone Lake, YNP, Wyoming, USA - YL17G06_40 | ecosystem: Environmental > Aquatic > Freshwater > Lake > Sediment | place: USA: Wyoming | collected... | reverse complement strand
CACGGGCGGGCCCCTGTTCAGCCGATCTCAGCCGAGCTCAGATTGTTGACATCGCCCATAGCTCGGCGATATATTTTTAGCAGCGATGCAAAGAACCCGTTTCTTTGTTTGTGGTCTGTTGATCGTCGCGTTCCTGTGCGTTTTGCCGACCGCCTCTCGTGTTGTCTCCGGGGAAGCTCCCAAGGGAAAATTCAATCTGCTGTTGATCACGATCGACACCTTGAGGCCCGATCGATTGAGCAGCTACAGCCCTCGGCACATCAAAACTCCGAACATCGACATCCTCGCTGAACGTGGAGTTTTGTTTTCGAGAGCCTTCGCCCAAACCACGACCACTCTTCCTTCCCATACGAATATTCTCCTGGGAACGACTCCTTGCGTGCACGGAGTCCACGACGACGGCAATTTTATCGTTCGCCAAGACCTTTTGACGCTGGCCGAGCATCTCAAGAAACAGGGCTATTCCACGGCTGCCTTTGTCGGGGGCTTTCCTCTTGACCATCGATTCGGGCTCAACCAGGGCTTCGATGTCTACGATGATGAATTTGACGGCCGGAAGTCTAAAAGGCAGATTTTCAGGGAGAGAAAAGCCGAGGTTGTCGTGGAAAGATCTCTCCAGTGGCTTGGGCGTCAAGCCTCTCCCTGGTTTCTCTGGGTTCACTGTTATGACCCTCACTATCCCTATGAGCCCCCGGAGCCGTTCCTGACCCTTTATAAGGACCGGCTTTATGACGGAGAAGTGGCCTATGTCGACTCCGCCCTGAAGAAGCTGCTCGATTATGTCAGGGGACAAGGAATCATGGACAGCACCGTCATCATCTTCACCGGAGACCACGGAGAATCCCTGGGTCAGCACGGAGAAGAGACCCATGGATATTTCGCCTACAATTCGACGCTCTGGGTTCCCCTCATCGTCTGCAGTCCCGGGTTGAAACCCGGAAAGGTGGACCAGCAGGCTGTCCACACGGATATCTTTCCGACCGTCTGTGAGCTCTTGAAAATCGAGAAGCCGCCGAATCTCGAGGGGCTCTCGCTCCTGCCGGCGATAAAAGGCAAAAAACTTCCCAATCGGGCCGTGTATTTCGAATCTCTCTACCCTCATTACAGTCTGGGATGGGCACCTCTGACCGGCTATCTCCAGGATTCTGAAAAATTCATCGAATCGCCGATTCCTGAGCTTTATGATATGGGGAAAGATTTCGACGAACTCAAGAATCTGATCGCGGGAAAGGACGTGAACAAGTACCGGGCCAGGCTCTCTCAACTGATCGGAAATCGCTCCGCCGTCGATGATGCCAGGAGTCAAAGCCGGCTCGACCGGCAGTCTTTGGAGAAATTGAGGAGCCTGGGCTATCTGGCCGGCCCCCAGGGCCCTAAAAAGCAAAAATATGATCCCAAAGACGATATCAAGACTCTTCTTCCCTACCAGACCAGATCTTACGAAGCTGTGAATCTCTATGACAAGGGCCGAAAAAAAGAAGGGATCGAGCTTCTTCTTCGCATCCTGGCCGAGAGACAGGACATCGATATCGCTTATTCCATGCTGGCCGGGATCTATAAAAGAGAAGGACGAATGGATGACGCCCTCCGGACTCTGGAGAAAGGGATGAGCGTCCTGCCCGCCAGCCTGAAAATTCTGTCGAACTACATCACGTTTCTAAACGAGGCCGGGCGGTTCGATGACGTTATCCGCCTGATCACCGCAGGCGGCAACGCTTCTCTCAAGGATGACCCGGAAAGCTGGAATGCCCTCGGCTTCGCCTTCACAAACAAGGGAGATTTTCCAAAGGCATTGGAGGCCTTTGAGAAAGCCCTCGTCCTGGACAAAGAAAATGCCGTGGTCTATCAGAACCTGGGGAACCTCTATCTTTCGATCTATCTCAAAACCAAAGATGCCCGTGATTATCAGAAATCGCTCGATCATTATCGGAAGGCCATCGAGATCGACCCCGCGGATGTCTGGTCTTACAACGGCTTGGGCGCAGTGTATCTTCAGGGAGGGGAGCCCCAGGAAGCGATTCCCTGTTTTGAACGCGTCCTGAAGGTTTTCCCGGATTACGCACCGGCGCTCTATCATCTGGGTCTGGCCCAATTCAATGCCGGCGACAAGGAGAAAGCTCTGGAGACGCTTATGAAATTCAAGGAAAAGTTCGCCGGCCGCGTTTCTCCCGCCCAATTGAGTGCGGTGGAATCTTTGATCCAGAAGTGTCGGTCGAAATGACCGGCGTCCTGCCCGTTTCCTCGAAATCGAAGATCGAACCGGGCTCGAGATGAAGGATGCCGATTTCAGGAATTTTTTATTTTCCTAACGTAAGCGAGTTCAGAGGCTTGACTATTGGGAAAAGCAAAATATAAAATGGCTGCTGGGCTGAAGGCATGACTTTTCAAGTCGGGATCATCCTGCTGGTCATGGTCGCCGCCTACGCGGCGGCGAAGGGGAAGAGATTATCCGTTGAGCTCAGCATTCTCGCCTCCGCTTTGGCCGGAGGCATCGCCGGGGCTTTTGTCAAAACGCCGCCCATCGCCGACCTCCCCCGTCAGCTCATCGAGGGCACCTTCCCCTATCTGGACGTCATGCTCCTCTTTTCCACGGCGACCATTTTCATGGCCATCATCAGCGAATCCGGCGGCGTGAATTACGTGGTCCGCGGCACGATCCGGCTCTTTCACAACAAGCGCCTCATCGCCCTGTTCATATTGATGATCATCGTCCTCATCCCCGGGGCGCTGACCGGGGCGGGGAGCGTCTCATTGTTGGTGGTCGGCGCGCCCGTGGCCATGGCCCTTAAGTTTCTCGGCATTCCCCAAAAAAGGGTTGCCGCCATCATGTTCATTTGGGCCGGGCTGAGCGCGGCGGCTCCGCCCGTCAACATCTGGGCGATGATCCTCTGCGCCGGGACGGCCATTCCGTATGTCGGCTTTGAGTTCACACTGGGAATTCCCGTATTGCTTCTTGGGACATTCACCCTGTTCGTCCTGGGCTGGAAAAAAGAAGGCGCCGCAGACCCGCAGACTGCGCTCCAGAATATGCCCGAAGCCCCCAAGGGCATGACCTGGTGGCGGGTTCTTCTACCGTTCCTCGTCTTTTTCGGGCTCATCGTCGCCTCGAGGGTTTGGCCTTTTGCCTTGCCTATTTTCGGGCTGCCCCTGGAGTTTGTTATCTCGGCCGTTGTGGCGCTTCTCGTCAGCCCTAAGAAAATCAAGGTCTTGACCTTATCACGGGATACCATGAAACGGCTGCTGCCGTTGCTGGCCACGATGATCGTCGTCGGGATGCTCCAGCAGATAATGACCGCGACGGGAGTCCGAGGCCTGCTTTCCTTTGCCGTCATCAGCACACCGCTCATCCTTCTTTATATCCTGCTCACCGCGATCATTCCGTTTTCCGAAGGCGTCCTCACGTATGGCGCCGCCGCCATTCTGGGCATCCCCCTCATCTGGTTTTTCGATTCGATCGGCCTGCACGCGACGGTCGCCATTGCCGGACTGAGCTTGCTCTGGCCGCTGGGCGACGGCCTGCCGCCGACGGCCTTGATTGGACGGCTGAGCGTCATGGTCTCTGAATATAAAGGCTCGTATTGGTCATTCTTGAAGACCACCTGGCTTCCCTGGATGGTGATTACGGCCGTGGGCATCCTGATGGTGGTCTTCAGCGCGAAGCTGGCCTTTTTGGTCCGGTGGAGCATGTAGAGGAGAGATGCCATGCCCCTGATCATGATCCTCTATTATGTCATCAGCGCCTATGTCGCGGCCATGCTCATCTGGAACTTCATCCACGAAAAAAAGAACGTTAACGATATGATCCTGTACCTGCTGGTCCTGGTCCCGCTCTTGCTCCGCATCCTGCGCCTCAAATAAAAAAGGAAGAAAAAAAGATGTCCCGCGAATGGAGAATCAAATCGGCGCTGGTCTTGATCCTTCTAGCTGTGAGTATTCTCGGAGGCATTCCACTATACAAACATCGGTATTTTCGAATTCCTGTCATCGCCGGGCCCGGCGTGACAAAAGTCATCAAGCTGAGCGAATTCGTGCCCAGCTTGAAAGAGACGATGGCCGACTCCGATGTCTTCATCCTCGAAGGCAAAGAGCCGGGGGCGAAAGTGTTGATCATGGCCAACACCCATGCCAACGAGCCGGCGGGGCTGCTGGCGACCATCATCATGATCGAGAACGCGGTCGTCGAAAAAGGGACCCTCTACATCATCCCGGAATTCAACAGCAGCGCCGGCCGCAACACTAAGCCCGGCGACGGCTATCCGCTGTATTTCGATATCCCCACCGAATGGGGCCGCGTGCGGTTCCGGATGGGCAATCGCGACGCGTCTCCGCTCGACCAGTGGCCCGACCCGGACGTCTACATCCATTATCCCGACAGACAGCTCCTCTCCTATCTCGATATCCGGAACACCAACCGCACCTGGCCGGGGCGGCCCCACGGCGCTCTCATGGAACGCGTGACCTACGCCGCTATGCAGATGATGAGGCAGGACAAAGTGAATATCGCCATGGACATGCACGGCGCGGAGACCATGTTTCCCGTTACGAACTGCATCGTCGCGCCCGATAAATCTGCGAAGATCGCCACCTTGACGGCGATGACCGTCAAAGCCATGGAAGGCTTCGACAACCATGTCGAGCCATCTCCCTCCGGATTCCATGGCCTTTCCCACAGGGAGATCGGCGATTTTTCCGATACGCTTCCCTTCCTCATGGAAGCTCCCATCCCCTTCCTCGACCAGCCGACCGGACCCAAGACGGTCAAACTGCTTCTGGACGGCAAGGACCCATTTTTGCTGAGCCTATCCAAAAAGAAAAAATTGTTCGTCCCCTATGACGAAAAGGGGTGGCCGATGGAGAAGCGTGTCGGCCAACATTGCTCCGTCGCTCTCGAAATCATGCGTCAATATTCCAAGAAGAACCCGGACCGGGCCATCCGGCTTCAGGGCATCCCTCGGTATGCGGAAGTCGTTAAAAATGGCGTGGGGCACTATTTTCATGACCCGGCGAAGGCCGATCCGAAAAGCGTTTATTACGAGTGAGAAAGAGAGTTTTTTATTCTCAGGCGAGAGGTGGGGCGGGTCCTGTCGGACACTCTTGGAGGGAAACCCTTGGCATGGGTTTCCCTCCAACGGTCGCTTCGCTCTCTGCCTCCTTTCCATGGAGCATTTGGCGATGATCTCATTAGGAGCAATTCTTAAAGCGGGCGTGCGGGGAATATGCCACCCGCCCCTTGCTGTCATCCTCGAAATAACCTTGGTGCGGGCCGGAAAGAACCAAGGACATCTTGTGGATGCTAAGCGTGTCCCTAGATCATGGAGTTGAGACATGTCGATAAAGAAAAAATTAATTTATCTCTCGGTACTCGTATTCATCTTAAGCATTGGATCATTTCTGACATTTTCTTCTTTAAAAAGCAAAAACACTGAGTCGTTCGACGTCATCATTCCTTCGGACAATTGCACGGTCATCATGGTTGGGAAAGATGCCTCTACGGACGGATCGACCATGACCACACACACGGCAGACTGCGGCATCTGCGATTGGACTTGGCGCCATGTGGCCGCCGCCGATCATAAGCCCGGCGAAATGCGCAAGATCTACCATATTTCGCAGATGCGGACCTGGTCGCCCAAAGAAGGCCTGAAGTGGGATATGATTAAAAAAGATTATGCGGGCTTGGAACTTCTCCAGCCGCCCCACACTTACGGCTACGTCCACGGTGTCTTCGGCTACATGAACGACCAGCAGCTGGCTATGGGCGAATCGACCATCGGGAACCAGCGCAAGATCGGCAATTCGACATCGGCCCCCAAAATGGACATCACCATGCTCACCCTTCTGGCCATGGAGAGGACGAAGACAGCGCGGGAAGCCATCCAGCTCATGGGCTCGCTGGCCGAAAAATACGGTTATGGTTTTGTCGACGGCGGTGAGATGCTGGCCGTGGCCGACGCGAAAGAAGTCTGGGATTTCGAGATCATGCCCGTCGGCCCGCTGTGGACGCCGGAGAGCGGAAAGCCGGGTGCCGTCTGGTGCGCCCACCGGATTCCCGATGACCAGGTCAGCGTCTGCCCGAACGAATCCCGCATCGGCGAAGTTGATCTCAACAATCCCGACCTCTTCATGGCATCCTCGAACGTCCTTTCCTGCGCTGTGGAAAACGGTTTGTACGACCCGGCGAGCGGCAAGCCTTTCAGCTGGAAAAGGGCCTATTCGCCCGCCCAGGGAAGCGCGGCCACCAGCGGAGGGAGGTCTCGGCTCTGGCGCTTTTTTGACCTCGTCGCCTCGTCCAAAAAATTGCCGCCCGAAACGCCCAACATGGACCTGCCCTTCTCCGTGAAGCCGGACAAAAAGATTTCGGCCCTGGACGTCATGACTTTTACGCGCGACAAGTGCCGGGGGACGTCGCTTGACCCTGTGAAGGGCATCCGGGGAGGACCTTATGCCAACCCCAACTATTACGGGGGGACGCGGACAATCGGGACAAGAGGAGCCGAATATACGACGGTCACCCAATGTCGGAGCTGGCTGCCCGCTCCCATCGGCGGGATCGTCTGGCTCGCCTGGGGGTCTCAGGACACATCGTGCTACATGCCGTTTTATGCCGGCGTTACCGCCATGCCAAAATCGTTCAATATCGGCGACCACTGGGAGCTCAACCGGGGCTCGGCCCGCTGGGCATTTGATTATACGGATTATCACGCCCAGGTCGCCTATTCGGAAGCGATCGAAGATATAAAAAAGGCCCAGCAGGAATGGGAAGTCGGCGCGTTGACCCGAGTTGCGGATATTGATAAGAAGGCCCAGGAGTTTTATACTAAAAGCCCGGCCAAGGCCGTCGAATTTTTGACAAATTATTGCCTGGACAACGCCAACAAGGTGGTGGCGGCCTGGTGGGATCTCGGCGACAGGCTGCTCGTCAAATACAATCATTTCGGTTTCTATGATCCCGAGAAAAGGAGTCGGGCCCGCGGCAAGGCTTTGCCGCAGGTCTGGCAAAAAGCCGTGCGGATGATGGACGTTTATACAGAAGCCGAGAAATAAAATGGGGTCAAACCTACTCGTTACGCACAAGTCATATGGGGGGATATGCGTAAAGAGTAGGTTTGACCCCGATTATACTACGGTTGGAGGACAAACATGTTCTTAAAACAACGATGGCCATTCATCGGCCTGCTGACAGCCCTTTTGCTCGTCGGCGCTTTTGCCTTCATCGGCCCCCGCAAGGCCGACACGGCCCAAGACGACCTCATGGCGGACCTTGGCCATGACGCGTGCACGGTCATCATGATCGCGAAAGGGGCGTCCGTGGACGGCTCGACCATGACCACCCATACCTGCGATTGCGGGACGTGCGACTGGACGTGGGGCCATATTCCCGCGGCGGACCACAAGCCCGGCTCCACGAGAAAAATCTATCACATCAACCAGTACAAGACCTGGCCGCCCAAAGAAGGCTTGAAGTGGGAGCTTTACAAAAAAGACTTCGCGGGCCTCGAGATTCCGGAAATCCCCCATACCTTCGCCTACCATCGCGGCATGTTCGGTTATATGAACGAAAACCAGGTGGCGATCTCGGAATCGACGATCGGCGCTGTCCGCAAGCTCGACAATAACACCCCCTCGGCGAAGTTCGACATCACCATGCTGACGCTCATCGCTATGGAGCGGTCGAAGACCGCCCGCGAGGCGATCAAGATCATGGGAGAGGCGGCCGAGAAATACGGCTATGGGTTCAATGACGGCGGTGAGATGCTGGCCGTCTCCGACCCGAACGAGGTCTGGGTTTTCGAGATCATGCCCGCGGGGCCGTTGTGGACCCCGGAGACCGGAAAGCCGGGCGCCGTCTGGTGCTCCCAGCGCATCCCTGACGAAAACGTGAGCGTCTGTCCGAACGAATCGCGCATCGGCGAGATCGATCTCAACAACAAAGATTTCTTCATGGCTTCGCCGAACGTCATTTCCTTCGCCGTTGAGCAGAAGCTCTACGACCCCGCAAGCGGCAAACCCTTCAGCTTCAAGCGGGCCTACTCCCCGCACGAGTGGAGCGCGATGAGCAGCCAGGGACGGGCCTCGCGCCTGTGGCGGTTCTTCGACATCGCCGCCCCCTCGCTGAAAATCCGCCCGGAAACCCAGAACATGGACCTGCCCTTCTCGGTCAAGCCCGACAAGAAGATCTCCGTCCAGGACGTCATGAACATGACCCGCGACAAGAGCTACGGAACGATCTTCGACCCCGTCAAGGGCATCCGCGGCGGTCCGTACCAGAATCCCAACTACTGGCGGAATACGCGGCTGATCGGGGTTTCCAACGTCGAATACACGAGCCTGGTCCAGTGCCGGGGGTGGCTGCCCGACCCGATCGGGGGGATCGAGTGGCTGGCGTTCGGCCCTCAGGACACGTCCTGCTACGTGCCGCTCTATGCCGGAATCAACGACCTTCCCAAATCCTTCGGCATCGGCGATCACTTTGAGTTCAACCGCGGCTCGGTGCGTTGGGCCTTCGATTACGTCGATTTCCACACTCAGGTCGTCTATGCCGAAGCCATCGAAGATGTGAAAAAGGCACAGCTCGAGCACGAAGCCGGCGCCGTCCAGAAGACCGCCGAGATCGATAAAAAGGCCCAGGACCTCTATGTCAAAAGCCCGGTCAAAGCCCGCGAATTCCTGACCAAGTACTGCCTGGACAATGCCAACAAAGTCGTGAATGCTTGGTGGGAGCTCGGAGACAAACTGCTCGTAAAATATAATCATTTCGGCTTTTATGACAGCGAAAAACGGAGCCGGGGACGCGGCAAGCCCTATTCTCAGACATGGCAGAAAGCCGTCCGGATGATCGACGTTCTGATAGAACCGGAACCCCAGAGATAAAAAGACAAGAAAATCCTGCGTCCAGGAGGAGACGAGATATGAAAACAAAAGCGATGGTGTTTTTGACGATTGGAATGTTTGCTTTTCTTTGCCAAACAGGCTCATCTCAGGCGCCGCCCAAAGCCCAGCTCCCCGTGCTGACCACGTCCGCAGGGCAGAGCAATGATGTCAACGCGCTTAACATCGTCATGGAGGAAGCGGGCATCAAGTATGACTACTGCGACGTCCCGACCGTTGAAATGCTCCAGGCCGGCGTGGGCCTGGGCGGCAAGCAATCCGCCGAGGGATTCCATGTGGAAATCAATACCGACACGGCCAAGTTCGCCAAGGGAAGTCCCTACAAGACGGTCATCTTCGCCATCGGTGCCAGCTTGAAAGGGATGGGCGCCTCGGGATTGACCGTGGATACGGAAGAAGCGCGGCTGAAAAAGCTCGTGGATTACTGCAAGAAGAACAAGATTCTCATCATCGGGGTTCATGTCGGCGGCGAGGCCACAAGGGGTCCCGCGGGAAGCGACAATGAACGGATGATCGATGCCGTCGCTCCTTTCGCCGATTGCCTCATCGTCACCAAGGACAGCAACAAAGACGGCCGCTTCACCAAGATCGTCCAGAAAAGCAAGGCGCCGCTGACGCAAGTGAATTACGCCCTCGGACTGGTCGACGTCTTCAAGAAAATGTTTCTCTAGGAAACCGGGGTCAAACCTACTCGTTACGCATAATTCTCTTGGGGAGCGTGCGTAATGAGTAGGTTTGACCCCGGATTTTTGACATCCCCATAGTTCTTTGATATAAGTCAGGGTCTATGATGACTCCTCCGAGAAAAAAAGCGAGGTGCGCATGAATCCCCCAAAAAAAATCTTTTGTCTCTCTATCTGCCTTCTTCTGGCCTTTTCTCTGGCCTCGGCTCAGGGAAAAATCACCAGCTCGAAAGAGCAGTTCGGGTTCAACGTCGGTGACGATTATCAGCTCGTCAATTATACGCAGCTCGTCGCCTACTGGAAAAAGCTGGACAAGGAATCCGACCGCATGACGCTCCAGGACATCGGCAAGACCGCCGAGGGCCGGACGATGATCATGGCCATCATTACCTCACCCAAAAACATGAGGAACCTCGACCGCTACAAGCAGATTTCCAGGCGGCTGGCCCTGGCCCAAGGGCTCGCGGCCGCCGAGGCCAAAAAGCTGGCCGCCGAGGGGAAGGCTGTCGTCTGGATTGACGGCGGTCTCCATGCCAGCGAAATTGTCGGCTCCCAGCAGCTCGTGGAGCTTGTCTACCAGATGGTGAGCGGCCGGGACGCTGAAACGCTCCGGATCCTGGACGATGTGATTCTGCTCGCCGTGCCGGTCAACCCGGACGGCCTGGAACTCGTGGCCAACTGGTACATGAGAGAAAAGGACCCGCAAAAGAGAACGATGAGCGGGCTGCCCCGTCTCTACCAAAAATATGTCGGCCACGACAACAATCGCGATTTTTACATGGTGACACAGCCCGAGACCGAGGCCGTCAGCCGGCAGCTCTATCGGGAGTGGCACCCGCAATTCCTTTACAACACCCACCAGTCCGGACCCGCCGGCACGGTCCTGTTTTGCCCGCCCTTCCGCGACCCCTTCAACTACTACTTCGACCCTCTCGTCCCAGTGGGCACCGACCTTCTAGGCCTGGCTATGCATGAGAGATTTGCGGCCGAGGGCAAGCCGGGCGCCATCATGCGCTCGGGCGCGAGCTATTCCACGTGGTGGAACGGCGGGCTGCGCAGCACCGGCTATTTCCATAACATCATCGGCATTTTGACCGAGATCATCGGCAACCCGACGCCCCAGGACATCCCATTCATTCCCGACCGGGTGTTGCCCAAGGGCGATTATCCCTATCCGATCATGCCCCAGAAATGGCATATGCGCCAGTCCATCGACTATTCAATGACAGCCGATAAAGCCATCCTCGACTTCGCATCAAGGCGTCGCGAGGAGATGCTGTATAACCGCTTCATCATGGGCAAAAACGCGATCGAAAAAGGCAGCCGTGACACGTGGACGTTCGAGCCCCTGCAAATCGCCGCCGTTCAGTCCCAAATCGAAAAAGACCGGGCTGCCGCCGCCCCCCAGCCAGCTGCCGCCGGAGGCGGACCGGGAGGAGGCCGGGGCGGCATGAGAGACGGAGCCTCGGTCCCGCTTAAGTATTACGACATGCTCCGCGACCCGGCCAAGCGCGATCCGCGAGGCTTTATCATTCCCTCCGACCAGCCGGACTTCCTGACGGCCACGAAATTCGTCAATACTCTTATGAAAAGCGGGGTCGCCGTCCACCGTGCGACCAAGTCCTTTGCCGTAGGCAACAAAACCTATCCACAGGGGTCCTATATCGTCAAAGCAGCTCAAGCGTTCCGCGCCCACATCATGACCATGTTCGAGCCGCAGGACCATCCCAATGATTTCGCTTATCCCGGCGGCCCTCCCCGGCCTCCCTATGACAGCGCCGGCTGGACCGTCGCTTATCAAATGGGCGTCGTGTTCGACCGAATTCTAGAAGCGTTCGACGGCCCCTTCCAGGAAATCGGCGATTTGATCAAGCCGCCGGCGGGAGCCTTTTCCGTCCAAAATGCCGACAAGGCCGCCGGCTTTCTGCTCAGCCATCAGGAGAATGATTCCTTCATCGCGGTCAATAGGCTTCTCAAGAATAACGAGGAGGTCTATTGGATAAAAAAGCCGTTTCTGGCAGACGGAAAGAATTATCCCGCCGGGACGATCTTCGTTCCAGCTAAGCCTTCGGTCCTGCCGGTCTTGGAGAAAGCGGCCAAACAGCTCGGATTGGATATCGCTGCCGCGGACATCAGGCCTTCGGGCGAAGCCTATCGCCTGAAGCCGCTCCGCGTCGGGCTCTGGGACAACTATGGCGGCTCTATGGACTCCGGCTGGGTCCGTTGGATCCTTGATCAATTCGAGTTCCCGTTTGAGGTCGTCTACGCACCGGCTTTGGACGCAGGGAATCTTTCGGATAAATACGATGTCCTGATTTTTGTGGAGGGAGCCATCCCCGCGCCTGTCCTAAGCGGCCAAGCGGCTGGATTTGGACGCGGCGGATTCGGTCAGCTCAATCCGGACGCGATTCCGCAAGAATATCGGCATATGATCGGCCGGATTACAGCGGATAAAACCATCCCGCAGATCAAGAAATTCCTGGAAGACGGCGGCGCGGTTCTGACCATCGCCGGCTCGACCAGCCTCGGCTACCATCTCGGGCTGCCGATCGCCAACCACCTTGTCGAAATAACGCAGGACGGAAGGCAGGCGGCGGTTGGCTCGCAAAAGTTCTATGTGCCGGGTTCTGTGCTCCAGGTGCGCGTCGACAACACGAATCCCCTGGCCTATGGCATGCCCGACCTCCTGGACGTCTTCTTCGACAACAACCCGGTCCTGGACCTTACCCCCGACGCCGCGCTGAAGGGCGTTCAAGCGGTGGCCTGGTTTGAGAATGCGAATCCGCTGCGGAGCGGCTGGGTCTGGGGCGATCAGTATCTGCGGCGCGGTGTTGAAGTCGTCTCAGCGCCGCTGGGCAAAGGCAAGCTCGTCCTTTTCTGTCCCGAGATCACGTTCCGCGGCCAGCCTCACGGCACGTTTAAATTCTTGTTCAACGGTATTTTTTACGGCGGCGCGGAATTGGTCAATCTGAATTGAGGATTGGGGTCAAACCTACTCGTTACGCAAAATACCCAAGAAAAACGTGCGTAATGAGTAGGTTTGACCCCGAAAAAAATCAAGCGGCGGTTTGGCCGTCGATCCCGACCACGACTTTTTTGGGCTTTATCTGCGTTCCCGAAAGAGCCACAGCCTCTTCGACCATGTGATACAGGCCCGAGCAGCAGGGAACGGTCATTATCGCAACCGTCAGCGACTTGACATCATTTCGCCGCAGGATCTCGGCCAATTTCTCGATATATCCCGTCGTGTCGTCCAGTTTCGGACAGGCGATGACCAGCTTTTTCCCCTTCAACAGATCCCGATGGAAGCCTCCGATAGAAAAAGCCGTGCAGTCCGCAGCGATCAATAGTTCGGCGTTATGAAAATAGGGCGCAAACGGGGAAACAAGATGGAGCTGGATGGGCCATTGGCTCAGCTCTGAACGGCCGGACACCGTCCGGCCGGATTGCGGCTCGGGGTCTTTCGGAATTTCCCTGGCCATGCTGCCCGGGCAGCCCATTTGAAAATGAGGGGCCGGTTTTCTCTCCGCCGGCCGCGCTCCATGGACTTGCTGGGCGGCCTCTTTTCCTCTTGTTTTAAGGACATGGGTATAGGCGGCTTGGGCGTCATATTCCGCGCTGTCTCTTTCGACGACGTTCAGCGCATCGGTCGGACAGACATCGAGGCAAGCGCCCAGCCCATCGCAAAAGATCTCTTTCACGAGGACGGCCTTGTTTTCAGCGTCCAGCTCGAGCGCACCTTCCATGCAGGCCGTCGTGCACAGCCCGCAGCCGTCGCATTTATCGCGATCAATCTCAATGATTTTTCTTTTCGCCATAGCATTTCTCCTTCTGAGCGAAATATTCTCTCCGGAGCCCCTCCCCATGATCGGAAAAAGGTTGGAGAAGGCATCGGAGAGTCAATTCCAACGGGGCTATTATAAGAAACACCGTGACGAAAATCTTTGACTTAAGTCAAGATTTGCGAAAAAAAATCAGGCGGCCGGCTTTTCCCTCAGCTTTTGGCAGTCGCGGACATGAATTTTTTGCCCCTGGACTCTGATCAAGCCTTCCTTTTGCATCTGTTTCAGGCTGCGGGACAGAGTTTCGCTGATCGTCCCTAAAAGTTTGGCCAACTCGCCTTTTTTGATCTTTAGCTCGACCAGGCAAGGCCCGGGGCCGTGACAATTGGCCAGCAGATATTGGATAAGGCGCTGCCGGACCGTTCGCAGGCCAAGACTCTCAACCCGGCTGCTCAGCACGACACATTTTTGGGCGAGCAAACCGATGAAGAACCCGGCAATGGCGGGGTCGGATTCGTCGACGGAAGAGAGCTTGGGCTTCAAAATAATAAACGCTGGAATCTTTAGCGGCTTGGGCATAGAACGGGAAGCGTCCCGAAACAAAGGCGATAGCCTCACCCAGAAAATCGCCCGGACCCAAGCGTGCCACATCGAGCTCCCGGCCCTGCTCGTCCATCTTGAAAACACGGATCTCGCCGGTCTCAACATAATAGAAACCGGCGGCCTTCTCTTCCGCCTGGAACAAGAATGAACCCTGGGCATAACGCTTGAGCTTGCCCAAGTCCTTAATGCAATTCTCTGAATGTTTCATAAGGACTTCCCTATTATATACAGAATTATATACAGAACACCCATTTTATTGGACCGTTTTCCATTTCACGAAACGGAGGCTGGAGGCCGTGACGGTCGCAGCGACCATCAGCGAAGGTTTAGCCTTCCCTCGTCGTCTTCGAGGGGACTCCGTCTCCGGAGCGCGAGGACTGTGCGAGCCTCGCCACGGCCGGCCGCGATCCGTATTATTCGGCACGGATCAGGGGAGAAGATCAGAGCCGTGGCGCGAGTTCCGCAGCGCCGAGAAGACGGCGGGGGAACGGCGTAAAAAACCTTCGCGGGAGAAAGACCGTCACGGACTCCAGAATTTATTTATGCCTCGCGAGTTGAAACGCGCTTTTCTTTTTCATATGATAAGTGCGTGTTTTTGTCCCATAAATCAGGAGGGAATCAATTCATGGCGAAAAAATATTTCATCCTTGTTCTCTGCCCAGTTCTTGTCGGATTCATCCCGCTATCATTTCCTCAGCAAGCGTTTGGTCAAGAGGCTGTCCCGCGCGCCCAATACCTGGCCTACGCCAGAGCCTCCGCCGACTGGACCTGGCAGCACTACGACGAGATCATCGGCAAATGGAAACAGACGTTTGATCCCAAAAATGTCTTCGGTTACCGGCCCCCCGGAGGTCTGCTCGAAATGGCCGTCATTTATTCTTATCTCTACGAGAAGGAACAAAAGCCCGAATATGCTCTGAGGGCAAAGAAAGTCCTGACGACCTACGGTGATTTTCGAGACAACTTCCCCGACTGGGCCAGGAAAATCCGGCTGGATTACGAAGACGGCGTGCCGGCACTTCCAGATTTTTTCACGGTCATGCGCTATATCCGCGCCTACGACACTCTCCACCGCCTCAAGCAGCTCAGCCCCGAAGAAAATGCCAAAGTGGAGACCGTGATTGCCGAGAGTATGGCCTATATGCTGCGGACCCAGGAATGGGGCCCGATGAACAGGGCCATCCTCCGCGCGGAAGGCCTGGCCTGGGCGGTCCGCGCCCTCCCCACTCATAAAAACGTCAAGGTCTGGGAAATGCAGCAAAAGGCCCTGGGCGACGACAACTGGGGAAACTGGGAAATCGAGGACGCCACGATCTATAACGGCGTTTGGCTCTATTCGATGTTGGGCTACGCCGATGCTTTAAAGAGAATGGAGGATCTCCTGAAAACGCCGGAAATGTACTATTACGCCCAGTACTACCTCCATCTCATCAGCCCTTGGGGCATAGTCCCGGACTTCGGCGACGCTCACTGGGAATCGCAGTGGACACACTTCCTGGTCTTCTTTGAAACGGCCGCCAATTTTTACAAAGACCCTACCATGAAATGGGCCGCCTCGACCATCGCCCGCAAATACATAGATTTCAAGAAGCCGGAAAGCGTCGGCCTGGGATTTATGCTGCTCGACTGCTACCGCTGGGGGGGCGATTCGGTCGCTCCTGTTCCGCCGCAGTTCCAATCTGAGGAGGTCATGGAAGATGTCCTGGGAAAAAAGATCGTTTTCCGCAACGGTTGGAGTCCCCAATCTACCTACCTCCTCCTCAATTACAGGGACGAGGGCGACGGCGCGCTGAACTTTCGCGATTACCTGAGGGACACAATCCCCGTGGAAGAAGAAAAAATGACCCACGGCCATTCCGACGAAAACAACCTTGTCCTGCTCATGTCCGGCGGCTCCGTCCTTCTCCATGACGGCGGCTACAGGGATTACATGCCGAGCGGACCCTTCGGCAATTATAGGCAGGATTATTTTCACAACCGGCTCTGCGTCCGGCCGGAAAAAATCTGGATGGGCCAGAAAGCCGATGAGTTCCGCTACAGCATCCGGGAAGGAGTGCCCGGGCAAGGCATCCTGGATTTCCTAAAAGACGCCGGCTCCTACCGAAAAGTCCGGACACAGAAAGTGGACTTCCTAAACCTGCCGGACTTCGATTACAGCCGCACGCGGCTGACCGACGACAACTGGGGATATACCTGGGACCGGGTGGTCACCTATATCAAAGAGGCCGATATATTTGTGGTGTTTGACGTTTTCAAATCGCTCAAAGAAGAATTCTTCACGCTGGCCAACCTCTGGCACACCCGGAAGATCCTCGCCCGGGGCGACCACTGGTATGACACGGTCTATGACACCATCGCCGGATTCGGAGGCACCCAAGCAGGTGCGCTCCCGATGGACAAGTACCTGCTCATCATTTTCCCAGCCACGCATTTTAAGTTAGAAGGCGTTGAGCCGCAAAAACGCCATTATCAGGATGAGCTGACGATTCACCAGACCACCGGACAGCATTTTGAGCTTCGCGAAACCGTTGGGTTCGTGACCGTGCTTATTCCTCATCCGGCCAAGGACGACCCTCAGAAATTGGCGGCCCGGGTCAGACTGCTTTCTGTGGACGCCCCCCGTGCCGGTCAGGGAGTCCGGGTTGAAGTTGCCGGAAAAAGCTATTTTATCGGCGCAAAAAACGACCTGCGCCAGGATATAATCCGGGACTCCAAACGCCCCAAATATACTTATGAAGCCGGAAAATGGCACTGCGGCGACTTTGAAACCAACGGAGATTTTTTCTTTGCCGCACTCGAGGGAGACGGGCTCCGGTACACAATCGTCAACTTGACCAAAGCCCTTTTCAAGAATAAAGTCCTCATCGAGGGCAAGCCCTGGCTGTCGGGATTGGCCTTTGACGGAAGCCCGGACGTCCAGGAAACGGGGAAGCTCCGCTACTGGCGCGATACGGTCAACCTGAAGGAAACCCGATAAAAGCCCTGCTCCCCTAAATGTTGAACTTTCCCGAAGATAAACACGTATCAAATAAAGAAGGAGGACGATAACCATGAACAATACCACGAAAGCGATGTTGGGTGTTTTCATTATATCCATTATGGCTTGCATGGCGTGCGTTCGTGTCGGCGAAATTAAAGAAAAGACCGTGGTCACTCCGCTTGAGAATGCGGAGTCTGCGGAATTGAATTTGAAGCTTGGCGCGGGCGAACTCAAGATCCAGGCCGGGACGATCGATGCATTGATGTCGGGTTATTTTAAATACAACGTCCGGCGCTGGGAGCCCGAAGTCAGCTACCACAAAACCGGCTCAAAAGGCTATTTGATCATCGAACAGCGCAGGTCTTCGGGAATCACCTTGGGGCGGACGCGCAATCTTTGGGACCTCCAGCTCAATAACAGGATCCCTCTCGAGCTGAAGCTCCACCTGGGCGCCGGCGAAGCCGACCTCAACCTGAACGGCCTCCAACTCAAGGATATAGAAATCCACATGGGGGTCGGCGGCCTGACCCTTGACCTATCGGGTGATCGGACACAAAATCTGGAGGGGTCACTCCATGGCGGGGTGGGCAGCGGCACGATTTATCTGCCAAAAAATATCGGGGTCCGGGTCCGGGTGGACGGGGGTATCGGCTCTGTGGACGCGTTCGGTTTTGCCAAAAGCGGCGACACTTATACAAACGAGGCCTATGGAAAAAGCCCGGTGTCCATCGACCTGGAAATTAAAGCGGGCATCGGCAGCATCAGACTGAAAATGAGGTAAGCGAGACCCGCCCCCATTTGACTTTTCAAACTCAACGCGCTCATAATCGTATCGAAGAATGAAAAACCTCTCCTTCCCCGTCTGCCTAGTTGTCATCCTCGCCGGCCTGGCCCAGGCCCAGCAGCTGGCGGTGGAATCCAACGTCATCAACGTCGAAGTCCCTGTCCGGGTGTACCGAGGCGGACGTTTTGTGGACCACCTAACCATCAACGATTTTGACATCTTTGAGGACGGCAAACTCCAGAGGCTGGAGGCCGTGTATCTTGTGAAAAAACGGGCGATCGAGCGCAGGGACGAGGTCAGGCGCTTCGTCCCGCAGACCAGCCGGAGTTTTTACCTGATTTTTGAGGTTTCCGATTACACGGCGAAAATCGGGGAAGCCTTGGACTTTTTTGTCCAAAACGTCATCATGCCCGGCGACAGCCTGACCATCGTCACTCCGATGAAGACATACCGCCTGAAGCCCAAATCGTTCGAAGCCCTGACCCGCGAAAAAATAACGGAGCAGCTGCGTGCTATTCTCCGCAAGGACGCCCTGACCGGAAGCGCAGAATACCGGGCCGCGATCACCGACCTGGAAACGCTGGCCAAGGCCTTGGCGGATAAGATGTCCGACTTCCAGGACGTCACCAGTGATAAATTCGCCGAGACATTGAGCAGCCTGACTTTCAAAGAGACGCCCTTTGACGAGACGCTCAACATGTATTCGACAATCCTGGGCAATCTCGATCACCTGAGGATCATGGATCAGGTCAAGCTTTTGGATTTCTCCAAGGCCCTGAAAAACGAAGAAGGCCAGAAATACGTCTATCTCTTCTACCAGAGAGAATTCCTTCCCAAGATCGAGCCGAGGATCCTCTTCGCCTATATGGAGCGCTTCCAGGACAGGCCCGATATCAGCCAGAGCATCCAGGGCATATTCGAGTATTACCGCCGGGACGTCCTGATCAACGTCGACCTTGTCAAACAGGCCTACGCCGATTCCTCGATCGCCATCCATTTCCTGTTCATCACCGCCCCGCCGCCCAAACAGGTTCCCGGCGTCGAATATCATGAGCAGTCGGAAGATATTTTCAGCACCTTCCGGGAAATGGCCCGGGCCACGGGTGGATTTTCCGGAGTCTCGCGAAACCCGGCGTATCTGATGAAAAGCGCCGTCGAAGCATCGGAAAATTATTATTTGCTATACTATACGCCCCGCCCCTACACCAAAGACGGAAAGTTCCATGAAATCGTCGTCAGGGTGAAAGAGAAAGATTGCCGGGTCAGCCACCGGCTGGGCTATTACGCCAATTGATTTAACGTGGGGTCATCAGCCAGGCGGAACATGTAATTCGGGTCGATGAAGGGTTCGTCATTCTTATGCTTTTTCATAAGGGCCATTTTTTTCTCCAGGAGCTCCGCAAAATTCTCTCCGTAGATAAAAGGCGTTTCCCCGAAACCTGAAACGACCATCCATTCCACGGAGGCCTCGCGCCAGAGGCGAATCCACTCGCGCGTGTTGTGAATCTCTCTCTCCATCATCTCTTTGAGAAGCGTGCGGCAATATTTTTTCTTCCTCGCGTCGCGGGTTTCTTGATATTCATGAACGGCATAGATCCAAACGGCGGTGTTCCGCAGCGTCTCATAGAGGCAGCGCAGAGCCCGGGCCCGGCCATACTGGTCTTCGAAAACCCGCAGCGCCCGATCCTGCCGCCGGCGCTTGGACTCATCCATCTTTTTCCTGAATAGTCCGACCGCCGCATCCAGCGATTTCCAGACATTTTGATCGATCCGGCGAAATGCCGTCCGAGCATATTCTTTGGGAATCAACTCAAAAAGGACGTCTTTGGCCAAGTCCACTTTATTCGGGTTGTGGAACGCGCTGACCATGAATTTTTCGTAATAGGCCCTGTCCTCTTCAGGAATACGGTCGATGTCCGGAACAAGCGGCCTGACCAGCAGCCGGTTCCAGACCGTCCCAAAGCCGGAATACAGGGACAGCGGCACAAAACGCCGGATGGCCTGTTCGATCAGCCTCCAGCCGCGGACCAGGTCGCGAGCATGATCTTCGCCGGCATACGTCTTCGCGATTTTTAAGATCGTTTGTTCAATATTCAAGCGCGCATCGAACTGGAAGGCCTTGAAGACCGCTTGATTGACGGCAAAGGGAACCTTGTCGGGAGGCTGCAGCCCGCCCATATGGGCGAGCGTCCGGATGTCGAGCTTACGGCAGGCCCTAAGTTTTTCCCAAGTCAACCAGGGGAACGGGATTCCGAGCAGGGGCTCATGATTGCCGTGGACGTTGAAGAAATGATAGAAATAGCTCCGGCTGCCGCGCAACCGCAGCTCTTTCTCAACGATCTTTTCCTTGGGCCAAAGGATGTTGTGATACCCCGAGCCGAGGACCTTGATGTCTGGATAGAAGGGATGCGGATAGTTGTTCTCCCAGCCCGCGACCAACAGCGAGTTGACTTCCGCATCGACCCTATCTCTTAACTCGGGCCATAAGAAACGGCGCTCGCCGTAAAAGGATTCCAGCCGGGTGATCACGCGGAACCCCGGATGGATTTTTGAGGCGGCATCCCGGAGGATTCTCAGGAAGTTGGCCACGTTTCCGGCAGCCGCCTTGGCGATGTCATCGTCCGTCTTCCATTCCCGGATCATGTAGGCCCCGCCGTTCCGCCCGACATAGAGCGATTTGGTGTGCTCGAACCCTGAGCCGCTGTCATTGGACCAGACGGCCATGAATCCCAGCTCGGGCACCTCCCTCATCAGATTGGTGATGAGCTCGATATAGTGCCTTTGCGCCGCCGGATGGACAAGCGAAAGCGAATATCGAGGCCTGAAACTCCGGAAAGGATGGTCCACCCGGGCGCCCCGCAGGGTGGGATATTTTTGGAAAAAGGTCTCTGGAACGGAGCGCGGCTCAAAACAGAGAAGCCCCGGAGCGAGGCCGTACTTGGTAGCCAGCCGTGCGTTCTCTTTCAAAAGACCCAGGTTGGCCCTCAAATATTCTTTAGGATAGATCCCCTGGTTCAAGCGGCTTTCCACGAATTGGTCGAGGGCGGGACAATACGTGTAGAAATCGGGATAAAATTCGCCGGGAACGCCTTGTTCATAAGGAAAGGGCGTGGCCAAGGCGTTCACCTCGATATGAGTAAATCCCAGCCTGGCATATTCCCGAATATAGCCTTCGCGGTCAAACTGCCGAAGGGTGCGGGCGTATTGCGTGAGGAAGAGGTCGAAGGTCGATTTCTCGACGGAAAAGCTCGGCTCCCAAAGTCGGCCCTGGAACCGCGCGAGCTGTTCTTCCATAAAATGTTCAACGATGCGGCGGAATGCCGCGTATAGGAAATACGGCTTGGAGCTGAGCAGGCATCCGCTTGAATTTTTGTCGATGCAGAAATAGACCCATTCGCCGTCCCGCGGGATTTTTGTGCCCGATTTCAAGAGCCAATCCGCCCATTTCTCATCGGCAACGGCTATTGAAAAGATCCCTTTTTTCAGTCTGAACGGACCCCTGCCGGCTTTTTGGACAACGGCGCTGTTCCTGAGTAACTTTGAAAACTCGGCGGCAACAGTCCCTTCTACGGGATAGCCGTCGGCCGGGATGTCGATTTCCGAGATGCCGAAGAATGCGTCTTTCAATCGCATGGTCACCTCCAGGGTCTTGCGGGATGTCCTAATTTGGTCAAAAAACCAGATAGACGACCCGGTTTCCGCGCCAGGCCAGGAATTTTTCAAAATCGGCAAAAGAAATACCGATCGTCACCGTGTTGGTGTTGGGATGGAAATTGACACGTGTCTCGTTCTTGAGGTCGGCGTCGACGACGACAACCACCTCCTTTTGTGCGTCCTGGAGGAGCCCGAACGGAGACACTTCGCCAGCCTGCACCCCGAGATAGCGCGCCAGGCGCTCGTCCGAAGCGAAGCTGAGCCGGTCGTCTCCCAGCTTTTTAGCCAGGGCCTGCAGGTCGACCTTTTTGAGATGCTCGGCGATGATCAGATAATGACGGTTGCCTTTCTTGTTGCGGACAAAGAGGTTCTTGCAGTGGGCGCCGGCGATCCCCTGCCAGTGCTTGACGGCCTCCTCGACAGTGTAAACAGGCGGATGTTCATGGCGCATATATGGGATGCCCAGCGCCTGCAAGGCATCATAGACGTTTTGTTCTCGTTCCACGGTCATGAAGACCTCCTTCTTTCTTTTGGCTCAGCAAACCTTTTGTACCGCATTTTCGTTTATGACTATATCAGTTGATTTTCGGATAATCATGCTTTTACAATAGCCATGAGAGGAGGATGACCGAAGTTGAAATTTTTACTCTGGCTGATATTGCTCGTCATCTGCTGGCCCGTGGCGCTGCTGGCGCTCGTTCTCTATCCCCTGGTCTGGTTATTATTGCTTCCCTTCCGCCTGGTCGGGATCACTGTCCATGCCGTCTTCGACCTCTTCAAGGCTCTGATCACGTTGCCGGCCCGCGCCCTCAGCGGTTTCAAATAAAAACCCGAAATCAGTCCCAGTTTTTCCCTAAAAATATTCAAGCGTGAAAAATTTCGTCTGCCCCGCTTGGAAAGCGATCCTCAGCCAGCCCCGGCCGGCGATAAAAAGCTGAGCGATAAAAAACCCGAGCCAGACGGCGACTGAAGAGCCGGCCGAGAAGGTCGAACGGATTCCCCAATAGGCCAGAAACGCGGCCAGGCCCGTCAGGCCGAGCAGATAGTAAAGGACCAGGGTTTTGCCCAGCTTGCGAAAGACGAATCCGGTCGCCTCCAACAAAGAGAGAAACACGGACCGCGCATCCTGGGTGGCGATTTTTATCCTGGCGTAATCCAAGATCATCTTGATGAAAAAGACAAAGAAAACCGCGACGGCGATTCTCAATAACGCTAGATAAAATGCGCCCTGCTCGTTCAGCGGATTTTTGGCGATCACCCCCAAGATCCCGCTGAGGATCATAAACAGGAGGACGGCCGGAACCCAGAGAACCAGGGAATAGATGGTCAGGCGGAAAAATCGTCCGAAAAATTTCCCGCCGCCGGCAAAAAATACCTGGGCAAAGCCCTCACGATCCCGGCGAGAGATCAGCGTGTGCAGGATCCCGCCGTTCAGAAACATAACGGCCGGCAAGAACAGGACGATGAGGATCAAGGCGCTCGTGATCAGCATTCCCAGGGCGGTCCCCGAGCTCGTGAGGAACTCCAGAAAAACATCCATGTTGGGCTTTTTGAGGAGGTCTGAGGCCATCAAACTTTTTCCGAACGCCGCTTTGAGCATGGCCGAGAAAAGAAAATAGACGATGGAGGAAAATACGAAATTGACCATCCACAGGACGAAGACCATCTTCGGCCTGGACGTGGCCTCCTGAATCCCTTGGCTGTAGCTCTTGATGATATTCATGCTGCCCTCCCCGCCTACAACGAAATGAAGGAGAGAATGGACTGGAAGACCGTCATGAAGCCCAGGGCATATTTCAAAATGGGTGCCTTCTTCGGCTCCAGGACCTTGGAATTGTTTGTGTAGTTCACGTCGAGAACCATTTTCCCGTCGGGGTCCACCAGGGCATAAGAAAGCCGCGCCGGTTTGGTATAAATAAAGCGCTTCCACCTGTCCTTGCCGTCCCAAATTTCGCGAATCGTCTCGCCGTTTTCGAAGACGATAAGGATCTCCTGGGGGAAAATCCAGTCGGCGTATCGGACGGCGACGACTTCATTGCGATAGATTTTGTTGACGGGTTTTTTTTCGGATTTCTCGCCTTGACCTTTGGCGTCTTGGGTTTTTCCCGGAAAAACTCCTTGCGGTGCCTTCACCTCCGTGGAATTCACCGAACCTATCCCATAATCGAGCTTGCCCGGGCTGTGGAGGACCTGGTCAAAAAACCATTTCAGGTCCTGGCCGCTGACCTCTTCGGCGACCTGGACAAAATCCTCAGACCGGGGATGGCGGAATTTCCATCGTTCATAGTAGGTCTTCATGATCTTGGCCATCACGTCCTCTCCAAGCCATTTCTCGAGAGTTAAGAGCATCAGGGCAGCTTTGGAATAGACGTTCAAGCTGTAGCTCCCGCCGCTCACGTATTCCCAGGAATTCTTGACGATTGGGTCCATTTTCCCCGAGCCGATGACCATAATTCTTTGGTAGGCCTGATCGCCGATCTTCAGGCCTCCGAAATCAATCATCGAGCGGTCCACGCCATAATACTTGCTCATAGCTTTGACTTCAGAGTACGAATTGATCCCCTCGTCCAGCCAGGCCTCTTCAAACTCGTTCGACCCGACGATCCCGTACCAGTAGCCGTGGCCGAATTCATGGATGGTGACCATTTCCGGCATGTGGACGCCCTTCGGCATCCAGCTCGTGGTCATGGATGTGAACAGCGTCGGATATTCCATGCCGCCGGCCGCCAAGGCGCCGGGAGCCGGGTCGACGAGGGTGATCGTTTCGTATGGATAAGGCCCGTAGTTTTGGCTGTAAAATTCGATGCCGTTTTTGAGGGCCTGCAGGTACCGATCTTTCTGCTTGAGATGAGCACGGTGGACGAGCAGGATCATCTCGGTCTCTACGCTCGGGTTATCCAGCTTAAACTTCTCTTTAAATTCGATAAAATCCGGGCAGGCCGTCCAGGCGAAGTCATGGACATCTTCCTGGTAAAAAATGGTACTCCGCTTTCCGTCCGGGGTTTTCTTTTCGGCAATGCGTTTTCCGGTCGCGCCGACGACAAATTTCTCGGGCGCCGTGATTTCGACTTTAAAAACGCCGTAATCGGCAAAAAATTCCGAGCTGCTGTGGTATTGATGGCAGTTCCAGGTCCCGTTCCACAGGACGCCGATCTTGGGGAACCATTGGGCAACCATGAAAAAATCGCCGGAATACCCGGAGCGCCTCCTCACTTTGGGCAGCTTGGAGGTGAAATCGATCGTCAGGGCGATTTTCTCCTGGGGCTTCAACGGTGCCGGCAGGGTCACCTTCATGACCGTCCGGTCATCGGAGTTCTTGTCATCCGGTTGAATATAGGTCAAGGTCGGGGTCAGGTCCGCTCCGCCCTGGATCTGGATCTTGTGGACCGTGATCGAGCCCCACTCCTCTTGGGCGGGCGTCCGGCCCGGCGGCGGGCCTCCGCTTTCCTTCATCATCGTCGACAGGCTATTTTTAAAGGCGTTTAAATAGAGATGGAATTGAAGCTCGGAAATAAGCACATTGGAATCGTTCACCCAGGTCAGGATTTCCTGTGCCTTAACCGTCTTTTCGTTCGGAACAAGCGTTGCCTTGATATCATAGTTGACAATGTGTTTGCTCAGGGCGGCAAACAGCTGAGGGCTCAAGGCCATCAAGAAAATGAGGATCCCGGGGACGACTTTTTTCATGAGGGCGCTCCTGTTTCGAACTATATAACACACGGCTTCCGGGTTGTCAAAAAGAGCAAGTTGGATTGGTCTTGTGACAGGCGTTGACGACCTTAGATCGTCCAGAAGTCGCGACGGCCGAACTCCTGCCCCAGCTTTTTCCAAAATATGACGATGAGGGGAACGATAAACACGAGAGTTTCCAGCGCGAGGACGCTGATATTCCTAAGAGAAAGCATATGCCAAAGGCTGCCGCGCTGGAGATTGGGAAAAAAGCCGATGTTGAAAAATTTGGAAGACAGCGGATAGAAAAGCCTGATGCCCTTAGGCCAGCCGCGGTCAAGAACGAAGATATCCTGGACGAGATGGAACACGCCGACCAGGATGAGCCCCAGGCGGTCCTTTCCGGCTTTGAGAAACAGGGACAGGAGCGCTGCGGCGATCACGACGAAGAAGAGATTATGGGTATAGTATTGGTGGATATAAAAGCGGCGCGTCCGAAAGAGAAGAAACAGCAGATAATCAATGTCCGTCAGGTTTGCGACAAACAAGAACAGAAAAAGCGTTTTGAAATTTTTGCGGGAGGCCGTGAGCTGCCAGCCGAGCAGGCCGATTCCGGAATGAGCAATCGGGCTCACGGCCCACGATCCCATCTAAGTTTCGTGACCAAGCTATTGTTCGTCCTTCTTCTCGACGGCGCAGACTGCGGAATAAATATATCGATCGGCGGAGAAAAGTCAATCGCGAGAATGGATCCCGTGAGGAAGCATCCCCGTTTCCGTGAATATTTATCATTCATGGTGTGGGTGGCGCCGACCAGGGCGCCCAGATGCCCGAAGCGAATGGGACCCTCGTCAGGGTGAAGAGCGAGGGCAGCTGGGCTGGTCGGCGACAGGACCCACAAGTTCCTTTTTTTAAGCTATCACGGAAACGGAGATGCTTCCATTCCTTGAATTTTCTTTGAATTCAAGCCCCTCCTTTGGTATAATTTGACCTAATTCGCTGCCTAGATGGTGAGGTTCAGACCAAGGAGGTCGGCATGAAACGGAGAACGTCCCATGGCGCTTGAGCACATAAAACAATTCATCGTTAAGCACTTCGAAAAAATATTGGTTTTGATCATTCTGTCGGCCGCCGTTTTCGGAACATTCTTTGTCGAAGACAAAACCCTGCTGCTGAATTTCTATTTTTTGCCGGTCGTTTTTGCCTCATATTTTTTGGGGAAGCGGCTGGGCGTTTTCTCGGCCTTTTTTTCTGTCCTGGCGGTGATCTCCAGTATCATCGTCTTTCCTCATTATTTCCTGATCAAGGGGCAGCTCTTGAGCAGCATCCTCAGGTTGGCCTCTTGGGGAGGTTTTCTCATCCTGACCAGCTATGCGGTGGGGAGCCTTTATGAGCAGAAGGAGCGACAGACGCAGGAGCTTAAGCACGCCTACATCGGAATTCTGGAGATTCTCACGAAATACATCGACTCTTTTGACCGCTACACCAAGGGCCATTCCGTCCGGGTTGCGGAGCTGGCCATGGAAATCGCCATCGCCATGGGCTTGCCCCGGCCGGAGGTCGAAAACGTCCGAGTCGCCGGGCTGCTGCATGATATAGGCAAAATTGAAATCAGCAGCGAAGTCCTCCAAAAAGCGGCGGAATTGACTCCGGAAGAAAAAGACCTCGTGGACGCGCACGCAGAAAAAGGCGCTTCGATTCTGGCCAAGGTCGGCCAGGTCCTGAAGGAGGTCGTCCCCTATGTCCTCGCCCACCATAGGTATTTCGAGGAAGTCTCGGACAGCAAGGACGAAACGTTCAAAGAGATTCCGATGGGGGCCCGGATTATTGCCGTCGCCGACGCTTTTGATGCGATGACAACCGACCGTCCCTATCGAAAAGGAATGCAGCCTTGGGAAGCCCTTCAAAAAATCGTCGATGACGCCGGAAAGCAGTTCGATCCATTTGTGGTGGGAGCTTTTCGCCGGGTAATCAGCTCGAAGGTCGAAAATATCTAGGCGCTATTTCCTGAACTTCGAGATGAATTCTTCGACTTCGGGAATGCCTCCCTGCAAGATCAAGTACCCGTTCGACGGCTCGCGCTCCGTGATCTCGCCGGCGATGGGCGTCAGCATGATCTTGTAGATCTCGTCGAGGTCGCCCGTCTGTCCCAGGGCCCACCCGAGCTTGACATAGGCGACCTCCGGCAGCATGTTGGCGGCCGGCACGACCCCAAGCTCCATCATGTCCCGGCCCGTATCATAGACATACATCTGGACGTAGCCCCAGAGCGTTTGAACGGTCATGTACACGGCGATTTTTTTATCCCTCGCCCGCTTGAGGGCCGGATAGAGCGGCTTGTTGACATGGCCGAGGCCCGTCCCCGCGATGACGATCCCCCGGTATCCGTTGTCGATCAGCGAATCGATGATATCCGGCTTCATGTTGGGATAGTAATAGACAATGCTGACCTTTTCCTCGAAGGCCGTGTTGATGATCACATTTTTGTCCTCGCGCCGGCGCTTGTAGTCCCGCCGAAGCAGCGTGATCTTGTCGCGGCTGACCATGGCGATGGGAATGTCTCCGATCGTGCGGAAGGTCGACCGATAGCTGGAGTGCATTTTCCGGACCCTGGTGCCCCGGTGAAGGAGCCCGTAAGTATCAGAGGTCGGGCCGAACATGCAGACCATCACTTCCGCGATGTCGCTCTCGGCCGCCGTCTTGACACTGTGCATCAGGTTGAGCGCCGCATCGGAGGAGGGCCGGTCGCTCGAGCGTTGCGAGCCGACCATGACGATCGGAACGGGAGAGTCCTGGACCATGAAGGACAGGATGGCCGCCGTATGGTGCATCGTGTCGGTTCCATGACCGATCACGATCCCCGTCACGCCTTTGGCGATCTCGCGGCCGATGGCTTGGGCGGTCCCGATCCATTGCTCCGGCCCCATATTCTCGCTAAAAACGCCATAGAGCTTTTCCGTCTCCAGGTTGCAGATGTCGGCGAGCTCCGGCACGGATCCGTACAGCTCGCCGGGAGAGAAGGCCGGGATCACGGCGCCCGTCCGGTAATCGAGGCGGCTGGCGATTGTGCCGCCGGTGCCGAAGAGCTTCACTCTCGGTTTCTTGGGATCGTAGGGAAACTCCTTTTCCGGGATCTTGTAGTGGGCTTCCTTGCGACCCTGGACCTCAATGGCCGTGACCGAGCTGGCCAGGATGCCGATGTTATAGCCGGAGCGGAGCTTGAGAACGATGTGCAAGGGATCGGCCGTCTCAGACCGGGGCAGGATGATTCCTGTGTACTGGCCCTTGGCCGTGCTGATTTTTGCATCGCTCCAGACCTGAGCCTGAAAATTCTTCAAGACATCCAACGCCAGCCCTTCATAGCCCTTGAAAAGATTCGCTTCGCTCATTCGGTTTCCTTGTTCAAATATCGGGCGAGTTGATCCGCGACCTTCGCCCCGTCGATCCTCCCCCGCCACTTTTGCATCAGCCTGCCTATGGCCAGGCGTATCAGACTCTGATCATCCTTCATTTTTTTATTGGACAAACTCTTTGCCGTTTGGACAATACTTTCCTTAAGCTCGAGGACCGTGCCCGGAGACGGCAAAAGTTGATCGATGCTTTGGCCCGAGACCAGGGCTTGTTCCAGCAAGGGCAAGATGCCTTCCTTGAACAGTCGGCGGTCTTTGAGCGCCTTTAAAGTATCCTCCATCATTCCCCCGTCCAGGAGCGGGACGGGCAGCCCTTTCTTCTTCAACCTCTTGGGATACTGGATGAGAAGGACCGAGGCGAGCTTCGGAGAGAGCCCCCATTCCTTGACGGATTTTTCGAACAACGGTGCATAGGGCGAGGCCGACAGCCTCTCGATAAGATCCTCGGGGACGCCGATTTCCCTGTACCAGCGTTCGCGCGCTGTGATACGCGGCGGAAGTCCGGCCTGGATTCTTGCCAGCCTCTCGGCGCTTACGTCCTTGGGCGGCAAATCCGTGTCCGGATACATCCGGTTGGGCCCGGGCAGGATGCGCTCAAAACCATTTGTGCCGTTCTTCAGAGCCTGGCGCGTCTCGGAAGGAATGCCCATCGTCGCTTCGCGGGCGCGGACAACGACCTCCTGCGCTCCGAGCTTGGCATCTTCGGCCGGTCCCCAAACGATGACGAGCGTGTCATCATCGCTCGCCTTGAAGGTTTTCCTGACCGTCTGCCATTCCGCGCTTGTCAGAGCCTGGCCGTGGCTGTCCGAGTCGACCATGTTCGGAAGCGTCGTCAGGCAGGCGATGACGCGGACGCGGTCGGATATCTCCTGGCTGAAGTATGTGTTTGTCTGCGTCTGCCAGTGCAGCAGGCCCTTGAAGCCGTTCAAACGGACGCCGTAAACGGACACGCCGCTTGAAACGGCCGATTGCAGCGGCTGATAGAGCGTCCGCCGAAAGAGCTTGGTGATTTCTTCCGTCGAAGCCGCAAACGTCTTCGTCGTAATCCCCCGCGCGGTCAACTCATCCCGGAGACGCAGCAGATTCCACTGGCGCATGGCTTCGTGATAGGTCAGCAGCGGGATCCTGGGAATGCGTGGAACACCCTTGATCTCAACCCGCGTTCCTCCCCTGACGCTGACATTCACGTCCTCGCGGGCGGCCCCGATCCCCGTCCGGACATGTCCGGTGCTCCGGACGATGCGCCGGAGAAGTTGGGCGACCTCGGCGACCTCCTGCGGCGTTCGCATATCCGGAGCGGTGACCGTCTCGATCAAGGGCATCCCCAGCCGGTCGGTGAGATAGGCCCTCCGATGGCCGATATCGCTGACCTCCCGGCAGGCATCCTCTTCCAGCCCGATCTGGACGATGCGGATCTCACGGCCCTTGAACGGGATTTTTCCATCGACCCCGACGATCGTCGTCCGCTGAAAACCGGTCGGAATGGAGCCGTCAAGATATTGCTTCCTGGCGATGTGGAGCTCATCGATCATGATACAGTCATACAGCATTCCAATGCCGAGAGCGATGTCCAGGGCTTCCTCATTGATCATGAACGGAGGCGTGTCGTCCATCTCGTACGTGCAGACCGTATCGCGTTGGATCTGGTAGATGATTTCTTTTTTCGTTTTGAATTCCATGAGCGCCGTGCCGTCGTATTCGCCGAGCTCGGAAAGGGTCGGCCGCATATGCCGCAGGATCTCCGCGTCGAATTTATAGCTGTACCGGCCGGCCGGGCAGCGACAGAACAGTTTTTTTTCAGTCATCAGCTGTTGATGGATTTCTAAGCCGGACTTGAACCCGACGGAAGCATAGTCCTCCGTCCGCATGTCCTGGAACGGCTTGAACTGAAAATTATAGGCACTCATTTAAGGAAATCGTACTCGAAACATTCCAAATTACAATGAGAAGAGGCGACTGTCAAGACGGAAGTGGCAGCACCCAGATGGTTCGAAGACCCGCTTGGGCAACGCGCCTGGGGCGTGGAACCTTCAGGCATCTTGCCCGTCCGTGTTTATGGTATGATGCCCTCACAGGAGAAAACATGGGAAGGTATGAAGAATTCACGAAATTCCGCCAGGAGATGAACAAAAAGATTCTGGAGCAGGGAACGCTCGAGATCAAGCGTTTCTTCGCCCTCGACGAGCAGGCCTACGAATCCGGGGCGCTGGAGGCCAAGACCAAGGAGCTGATGGGTCTGGCGGCGTCCATGGTGCTCCGCTGCGACGATTGCATCACGTACCACATCATCCAAGCTCTGGACCACGGCGCGACAAAAGAAGAGGTCTACGAGACGTTTTCCGTCGCCCTCGTCGTCGGGGGCTCGATCGTCGTCCCCCACCTGCGCCGGGCCGGGGCCTTCCTGGATGAGATGCAGCAGAAAACCAAGGCAGAATAGTGTTGCAACCCTGGGTCAAAGCTGCACATTTGACAAAAACGTCGTCGGAGGCTCAGGATGTCAATTTGGAGGGGAAGACCCCTTCCAACGGGCACCGGGGAGACCCGGCCGCCCTGCCTCCCCTTCTCGGGCGGGGCATGAAACCCCGCCCTGCGACCAAGGGGGCAACTCCCCCTTGGAACCCTCTCGAGCGGTTCCCCGTGGCAAGCCACGGGCATGTGAACCGCTCGTCAAATGTATAGCTTTGACCCCAAATTATCCAAGAAGCGCTCGACTGTGAGAGGCGCGCTGCCCTCAAAGTGATTGTTGACGTTGATGTATGTCATAATTTTTTTGCGGATATTTTCCTGAGTGATTCGAACGGCGGCTTGAATCGCCTCCAGCTTGGGCACTACAATACGGTTCCAAATTTCTCCTGTTTCGGTCTCAATCTCCAGCCTGTCGCCGCCATGAAGCCGGATGATGGAAAACGGGGCGGTCACCGGTTTGAACTTCTCGAAGATTCGGCCGATCGGGGGCATGTAGTAACCTTCGAGATACACAAAACCAATCTTGCGCTCCTGCAAGAATTCAAAAAAGGCCGGCGAGAGATAGTTGGGGTTCCTTGTTTCGACGGCGTAAGAAACATTCCTGGGGGCTTTTTCAATAAACGCGCCGAATGATTCAAGAAAGGCCTCCTTGGACGGCATCTTCTGCTTGTTCAGGTATTCGAATTGAAACATGAGGGGCCCCAGCTTTTTGCCCAGAGGCGCCAACCGCTCGAGAAACTGCTCCAGAAGGCCGTTATTGAGGAAAAGCTTGTTGGGCTTTCCGGCAAAATCCCCCGCCCCGCCCGGCTGCTTGGAATAAAAATGCGTGAGGGTCAGCGAATTCGGAGCTTTGATCGTGAACACAAAATCATCGGGCACGCTCTCGGCATACTTCTTAACAACCCTGGGCTCGGGCAGTTTCACGCCGGCCGGAAAGAGGCTCCAGAACCATTGGTCGACCTCTACGGAATCAAAATGCTTGGCATAATCGGCGAGGTAATCGTCGGCCCTATAGCTCTTCCCTTTTTCATAAACGAGGCCTTTCCATGACTCGTATTTCCACGAACAGGTGCCGATGCGCAGGAAGGGTCGGTACCGGGCCGGAATTTTTGAAGGGATCGACTCGTTCATGGATACAATCTTTACTTGGATTTCCGCTCTCCCCTTAGAATCGAAACCGGACCCATCAGGCCGCTGAGCGCATCACCCCGGGAAAAGGCGTCCGTCCAACATGCCTGAGCCGTATTTGTCACATCGACCTCGATTATGTTTTGCCCGGGACGGACGAGCTCCGTAATCTCCCAGAGATACGGCGGAGCGATTCGTACTCCCGCCGGCCGGCCGTTAATTTTCAGCTCAGCAATCTCCCCGACAGCGCCGGCGTCCAGCTCCAGAGCTTCTTCCGGTTTAAGGGAGGGCAGGTCGATGGAACACCGATAGCGGAGAGTCCCCGCATATTTTTCGAAGCCAGGCCAGCGCCGCCAATCGGAAAGCCCTTTGCTGAGTGCAACAGGCTTTCTCTCTTCTTGGCCGTCCTCGTTGATGACGGCCACCCGCCACTCCGGGTGGATATCGAGCTTGCCCGCATAAACAGGCGGGGTTTCAATCGTGCGCAGATTCTCGCCAATCCATAGACATAATAATGAATAAGGAGGGATGTCGATATTCGCGGAAATGCCCCGCGCGGTCTGAGAAAACGGAAAATGAAGATATTTTCCCCGCTCGGCATCGAAACGCAGGACTGTTCCCTGAGCGTCATTGATCAAAAGACTGCCCCGAACGCTCGCATCCAGCGAGCGATTATGGAACAGAAACCACTCCCCTTTTTCGGCTTTTCTCCGCGACATCATAAGGTTGGGGGTGCGTGGAGCCAACTCCGCGCCCGCCAGAGAAAACAAATACAATCCGAATTCCGGAAGGGCGCACAAAACTGTCCCGGGCGCTTTTTTAAGTCTTACCTCATCATCTAAGACTTCTCGATCCGACCTGCCGTCTATGGAGCCCTCCGGCCAACGGTCGAGAATGACGACCTTTCCGCCTTTCTCGGCGAAATCAGCCAACCGGGCCATAACCTTCGCCGGGACATAGCGAACCGACGGCAGAATGACCGAAGAAAACGATGAACCGTGATAAACCCAACGCCCGTTTTTGAATTCCCCTTCTTTCTCCCAGATTTCGTAGGGCAACACGGCCGTCAAAATCTGCTTGTTCTCGAGCGCTCGCACGACCGGCGCCGCAGGCTGCGCCGGCCCGACCCACTCCGATTCGGCGGTATAGAGAACAGCCGTGTCAAAAACGGGCGCACTGTTCAACAGAACCGACTGCAGCCTTTTGGCATATTCCGCCCAGACGGAATAATAGCGCCATTGGGGATTGCCGCTTGTCCGATTGAAATGCGGCGGGCAGTCCGGGTCATTGAATTTCATGGTCACGGCGTGCGGCGAGAGAAAATTGATGCCGCTCGCAAAATGCCAGTCGCCGATCCACTTGACCATGCGCAGGCCTTCCCCCCAGCCGTAGGCGCCAAACGCTTCGGAAAAAATGTCAGGGGAATTCTTGATTAAAGCCGCGCCCCTGGCCATCGCCGGAAGTCCGAACTGGAAAAACTCTTGGTCCCAGTCCGTACTGGAATCCGGCACCCAGCGGTTCGTCCCGCTGTCCAATCCCGGCGTAACTTGATAGCCCACGATGTCGATTCCCGGCACATCGAAATATTTCATGGTGCGGAACCAATGCCCGGGGCCATAGCCCAGCCGGCTGTCGGCGCCGTTGTCTTCCACGACATGCCCGATCAGCCGGACACCATGGGCCCGGCACCACTCCTGCTGAGGCTTGAAAAAGGTCTCTGCAAAGCAGTTTGAGTAGGCATCCATCAGGTCAAAACGGGCGGCGCGCCCCTTCTCTCCCAGATCGAACCAGAGGGAGGCAACAAGCGGCCGTGGATCGTATCCCTTGACTTTACGAAAATAATCGACAAAGGCCGGCGACCAGGGCATCGGCATCCCCGGCTTTCCCGGCAAGCTTTGATAAGAGGTGACATTCCTGAATCCCGTCTCGTCGCTGAAAAATCCTTTGATGGTTTTTCCGAAGTCGTCCGCAAAATATTTGTAGGTCGCTTCATGCGTCAAGCGGATGAATGCCTTGACGGCCTTGGGATTGAGAACGTCGATCATCGTGTCCATTCGCCATCCTTCTTTGGGAAGCTCCGGCTTGGATACAGCCCAACAGATGCGCCAGCGCCCTTGGGGAACGGCCCACGGGACGTGCCGGTCGTCAGAGTTCTGGGCATGAATAGAAAGATCGATCGGCGCTATTCCTTTGCGAACAGGATCGGGGAACGCCGCAATCGAGACCACTTTTTCTGAGCTCTCCAGGCCGCCTGGAATGTCCCAACCCCTTACCGCTTGAGGCCCGTCGGCTATGAGAGAGCGGTCGAGGAGAACATGATGAGAGAATTCCGAGTTCTCGGCGATGACCTTGCCTCCAGCGATGCCGCTGGGATACATCCATTCGTCAAAAATCCAAACTTCGAGGCCGAGCCGGCGCGCCTCATCAACGGCCACCTTTAGATCGCTCCACCACTTGGGGCCGAGATAATCGGGATGCGGCCGAGATTCCCAAACAAAGCCGGTGTTGCCGCCGTCGGCCACTTCCCGAATCACCCGGCGGATTGTATCGGGAGGCTGTCCCTGGCTCCAGAGCAACGGGACGAGCGAAGGTCTGACGGCGGGCTTATCTAGAGGCGAAGGCTCGCCGGGAGAAGAAGGATGAGCCGGCCAAAAACAGAATCCGGCAAAAATCAAAAAACCAGAGAATATAATTAAAGCGTGTCTGTGTATGGTCGCTTTTTTATTTATTTTTTCAAGAGGATATAGAAACTTCCTGCGGCAAAACCTCCCAACGAATGAAGAAAAAGGTCAAGAAAGGGGCTGGGATTCATCGCTTCGCTATGGCTTATACCATACCCAATCAGGCAGACACAACACCTTTTTCCTAAATCGGTATCCTCTCTCCTTTTTTTTTCTTATAATTATATCAACTCATGCCAATCTTGCAGAAAGGAGAGGGACGATGAAACTAAATAAAGGAAATTCTCTAATAGCCTTTTTATGCGGGATGCTGATTTTGATTTTTCCGTCGGGCCGGCTTTCCGGCCAAACCTACGATCGGCTGGAGGATTTCAAAAATGTCTCTAAAATCGATCCGTTCACCCGCGCTATTCGCACGCCGGGCCAGTTCAACGGATACACAAATTATTGGCACAGCATCTTTTGGACATGGCATCAATACGGAAACCTCTATCAACTCAGCGTGCCGGACGCATCCAAATCCATCCTCCAGAACAAAGTGGACGTCGCTGAAGAGCTGGGCCTGCCTGGTCTGTGGATGGAGGAAGGCTTTCTGGACGGCCTTCTTTCCGCACCCTACCAGGAGCTTGAAAGCCCGTCTCTTGAGGTTATCAAGAAGGCGCTTGCCGAATCGCAAGGCAACCTTCTTATCCATTCCAGTTCATCCACCGAAGTCGGAAGGCAGCTGTTGAAAGGGCTCCCCGCCGCCATGCCGGAATGGGATCTTCTTAAAAGCCATCAGGCCAACGCCGAAAATTTTCATATGATCCGGGCCATGATTTTTGAAAACCGGCAGCGACGAATCTTCGCGACCTTCACAAGTTTCGCAGATTGCCGAGTCGGGCTGAAGAAGCTCATCGGCGCTGTCGAAAGCGTCGTGCGCCGTTACGATATGCACCGCGGCTGGTTCGCCACAGGCACGCTTCTCCACAGCGTCACCTGCTTCCCCGGCCATCCCCTCGAAGTCATTGCCGCTGGGATGAATCAAGGCAATGATTGGTTCACCTTCAACGGATATATGGATTATCTCCTCCAGAAGCAGCTGCCCGAGTGGCTTTCGAAAGTCGGGCTCGATATCGTCGCCGACGTCGGCACAGACAAGGCCACCCACAGCTTCGGCACGCTGGGATTCGGCTGCTCGAATTGGGAAGGGCTGAAAATCCAGGACACGCCATCCGAAGGCACCTGGATTAAATTCGTGAAGGAACGCGGCGGCTATATCTTTCGGCCTGTTTTCGCTCCTGATTGCGATCCATACAAATATGACGGCTATATTGCTATCGAAGGCAACAAAAAGCAGATCGATAACGAAAACGTGCCCTTCATTCTACCGACGGGCTTCATCCGCGAAGACGCGCCGCCGTGCATGGTGCTGTTTACAGATAAAGGCTCTCCGTTCACGCGCGATGCGATGTATAAGGCCATCCTCGAGCGCCGGGAGCTCGGCGTTTTGCCGCAGGGAAAAATGCTCGGGCCCCAACAATTCCGGATAGTTCTGCAGATGCTCCTCCTGGACAGGGCTTACCTTGAAAACTACTTCGGCGACCAGATCCAGGTTTCTGCCGATGTCAATAGCTACACCCTTGCCGTCCATCTGACAAATACCCGGGAAACTGCGGTCTCCGGAACGATTTCCGTGAAAGCGGCTCCCGAGCTCTCGATCCAAGGCGACCTCCGGGTCCCCATGGCGATAACTTCTCGATCCAGTCAGGTGAAATACTTCCAAATCCAGCCCACGCCAGCCGCTATGGGCCGGACGAATCCCATTCTGGTCCAATTCGAATGGGAGGGTCGGGCAAAAAGGACCCTGGGCATTCTGGACCTGCCGCGGGCTATCTCGGTCCATCAGCTTCTTTACGGCCAATCTCCCAATGTCGTCTATCCCGTTTCCATCCATAACTACACGGGTCAAAGAGAGGTTCCCGTCATAATCAAGGTATTCCGGGATGACGCTTCCAATCAGAAGGCCTACGAAACAAAACGAAACCGTATCGTCCCTCCAGGAGGGTTCCTTGAAAGCACGTTCGAGTTTCCCCTTTCGCCGGGCTCTTATCGTGTCTGCGTCCAAGCCCTCGGCTCGGAAAACTGGAGCCAACTCGGCGTCGAAGCCGCGGCGGGCGCGCCGCGCGCCTATGAGCTCGACCTCAATAACGACGGCATCAACGAATATCGATTAGAAAATGAAAAGGTCCAGGTCACGCTCCTCGCCATCGGCGCCCGCATCATCGAATATATTGCGAAGGAGAAAAACGACAATATTTTATTCAAGCTCTGGCCGGACAAGGAATGGGCGACGGACAAAAGGCCTTTCCGCGAGCGCGGCTTCTATCCCTACGGAGGGTTCGAGGATTTTCTGGGGCAGGCCAGCATGGAAACTCATAAGGTCTATGAGGCCGAGCTCGTGAAAAAAAACGGCCCCTATGTCCAGGTGAAGATGACGGCGGATTATTACGGCAACAAGCTCGAAAAAATCTTTACCCTCTACGGGAATTCTCCTCTCGTTGAAGTCCGCTTCGCCTTGAATTTCCGGAATCCTGAAGCCAACATGCTGGGACCGCAACCGATCCTCGAGCTGGGCAAACGGCACTGGATCGAGGATGCGTTCTTCGTACCGAGTATCACCGGCATTGAGGAATTTCATATGCGACCGGAAGAATATTTCGGCCGGGTGCTTTTCGTTAAGGAAGGATGGAATGCCGGCTATGACACGGCCGAAGACATCTCATTTGTCGGCGCCTTCCCCGTCAGCGAGCCCGAGTTCCTGCACATGTGGATGAACCATCCGTCCAATGGCGAGTCGAACCATTACTATGCCGAGTTTCAGCCCTGGGTGCCGATCGGCCAGAAGACCGTCCGCTATTTTTCTTATTATCTTTGGGGCGCGGCCGGAAGCTGGAAAAACGGGCTCGAGGAGCTGCGCAAGAGAAATTTGATTACGTCCAGATAGTCAGCTATTTGTGAGGAACAGGGGTTCGAGGCCGAATGGCAAGCTTCAGCCCGCCCCGGATAGGGGTGATCTCATAGGAGGGCATATCTTCGGGGACCTCTAGAACCACCCGGGCCACGCTTTCCAAATACATGCCGGCCCGGATCTTCAGAACGCCGGAATGATTCACTTCGATTGCGCGCGGGGCCGCAATGTCCTCCACCCCATGGAAATCGATGACGATGCGGTTCGGCGCCTGAAGGTCGAACGCTTTATGGAACAAAAAGAACGTGCAGAGCAATTTTACGTCCAGGCCGCCATCGACCTTGGCCAGGACGATATTGGTTAAGAGGGCCGGCTCGTCAGGGTCATGAATCACTTGGGCCAAGGACAGAGAGGCGCCTGCCGACAAAAGCAAGAAAATGCTGAAGAAAACGGCAACTCTTTTTTTGATCATCGCCTTAGCCCTCGCGGAAAAATCCCTAAAAGGCCCATCCAGCATATCAAATTCTCATGAGAGTGAAAATAGGAATTTTCGGCTTCAGAAAAGGCCCAAAATTTGTGCATATTGTCGGAAGTGCAAGAAGATCAATTCATTAAGAATATGGATCGTTGACTTTTCAACAGACTTATTCACAAAAGCTGTGAATAACTGAGTTGTAAAGGTCGACTCCGACGAATTATGAAGGCCATAAATCCGTGCTTAGATATTTCAACCCCGAATCATTGATGAGGATCGCTACGGTCTTTCCCTGGCACGGGCCACGGAGCAGTTTTATGGCTGCGGCAAGGTTGGCACCGGAAGAAAAGCCGGCAAAGATGCCTTCTTCCCCGGCCAATTTCCTAGCCGCAGCAATGGCTTCCTCATCTGTGACCTTAAGATAGCCATCGATATGCTCGGGCTTAAGGAAAGTCAGTGACGGAATCGAATATCCCCCGCCCTGAATGCGGTGCTGCGGATAGAGGACCTGTTCTCCGGCCAGAGCGGCTTCCCCTTCCGGCTCAACAACATAGCATCGGATGGAAGGATTATGCTCTTTAAACGCGGCGGCACAGCCGGCGAAAGACCCTCCGGAACCCACAAAATCGCAAAAAGCATCGATCTTATGATCGGCTTGTTCGAGAAATTCCGGTCCGGTATATAAATAGTGCGAGCGGAAATTTCCCCACAACTTGAACTAATCTGCCCGGAAAGCCTTTTTCTCTCTGGCAATCCGCTGAGTCTCCTGCTCAACGAGTTCTAAGTCTCCGCCGGAAACCCGGCCGGGCAAGGAATCAGGCAGTTGATCGACCAAAACGACTTCTGCGCCAAGGGCCGACATCATGCGAGCCCTCTCGGGAGAATTTCCCTTGGACATGACCGCGATGAATCTGTAACCCTTGATGGAGCAGGCGAGGGCCAATCCGGTGCCCATGTTGCCGCTCGTCAATTCCACGACGGGCTGGCCGGGCCGGAGCAGGCCTTCTGCCTCGGCGTCTTCAATAATTTGAAGAGCCGGCCGGTCCTTCTTGGAAAATCCGGGATTGAGGTATTCCAGCTTGGCCAGGATCGTACCCGCCTCGTTCTTGGTGATGCGGGAAAGCCTGACGACAGGAGTGTTACCGATAGCCTCAAGAACCGAGCTTAGTATCTTTTCCCCTTGGTTTTTCATTATTATCCCCATATAGCTGTCATTTGATGCTTGAGGTTCATTTAAACCTCGATCTGCATGCCGTCCTTTGTCGCAAAAGTGTTTTTGAATACTCTTCTTGCTGCCCTCTCTGAGATTTTCCTCTCTGCCTGGGTCTGATAAAGCCTGGCATCAAAATGAACGAGCGCCAATTTTCCCGCATTCGCTTCTTTGGCGATCTGAGCGGCCTTCTCCGGGTTTAAATGCGGCCAGCTCTCACTGGACTGGCCGCTTTTTAAGGCGCATTCGGCAATCAGGAGGTCCACTCCCCTGGACAGGATCACGGCATTTTCACAGTATCCGGTATCGGGAATGTAGCTGAGCGACTTTTCGTCAATTTCAAATCGATATCCCAAAGTGAGCGAAGAATGTTGAAGAGGCCTGGCCTCAACTTTAAAAGGAATCTTCTTCCGTTCAGAGGGAAGCTCGCGAAAAGTGACTTGATAAGGGACTCTTGAAAGAGGCGCCGTGAACGGCTCGTCAATAAGAGTTTTTAAAGCATTTCTGGTTCCCAGGGGCCCGCTGATTGTGAGACCGAGAGAAAATTTGAATTTATCCATTGTATGCAGGCCGATGACATGGTCCAGATGAAAGTGGCTCAGAAAAAGGTAGACCGGTTTTTCATTTTGATCGCGAATATATTGGTCCAATTTATAAAATCCCGTGCCGGCATCGAGGACGATGTCGAACTTGGCAGAACGCACCAGGACGCAGACCGTGTTCCCCGTCTGAGTATCATACCAACCATTTGTGCCCAAAAAAATCACGTCCACCGTGGATCCTCCTCTCCGTGGGCAACGACGATTGCCAAGAATGAGCCTGACCATATCTAAGAATGCTAATTCAAAATGAAACAAGATTTCAACTGAATACGCGTCCTTGTGAGATTCTTCGCCTGGGAATCTAGCGTTCCAGATCGTCTAATGAGATGGTTGTGTTTTTTCGCTATTGACAGGAAAGAACCAGGTGGGATAAATTTGGAGGGGCAGTTTGCGTCATGCAATCCTGGCCAAAAAGGGAGAAAAAACAATGAAGAAAATGACAGCCGTTGTGGCCCTCATGTCTGTATTTTCCGTAGCGATTTGTTTTATCATCCTCGGCTCAATTTCGATCGAGCTCATGAAATCCCTTCAGATCGATGAGGGTCGATTGGGATCGTTGGTCATGGCCTTGTTCCTGACGAGCTGCATCGTGCAGTTTATCATCGGGCCGTCCGTCGATAAATTCGGCTACAAACCCGTAGCGATCGTCGGCTTTTTGGTGACAAGCGGCAGCCTGCTGCTGTTGGCCTTTGCTTCCAGTTTTTCTTTGGCCATGCTGGCCTGTATATTATTGGGTATTGGCGCCATGAGCTTGAACACCGTGGGCAATACGCTCATCCCGGTGGTGCTTTTTAAGGGCAAGGACCCGGCCCGTGCCAGCAACCTTGGCAATGCCTTTTTTGGGCTTGGTTATGTTCTCACGCCCCTGCTGTTTATTTTCTTCCTCAATACCCTCGGTCTGCGCTACAGCACATCTGTCTCCATTATTGGAGCGCTTGTTCTGGTGTTCCTTCTCTTCGCGCTTATCACGAGCTTTCCTCAAGTGGCTACCGGATACAAATTCTCAATGGCGATCAAGCTTCTAGGCAAGGCCGCTGTATTAATAGCCGCACTAGCCCTGGTCTGCTACATGTCCCTGGAGATAACCATGGCGACCTGGATCAAGCCCCTCATGACCGAACTTTTTGGCAAGGGCCAAAGCGCCAATGCGGCTACCAACGCCGGTCTGGTCCTCAGCTTTTTTGGCGTGGCGATGATGATTGGTCGATTCCTGGCTTCAACCATGAAAAACCTGACAGCCAAGGGTGGCCCGGTCCTCGCTCTCATGTCTTTCATTTCTGTCATTGCCATTGTCATCATGATTATTACTAAAAGCCCAACCCTGGCCATTGCCGCCATCGTTCTTACGGGTCTTTCGTTTGCGCCTCTTTTCCCAACAATCGTGGGCGTTACTTTTGCCAAATTTAATCCCAGCCTCTACGGCAGCATCTTCGGAATCATTTTCGCAATCGGGCTGCTCGGCGGCACCTTCGTTCCTAAATTCATCGGCAATATGAGCGTGGGACGGTCGGTCCAAGGAAGCCTTCCTATAGCTGCGGTGATGGCAGGGATTCTGTTCGTCATTTCTCTGTTTATTGCGAAGGTCGGCCGGCCGGCCAAAATAAAATAAATGAAACTTTACGGCTTAGAAGCCGGAGAGTTCTATTCGTGAATTTTGTCTCTGCATTGCCTTAAAACTGAGGCGGCGGCACAGGCTCCGAGGATCACCGGGCCCTGACCGTGCCAGTCGTTCACGGGGGTTGCGCGCTGATAATAATCCTCCAGGGTATTCTGCGTTGAGGTTCCAATACATGTGCCATAAATATTTCCCTGTTTATCGATTTTTCCCTTCAACCCCTCAAACGCGCAGAGATATATTTCTTTGGGACGCCTCGCGTTCAATTCAAGAAGCGCATGGCTGACGGCGCCGCCCTCATCGATGGTTTGGTATTTCAACCTCCCCTGAGAAATATAGAAATCAAAGCTTTGTCGATAAAATCGAGGTATTTCGCCTCTCTCATCAGGTCGAAAAGCCGGCAGAGCGCCCAGAGCGAGACCCCGATCGGATATAAACAGCGATAGTACGTTTGTCCCGCCTTATTAGCCGGCTCCATCTCGATTTGGCCGGGACCAAAGTCAAAGTTGATGTATTTATTTCCGATGAGCACGCCGATGTCTTTCGGAGACAGATTTCGGTTATCAAAAAAAATCTTAGGGTTTGATGATGTTGTCTTCTCGCGAGGCGTGGTTTTCGCTCCCGGATTGAATTTTGTTTTTTTAATGAAATTCCTCTTATCTCTCGATCTTTAAATCCATGAGTTGCTTAATCTGACCGACGATTTCTTTGACTGTCATCTCGACAATGATCCGTCCCTTATCTTTTGTGGCCAAAGTGGGATCTCCCCAAATTCCTGTCGGGCTATAAACGCCCTTGCCTTTGGGATCGCGCGTCAAACCTTTTCTGCCGTGCCGCGGATCGTAATCCTTGACAGCTTTCGACATCTTGACCATTTCGGGGGCTATATAAAGCATTTCCGACGTCTCTCCTTCATCGGCATGAGTGCCTCCTTCTTGAGATAGGAGCCCCTTGGGAAGCTTTGAATCAACATCCAAAACATTGAGATAACGAAGGACGATGCCCAGCTTGCTCAATTCCTCGGCAGCCGCCTTTAAAGGCACGAGCGTAGAAACACCCGTGTTGAGGACATAAAATTTCCTCATTCCATAGCCGTTTATGGACTTACAGATATCCATCACCATATTCTTGAACGTCTCCTGTCCGATTGATACGGACCCCGGATACTCCAAAAAAGACGGGTAGTAGCCATATTCCAGCGTGGGCAAAATGACCACAGGCACTTCACGGACCACTCTTTCCCTAAGATATTCAGCCAGGACATAGTCGTTTTTGAGTGGCAAATGCGGGCCGTGTTCTTTTGTCCTTGCCCCGAGGCCGATGAGAACAACGTCGTAATTTTTTAAAACCTTTTCCGCGTCAACCCAAGTCAGATTCTCCAGCTGCACGGAAACCGGCTTCTGCCGGCCTGAAAGCATAATCGGAAGAACAGCGAAAGCAAGAAATATCGAAAGAGAGATAATCGGGATCTTGCATTTTACGAACATTTTGTTTTTTGTTATGAGCCTCATGATTCCGCTCCTTCAATCCTTGAATTCATCATACCCTGGCTGATAGGAGGCGTCAAATCAACACGAGGCGTCGGCGCGTCGGGTTCCTGCACGCCTCAAAGCACTCGTATTGAAAACAAGACTTAACTCTGCTACGCTTGTGCCGTGATTTTCATGGCAATTTTTTGAGTCCCGATGATGCTAACTCCTCCGCACTGCCCATTTTCTTCCCTTGAAAAAAATGATGCTTATTTCTTTTAAAAAAATCCGGGTCAAAGCCTCTTTGTTTGTCCTCTTGCTGCTTGTGGCTACGACCCTGACGTTCTACTTCGTCACAATCCGGATCATGAACCAGCGGATCCTGAGCGAAGTTCTCAAGCGTGCCGAATCCTTGGGAAGGAGCATTGCCGCTGCGACGGGCTTCAGCTCGCTCTCTCAGGATATCCTCGGCCTCGACACCATCATTTCGAAGATCAAGGGCTCCAATCCAGATATAGAGTATATTGCGATTGTCGGTCCTCAAAATGAGATCCTGGTCCATAGTGATATCAAGAAAGCCGGGAAGCAATTCAACCCTTCTGAAGGACGGCCCATCCGCAGCGATGCCGAGGGGACGTTCATTAAAGAAATCTTCGGGCGAAGGGGCTATCTATTTGAAATCACAAGCCCGATTATCTTTATGAAAAAAAATCTCGGTTCGGTCATTCTGGGCGTGAACAAATTCATGCTCATCAGCGCCCAGGGGGAAACTCAAAAAACCATTGTCTTGATTTTTGCCCTCATTCTCCTCGCGGGCATCACCAGCAGCGTCCTCCTTTCCTCGTATCTGACCAAACCCATTCAAGAACTTTCCTCAGGAGTCGAGGAACTCAAGCAAGGGAAAAGGAGTCACCCGTTACGAATTTATTCTCGCGATGAACTCGGGAAATTGACCGAAAGTTTCAATGGGATGACGGCCCTGATAACGACCCAACGGGATAAGCTGAGCAAATATGCCGGCGATCTTGAAGACGCCTATGTCTCAACAGTCCGGGTGCTTTCGGCTGCGATCGAAGCCAAAGACCACTACACGCTCGGCCATTCGACCCGAGTGGCCCGAATCTCGGTGCAGATTGGCAAAGAATTCGGACTCGGCAAAAACGACCTTGATGACCTCGAGGTCGCCTGTCTTATCCACGACGTCGGAAAAATCAAAATTCCCGATTCCATACTCTTGAAAAAGGGCAAGCTGGAGCCTTCCGAACGGAAGGAGATGATGCGACACACAGAATACGGCACGGATATCCTCAGCAAAGCGTCGTCTCTCGTCAAGTATATTCCCGCCGTACGGCATCATCACGAATGGCACGATGGCACGGGTTATCCGGATGGACTCAGCGGCGATCATATCCCCCTCCCGGCGGCAATCATGTCTGTCGCCGATGTCTTTGATGCGATGACGTCAGAAAGGCCTTACCGAGATGCCCATTCCATCGAGACAACAGTGAAAGAAATGATTGCTTTATCGGGAAAACAATTTCGCCCGGACTTGATGGAGGCGTTCTTAAGGTCTTTTGAAAAATTGAAACTTGGGCCGCGTTCCGGCATCCAGAGAAATAAGTCGTGAGAAGCTTTATTGGAAAGACATTTGGCTTGTCGTGGATTCTAGCCGGGATACTCCTGACGTCTTGTGCGTCTCATAGAAAGGTGTCTTTCTACCCGCTCATTTTTCGATCCCAGCAATACCTCCAGGCTGGAAATTTCCAGAAAGCGATCGATACTTGTCAAGCGACTTCTGAAGAATATCCGGAGGCCCAGACAGTCTTGGATAATTACGTTAAAATTCTTCGAGAGATCAACAACTCCGCCGAAAGATTTTTTGAGATAAAGGACTATCCGTCGGCGATAAGAATCTATTCTCTCCTCTTAAAAAACTGGCCTCGTATCCAAAAATTCGAGAAGTCTCTTCCTTTCAGCCATGAATCGTTGAACATGCGGCTGGGAGATTCAAGAAACAGGGTGAGCGCGGCACAGGCCCGGCAGGCTTTTGAGGCCGGGGATTCCGACAAGGCGGTGGAGATCTATAAAACCAGGTATCTGGAAAACCCCGATGATGCGGACTGGACAGCCGGCTTCATCTCTCTTCTTGAAGAAATCAAACGGACCGGCGACGGAGCATTATCGAAAGAGAATTTTGTCATCGCCGGACGAGCGTATTCCAGCCTGTCGAAAAATTTCAAATCGTTCGATAAATTTCAAGCCTCTCTCTCGTTCTCCAAAAAATCTTTGGATGAGGGAATCAAAAATTGCAGGATGGAGCTCAATAAAAAAGCTTTAGAACTGTACAGAAAAGAAAAGCTGGTTGAGGCCATCTCAATCTGGCAGGATATATTGATATTTGACCCGGAAAATCTCGAAACGAAAAAGGCCATCGAAACGGCCACACTCCAGCTTAAAAAGATCAAGAAATAGTGACAGTCCCGATAACCACAAACGATAAAGCTTCTTCCCCTCAGCCCATCCGTTCCGTCTACTCCACAACGCCTAAAGAAATGGGGATCTTGACGTCTATGTCCTTGTTCTTGATCTCGAGGGTGTAGGTTCCCATCTCCCACTTCCCTTTCGGGTTCTCGAAAAAGAGGTCGCCGCGGGCGGCGTCGCGGGAGCCGAGTGCGCAGAAGTCGAACGTCGTCGACGTGCCCGGCACCTCATGGAAGCCGAGGCGGAAGATGCGATTGCGCGCCCAGAAATAGCCCCCCATCGGGTCGCGGAACGCCTCCCCCACCCCGAGCACGCGGCGGACGTCGGGCAGGCTCCCGGTGAGAGTCTTCTGGTCCGGGAGGTTGATGTGCGTGCCGTCGGGAAAGGAGAGGGAAATGTCCCCGCGGCTGATCTTCACCGGCGGGTTCCCCACCGGCATCGCCCAGGCCTCGAAGAAAATCCACTTCTCGTCCGGATGGAGCGAGGGGTACTTCCAGCTGACGGCCACCTGGATCTTATCGTCCTTGAACTGCGCGACGGTCTGGCCGAGGCGCTTTACGTTCGTCGTTCCGGCGGCCGGCGCGGCAAGCGCACCAAGAAGCAAGCTCCCGACCAAAGCGGTGGGAAGAAGCCAAATTGGTTTTTTATACATAATAAACCTCCATTATTTCTTGTCCAGAAAGACCGATTCAAAATTATAGCAAAAGATGTGCCAATTATTCTGTGGAATCATAAGGGAGGAAATATTTTGGAATCTGTAAGTTATGTCCTTTTTTGATGACGCCTGTCTGCTTTTATGCTTAATCATCTCCAAGCTAGAGATAATTGTCCCGGGGTTTTATAAATCTCATGAGGAGGATTTACGTTTCGATGGCGATTGAAGCCTGCATCTTCTTGAGACAGTCTCTCACGCCATCCAAGAGCTTAATCTTCGGCGTGAAGCCCATTTCCTGACGAGCGCGGTCCGTCAAATAATGGTATGGCTGCCCGATCAAACGAATAGAATAGCGGTTGAGACGAGGACATCTCTTTTTTGGGAAATTTCAGGTAAAATATATGGGTATCATGAAATCATGATTTCAGGCAAGGACATCCGAGGTTCGAAAAGCTTTTTCAAGAAGCCCGGCATGAGAAACGATTCCGAGAAAACCAAGACAATCGACTCCCTGGCCGCTGCGGCGAAATCCGAAATCGGTTCGTTGCAGACGCGCGTCATCCGCCGGGCCAACGGCGCCCTCTCCTACGATTACATCGTAGCGAACGGCGTCTACGAAGAGCTGTGGGACTGGGACGCGTTTTTCGTCGGCCTCCACTTGATTTCCGAAGATCCCTCCAACGGGATCTACCTCAAGAACTGGTGCCTGAACTTCCTTCATTACACGGAGCCCGACGGAAAGACGCCGGGTGGAATCCGGCCCTGGGCGGGCCGCGACGCACGGCTCTATCACATCAAGCCGCTCATGGGACAGGCGGCCTATTACGCCTCCACTGCCCTTAGTGACTTCGATTGGGTCAAACCGGTTTGGGAAAAAATCCAATCGTGCCTCACCTATCGCGAGCGCAAGATGAGTGATCCAGAAACTGGACTCGTTAAATGGTGGGACAGCCTAGAATCCGGCACCGACAACAACCCGGCTCTCGTCCGCCGCTATCACAACAGCGTCGCCGGCGCCGACGTCAATGCCTTTCAGGTCCTCGATTATCGGGCCATAGCGCTCCTCGCGGAAAAAACCGGAAAGCGCAAAGACGCCGAAGCATTCCGCGGCCGGGCCAATCGCCTGAGGGATGCGATCAACACTTACCTCTGGGATCCCATCGACCAGACCTATTACAGCTGCGGCTGCATCGAAAAAACGCGCCTGCGCTACATCACCTACAGCAACCAAGTTCCATTATGGGCCCGCTTGGCCTCGCCTGAAAAAGCCCGGATGATGATCGAGCGCTATGTGCTTAATCCGCAGAAGCTGTGGTCGCCTCACGGAATCAGGTCGCTCGCGGCGGATGAGCCCCTGTACAGCAACGAAAACGTGATCAAGCCTTACTCCAACTGGCAGGGCCCGATCTGGCCGCACGCAAACTGGATGTTTATGCACGCGCTCCTTCATTATGGCTACCCCGGTGCGGCCCTTGACGTGGCGGAGCGGCTCACCCAGTTATCCATAGATGATCTCGCGCGCAACGGGATGATGCACGAAAACTACCACGCCGAAACCGGCGCCCCGCTGGCCGCGCCCGACTTCATCAGTTGGAATCTCGTTGTCGCCCAGATGATCGAGGAAGCCCGATCCAAAGTGTTCAAACCCGATCCCGGGCAGGCGCTCTGGCGCGGGTAGGAACGCCGGACAGCGAGCGGGGCGCGGGCATGTCCCCACCTAACATTCCCACGTAAGATAGTGTAAAATAGAAGATAGCATGTCGATCGTGTGCGTCGGACAACTTGTTGCAGATATCGTCGTGCGGCCGGTCGAGAAGCTTCCCTACGCCGGCAGGACGGAGCTGGTCGAAGACCTTGACCTTCTTTCGGGAGGCTGCGCGGCAAACACAGCCGCGGTCCTGGCGAAGCTCGGCGCCGAGGTGAGGCTGGTCGCGCTTATCGGCCAGGATTCCTTCGGCGACGCGGCCCTCGCCGACGTCAAGCGGGCCGGCGTTAACGTCCAGGCCGTGAGGCGGGAGGCCCAATTATCGACGTCAGTAGCAATTGTCTTGATCGACGGCAAGGGCGAGCGGTCGTTCTATTACCGGGCCGGCGGGTGCGAAAAGCTGGCCAACCATCACGTGGACGATGACGTCTTAAAGGCGGCCGGGGTCATCCACGTCGGCGGCGCGATGAAGATGCTAAAGCTCGACCTGGCCGAGCTCATGGGCCGGGCGAAATCCTTCGGCTGTATCACGTCGCTTGACACGGATTGGGACATCTACGGCAACTGGATGCGGATACTTCAGGGTGCCATCCCGAAAATCGATTACCTCATCACAAACGAGGAAGAGGCCGCCATGCTGAGCGGAAAAGAAGATCCGCGTGAGGCGGCGCGGGAATTGCTGGGGCGCGGACCGAAGGCCGTGGCGGTCAAGCGCGGAGAACGGGGTGCAATGCTGGCCACCAAAGATGGTGTCGCAGACTTTCCAGCATACCGCGTCAAGGTCAGGGACACGACCTGCGCCGGCGACGCATTTGCGGCGGGATTTTTGCTGGGCGTAAGCCTCGCACGGCCGCTCGACGAGTCGGTCCGGCTGGGCAACGCTGCGGGCGCCCTCTGCACGACGCAAATCAGCCATCGCGGTGTTACATCCTTCGAACAAGTGCGGCGTCTGATCGAGGAACAGGGGAAATGACTTCGCGTGAGCGGATCCTGGCGGTTTTGGAACCCGAGCGGCTTCTTCCCCTGCCCGACGCATGTGCTCGAGCCCGAGGTGCCCTGGGAGAATATTCTGGCCTTTCTTCGCGCCGTCGATGAATCCCGCAATACCGCTTCAGGTAACCTTCCTATCAGAACGCTCGATGCCCCCTCTTGAGACCCTTCCTGCGCTAACCCGGCAGACCCTTCTTTTCAATTAAGCCGAATTCCGTTCCCTCGTGAGGTCTAACCTCGCCTTTTCATCCTTGCCCTCGCGGGCCGTTTCCTTTGGCTTTCTGGGCCGGACGTCTCTTCTTGCCTGCGGCGATGAATAGGAGGCCGCTCGTAGCGGGGAACGAGACGAACATGGTCCAGCCCAGGATATCCATGGGGCTCCAATGATGAGGTTGCGAGAGGTTGATGAAGAAAATGATCAGCATGGCGGCCCCGACAAGGATCAAGACGATTCCCCCGACGATTTTCGTCCGCCAAGCCACATAGGATGCCAGAAGGAAGACGACCAGAAAACCTATCCTCAGGAAGTCCGGGTCCATGACGAAGCCAACCAGCCCGGGGATAGCTCCGAGAGCAAACGCCAGATATCGCATTTCCCCCTCGCTTTATATAAGATTCGAGATAAGAAGGAACAGGTAATTATTTTTTCCATGTTGTCTGGAATCATATCCCGTTGGGCCTGACACCGACGCCTCCCGTTGTGAAAAAATGATAACCCCGGCTATGGATCTATGTCAATAACAGGAAATGGAATATATCTTGATTAGATCTGTATATTTATTAAAATGTATATATCAGTTAAGAGGGATATGATATGAAACACATTATCCTCGTAATTCCGATTGCCGCTGTGATATCCATTTTGTTGATAGTATGCTGTAAGCATTCATCAATTGATACTTCGTTATTTACGGTCGAAGTCATCGATGACATTAGGTATATCCATAATCACGCCCCACAACGTGGAGATGCTTCCGGTGTGAAACTAGAACCTATCGGAAAAATCGGTGAACTGGAAAGCGAAGAGGAAAAAAATATTATGTATGATCCGGTAGATGCCGCCCGGCTTTCAAACGGGGATATTCTCATTCTTGAAGGGAACGGCTGCACCGTGAAGCGGTATAACAAGGATCATGAATTTATTTCATCCTTTGGACAAAGAGGCCAGGGGCCCGGTGATTTTATTTCACCGTTTTTATTAAGACTGAATATTAACAGGAACAAGTTATATGTTGCGGATAATAAAATCTCTTGGTTTTCACTTGACGGGAGAAATGAAGGCAGCTTCAGACCTGCAAAAGCGAGAATTGGTGGCAGCAGTATCAGCGCACAATATAGAACGTCCGGAATGGCGGTCCTCTCCGGATCACGTGTAATTCTGCCGAACGATACTTCGACGTGGGACGATTCAGGGGAACATAAATTGTTATCAGTTTATGATAAAACAGGAACGATTATCCGTTCTTTCGGCGTTGTCAAACATTATGATGATCCGAAATTGACGTTAAACGCCAATATCGCTTATTTTACGAATGATGACAATGACAACATATTTGTAGCCTACGCTTTTCAGAATAAAATCGACAAATATTCACAAGACGGCAAAATGATTTTTTCTACGGACAGATATCTTCCGTATAAGTTTAAAAATGAGCTGAAGGCTGTATTATTTAAGAGCGGTCCGTTGGAAAGAGAGTTTCTTTGGCCTTCAGTGACATCCGTAACGAAAGGAATTTGTCTGGATCAAAAAAACAGGATATGGGTGTTAACTTTTCTTAAACAGCCGGATAAGTTCGGGGGGTTTGATAACGAAAAAAATTTAACCCGCTGCTATGAATTCGATGTGTTTGATTCTAGCGGTATTCTACTATTTAAAGTTCCTTTTCCGAATGTCAGGTTTGACAATATTTCCATTTACGATGACCGGATCTATCTTATCGATTCGCAGAATGAAGCGTGTGTCCACGAATACAGAATTGTCGAAAAGAATTGAAGACTATCGAGAGTAGTTGCAAGAATAAAGAAATTGTTGGGAAAGGCGACGCCGCAATTCTTCTCTAGCCGGTGAGCTTCATCCTCACGACGCCCTTCACCACATCGCCGGTCTTAATGAGCCTGCCGGCGCCATAGTGGAACCCAAGGACCGACCACTCCTTTGGCCCGCCGGTCCCACTCGAGCTCCGAGAACGAAAGCGGGAGGTCGAACTTGAGGCCTAGCTCCCGTACCCAGTGGTCCGGGCCGAGATAGGCAAAGTCGTAGGTGATCTCGGCGTTGCCATCCCGGTCGAGGCGCACTTCATAGCCGCCCTTCCACTCCTTGCCGAATGTGCCGTTCCAGCTGATGCGGCCCTCGCCGTGGGTCTCACCCGTGAGCTTCCATCCGGCGGGGTCATTTCCCGCCGGGGCTTCACTTTTCAGCACATGGAGGCCCGGTCCCTTGAGGAGAACCTGAGTATTGTTGGCCAGGCCCCACATCAGCTCGCCGCTGATACGGTCGTAGGCAAGCTCATAGTTTCCCCCGCGGAGGTAAACGACGGATGCGCCCGAGAGATACATGTCCTTCTCTTCCGTGATTGCGGCCGGGGCGCCCATTTTCTACGCCTCTCGCGGGCGTGGCTTGAACGGCAGCCGGAAGCTGTTGACGAGGCGGGCACCGTCGAAGAAACGCATCTCGAGCACCTCATCAGGCCCGGCCTCCTCGTTAATGGCCAGCATGCCGTACGATTGCGGCGGCACATCGGCACGAACCACGCCGCCCCTATCGCCGATCTTCCAGCGGCACTCGTAGAGGTTTAGGTTTTCGAACGCGTTCTGGTTGAATACGGGAACGCGCACCGGCCGCCCGGGCTCGAGCGGCGCCGTCGGGATCTGCATCGGGGAATAGACCTGCCGGCACATCTCCCATTCCGGCCTCGGCCGCCGCCGGCCGTCAACGATGCCCCAGACACAGTCGCCCACATACCCGTGTCCAGGCCCTGCGTAAATGCCGTCGGCGTAGCGGATCGGGGTCATGTCGCGCCGCCAGTAGCCGATGCCGCGACCGGGGATCTGAAACGCATCATCTCTCGTTGCACATCGACCAATAGACGACAGACGGATGGTTTCGGTCTCGCTCCACGAAGGCGGAGTAAATCTCCATGTAGAGCGGCACGTCACGGAGGTCATCTGTCTCGGACCAGCACGCCGGTCCCTCGTCCTCTATATAGAGCCCGACCCGGTCGGCGTATTCGGGCGTGTGCGCATTGGGCGGGTAATGCGAAGTCCGGATAGCGTTGAGGTTGCAGCCCTTCATGAGGTCGAGGTCTTTCTCAACGAGCAGCGCGGAGATGGCACGCCCGACGACCGGGTCGGCGTTGTGCAGGCACGCGCCGAATAGCTTGACGGCCTTGCCGTTGATCGTGAAGCTCTGGCCGTGGACCTCCATCTGCCGGAAACCCAGCGGCGACTCGACGGCCGACCCGTTGAACGTTACGTCGAGTCTGTAGAGACGAGGGCGCTCGGCCGTCCAGGGCTCGGGGTTGTCGAAATGAATCGGCAGCGAGACGGTTTTTTTCCCCACGAACCGAGCGATATCGTCCGGCTCTCGGTCTTCACGAAATGGAGGGCGGGATCCAACACCCGCACACTGAGCTTTCCGTCCTTGACCGGCGCGGCCTGGGCGTTGGCAACCGTGGCATTGATGGTGAGGTCAGCGTTCTTGTAGTCCTTGTCATACTCGACGCTCCAATCAATGCGGGCGACGTGACCCGGCTCGACGGCAAACACCTCGATCGGCCGCCAGATGCCGGCGATCTCAAAGTACGCGTACACGCTCATGTGATCGATGTCGGCCGCGCGCGAGCGGGCCCGGATGAATACGTCAAGCGTGTTGAGCTCGCCGTATTTTGCGACGTCGGTCAGGTCGAACTCGATGGGAGTGGCTCCGCCGTCATGACTCCCGATGCGGACACCGTTGAGCCACGCCTCCCACTTGCTGTAGATGCCTTCAGCGCGTAGTTTGACTCGCTTCCCCTTCCAGTTTCGGGGCAGCCTGAATTCTTTGCGCATCACGGCGGTCCCGCTCGCAGCCCGGAAGCCTTTCATCTCCCAGTTGGAGGGCACGTCGATCTCCCGCCAATTCGAAGCCGTCTGCCAATTCGTGGGCGGGTCGACGAGAATCCGCCAAGGGCCTTCGAGGGATAGGCGGCGCGTCGTGGGGCGGGCCGTAAGGCGGAGCGGGAGGTCGCTCGCATCCACGATCAGCTTGCGGCCGGCCGACTCGATCGTGATCTTTCCGCGTGCGTTGAGCGGCACGGCGACGACGAAGAAGAAGCCGTTCTCGCCGGCCGTTGCGCTCCGGTTCCAGGAATCGCCGGCAATGGCCACGCTCTCGCCGACGAGACCGATGCCGCCCTTGTTTTTCGAGACGGTCCCGATGAGATGGCCGCGCGAGTCGCCCGAGACGGCGATTTCGGCCTCGCCGTTTATCCGTTCGAGAACGGCCTTATCCCTGATGTTCTTATCTTGAGCGGAACCCAGTCCTGCTGCCGCAAGCAGGGCAAAAATCATAATTGTTGCTATTTTGCTAGCTTTTATGACGCATCTCCATCTTGAAACTTCGCCTTTAAGTACGGCCCGGTATATCGACTCTTTTCCCTCCCCCTGCTACTCCCCCTATTCCTTGCGGTGCAGAGATTCGTCAACCACGTGCTTGGCGGCGATGGGACTCAGCGGCCGCTCGATACGGCGGCCTTCTCCGAAATACGGCGAGCCGCACGGAGCGGCCCAGCGCACGGCATTGGCGATGATCCGGCGCACATGGGCATCGTGATAGATGGGAAAGGTCTCGTGGCCCGGTCCGAAGTAGAAGATCTTTCCCTTTCCGCGCCGGAACGTGCAGCCCGAGCGGAAGACCTCTCCCCCCTCGTACCAGCTGATGAAGACGAGCTCGTCCGGATGCGGGATATCGAAGAATTCTCCGTACATTTCGGTGTGGGGCAGTTCGAAGAACTCGCCGCTGACGCCGTCGGCGATGGGGTGTGCGGGGTCGATCGTCCAGATCCGTTCCTTTTCGGCGGCCTCGCGCCAGCGAAGCATGCAGCTCGTCCCCATCAACCGGCGGAAGATCTTGGAGGCATGGCCCGAATGAAGCACCAGGAGCCCCATCCCTTCCAGCACGCGCTGGTGAACCCGGTCAACGACGGCGTCGCTCACCCGGTCGTGGGCCGCATGTCCCCACCAGGTGAGAACGTCGGTTCGGGCGAGGACATCGGCGGACAAGCCGTGCTCGGACTGGTCGAGTGTTGCCGTCCGGACGTCCACGGCCGCGCCGAGATGCTCCCGCAGCGCGATGGCGAGAGCCATGTGAATGCCCTCGGGATAAATCTCCTTGGGGAGCGCGGCAGTCCGCTCGTGGATGAACTCATTCCAGACAGTGACGCGGATGGGAGTGTTGGTCATGGGTTTATCCGTTTATGCGGTCTCTTTCATTAAGCCATTTCGTTTTGAGGAGCGTTAGAATGTCTCGACGCCGCATCTCCAATCGTTCGATACGTCGCGACAACCTTCTTGTTCGCGCCTTTAGCCGTCGAAATCGATTGGGTGAGAGATCATGTTTTCCCAGCTTTTCTTCGATTCTGCTTGACCTTGATATTTTTCTCGAATTTCTTTTCTCTATCCTATTTCCTATCCTGAACAACCTGTCCCAGCTCCAAGTATCCTTTCTCATTCTCGACCTCCCAAAAACCTTGGTTTTCACCTTAATAAATAGATTCTGGCTCGTTATTTGTCAAGGCGCTGTACTCGTTCACCTTCTTGACATCGATCATCGGCTAAGAATACAATTTTTTCGTGTAAGGGAACATGGTGTTTGTGTTCAGAGGGGGTAGATTTCAAGCGATCGAAAAAAGCAATCTCCAATACATTAAATTTATATTTCGGGGATAGAAGAAATGAAGAAATCCAAAAAGGGATTACACCTCTCTCCATTTTTTGTTTTCGTTCTTATCCTTGTCATTCTTCTGATAGCTATTGTTTTCACGGTTCTAACTCAGAAGGAACCGACATTGCCACGAAACCCATGATAAGATTGGTATGACACGGCGGCTTGAGCCCACGGAAAGAATTAGGGATAGACGCTTAAATCTAATGAATGCGCAAGGAGCGCGCCAGGAGGGACTTGAACCCCCGGCCTTCTGATTCGTAGTCAGGCGCTCTATCCAACTGAGCTACTGGCGCGCCGGGTGACGGGCATTATTATGCCAGTAATCCGTATTGGGGTCAAACCTACTCAGTACGCACATTTCTCCATTGGAATGAATTCATTGCCAAATGCTCCTTGGAAGGAAGGCAGTGAGCGAAGCGAGCGTTGGAAGGAAAACCTGGGTGAGGGTTTCCTTCCAAGAGTGTCCCAGGGGAACATGCGTAAGGAGTAGGTTTGACCCCGATCTGCTATATTTTTAGGACGGCAGCGCCGCTGATCTTGCCTTCTTTGAGAAGGCGCAAAACACGGTTGGCTTCTTCCAAAGGAAAAGCCTGAGTTATCGTTCGGATCGGGATCTCTGCCGCGATCTCGAGCAGTTCCTCGCCGTCCTGCCGTGTGGCGTTGGCCACGCTGCGCAGCGTGCGCTCATGATAAATGTATTTCTGGTAATCCATCTCCGGGATCGGCGTCATATAGATTCCGGCCAGGGCGACCGTTCCGCCCCTCTCTGTATTCGCCAGAGCTTCGAGGGCTAACGGCCCTGCCGGCGCGAATACGATCGAGCTGTTCGTTTTTGTGGGCGGCGTTTCTTTGGCCGATCCTGTCCATGCGGCGCCCAGTTTTCGAGCGAGGTCCTGGTGTTCTTTGCCCCTCGAAAAGACATAAACGCGGCAGCCCCAATTCACGGCTACCTGGATCGCCACATGCGCCGAAGCTCCGAAACCATATAGTCCTAGGCATTCCCGCGGCTTGATCTCGCTCAGCCGCAGGGCGCGGTATCCGATAATTCCCGCGCACAGAAGCGGCGATGCTTCTTCATCAGAAAAAATTGCAGGAATAGCATAAGCGAATTTCTCGGGGACAGTTAGGTATTCGGCGTAACCGCCGTTGGCATGATAGCCGGTGAAGCGGCCGTTTTCGCACAAATTTTCGCTCCCGCCTAAGCAGAAAGCGCATTTGCCACAGGCGGAACGGAGCCAGGCGACGCCGACTCGCTCACCTTTCTTAAAGCGACGGGCGCGCTCCCCTCCCCTCTCCACAATCCCAACCACTTGGTGGCCGGGAATGACCGGCAGCTTAATCTCGGGGAGTTCTCCCTCGACCGTGTGAAGATCTGTGTGGCAGACTCCGCAAACTTTGACCTTGACGAGAATTTCCCCGGGGTCCGGCTGGGGGATGGGCATTTCGGCAAGCTCTAATGGATTTTTTTCAATGGGCCCGAATTGCCTCAAGATCGTCGCTCTCATTGCCCTGGTCTCCCTCAAGATTGCCGCGTGGCCGCGCTCTCATTGCTCGATCGCAAAAATGAAGAATGATGGCTTACGAGGACGGTATTACTGCTCTTTCTTCACGGCCGGGTTGACTTGTTCTTTCCCTGCAATTTACGAAGCTTAGCGTTAAGCCTCTCAAGCCTGTGCTCAAAATCTTTCTGGAAGTTCAATGAAACATTCGTGGAAAGGACCAGGCCTTCTTCGGCCGCCCTTTTCGCATCTTCATATTTCTTGGCCTTATGCTCGAAATACATGGCCAGTTCCCTGTAACAGAACAGCTGATCTTCCTGGGACACGTCCTGCCAGAGCGATATGGCCTTTTCCCAGTCTTCATGTCTCTTGAAATGATAGGACAGCTTGCGCTTGATCGTGAGCGCCAGTTCTCCGGGCAGATCGCCTTCCAGGGCGCGCTGGAAGAATTCGATGGATTTGTCGACATCGCCCGCGCTTTCGAAGACTTTGCCGACGCCGACCAAATCCATGGCATCGAACCCTTCCTCGACACGCGGCACGCGCCCCTCCAAAAAAAGCTTGGATGCGGCGATGATCAGCCCGAGGAGCGATAAGATGTCCTCCTGGTTATGATAGAGGACGGGCTCCATCAGGGAAAAATTTCCGGTGCGCAAATAGTCAAAATATCTGTAAGGAATTTCGGCGGAAGGGATGTCCTCGGCGCGATCCGCTTCGACGATCTGCTGGGCCAAGTGAAAGAGCCGGCAGCTCTCATGCTTGTGCTTCCAGAGGCTGCGGGCAGAAAAGATGAAATCGAGATGCGGCAGCTCGGACAGGGGGAACGGCCGCCTGTATAAAATGAAGCGCGTTTCGAGCAGCGGCATATCGAAGGCCTTCCCGTTGTAGGTCACCACGGATTGAAAATCCATCTCGGAAAAAAATCGCTCGATCTCCTTGATCATGCGCTCTTCCTCGCCGAGCTCGCCGAGGAAATACTGGGCGACGTTGAATTTGTTGTTCCGGTAATATCCCATGCCGACGAGGAAGGGCACCGTGCCCGTGCCGCCGGCCAGCCCCGTCGTTTCGAGGTCCAAAAAAAGCGCCGTCGATAGGTCGAGGTGCTCGAAGTCGCCGTTGCGGCTCAGATAATGGAGGACATCGCCCTTGATTTTCAAGCCGTCGTCCAGGACATTTTTTCCATATCTTGTTTGCAGCGGGTAGGGATTTTCGTAGAACGATAGCGGCTCGCGCGGGATGGTCTCGAAGGGCGCCTCTTCGGATTTTTTCGCCTTTTTGGCCCCGGTCAGGTCGATGAGCTTTTGGAGCTTTTCCTTGACCGAGAGCTCTTCGTCTTTGCTAATCTTTTCCCAGGTGCCTTCGACCGAGCCGGGCCGGGTCCGCGATGCCCGCGAGCGCAGCTCCCGCTCTTTTTTCAGCCGCTTGAGCTTATCGTCGATATTCATGCCCGGTTGCCGTTCACACTCCCATAAACTGGAGCAGGACCGTCCTGGCCCTCGCCCTGTTGTCAAAATCCACGAAGACGATCTGCTGCCATGTGCCCAAGCTGAGCTTCCCGTTCGAAAACGGCACATTCATGGAGGGGCCGATCAGGGCGGCCCGGACATGGGAAAACCCGTTGCCGTCGCCCCATCGTTTATCATGATTATAAGGGATGTTGCTCGGGGCGAGCTTTTCCATCAACCGGGAAAAATCTTCGACCAGGCCCGGCTCGCATTCGATGGTCGTCACGCCGGCGGTGGAGCCGGGGACGAAAATATTGACGATGCCGTCCTTGAGGCGGTTGGCCACGAGCCGCTTTTCCACCAGACCCGTCAGATCCTTGATGTCGTTGAAGCCCTCGGCCGAGAAACTTATGGAATCGCTAATGATCTTCATGAATCAACTCCTCATCGCGCCTAATCATACAAAAAATCGACGCCGAGGAAAAGAGGAAAATAGATGGGGTCAACTCAATGGGGTCAAACCTACTCGTTACGCACAATTCTCCAGGGGAACATGCGTAACGAGTAGGTTTGACCCCGAATCATGAATCGTGGTATTAAGGAGACGGAATGAGTCGGCGCTATTTTCTGGCATTCGACCTCGGGGCGGAAAGCGGGCGGGCGGTCCTGGGCACGCTGGAAAATGAAACCATCGCCATCCGCGAGCTCCATCGTTTTCCGAACGGCCCGCTCGAGCTTTTCGGACGCCTGCACTGGAATATCTTCAGCCTTTTCGAGGACATTAAAAAAGGCATGAAGATCTGCGCCTCCGAAATCACGGACAAGCCGGAAAGCCTGGCCGTGGACACGTGGGGTGTCGACTTCGGCCTTCTCGCCAAGGACGGAAGCATCCTCGGCCTCCCTTATGCTTACCGCGACCCGAGAAACATCGAGGCCATGGAAAAATTCTTCAAAAAATTCTCGAGGAAAAAAATCTATGAGCTGACCGGGATCCAATTCCTGCCTTTTAATTCCCTGTTTCAGCTGTATGCCTTGGTCCTCGATCAATCCCCACTCCTCGAAGCTGCGACGGACTTGCTCTTCATGCCCGATTTATTCACATATCTTTTGTCCGGCAAAAAAGTGACCGAAACGACGATCGCCTCGACCTCGCAGCTCTATAATCCGCGCTCAAAAAACTGGAATGAGGAGCTGTTCGCGGGGCTCGGGATATCCAAATCCATCATGCAAAAGCTCCTCCCTCCCGGTACTGTCATTGGAAAGACACTGGCAGCTCTCGCCCAGGAAACCTCTCTCGAGGACGTTCCTGTCGTCGCTACGGCCAGCCACGATACGGGCTCGGCCGTCGCCGCCGTTCCCGCATCGGGCAAGAATTGGGCCTATATCAGTTCCGGGACCTGGTCGCTGATGGGGGTCGAATCGCCGCAGCCTGTCATCACGTCCCGGACGCTCAAGTCGAATTTCACAAACGAATGTGGAATGGAAGGCACGATTCGGTTTCTGAAGAACGTCACGGGCCTCTGGCTCATCCAGCAATGCCGAAAAAAGTGGAGTGCGAACCGCCACCTGAGCTATGACGAGATGAGGGCCATGGCGGCATCGGCGCCGCCGTTCAAGGCCATGATCGACCCCGACTCTGCGGATTTTCTTAACCCTCCCGATATGCCCGAAGCCGTCCAAAATTTTTGCCGAAAAACCCGCCAGGCCGTCCCGGCGACGCCGGCGGAGACCCTCCGCTGCGTCATCGAAAGCCTGGCTCTCAAATACCGTCTGGTTCTTGAGGAATTGAAGCAGATCTCTCCGCACCCGATCGAAAAGATCCACATCATCGGCGGCGGAAGCCAGCACGTCACGCTCTGCCAATTCACGGCCGATGCCACGTCGCTTCCGGTCGGGGCCGGGCCGGTCGAAGCGACGGCCATCGGCAACATCATGGGACAGGCCTTGGCACTCGGGTATGTCCGGTCGCTCGGCGAGATTCGGGCCATTGTGGCTAATTCGGCCGAACTTCAAACCTACGAGCCTCGCGAAACCAAGCTGTGGGAAGCGGCCTACGAACGCTTTAGGACAATTGTCAATAAGTAACGCGCGGAGGGAAGCATGAACCCCGGCAAGATTGAAAATGCGTACCGGCAGGCGCAGGAACTCTACGCTGATTTCGGTGTCGACACCGAGCACGCTTTGAAACGGTTGAAAAAGATCTCGATTTCGCTTCACTGCTGGCAGGGGGATGACGTCGGCGGCTTTGAAAAGCCGGACGCGGTCCTCTCCGGAGGCGGGCTTCAGGTCACGGGCAACTACCCGGGAAAAGCGCGGACCGTCAAAGAGCTGCGGATGGATTTGCGGCAGGCCTTCGCCTTGATCCCGGGATCGCATCGGCTGAACCTGCATGCCATTTATGGAGAATTCGGCGGACATCCGGTGGACCGGGATGAGATCAGCGCCGAGCATTTCAAAGGCTGGGTTGACTGGGCCAGGCAGCAAAAGCTGAAGCTCGATTTTAACGCGACCTGCTTCTCGCATCCCAAAGCGGCCTCAGGATTTACGCTCAGCAGCCGGGAGAAATCCATCCGCAAATTCTGGATCGAGCACGTGAAATGCTGCCGCAAGATCAGCGTGTTCATGGGACGGGAGCTCGGAAGCCCCTGTCTTCATAACCTCTGGATTCCCGACGGTTCCAAAGAGGTCCCCGCGGACCGCTGGAAATGCCGCTCACTGCTCAAGGAATCCCTGGACGAGATCTACGAGGTCGAATACAGCCCTCAGCAGATGAAGGATTCGCTGGAAAGCAAGCTCTTCGGCATCGGCTCCGAATCTTTTGTGGTGGGCTCTCATGAATTTTATCTGGCCTATGCGCTCGTCAAGAGAAAAATGGTCTGCCTCGACCTGGGCCACTTCCATCCCACCGAATCCATTGCCGATAAAATCTCCGCCATTCTCCAATTCATGCCGGGGATCGTATTTCATCTCAGCCGCGGCGTGCGCTGGGACAGCGACCATGTCGTCGTCCTCAACGACGAGATCCTAGCCGTGGCCGAAGAGATCGTCCGCTGTCAGGCCCCGGACAAAGCGCACATCGCGCTGGATTACTTCGATGCCAGCCTGAACCGCGTGGGCGCGTGGGTGGCAGGAGCGCGCGCCGCGCTGAAAGCATTTTTAGTAGCCCTGCTCCAGCCGGAAGGCGGCCTCAAGGCCGCCGAGCACGCCGGGAACACTTTCGAGCGCCTCGCCCTCCAGGAGGAGTCTAAGGCCATGCCCTACGGCGCCGTGTGGGATTATCACTGCCTTCAAATGAACGCTCCCCCGGGGGGCGAATGGATCGGCGATATCCGCAAGTACGAAAAAGACGTCCTGAGCAAACGATGAAGCCGAGGAAAACCCGGTATGTGCTCTTGGCCATTCTGGGAGCGGCCCTATTGCTGCGGATCCTGCATTGGTTGGCGGTCAGAAATGAGCCTTTTTTCGCACAGCTGGCCATGGACAGCCAGGAATATGATCGGTGGGCCCGGGAAATCGCAGCCGGGAATTGGGCCGGCTCGGGCGTTTTTTTCCAGGCGCCGCTCTACCCATACCTTCTGGCCGTCCTCTACAAGGTCTTCGGCCATATCCTCGATGTGGTCTATCTTTTTCAGATCGTGGCGGCCGTCGCCGGCATATACGCTCTTTACAGGGCGGGAAAGGCCTTGGCCGGAGAACAAGCGGGCCTGTGGGCGGCCGGCCTCGCCGCATTATACGGGGGATTTTTCTTCTACGATGTCCAAATCCAAAAGGAATCGCCGGCTGTCGCCATCGTTTGCTTCTTGATATGGATTCTTGCGATGGCGCGTCAAAATCAAAAAATCGGGCTCTGGCTGCTTTCCGGAGTCCTGTGCGGGTTCCTCAGCCTCTTAAGAGAAAATACGCTGTTGATCGTGCCCTTCCTGCTCATTCTGACCTATCGGTCAAAGTCCCGGGCCGGCACTTTCTTAAAAAGTGCCGGCGCTTTTATCCTCGGAATATTCCTGGTTCTAGCGCCTGTAGCCTTGAGGAACGGGATTGTGGGGGGGAGCTACCTGCCCACCACATTTCAAGGAGGGGTCAACTTTTATATCGGCAACAATGCTCATGCCGTGGGCACATATCAATCCATCGTCCCCGGAAAAGAGATCCCCTATTATGAACGCACGGAACCCATTCGCCTGGCCGAGCAAGAGACCGGCCGCAAGCTCACCCCGGCCCAAGTCTCAAACTTCTGGCTCAAGAAATCGCTGTCCTGGATTCAGCAGAAACCATGGGACTATGTGAAGCTCCAAGCCAAAAAATTCGTCATGTTCTGGAGCTGGTATGAATGGCCGGACACGGTGGATTATTATTACGTCCAACAAAAATCCTGGGTATTGAAATATCTAATTTTTGGATTCGGCTCATTGACCATTCTGGCCGCCCTCGGCCTCGTCCTCCTCGGGAAGCGCATTCGACTCTTCTCGCCCGTCATCGTTTTCCTCGTGGGCTGGCTCGTCTCCACGGTCGCCTTCTTCCTCTTTTCCAGGTACAGACTACCGGCTGTTCCCTGCCTGCTGCTTTTTGCGGCACAGCCTTTTGTCCTGTTTTTTGACGCGATCAAGCGGCGGAAGAGAACGGCGGCAGCTCTGATCGCGGCCGGAATCGTGATCGCTTTTGCCGCGCCTCTCGCCGCTCGTTTCAAGCCCCGGATGGACCTTGTCCACTACAACCTGGCCGTCATCTATGACCAGAAGGGAGAAACTCAGGAAGCGGCCCGCCATTACCGCGAAGCGCTGAGCCTTAATCCGAAAGATTTTCTATCGTGCCTCAATCTAGGCATCATCGAAGCCAAACAAAGCCGTTGGCAGGAAGCCCTGCAATGGTACGAAAAGGCGGCCTCCCTGGAACCAAGGTTCGAGGGCGCTCCGATCAATATGGCCAACATTTATATTGTGCTGGGTAAAATCCCCGAAGCGGAAGCAGCCCTGGACCGGGCCCTGGCCATCAACCCAAAAAGCATCGAGGCCCTCCACAGCAAAAGCATCTTGGCCGCAAAAAAAGGGGATCTGAACGAGGCCTTATCGCTCAACCAGAAAGTCCTGGAATTGGCTCCAGGATGGGAGCCCGCCTTGCGGACGAGGGCCCGGCTCGAGGGCCTTTTAAAGAAATAAGAGAAAAATTTGAATAATTCGATGATACACACGAAATTTCCCTCGAATTTTCCGTTGATATTTTTTTTCTTTTATCTTATTGTTAAGAAGGATTAACAAGGCGGGGATATCCCGAATGGAACCCAAGGAAAACCAGAGCGGGCAGCCCGAGGCGAGCGGTGGGTCTGGGGAAACCCCTGACAAAGCCGACATTGAAAGCGTCAAGGAAGTCTTTCATGTCCTGGCCCACGCCGTCTCGTCTTTGAAACTCTTCCCTTCGCATCATTCCACCGTCCAAAAATTCGTAGATGACCTCCAGGCTAAGCTGAAAGCCTATTTTGAAAAGCGCCTGGAACTCGAAGTCGGCATAGGGGAAAGCGCCTTTTACCTGGACGGAGAGATGATTTACCAGGAAGAAAACCTCATTAAAAGCCTGCCCTATCTCTTCTACAAAGATGGGATGCAGAGATTCGCCATCCTCAGGGATATCGACAAGGCCGAGCTCAAGGACTTCCTCGAGGTGATCAAAAAAGACTCGCTCCTGCCGCCGGACGAGAGCGACATCGTTATTTCCATCTGGGAAAAAGATTTCGCGAACATCCGGATCACGGCCCCGGATGATTACCTGTTATCGAAAATCGCTATCTTCGAAAAACAGCACTTTGGGATTTCGGTCGACAGAAGCAAGCTTTGCAGCGGCCATATCGAACTGGAGGCCGAGGACAAGCAGGGGATCGTGACAAAGCGCGTCGGCCTCGGGCTGCTGGAAGATGAGGAAAAGAAGGATTATGCCGAGCTGGTCATGATGCTCGATGACAAAGATATCCACAGCATTGAATCCATGGTCGGCTCGGCCAGGCAGATTCCCCCCGAAAAAGAGTTCCTCGACATGATATTCGAATTGCTCTACATGGAAGACCAAGTCGATAAATTTGTGCCCATTCTCGGGTTTCTGGAACGGCATCACAAGGAACTCCTCCAGGAAGGCAAATTCACGCATGCCGGCCAGTTCCTGAGGCAAATCCAGGAATTGAAGAACATTTTTGCGGTCCAGCACCCCGCCAAAGCGGCCGAGCTCGAAAAATTCATGAATTCGATCAAGGAAGGGCGCACAATCGCCCTTGTCCGGGAAGCCGTTGAGCACGGCGACATCGATTCCATTCTCGCCTTTTTTGATTATCTCAGGCATCTTGGACCCAAATCCATCCCCTTGGCGGCCGAGCTATTGGAAAGCACCGACAATCCGGAATTCCGGACCATGGCCTTTGATTATCTCGCAGAAACCGGCCGGGGGGATATCGAGATCCTGGCCAACCAGCTCCAGGACGGAAAGCCCATCCTGTCCAAGGGCATCATCAGCTTCCTCAGCCGGACAGGGGACAAAAAGGTCCTGCCCTACTTTGCTCCAATCCAAACCTATCAGAACAAGGAGATCAAGCTCGAGGCCATCCAAGGCTTGGCTGCTTTTGGAGACCCGCTGGCCAATAAGATCATCCTCGGGTTTCTCTATGATCCAGAAGAAGACATCCGCATGGCGGCGGCTGAGAAGCTCCAGTGGTTCCGCGATAAAAGCACGTTGGAACAGGTTGTCCGGCTGACTGAAAATAAGCATTTTTACAAAAAAAGCCCGCAAGAACAAAGCACCTTCTTAAACTATTTGGCCCGGACAAAAACAGCGGAGGCCCTGGATGCCCTCCAAAAAGCCCTTCATAAATCCAGCCTTTTCTCCAAAACCAAATACGAAGAAACACAGCTGTGCGCCGTCCAGGCGCTGGAGATCTTGGCTACGCCGGAGAGCCAGGAGGCCCTCCGCAAAGGCATGAAAAGCTCGAACAAAAATGTCGCCGACGCATGCCGGAAAGCCTTAGAAAAAAGTCTCCGTGAGGTCGCAGCTTAAGATGGTAAAGATTACGAACGTCGAGCTGACGGAACAAGAGAAGGAGCTGACCCAGAAAGAATCCGTCGATATCCTGACGCGCCTGCAGGTCGTCCTGAAAATCGCCAGGGTCTATGAGTCGAACAACCTGATCGCCCTGGAGCAAATGGACCAGTTTTTTACGAAACTGAACGATGCTCTTGCGCGGGAGGGCGAAATCGTGCTCAGGCTTCAGCAGAACGCCTTCTATATGAAGGGCCTGCGCGTCAAGTTTGATTATTCCAACTACCATGTCTATAAATTTCTTCAAAGCGAGCTCTCCTCAAAGGAGATCGCCGCCATCGGCTTATCTCACGGGTTGACGCAGGAAGAAATCCGCCGCTTCATCACTATCTTCAACAAAAAAGAGCTCGAGGCCAAAACCGCCTATGACAAGATTCTTCACGCCCTGGACGTCGAACAGATCGACCATATCACCATAGAAAAGAGTTCCCCGGCCGAGCCCATGCAGAGCCGAGAAAAAAATGCCGTCCGCCTGTATTTTTCGGGCATCTACCTCCTGAAAGAAGTCTTCGAAAAACAAAAAACAACGGGAACGTTCAACCTCAACCTCGCCAAACGGTGGATGCAGTCGATCTTCAATCATATCGTCGACGATGAATCCTTTGTCTACGGCCTGACCAATATTAAAAATTTCGACGAATACACCCTGAATCATTCCATCAACGTCTGCATCCTGGCCATCGCCCTCGGCCGAAGACTGGGCCTGACCCGGGAGGAGCTGTCGGACCTGGGCGTGAGCTCCTTTCTCCATGACTTGGGGAAATTGGACATCCCTAGAGAAATCCTGGACAAACCGGCCGCGCTCAGCCCGGAGGAACGTGCCGTCATCGAAAATCATGTCCATCTCGGGGCCGAAAAATTGATCCAGCTCAAAAGTTCGCGCCGCATCCCGGTCCGGGCGGTCCAGGTGGCCCTAGAGCACCATCTCAAGGCGGACCTCTCCGGGTATCCCAGGTATTTTCGAAAGAGGTCCATGAACCTTTTCAGCAAGATCGTGAAGATTGTCGATTACTTCGATGCCCTGACCACCAAGCGCTTGTACCGTCCTAAAGTGTTCACCCGAGAGGATGCCATGGGCTTGATGCTCGAAAAAAGCGGCGAAGAGTTCGACCCGCTCATTCTCAAGGTGTTCATCAGCATGATCGGGGCTTATCCGGTCGGATCGCTTGTCGCACTGGACACCCGGGAGATGGGCATCGTCTTCGAGGCGAATCCTCATCCGGCCTTCCACCTCAGGCCCAAAGTCAAGATCATTGCCGATGCCGATGGAAACAAAGTGGACGGAGAGGTTATTGACCTTACCGAGATTGCTCCTGAAACCAAAAAATTCAGGAGGACGATCGCCAAATCCCTGGACGCGGACAAGTACGGCATCCAGCCTGCGGATTACTTCCTGGCCAAGACCGAATAAACTTCCGAGGAGAATTCCCGATGACAATTCCCCCTCCCCTGCGCCTCAAATGTGAATACCTCCAAAATCCTCTCGGCATCGATATCTCCCGGCCGCGTTTCTCCTGGGTGCTCCGGCACTTCGAGCGGGGAGAAAAGCCTTCGGCGTATCGGATCATCGTATCATCATCGGTGAGCTTAGCGGAACGAGGACTCGGCGATCGCTGGGACAGCGGGCAGATAGGCCACTGCGGGAATTTCCCTACCGAGTACGGCGGAAAAAAGCTGGAGAGCCGAAAGCGCTACTATTGGAGAGTCCGTTGGTGGGACCAGAAAGGCCGGCGCAGCGCTTACAGCCGCATTGCCTTTTTCGAAATGGGGCTGCTGGGCGGACCGGACTGGCAAGCCCGATGGATCAGCATGAAAGAGCCCCAAGAATTCCGGTCGAGGGGGACTGTGCTGCAGGGAAAATACCGGGGTGAGTACATTCAAACCCGGGCGATCTATCTGAAGAAAGAATTCCGGATCGGACCTCGTCTCAAAAGCGCACGCGCCTACATCTGCGGTTTGGGTTTTTATGAACTGCGGATTAATGGACAGAAAGTGGGCGACCATGTGCTCGACCCCGCCCAGACCGATTATAAAAAGACAGGCCTCTATTCCACCTACGAGGTCACGAAGTATTTGCAGCGGAACAATACCGTCCTGGTCGTCCTGGGAAACGGCCGTCATATCCCGAATTTTGGCTACGGCCGGCCGCGACTGATCGCCCAAATCGAGATGGAGTATGAAGGCGGCGACCGGCAGGTCGTCGGCACGGACCAATCCTGGGAAGCCGGACATGGTCCCCTGAAGGAAAACGGCCTTTACTACGGCGAGCGCTGCGACGGAAGGCTCAAGCCAAAGACTTCCACAGGGAAAGCGGTTTGCGTCAAGGGGACACAGCTACGTTCCCAGATGCTCCCTCCGGTCAGAGTGGTTCAAATGTTGAAAGTGAAAAAGATATGGCGGTCGGCCCCAGAAACGCTCGTCTTCGATTTCGGCCAGAATTTTTCCGGCTGGCTGAAGATTGCGGTTCAAGGACGCACCGGAGCAAAAATCGCTCTTCGCCACGCCGAACTCATTAACGACGACGGCACGCTCAACACGTCTCCCAATCAGAACGCACAGGCGACGGATATCTATGTCCTGGGCGGCAATGGAGTCGAAAGGTATGAGCCCCGCTTCACCTATCATGGATTCCGCTATGCGGAAATCACGGGCATCCCGATGCTGCCCAGGATGATCAGCGTCGATGGTTGCTTTGCTCACACAGACGTCGAACAAACGGGAATTTTTCGCTGCGCTAATCCCTTGATCAACCGGATCCACCGGAATATCCGTTGGGGGCAGCTTTCGAATTTGATGAGCATCCCCACCGATTGTCCCCAGAGGGACGAGCGGCATGGCTGGCTGGGCGATGCCCATCTCTCAGCAGAAGAAGCGATCCTGAATTTCGACATGGCCGCCTTTTACACCAAGTATCTCCGCGATATCAGGGACGCCCAGATGAAGGACGGCGGCCTCCCCGATACGGTTCCTCCCTACCTCGGAAAGCTCTATCCTGCCGACCCGGCCTGGGGGTCAGCGTACATATCACTTGCCTGGTATCTCTATTATTATTTTGGAGATACCAGGATTTTGGCGGACCACTTCGAGGCGATGAAAAAATATGTATACTTTCTCCGCCGCCATGCCCAAGGCCGCATCATCAAAAAATTGGGCAAATACGGCGACTGGTGTCCCCCGGGCAGCATCCCTCCCAAAAAAACGCCCGTCGAACTCACTTCGACGTGGTTCTATTATCATGACACACTGCTGCTGTCCAAAATAGCCCGGGTCCTCAAGAAATCGAAGGACGAAAAACACCTGACCGGTCTTGCCCGGGGCATCAAAAACGCATTCAATAGATATTTTTTGAAGAAAGATGGCTATGCCTCAGTCCGGATGAGCCCCGTGGAAAAGATCGCCGGCCAGACGTCCAACCTCCTGCCCATTTATCTGAACATGGTCCCCAAAAAACAAAAGAACAAAGTCCTCGATGTGCTGGTCCGCAGCGTCGTCAGCGACCAGGATTATCATCTTGATACCGGAATCATCGGCACGCGCTTCCTCCTCGACGTTTTGACCGAGAGCGGATATGCAGAAGCGGCCTATCGAGTCGCGACCCAGAAAAGCTACCCCGGATGGGGCTACATGGTCCAAGAAGGCGCCACAACGCTTTGGGAGCGATGGGAAAAAATCACGGGCGGCGGGATGAATTCCCACAACCATATCATGCTGGGGAGCGTGGACGCCTGGTTTTATAAGACTGTGGCCGGGGTAAGATGTCTGGCTCCTGGATGGGAAAAAATCTTGATTTGCCCGCCGCTCTTCCCGGATTTAGAATCCGCCTCGGCCTCGCTGCGGACGATTCGCGGCGATATCCGTGTCTCCTGGAGGAAAAAAGAGAACTTTTTCGAGCTTAAAGCCGAGGTCCCCGTCGGCGCCGATGCCGAAATCCACATTCCGCGATTGTGGAGGAACGCCCTTCTAAGAGAAGGCAGCCGGACCGTTTGGCAAAAAGGCCGGGAGTCGAAGAATCTGGAAGGCCTATCGATTCAAAAAATCGAAGACAGCCGAATCATCATCTGCGCTCAAAGCGGCACCTTCGCCTTCCGCTTAGAAAAATAAATCGTGATTAGTATAGATATTTTTTGATAAGGCGGGCGGCTTCGCTGTAAGCGGCAAGCGTCTGATCGACGTGATTCTTCTCATGGGCGGCGGAAACCGCGCCTCCGCCATGGACGACATGGACGCCCTCGGTGAGAAGGGCCAGTTTCAGGATCTCCTCTTTCAGTCGGACAAAGGATCGGTCCGGGCTCCAGACGTCTTCGGCGTTCGCGTATCTGAGCTTTTTGAGCGGAAAATTCACCATGAGCAGCGAACTTCCTTTGACAACATCATTCCCGTCGCCCGTGCATTTGACCGAGATGCCGAGGCTCCCGAAAATGTCTTCGATGCTGCGGCGCAACGTCTCCCCCGTCCCAGCAATCTTGGGGTAAATCGTAGAGGCATGATCGACGAGATGTTTCAGCATGATATAGCCAGCCCTCATGTACTGGGTGTGGGAAGAGAACGTCCCGCCTTCGAAGAGCGCCCTCAATTGCGGAGGCGCCTGGGGCCGGCATTTTTCGAGAATGTCCGATTTGCCGGCCACCGCGGAAACGGCATGCCCTCCGCCGATGAGCTTCCCAAACGTGGAAAGGTCGGGCTCGACGCCGTATAATTTCTGGATGCCCGAGGGGCAAAACCTGAACCCGGAGATGATCTCGTCAAAAACGAGGACAATGCCGTATTTTTCCGTGAGGGCCCTGGCCAGTTCCAGATAGGCCTTGGTCGCGGCCAGAAACCCGCCCACCCCCAGAAAAGGCTCGACCAGGAAACAGGCGATCTCACTGCCCTTCCTCCACAGGATTTTTTCCAGGTCATCGCCGTCGTTGAAACGGGCGATAAAAATCTTGCGCAGGATTTCTTTCGGCACCCCGGCCGATTCGGCCTGTCGAAAGCCGCCGTCCGGATAATATTTCACACCCTTGAGCAAATAGGGCGAGGCTCCATGCCAGCCGCCCCCGATCTTTAAAACGCCGTCGCGGCCCGTGTGAGCTTGGGCCAGCATGACCGCATACATCGTGGCCAGGGTCCCCGACGTCGTGAACCGGATTTTATAGTCCTTGTAGCCCAGCTGCTCGAGCAGGAGCTCGGCCAGCTTGATCTGGATCTCCCCTTCAAAGCCCGTGTGCATAGAGCCCTCTTCCGGGCTGAATCGTCGAAATTCGTCCGTCAGGACTTTGGGATTATGGCCCAGGATATTCGCATAATGGCCTTGCCAGTAATCGATATAGCCGTTTCCATCGAAGTCATAGACCAAGGGCCCTTTGGCCTTGGTAATGATGAAGGGATACGGCGAGAACAAGCGGAGTGAGTGGCTTCCGCCCTGGACCATCACCCGCTGCGCCCGCTGATAAACCTGAAGGCTTTTTTTCGTTTTTTTTCTGTATTTCGCTTCCAGGACATCCAGAAGCCTGTCGATTTTTTTCATATCCCCTCGGTTTCTCAGGGGTATCACTTTATCAACCTCCTCCTTTAAAGTCAAACGCAACGGCGGTATAATCCCCTCCCGTACGAAAGGAGACGAGCGATGGAAATTCTCAGCCGGGAAGTCCGCCAGGCCACCAAGACAAAATTCGACGCCGATCTTGAAAACAAGGTCACCATCCTCCATTTTACCCAGGAGCCAAGCCGGCTGGTCCTTCCCGATTACCTGAAAAGTCAGGACTGCTTTTTTTGCAAGGAAACCAAACAGCTCTTGGAGGAAGTCAAAGGCCTTTCCGATAAAATCGAACTCGTCGTTTACGACTTCATCGCGGACAAAGAGAAGGCCGCCGAATACGGCATCGACAAGATCCCCGGCACGGTGATCATGGGAGAAAAAGATTACGGCGTCCGGTTCTTCGGTATCCCCTCGGGCTATGAATACACCAGCCTTATCGAAGCCGTCACCGATGTCTCGCGTCGGCGGACCGAGCTTTCCCAGCCGACCAGGGACGCGCTCAAAGCGATCGACAAGGCCGTCCACATCCAAGTCTTTGTCACGCCCACCTGCCCCTACTGCACCACGGCCGTCCGGCTGGGGCACCAGTTTGCCATGGAATCCTCGTGGATTAAAGCCGACATGGTGGAATCCACGGAATTTCCCCATCTGGCTAATAGATTCAATGTGTATGGAGTCCCCAAGACTATCGTCAACGAGACCGTCACCTTCGAAGGGGCGGTCCCCGAAGAAGAATTCTTGGCCCAAGTGCTCGAAGCAGTCAGCGTCCCCCAATAGTTACTTTTGGCCAAAGCATCTCCGTTTCCGTGAATATTGATAATTCGTAAAATGGGTGGCGCCGACCGGGGCGCCCCGGCACCCGGAACTGATGAAAATTTGGGAAGCTGGCCAAATTTCTTTAATTATCCAAATGAACCCAAATTTTTCAGTGAGGATGACGGGGCTGGTCGGCGACAGGACCCATAAAAAAATAGCGCCGCGTAGCTCCGAGCCTTCGTTGACAAGGCGGCTTTTGGTGCTATAATAAGCCAGTTTATGTCTATCTTCAAGAAAAAAAAGGAAAACCGGGTCTGTGTCATCGGCCTGGACGGGGTCCCCTTCGGCCTCCTCCTCGACATGGCCAGGAAGGGGATCATGTCGGCAGCGGGCAGGATTATCGACTCAGGCCATCTCCACAGGATGAAGGCCAGCCTCCCCGAGATTTCCGCGGTCAGCTGGACCGACTTCATGACCGGCACCAATTCTGGAACGCACGGCATTTTTGGGTTCACCGACCTAAAGCCGGGCTCGTATGAGCTCCGTTTCCCGAATTTTTTGGACGTCAAAGCGCCGACCATCTGGGACACACTGAGCGAGAAGGGCAAAAAATGCATCGTCATCAACCAGCCGTCCACCTACCCGGCCCGCAAAATCAACGGCGTGCTAATCTCGGGCTTCGTGGCAATAGAAATGGCCAAAGCCGTCTATCCCCTTTCCCTTAAGGCTGATCTAGAACAAATGGGATACCAGATCGATATCGACACCTTGAAGGCCCGCGAAAACCACGCATTTCTCTGGCAGGAGCTGATCAAAACGCTCATGGGACGACAGAAAGCCCTTAACCATTTCTGGGAAGAAGAATGGGACTATTTTGAATTTGTCATGACCGGCACAGACAGGCTCCATCACTTTCTCTGGAATGCCTATCCCGACCCGAGCCACCCGCATCATCAGAATTTTCTCGACTATTACCGCCAGATCGACCGGCTCATCAACAAAATTTACACCTCATTCCGCAAGACGGCCGGCGATGAGGAAAATATCTTTTTACTCTCCGACCACGGCTTCACGGGCATCCGGCAGGAAGTGTATCTCAACGCCTGGCTGGAAAAGGAAAAATACCTGAAGTTCGAAAACTCCTCCCCGAAAGGGATTGAAGACATATCGTCGAAATCCATCGCCTTTGCGCTGGACCCTAATCGCATCTATTTGAACTATAGGGAAAAATTCCCCAAAGGCTCGGTCAGGCCGGGCGAGCACAAAGCGCTCAAGGAAGAAATCAGCCGAAAATTGGAGAAGCTGGAGTATGAAGGAAAAAAGGTCATCCGGAAGGTCTTTCCTGCCAGGGACATCTATTCCGGCCCGCTGGTCGCCCACGGCCCTGACCTCATCGTACTCTCTGAGCCCGGATTCGACTTGAAGGGTTCGGTGAAGAAAAAAGAGATTTTCGGACGCAGTCCCGGGCTTCAGGGCATGCACACCTGGGACGATGCTTTCTTCCTGGCCAAAAACGATTTTGGGGAGGACCTGTCCATCTCAAACGTGGCAAAGATCATTTTGGACCGCTATTAATGACTAATTATCCGGACGGTCATTGCAAGGAGCGAAGCGACGCGGCTATCTCACCATGTGAAGCGTGCATTGCCACGCTTCACTCAGCCGTTCCCAAAGATAAGAAGAATCGTCTTCAAAAAATCGGGGCAGTCATTTTATTATTCCTCATATCAGGTCTTCCTTTGGCGGCCTATATCGGCCCGGGCGCCGGTTTTGCGTTTCTTTCTTCGTTTCTCGTCCTGTTCCTGACCTTCTTCCTGGCCATTTTTTCTTTTCTGTCCTGGCCCTTCCGTTTTTTCTTTCGTTTGATCCGGGGGAAAAAAGCTTACAAAAAAAGCCGCGTTGACCGGGTGGTCATTCTCGGCCTGGACGGGCTCGCGCCGGAGCTGACTGAACAATACATGGCCGAGGGCAAGCTGCCCAATCTTTCCAGGCTGAAGCAGGAAGGCGCCTATGCCCGGCTCCAGACGACGACCCCGGCCATCTCGCCCGTGGCCTGGTCTTCGTTTATGACCGGCTCCGAGCCCTCCAAGCACAATATCTTCGATTTTCTCAGCCGCGACCCGAAAACCTACCTTCCCGACCTCTCCTCGGCCAGGATCGGAAAACCCAAAAGAGTCCTGTCTCTAGGAAAATACAACATCCCGCTCTCCAAGCCGGAGATCAAAGGCCTGCGGAAAAGCGTCCCTTTCTGGAAGATCATGGGCGAGAACGGCATCTTCAGCACCATTTTGAGGGTCCCCATCACGTTCCCGCCCGAAAAATTCAAAGGGCATTTGCTCTCGGGCATGTGCGCGCCCGACCTCAAAGGCAGTCAGGGGACATTTTCCTTCTACACATCGGACCCGGACAAGATCAAAAAACGCGAAGGGGGAATCGCCATCCCCATCGAGGTGAAAGAGAACCGCGTGGAAACACATATCTCAGGACCGGAAAACTCGCTCCTCAAAAAGGCCGAAGAGATCCGGCTGCCGATGACGATCTCCCTCGATCCAGAAAAAGAACGAGCCTTGATCGAGGCCTCCGGGCAGAAATTCGCGCTGAAAAAAGAAACGTTTTCGCCCTGGGTCCGCCTCACTTTTCACCCCGGCCTGGGCATGAAAATCAAGGCGATCTGCCGGTTTTACATTTCTCAGGTTCGGCCCCATTTTGAAATGTATGTCACGCCGCTCAATATCGACCCGGAAAAGCCCGCGCTTCCCATCTCTCATCCCTTTATTTATTCGGTCTACCTGGCAAAGCTGCTGGGGAGCTTCATCACCCTTGGCGAGGCCAACGACACCTGGGCGCTCAATGAGGGCGCCCTGAGCGAACAGGCTTTCTTAGAGCTGACATACTCCAACCATCGGGAATGGGAGGCCATGCTCGTCAATGCCCTGGCCAAGACCAAGAAAGGTATGGTCGTCTGCGTGTTCGAAACGACGGACAGCATATCGCACATGTTCTGGCGATACCTGGACAAGGACCACCCGGCGCTTAAAAGCAGCCGGGCCCGGATGAGCCCCAAAGTCATCGATGAGCTCTTCCAGAAAATGGACGAGATGGTCGGCCGAATCATGAAAAAAATGGATGAGAAGAGCGCGCTGTTCATCATGTCCGACCACGGCTTCAAACCGTTCAAGCGCGGCGTCAACCTGAATTCCTGGCTGCATAAAAACGGCTATCTGTTCCTGAAAAACGGTAAGATGGAAAGCGATGAGTGGTTTAGGGATGTAGACTGGGAACGAACAAGAGCCTACGCCCTTGGATTGGGCGGACTCTATATCAATCAAAAAGGCCGCGAGGCCAAGGGCATTGTCGGCACCGGCGATGAGACGCGAGCGTTAAAAGCGGAGCTCTCGAAAAAGCTCAAGGGGATGAACGATGAAGAAAAAGGAGCGGCGGCCATCAGCAACGTCTATGACCGCGATGAGATCTATCATGGCCCTTACAAGGACAACGCGCCGGACCTGATCATCGGGTACAACGCCGGCTACCGCGCCTCCTGGGATGGCGTAACGGGAAAAATCACCCGGGCAATCCTTGAAGACAATACCAAGGCCTGGAGCGGCGATCACTGTATCGACCCGGCCTGGGTGCCCGGCGTTCTTTTCAGCAGCCGAAAAATCGACACCAAAAACCCGTCAATCATGGACATCGCGCCGACGGTCCTCGATCTCTTCGGACTCCAGCCGCCGTCCCACATGGACGGACATTCTCTGCTGTCGAAAGAAGCCGCTCCCTCCGCTGCACAAGGCAAGAAAAAATGAACCGACATTCCATAAATCGCAGGGATTTTTTGAAATACAGCCTGGGGACGGCATCCCTGCTCGCCCTGGGGAGGCGATCTCCGTCTGTGATTCGGGCCTGCGGGAAAACGGCGACACCGAAAAAGATGCTTGTCCTCGGGTTTGACGGCATGGACCCGCATCTCACGAATCTCTGGATGAGCCAGGGCAAGCTCCCTGCTTTTCAGCGCCTCATCAGCCGGGGCGGGTTCAGCAGGCTCGGCACGAGCATCCCCCCCCAGAGCCCCGTCGCCTGGTCCAATTTCATCGCCGGCACAAACCCGGGCGGCCACGGCATTTTTGACTTTATCCATCGCGATCCTGCGAAATACTTCCCGGTTTTCTCCGCCTCGGCGACCGAGGAAGCGAAAAAGACTTTCCGCATCGGGAACTGGGTTCTGCCCATCAAAGGAGGAGACGTCCGGAACCTCCGCAAGGGCAAGGCCTTTTGGCAGATCCTGGAAGAGCACGATATCCCGGCCACAATTTTTAAAATTCCTGCGAACTACCCGCCGGTCCCGACCAGACAAAGAACGTTCTCCGGAATGGGAACGCCCGATATCATGGGCGGCTATGGAACCTGCAATTTCTACACGACCGAAACGAAGCAGGTCATGGAAGATATCGGCGGCGCGCGCGTCCATGAAGTCTATGTGATCGGAAACCGGGTGGAGGCCAAGCTTCCGGGTCCGGTCAATTCATTTAAAACCGACCGGCCCGAAGCGGAGATCGATTTCAAGGTGAATATCGACCCCCAAAACCCGGTCGCAAAAATTTCCATCCAGGACCAGGAGTTCATCCTGAGGGAAAAAGAATGGAGCGGCTGGAAGCGCATTCGCTTTCATCTCATTCCCACCCAAAGCGTGAGCGGCCTCTGTATGTTCTATCTCAAGGAAATCCGGCCCCACTTCAAGCTGTATATCTCTCCGGTCAATATCGACCCGGGCGATCCCGCCCTGCCTCTGTCCACACCGGACTCTTACGCCAAGGAACTTGAGAAAAAGTTCGGCCCGTTCTTTACCAAAGGGCTCCCGGCCGACACGAGCGCGCTCGACAATGACTTCCTGGATGAAGGCGAATTCCTGGCCCAGGACGGTATCGTACTCCAGGAAAGCAAGGAAATGCTGGATTATGAGCTGGCCCGGTTCGACTCGGGCCTGCTCTTTTACTACATCTCGAGCACGGACCAGCGTCAGCACATGTTCTGGAGGCTGCTCGACGAGAAGCATCCGGCCTACAACGCCGCCCTCGCCTCGAAATACGGGAACGTGATTGAAAAGATATATATCGAAGCCGATCAGATCCTGGCCCGGGCCATGGAAAAAGTCGACAAGGACACGATCGTCATGGTCATGTCCGACCATGGCTTCAATCCCTTTAGCCGGGGCTTCAACCTGAACGGCTGGCTGAAGGACAACGGCTATCACAAGTTTGCCAATGAATTTAAGCAGGAAGACCTGGAAATTGCCTTTCCCGGCACGGACTGGTCGAAGACAAAGGCGTACGGGCTCGGGCTGAACGGTCTCTATATCAACCAGAAGGGCCGCGAGGTTGAAGGGATCGTCCAATCCGGAGCGGACAAGGATAACCTGGTCCGGGAAATCGCCCGCAAGCTCGAAGAATACGTCGACCCCAAGACCGGTCAAAAGGTCGTTCTGCGGGCCTATGTGGCCAAGGATGTATACACGGGACCTTATGTCGAAGAAGCCCCGGACATCGTTCTTGGGTTCAACCGCAGCTATCGGATATCCTGGAAGTCCCCTCTCGGACGAGTGCCCAAAGAGATCCTTGAAGACAATTTCGTTAAATGGAGCGGCGACCACATGGGCGCGGCGGAAATCCTTCCCGGCATCTTGGCCATGAACCGGCCGATCCGGGCCGAATCCCCGGCTCTCTACGACCTGACGGCGACGATCCTCGATATCTTCGGCATCGAAAAGCCAAAGGAATTGATCGGGAAAACAGTCCTTTAAACAGGAGAAGAAAATATGGGCAAAGAGAAGATCAAGCTCGATAAAAATCTGATGGGCAAGGTCCGGACATACGCCAAGATATCGGGGTATTCCTCGGTGGAGGAGTTCATCACCCATTGCCTGGAAAAAGAGATCGCCAAGATCGAAGAATCCGACTCCGAGGAAGAGATTAAGAAAAAGCTAAAGGGATTGGGATACATCTCCTAACGTCATGGCGAGGAGCGAAGCGACGTGGCCATCGCAAATTTTGAGTGAATGAGACGATGTGGATATTTAATTCGGCCTTCGGAAAGATCTTCGACATCATCTTTCTGCCGTTTCGCTATTTAAGCCCGTGGTTCGGGATGGTCCTCATCTCTTTCTTGACGGGCCTTCTGATGCTCTTTATTTTCCGGCACACGTCCAACCAGGAGGGCATCCGCAAGGCCAAAAATAAAATCAAGGCTCACCTACTGGAGCTTCGCCTATACAAGGACAGCATGAACGTCTCCTTAAAAGCGTATGGGAAGATCCTCGCGGCGAACCTGAAATACATCAGTCACTCCGTCAAACCGATGCTGGTCATGATCGTGCCCGTCCTGCTCATCCTGATCCAACTCAACCTCTGGTTTGGATCTCAGTCCCTCCATGTCGGGCAGGAAGCCGTGCTTAAAATAAGGTTGAATGAAGGCAAAAATCCGCTCCAGACAGAAATCGCCATCGAGCCGCCGACCGGCATCACTGTAGAAACTCCCGCCCTGAGGATCGAAGAGGGTCGGGAAATCGAGTGGCGCCTGCGGGCCAGGGACAAGGGCCTTCAGACAATTCTATTCCGAGGGAAGAATGATTCTTTTGCCAAGCAGATCGCCGTGGCCCAGAACCCTTTCTCCAAAATCTCCGCTGTCAAACCCGGCTCGAGCTTTCTAGATGAAGTTTTCAATCCCGGTGAAAAGCCCCTTCCCAAAAAGCTAGGCATCCAGTCGATCGAAGTCGCCTATCCCGCCCTGAGGATGAGCCTCTTTGGATGGCGCATCCACTGGCTCGTCGCCTTCTTCGCCCTCTCCATCATTTTCGGCTTTGCTTTTAAGGGCGTTTTTAAAGTCGAAATATAAAATTATAAAAAATTCCTGAGGTCCGACCATGAACATCGAAGTTTTTAAATTGGAGCGAATGCAGTCAACATGGGAAAATGTCGTCGATTACAACCTGGCCGAGAGCGGCATTCACGCCCTGTCCCTCGAAGAATTTGTCCCGGCCGATGAGCTCAAGGAAATTCTCAAGCTGCGCTTGGGTTACAGCCAGACGAACGGGACGCCGGAGCTCAGGGACGAGATCGCGGCCCTCACCCCAGGCGTTAACCCGGAACAAATTCAAGTCACGGCCGGTTCCACGGAGGCCAATTATCTTTTAATGTGGAGCCTGATTGAGCCCGGCGACGAAGTCATTTTTGAGGTCCCAAACTATATGCAGATGTGGGGGCTGCTGCGTGGGTTCGGTGCCAAGGTCAAGACTTTTCACCTCAGAGAGGACTTGGCCTGGGCGCCGGACCTTGGCCAACTCAAAAAATTGGTCAGCAAAAAAACAAAGCTCATCATCCTGACCAACCCAAACAACCCGACCGGAGCCGTCCTGACTCAGGAAGAGATGAAGGGGATCATCGAGCTTGCCCAAAGCGTGGGCGCCTGGATCCTGGCGGATGAAGTCTATCAAAACGCGGAAAGGATCGGGCCCAGGACGCCTTCGTTCTGGGGGCTCTACGACAGGGTCATTTCCGTCAACGGGCTTTCCAAGGCTTATGGCCTGCCCGGCCTGAGGATCGGCTGGATCATCGGGCCGCTCGATCTTATCCAAAAGACCTGGCCCTATCACGATTACACGACCATCGCGCCCAGCCACCTGAGCGACAGGCTGGCGCGGACCGCTCTCACGCCGTCCATTCGCGACCGCATTCTTAAAAGAACCCGCGAGATCTTAAGCCATAATTTTGCGATTCTTGATTCCTGGGTCAAGAAACAGGACGGGGTGTTGTCCTTTGCTCCCCCCAAAGCCGGCGCGATTACATTTGTCCGATATCGTCTAGCGATCAATTCCACGGAGCTTGTCCTGAAGATCATCCATGAGAAGAGCGTTTTTCTTGCCCCGGGAGACCTCTTTGAAATGGACCATTTCCTGCGAATCGGTTTCGGCGTGGAAGAGCAGGATTTGCGGGCCGCTCTGGCCCGGGTCGAAGACGTCCTCCGAAAAATCAATTACGGCACGGTCAAAACATAAGGCAGGTTCTTTGTCTTGAGTTTTATAGAAACCTTGGTTTCGCGGTCATTGCCCTCCGAATCCTTTTGCTTGTAAGAAATGGTCATTTCCTGAACCTTCTGGATTTTCGGCAGCTCGCCTTTCGAATCCTTCTTTTTCATGAGGTCTTTGAGAAGCTGGTAAATCAGGGCTACGGCGCTTAGGATCGAGAACGAGTTCAGGCCGGGCTTGTCGCGGTTGACATAATAATCCGGCTTGAAGCCGAAGGGATTTTGGTTCGGCTTGGTGTCCAGTTTGGCCGGCACGGGATATTCCGTCTTCTGGCTAAACATCAGCAGCTCCCCGCCGACATACATGGACAGCTTATAGTAGACGGGGACTCGTTTGACGGTCGGGGTCACGTGCTCCGTGAACGGCGAATACACCGCGATGTCCAGGTCGATTTCCTTCTTGAGGACCAACGGCCCCGACTTGAGCTCCAGGAAAAAGGTGTGCCGTCCCGGCATCAAAAAAAGCTCGTTGGCATCCAGGCTGAGGATGTTCGGCCCGGATTTAAGAAGGCCTGCCTTGAGAACGGACGAGCCCTCAGAAAATTTGTATAAGGCATCGCTGGTGAGATCGAGGACGAGAGGCAGAATGCCCTGGATGATGATGGGATTGCCCTCCACCCCGGCGATGAGGGCGATTTCAGGGACGAACGGATATTGACTTTTCCAGCGCGATAAAAAAGCGACCACTTCGGCCTGGCTGATTAGGTCTAAATAGGCATATCCCGAGGCTTGGGCGCGGTGGGTCTCGAAATACTCCGTGATCCATTTGACCTCGTTCGTCCGATCGTTCAGCTTATTGAAACAAAACGCAAGCAGCCCCGTGGCATCGGGCTTGTCGGCGGCATCGATTTTTTCGAGCTGGGCTAGGACGAGGTCCGTGACACCTTTGTAATCCCTCGTCTCCCGGAAAATGCCCGCCACATCGTCCTTCCATTGAGCCGGCAGAAGTTGGACGCAGATGGCCAGCCAAACGATAAACACAAGACCTTTTTTAGTTGCCATATTGAAAAATAAAGTAGACTTCCAGGCTGGAATCCGGGAATTCGGCGGGCAGGGCTGGAAAGGGCGCGCTCATCTCGAGCGCTCTCAGGGCCGCCCGGTCCAGGGCATCGTTTTTTGAGGGGGCGATCACTTCAATCAAGGTCAAGTTCCCGGTCTTTCCGACGAGGACGGTAATCCCGACTTCGCCCTTCCACGTGAAATCCCCGGCGGTGGAGATCGACCAGTTCTTTTGGATCCGGTTCATCACCGCATTTGCCCAGCGCGACAAATCAACCTTTTGGATATTGGCAGGGGCGGGCCCTCCGATATAAGCCTTGGCTCCTGTTTTTCCGGGGCGGCCGGGCCTGCCGCCCCTGCCTGTCACACTCGAAGCGGCTCCCCCGGGATAAAGATACTTTGAGAAGTTAATGTCCGTTCTTGCCCGGTACTTGTCATGCGGAAGGTAGGAATCCTCAAGATTTCCTTTCTCTTTTGACAAATCCAGCTTTGAGTTGGGAGGGACGGCCAAGATAAAGCCCGAGGACAAGTTGCGCGATTCCTTGAGCACGCCTCTAACTTCGAACGGGCTCTGGGGAGGAAGGCCGGCTCCTTCCGGCCGTCCGGCTTGGGCACCGGGAATCCCCTGAGTTTCTGCAGGCTTTTGTTGAGTCCCAGCCCCTCCGGCCCCTGAAGAGGCTCCCCCTGCAGTTTGTATGGCCGATCGGTTGTCCCCGGCAGGAGTCCCGGCGAATAAATTCTCCATCCTGGGCATAACGATTTTTTCTTTAGGCATGATGAAGGCGGCCACGGTTTTTTCTTTGAGGCGATAGATCTTATACTCAAATTTGTAATGGAGGATGAAATCGAAGCCGACGATATGAACAATCAAGGACAGGAGAAAGATGGCGCTTTTCTTGGTATATTCAGATGCCTTATCGCTAATTTTCGACTCCTCAGAGATTTATTTTAACACAATTTCTCTTATTATTCTTAAATCGCGGCGGGGGCAAAATCGTTTCAACCGATGCGGTCACAAAGAAATATAACGCGCCCAAAGTCCCGCTCAAAGAGGGCGAAACCCGGCCGCTTCACTTCATATGGAGGATGACTTCCTGTCTGATAAATTCGCCCTGCGGCCCCCGGGAAAATGGAATTAGCAGCTTGCCGGCAGCCTGTTTCGCCCCTTGAACAGAGGCTATCTTTTTTGACTGTGTTAAGGGCAGATCATACGTCCGACCGGCCAAGCCTTCGACAATGACTTTCAGGGCCTTGCCGGCTTGTTCCATCTTGATGATTCTCAGCCCTTGGCTTAGATCTCCGGTCTTGGATTCGTTGGCCGGCGGCAGGATCTCGACCGCCGGCTCGAAATCGATTTCCATTGTGTCTTTGCCCGTGAGATTCATCTCCACGACCGGCTGAACGGCCTGCGCCAAGGAGGACTTTTCGAGCTGAGGCCGCACGAGTTGGCCGTTTACGCGCGCGCTTCGAACCTCGGTCCCAAGCCCCAGGGCGGGCGCAAAAATAATTTTGTAGGAGCCTTTTTCTTGCGAAACAACCTCGAGGCTGATCTTATTCTCCCGCCGGAGATAGCGCAGTGAAAATGACGCTTCGCCCATCTTATAATTCTCGAGGGATACGTCTTTCCAGTCCGCCGGAAAACGCGGCGCAAACACGAGCTGTTTTTTCAAGGCATCCCCTTCGAGCCCGAGCAGGCCGCGGACGAGGGGAAAAATGACGCCGCTCGATGAAACCCCCTGGTGAGCCACCGCCTCCTGCGGCCAGATGTTTTGATGGCCGGAGAAGAGCTCGGTGACAGACCCCAGCGCGTTATCGAAAGTGTGCCGGACCGCCGCCATCAGCAGCCCGTACCCCTGGAGCGAAAAATTGTGTTTGTACAAGGCCGTAGCGACCCACCCCGTCAGAAACGGCCAGACGGCGCCATAATTGTAATTGAGGGGCTCAAAGTAGCTGCTCTTGTTTGAGAGCATACGGACACCCCAGTCCGTGGTGAGCTCGGCCGAATTGAAATTTTCCAGGGTCCGAAAACTCCTCTCCCCCTCTCCGAGATCCCAGACCAGTGGAACGGCGCTCCACGGAGTCAACTCCTTGACCTGTTTGCCGTCGGCGTTAAAGGCGTATGTGTACCGGCCCTTCTCCTCGTCCCAGAATTTTGCGTTGAACGCCCGGCCAGCCTTTTCATAATGTCCGGCGGCCGCCTTCTCGGTATTTGCGTCTCCGACGGCCTGGGCCAGCGACTGCATCGAATGGGCGGCCCGCACCCAAGCCGCGGCAAGATAGATATCCGTCTGGATGCCCGTCAAAGACCCGAACTCGAGCGCACCGAGCCCTGCCTTGCGGTTGTCCATCAAGCCGTCGCCATCGGCGTCGGTGGTTAGGCACCAATCATAAGCGCGTTTGAGCGACGGCCAGCTCGCTTTGACGAAGCCGATATCACCGCTCATCCGGCAATAGTCATAGCAGGCCGCAATATAAAAAGGCGTCGTATCGCCGTGGATATAGCCATAGGGATATTCCTTGAACCAATTGAGATAGCCGGCCGCCTGGGACAGCTCGTGGGCCATTTTCCCGTCCTCACGCTGCCATTTCTGGGTGAAGGCCAGCGCCTCTTTGACGGAGGAAAATGCGCCGTAGCTATTCAGGCTCAGGGAATTCATAAAGGCGTCGCCGCCGAAAAACCAGCCGAAGCCGGGCCGGCCGCCCGTCCCCGAAGTCCCCAGCCCCGCCACGAGCCCTTTTCCAAGGTCGGGATTATCGACGATTAAGTTATCGTAGGCGACCTTGGCCCATTCAAAGGCCAAGTTGATCTTTTTGTCCGGCGTTTGCATCCGGAGCGTATCCTGCCGCAGTTTTCGGTAATGCTCGAATGCCTCCTTGCAGTGGGCCTCCGGATTTGCCGCCAATTTCTCATAAACCTTCCGAATGTCCTCCCGCTTCCCTTTGCCGCCGGCCAGAATGATGGGGATATATCTTCCCTTCACGGTCTCTTTGTTTTCGACGGCGATCTTGAACTGGTTGGGCGTATCCGAGAGCATATGCGCCGGCGTGTAGGAAATCCCCTGCCCGGCCGGCGAACCCACGCAGCCGTGGTTTTTCCGGGTCGGCTCGGAGATGAGATAGGCCTTCAGGTCGTCGTCCCAATAGGCGTATTGGCCTCCGATCCCGGCCGGCCACATCGGCTGCAGCACGGGCAGAAAGCTGCAGGCGATCGTCAGGGGCTCTGTCGTATCGACGGCCAAGAGGATGATCGCGCCCGGCTCGTCAATGGACGTGATAAATACGGCTTTGACCGTGAACGACTGAAAAGCATAGGTCAGCGTTGTCGCCGCCGGAGTCACCGACACATAGCGCACGATGTCCTTACCTGGAAGGGGCTGAGTGCTCGAGCCGATGAGAAAGGAGAGCTCAAAATTTCGCAGGAGCTTGAGAGGATAGGCCCAGGCTTCGAATGAGCCGCTCTCATAACCGAGGATGGCGAATTTCCGGCCGACTTTGTCGAAATACGTATTCGACTGGGCAGGCCGCTCGAGCGCTATATCACTCGGTTCGAGGTTGAACCTCGGGATCAATCCCGTTTGAGATAAAAGGCTGGGCGGGCCCATCCACAATAAAAATAAAGCTGTGAACACGAGCTTCGTCCGCATAATGATTTCACCTTTCAATTTGGAGGGGAAGACCCCTTCCAACGGGCGCCGGGAAGACCCGGCCGCCCTGCCTCCCCTTCTCGGGCGGGGCTTGAACCCACGCCCTGCGACCAAGGGGGCAACTCCCCCTTGGAACCATCTCGAGCGAATCCCCGTGGCTTGCCACGGGGATTCGCTCGTCAAATCTGGACCTCATAAACATCAGGAATATTGGCCAGGGAAATGTCCGGGTTAAACGTCCAGCTGACAAGGTTCACCGCCCGAAAATAGGGGAAGAACCCCGAGCGGTAAAAAGGCCGCAGGGGATAATATTTCCTGTTCCACTCGATCGTTCCCACGTAACCGGCCTTCTGGATGTTTTTTAAGAACGCCTGGACGAATTCATAGCGCTCTTTACCGGAGAGGCCCGGATAAGCCACGTGGTTGATCCAAGCCCAGAGCTCCTTGGTCTTGCCGAGATGCTCGTGCCGAATAAAATTGATCATCGCTTGCACGTGTCCCTCTTTTTCGTAGACAAGGGTCTCGGAGACGCCGGGATAATCAAGCTCCCACGCCAGGTCTTTCTTGTCCCAGGCGAGCGCCAGGGTGACAGTCTCTTTGTAGCCGTCGAGCAGCGCCAGGCATTGGTCGAGGTCGGCCGGCGTATATTTCCTCAGAGAGACGTTCGGCTTCTCTTTCGGGGGTCGGTGGCCCCTAATAAGCTTGACGGCGCCTTTTTCCCATGCCTTCAATCCTTCAGATTGGTCCACGCGCCCCAGGTCCAGGATGCGGGCAATCACGTTTGTCTTCCTCACCCACTCCAGTCGTTGGCCTTCGGCCTTGAATTTATCCATCAGCTTCGTTGAGCGGTGTCCCGTTTCGAGCGTCAACAGGGAAAAATCATATTTGTATTTCCGGTTTATCTTCAGCGCTTCCCGGATCAAGGCGATCGCCATCCCTTTGCGCAGGTATTCCTTCCGGGTCACGAGCAAACAGCTGTAGATCGCGCGATAGGTTTTTCCTCTGAAATGAAACCGCTGGGGCAGGTTGGCCAGGAATGCGACAATCTCGTCGCCCCGGTATGCGGCAATCAAGTGGTCCTTATCGCCTTGCGGGATGCGGTCAAAGAGAAACCGCAGAAAATCGGGCCGATAGAAATTCGGAAACGAGGCGATTCCATATTCGTCGCGCCAGGAAAGGTGGGCCATGCGTTCCAGGCTTTCCAGGTCCCCGCGAAAAGTCTCGATCGAGACATCTTCCAAGGTCATGGATGCCCCTCCAAAGTTTCAATTCATATGCTTAATAAATATCACGCAGACTCCGATTATGCAACTGCAAGATAGGCCGATCCCTTCAAGGCTGGAACGTAACCCTCATCAAGACGATCTCGGCCGTGGTCCCGATGCGGGCCGGAGGCTCCCATACCCCCACCCCTGAAGTTACATAATATTGGGTCTTTCCCTTGCGGCCGTATCCCAGGCCAATCTCATAGATAAAATTGTTGATGATCGTAAACGGAAAAACTCCTCCCCCGTGGGTGTGGCCGGAGAGCTGCAGATCGACGCCCGCTTCCGCCGCCTCTCCAAGATGGACGGGTTGATGGTCGAGCAGGATGACAGGCAGGTTCAGGTCCGCGCCGTTTAATATCTCTTTCAAGGATTTTCGCCTCTCCCTGCGCACGATGTAGTCGCTGTTGCTGCGTCCGACGATATAGAAAGAATTATCCACGAGCACGGCTTCATCCTGCAAAACGGTGAATCCGCTCCTGCGGAGATAATCCAGGCTCTTTTCGATTCCGGCGAAATATTCGTGGTTCCCCGTCGAGGCAAAGACTCCGAACCGGGAGTGGATTTTTCGCAAGGTCACGGTCATTTTTTCCAGTTCGGTGGCGAGTGTTTCCTCGTTCACAACGTCTCCCGGGATCAGCACTAGGTCGGGATCCAGGCTGTTGACCATCTGGACGATTTTTTCCAGGCGCGGGTTGTGCATAAAAGGCCCGACATGGATATCGGCCAGAAGGACAAGGTTCAGGGACTTGATGTCCGCGGCAGGTTTGCCGATCGTGATGTCCATCGTCTTTATCCGAACATGCCGCATGTGGATGAAGCCGCCGAACATCAGGGCCAGAGTCATCCCGACGACGGCAAAGAACGCCGCCTGCCCCGCCGACCGGCTATGCTCCCGGATCAGCCCCGGGAAGAAGGGAATGACATGGTTGGCCAAGCGCAGCAAATCGACAAGCGCCGCAAAAAGAAGCAGATAAAGCAGAATCCCCATATAAAAAGACCCCGCGACCGTGACCATCTCGGCGAGTTTTCCGGGCCGGCTTCTGGCGAGGATGTGCCCCATAAAAAAACATAAGACCAGGCAGAGATAGATGATGAGAACAACCATCCGCAGGGCACCCGTTCCGGCCAGCGCTTGCCGGCCGCGGCGGATGATATAGAAATTGACCAGCCCAAAAATGGTGAGGGTGATGGCAAAAAAAATAAAAAATCTCATAAGCGCGTCCTTCAAGGTCAAAGAATATAAGACAAAACAGGAAATTTTGCCAGACCATCAGAAACGGCGGGGCGATGATCAGCCCTTGAAGGAATTGAACCAGACGATGTCTTCGAGGGGTTTCCGTGTCTTCTCCCCGGCCGGTTTTTTCTCATAATAGCCCATGGCCAGGAGAGACACGACCTTGTATTTGCGGGGAATCTTGAAGAATTTCCGCGCCTTCGACATATGGAACCAGCCGATCCAGCAAGTCCCGAGCCCCAGCTCCTCTGCCTGAAGAACGAGATGTTCGCCCGCGATCCCGATATCGATTAGGAAGAAGGAAACCTTCTGGATCTGTTTCCCGATCCGATGGGCGATGAAGTCCGGTTTGGCCAGGATGAGGATGAGCACGGGCGCCTGGGCCGCGAATTTCGTCGGAAAATAAATCCCGGAAAACGCTTTCTCGGCGAACTTGGCTTTGGTGGCCGGATCGTCGATGACCAGGAACCTCCAGGCTTGGGCGTTTTCGGCCGAGGGCGCTAGGCGCGCTGCTTCCAAGCAGGTCATGAGCTTTTCCCGCTCCACAGGCCTGTTCAGATAGCGGCGGATGCTGCGGCGGCCGCGGACAAGCTGTTGAAAAGGCGTCAGCGTCAAAACTCCTCCTCGCCTCATTTTATAGAAAATGGGCAGGGGGATGCAAAGATTTAATTCCGCGGTGCGGGCCTCGTCCGATTCGCTCTCTAAAAAGTCTATTTTATTAAAAAGAATTTCGTTTGACGGCCGTCGATAAAAAAGATGCCTGCCCGGGTAAATAAGGCATCTTCCTCGAGGGCGATCTGGACGTCCTGGTTATCCCATTCAGGGACGGCAGCTTTAACGTTGAGCTCTATAGAAAAGCAGGTATCGTAAAAGAGCGGGTAATCACCTTCCCCGGGGACGCCGCCCTGTTTATCCCAAAGGCCGATGGTCGGGCCGGCGGCATGTCCATGAAAGCCCAGCGGATGCGTATAAATGCTCGGTTTCAATCCCTCGTCCTTGGCTTTTTTCAAAGCCGCGGCCAAAATTTCGTTCCCCGTCCTCAATTCCTTGAATTCCCCAAGAAAGATATCCTGCAGCCGATTTCCTTGCGCCAAGGCATCCCTCACCCCTTTCGGCGCATCGTCTTCTTCTTGGCGAAGGACATAGGCATGCTCCTGGGTGTCCGTGTTGAGCCCAAGATACGTGATCCCCATATCGCAATGCAGCAGGTCACCGCGATGGATGACCCGGCTGCCTTTCATCTCGCCCGTTTTAGGCCTCTGGATAGAAATGGACGGCTGGAACCAGGTCCCGAGCTTGAGCTCAGCGATCCTTTCTCTCATCCACCAGACCACATCATCGGCGGTCGTGACGCCGGGCGTGATGACATTCCTGGAGAACGCATCGGCGATAATCTTGTGGGCGATGGCCACGATATGGGGATAGACTTCGAGCTCTTGGGGCGTTCTTCGTTCCAGCCAGCCGACGGCGATGCGCTCGGCGGACACCAGGCGCTTTGCATATTCCGGGCCCAGCGCCTCGATCAGCTTGGCTTTGTGCGAAGCGGACAGGCCGTCGCCGAAGGCAAATGTGTTCGAGTCGTCGATGCCGATCTTTTTGGGCTTTCTGTCTTTGATGACCTCGGCCAGCCTTTTCCACTGATCGATCTTCTCAGGCTCCCAAACACTCTTGTACAAATCGCTAATGCCGTAGCGGCTGACGGTTACCCGTTCGACACCCTCCTTGCCTTTGTCGTAAAAAACAAGCATGCTCAGCCGTCTCGCGGACATGGACGTCGAGGGCACGAGCGTTAGGTAAACCGGGTCCTCGTTATATTCGCGGCAGATGACGATCCACATGTCGATATTTTCGCGGCGCATGATTTCTGGGAGCATATTGTCCAGGCGCATCCGGAGCCAGCCGTCAAAAACCTCCGCCCTGTCCTTCATCCCCAATACCGAGGGGGTCTCTTCCTGCGCCCCGACCAACGGAGACAGGAATGCCAAAAATAGGCCCATCGCGAAAAAGACAGAAATCCAGGATTTACGACGAGATATCATTTTCCCTCCAGGCGCTCTCGGGAAGAGCTTGTCTCATGATTCCTTTTTATATAATAAATGAAAACATTTTTACAGAGGCAAGACCCATCCGGCTCTTTTACTTGCGGATTGTCTTGTGATATAGTCATTTCCCGATGAACCTTTACCGAAGAAATTTCGTATATCCCGGAGGAGGTGTTTTATGAAAAAATTCGCAGTCCTAGGATTGTCCTTCCTTCTCATCCTTTCCGCGTTCTCCGCGTGCAGCAAGAAACCATCCATCCCCAAGGCCGGCTCTGCGACAGCCGACGATATGCTGACGCTCCTTCCCAAGAATTCCGGGGGAGTGGTCGTGGTGGATGTCCACAGGGCGATGACGACGGATATCGCCCAAAAAATGATCAAAGAAAACAAGGAATACCGGAAATACCAGGAAATCATCAGCGAAATCGGGATTGACCCCCAGAAAGACGTCTTTTTTGTCGCGGTCGGCGTCTCCGCAGAAATGAAACAAAATGCCGGCTCGGCTGTGGGCGTTGTCAACCTGAAGTACAACAAAGACAAATTGCTGGCCGCCATCAAGAAGCAGGAATCCAACCTGGAAGAAAAAACCTACGAAGGGATTGCCATGTTTTCGAGCCCCAAAGAGGGCGAAAAACGGGTCTTCGGCGCTTTTCTGGATGAATCCAATATCCTCATCGGCCCGGAAAAAGAAGTCCAGGCCGTCGTCGATATCGTCAAGAAAAAGGCCGAAAGCGTCGTTAAGAACAAAGAGATGATGGCCCTCATCAAGGGCGTCAATAGAAAGGCCATGCTCTGGAGCGCCTTCCTGCTGCCGCCCGACCAGATGAAGACCATGGCAGAGGGGAATCCGTTCCTGAGCAACCTTCAGTTCATCAAATCGCTGTCCCTCTACTTCGACTATAAAAACAAAGGCCTCGAAGCCGAGATCAAGGCCGTCGGCACCGACGAAAAGAAAAACAAAGAGGTGGCGGATTTCTTGAACGGCCTGAAAGGCCTGGGCGGACTGGCCGGGTCGCAGAAGCCCGAAGTGGGCGAACTGATGAACAAGATCGAGATTACCTCGTCCGCCGATTTTGTTAAAATCTACGCCAACATCCCGCAGGACCTTTTAGACAAGCTGAGCCAGGAAGCCCAGAAACAGGTGGAAAGCAAACTGGCGGGCGAAAAAGAAAAACAGGGACAGAAGCGGGAAGAATCCAAGAAGCCCGAAGAGATCAAAAAATAAGATAAATTTTTGGGGTCAAACCTACTCGTTACGCACCCTTCCCTGGAAAATAATGCGTAACGAGTAGGTTTGACCCCGGGGGACGGGGGCTTTTTTAGCCTGGGATGCGGAGGGCCTTTATTTTATTGAAGAGGGTCTTGCGGCTGACGCCCAAAGCCTTCGCGGCCAAAGTCTTATTGCCGTTGGCCTCCCGCAGCGCTTTTTCAATCAGGGCCTTTTCCGCATTTTCGGCCGCCTGGAGTGCCGTTTTCCTCAGGCTATTTTTGATATTCGGCCTTCCTTGACCAAAGCCGCGGTCTTCGTCCGCCAGCGTGGTGAGAGCCCCGCTCTTAATCCGCAACGGAAGGCAATTTTCATCCAGCGACATGTCGTTACACAAGACCATCGACTCATAGATGACGTTCTCGAGTTCCCGGACATTTCCGGGCCAGGCGTAGCGGCGCAGGGACTCCAGGGCTTCTTCGGATATGCCTTTGATCTCCTTTTTCAATTCGCCGCTGTACTTTTTCAGAAAATGTTCGCAGAGAAGGGGGATGTCTTCCGTTCGATCCCTGAGCGGCGGAAGATAGAGGGAAAGGACGGCAAGCCGGAAATAGAGGTCTTCCCGGAAATGGCCTTTTTTCACCTCCTCATCGAGCTTCTTGTTCGTGGCCGCGATGACCCGGACATCCACGGGGATCGTCTTCGTCCCTCCCACTTTGACGATCTCCTTTTCTCCGAGAGCCCGCAGCAGCTTGACCTGGGCGTCCTGCGACAGTTCGGCGACCTCGTCCAGGAAGATCGTCCCCTTATGGGCTAACTCGAACTTTCCGGTTGTCTCCGTCTTGGCGTCCGTGAACGCCCCTTTGCTGTGCCCGAAGAATTCGGATTCGATCAAGTCGCGCGGGATCGCTCCACAATTGACCACCACGAACGGGCCGTCTTTTCTGAGGCCGTTAAAATGGATGGCCCGGGCGACGAGCTCCTTGCCCGTCCCGCTCTCGCCCGTGATCAAGACCGTGCCTTCGACCCGGGCGATCCGGTGCATCATCTGGAAAACGGAATTCATTTTCCCGCTGGTGCCGACAATATTGGCGAAACGATAGCGGGACGTCAGCTCGGTTTTTAGATCTTCGACCTCGGCTTCAAGCGTCTTGACCTTGAGGGCCCGGGAGATCATGAGCAGGAGTTCGTCGTTGTCAACCGGCTTTTCGAGATACGCATACGCCCCCAGCTTGGTCGCCTCGACGGCGCTCTTGATGGTTCCGTAGGCGGTGATGATCACTATCTGGCACTTGGGGAGAAGGCGCTCGAAGCGGGACAAAACCTCCATGCCGGGGATATCGGGAAGATTCATGTCCAAAAGAAGGATATCGGGGTCGAAACTCTTGGCCCTCTCGAGCGCCTCGGCGCCGTTCGCCGCCGTTTCCACAACATAGCCCTTTTCCTGGAGCAGGAGCGTGAAAATGTCCCGGATGTTTTTTTCGTCGTCGAGAACGAGGACCTTATTTTTCATGGCTGACCTTATCAGTAGAGCACCGGGAGACTGATCAGAGTCGTCGTCCCCTGCCCCGCCCTACTCTTGACTTCGATTTCGCCCTGGTGGGACTTGACAATATTGTAGCAGATAGAGAGACCGAGGCCCGTGCCGCCTTTTTTCGTGGTGAAAAACGGGTCGAAAATCCGATCCAGGTTTTCTTCGGGGATGCCCTCGCCCGAATCGGAAACGGCCACCACGGCTTTCCGGCCGTCCTTGAGCAACGCCTCCACTTTCATCTGGCCCCCAGCCGGCATAGCCTGGATGGAATTGAGGAAAATATTAAGAAAGAGTTGTTTGAGCTGCGCTTTATCCCCCTGCACGGGCAACTGAGTGTCTGTAAAATCCTTGACGATATGGACATTCTGGGTTTTCGCCTGGAACGAAACGAGCTCCAGGCTTTCTTCGAGCGTCTCCCGGAGGTCGTGCCTGACCTTATGAATCTCGGACGGCCTGGAAAAAGAGAGCAGCGCCGAAACGATCTCGTCGATCCGCCGCGTCTCCTGGATCGCGGAAGCCAGCAGCTTCCTGGATGTCTCATCCGCGCCCTTGGATTCCAAGTATTGGAGAGAAGATTTGATGGCGGTCAGCGGGTTTCGGATCTCGTGGGCCGCGCCGGCGGCAAGCTCGCCGATCGTCGCCAGCTTGTCCGCCCGGGACATCCTGCGGAACCGTTCCCGCTGTTCTCTAAAAAGAAGGGCGTTTTCCAGGGCAATGCCCGTTTGGGGGAGAAAGCTCGAAATCAAGCCAATTTCCTGTTTCGTGAAGGGCTCCCCCTCTTGATTGTGACCGATAAACAGAATTCCGATCAGCCGGTTCATGGACATCAACGGAAAGCAGACTTCGATCCCCAATGCTTCGAACAATTCAAATTCCTTGCGAGAAAGGTATTCCAGAACTCCGGCGTTGCGAGGGATATGGAGAAACGTCTGGTTGACTTTCAGCCATTTGACCAGGCGGGAAGACCGGGAAAATGAAACTGGCTCTATCTCGCGGCCATCGATTCCGGAGGCCGCCGCCGTCTTGAATTGTCCCGTGTCGGCGTCGTAGATGAGGAGCGCCAGCCTTCGCACGGGGCAGACTTCCTTGATCCTGCCCAGAAAATTGCTCGCAATATGGTCGAAATCCTCGATCAGGCTGAGGCTGTCCTCAAATTCCTTGAAAATACGGAGAGGATAGACGTCGGCTTTCTTCCTTTTGACGAGCTTTTCCTTGAGGGCGCGGATTGTTTTTTTCATAGCAGCACCCCGCCAATTCAGTCTCTCCCCTGAATCGCGCATTTCTTGAGGATCGGCGGATTTCCATCCGCAATTATACCAGAATTTTCTATCGGACGTCGTATCGGACAAATAAAACGAAGCTCAGGAAGAAAATCAAGCAGGCATAGACGATGTTGATGACAAGGAAGACAAACGTAGGCTTGACCCTTTCGGCGAATGTCATCGGCTTCTCCACGAACTGAGGGACTGTTTCAAAGGCCACGGGTTTTCTAGTGGTGGAGACATTCTCGCTGGGATTGTACCAATGGGGGCTTTTGGGATCTTGGGCATCGAGGTTCTTGAAAAAGGCCAGAAACTGGCCCTGATAGACATGGAAGTCATCCCAGGCCTTCCGGAAGCGCGGGTAGCCGCCGCCAACCACCGCTTCCGTAAGGTACTGGAAAAGAGGCACGGGAGAGACCGAGGTCAACAGCCGTGTCTTTTCGAATTGCCTGAACAAGCTTTGATAATAAGCGTCCCGGATTCCCTTTTCGGCCTCGGATCGTTTCATCTGCAGGTTCGCCCGCAGCTCGTGTTGGGGCAAAAAGGGATTCCCGGTGTTCATCATCCAGCTGCCCGGAGGGGCGCTCTTGTTAAGGTCGTCGAATGCCGCCCAGATTTTTTTCTGGATCGCTTCAGTCCGCTCGATGGGAAAAAAGGTTTTGGCGATAAACATGCTCGAATTGGGGATGACGACGGCGAACAGGATCCAGAAGGAGAGGGCCAGAAGCAAGCTGATGTTGGAATTGCGGGCCACGACCGAGCAAAGAAGGCCGAACGCAGCCAAGACGGCGGCCATAAGGATCGCCACAACCAAGAATCCGATTGTTTCCAAGATGAATGTTGGCTCCAAAGCGATCCGGCCGGAAAGAAGGACGACGAGGATGCTCAGGATGATGCCGGGCAGGACCATCGCCAGGAACGTCAGAATAGCGCTGATATATTTACCGAACAAGAGAGTTCCCCTTGAGACGGGATTGGAGAGGGCCAAAGCCAGCGTCTTTGTTTCTTTCTCCCCGGAGACGATATCAAAGGTGAATAGCAGAGCGACGAAGCTGAGGACCAAGGCCACGATGAACGACCAATTCAGCTCTTCGAAGGCATTGAGGAAAGGATTTGTGCTGCCGCTCTTGTTTTGGAAGGAAAAGACGTTCCAAGCGCTAAAGACGATGGCATTGGGCAGGTACTTTTCCTTTCCGTCATAGATGAAGGCGTTATCCCTCGGCCTCAGAGTGTATGTTTTTTTGTTCACCGCCAGCTCCGTGGCACTGGCTTTGGCCTCGCCTCTCATCTCCTCCAGGTATTGCGCTTGGACCTCCTGATATTTTTTCAGGCCGGCCTCATGACTCTTGACGAAAGAGAACGAGCCCGCGATAAAAATGCACAGCACGAGGGCCAGCGAAACCTGAAACCTCAAGCTGTAGAGATTGTGAAGGATCTCCTGCTTTAGGATCGTCCGTAACATGTCTTACCTCACGTCGTACCGGATGAATGCGACATATCCAATATAGAAGAGGAGGATGCTCTCGATGACCAGCAGGGCGATGTTCAAGATCGGGCTCTCCAGGCCCGAAAAAAGGGATTTCGACCGCTCTTGGAACCCAGGCATGTCGGAGACATCCAGATAGGGAAAATCTGACGGCTCATCGCCCGGGATCTTGTTCTTGCTGAGCTTCAGCCAACGGGTTCGGGCATCCTTCTGCTGGGCAGCCCAGGCATCAAAAGCCTGGACGGTCTTAAACTCGCCTCCAGTCCTCTTCTCGATAAGCTGGTCTTCCGTCAGGAACGTTTCGGGCGGCGCTTGGGTGATATAGCGGAACGAAGCAAAAATATTTTTGCTCTGTAAGTAGCGGATGAAAACCTCCCGGTATTGACGGGTTCGGTCCATTTCGTTTTCGTGTGATCGAATGTCTGTCAAACAGACAGCCGAAGCGATGATCCGGAAGATGCCGGCCGGAGAGACGATTGAGATTCGTTCGGCGACGCGGGCTTGATGATCCAGGCTGTCCAGGTAGGCTTGCTGGGAAGCCCATTTTTTGTCCGCATATTCAATCAAGAGCGGCTCCGAGATCATGGATCGACGGCGTTGCGCTTCGAATTCCGTCCGCGAATTACCGTAGGTTTCCACATAGCCGTCATCGCCGCTCGAGCGCCACCAAGCATTATATGTCTCGGGAATGGACTGCGCTTTGTAACGGTCGCTTTTTGTCCTGCCAAATTCCTTATCCAGGTCTTCGAGCACTCGGTTCAGGTTATCCCGGGACTGGACACGGACGAAGCTCTCGGCGAAATAGGCGGAGAGATTGGGGACGATGAAGACGAAAAAGACCCAGAGAAAAAGACAGAGGACCAAGCTGGTCACCGAAGTCTTGGACCGGGCGGAAATGAAGAGGCCGATGAAAATGTAAACGGCGAGATAGAGAAGGCTCGCGCCGAAGAGCAGGCCGATTCGCCCCCATTCAAGGGCCGAAAAAGAGACGTTCTTGGAGAACAGGATGAGGACCGCGCTCAGGAGGAAAGAAAAGACCAGGACCGGCAGAAGGGTCCCCAATATGCCCAGCACTTTCCCCGCCAGGAACTGTGAACGGCCAAGAGAGTTGGACATTTGCAGTCTTAGAGTCCCGTCTTCCTTTTCTCGCGTAAAGATGTCGTAGCTGAACAGGAGAGCCAAGAGAGAAAAGATGATCGCCGCGATATCGACGAAATCGACGGAGAAGAACGCCGCCAAAAAAGGATTATCTCTGGCTGCAATTTTTCCCTCCGCGAGCATGGGTTTTTCCCCGAGCCGGATCTTCACACGGTTACCCACCTGGCCGCGGATACCCTTGCTAAAAACGGTCAGCGGCTCGGGCGGGAGGACAATCTCCGGCCGCAAGGCGGAATACACACGCACTTCTTTGACGGCCTTATCCGAAGAGGCCCGGTCAAGCCGGTATTGATTTGCCTGGTCGCGGAAATCGTTGAAATTGATGAGGATGCTGAAGGGGATGAGAACGAGGCAGAGAAGGAAGCCGATGATAAACCTGGCAGAGAGGAGATTGTTCAGGAAATCTTTCCTGGCGATTTGATAGACCATTTCCGGATCTCCTTAATAAATGGCCACCGCAGCACTTCCGGTCCGTTAAGTATCAAGCAAGTTTTATGCCAACATCCAATCTATGGAATTCTAGAATATTACTTCTCCATGATCTCCCGCACTATTATCTGAAAAAAACGATTCCGGATCCCCCCTGCCCCCCTTTTTTTGAGGGGGCATAGGGTAAAGCATTACTCATCATCGGGTAAGATATTGCCCAATTTTATCTCGGAAATCCCTTCCTCGCCGGAGTTTCCTCTAAAACCTTTGTCTGGACTGCCTGGCACGAATATTGCTAAATATAACCCTGAACAACCGCGTAGCGGCTGAATCAGGTTTTTTTCTATGACTTGGAGTGGCGCATGAAAAAATCGAAAAAACGACTTCTTGGCTTCATTGCATTGAGCGTCTGTCTCGTTCTGCCGGCCGGAGCGCAGCAGGACAAACAGGCAAAACTGAGTCTGGAGGAATGCATCGCCCATGCGGTCAAGCACAACCTGGGCTTAGTCGTCCAGGTCTACAGCTCCGAGCTCGCTGACTTGGCCGTCTCCAGAGCCCAGGAAAAATTCATCCCTAACTTGTCCTTCGATTACGGGAAAGAAAACCAGAATTCGGCGTCGTACTCTTGGCTTAACGCCTCAGATATCCAATCGTCTTCGTATATGAATTACGGGTCTTCCATCAACCAGCTCATCCCCTTCGGCGGGAAATGGACAGTTTCATTGAACGGATACAAGAGCTCCTCCAATTCCCGCTTCCAGACGATCAATCCTTATTTTGGCAGCACGCTGACGCTTTCGTTCAGCCAGCCTTTGCTCAAAGATTTTGGCTGGCAGACGAGCCGGAAAGAAATCCTCGTTGCTCGAAACAACCGCGACATTGCCGAGAGCGACTTGAAAGACGCCCTCCTCGAGACCGTCTATTCCGTCGAACAGGCCTATTGGGAATATGTTTACGCCATTGAGTCGCTCAATGTTCGACGGCAGTCCCTGAAATTGGCCGAGGATCTATTGGATAAAAGCCGCAAGGAAGTGAACATCGGGACTCTGGCGCCCAAGGAGATCCTGAGCGCCCAGGCCGAAGTAGCCTCGCGCAAGGCGGACATTCTCCAGGGAGAACTGCAGGTCAAGGACGAGGGGGACGGCTTGAGGACCCTCATCAACCTCCCGGCGACAAAAAGCGTCGAGGAGATCGTCCCCTCTGACCGGCCGTCCTTCGAAAAAAGAGAGATTAGTTTCGATCAAGCCTTGGCGACGGCTTTGAAAAACAGACCGGACTTGAAGTCTTCCGAGATCAGCGTCAAAAACAGAGAGTTGGACCTTTCTTACGCCAAGAACCAGACCCTGCCCGCGCTGAATCTGAGCGCCAGCTATTGGAGCCCCGGAATCTCGGGCGACCGGATCCTCTTTCTGGACAACAATCCTCTGACGGGAACAATCGTAGGGACGATCCCGGGAGGTGCATCCACGGCCATGCGCGACGCTTTACGCTTCAAGTATAACAACTGGTCGGTGTCTCTCTCCCTTGACGTCCCTCTGAATACCGTGTTCTCCCGGGCCGCCCAGGCTCAGGCCAAAGCCGCTCTTGACCAGCAAGTGGCTCGCATGAAGAATACGGAGCAGGCGGCCTTTCTCGAAATCCGCTCTGCGGTGCGGGCCGTGCAGACGAATTATGAAAGGGTCGACGCCTACAAAGCCGCCCGCGAGCTCGCCGAGCAGAAATTGGCGGCTGAGGAGTCCAAGCTCAAGGCCGGCATGAGCGACAACTTCCGGGTCCTCCAATACCAGCGCGACCTGGCCCAAGCGCGGACATTCGAGCTGCGGGCCGTCATCGATTATACCCTTTCTCTGGGCAAGCTCGACAAGGCCATGGGAACGAGCTTGGATAAGAAGAATATTAAATTGACGGATGCATGGGAGGTCAGATCATGAAGAAGCTCACGACGATCTTCATCACAATTCTCTTTATGTTCGGGACACTGGCCATCGCTCGCGCCCAGGAGGGGCAGTCCCAAACGATGAAGCTATTAACGCTCAAAAAAGCCCAGCTTCAGCTCGAGAAAACGAAGGGCGATTTCGAGCGCTCGCTTAAGCTCAAGGAGCAAGGCCTGACCTCCGAAGAGGACTTCGCCCGGGTCCAGACGGCCTATCTGCAGGCCCAGGTCGATTATCAGCAGGCCCTGATCAATTTCATGGGCAGCGAAGCGAGGATCTCTGTGGCCAGCGCCGTCAAGTTCCAGGACGCCGCCGGGAAAAAATACGTCCGGGTCACCCTCCGCTATTCCTCCAAGGAGCTCAAGGAGCTGGCCAAACTCAAGATCAGCGCCGAGGACCTTTTCCCCCTAGACTTCATGAAGGAGATCAAGGATGTTTCGGTCTCGCTGAAATCGGAAGGCAAGATCGTCTCCGATCCGTACGACAAGACCCTCGCCTCACTTCCGCTGGAAACGCAGCAAGATGTTACTTTCCAGCTCCTCAAAGATGTTGAAAACCTCGAAGTCAACATTTTCTATTCGGGCAAGAACGAGGCGACGTCAGTCTATCTCCAAAAAGGCGTGAGCGCCAACATCGTGACCATGAATTCGGCCCAGTTCTCACAGGAAGCCGACCTGGAAAGCCAGGCGACTTACGACCTCTCGCTTGAAAAATTCAGCGGCGAAGCCAATGTCTTCAAGCTCGATGTCGTCAACCTCCCCCATCAAATCAATTACGAATTCAGCGATCCCCAGACGCAGGCCCGGCTCTCGCAGATCAAGTTCACCGAGGGCGTCACAAACATGAAGCTTTCGCTCAAGCTCTATCTTCCCAAAAACGCAGACGCACAGGTCGTCATCGACAAGCCCATAGAGTTTAACGCTCTCACGCTTGACAACGACCAGGCCACGAAGCTTCAGGACCTGGTGGCCAAGAAACCCCGGATCGATCCCAAGGACATCGATACCATCAAGGCGGGAAGCGTCCGGCTCGTGCTCGTCCCGAGAGGCGTGGGCAGGATCGAGGTCCAGGCGGTCAATCTTTACCACGAGATCAAGGTCGGCGAAAACGTGAACATGGAGGTCCGGGTGAAGAATGCGGGAACCCGTAAATTGAATAACATCCGGGTGTACAGTGACCTGCCCTTGAACTGGCGCTCTGAGATCCAGCCGGAACTGATTACCTCCCTCGAACAAGACAAGGAAGTCGTCGTCGCGATAAAGTTCCTTCCGCCGGCAGACGTGGCTGTGGGCGACTATGAACCGAAGATCAAGACCGAGTGTAGCGCCGACAACCGCAAGGTGGAGTCCGAGGACAAGATCGTCCGTATCCATGTCGGATCAAAGACGAACGTCCTGGGCATCAGCCTGTTGGTGCTGCTGCTTGTCGGGCTGCTGGTGGGCATCGTCATCTTCGGCATCAAGCTGACGAGGAGATAAAAAATATGAGAACTAATGGGGACGTGTACCCGAGGTACGTGCCCCCGTTTTGAACGTCCGGAAAAAAATGAATGGACAAAAATACAGAATTTACGGCCATTCCGTGAAAAGGAGGAAACATGGCTAAACAAGTCTCGATGCTCAAGGCTGACGACCTATCCAAACGATACGAAGACGGCGTCCTCGCCCTGGATCACTTGAACCTCGGGGTTCGCCCCGGCGAAGTGTACTGTCTTCTCGGCGCCAACGGCGCGGGCAAGACGACGACCATCAATCTTTTTCTGAACTTTATCCCGCCGACAACCGGCACATGTTACATCAAAGGGATCGACGTTACTAAGGACCCGCTCGAAGCCAAGAAGTACGTCTCCTTCGTCTCCGAGAACGTCATGCTCTACGGCAATTTCACGGCCCGCCAAAACCTCGAGTTCTTCGCCAAGCTGGGCGGCAAGACGAACCTGGCCAAGGAACAATACTATCAGGTGATGCGCCGGGTCTCGCTCCAGGAGAAGGCGTTCGAACAGAGGGTCAAGACCTATTCCAAAGGCATGCGACAGAAGCTGGGGATCTCGATCGCCATCATCAAAAACGCGCCAGCGGTGTTGCTGGATGAGCCGACGGCAGGATTGGACCCCAAAGCGGCAGAAGAATTTCTGGAGATTTTGGGCGAGCTGAAGAACGAGGGCAAGGCCATTCTCATGTCCACGCACGACATCTTCCGGGCCAAAGAGATCGGCGACCGCGTCGGGATCATGAAAGAGGGTCGGCTGGTCATGGAGCGGACCCGCGAAGAGCTCCAGTACGAGGACCTCGTCAAGATTTACATCGACTATATGAAATCCGAGCCGCTGACGGCATAAGGAGGACCGCATGCCAAGGCGCAAGCCCGTCCCGTTATGGACGATTGTCCGAAAGGAAATCATCGCCAACCTCCTTAGCTATAAATTCTTCATCGCCATCCTCCTAACAACGCTTCTCCTGTTCACCAGCTTTTTTATCCTCTACAAGGATTATAAGGGGCGGCTGGCCGATTACGAACTCGTCCGAGCCAAGCCTGGCGAGCCAATCGCCGTCCTGCCGCCGAACCCGCTGTCCATTTTCGCCAAAGCCCTGGACGAGGCCATGACCCGCTCCTTCGAGATCAGCCGGATTGGCATTGACGTCTTTGCCGGCCAGAAGTTCGGCAACATCATTTTTGCCTTTTTCCCCACGCCCGATTTCGTCTATATCGTCAAGGTCGTCCTGTCTTTAGTCGCGCTCCTCTTTGGGTTCGACCAGGTGAGCCGCGAGAAAGAGAGCGGCGTCCTGCGGCTGATGCTGTCCAATTCCGTATCCCGGGCCAAGATCCTGGCTGGGAAATGGCTCGGAAATTTCCTCAGCCTGTCGGTGCCGTTTCTCCTGGTTACGCTCCTTGGATTTGCCTTAATCAACCTGAACCCCCTAGTCCGTTTTCCATCTTCGAGCTTGGGCCGGTTTTTCCTCCTGGTTCTGACTTCGCTCGTCTATATCGCTCTCTTTCTAAGCTTGGGGATTTTTATATCGTCGCTCACCCGGAGGGCCGCATCATCGCTCGTCATCCTTCTTTTGATCTGGGCCGTGACCGTCTTCGTCGTGCCCAACCTGGGCACGCTCTTGGCCAGGCAGATGGTCGATGTCCCATCGGTCAAGGCCATGAGCGAAAAACAGGACCAGGTCTGGACCCGGGAAGTGCTCCAATTGGAGATAGAGCGGCGGGCTAAGAACGATCAGGGAACGGGAGACCTCGTTAAAAAGCATTTCGATGCCATCAACCGAGAGCTGAACCAAATGGAAGAAGACTACCGGAACAAGTTCGACCGCCTGGTCCGGATGTCCAAAAATATCAATCGGCTTTCTCCGGCGGCGAGCTTTGTCTACGTCACGACTGAACTGGCCGGAACAGGAATCGGAGAGGAAAGCCGGTTGAAAGAGAACGTCCTCCGCTACAAAGATTCCGTCCTCTCGAGTCCCGACCGCGGCGAAAAGCAGGCCCCCGCCTTCGCCTACCGCTATCGGTCGGTCGGCGAGGTTTTGATACAAGGCGGGCTGTTCGACCTGAGCTGGTTGATTTTTTTCAATATCCTCTTTTTCGCCGCGAGCTTCGTCGCCTTCATCCGCTACGATGTGAGATAAAGGAGCTGACCATGTTGGGAACGCTTATTAAAAAAGAGATTCTTAACAGCCTCTTTTCCTTCCGCTTCGTGGTGATATTCGCCCTGCTCGTCGTGGTCGTGCCCGTCACGATTTTCATCCTGACCAACGACTATGTGAAAAAGGTTGACGAATACTCCTTCCGCCAGAACGGCCTTGAGAACTACTTGAAAAATTACGCCCACTTTAACCGGATAGGTGCTGTCACATGGCCTTCTCAGCCGCCCATCCCCTTTTATTCACTCGTTCGCGGCATCTCTTCGGACGTCAACATGGACAAGTTCGACGACGACCCTCTGCCGGTCGTATTTCCTCTGCTCGACCTGGTCTTCATCATCGGCATCCTCCTCAGCCTGGCCGCCCTTATATTTTCTTATGACGCCGTCTGCGGCGAAAAAGAGGACGGGACGCTCAAGCTCATGATGTCGAACCGCCTGACACGCTCCAAGATCATCCTGAGCAAGATCTTCGGAGGCACGCTGACCCTGCTGATTCCGTTTCTCTTGTCCCTGGTCCTGGGCTTGTTCGTCATCCTGCTGAACTCTCGTGTGGCCTGGACGGGGACGGATTGGGCGACCCTGGCCCTCGTCCTTTTGGGCGCCATCATCTATGTCTTTTTATTCTTGATCATCGGCGTTTTTATCTCGGCCAGCCACCATTCGTCTTCGGCGTCTATCATGACTTCACTCTTTGTCTGGGTCCTCCTCATCCTCGTTGTCCCCAATTTGAGCCCCTATCTCGCTTCATTGATTTCGCCGGCGCCTTCGCAGATTAAGATGGAACGAGAGGTCTCCCGTTTATCGGACGTCGAGCGGGACGCCCTGGGTCGGAAGCTCATGAACGAGCGTTTGGGCGAGCTCGTAAAAAAATATCCCGTTCTCGCAGAAAGAATCTCTGAGGCCGAGGCAAAAGCCCGGGTCGAGAAGGATCCTGTTTTCCGGGAAGCATATCAGGCACGGACACGGGAGGTTCAGGCGGCCTGGGACGAGGCCAACCGAATCCAAAGCCAGAAAATCAGAGATCTTCGAAACGAATTCGGCCGCAAAGTGGGAGCCCAAACAAGGCTCTCCAGAGGTCTGTCGATGATCTCTCCCCTGGCGGATTTCACCTATTTAGCGACGGACCTGACGTCCACGGGCACGATGAATCTGCGCCATTTCGGGCGTCTGAGAGGAATTTGGGATCAAGCCTTCGGGGCCTATGAGCGAAGCAAGATCGCGGCGCTCCAGAAACAGAACCCCGCCGTCGACTGGTGGAACACACCGGTGGATGTGAGCGACATGCCCCGTTTCCAATATAGAGAAGAAGCGCTGCCGGCGAGGGCCAAGGGAACTGTGTGGCCGTTCGCGATTATGATGATGATGAACCTGGTCGTCTTCAGCGCCGCTTATATCTCGTTCGTCAAATACGACGTCCGCTGACGGATTACTGGGGTTTCGGCTCGGCTTCCGGCCGTTCTTCCATATACTGGATATAGAGCTCGGTTAAATCCTCGCCCTCAAGTTCCTGGCGCGTTTTCATTACCACCAGCCGGCCTTTTTTCATAAAGCCTACTCTATCTGCGATCAGCTTCGCCCGGAAGATGTCATGGGTGGACATGAAGATCGATTTTCCCTGGTTTCGCATTTGGATGAGCAGGTTCAGGAACTCCTGGCCGGACTTCGGGTCCAAGCCCGACGTCGGCTCGTCCAAGAGGATATTGGGCGCATCTTTGATGACGGCAATAGCCAGGCCCAGCTTCTGCCGCATGCCTTTGGAATAGTTCTTTGTCCGCATATCGAACGCCTCTTCCTGAAGGCCGACGCTTTTCATGCCCTTGGCGTAATCGATTTTGGTCAGCCCTCGCTTTCCAGCCAGCTTGGTGAAATAGTCCAGGTTCTGGAAGGCCGTGAAATTTCCGTAGAGCATGACATTTTCGGAGACGAATGAAATGTAGTCTTTGGATCGCAGCGGCTCTTTGGTCACATCGATGCCCTCGATGAGGGCTGTCCCCTCGGTCGGCGGGATAAAGTTTAGTAAAAGATTAATGGTCGTCGTCTTTCCGGACCCGTTGGCCCCGAACATGCAATAAATCTCCCCCGGCTCGACCTTGAAATTCAGGTGGTCGACGGCCAACTGCCCATCCTCGTACCGTTTCGTGAGATTGATGGTTTCCAGCATGGGTCACCTCTTAACGCACATCGAACTTCAAAAAGGATACGTAGGCCCCGGCGAAGAAAACGATGATCAAAAAGAGCATCAATCCGAAATCGGGAATGGTCCGGGCCAGCGACTTGCTGAGTGTCTCTGGTTCGAATTTGTGTTGGGGCATGTCGTCCAGGATGACCTTCCCTGTTTGGCCAGAGCCGGAAAAGTCAATGCTGCGCATCATCTTCGCGTTAGCCCACTTGGTGAAGATGGGCTTGTAAGCACGGATGGAGGCCAGGAACCTCTCGTGCTCGTCCAGGCCCGTCCGGGCGAAGCTCATGGTGGAGAACGTTAAAGCCGAGGCGGGCGAAATGCGCGAGATATTGATGGCCAGGCGCTCCTGCGATTTCTTCTTGCCCTGATAATCGCGCTCGAGGGCGGCGTTATTTTCGTCGATCTTCGAGGTCAAATCCTGCTGGTAATCTTCCAGGAATTTTTTGAACTTCTCCTGGTACCCTTTCTGGTCCTTGGCCGCCTGGGACGCGTTTTCCTTAACCCAATCCAACACCCGTTTCTGGGCTCCGCCCTGGATCTGCTGCAGGAAAGCGTCTTTTTTGGCCGTGATCTCGTGGACGGAAGGGATCGGTTTGAGCCGGCCCGCGGTCATGACCGAGAGCTTGGGAATAATGGTGACGAATATGACCCAAATAAAAAGCAGGACCAGGAAACTGGTCGAGCTCTTGTTCGTCCGCGCCGAGACGAGGAGGCCGAGCGTGAAGAAGACGGACAGGTAAAGGAAAAACATGAGGAACATCAGGAGAAGCCGGAGCCAGTCCTGGCCGGCCAGAGCGATGTTCGGATAGACGAGGAGGATGAGCAGGCTCAGGATGAGCGGGATAATCAGCGGGATCAGCAGGCTGATGAAACCGCCGATGACCTTGCCCAGGATCAGCCGGTCGCGCGGGACCCTGTTGGAGAGGGTCAGCTTCAGAGTCCCCTTCTCTTTCTCGCCGACGATGGCGTCGTAAGTGAAGAGGATAGCAAAGAGGCTCAGCACAATCTTGACGATGAACGTCAGGTCCAGGGCGCCGAAGACTGAAAATACGGGATTGCTCTCGTATTTGGAATCCACCAGGTTCGGGTCGTAGGCAATGTTGACCGTGGCTACGCGGCCGACCGCTTCTTCCACGCCGGTGGAGATGGCGCCCAGGACTTGGGGCGGCTTGTTGATCTTCGTCCCGAGCCCGGCCAGCGCTTGGTAGCTTGGCTGGCTTTCCAGATTTTTCTTGTTGAGGGCTACGGCCGCGGAGAATTCCTTTTGGTCGGCCCGGTAGTTGACAATCCCGGTGTAAACAGAAAGAAGGATGAGGATGGCGCAGAGCAGGAAGGTGAAGACGAATTTGGCGCTGGTGATTGTTTCCAGGATTTCTTTTTTAATGATGTCTTTAAGCATATTTCTCCCCTTGAATCACATAGGCCTAATATTATTCATGCTTTCAATATGTATTTCAATGGCCCGATGGACGGCGGCTATCTGACCGATCCTAGTTTCATACGGAAATCCCGTTCAAAAGTTTGGAAACAGGGAATAAGAAGAGTTTGTAAGCGAGGGTCAAACCTACTCGCTACGCACAATTTCCGGCGCTATGAATTCATGGCCCGATGCTCCTTGGAAGGAAGGCAGCGAGCGGAGCGAGCGTTGGAAGGAAACCCTACGTAAGGGTTTCCTTCCAAGAGTGTCCCAGGGAAGACTGCGTAATGAGTAGGTTTGACCCCGGTCTCATTTATTCTTCGAACAGATATTCTTTCTGGGAGAAAAGCAGGCAGGCCAGGCCCAGAAAGACGGCCGTCACAATCAAGAGCGTGACGACAGCCGTGAGCGGCGGGCTGGGCTCAAGCCTGAATAAAAGGAAGGAGAATTTCCCGCCGGTCGTGACGGCGCCCCCGGGAATCAGCGATTTCAGGTAGTGGACGATCGTAAAGCGCTGTGTGGCCCCCGGAAAATATTGGACCGCATTTTCCCAGCCGAAGGCGAAAACCATGCCGAACAGGATTGACCTTTTAAAGAACGTCCCGAGAAAAGTGAAAAACGCCGTATAGCTTATCAGTCCAAGGGCTAAAACGCCCAGGTCTATGGCCAAAACTTTCCAGATTGAAAAGTCCAAGAGGTCCTCAAAATTCAGGATGAGGAAAGAAAAAATGACCCCAGCCAGCACCATGGCCATGATGAAGACGACATAGGCGGCATATTTCCCCAGGACAATCGCGGATTTAGAGACGGGTCTGGTCGTGAGATAAGTCAGCGTCTTTCCTTCGATTTCTTCCAGGCAGACCGACGAGCCATAAAAAAGCGCCAGGATCAATATCAGGAACTGCAGATAAAAGGCCATGATGATGTTGGAAAAAACCCCCATGCCCTCGATGGTGCGCCCACCAAAAAATGTTTGATTTAACTTGATGATGAGGGCCATGAGCACCGGAAGAATGCCGATCACAAAGAAGACCTTGGTCTTCCGGGCTTTGCGTCCCGCGTAAAAGAAAAAGCCAAAAATCGAGCGCAAAGATCGCCAGGTATGTTGCGACATGCTATTTTCCCACCAGGTAATCAAACACGGCCTGCAGGTTGTCGTCAGGGGATGTGATCTCTTCCACGTCCAGCTTGTTCTCGACGATCAGGCGCGGCAGCAAACCGAAAAACTTGTCCCTGTTCTTTGTCTCGAAAAGAACGGTACCCGCCGCAGGGCCAAATTGGATGTTGACGACGTAAGGCTCGCCGACCAGGCGGCCGGCCAGCGCCCGCGGATCGCTGCACTTGACCGAGATGATATGAGGATGAGTGTCGATCAGGTCGCGGATGTAGTGGATATCGCCCTGGGCCAGGATTTTTCCCTGATGAATGAGAATGATGGTCCTGGTGAGGGCTTCGATCTCGGGCAGCACGTGGCTGGAGACGATGATCGTTTTCCCTTCGCTCTTATAATCCTTGATGAGCCGGATAACTTTCCTCTTGCCGAGCGGGTCGAGGCCGTTCAAGGGCTCGTCCAGGATAATGATGTCAGGGTTGTGGGCGATGGCCTGGGCGAACTTAAGCCTCTGGCGCATGCCGCGGCTGTAGGCGCGGATCAGCCTGTCCTTATCATTCCAGAGCTCCACGATATTCAAGGCTTTTGCGGCCTGGGCGGCGGCCTGCTCGTGAGAAATGGGATACAATTTCAGGAGGCTCGTCAGGAACTCCCATCCCGTCATCTCGTCGTAAAAGGCATCCTGTTCCGGGCAAAAGCCGATCCGCATATACAGGTCGTAATTGTTCCTGATCTCCTGGCCCTGGATCATCACCCGGCCGATGCTGGGCTTCATCTGGCCGGTGAGAAGCTTCATAAACGTGGACTTCCCGGCGCCGTTGGGTCCTAAAAGCCCGGTGATTCCCGCCTCAATCTCGAGGGTCACGTCGGACAGCCCGAGGATGTTGCCGTACCACTTGCTGAGGCTCCTGGTTTCGATGACGGCCGTCATTGAATGACCTCGACACCCCGAACCTTTTTCTTCAGCACAAAACCAGACAAAACGCAGATGGCAAGAAGGATGAGAAAGGAATACAGCCAGGGGACATCAAAGGAAGTTTTGACCTTGAACAAGGCGGCCCCCACCTGCTGGAGGTTGCCCTTGACCGAGATCAGGACAAAATAGGGATTATGAAAAATACCGTAAAAAATGCCGAAAAAGACATCGGAAAAAATATAGATCAGAATGAGCAGGATGGATACATACCGCCGGTTTTTGCTCAGCGACGAAACGAGCAGCGTGTAGAAGGAGAAGAAGAGCGTGAGCAGGAAGGAATAGAGGACGACGGAGAAAGGCAGCCAGGGATACATCGCCAGGAATTTGAAGTTCCCGGCAAAAATGAGCTTAAAGATAATAAAAATGAGCCCCGGAACGAGCGTCAGGAAGAGCAGGAAGAAGAAGATCGTGAACACCTTGCCCAGGAAATAATCCTTTTTGTGGAGCGGCCGGGCGAAATACAACTGGAGGGAGTTATGCTTCAGGTCATCCGCGATGAGGCTGGCGCCGCCGATGACCATGATGATGACCATCATGAACAGCAAAAAATCGCCGGTGAAATAGGTTCGGAAGAAGGCCGGATTGACTTCCAGGAAACGGTTGCTTCCTTTCATCATGAACTGGAAGTCTTCGAGCCTCTCGGAAATGTAGACCCCGGCCAGAAAAAAGAACGCCGGGATCAAGGAGGCAAAAAAGGCAAACTTGAATCCTTTCTTTTTAAAGGCTAAACGGACGGCCAGCCGGGTGATCGGCCACCAGGCGAATTTTCGGTCGATGAACGTCCCCTGCCAGTGGGCGTAACCTTTTTCGGAGATCGGCATCAATCCACTCCTACCGTCTGGGCGAAGAGGTCCTCGAGCGAAGTCCGGCTTTTGGTAAAATAGCGGATCTGGACTTGTTCCTGGTCGGCCAACCGGAAGATTTCAGTGCGGTTCAGGTTGGCCGGCATATAGACCTTGAGGATTTGGTCCTCGGTTTCTTCCACTTTGCAGCCTTCCTCCTGCAATTTCCGGACAAGGCGTTCGGTCTCTCCCTTGGCCTTGATTTCATAGAGGCTGTATCGGATCTCTTTCAGGGCGCTGATGGCACCCTGGGCAGCCACCTTTCCTTTGTTCAAGATCACCACATACGAGCAGGTGAATTCGATGTCGGGAAGAATATGCGAAGAAATGAGCACCTGAATATCTTTTTTCGAGGAGATGTCCTTGATCAGATCGAGAATCTCGTTCCGCCCCTGTGGGTCGAGGTTGCTGGTGGGCTCGTCCAGGAACAGCAACTTCGGGTCATGGACGAGGGCCTGGGCCAGTTTCAGGCGCTGCTTCATGCCCGCCGAATATGTCTCGAGCAGCCGGTAGCGTGATTCTCCCAGGCCGACATAAAAAAGGACATCGTGCGCCCGCTTCATCGCCTCCTGCCGCGGCATGCCCGAGAGCTCGCCAAAATAGGCGGTGAAGGTCACGGCATCCATGCCGGGAATGAGGCAGTCGTCCTCGGGCATATAGCCGACCGCGCGCCGGATCAGAAATTGCTCCTGCCGGATGTCGAAGCCAAGGACTCGCCCCTGGCCTCGGTCGGGACGGAGAAAGCCCAACAAAATCCTGAGCAGCGTGCTTTTGCCGGCCCCGTTCGGGCCCAGCAGACCGAAGGCACCTTCCGCAAGCTGGAGGTCCACGCCGTCGAGCGCCGTGATCTTCCCGTAATTGAAATGGATGCCTTTGAGCTCGATGTTCATCGGGTCTTCATTCTCTATAAATTACGTAATTTCGTCAACAAAGTTCCGCTTGGGTCCTGTCACGGGCGTGCCTTCGCCGAAGATAAGCGCCCGGTAGGTTTTTTCGACCCGGTCCCAATTCTTTTCCCTGTCCAGCGCCCAATGGCGGCCGATGATTGTCACGACCTGTCCAAGGCCGAGCTCGCGGCATTTCTCCTCGACTTTCTCCACGTAAATGGCACCGCTCTCCGGTTTTTCGCCCCGGCGCCCGATGAAGCCGTGAATAAAAACGTCCTTGAGGCCCTGGTCCTTGGCCATTTGCAGCAGCGCGAATAGATGCTTGATCGTACCGTGCGAGCTGTAATGAGAGATGATTCCCATAAGATGCAGAGGTTTTCGTTTTCGCTTAGCGCTTTCCATGGCCCAAAGAAATGCCCCATTGGAATAAAAACTACCATCTCCGACGGCCCGGTCGATGCGCACGCGGTCGAGGAGGACACGGCGGCCGGCGCCCAAATGAAGGTGGCCGGCTTCGGAATTGCCGACGGTGTTCGGCGGCATCCCGACGGCTTCCCCGGAGGACTTGAGGACGGCGTGCGGAAACCGCGTCCAAAGCTCATCGAAGTTCGGCGTCTGCGCTTCGGCGATCAGGTTTCCATAAAGCGCGTCCCGCAGTCCCCAACCGTCCAGGATGAGCAGGACGATTTTTTTTCTGGGATTTTTGACCAAGGCCGTCCCCATCAGCAGGCCTTCGCCCGTCATTTCGGCCGGTTTCTCGAGTCCTGCCAGCTCTAGCACCGTCGGGGCCACATCGGCCAGCTCGCCTTCTTTTTTGATCTCCGCGAGGTCCGGCCGCTCGAACGAAAAATCGGCCAAGATAAAAGGCACGGGGTTCTTTGTGTGACCCGTGTTGATCGTTCCATCCGGATAAAGCCATTCTTCCACGGTTCCATGGTCAGATGTTAGAAGGAGCGTAGCTTTCTGCGAACGCGCACCGGTGACGACTTTGCCCAGCTCGCGGTCCACGGCTTCGACGGCGGCCAAGGCCGACGCTTTGTTTTCAATGTGCCCGATGACATCCACATTGGCAAAATTCGCGATGATGACTGGAACATTCTCATCCCCGATTTTTTTCACGATTTCCGCGGCGACCATGCCCACACTCATCTCGGGCCGCTCGTCGTGCCTGGCGACATCTTCGGGCGAAGGAATGATGATCCGCACTTCGCCCGGAAAGACTTCGTCGCTTTTTCCGTTCATGAAAAACCCGACATGCGCGGCTTTCTCGGATTCGGCGATCTTCGCCAGATGCAGGCCGGCAGCCGAAAGGACCTCGGCCAGCGTGTTTTTGAGCTTTTCCTGCTTGGGAAAAGCCGCGCGGACAGGAAGCCCGGGATCGTATTCGATCATTGTCACAAAGTTGAGATTGAGGTCTTTATTGACGGGAAAAATGGAGAACTCCGGATCGGTCAGCGCTTCCGTGATTTCGATTTCCCGTTCGCCCCGGATGTCATAAAAGATGAGCGAGTCTCCGGCGGACGGCCTTCCCAGCGGCCTTCCGGCGCGATCGGCCATAATCAGAGGCTCGAGCGCTTCGTCCTCCTGGCCGGCCCGGTACGCCCGGCGGATGGCCTGGCCCCAGGAGGAAGTAACTTGTTTTGTCTTTTCGTCGGTCATCATCGCGTCAAAATGAGTCTATACTATAAAAGTCAAAAAAAGCGTTGTCAATGATGGCACGATCCGGAAATGACCTAGCTCCCTCTCAGGTTTTTAACGCCGTTCCCTCGCCGCCCTTCTCGGCGCCTGCGTTCCTCGCACAATAAGACTGCAGCGTTTAACGTGTCCTTGTCCACACCGTAGCGTTATTTTTTTCTGTCCCGCGCTCAAACATTCTCGGCGCCCGGCTCCGCCGGGTTCCCTCGCAGGCCGGCTCAGGAAGGCTAAACCTTCCATGGTCGCTGCGGTCATTTCCGGATCGTGCCATGAAGCTCGCAGATAGGAGGCGCTATCTATCAATGGGGCCTGTCACCGACCCACATGCTCAATAAGAAATCAGGCTGGCCACCCGGAGGTCCTTTAATTATAATAATGCTCATCCCGCCCGAGGAGGCATCAATATGAAAAAAGCGATGATCTTATTGACCACATATCTCTTCGTCCTATCGGCGCTTCCGGCAGTCGCCCAAACCCGGCCGCTGGCATTTGACGACTTTATCAAAATCAAGCGGGTGACCGACCCGCAGCCCTCGCCAGATGGAAGCTGGATCGCCTTAGTAATCACCGTCATGGACAAAGACGCTAACCGAAGCAACAGCGATATCTGGCTCATCCCGGCCCAAGGCGGAGAGCCGCGGCAGCTCACCTCGAGCCCGCAAGCGGACATGAACCCGCGCTGGTCGCCGGACGGCAAGACAATCGCCTTCATTTCGACGCGGAGCGGTTCGCCCCAGGTTTGGATCATCAACCCGAGCGGAGGCGAAGCCTCCCAGCTGACGAATCTTTCCACCGGAGCCTCAGGGGTCATTTGGTCTCCCGATGGAAAATACTTGGCGTTTGCTTCGGCCGTCTATCCCGACTGCTCGGATGATGACTGCAATAAGAAAAAAGCTGAAGCCCGGGAAAAAAGTAAAGTCAAAGCCAGGCTTTATAGCGAGCTGCTCGTCCGCCACTGGAATGCCTGGAGTGACGGAACGCGGAGCCATGTGCTCGTCGTCCCTGCCGAGGGCGGAAAGGTCGTCGACGTGACCCCCGGCGATTATGATACGCCCCCGATCGCCTTGGGCGGAAACCAAGACTTCGTTTTTTCTCCCGAAGGGAATGAGCTCTGCTTTGTCCGCAATATTGACCCGGAGCTGAGGCTTGGCCTGGGCACGAATAACGATCTTTTTCTCAACTCCGCGACCGGCGGCGAAATCCGGCCTCTGACCACAAGCCATGCGAACGATAACTCGCCGCGGTATTCCCCGGACGGAAAATATATCGCTTACAAGGCCATGGCCAGGCCGGGCTTTGAGGCAGACAAGTACAGCTTGATGCTCTATGACCGAAAGACGCAGAAGGCTCGGAACCTCACAGAAACGCTGGATCATTCCGTCGATGAAATAATCTGGGCGCGAGACGGATCCGCGCTCTTTTTCACGGCTGAAGAAAAAGGCCGGACCGTCCTGTTTAAAATCGGGCTGAAGGACCTCAAGACCCAAAAAATCCTCGAAGGTCATACTTTTAACTCGCTGAACCTGCTTCCTGACGGAAAAACTTTTATCCTCCTTAAGCAGGTGATGAATCGCCCCAACGATCTCTATTCCTTCAACCTCGAAACAAAAAAATTAGCCCCGCTGACCGACATCAACCGGGACCTGCTGGCCCGTCTCCAGATGAACAGAGCCGAAGAATTCTGGTTCGAGGGCGCGGCCAGGGACCAGGTCCACGGCTGGCTGCTCAGGCCTCCGGCCTATGACCCGTCCAAAAAATATCCCTTGGTCCTGATGATCCACGGCGGACCGCAGGGCGCCTGGAAGGATGAGTTTCATTACCGCTGGAACGCCCAGATGTTCGCTTCACCCGGCTATGTCGTGGCCATGATCAACTTTCACGGCAGCACCGGCTACGGCCGGCGCTTCACGGATTCGATCAGCGGCGACTGGGGCGGAAAGCCCTACCAGGACATTATGAAAGGGCTGGCCTACCTTCATGGCCGCTATCCATTCATTGACATCGGCCGGAACGCGGCGGCCGGCGCCTCATACGGCGGCTACATGATCAATTGGATCGAGAGCCAGACGGATGCCTTTCAATGCCTGGTCAGTCATTCCGGGGTGTTCGACCTGCGCTCAATGTACGGCGCGACCGAAGAGCTCTGGTTTCCCGAGTGGGAATTTTTGGGAACGCCCTGGACCAGTCCCGAACAATATGTGAAGTGGTCAGCGTCAAGCTACGTCAAGAATTTCAAGACGCCCTGTCTGGTCATCCACAGCCAGAACGATTTCCGCCTGGCCCTCGAGCAAGGGCTCCAGTTCTTCACGGCTCTGCAGAGAATGAAGGTCCCCTCCAAGTTTCTCTATTTCCCGGACGAAGACCACTTCATCCAAAAGCCTCAGAATGCCGAGTTGTGGTGGAAGACGGTACTCGACTGGCTCGCCGAATATTTGAAAACATAAAGACAGGGTTGGGTCCCGAATCTAATCAAGCGGCATGCCGACCAGAGCAAAGGGATCGACGCGGTTTTCGTAGATCCTGAGCGACCAATGCAGGTGGGGTCCCGTCGAGCGCCCTGTGTTACCGACTTTTCCGATTAGGGCGCCCTTCTTGACCAGATCTCCCCTTTTTACCAGGAACTTCGAGAGATGGCAATAGATTGTGAAAACGCCCTGGCCGTGATCGATGATCACGGTCCTTCCGGAAAAATAGAGGCGGCTGGTCAGAACGACTTTTCCGGAATTGGCGGCCCGGATCGGCGTCCCCCAAGGCGCGGCGATATCGACGCCGGCATGGACGGAGGGCGGCCTTTTGTTATAAATCCTTCGCTGCCCAAAATTGGGAAAGGCTTCCTGGCGGAGCGGGGCGATGAAGCTCCCCGTTCCCAGCCATTCGGGAGTAATACTATTATAGATATCCTGGACGATCTCCTGTTCCCTTTGAATACGCCCCAGCTCCTGGGGCGGCGGCGCGATCATACTCTCCTGGACCCTGAATTGTCTCTGGAGAAAATTCTTGGGCTCGATCTGAAATTCCTGCCGCGCCTCTTCCTTGGCGCCGTCCCTCTTTTCCGTCGTGATCTTGATCGCATAGGATTGCGGCTTCACATCGACGTCGACGCCGATCAGCGCGAATGGATTTGCGCCTGACTGCGAAGAGCTCAAGACATAAGTTTTGTCCAGGAATTGAATCCGCACCGTCTTGGCCGGAGGCTCGTCTTTCATGACGGCCAGGATGACCTCGCCCGGCTGAAGGGACCTGAAGATAAACTCGACGGGCATCCCTTCCACGTTGAGCGTCTGGTAGGTGTTGGATGAAAACAATCCCGGAGCGAGGAAACCCAGAACAAACAGCGCGATGGAAATCTTTTTCTTCATGCCTTTATCGTTTTTCTCAAAATCTTCCCGGGCAATGTCCCGGAATGCGCGCCGCCCTCGATCACGACCTGCCCGTTGACCAGCACATAGTCAATGCCTGCGGGATATTGATGAGGATCGCTCCAGGTGGCCCGGTCGATCACCCTGTCCGGATTAAACACCACGATATCGGCATAGGATTCGTTCCGGAGTATCCCGCGCTTCGCCAGGCCAAATTTTTTTGCGGGCAAGGACGTCATTTTTTTCAGCATTTCCTCGAGCTTGATAAGCCTTTCCTCACGGACGTATTTGCCCAAGACCCTGGGAAACGTCCCGTACTTGCGGGGATGGGGCTTGCCGCGTCCCAGGACTCCATAAGGCGCGAGCGCCTCTCCATCGGTGCCGATGCCGACAAGAGGATGGGCTAGGATGCGCTTTAGGTTCGCCTCCGTGCCCAAGAAAATAATCATCCCGACATTGTCCTTTTCCTCGATGAGAAGGTCCCGCATAAATTCATAGGGAGGTTTTCCGGCCAGTTTCGAAGCTTCGAGGACATCCTTGCCCTCGAAAACCCTGTTCTTTTCTGAAAGGACGTTGGAGATGATGATTTTATCCCATGATCCCATCTTCTTTTCGCGCTCGGCCAGGTACCCGCGCAGCCGGCGGTCCAGATAGGGGTCCTTGAGCCTGGCGATAAATTCCTCGGTCGTCCCCTGCCGGGCCCAGAGCGGAAAATTAAAATCCAGGCCGGTCGCTCCGGCGATATAGGGATAGCGGTCGCAGAAAATATCAACGCCCTCGTTTCTGGCCTCTTCGATCTTGGCCAGAGCGGCATCAATCTTGTGCCAGTTTGCGGGGTAGGCGACCTTCAAGTGCGAGATCTGCAGGCTCGCGCCGGATTTCTTGGCAACGCCGATCGTCTCATCCAGCGATTCGATCAAGAAATCGCCCTCATCACGCATGTGGGTGGCATAGACTCCGCCGAGCCCGGCCGTGATCCAGCACAGCTCAGCGATTTCATCCGCCTGGGCGAAGCTGCCGGGCGTATATTCCAGCCCGGAGGACATCCCCAGCGCGCCGTTTTTGATATTCTCGGCCACCAGGGCTTTCATTTTTTCCAGCTCTTCCGGTTTTGGCGCCCGGTCATTGAAACCCATGGCGGCCCCACGGATGGCGCCCTGCCCGACCAGCGTGGCATAATTGAGGGCCATTCCTCTCTCTTCCAGCCTGGCAAAAAAGCCCTTGATGTCCCGCCAGGTGAGGTCCAAGTCGTATTGTTTTTTCAGGGATTCTTTCTCTTCTTCGAAGATCTCGTCGGCGATAGGAAACGGCGATGAACCGCAATTGCCGCTGATGAGGGTCGTGATTCCCTGATGGATGGAGCTTTCTGCTTTTGGGTTAACCAGCAATTGGACATCCGTATGGTCATGGGCATCGATGAACCCGGGGGCAACGGCCAGGCCGCGCGCGTCGACGACTCGGACGCCCCGGTTGGAGGATATTCTTCCGATATATTTTATGGAAGCGCCGGAGATTCCGATATCTGTCACGAGTCCGGGATTGCCCAGTCCGTCAAAGACAAGCCCGTCTTTGATGACCAGGTCATACTCCCTCTTTGATGAACAGCCTAAAAGCAGCAGCCCGCTTCCCGCCAGGGAAGCCGCTGCGGCGGTCCGGCCCGCCTTCTTCAGAAAATCGCGTCGCTTGATCCGGTCAGTCATTGGATTGTCTCCATGCCTATCGGTCGGCCAGCCTTATCTTAATCAAACTGAGGTTTGTTGTCTAGGGTTTCGCTAATGAAGCTAAAAAACGAAGGTGAGAGTGATCCCCCGGCTCTCGGAGGAAAGATGAAAGCCGAGATGCACCTGGGCGGATGCGCTGTTTCTGTTCATGGCCGACACCTTCTTGCCGATAAAATAGCCGAGAGCCGAACCTATAAATACATCCGATGGCCAGTGTTGTTGATCATGGACCCTAAAAAACGCGATCAAGCCGGCCAGGCCGTAGGCCAGGGCATCCACAATGAACACATCGGAGCGGTCAGCGATCGTGGCCGCGACAGCGAATGCTCCGGCCGCGTCTCCTGAAGGGAGAGACGTATAGCGCGTGGAGACAGAAAACGGCCGAAAGATATTCGAGGGCTTCCCCGTGTACGGCCTGGCTCGTCCGAAGACCGCTTTCATGGTCAGGACGACGGCCGACGTCGTGAGAAAGCTCTCCATGCTTAGAAGCGCCGTTTTTCTCAGCCCGGCGCTGTCAAAGGCCTCTCCCGAGACGTAGAGGGCCGCCATGAAGCCGGTGAGATACCCCCCCTTTCCGAATTTCGAGATCACTTTCGAAGCATCGACTGTGCCGGAGTTTTTCCCTTGCTGCACTTTATCATATAGGTCTTGGTCGAGGGCATAGAGCAGCCCGCTCGTTCCCAAGAACACGGCGAAGGTCAGGATGTCATTTTTGTCCCAATGGCCGGGCGACAAGAGGACGTTTTTGAAATCGGCCCCGAATTTCTTGAAATAGGCCCCATTCAGCCGGCTGGAATCCGGGGTCTCCTGGCCGCAGAGAGCATCTTGGAAGGGAGTGAATACCAAAGCGAAGGAGAGAATCCCGGCAATAAGAAATGCGTTTCTCTTATTTTCCCGCATGGCCCATAAAAAATTCGATGGCGGATAGAGATTTTTGCGTAGCCCCCTGGAGTGAACACAGAGTCTTCTTGGCCCGCTGCCCCATTTCCGCTAGAGCCTTAGGATCCTTGAGCCGGAACGTCTCGGCCAGGTCCTCAGGCCGGTCAACGATTCTTGCCGCTCCCGCCCTGACAAATTCTTCGGCCAGGGCGGCAAAATTCTCCATGTGGGGCCCAAAAAAGACCGGCTTCCCGTAAAATGCGGGCTCCAGCAAATTCTGACCTCCCCATGGGACGAGACTCCCCCCGATGAAAGCCGCATCTGAAAGGGCATAAAACCGGGCCAGCTCTCCGATTGTATCGAGGACCAAGATATCCCAAGCTTGGCCCGGCTCCAGGAGTGTTTTTCGACGCACCACGAACGGGCTGGGCCCAAAAATCTTCTCGATCTCGCCGAATTTCTCTGGATGGCGAGGTGCCAAGACCAGCAGAAGATCATCACGTGTTTTTCGCGCTTCCCCGAACGCCAGGATGAGCCGGCCTTCTTCGCCTCTATGGACGCTCCCGGCGACGATGATCTTTTTTGCGATCGAAATGCCCAGCTCGCTTTTCATCCTGACAATGTCCTTTTCTTCAAGCAAGGGCAGATCGACTTCGCACTTCAAGTTTCCCGAGATTTCGATGCAGCTCGATGGAACGCCGATCTTTTCGAGCCTCTCCTTGTCCCCGGCTGTCTGGACAAGAAACCGGCTGATATTTTTAAAGACGCCGTTCGCCAAACGCTTAAACCGCTTGAACCTCCTGAAGGAACGGCTGGAAATCCGCCCGTTCACGAGCAGCACGTGACACGAATTTCGCCTAGCTTCCCTAAGAAGGCCCGGCCAAAATTCGGACTCGACCAAAACCAGCAGCCGCGGCCGGAGCGCCTGGAACGCCCTGCGGACCTTCCTCGGGAAATCAAAGGGAACAAAGAAGATATGGTCAGTGCCGCGAAGCTTTTCCCGGGCCATTTTCTGACCCGTGTTCGTCAGCGTGGAAAAGCCAATCTCCCAGTCTGGATGTTTTTTGCGGACCTCCTTGGCCAGGTTTTGGAGCGACAGGACTTCCCCCACGGAAACGGCATGAATCCAAAGAAAAGGATTGTCGGTCTTCCGAAGAGGGAGCCTCTTCCCCAGTCTCTCTCGGAGAAAAAGGCTTTCCCTCCTCAACAGCTTCAGCCGGACAAAATACACGGGGACGGCGACGAGCAAGGCCAGGAAAAGGAAAAAGGAATAAAGGAGGTACACGTCCACCTGACTATACTAGAATCAAAGGTATCCTTCAAGCGCCGCAATGAGTTGAAATGTCATCCTTCTGAAAAAAATCGTTGCCAGAGGGCCTGGAATCTGCTAAACTACGCCGGAATAAAACAACTAAAGGATCCTGAATATGGCCGAAAAAAAAGAGGCGGCAAAAGCGCCCAAGCCACCGAAACCGCCGAAAGAAACAAAAAAAGAAGCGCCGAAGCCCGAAGCGGGCGCAGCGGCTGCCGCAGAAGCGGAAAAGTCCGGGCCCGCAAACAAGAAAATCAATAAAATGACCCTGGCCGAGATTGAGGCAAAGCTCAACGAGGTCAAGATCTCCCAGGGGGGTTTGAGCTCTCGGTACGCCCGGCAGCTCATCCACCGCAAAAAAGCCCTCACCATTTAAATTACTGCTCCCTGCCCATTTTAATAAAATTCACGAAAGAAAAAGGCCGTTTTTTTGGATCAGCGAGGGGTATGTCGCGTAAAAACCCGTCTGAGGACGGAGCGGGCACGGAGCATATTTACATTGACCCCTATTTCTGCTAATATATTCAACGATTTAAAGGAGAATCACAGAGTGCTAAGAAAAGAACAAAAAGAAAGAATTATCAGCACAAACAAAGTCCACGACACGGACACAGGCTCGGCAGAAGTGCAAATCGCCCTGCTCAGCGAACGGATTAACCATCTGACGACACATATGGCATCGGCCAAAAAGGATTTCCATTCCCGGACAGGCCTCATGAAGCTCGTCGGACAAAGGAAACGCCTCCTCGCCTACCTGAAGAAAGAAGACAGCGGCCGCTACGAGAAACTCATCCAGAAGCTCGGGCTGAGAAAGTAAGCCCCCCTAGACGATCCCCCATGTCTCAAACTATCAGTCTTGAAATCAACAATCGGATTTTGTCTGTGGAAATCGGCAAGGTCGGCAAGCAGGCCGACGGCTCGGCCTTGGTGCGCTACGGCGACACGATCATGTTCGTCACGGCTACATCCAAGAAGGAAGCCAGGGAGATAAAATCGTTTCTGCCCCTGATCGTCGATTATCGGGAAAACACTTACGCCGCCGGAAAAATCCCCGGCGGGTTTTTCAAACGCGAAGGGAGGCCTTCGGAGCGGGAAATCCTGGTTAGCCGATTGATCGACCGGCCGGTCCGATCGCTTTTTCCCGAAGGGTACTATTTTGATACGCAGATCGTCGCCCTCCTTCTTTCCGCCGACCTGGAAAACGAGCCGGACACGTTGGGCCTTATCGGCGCCTCCGCTGCCCTGTACTTCTCGGATATCCCGTTCACGACGCCCATCGGTGCCGTCAAGGTCGGTTATCTCAATGACCAGTTCGTCATCAACCCCACGGCCAAGGAGCTCGAAACGAGCCCCTTGAACTTGCTGGTCGTCGGCACGGAAGAGGGTGTGGTCATGCTCGAAGCCGGGGCAAAGGAAGTGACCGAGGAAAAAATCATCGGCGCCGTCGTCGCTGCCCAAGACCCGATCCGCAGGATCATCGACGTCCAGAAAGAACAATTCCAGAAGCTCAATATTAAGAAAAGGGAATTCACGCCGAATCTCCCCGACCCGGCCAAACTGGCCGAATTGGAGCTGAAAATCGGCCCGTCCCTCCAGGCCGCCATCCAGACAGCCGGCAAAAAGGCCTCTGAAGAAGCGGCTCAAAGCATCCTGGCCTCGCTCATCGAAGCCGTCCCCGAGGAAAACGAAGACGAGAGGGCGGAAGCCAAGGACCTGTTTTACGGCATCCAGAAAAAGCTGACGAGAGACCTGGTTCTCAACCAGGGAAAGAGAGTCGACGGCCGCGGTTTCGACGAGATCCGGCCGATAAATATCGAAGTCGGCCTGCTGCCGCGAACCCACGGCTCGGCCTTGTTCACGCGGGGCGAAACCCAGTGCCTGGCGACCGTCACCCTGGGGACGTTTGAAGATGTCCAGCGGCTGGACGGGCTCGGCGAAGAGACCGAAAAGAGGTTCATGCTGCACTACAACTTTCCGCCTTTTTCCGTGGGCGAGGTCTCTTTCCTGCGGGCCCCCGGCCGGCGCGAGATCGGGCACGGCGCCTTGGCGGAAAAATCCATCCTGCCGGCCATCCCCATCGAGGATAAATTTCCCTATACGATCCGCATCGTCTCGGATATTCTAGAATCCAACGGCTCGTCCTCCATGGCGACCGTCTGCGGCGGCGTCCTGTCTTTGATGGACGCCGGAGTGCCGCTCTCGATGGTCGTCGCGGGAATCGCCATCGGCTTGGTCAAGGAAAACGGCCGCGCCGCTATCCTGACGGACATCGCCGGGCTCGAAGACCACTTCGGCGACATGGATTTTAAGGTCGCCGGCACCGAAAATGGCATCACGGCCATCCAGCTCGACTTGAAAATCCCCTCCATCTCCATGGATATTTTCCGGGAAGCGCTGGACAAGGCGCGCGCCGCGCGTCTCCAGGTCCTGGCCAAAATGAAAGAGGCCATCCCGGCGCCGCGGCCCGAAATATCTCGCTACGCTCCCCACATCATCTATCTCTTCATCAATCCCGAGAAAGTGAGCGAAGTCATCGGGCCTGCCGGCAAGGTCATTAAGAAAATCATCGCCGCGACCAAGGCCAAGATCGACATCGACGAGACGGGCAAGATCATCATCGCCTCCACGGAAATGGAGGCCGCCGAAAAGGCCAAGCAGATGATCAGCGAGATCACGGTCGAGGCCGAGGTCGGCAAAACCTACCAGGGCAAGGTCGTCCGCATCGAGGAATATGGAGCGTTTGTCGAGATCCTGCCCAATATCGTCGGGCTGATGCATATCTCGGAAATTGCCCATCACCGCATCAAGAGCGTCCGCGATGTCCTGAAGCTGGGCCAGATCATCAATGTGAAAGTCCTCAATATCGATGAAGACAACAAGATCAAACTGAGCATGAAAGCCCTCCAGGAAGACACGCGGCCCCCGCATGAGCGGGAGCGGGACAGGGAGCGGGAGCCCTACCCCAAGAAGCATTCGTCCTACCGGCGGCCGGACGGCGATCGCAGAAACAAGTACTGATTCGATAGATTTTTGTGCCGAACGATGGCCGACATGTTTCGTCATCGGAAAGGGTTCACGCTCACCGAGCTCCTTGTCTCGGCGGTGATCCTGGCCGTCCTGGCCGGGGTGGCCATGCCCCTGGCTAAAATCGCCGTGAAACGGGGAAAGGAGATCGAGCTTCAACGAAATCTGCGCCTGATGCGGGAGGCCATCGATCAGTACAAACGGCTGGCCGATGATAAAAAAATCGAGTTTGACGAAGACACCGACGGCTATCCGGCCAGCCTGGAAATCCTGGTGAAGGGGGTGAAGCTCAAGGATGAAGGCAAGGGCTCGGACAAGAGCCAGGGTTCGAAGGGCGGCACCAAGATCATGAAGTTTCTCAGGCGAGTCCCGAAAGACCCTATGACGGACTCCGTGGACTGGGGATTGCGCTCATCCCAGGATGCTCCCGATTCCACGAGCTGGGGGGGCCAAAATGTCTTTGATGTTTATACGAAAAGCAACAAGACAGCCATCGACGGGACAAAATATAAGGATTGGTGAGAAGGGACCATGTTTGACACCAAACAAAAAGGGTTTACGCTGATCGAGATGATCATCGTCTTTGCCATGATCGGCATCTTGGTCGGCCTGGCGCTGCCTCAGTTCAAGACATCGCTCAAGAGCGCCAAGGAGAGCGCTCTGCGGAGCGACCTCTTTGATCTGAGAAAGCTCATCACTCAATATTATACGGACAAGGGCAAATACCCGCTTTCGCTCCAGACGCTCGTTGATGAGAACTACCTGTACAAGATTCCCAAAGACCCCATCACGGGAAAATCGGACACCTGGGTCGAAGTCCATGAACAGCCGTCCGTGGAGGATATCGCGCCGGGGATGGAATTCGGAATCGTGGATGTCCATTCCGGCTCGAAAGAAAAAGCTTTGGACGGCACGCTCTACGAAACTTGGTGATGAACAACCGAGCGGGCTACAGCCTGGTCATCTTGATGATGGCCGCCTTCGTCCTGGCCGTGGGGCTACTCGTCGCGATTCCGGTTTGGGAGACGCAAGTCCGGAGAGAAAAAGAAGAAGAGCTGATCTTCCGCGGCCGGCAATATGTGGAAGCCGTCCGGCTCTATTTGGCCAAAAACCCCGCTACGATTCCCAAATCCCTCGATGATCTCGTCAAGGGCCGCTTTTTAAGGCGCTTGTACAAAGACCCGATGACGAAGGATGGAAAATGGAACCTGATCCTTCAGTACCAGGTGGGATCTCAGAAAGTCAATCTTGCGGCCCGGGGGCCGGCGGGCAATGTCCGGGCGGGCTTTGATGTCAAGCGGATTTTGATCGTGCCGCAGGACAATCTCTCGGCCGTGGATAACCCGCGCATCCTCGGCGTCGTCAGCTCCTCGCCGAAAAAATCCTTCCGAATCTACAACGACGGAGAAACCTACGACCAGTGGCTTTTCTATTACGGCGCAGACGCAAACGCCAAGCCCGAGATCGTCTATTTCGGCCGCACGGAAAAGAAATGAGGCGCTCGGTCCTGATCGTCGCGGGAGAGAAATCCGGCGAAGCTTACGGCGCGGGGTTGGTCCGCGAGTTTAAGACGATCGAGCCTTCAGCCAGGTTTTTTGGGATCGGCGGAAAACGGATGGAGTCCGAAGGCGTGGACATTCTTTTTCCGATGGACGACTTGGCGCTCGTGGGCATTGTCGAGATCGTGTCCCAGATTCCCCGGATCCGAAAAATCTTTCGTAGAATCCAGGAGGAAGTCAAAGCCCGGGCCCCGGAGGCGGCCGTCCTCATCGATTCTCCCGATTTCAACCTTCGGCTGGCCAAAAGGCTCAAAAAACTGGGCGTCCCCGTGCTTTATTACATCAGTCCCACCGTCTGGGCCTGGAGAAGGGGAAGGCTCCGGACGATCAAAAAAAACGTGAAGGAGATGCTCCTCATTTTCCCCTTCGAAGAGACCATCTATAAAAACGGCGGCATTCCCGCCCGTTTTGTCGGCCACCCGCTCCTCGAACGAATCCGCATCGCCTTCGGCCGTGAGGAATTCTGCAGGAAATACGGGTTGGACCCCAAGAGAAAACTCATCACGCTGCTTCCCGGGAGCCGGGCGACGGAAATCCGCTTCCACCTGCCCGTCCTTGTCCGGGCCATGGAAAAAATGAGGCGGGAATGGGCGGCGCAGTTCGTGCTCGTCGAGGCCGACCATCTCGACGAGGACTTTTACCGCCGCTTCCTACCCCAAGGACTTCCGGGTTTGACCACCGTCCGGCGGGACGCCTATGAAGCCATGGCCGCCGGCGACCTGGTGCTTTCCGCATGCGGAACGGCCAACCTCGAGGCGGCGCTCGTCGGAACCCCCCTCGTTGCCTTCTACCGCTTATCCCCATTGACCTATATCTTCGGCGTGAAGTTTGTCAGGATCAAGGACTTCAGCATCGTCAACATCCTCGCCGGAGACCGGATCATCCCCGAGCTCATCCAGCGAAGGTTTACGCCCGAGAACCTCTTCCAAGAAGCCAAGCGGATTCTGGCTTCGCCGGACATTCAGGCGGCTATGAAAGAGCGTTTTCAGAAAATCAGATCCAGCCTCGGAGAAGCGCCGGCCTCAAAGAATGCTGCTTTTGAGCTCGACAAGCTCCTCGGTAAAGGATGACCGGTTTCCGCCCAACGCTTATTTCCGGAGATTCCTGGCTGTCCTAGAAAGCGGCAGATGGGGAAGGACCTCGGCCTCGGCCAGGACGATGTCTTCAGCGGTATCGATTTCAATCGCGTGATACATCCCGACATCGACGGCATAGATCTCTCCGCCTCGGTCGATCACCTCTTGGAAAGCGGCTTCATAAAACTGGTTCACCGCGCCGTCATGAAGAATCTTTCTGTCGATCACGGCGAACAGGGAATGAAGCATCGGGGACCCAAACATCTCGATGCCGATGGATTCGCCGATGGCCTGGCCGGGTGGGACTTCCTTGCTGATGGCCCGGATGCGGTTGTGCGCGTCAACGGCAACTTTGATTTCCTCGTCGCCGAGCCGGATTTTGGTGTTGACGGCGAGGCAATTCTCGTGCCCGGTCCGACGCAAGGCCCGGATGATGCCGTCATCAAAGATGATGTCGCTGTCGAGAAGGAGCATGCCGTGCTCGAGGACATCCTGCTTGACTAGCCAGAGCGAGTAGATATTGTTCGTCGAGGCATAGACCTCATTGGTGATAAATTTCACCGAGAGTCCCGGATAGTGTCCGGAAACGTATCCCTGCACTTGGTCTTCGAGGTAGCCCGTCACGATCACGACATCGCGGATGCCGCAGGCGGCGAGGTTGTTGAGCGTCCGGCCCAGGATCGTTTCTCCTCCGATGGGCAGCAGGCACTTGGGGACGGTGTCGGTCAGGGGCCGGAGGCGGGAAGAGATCCCCGCGGCCAGGATGACGCCTTTCATGAAACGACTTCTTGTTCGAGGCCGTGGTCGATCCTGTTCTGGACGATGCACATGATGGTGGCCCAAACATTGCCGATCACGATCATCGCCCAGAAATAGAGATCGATGCGGTCGACGAGCGAGGTGATGATCAACACGGTGCCCTGGGTCGTGGAACCCAGGAACGTCCAAAGCCGCAGAGCGGCCCGATTCCTTCGATAAAATTCTTCGACGGGCTTTTTGCCCGATTTGGCATCTTCCCGATTCATGGTCATTCGTCTCTGAAGGGTCAGATATTGCAGGTACAGCCAGATGGACGCTTTACGCAAGGGCTTTGCCTTGTGCCCCGCCAGGCTCTCGAATTCATGTTTGAAGCTTTGATAATCATCTTCGTCTTGGGACGAGGCCCCCTGGACATATTCGATAAAGCGATTGCGGTAGTAGTCCAAGGCCACCGAATGGAAGAGGTTGCTGAGGGCGACGGCAAGGATGAGAAGCCACCACAGCCGACGGTCTCCCGATTCGGGAACCAAACCAACGCCGATCCCGATGTAGATGGCGATCATGACCACATAATCGATCAGCCCATCCAGAATCCTTCCCAGCCGCGTCCCATTTTTTTTGAGCCTGGCCAGCTGCCCATCACTGCAATCGATGACAATCGACAGGCCGTAAAAGACGGCGCCGGCGGCCACGGCCGAAGGATAGCCGAAACCGTAGCCAATCCCGCCCAGGACCCCGACAAACATGGAGATGATGGTCAGCTGATTGGGCGTGATGTTGGTCCGGTAGATGGCCTTGACAAGAACGAATGCCAGGGGCCGATAAAAATAAAGGTCGAAGATTTCCTCGACCTCCCGGAGCTTCAGCGATCGCTTGTATTCGGCGAGCAGGGTCAACGGAGCCCCTTGTCCCCGGCAAAATCCCGGAAGGCGTTGGCGAGCTTCCGATTTTCTTGTTCGGTCCCGATGGTGATCCGGACACAGTTTTCAAGGTTCTTCTCATTGAAGAATTTGATGATCAGTCCCTTCTTCGTCAAATAGTCCTTGAGGGAAGCTTTGAATTTTTCCGGAATTTCGGCCAGGATGAAATTGGCGTTGGAGCGGTAGGCCTTGAAGCCGGGGATGGCGCCCAGCGTTCGGTAGTACTCTTCTTTATCCCGGATCATTTTCCGGCTGATCGTCGCATAATAATCGGGCGAGTCAAGCGCGGCCAGAGCCAGCCGCTCGGAAATGCGGTTATAGCCGAGATAGCGGGCGCTGAACTTTGCCAGATCGGTGAGGTTTTTCCCCAGGAAGGCATAGCCGATGCGGACGCCCGCCAGCGCATAATATTTGGAGAAGGTCCGGATGACGATGAGTTCGGGGTATTCACTGGTGAACTCTTTGACGTAGTCGGCCTTGGCGCCGGTAAAACCCCAGTAGGCTTCGTCCAAAACGATGACCGTATTCTTGATCGTCTTCAAGAGAAGTTTCAGGTCGTCCCCGTCCAGCGTGTTTCCCGTCGGATTATTGGGGGAGCTGATGAGGATCAGCCGGGGCCGGTGTTTGGCGGCGAGCGCGAGCAGACGATCAACATCATAGAGGAAGGAATCTGGACCGGGCACCATCGGATATTCGACGGTGATGCCGCCTTTTTCATCGGCGATGGATTTGTAATACCACCACGAGTGTGTAGGAATCATGATTGTTTCATTCTTGGACAGGTAGCAGTGGACCGCTTGTTTGAGGAGGTCTTCGCCGCCGTAGCCCAGAAGAATGATACTTTCGGGGACTCCGAATTCCTTGGCCAAGCGTTCGGACAGGATGCTTTTGACGCCCCTGGCAAAATCCTTGGAATACCAGCTGAGGAACTCGAGGCCCGAAGATTTCAGAGCTTCGAAGCAGGCAGGGGCCGGGCCGTAATTATTTTCATTGCGGTCCAGATAAATAATTTCTTCGGTCATATTTTCTTTCCCTCCGTAGAAATCTATTTGATCAATGAGATAGTTTTTTTTGAGAGAACGGCGATGATCGAATGCTTTGGCACGAAACCACTACTTCGTCGGGCTATTATACATATTCCGGGGGGCGATTTCAACAGCC
>Ga0315280_10000158_pt1 | contig 126258 bp, 118 predicted proteins | sample YL17G06_40_MG_FD_203697 | JGI IMG/M metagenome (GOLD analysis project Ga0315280, IMG submission 203697) | Sediment microbial communities from Yellowstone Lake, YNP, Wyoming, USA - YL17G06_40 | ecosystem: Environmental > Aquatic > Freshwater > Lake > Sediment | place: USA: Wyoming | collected... | reverse complement strand
CTGCAGGCCGTCCATCAGTGACAGTAGTTGCGCCACGACCCGCTTCTCGACCTCGCCCGTGACCTCCTCCCTCTTCGGCGCTATGCTGTCGAGCTCGTCTATGAAGACTATGCTCGGCGCGTTCTCCTCCGCCTCCTTGAAGATCTCCCTCAGCCTCTGCTCGCTCTCGCCGTAGTACTTGCTCATTATCTCGGGCCCGCTGATGCTGATGAAGTGGGCGTTCGTCTCGTTGGCGACCGCCTTCGCGAGGAGGGTCTTACCCGTTCCGGGTGGGCCGTGGAGCAGCACCCCCTTCGGCGCCTCTACGCCGAGCCTCTCGAAGAGCTCCGGGTGCCGAAGCGGCAGCTCGACCATCTCCCTCACCTTCTGGATCGCGTCCCTCAGGCCGCCGATGTCCTCGTACGTGATCCTGGGAATTGTCCTCGCCTGTGCGGCATAGACCTTCTCACTTATCTTGACGACCGTGTCCTCGTTAACGATGACGGCGTCGGCCATCGGCTGATACGCCGTCACGACGAGATTCACGACCCTGCCCATTATCCTTACTGGAACGGAATCGCCCTTCGCGACTATCCTGCCCGTCAAGATATTCTTGACGTATTCCTCGCCACCCACGATCCTTAGTGGCTCAGTGGGAGCTAAAGTCACGGTTTGGGAATATTTTGCGGAGATCTTCTTGACCCTGACCTTATCGTCGATGCTCACTCCCGCATTGTCCCTGATGTAGCCGTCAATCCTGATCAGCCCTTTCCCAGCGTCCCTCGGGTGGGCCGTCCAGCAGAGGGCAAAAGTCCGTCTCTTTCCGAAGATCTCGATCGCATCGCCGGCCGATATCTTGAGTTTCTCGGCAACTTCAGGGTCCATCCTCGCGATGCCACGACCAACGTCTATCGATATCGCCTCTGCAACCCTCAACACAATGTAGGGGGAAGCCTTCTTTTCAGAACCCTCGCTCAGGGGCCAACTCCTCCAGCAAACTGAAGATCCTTATGCAAGCGAATATAATAGCATTTAATGGTTTTAACTCTATCTGAACCAGAGCCTTCAACTTGATTGGAGTTACAGACGGGGCATCGCCGAACGCATTATAGACAGACTGTCAAATAAATTAGATGTCCTCCTGAATGGCCCCAACTAGGAGCCTCATCCTCGACTCGGCCTCCTCTTCGCTGGTGGCCTCCGATAGGACGCGAATGATGGGCTCCGTCCTAGATGGCCTTACGAGGGCCCACCAGCCCGCGCCGGACACCCTTATGTCGTCGGAGATCTCGACAGTTCCAAGGGATTCTACCACTCCCCTGACCTTTTGGAGGACCTGTCCGACCCTATCTGGGCTACATTTGAGCTTGGCCCTACTCAAATAGAAGCGGGGATACCCCTTTACTAGTTCTGAAAGGCCCACTCCCTCTCTGCGCAGGAAGGCCAAGATCAGGACCAGAGCCAGGGCGCCGTCTCTGGCCAAGCTGAATGAGGGCATCATTATTCCACCATTGCTCCCCTCCCCGCCTATCTTAGCGCCAACCTCGACCATCTTCTCCGCGACAATCCTCTCCCCAACTCCAGCCCTAATGACCCGAACACCATGGCTCAGGCAGATGTGGTCCAGCAGCAGAGAGGTCGCCCTGTTAATGACAACGTCCTGGGCCGAAATTGAGAGATAATAGTCAACCGCCAAGGCGAGGGTATCGTCTTCCCTCAGGACCTGGCCATCCTCGGTGACGAGAACGGCCCTATCGCCGTCGCAGTCGAATCCAACGCCGAGGTCGGCACCCGAGTCAGGCACTGCTTTGCGAAGTTGCATGAGGTTCTCGGGTAGAGGTTCGATCGGCCTTCGGAAGGAGCCATCGAGCTCTGGATTCAGAACCTCGACTCTACACCCAATCCCCTGCAAGATACGAGGGACGGTCAAGGCCGATGGACCATTGCCCGCATCGACAATGACCTTGGATTGGTGCTCCTTTGCGCCAAGGCTCGTAGCGAGATCAAGCACGTCTTTGACATATGCCTCCAGAAGTGACGGGTCCTCCGTATGGTCACCCGTAAATGCCGATGGGCGGGATGTGCCTTCGCGGGCCCTTGCCCTCTCAACCAAGGCCCTGAGCTCTTCCTCTCCGAGGATCATGCCATCGCCGGAGTAGATCTTGAGCCCATTCCATTCGGGCGGATTGTGGCTAGCGGTCACCATCATCGCAGATGAGGCGTAACCCCTCCTAACGGCGTGAGCCATGACCGGAACCGTGCAGAGTCCAGAATATCTTGGGGAGGTGCCACTGGCTGCAAGTCCATCGAGGAGGGCCAATGCAAGTGGTTGACCACTCGGCCTCGAGTCCCTTCCAAGGGCAATGGCTCCGCCGAGACCTTTCCCGATGGCATAGCCGAGATCGTAGAAGAAGCCCCTGGCAACCTCAGGTTCGAATACGTCCCTTATGCCAGAGGCAGAGATTATCAACTCATCATTCGGTACAGCCAATGTGGCATCGCAGGCTTAAGTTTAACCTCGACGATGATGCGCTAGGCGATGCGGAAGAAGCGCCTATGCCGCACCCGAAGAGCTAGAGCTTCTTCGAGAGTATCCAGTAGTCTCTAACTCCCCTTATGGAAGGGATTTGGGAGAAGAAGAGGTGCGGATTGCACGATATCAGGGCGATTCTCCTTCCCTCCTCCCTCATGCTCAGGAGGGACTTGTAGAGCAATACTGAGCCCAGTCCCTTCCTGCGCTCCTCCTCGGAAACGCCGATCGGCCCAAACCAGTCGAGTTCAGAAGTCCTGTAAGCTGAGAAACCCACGATCTCATCCCCCTTGAACGCGAGCCATACTGATGGCACGTCGTGCCTGAATGTTTCCGAAACCTCATGGGAATAAAGGGGCCCGAAGTTTGAGTGAACCCATTCGATGACCTCCCTCCTTCTATCTTGAGACGCATTAGCGAATGCGTACCCCTTCGCTGCCAGAGCGGCCTCTTTTTCAAGGACAAGCGATGAGGGCCTTAGGCCAAGAAGATCGACCTCGTATTCGACGTTTTCGTTAACCTTGACATAGCCATGATCTCCGAAGAACCTTATGAGGTCCTGGTATCTCAGATCTATGCCGGGCCAGAAGTACCATCCAACGAAATCGGACACGCGGACGTCCTTGGTTCCCTTCGATTTCATGGCCCTCTCGACTGCCAACAGGAGTTGATCTCCCAGGCCAGATTGCATGTACCTTGGTTCAACGACCACGAGCTTCAGCCAACCATGTTCGTGACTTACGAGTTCAGGGGGAGCCTTCGTCCTCTGGGCACCTATCACGACGCCAACTGGCTCTGACTTGTCGATGGCGATGATGGTCATCTCGGGATCGTAATTCGGATCAAGGATCGTGCATCTGTTCACAGTATAGGGAGTCACGGCCTCGAACTCAAGGCATCTGTTGACGAGTCTCGCGATTTTGGGCACAAGGCTGTCTCCCAGTGGCACGAATTCCATGGATCGGCTCTCGCAATATTCGATTCGCCATTACAATTTATCTGTGTTTCTATGGCATTCAACTATGTTATAATGGCGGATGAGAGGGCGTTCCACCAAGCTTTTAGGCAGGCATGTGACATCGGTGCTCGAATTGAAGCGAAGTGCAGCGAGGAATAGGGATCGGATCGAAGCCAAGTTCACACAACTCTTCAAGGCGATCTATCAGAAGGAGAACACTAAAGCGAACAAGATCATTGAAGTCATGAAGCTGGAAAAGGCGGACAGATTTACGCAAGGCTACATGGTCGCTATAAAGGCCATGTTAAAGGCAAGGGAGTCAAATGACGAAAGGTACTTCATAACCCGGCTAAGGGGAACGAAGGGCGACTACGTGAGGACGAGGGCCCTCCTTCAGGAGACGCGCAGAACGCACTTACTGACCGATAATGACTCAGGTTATATGGCTGCCTGGCTCGATTACCTCGACGCCATAGCGGAATCGGGCCTACTTCCGGAGAAGGGAGATCTAAAAGAGGGCGAAGGAACTGAGCATTACCCAGGTGAAGAGCCAACAGAAGAAGAAGCCACCAATGCCCTTTAAGTATAGCTGGCTCTCGCCACCAATGTCTTCAGGCATAATCTTGAGGATGAGCCTGAACACATAGTAGCTGGCCAGGTAGACGATCAGGGCTATGGAGATGGGCAGGAAGGGCCCAGGGATGCGGAGTATGAAGGAAAGGACTCCAAGGACAGCGCCCGCGATGACCCTCCCCCAATAGACTATAGAATCAGCCTTAAAACGTCCTTGGCTCATTGTGAAACACCTGAGGGCGGTTGAGAATGCAATCGGCTATGACGAGCTTCGATATTGCCGCCATTGTCGATGAGCTCGGTAAGAGGCTTAAGGGAGCCAAGGTCATCAACGTCTACCACCTATCGGACGCCAATGCCGTCTTTTTAAGGTTGAGGCTTTCGGGTAGGACGGATCTGTTGGTCCTACAAGCCGCCAGGAGGATATGCTGTACCGACTACGTGATCACGATGCCAGAGAAACCATCTCAGTTCGCAATGGAACTCAGAAGGCAACTGGCCGGCGGTATTGTAGAGGGGATATCGCAACTCGGTTTCGATAGAATAGCATCGATTAAGTTCAAAGTCGGCCAGACGCATCTCGAACTCCTCGTCGAGATAATGCCGAGGGGGAACATACTGCTGACCATGCAGGGCATCATAGAGAGGACATTATTCAGGAAGGCGATGAGGGACAGGAAGGTCGCAAGGGGGGAGGCATATAGACCGCCCCCATCGAATACCATTCATCCCGAGGAACTCGGCACCAAGGACATAGTTCCACTTCTAAGCTCTGGGGAGAAGATGGGCCAAGTACTTGCTAAAAAATTGGGTTACGGCCCACCGTATGCCGACGAGATCTGCATCAGGGCGGGTTTTAGGCCTGATGATGTTGCCAGCTCGATGGCTGCAGCTGAGGCGGGGCATATACTTGAGGCGGTCAGGCTTGTCTACAGGTTGGCAAGGGATCACGCTTCGCCAAGGCTCTACAGGGATTCCGCTGGGCAGCTTGTCGGTTTCTCATCGTTCGAGCTTCTGACCCTCTCAGGCGACCGTGCGAAGGAGTACCCGGCCATGAATCAGCTAGTCGACGATTACTTTGTTGAACTCGATGCAGTCGAGGCGCGAATGCGGAGGGAAGAGGCGAGACGAAAGGAGGGGGAAAAGGTGACCAGGGCAACGGAGAGGATGAGGCAAACGGCCAAGCTGATGTTGGAGCGAGCCAAGGGGCTAAGGGAGGAGGGGGAGTTCATATTCAGCAATCTGAACGACATCATGGAGTTAGTCGGTGCAGCTAGGTCGGGGAGGGTCGAGGTGATAAAATACGGGAAGGCGAAGTTGATCGAGATCGTAAGTGGTAGGGAAAGGACTGCCAGGATAGAGGTCTCAGGTAGGGAGCTGGAGCTGCCATTGAAGCAGGATGCCTCGAAGACGGCATCGTCCCTCTTCCAAGAGGCCAAGCGGCTTGAGGCGGATTACGGTAGGATTTCGGAGAAGATAGGCGCCCAAGGGCAGAGGGTGAAGGTGGAAGGCCATTCAGTTGAGGAGGCATCCATGCCCGAGAGGAGGGTGCGGAAGGCATGGTATGAGAATTTCAAGTGGTTCACGTCCTCGGACGGCATCCTGGTTGTCTGCGGGAAGGACGCGTCATCAAACGAGGCCTTGATCAGGAAGTATGCAAGGCCGGACAACCCGATATTCCACTCTGACGTTAGGGGGGCACCCTTCGTCCTAGTGCTATCGGATGCCGAAACTACACCGCAAGGGACGCTGGATGAGGCGGCTCAGATGGCAGCGAGCCACACGACGTGGGCATGGCAAGCAAGCTATGCATCACTCGACGTCTTTTGGGTCAAGGCATCGCAACTCTCCAAATCACCGCCATCTGGCGAGTATCTAGCTAGGGGCTCATTCATGGTGAGGGGGAAGAAGAACTACTTCAGGGGGACGCGACTTGGCCTTGCCGTTGCCATTGTGAGAGGCGATGGCAACATGAACGTGATCTCAGCCCCCGTGGGGGCGATCTCGGGCAAGACGACTACATACGTTAAGATTGCGCCTGGGACAACTGAGAGGGCGAGGTTGGCGTCCGAGATAAAGGCGGGATTACTGGAACTCGTCCCAGAGGGTGAGAAGGAAGGGATCAGGGCAGTGAGGCTAGAGGAGATAATCGTAGCCCTGCCAGCTAGAAATGGCAGGATACTAAGGTGACGAAACCGATTAAAGCTTAAATCGTTGCAGTCGATGCAGCTTCGAAGATGTCCAGGCATCTATTAACGGGCCTCCTGCTGTTCATGATAAGCGTCTTGATCATGGTGGTTTATGCCATCACAGCGTTGGTGCCAGGTGTCCTGGCATACTTCCTCGGGATGTCCGTGGAGAGGTTGCAGTTCATGCTGGTCTTCATCCCCGTGGTCCTACTGATGATGGGGCTGGGAGTGGCCATCGCATACGTCGCCTACAGTATTGTGTTGGAATCCCGAGAAAGAAAGACGAGCCGAGAAGAGAAGAGCAAGGGTGATGAATGACATGACGGGGGGATGGCATGACTCCCTCGCCGCCTTTTCCCTTGGCATCTTCACGAGCTTCCTCACGCTCTTAATCGCGGCAATGATCATCCAGGTCATGGATGCTTCGGAATCTATTTTCGCAGTACGCCCACTCTTCATGTACGTCTTCATCCCATTGATGTTACAGAGCGCCATGGTCTCCGGCTACATAAGTGAAAGGATTGAGGGCCTATTCATCCCATTGGCCTCGACGACGATCGGAACCACGATATTTCTGTCGGTGATGTTCGTCCCCTCACTTCCTGAAGCAGAATTTTTCAGAGCTATCTACAATTCCATCATCGCCAGCCTGATCGGGGGCGTCATAGGATTCGCCTTCGCTGGGACCAGAGGGAGGAAGTCCACGGCCGAAGAGATAGGGAAGGGCGTGGTCCCCAAAACATGCTGGGCATGCGGCTCGACCGTCCCTGCCAACGCCTTCTTCTGCGAGAGATGCGGTGAGAGGATCAGGTGAGCGTAACATCCATAAAATTGCCCTACGGAGTGGGTAGCATCACATGCAAGCTCCCAAGTGGGAGGATCCGGGCGATCCTCGAGCCGCAGGAGATCGAACCCATCGGACGTCCTGAGGACATCGTTGAGAGGGCACTCAGGGAACCGATCGGCGCGGCACGGGCCCTTCGAGAAATGGTGAGGAAGAAAAAGAGGGTGCTCGTCATAACTAGCGACCAAACCAGGCCTGTGCCGAGCAGGATGACACTTCCGGTCCTGTTGAAGGAGATCGAGTCAGAGCGCGCGAATGCCGATCTGCTCATCGCCGCGGGCCTTCACTCGCCACCATCGAAGGGGGAGATGGCGGAGAAATATGGCGATGAGAACCTCGAGAGGTTCTCGAACGTCGTGATCCACAGGAGCGGGGAGGATGACGAACAGTTCCGAGCAGGGAGGCTCTCTACTGGACTGGAGCTCTACGTCAACAAGGAACTGGCGAAGGAAGACCAATTGGTCATCGCAGAAGGTTTCATAGAACCACATTTCTTCGCGGGTTTCACGGGTGGGCCGAAGAGCGTCCTACCGGGAGTGGCTGGGGCTGAGAGCATCATGTCAAACCACTCAGCGGAGAGGATCGACGATCCCCTGTCCAGGAGTGGCGTATTGAGGGGAAATCCGATCCAAGAGGAGATAAGGGAGGCGTCGTCGAAGGCAGGGCTCAGATTTGTGCTGAACGTCATCTTGGATGAGGAGAAGAACGTAGTTAGGGCTGTTGCGGGGGAGACGATCGCCGCCCATGAGGCAGGATGTGGAATTGTCTCAGCGCATAACAAGGTGAGCGCCCTTCCCTCCGAGATAGTTGTCACGTCGAACAATGGCTTCCCTCTCGACAGGAACCTGTATCAGATGGTGAAGGGGTTGTCGGCCGCCGCGCTTATCGCCAAGAGGGGGGGCGTTATAGTCATAGTTGGGGAATGCGTTGACGGCGTTGGACACAAGAAGTTCCAGAGCATGTTGGAAGAATCCGAGAGCCCTGAAGAACTACTTGAAAAAATTAGAAGCGGGGAGATTAACGGAGAAGACCAGTGGGAAGCCCAAATCCTTGCAAAGGTACTTGAGATGGCAAAGGTCATAATAGTGAGTGATGGCCTCAAGAAGGGCGTCGTCGAAGGCATGCACATGCTCCATGCGCCAACCCTCGAAGAAGCGCTCGACAGGGCTTTCAAACTCACCGATCCAGAAAGCAAGGTGACCTTCCTCCCAAGAGGGCCTGCCTCGATTGTAGTGTAGGTAGTGCGCTCCAATGGGACCGAACACGCGCCCCACAAGCGCACGGTAACTCACTGTTTACCAAGTCTTGTATTCGGTCGTCTTGTCCCTCTTCGATCCGAGTCCTGTGAGGTCCACGAGGTACCTTGTCATGCAACTCGCCTCGAGCATGCACGTTACGTGGTAAGCCTCCTCCATTAGTTTGCCGATGGCGAATGTGCCATGGCCCCTCACGAGGATGCCCTTGTAAGACTTCAAGGTTTCGCACACCTTCGCCTCCAGCTCTTTCGATCCGCTGAGCTTTTCGACGGTCACGACCGGTATCTTATGTAGCATGTAATCACCCTCGGCGTCCATCGGGATCACTTCATCATAGACGAGGGAGCACACTATCGAGTAGGGCGGGTGGGCGTGCACCACTGCCAGTGCCGACGTTGACTTGTAGATCGCCCTGTGCACGTCCGTCTCGCTGGAACTGAGGACTATCGAGGCCGTGTCACCTTCGATGTCTGTTTCTATGACGTCCTCTGACCCTATCTCGTCGCAGGCTGCGCCCCTCCGCTTGATGTACATCTTGTCACCGCAACGAATGCTGAGGTTGCCACTGTGCGAGACCATGTAGCCTTTGTCGTGTAGCTTCTTGCTGAACTTGCTGATCTCCTGCCACACCAGCGCGTCACCGTATATCGAGTTGGGTGAGCTTCCTGGGAGTTGGCCTGCCTTCATCGTCCCATCCCCTGAACCTGTAATATTCGTCGAGCATCTGCTCCAATTCTACGACCTGGCCCTTGGTCGAACCCTCGACTTGGGGTTCCTCGAGGAACCTTCTGGGTAGCGTATCATCCTTCTTAGTGAACCCTTCCCTCAGGTTAAAGAGCCTTTCCAAGTTCCAAACCCTTTCCCCGAGGAGGAGGAAGTCCTCGGGCGTGAAGGGCACGCCGGTGGCCTTTGAGAGGAGCCTGGCATAGTGTTCCTCGTCGAGGGCGTACGATGTGAAGCGGCACAGCACGAGTGTGTCCAACGCGGCGTTGAGGTTCTGCTGGACTATGCATAGCCCTGCCTTGTTGATGGCTGAGAGGCGATCGATGCGTTTCGGAAAGCCCAGTACCTCGATCCCGACCATGAAAGACCTTAGATGACAAGCCCCCCTATTGCTCGTCGCATACGCCAAGCCCTGCCCCTTCGAACCACGGGGATCGTATGCTGGAAGTTCCAAACCCTTCACGTGAATGGCCGAATCGGGACTTCCGAACTTCTCGGCCAGCCTCCTCGATCCCTCCGCCAGCGCGTCGCCGAGGCCTTGTCTGTATGCGGTTAGCCTGATGAGCTCCTTCACCTTCTTACCATCGCCCCAATTTACCTCTTCTGACAGCAATCCCTTCTCGTGGAGCTCCATCGCCGCTGCGATCGTACCGCCCATCGAGATCGTATCGATTCCCAGCCTGTTGCAGAGGTAGTTCGCCTCGGTGAGATCATCGAGATCGCTGACGAGGCAGTCGGATCCGAGCGCAAAGGCCGTCTCGTATTCGGGTCCCTCCCCTTGCTCCCTGGCTGTCCTGGTGACGCGGCCACAAGCGATACCGCAGTTGAAGCAGGCCCTCTGTCTGATGAGCAACCTCTTCCTTATGGACTCACCGGATATTTCATCAGCCCCCTTGAAGCTGGAACGCTGGAAATTCTTAGATGGCAAGACGTTGACCTCGTTCATGACGTTCACCAGAACGGCCGTCCCAAATCTCGGCAGGGCCTTGCTGGTTACAGGATTTTGGTCAAGTAGCTTATTACATTCCTTCACCACGAAACTGAAGGAATCAGGATCCGCGACGCTCTGCTTGGCCTTCCCCATGGCGACGATGGCCTTCAGGTTCTTGCTGCCCATAACGGCGCCGACCCCACCGCGAGCTGCTGACCGATCATCGTCGTTCATGATGGCCGCTATCTTCACGATGTTCTCGCCCGCAGGACCTATGCAGGCTACCCTAGCGTCCGCGCCATGCCTGTTTAGGAGGAGATTCCTGGTTTCGTGCGTATCCTTCCCCCATATGTCATCAGCGCCAAGTACCTCAGCCCTTCGGTCGGTGAGGTACAGGTAGACGGGATTCGAGGCACGACCTCGCAGTATGAGCGCGTCTAGTCCGCATGCCTTCATGGCAGGCCCGAAGAATCCGCCGGAGTTAGCGTCGAAGATCGTGCCAGTCAATGGAGATTTCGTCACGACGCTATACCTGCCGGACGTTGGCGCCATAGAACCCGTCAGAGGACCTGTCGCGAAGATCAGGATGTTTCCCTCGCTGAGGGGATCTATGCCCCCTTCGAGTTCGTCATAGATGAACTTGACACCATAACCCCTGCCACCAACGAATCGCCTTGCGACGTCTTCGTCGAGTTCCCTCCAGGTTATCGAGTCCCTGCTGAGGTCGACGTCGACGATGAAACCCATCCAGCCGATCATCGGGTCAGCTCCCAACGCATCGATATTCGCATCGCAAGGGAGGAGTAGATAAATGCGTCTACCGATGGGCAAAGGAAAGAGATTTTAGCAAGAGACGAAATGCACAATTGGCTGCGATAGATGAAGATCAGGGTGAAGTTCTTCGCATCTCACAGGGAGGTCGTAGGCAAGGCCGAGGAAGAACTTCAAATCGAGGTCAATTCGAAGGTGAAGGATGCCATGGACCGGCTCGTATCGAAGCACCCTAAGCTTGGGGGATTGATGAGGAAGAACAGCATCTACTCCCTCAACCAGAACATCGTCGACGAAGACGCAAAGCTCAGTGACGGGGATGTATTGGCCATCTTTCCGCCAGTTGGCGGAGGATAGGCTAGGAAGAAATAATAGGCAAAGGGCTGATCGCAGCAGGCGATGGCAGAAGACATAGAGCTCGGTGGGGACGTCCTACTCTTCTTCGACAGCAGACATACTGTGCTGACGAGGGTTTCGGAACGGCGAATCCACACCCACAGGGGCTACATCGATCTTCAAGGGCTCATCGGACGACCTTACGGGAGCAGGGCGGAAACGAATACGGGTAAGATCTTCTACGCGCTGAGGCCTTCGATCGAGGATAATGTCAGGAAATTTAGGCATAGGACACAGGTAATGTACATCAAGGACATCTCATACGCACTGTCATGGATGGGAGTTGGCCCATCGCAGAGGGTGTTGGAGGCCGGAACGGGAAGCGGGGCCTCAACCGCAGCGATGGCACACTTGGTGATGCCGACGGGCAAGGTCTACAGCTATGACGTCAACGAGAAATCCGTCGAGATAGCGAAGGTTAACTTGGAGAGGATAGGGCTCTCCGATTACGCGGAGATCAAACTCATGAATGTGTATGAAGCCATAGATGAAGTCGGATTGGATGCGGCCCTCCTCGATCTGCCGGAGCCCTGGAGGGCACTGCCAGCCCTATATGGCGCTCTCAGGTCGTCGGGTAGGATGGCGACATTCTCCCCCACGATAAACCAGGTCGAGAAGACGGTCATGGCCATGGAGGTTATGGGTTTCCTTCCGACCCAGACGATTGAGATAATAGTGAGGCAGTACAGGATTAAGGAAGGAATGTCAAGGCCCGAAACGCTCATGATCGGCCATACGGGATACCTGACCCTGGCGGTTAAAATCGCCAACCAACGAGGATCGGCTCCTGAAGGGAGCCCATTGATCTCCGATGCACTAATGGAAACACCTCGCTCAACCAACAAGGATTAAAAGCCCGATAGTTCAGCTAGGTCTGTAGAAGATGAGCCAGCAGCAACAGACCTCTAATACAGCCCTCATCGTAGGGAACTTCCTGATGCTGATAGCGATCCTGGTACTTGTTGTTGGCACTGCCTATTATTACTCAACGGGAATCGGGCTGTCCCAAGCCTACATTTCCATCCTCGGGAACCCCCTGGGAGCTGCCGCATTTGCGGCAACCATCTATGCGGGAGCCATCGTGCCTTTGGCAGACCAGGCGAGAGATAGGCAGGACAGGCTCAGGAGGTTGAGCAACAGATCCCTCGCTACCATCTTCATGGAGAGCATAGCGATAATTCCAGCCCTTACATTGCTGCCGACGATGAACATATTCCTCGCCCTTGGCGCTGCGTCTATTATAACAGCGTTCGCATCGTCGATGTTCCAACTGACGCCAACCGCTAAGGCTGGAGTTCTCACGACGACGTTCGAAGTCCTGGGCTCGCTCTTGATAGTTTTTGCGGCGGTGGTCCAGATCTTCGTGGTGCAAGCGTTCCCTGAGCAACTGCCACGGCATCACTGGGCGATCAGCGCGGCGGTAATCGTCGCGGGGATCGTACTCGTGCTTGCATCGAGAAGGGGAGCAAAGGCACCTGTAAGCCCTACTCCCAGATAGCGTTGGGGAATGACTAACAGGAGGCATTGGGCTCAGTATGTGCCATATGAAGGGAAGGCCGCGTTATGAGTATACATCGTCATACATTTGGACCGACATGGACATCCTCAAGTCCGTGATCAGGGGATGCGTTTTCGAGAAGCAAAGGATTCTGGACATAGCGTGTGGACCCAACAGGGCCATCGAGACAGCTCTAGAGTTAGTAAAGCCAAATGTGAGATACTTTGCCATCGACATTCGACCCGAACCCCTCATCCTCAAGAAGAAGGAGTCTAAAGGCTTAGAAGGCATCGTTGCCGACGCAACATGCACTCCATTCGTTTCTGGCAGTTTCGATATCGTCTTCTACCACCACGCCATCGATGACATTATCGAAACCAGAGGAAAGGGGTCATTACCCGATTTCACGAGAGAGGGGGAGAGGATTGTGCGGAAAGGTGGTACGTTGGCATTCTCGCACGCCATCCTTCCTGGAGACCCATACACGAAGCTCGCGGGACTTGAGGACGTGAGAAAGGTATGGATGAAAAAGGGAATAATGAGGCGAATTCAGGGAAACCTCCAAGACTGGCTCATCTTCGAAAGACGTTAGGTGTGGACTCAATACGGCCCAAGTTCTCTATTATCCAGTCTGTGAAGGCCACAGCTATCGCCCATCCCACAGATGTAACGGATCCCTTTCGAAGTTATTATTCAGTGAGAGATGGAAAAATACACCATAATTTGTAGTAAGGTAGTAAAGTCAATTATTCTAACAAATCAATAGGTTTTCCTTTTTGTGTTGACTCTTTTGCCGCTTGAGCCACTTTAACACCATACATTCCCTCTTTTGCACTTACTCTTGGCTCTTTAGCTTTAATAATGCATTTTATAAAATCTTGCATTTCTTTAATATAAGATTCCTCAAATCTTTCTATAAACCAAAATGGATAATCTTTGTGTATGCCTTTTTTATCCAGAGTTTTTATGAAAGTTGCAGAAGGCCTTTCAATTCTAAGACCTGCTTTATCGCCTATTATTTCGGTTTTCACATCATGCCCATAAGGACATGCTTCAAATGCGCTAACTATGCCAAGTGTAGCGTTCTTAAAGTATAAAAGACATACTATCCTTTCATTTTTCCCAAAATCACCTGCAGATTTAACGTATATCTTCTTTACTTCTGATCCCAATAACCAATATAACAAATCAAAGTCATGGCTACAACTCGTGAAAAGTATTCCACCGCTAAGAGCTTCATTTGCTTCCCAACCTGAATGTGGTTCAGGATCAAGAGTGTTTGAATTAATCATTAAAATTTTCCCTATTTGTCCTTCATCGATTAATTTCTTTGCTTTTTCATATGATGGATCAAACCTTCTGTTATATCCAACTGTAAATTTTATATTATATTTTTCTACTTTTTTAACTATTTCTTCAGCTTCTTTAACATTAAGGCACAATGGTTTTTCACAAAAAACATGTTTACCAGCGGTAATGGCAGCTATAGATACCTCGTAATGTAAATAATTTGGTAATGTAATAACAACAGCATCTATGTCTTTATTTTTAATTAAGTCCATGTAAGAAGAATATATTTTTTCTGCTGTAACTTGTTTTGCCAAATTTTTTGAAGCTTCTTTATTGACATCAGCTATAGCCAAAACTCTTGCTTGCGTAAATAATGTTACATTTCTAGCATGAAAAGCCCCTATCTTGCCAGCTCCAATTACTCCCATGTTTATACTTTTATTCATAAACTGAATTCATCACAGTTGTATAAAAAATTTTCTACACTTACGTCATCACCTAAAATGTGAGCTCGATACTCGGATACATCAGGCGTCGCCGGCACTGCCCGGCTTTTTAACTCCTAGAAAGAAAAATAGGCTGAACAGGAGCATTAAAAATGCCATTGCAGCAAATGACGATCTGTATCCAGATAGGTAGATCAATCCCCCAATTATCAGTGGTGCCAGGATGCTCCCAAAGGATGCAGCGGAATTAAAAAGCCCCATCGCCAATCCCATGTTTTCCTCTGCAACGAGCTCCGAGGCCAGGGCAGAGGTTGCCCCCGAGAAAGCGCCCCATAACAGACCATAGATGCCCATCGCAACAATCGCCAACTCGATTCCCCCCACCCACATGTTCGTGACCATGAAGAGGGCGGAGAGCAAATAACTGGTCAGCACTACCTTCACCCGGCCAATCTTGTCGGAGAGGACGCCGAATAGAATTGTCGCTGGCACCTCTATCCAGCTCGTTAAGCTCAGCAGCAATGTGGCTAAAGTAGCATGCAAACCCACCTCATAGGCATAGAATATCGGCACGTAGACGTTCTTCGCGTAATCCAAGACGAAAAAGACAAGCGTGCAGAGGAAGAGAACGAAGAATGGCCGGCTCAATTGCGAAATCGTGGAGATGAACGATCGACTCCCCTTTATCCTGGCGGGCTCTCCCCGTTGAAGCCCGTGACCCCTGAATCCCAGAAACACTATTAATAGCGATGCCGCGTGTAAAAGTGCGCATGAACCGAAGAGGTAGGGGCCGCCCAAGTTCTCTATTATCCAGCCTGTGAAGGCCACAGCTATCGCCCAACCGACGGATGCGGCTGACCAGAATATGCCCATCAACCTACCGCGTTTCTGTGTGGGTGAGATGTCGGCCAGCAGGGCCATCGCCGCAGGATATGCTGCTGAGCCGACGAAGCTCGTGAGGACATAGAATAAGGCAAATGCGAGCACATCATGCGTGCTCGCGAGAACCAGAAAGCCGATGGCTGAGCCGGCACACCCTATCTCGACATAGGCCAACTTCGAAAGCATCCTGTCGGAGAGATAACCCCAAATGACCTGGCCCAAGAGGCTTGCGATTGCCATGGAGCATAGGATCGCATTTATCCTGTCCTCGCCAAGTCCTTCGGAAAGGAGGTATAGGGGAGTGCCAGGATAGGATAGGCCCAGAGCCGCTTGCGAGATCGCGCTATAGGCGATTATCGTAATAAGGGGACGCGCACTCGGGCTTCCTCCGTCGCTCATTTCACGCTCGCACTTAAGTAGATTCCATCGCAAATTGCCATTAATTTCGGCGTATAAGCCACATTTTGCACACTTGCAACGACTCCACTTAAGTTTTCCGCATTTGGCCAGGAAAGGCCTATGAAATTCGAATGTAAAGCCTATATCGCGCTTTGGCTGACATAAAAAGGGAGCACTTACGGAGGTCGTCCAGGAAATGCAACGAGCATGGAAACTCCTTGCGAGCTTAATTATCACGACCATGCTTTCCATGTGTTGCCCCTATTATGTGGTCAGAGTGGCTTCATCGCCAACTTACTACGACCAGAGGTTTGCCATAATTGACCAATCACCCTCCGGAAGGCCAATCGCGGGGGTGAACTTGGTAATCTCGGGCATAAAGGAAACTCTAAAGACTGGGGCTGACGGTTCTGTAGAACTCAATCTCGTTCCAGCTGGAATCCTGGAGATCGTAGCGACATGGAAGAGCATCTATAATCCCGAGCCAGTCACGATAGCGACAAGTAGTGTTGTACTCGATAGAACGCTTGACATAACGATAGTATCGAAGGTCTACGATGTGGAACTTAAACTGGTCTCATCATCGGGGAAGCCGATAGTCAATGCAGAAGTTAGACTGGCTGGCGTCCCACTCGGCATGACGGGCACTGATGGAAAGGTGATTGCGATGCAAGTGCCCGGTTATTACAAATACGAACATCGGCCATATCCTGTAGCAGCAACTTGGTTAGGTGAAGACGTGAGCCCGGGCGATGTCGACATCACTGCTACTGGAACCTATGTGTTGACAGCCAAAAACGTTTCGACTTTGACCGTGCACGTCACTGGAGCACAGGGACAAGGCCTTAAGGCCGCCCAAGTCGAGATCAAGACCGCCTCCGGGATAACGGTTTTCTCAGGTCTCTCAAACGAACAGGGATTCGTGAGCGTTGAAGTGCCATATGGAACGTACGGCATAAGGGCTGATTACAAGGGCTTCACGAATGCCGCTACAACCACGGTCAACTCACCAGAAGGAACGGTCCATACCGTCCAGACGAGCGTATTCGTGGAGGCGCTTGGCATGGCCATGTCATTCGCTACGTTCGTGCTCTGGATGATAGTCGCCATCATCGTCGCATTGGCGTTGGCCATCGCGATACATGAGTACCATATTTATCGTCGGAAGAGACTGCCTCAGCTTTTCGGGGCACCGAGAGGAGTAGTCAAGAGCTAGCGCATCGATCATTTCATAGTCATTTCAAACCCACGCCAAATCATTTCTTGAAATCTCCCCCAGCAAGTTCATTTCGTGCCCGTGATAGGCTTATATAATTTGAAGGCATGTAACGTATAAAATGGGTATGTGCAGATGGTTAAAGCTGAAGAAGTTAAGGAATACGCGAAAAGCCATGGTGCCGACATAGTTGGCATTGGTTCTATGGATAGGTTCGAAGGAGCGCCTGTCCAAAATGACCCCAGATATATCTTCCCTGAGGCGGAGTCTATCATCGGCTTAGGATTCCGAATCCATAGGGGGCTTTTCAGGGGCATTGAGGAGGGAACTTACTTCGCCGGTTATCCCTCAATGGGATATGCTAGCATCAACGATGTTTACGCACCCATTGTCCTCAGGGAGGTGGGAAATCTTCTTGAGGACAACGGCTACGAGGCGATCCTCTATCAGAATACAAGCGTGAGACTCGGTTGTGGGGTAGGAAAGGAGGTTGCGTTGGGTAAGCCCAAGCCCGATGTCTTCCTGCATTTCCGAATCGCCGCGACGATATGCGGGATGGGCGAGATCGGATATAATAAACTCCTCCTCACTCCCGAGTTCGGTCCTCGCCAAAGGCTGGCTTTCATCATTACTGACGCCCCGCTTGAGCCCGATCCAATCTTTAAGGGTAAAATCTGCGACAGGTGTATGATGTGCGTGAAGGAATGTCCAGCGGGAGCTATCGATGCGAGTAAAACCGTAAAAATCAACGTTGCCGGCAGGGAATTCGAATGGGGGGAACTCGACGAGGAGAAGTGTAGTGCCGTTTATCAGGCTGGGACTCCTGAATATAGCCCATTCATGTCCGAGGAGGTGGCTGGCGTCATTAGGGGCATAGTGGGCTCTAGTAAATATCCTGACCAAGACAAGTGCGCTCCCCACACTGGTGATGTTTGGAGTTACCTTAGGAACAATATGCCATACATTCGAAATGCGTGGGAGAGCTACCATCATCCCGCTTGCATTTGTGGAGCCAGAGGTTGCATCAGGGCATGCATGATCCACCTTGAACAAACCGGCAGAATCAAGAACCTCTTTAGGAATCCCTTCCGCAAGCGAAAGCCTTGGCGGATTATATAAGCGGTGGCACGGCAATATCATCGATGCCCTGCGACCATAATGCGTTCTTGCTAAAGGATATAGGCAAGCTCTAAGTGCATTTCACAGTGATGCGATTGGCACAGCAGATCACAGGTAAGAGAGTCTTATTCCCAAGGGCAAGTGAAGTTGATATCGAGGATTTCAAGATATCGGGGCTCCAGCCCCGCCAAGTTTTAGTTGAAACCGTGAACAGCCTCATTAGCCCTGGAACAGAGACGGCTTGGCTCAATGCACTGCCGAATACGCCAATGACGTTTCCACAGTATCCCGGTTATTCAAACGCCGGAATAATCTCGGCACTCGGGGAGGAGGTGATCAGCGTTCAGGCGGGTGACAATGTCTTTTCCTCGCAACCCCATGCCACCCATGTCGTGTGTGCCGAGAGCGCTGTGAGCAAGATCCCGAGCAACATCTCCTTCGAAGAAGCGACCTTCACATACTTAGTAGAAATCGCCCTCCAAGGGGTTAGGAAGGCGCGCATTGAATTGGGGGAGGCCGTAGTGGTCATCGGGCTCGGCCTAATCGGACAACTTGCGCTGCAATTGGCTAGATTATGTGGCGCATTACCCGCCATTGGTATCGATCTATTGGGAAACCGCGTTGCACTCGCAAAGGAGCTCGGGGCTGACTACGCCATCAACTCCAAGGACGCTGATGTAAAGGAAAGCGTAAGGGCGATAACCGATGGTAAAGGTGCCAACGTAGTCATAGACGCTACAGGTAGCCCCCTGACTCCACCGACGGCTGTTAGTTTGGCCAGGAAATACGGTAGGATCATTCTGCTAGGCAGCACGAGGGGTGAGACCAAGTTTAACTTCTACTCCGCACACTTAGAGGGCATATCGATCATAGGAGCGCACGTCGCGACCAGGCCAAACACCGATTCGAGCCCTGGACTTTGGGCACTTGCTGACGAACGGGCTTTGGCCCTCAAGTTGTTGAGCCAGGATAAGCTCAATGTCAAGGATCTGGTCACGACGAGAATGCCCTTTACAGAAGCTAGGAAAGCCTACAAGATGCTGGCGGATTCAAAGGATTCCGTCACTGGAATCCTCTTGATTTGGAAGTGACCTCTTAAGATCCACAACGAATGACATGCGCACGATCAGGCTACCCAAGTGGACAAAGTATTTAGTATATAACCACCTTATATCTGTGATTGATGAAAAGCCCCAAATTTTATAAACGATGCTAGCACACGTAGGCCCACTGGGGGTAAAAAGCAATGACAGAAACAGTCTCAGAAAAAGAGATCAGGCCAACAGTTTTAATTACGTGCGCCATCATAGGCATCATCCAAGCGCTGATCATTAGCTTCGTGGGAGCTTTCGTACGAGTTCAACTCGGTTGCGCGCAGAGCATTGGCAGCCCCATAAATCTAACTGGGGCCGATTTTCCAGGCTGGCCTCTGGTAGCGCTCATAGTGATCATGGCACTGCAGCAACTCCCTTTCATGAGGCGATACCTGACAAGGACGAACGTGGTGTACCTCTTCGTTACGATGGTCTCGGTTGATATGATGGGTGGGGTCTTGTCGACGAACGATAGGGGGTATCTCGTGGGAAGGGCTGAAATCCCGGGTGAAATCGCCCCATATCTGCCAACGTTCTTCTCGCTTCCATCTGACGTGTCAGCGGCGTTCATCCAAGGAAACGTGCAACTGGGAGCTGTGCTTCCAGCGATAATGTGGAGGTTTCTGATGTTCGCGTTGTTCTCGGGCGTAATGCTCAGCGTGGCCAACATCGTACGACGCGAGTGGATAACGGTAGAGAAGGTGCCTTTCCCCTATACTCAAGTATATCACAGCTGCCTTGCGAACGTCGAGGGCATGGCTACAAAGAAATGGCCCACGAAGAACGTCTTCCTCATGGGATTGGTTGCCGGATTAATACTCTGTATCCCCATAGGAGCGACGTACTTGTTCCCATGGTTCCCGGACATATACTCGTGGAAGGTGAACACATGCGGGCCCGGTTCCCAGTATATAGCACCAGCTGGCATACCGTGGCACTTGGGGTTGAATAAGCACCCCGCGTCCTATGCATTCTTCCTCTTGGTGCCCGTCCACACGCTCTTCAGCATACTATTCTACCTCCTCGTCCTGGAGATTGCCACATTCGTTTCCTATGCGTTCGGATACTACACCGCAATGGTTGATTATGGATTCTGTGGCAGAAACTGGTGTGCTCCCTCGCCATATGTCAGTGAACCGCTCTACTTCTCGGTCATCGCGGCAGGCGCCACTCTCGGCCTATTCGTCTCGACCATCATACAACAGAGGACATACTTCGCTTGGACACTAAGGGCGGCCTTCGGTAGCGTTGACAATAAGGAGGAGATCGAGAGGGGAGAAGCAACGTCCTACAGAACCTCTTGGTTGACGTTCATAGCGTTCTTCGTGCTCATGATGGTGTTCTTCCTATTCACGGGCCTCAGTCCATGGTTGTCCTTCGTCGTGCCATTCACTGGTGTTGTAACTTGGATCGTCATGGCCCAAGTATGGGGAAGGGTGGGCATGGCCTTCGAGCCGTGCTACGACATCACGCCTGCCACTATACGGCTTTTGGCTTGGCCCACCGAATACACTCCAACAATAGATTCCGTAGACAAGGCCGTAGTGCCGCTCCTCAGCAGGGAGCACTTATCGCATTTTGCGAGCGCCGGCTTTGGGGGAGCGTTCTATGCGTCCTTGCTGTCCTACAAGATGGCCGAGATGGAAGGGATCAAAAACAGGGACGTTCTGAAAATCCTAGTGGTCGCGCTCATCCCATCACTGTTCGTCTTCCTATACTTGAGGGGAATAGTTTTCCCAGGTTGGATCGGGGGCACAAGGGCTGGCTTCACGGCGGCGGATTTCTCGGCTGACTATCAGTGGAACTTCTGGAATCGGCCAGTCGAGGGGCCGTTGACAAAAGGCACCCTATACCTCATCATAGGCTTCGTCTTCATGGTCTTCGGCAGGATGCTTTATACTAGGTTCATGTGGATGCCAGATCCTCTTCCGGCATTGGTGTCTTGGGGCTGGGGCGTATCGCTTTGGGGAGCGTGGGTACCTATTTTGTTCGCATGGGTCGTAAAGACTCTCGTCTTGAAAATTGGCGGGAGCAAGCTCTACGAGAGCGCGATCGTGCCTTTCGCTTCAGGATTCATTCTCGGAGAGGTACTTGAGGTACTTGCTTTAACCATCATAGGCCTCATAGCGGTCCCATCGATCCAAGTGTAGGAACGAAGTCGTAGAATACGCATATCCTTTTTTCCTTTTCATGCATCCAGGCAGCTTTCTGAATGTTAGTCCATAATATAGGGAAGAGCCTTCCATAAATTCTTCTTCTATTTTTCGTGTAATTCGCCCAGATCTCGCTGTCAGAGTGGCAAGTTTTATGTTGTCTACCAGACGTAAAAAGGCGATGCCTACTCCTCAGCTGGTCCCCTCCAAACGCTACCGCCAAAGGTGCTCACATAGATAACGGAATCGTCATCGGGGTCAAAGGACACTCGCATGGCGTTACGGAAGGGCATATCGCGTATGGGCTTCCAGCTTTCCCCGCAGTCCTTGCTCAACCACAGCCCTGGTCCAGGTGCTCCTTCGGTCAAGCACATATAGACCCAATCGGGGGATTTCGGGTTGATCGTCGCCCCGAAGGTCTCTGGACCTTTGCGGGCGATCTGTATCCACGTCCCGCCGTCATCGTCGGTCTTGTATAATCCACCCTCCGGGCCGTACAGGTCTCCTGCACCAAGATAGATGACTTGGCTGTCCCGAGGATCAACATCGAAATCCTTGGGCCAGTGAAGGGGCTGGGAGCTGTTGATCCATTCCCAACTCTCTCCCCCGTCGCGGGAACGGTAAAGGCCAGCGCCAGTGACACCAGGCTTTGCCCCCTTCGTCGGCGACGTGACTAGTGCAAATAGCGTGGCATCGGGATGGAGGATCAAGCGACATATTCGCATATTCTCAGGTACGCCGAGGCCTTTGGACTTCACCGACCAATTCTTTCCACCATTGACAGACTTGTATACTCCTGACTCGAAGCATGAAGCATAGAGAACGCGAGCGTTTATCGGACTCTTCGCATCTAAAACGATTGAGGTAACGGATTTATCGGGAAGCCCGGTTGACGTATCCCTCCAAGTCACGCCAAAATCCTCACTGATTCCGACGCCACCCCTTGCATGAGGTCTGTAATGCCGACCCGAGATGATGTTCATGTTGGGTATGTCATGGAGATCTGCGAATGCGGCCCAAATCCGACCGGGCATCTCTGGATCGAAGGCCAATTCGTATGTGGTGTTGCGCAGTGGACGCCCGTGATGCCAATGCCAGCTCTCCCCAGCATCGGTCGAACGTGCGTAGCCGATGTCTGTGTAAGCGATGTAGTGGCGGTTGTGTTGGAAAGGATCTATGTAGTAGTGCCAAGCGGTGGTGACGACTAGACCGTTGTTGATCCAGCGCTGGCCAGGTCCAGGCTCTCCTTGACCAGGCGCGTGCCTGGTGTGCGAGGAACTCCAAGTCTTGCCCCCATCCTTAGTGATGTTGCATGCCATCCAGTTTGTAACGACTACATGATTGAGGTTAATTGGGTTGATGTTCATGCCGGAGACGTTCTCATCCCAACCGCCGGTCTCGGCGATGATATAGTCCGGTTCCACGTTGAGTTTGCCTGAAACTTTAGTCCTGAACATAATGGGGTGCCATCTACGTCCGCCATCATCGCTGCGGAAGATCCTACCTTCCGAACTCGTCGAGGCATAGACTGTGAGGGGCTGGACGTTTGTGGCGAGCAAAAACCTATACTGAGGTGAGCCTTGGCCCTTGCCTATGCCCTCTCCCATCGCCTCCCTCCAGCTCTCTCCGCAATCATCTGACCGGTAGATGCCACCAGCAAATCTCCCATCCACATATCTGCTCTCAATCGAACAGTAGAGCAAGCAGGCTCTTGCCTTCTCGTCTGAGCCGCCAGCGAAGGCCTGAACGCTCTTCCATGGCAGGCCCGTGCTGACTTCGACCCAAGAGGCACCATCCGTCGATTTGAACACGCCACGGTTGGTGCCAGCGAAACACCGCCTATTCGAACGTGGGCTCGTCAGATCGATGTGGAATCCCATAACTGGCCCAGGCAGGCCAACGCATCTATTCCATGTCTCCCCCGCGTCCTCGGAGAGGTAGCCACCTTCGTTAAAACCAGCAAGCATCAAGTTGGAGTTGTCAGGATCGATGGCGAACTCGAGGATCCCTTGTGGAAGGCCATTTGAGAACCGAGACCACGTCCCACCGCGGTCTCGGCTGATCATGAGAGCGCCGTGCCACCCACTGGCAGCGAATACCACGTTCGGATCTGTGGGATGGAAGATGGGTTTACACTCAGTGGAACTGAGGAGCTGGTCGTAGTGGAGCATGCTCCAAGTCTCCCCGCCATTTGCCGAAAGGTAGGCCGCGCCCATATCGCAATTTAGGAGCATCAGGCTAGAATCGTGCGGTGAGATGGCGGGCGTGTACATCGCCCCTCCCCCACTCAGCCCTATGCTCCGCCAAGCTCCTTTCTTCATCGCGTTCGACATCCCCGAACCTCTTACATACCGTTGCACGATTTGCCTAGTTAAGATTAATGCCACTGATCACACTGCCAACGAGAAGAGCCAATCAGCCAGTTCATACAGGCCTGAGGCTGTAGATGCTACTGGATGACGCTCAAGGAAGAGGTGGAATACGTCAAATGGAAAAAGGAGGCAGAGCGACAGGAGCTTCCGAGCTACTTCGCTTCCGAAGCGGCCTTGGTGGCCATACACCGTTAGGTATTCTTGCAACAGGCGTTTATCGCATCTGAACATATCAAAATGCAGTGCAACCAATTCATACATCGGGTCGCCCACCAATGCGTCGCCATAATCTATGATCGCCTTCAGTCTCCAATCGGTGCCGTTGCGAGTTACGAGGACGTGATCTTCAGTTAGGTCGCCGTGCAACAGCGCAGGCCGGTTGTGTTGAAGGACCAATTCCTCGGGTGGGAGAAGGAAGTCGCCGATTTGGCCGATGAGGCGTTCCGGCAGTGAGCCCCAGTTCCTGTGCCGTTCCGCACAGTCGATAGATTGTCTCTGGAGCATGGCGCGGTAGCCATCCCATGTTGGCTTCAGTATCATCATATCGTGTAGGTCGACCGAATGAAGAGTGCGCATTATTGTCCCTACCGTTCGAGCGATTGCCGCCTTTTCATCAAACGACAGCCGATCACTGACTTGGCTCAGGCTCCTCGCCTTCACGAACTCAAAGGCCAAGTAAGGCCACCTGCAACCTTCGCCGCCCTCAAGCAGGTAACCATGAGCGATCAAAGCCGGGCTTGGCAAGTCGAGCCTAGACGATAGCAGTTGGCCGACTTCCAGCTCAACTGAAAATATGTGCTGTCCATCGAAATGAGTGCCAAAGAATTTCACAACCCACTTGTCGTCCACTATGAAAACCGGATACGTACCCGCCACATCGCCGGCCCTGACGTTATGCACGGGTCCAAGGCCATGTTTTTTACAGACAACCTTCACAAAGGGAGCCCAATACGACGCGTCCGTGAATAATCGTCTGTACTTTTCGATGGTTCCTAGATCGGGAGCGCGCATTGCCAGCACTTTCAGCTGTACAGGGTCTATTAGTCTATCGACGCAACACGTTTACGCAATTTTAGGATCGTGGTTGTGGCCCCCCAAGTTACTTTTATTATAACGAGAAAAGGGAAATGTCCTGTCGGCTAACTAAACTTCATGGCTTTTGGTGATCCGGGGGGATGACTACATGGGGTACTCACACGTGGTCGATCTCTGGAATGTGCAAGGGTAGCGGGAGAAGTGGCGTAAGTGAACTTGCATTACCCAAGTACGCTGAAGGCCCGCCAAGGAAAAGTCTTACGCCATCGCATTCATCAAGTTCAACGTAGTTGCTTGTAGCTCGACCTCTCGTGGCGTTGAAAGTGCCATTCTTCACGGATACCGTAGCGGCATCGACTTTATCCCTGAACTTTAGGCCAACGGCGAGATCGAAATCGCGCAATCTCCCAGACCTCCTCGAAAAAAGCTCGCCGAAGGGTTCGAGGAACCCAGCGAGATCGATAATTCGAAACTGCCCCTCAGGTTCTATGGTCCAAGCGGATGCGACCTCAAGCAGTCGTCCCAGCCTGTCGCTATCAAATGCGTTAACATAGATCGTCGCAGAATCCTGAAAACATTTTTCCATTACGCCCATTATAAGCTCTCGTTCCTTCCCCATTGGTGATGCAACCTCCAGTATCCTTGGGGGTTGGTGGTCGTCCCCAGAAGAGATGACATAGCCTTTCTCACCAAGCCATTTACGGAGGAATGGCTTCTTGAGAATAGCAAGGAACTGCCCTCGCTTGACTCTCAAAGGCAGAATCGTATGAAGTCTCTCAATTGTTTGTATGGCTTCTTCAGCAGAGACCTCCTCGATGTCACTAGCCTTCGCCTTGGCTCTGTCGAGGGTGCGTCTCTCTATGGTAAGCGAATACTTGAGGCCTGCACCGTCCCAGCCAAAGGAATGGTAGCGCTGTCTGTCTCCCCATAGAACCGAGAGTGGCCAGCCTCTCTCTTCCATCAGCTCAGCAGCGCGGTCCAGGAGCATCGACATATACCCTTTCCCCCTGTAATTTGGCAACGTTGCTACACCGCCAATGCCGCCCACCATCGTCTTAACGCCGAAGCACTCCACCTCCATCGGGAAAAGGCCAACGTGTGATACAATCTTGCCATCTCGTTCTAAGACCAGTAGGCAGGAAAGCGCATCCTCATCCTTCCGATAGCGTTCGGGCATGATGTCCGTAAAGAAGCCCATAGGCTGCCCGTAGCTGCACTCTAGGAATCGCATGAATTCGTCCCATTCACGCACCTTGACAGTCCTAATCGTCTCGGTCAATCTCGAACAGTAGCGATCGCCTACATGTAACTTTTAAGGCCTTCTCAGGTATTAACCTAATACTTTGAACCACGTTGGGTTTTCAACGCCTTTAGTAAACGCGATAGATGCTGCATATCAGTAAGGTAATAATAATACTAATCAGAAAAAAACCCACACCTCTTACTCCATAAAATACACCGGCTTACGGAATTTTAAAAAGGCCTTTACATCATTCGATCGACGAAAAGATAGAAAGCGACTTGCCATAGGATAAGAAAATACATAGACCCCCCCAACCTCATCGCCGAAGACTGGTCGCGCTCATCACTAGTGTGTCCGGACTATATATTATTTCGGGAAGGTAGTTCTCACTACATAAATCTTTAAAAAGGCAAGAGATGACCTCAAATCGTCAAACTAGGCCTAACCTTAAATGTCGACAAATGGCTATAAACGCTTGTCGATAGTAGTACGCGTCTTTACAGGAATCTGTTTAAGTGGTTGGACCTTATATTTTATCCATAGTAATATGAGGGTAAAATTGAGCATAAACGGCTAAACTCAAGACCAAGGTTATATGACTATGGATTACATCCTTTAGCACGCTCGCCCAGGGAATGTCGAGTCTTGCACCAGCCCCCGAGTTCGGGCAACTGAACTTGGAAAGGCAGTGTGAGTTAAGCGTCAACGGTAGTACCCTCCCGACCTCATCGTCGATGACTGGGCGCGAAAATCGGCTGATTGGGGTCGACCCAGGAATACGCTGTAGATGCAAGGCAGAGGGAAACCGCTTTCGATCGGTGGTCGAATGGGTGGGTCGAGGGCGGGACAACCCTTTGGTTCGATCCCAGTTGTTGGGCGAGTTCAACTTTAGGTGAACGAGATGCTCGTTGGCTTTTAATCAATCTATTGAAGTTCTTCGTATTGATCTACGTCTGCCTACTTTTTTACTTTGCATATGCCTCAACGAGGTCACGTGCCGTTATGATGCCCACCAGTTTACCTTCCTTGACGATTGGCAATCTCCTTACGTGTTTTGAAGCCATGGTCTTTGCAGCCTCATGTACGCTTATGCCCAAGGAAGCCATGATAAGTGGCGATGACGATGCCTTACCTACCTCTATGTTAAGTGGGATGTCCTTTGCCAGGAATGCGGTTAGCAGGTCTCGCTCCTTGAAAATGCCCATCGGCTTTCCTCCGCTAGTAACTATGACGCTGCCGATCCGCTTCTCGCCCATGACCTTGACAATGCTGGCCACGGTCTCTTTCTCGTCATAGGTTACGACTTCCCTAGTGATGAAGCCATCAACCTTGGTCATCGTCTCGGGTGCTTCGGGCAGGCTTCGAATTAGGTCTGAGGCTGTTATCATGCCCACCAGGTTGCCGCATTCGAATACGGTAAGCCTCCCCTTCTTATTGATCATCATTTGAGCTGCATCCCTTATCCTGGCCGTGGGGCATATCTTGATGAGTGGATATGACATAACGCCATCAACCATAACCTCCTTCGGGTCCAATCCTTTAGCCAAGACCTTGGTTAGCAAGTCCCTTTCAGTGACTATGGCGACAGGGGTCTCATATTTCACAACGATCAGGCTTCCAATGTGCTTATTGCCCATAATCTTTGCAGCCTCGTACATTGAGGCCTCAGTGGTTGTCGTAACTACCCCCCTGCTCATAATCTCATTTACCTCTAGATGCCTCTTGTACTCCTTATATGCGCTATCTAGGACGCTTGGGAATTCCTTTCCGAGATCTTTACCAACTACCATATAATCCCCATAATATGGATGGGTTCACATCGGATTAAGCTTTTTCCTTAGATATTATGATATGATTTTCGTTATATTAAATATTAGAAAAGGTGTAAATCACGCATCGTTTTAAAGGGTATTTGCGGGATCGCGCGGGATAGATGGCCATTGAAAGGAACATGTCCAAATGGTTAGGTTGGCTACACCTCTCTAGAAAAATATCGTTTCCCACATGGGCGTAAAAATGTGGATTTGGTTTTAGATGTTCCCGTGTGAGGTCACTATGACAGGTCCGATAAGTTATGACCATTGCCAGTTCATATCAGGCAAGTGGAGTGAAGAATTACCGGTATAACATGCCAACTCTTAAGTAGCAATGCAGCCGAAACATGGCAGCGAACTAGAAAATGGGACTTGTAAAGTTTGGCGTCGTAGGTTGTGGGGAAATAGCAAATATAACGCACATCAGGGAAGAACTAGTTCCCCTTTTGGTAAAGAAGAAGAGGGCTGAACTGGTGGCTGTGTGCGACTTGGTGGAGGAAAGAGCTAGGTTGACAAAGGAGAGGTGGCACGCAAAAGAGCACTACACGGACTTTGACAGGATGTTGGAAAGAGCCGACATAGATGCCGTCATAATAGCTACAAGTATGAGCAGTCACGGGCCATTGGCCATAAAGGCTGCTAAAGGTGGGAAGCACTTCTTCGTTCAGAAACCAATGGCGACTAACATGAGAGACGCCAATGATGTCGTTGAAGAGACGAGGAAGGCCAAAGTCATAGGCCAAGTTAGGCCTGACACGCCACTTTCACCTTTATACCAGAAGGCCCGAGAGGTAATCAGAGAGGGCCACGTCGGAAGGCCATTGTGGTTCCAATCAGGATTTGGAAGGGACGCACCAGATTGGGGAGCTGAAACGTTCTTCAGCAAGGAAGCGGGTGGCGCATTGTTTGACCTCGGAGTCTATTCGGTGGCTCCGGTGACATATATACTGGGTCCAGCCAAACGCGTCGTAGGACTCGCGACCATATCGATTCCCACGCGCTCGATCATTACTGACGACGCTTATACGAAGGACCTTGCCAATTACCTGCGCGGAGGACGGTTCCGCATCTGGGATGATAGCCTCCCTCACAAAGAGGTTAGGATAGGGGCAGAGGACAACACTTTCACTCTCCTAGATATGGGCAATGGGTGCCTAGGCGTGATCATCTCTAATTTCATAATGCCACATGGATTGAGACGCCCTATGCCCGAGGCGGAAGTTGAAATATATGGTGATGAAGGTGGGATGATAGTTGGCGGGGTAAAAGGTTCACCGTTATCCGTGTTTACGATGAAAAAGGACAGTAAATATCGAGTACCCGCTCGCAAGCAAGGTGTCGATTGGTTCTCCTATAAAACCATGCCACCTGCACAAAATCAACTAGTGCACTTCGTTGACTCCATAACAAATGACAAGGATCCCTTGCCGAATGTGGAATGGGGAAGGCATGTTAGCGAGATCATGATCAAATCTCTAGAATCCGCGAGGACGGGAAGAGCCCTCGAGATAGAGAGCACCTTCGAATGAGAAGTCACTAAACATCTCCCTTACAAGGTTAATACGTTAAAGGAGAAAGGCATTTATGCCCTTATTACCATTTTAACACCGTGAAACACCTGATTGGCAAAACTATTTGAGCGCTTCGTGCATTCAACGGAGGAATCTTATCATGAACGTTACATTGGATACTAATTGCATTGTCGATATCGAAGAAAATGGGCCTGTAACACCTTACTTGAGGATGCTCATTGACTTGCATGAAGAGGGGAAAATCAGGTTGAGGGTTATCGCGATCGGTGTTTCCGAAAGGAAACCGGATGGAATATACGCCTTTGATTTCAATGAGTTCAGGGAAAGGATCACTGCAATAGGTCTCGGGGATGCGGATATCCTGAAACCGATCTGTCTTACTGGAATTACTTTCCACGATTGGTGCCTAGCGGCTGGAGTTCACATGGTAGATCTTGAACGGAAAATACATAAGGTGCTATTCCCTGATGTAGAGTACGCCTATGAAGAGTTTTGCAGAAAACGTGATCTCGATCCCAATAGCGAGGGAGTAGACTGGCGATGGATGAAGGCAAAATGCGATGTGCTCCTGATGTGGAGCCACATTTGGTATGGCAGTGGCATTTACGTGACGAGGGATGAAGAATTTCACAGAAATAAAAAGTCAGCTCTGATAGCTCTTGGCGCCGGTGAAATTGAAAGACCCGAAGAGACCATAGTGAGACTTACAATTTATTAACATAACATTGACCTGGCATGAGTGAAGCTGAATGGCGTTAACATCCTAACCTAAATGATAGGAGTCAAGCATATTTATGGAATGATGCGCCTTTGGCAGGCTATAGATGGGAAATAAAAAAAGGACACGAAATAAGAAGATAATGCGCGTTCCGCAACCCGCGATAACCATAAGTTAATACTCAACCCATATGCCGATACAAGAGTGGCCATACCTTAAGCTTGAGATGATTATTATCGGCGCGTAGATCCGTCTCTTCGTAGGATAAATTTTTGGAAACAAGAGGCACAATCAAGCTCCAAGAACTTCCTGTTAAATTTCTCGAATAAGGGACGAGCGAAGGGCCCATAATCATACCCGCAGTGAGGGCATTTGAAGCCTCCTTGCGGAACCTCGGGCCTTAGGTATTGGATCTTCGTTGTTTCAACGAGCTTACTTGGCTTCACTCTGATCCTCTCGGTTTGGGACTTATAAGCCAAGCATGTTGGGCTACTTTGGTGCCTAGCCAGATACGCTCTCCCAATTGAGCGCCTGCAGACTGGACACGAAACTCTATCCCCATGCATCGTTATATTGCAAGTTACTTCTAATATAAAAGCAAAGGTGTAATGTCTTGACTGGGGGAGGTCAGTGAAAATGGAATTTACTTATTATGAGGCGATGGACATGCTAGCGTGCCAAGTAAGGGCTTCTTGTCACGAATTGGAAGCTCCCGTTTCCTGAGTATGAGATTAGGGTGGGAGACCTGTGGCTACTTCAAGCTTCATACGGGATCTTTCCCCTACTTCATCTTGTCTTCATTAGTTACACTCATTGATCAGGGGAGTAATCCGTGATTGGCCTTCGCTCTCCTTCTACCTCGACAATGCCTTCGTTGGCAGGTGGAGGAGGCAACACTTCCCCAAGAATTACACCACATTTATAGCAATACTTGTATTTCTTACTGTTCTTAGCACCACAATTCGGGCACTCCATCTCCCCATACCTAGTCTGTTCTGGTACCCCATATGTTACAATGTATGCTTTTACGAACTCATTGGACGGCATGTTAAAACTTGGGCCTTCTCTGGTCAAAAACTCATAATTCGGATATACTTTTGCAAGGGCATCAACAAGTCCTTCGTTCTCTGCCAATGCAAATATCCTCTCAAGGCCTTTCCTGGCCGCCTCTTTCTTATCCGATGTCACGACCGCAGCGTACATGTTCACATACCACGTCTTCCATAGATCTTCTATGGTTGGCAGTGGTTCATCAATCTTCCTTAATAATAGTCCACATTTATCGCAATGGTAATTCCGTGCATCATTCGTGTAACCGCATTTAGGGCACTGGTATCGTGGCGGAGGTGGACATGGTCGTTCGAGAGTATCGGCCCCACATGCATTGCAAAATGGATTATCGAAAATGTTCGGATAACCACACCTTGGGCACGAACGGCGTTGGTGGCCATCTGATAATACAACGTATCCCTTCTCAATGAAAATTCTGACAAACTCATTGGGGGCATTTTAAAGCGTGGACCCTCTTCCATATACCCTTGGTAATTCGGATAGTCCTTGGCGAGTTCCTCAACGAGTGTCCTCCCTTTACCCCGGAGGGGGAGTATCCTCTCAAGGCCTTTCCTGGCCGCCTCTTCCTGACCCGATGCTACAACTTCGGCTCTTACAGTAATGTACCATGTTTTCGCGTAGACATCATCGCTAATATAGCATCAACTTGGTGAAGTGAGGGTATTGTATAGGGTTAAACCTCAAAATTGCCTTTTACCTTTCTGGTCTAGGTTCCTTGAGTTCGGAGGCAATAGGTGCAATCGACCTTGAACTCGCGCCGTTCCTGACCCCCAATTGGCGGATAAATCCCCAGATCAGCCAGAGCGCGCATTCTACCCAAATAAATGCCTCCTTTAAAACAGAGAATGGGTCATTATAACTTTGATTTGTATTTCTCATACTTCCGGCGATAATACTCGTATCCATACATGCTAACTAGCATGGGTAAAAACATCAAAATTTCGAACATGAATCCTAACCAGATACCAATTCTGTCCAACATTGTGTTTGAGGTAATCCTCGAGCTAATGTAGATAAGGGGCATGCCGACTGATAACTGAAGCATTAATATAAAAAGAAACAGGCTTTCCTTCTTCCTGGCGCCAGTTATCTCTTCTTGCAGCCTTTCCTTACTCCACGTATCTTCTTCTCCCATCTAACGTTCAGTGGCTAAGAAGTATCAAAGTTTGGGCTATAAGACTTCCGTCTTGTACTTAATAATTAAGTCATATATCTCAGGTGAGAGAGCCAATACTTCTAGTTATGTAGTTATAATAGTTAAACATTCTTAAAAGTGCATTTACTCGATTCCTAAATTAGACCATTTATCGAGTTATCGGAAATTCTATAAATTAATACTAGCATCGAATAGGGCACATCGAGATGGTAGAATATAACGACAAATACTTAGCCTTTATGGGACAGTGGCCAAAGCGTATCCCAAACTGGGAACACTGGTCCTGCCCCGACGCCGAGACTTATCTAACTGGCATCGATCACTACCAACACCCTCGTTTATGTAGGATAAAGATGACCGAGCTCTACCCCCAATTGGAACTGCCCATTCCCGAGAAGGACGATCCTCTACCTCGGTCGCCTATAGAGATGAGTGGCGAGAGTTCATACACTGATGAGCAGGGACATCGCTATGTCCGCTGGGGGGATTCTCTAACTTGGCTCTGGAATTGGGGGGAGCACTTCAAGGAGCCAGAAGAAGTATTTGCTTTTTCACCATTGGAACAAGGCGACTTCACCGACACGCCAGTAGTTGAATCGCATGACTATCGCGACGAGGAGGCGCTCTACCGTATGTACCGGGCCAACTACCCTGCCGAGTGGGGCGACCACGCACCGGAGGGATCAACGGCGTCGGTGAGCTTCTATAACACCATGTTCATGTGGCCGCTGCTTACCTTCGGCTGGAAACTCTTCATGCGGTGCTGCCACGACGAGCGCTTTGCTCAGATAATGGACGAGTTCGCGGAGATCAACCGACGCGTCTTTCGCACCTTTGCCCGATTGCCCGTTAATTTCGTCATATGCCATGACGATATCGTAACATCGCGTGGGCCAGTTTGCTCCCCTGCGTGGATGCACCGCTACATCTTTCCACGCTACAGAGAGTTCTGGGGGACCGTCAAGGCTGCAGGGAAGGAGGTGATCTTCATGTCTGATGGATGCATGAATGCCTATGCCGATGATGTCATGGCCTGCGGCGCTCGGGGGATCATCAGCGAGCCATATACAGATTATCGCGCCATCGCCCGCAAGCACGCCGATTGTTTCTTGGCAGGTGAGGGTGATTGCCGCATTCTTTATCGTAACGACCCAGTCGAGATAGAGGTTATGGTGCGACAGATGGTGGAGACGGCCGGTATGACCGGAGGTTATATCTTTTGCATCGGAAACCATATTCCATGGAACACGCCACCGCAGGCGATCAAGAGCTACTTAGACCTCTGCACCGAATTGGGACATAGGCGATCATAATGAGTAAATCGAGTGAGTGAGTGAAGTAAGCCCTAGAATGAAGCCCTCAACGAGTTGGCTCTCAATCCGCTCCATACAAGGCGAAGTAATCCTTGAAGGCACCATAAACTTGGTCCGTCACGTAAATCCTCCCACCGATCTCACGGCCCCTAAGCCAGTCGAATACCTCGGTGATCTTGAGTATCGGGTAGACATTATAACCTGCCTTCTCTAGGATGGTATTCGTTGGCTCGCCAGACTCATCAAGCTCCTCTCGGTCGATGGCTATCATGATCCCCTTCAACTTGATGTTTTTCCTTAAGGACTCGATCTTCTGCCAGTTATCCATCTTTGTCTTACCAGTAGTTACGACATCGTCCTGGATCAGTACGACGTCAGCGTCTCTGAGGTCACCTACGATTAGCTCTTGACCCTTTTCACCATAAGCTTTCTCTTCCTTCCTATCATACCCCCACCTTTTATCTAAACCGTGGTCCTTCCACAAGGCCGACGCAGTTGCTGCGGCGAGTGGGATACCTGCATATGCTGGGCCATGGATGTAGTCGAAATCTAGACCGACTCTACTCACTATCTCCTCGGCAAAAGCGTTGGCGGTTTCGACGATTTTCTGACCCGAGTCCACGGCCCTTCTGAGGCTCATGTAGTATGGTGATATCCTGCCACTCTTCAGCTTGGTGGGCTGTAAAATGAGGGCTCCGGCAGTGACCAGGTGAATGACGAATCTTTCTTGGTATCCCTTCATGGGCGCTCGTTGAAGGGTAAATTGTCTTAAATGCGTTTGGCCTGTGCGGAGTTTACATCGAGACCTTTAAAGGGGAATGGTATAGAGGGGTGATGAGCCACTCGTGATTAAGTTAAGGGTCAAGGTCTTACCGAATTTCCGCAACGTGAAGCTCTGGGGCAGGAACGCTAAGGTCCTTGTGGCCACTGAAATATTATGGGGTTTACCGATGTCATGGTTCTTCTTCTACCAAGTGATCTTCATGAAGAGCCTTGGCCTAAGTGAGATCCTCATAGGCCTCATTGTTTCGCTTCCGCTAATCTTCCAGATGTTCATGCCGATGTTGGGCGGGTACCTCGCCGATAAGTTTGGCAGAAAAAGGGTGCTGATGTCATTTGACAGCGTTGGTTGGATTGGGGCGATGATCCTGTGGTATGTGGCGAGTGGGCCATTAGCGTTATTCATAGCCATGGTGTTCGAAGGGATAGTCACGACGATATACGGAGTGTGGGAGACGCTCCTCGTCGAAGATACTGAGCTTGCTCATAGAACTAGCATTTACAGTTATATCCAGCTGATCTACATATTCGCCGGTCTCCTGACCCCTGTAGCGGGTATCTTGGTCTCCCTCTATGGCGTAGACCAAGGATGTAGATCCCTTGCTCTGATAGCCTTGATCGCGTTGATAATCGTTTTCTCCACCCGCCAGATTTTCCTGAAGGAGTCCGAAATAGGCAAAATGCTTTCGTTCAGGAACGACCAAAATACATCTGTGTCCAAAAGCAGCTATATGGAGACGCTAAGGAACATCGTGAAGGATAAGAAATTAATGATAATGTTCGCATTGACCATGATCGGAAGCATACAGTATCCATTGACGAACACATATAAGCCCTTATACCTGAGTGATCCCATCGCCTTAGGTTTGGATGCAGGCATCATATCGATCATACCAATGGCTTCGTCCATCCCAAGCCTCATAATCCTATCCTTAGTCGTGCCAAGATTGAAACAGACGCGTATTAAGGATGCGCTCCTATTCAGTTATGTGTGCGGCATTTTAGGGCTCGTAACCCTCATTCTGGCACCCAGAGGAAGCTTGAACTTGGCGGTCTTATCGAGTATACTTGATAGTGCCAGATATGTCGCAATTACGGCGATCTTACGAGTACTTTTAGTAAACACGATCGATGAGACGAGTTCCTTCGCCAGAGCGAAAATCATGTCCCTCGTGACTACTTTCTCGGCCATGTTGACTTGGCCAATACCGATATTGGGCGGATATCTATATGCTATTAATCCAACACTACCATTCGTATTATGTGCACTCTCTCTTGCTCTAAGCATACCTCTGATGTTAAGGGTTTAAGTCATCCAAGGGGATGACAGTGCCCAATGGATTATTGCGCTTTTCATTCCTTAATATTCACATTGGTATAAAAACCCAATGCTTTTAACACAGCTCGACAAGATGCTCACAGTGGCACAAGATGATCGTAGACGTTCACACACACCTTGGCGGGGTAAAGTCGGGAGGGAAGTGCCTCTGTGGATGGGTATACGTTTCGGCAGATGATCTGCTGTGTTATATGGATGCGTGTGGCATCTCCAAAGCGATAGTGCTTCCCATTGAAAAGGTACCGAACATATCCGAGGACCTATTGTTGACCGAAGATATTCTAAAAGCATGTGAGGTGGATGGCACTAGGTTGATACCTTTTTGTACCGTCGATCCAAATGCTGAAGATATTGAGAAGAAGATCGCGATGCACTTTGAGAAAGGTTGCCGTGGATTTGGGGAGCATAGAGTTGGGTTGCCAGTGGACCACGCGTTGAACATGAGAATATATACAACATGCGAAAGGCTCGGCATACCGATACTTTTAGAACTTGCTGACGAATATAACTATGGCTTTGAGTCGTTTACGAAAGTGGTCTCGATGTTTCCACGATTGACATTCATTGCCCATGGTCCAGCATGGTGGAGGGAGATCTCCGGAGACCCAGACAGAACAAAAGTTTATCCGACTGGACCAGTTAAGGCAGGAGGACTCGTTGAGGAGATCCTTTCGGAGAAGGAGAACGTCTACGCTGATATCTCTGCAACTTCGGGATACAATGCACTATCAAGAGATCCTGCGTTCAGCAGGGATTTCTTAGTGAGGCTCAATGGCAAACTTATCTTTGGTACCGATTTTCCCTGCATAGATCCCGAAGGGAGGCAAGATGGACCCAATAGAAGGCACCTCTCACTTCTTCATGAGCTTATCCATGGCGACAAGCTTGATAGGATTCTCTCAGGGAATATACTTGCTATCCTCGGATTATAAAGGATATGGATTCGGCGTAATGGCCTCTAGATAATATGACGGATGCTGGAATTAGAGCCAGACTTATATACGTTCTAATCGATTTTTAGTTCGAATGAATAATGGTCGAGAAATTAGCTATTGATGGAGGCCCGCGGACAGTTCCGGAAGGAACCATTAAGCCATGGCCGTGGATAACCGATGAGGAGAGGGAAGCCGTATTATCAGTTGTCAGCGATCCAGAGGGTTGGCTCCCAGCTCCATACGGTCCTGGAGACGATCCCCGGACATTACTGGAGAAAGAATGGGCAGATTACGTCGGAGTTAAGTACTGCCTCTCTGCAAGTAGCGGCACTTCAGCCCTTCACCTCGCCGTCGCGGCTGCAGGAGTGGGTCCAGGCAGTGAGGTGATCGTTCCCGCCTTCACCTTCCTCTCGTCCGCATCGTGCATACTTCATCAAAATGGGATCCCAATCTTCGTCGATATCGATCCCAAGACATTCGATATCGATCCGAACAAGATAGAGGATAAGATTACCGATAAAACAAAGGCGATAATGGTCGTCCACCTGCACGGTCTGCCCGCCAATATGGATGAGATAAACGCTATCGCAAAGAAACATGATTTGGTAGTGATTGGCGATGGAGCACAGTCACAAGGAGCTTTATACAAGGGCAGGAAGGTTGAATCCCTATCGGACATAGGGGCGTGCAGCATAATCGTCGGGAAGAATTTATCAAGTGGAACGGAAGGTGGGCTTTTCGTAACGGACAATGAAGAATTCTATGAACGCGCTAAGAGGATGAGGGAATTCGGGGAAGTTATCAGGCCTGGCGAACGGCGCGTTTACAACGCATTGGGTATGGGTTGGAACTATCGGATGACTTTCTTCGCGGCTGCCTTCGCGAGGTGCCAATTGAGGAAATTGGACATGCTGAACGGGTTACGCCGTAAGAACAGCGAGTACCTCACAAAACACCTGGGTGAGATCGACGGCATAGAGCCACCATACGTTCCGCCCGATAGGACTCACGTCTACTTCTTCTACGTTGTGAGGATCAAATTTGACGAGTTGGGCCTTAAGATACCGGACCAAAGGGACGAGTTAGGACTCAATGCCAAAGCGGCAATGTTCAGGACGGCCATCGAAAGAGCGCTAAACGCCGAAGGTGTTCCGATAGGCCAATGGCAGACCGTACCGGTGCCTTCCCAAAGCGTGTTCCAATATAAAGACGGTTATGGACTTGGCTGCCCATGGAGCTGCCCATTCTATACCGATAGAATTGAGCCATTCTACACCCCCGTGAAATATCGCAATGAGGACTATCCAGAAACAGTAAAGTTGATCGATGAGTACCTCATGATGAGTAGGATTACGCCACCAAATGATATGGACCTCATGGGACTTTACGTTGAGGCTTTCAAGAAGGTATTCCACAACATCGATCGCATCAATGCAATAGCAAAGACGATCGAGCTCCCTTGGCCATTTGCGGCCATGCAGAGATGACTTAATGACTCGATGCGGATCGTATCTATTATCTAAGTTCCTCTTGGCAAATAGACTTATTGAGCAGCTTTCTCCCAGTAGTAGTCGAATACATCCATGCACCATTTACGAGCCCTATCGTCAGTAGAGGTAAAACCCAGATAATCGAATTTCCCATCGAGCCTCGGGAGGGCCACAACTGCCTCTCTCTCAGAGATCCATAAGAAAACCTCGATCTTCTCAAGTACCCTCTCCTTCAAGAGCCCGGAAGTTCTGGCAACCTTTATGGCCTCGATGACCTCGTCGCTCAATGCCGATCGAATTTTCGGATCCCAGGTATAGTGCTTTAGATCGATACTTCTCGTCTTGACCCCTCGTTTAAGCGCTTCGCCTATTAAGCGAAAGCTGCTCGCGACGTATTGGTCGTTGAGGTTCCAAACGTACTCCTTCGCCCCCTGGATCAGCATTTCTACGCTGCGTATGACCACCATGACATCATCCATGTAAGTGCTGTTTGACAGGTCGCCAATCCGATCGACGAATTCCATTGGAACTGTGGTAAGTGGGTGTGAGGTAAAGTAATCCCTCTGCTTCGAGATGAAGGTCAAGCCGGGGAGTTGTTCGAGGACCAACTCTCCATAAGGGGTGAGACGATGGGAACCATCAGCGTCCTTCTGTGTCAGTCCAGCCTCGGTAAGCCGTGAGACGTGCCTGCTCGACTCCTGGATGGTCAGGTCCAACAACTTCGCGAGGTTAGTGATATTCATCGGTTCCTTAGCCACTTGGTAGAGGATTCGAAGGCGGTCCTCATTGGAGAGCTCGAAAAGTAGATTACATAAGTACTTCAAATCCTGCACCTGCTAGCCATCAACCTTAAGCTATCATAACCGATATTAACGCTTCCATATCCGTCCTGTGGACGCTTTATACCTGAACCCTTGAATGTTAAAGGCGCAGAGGGTGAAAGAATGGAAGACGGAAAGAAACGCATGTTCTCCAGAGAGATGGTCATACCAATCGCATCTGCGATCACCATTGTTCTAACTGTCCCATTCTCACAGACCGTATTCATATCCCCGACGACCAGCGCCATTATCGTATTATTAGCTGTGGGCTTGTTGTGTGAATTTTTCTACGCCGTAGCATTACCGACAATTGTAGGATTACTCTCGCATGTACCAAGTATACGAAAGCGCGCAATTGCCATTGCGATCGCTGTATTGACACTCTGGACCGTTCTAATAACGATGTAATAATGGTAAGTAATTTAAGTAGAAGGCGAGTTGTAGAATAACGATAGGTAGAAGGCGAGTTGTACGCAATAACATGTAATGGGCTGGTCAAGGAGTATAAGACGCAGAAGCTTGTGAGGGCTTTGGACGACGTAACCTTCGACGTCGCCGAGGGTGAAGTCTTCGGATTGCTAGGACCGAACGGCGCGGGGAAAACCACGCTCGTGAAGATCCTCGCAACGCTCCTCAGGCCGACTCAAGGGAGCGCGGAAGTCGGGGGGCACGACATCGCCAAGGAGGAGGACATGGTTCGGCGCGTAATCGGTTACGCCGGTCAAGATTCAGAGCGCTCAGCCTACTTCAGGTTGACGGTCAGGGAGAATCTCATGTACTTCTCCCACGCACTGAGGGACGTCCCAGTCAAGACGGCCGAAGAGAGGATCGAAAGCATAGTTTCGGCGATAGGGTTCGAAGAGAGGTTGGACAAGCACTTCATCGCACTCTCCGGTGGTGAGAAACAGCTAGTCATCGTGATCAGGGCGATCGTGCACGAACCGAAAGTCTGCTTCCTCGATGAACCCTCAAAGAGCCTCGATCCTCTGACTGCTAAACGGGTTAGGAGCTTCCTGAAATCATATGCTTTAGAAAAAGGCATGACCATATGCCTCACGACCCATAACATGAAAGAGGCGGAAGAGATATGCGATAGAATCGCCTTCATTAACCGTGGCCGGTTGCGGTTTATTGGGACACCTAAGGAATTCAAGAACGTCGTCACTGTAAAGGAGGTGGTCGAGATTGCCAATTTCGAGCTTGATAAGGTCATCGAGGCAAGACTACTCGCAATCCAGGGAGTCAGCAATGTGACCAAAAGCGACGGGAACGTCAGGATATACTGCGATGATGCCTTCGACGTCCTAAAAAGCGTCTTCAACTTCCTCAGCGACATTGGCATCAAGGCACACGTGAGCATGATCGAACCCACCCTTGAGGACGCCTTCGCCATCTTCGTTGGCAGCGATTCCACGGAGGGGAAGTAGGACGGCTAGCGCCCTCAAGCTCTTTTACATGGCCGTCTGGCGCAACTTCCTGATTCTGACCCGTTACAAGGCAAACTTCCTGTTCGAGATCCTGACGAGCGTCCTGGTCGGGGGTTTCATGCTCCTCTTCTCGGCCGCGTTCGACACCTCGATGCTTGGTCAAACGGTTGGCTCGACGAATTATGTTGCGTTCATGATATTTGGGATCAGCTTCCAGAACTGGCAGGGGACCGCCATGTGGAGCGCGGCCGATACTTTCAGGGGTGAGTTGAGCTCGGGCCAGATTGACTACACTTTCAGCTCCCCGTTCTCCCGCTACTGGTACATAGTCAGCAACATAGCCGCCAATGCCGTCCAATCGACCATCTTCTTCATCCCGATGTTCTGCGTCGGCTTGTGGTTCACCTCTGACACGCTTTCGGTGACAGGGATCTCCCTCGGCTTGATGGCGACGATGCTCTCCGTTGCGGCGCTATCGCAATTCGGGGCGATATTCGCTGCCTTGGTCTTGCAGTATAGGCAGGTGACGGCGATTTTTGGCTTCTTCAACCTAGCCTTCCAGTTCCTGACTGGCATGTTCATCCCGTTCCAGCTGCTCCCGACGCCCTTGCAGGTCTTGGGTTGGTGCCTCCCGATTACCTTCGGCATGGACATGCTGAGACATTACGTGATGAGGACCAACCCCCTGATGCCAGTCGAGTACGAATGGCTCGCTCTCTTCGTGCAGCTCTTGGCAATGAGCGTCATGGCTAAATTCATGGTGGCTTGGCTCGAAAGGAATGCGAAAGAGCAGGGATTGCACTACATCTAATATATCTGCGGGATAAAGACGTTTATGTCCTTTGAATACGAATGAGTCTTGTTCATCTGGTTATGCCCATATATGCAAACAAATGGTTTGCTAATGAGTTCACCTTTTACCCTGTGTAGACCGTGTGAATTTTAATGGTCACATTATTCTACTTCTTAGCCTTCTTTTTTGCTTTCCTCTTTTTTGCCAATCATATCACCTCTATTTCATTTTTTGGCCACAAATGTATCTTCTATTTCTTGGTCTAGAGTCCGGATATCGGGATAGTTGGGCAGCCATCCCATTCCGTCGCATTTTCACTCATTACATTGATGGCCTTAGCACTTTAGTATTTCTTGAATACTTAAGCTCTTCCCTTGAACATCTTTGGGAAGAATCGTCCCGTCTTCTTTCGGTAAATCTCATACTTCGTACCAAATAGCTTCAGGAGCAGCTGCTCTTCGATGTCCGTTACTCTCACGTACCCCGCAATACCAAGGAGAGGTTTAACCAGATCATGGATAGGCCAGTGAACATTAGAAAGTAACCCGTGTAGGATGGGTGTCTTATGTAATGGTACGGGCCCGTTACGATTAACTTGTGATCCTCCGGCATCTCCCATGATACACTATATCTTCCCCTAGCTATGACGCTTGAGATGAAGAGCGTGTACCCAATTGCCGTGAGGACAATGCCCATCCCTTGGATGAATTCGTTGTTTGGCAGTTGTATTGAGGCCAAAATCGGAATGTCCATCGCACCATATAGTGATAAAATGATATAGATAACGGATAAGACGAAGAGTAATAGAGTGCTTAATGTCGCCAATGAATAGAGTAGTCCGCGAGGGGGCTCTACCTCCGCATATGCTTTGCCCGTTCCCCTCTCCTGCGCGCCAGCCATCAAATTGTAAATATTTATTCTAAAGAAAGTCGCCATGCAGACAGCAAGGAAGGCCGAGACCAGGATATAACTTATCATCGGATCCCCCATTAGCGTATTAATTAAGCGCGCCATTCATCCAGCGATCACTTCGGAAAGCGTCGTACTGAGTCGGATCACCAATGCTCGAGGAATTGGTTTCGAACCTATGCAAGGTAGGGTTGCCTGGTGGTCGCAGCTTGTGTTCGGTTCACTTCCCGGCAAGCTTCGCACGGCCGATCTTGATTGCGGGGAAGAAGTGGCCCTTTCCCAATTCACGGCCCTCCTTCGACACGGCCTCTATGTTCGTATAAAGGTCGAGCATATAACCCCCTACCATCAAGTTCTTGACTGGATGTTTCCTTTCACCACCCTCGATCAAGAATCCCTCGTCTATGGTTGATGAGAGTTCCCCTGAGACCATGTTCGAAAAGAAGCCTCCTTGTTCTACCAGAATCCCCCTTTTGGTTTCCGCCACCATCTCATCCAGTGAGCTATCCCCGGGTTTGACCCGAATGTTCGTGGGACCCGCTCCAACGTAACCTCCATACCCCCCTCTTTGGGCGTGGCCCGTCGTCTCAACGCCTGCAATCCCTGCAGAGTATGAGTTATGCAGGAAAGTCAGTATCCTGCCCTCACTCACGACCTCCGTCGGTCTCCTCGGTATTCCCTCGCCATCGTAGGTGCTGCTCTCGACCGCGCCCCTAATCGTCCCATCGTCGCCGATCCCAAAAATTTCCGGAGCGACCTGCTTTCCCAAACAGTTGGACGCGAACGTCCTTCCCTTCACGGCGCTTTCACCCGATATCGCGTCCAGCAACCCAGAACATAGGGAGCCCGACGAGTCCGGCGAGATGATTATGGGAAGTATCCCGCTCTCCACCTTTCTTGAGCCAAACTGCCCAACGGCCTTCTCGGCCGCCTTTTTACCTATTTTATGAAAGTCCATCTCGCCAAGCGATATGGCATAGTCATATTCGAAGGAACTGCCCACATCGCCCCCCTCCCTGTATGTGGGGGATAGGAAAGCCCCTATGTGCGTCTTCTCTTCACCAAATGATACTCCAGTTGAAGTCATCAGGTAGCTCCTCCAATAGCCCCCGCTCACATTCCCCGAGAACATCGCTCCAGCACGGACTCCCTCCGTCTCATCGATCATCGCCTTCGCGAACTTCGCGGCCCCTTCCAAGTCAAGGGCTCTTACCTCGTCATCGAAAAGGCCCGTTACCTCGGGTGCCTTCGATGAGCCAGGAATCCCCTTGAAGTATGGGTCCGGCTGAGCCATCTTAGCGAAAGCGACGGCCTTGCCGACTGTAGTCACCACATCGGCCGGATCTAGGCTCTGGGAGAAGGTGACCCCTCTCCCCTTATTTTTGTATGCCCTGACGCCTATGCCCAAGTCATCCAAGGAGCTGGCCTCCTTTATCCCCCTGCCGAGAATGCCAATCGATATTGAGCGCGAGTATGTAGCGGAGACATCAAAGACGTCCAGATCCATCTTCGACAATAGGCTGATCGCCTTCTCGACTGGCGTTACCAGGTCCACCTCGCTCTCCATCTCCACTCACCTCCTACCGCCCACGACAATGCTCTCGATCCTCACATGAGGGGAACCAGCGTCAACGTACATGCTTTGGTTTCCCTTTCCGCACATGCCCGGCATATCCATCTTGAAGTCCTTCCCCACCGCCGTTACGTTCTTGAGCGCCTCTAGCGTGAGGCCGTTTACGGCCACGTCCCTGAGGTGCTCGGTGAGCTCCCCCTTTTCTATGAGCCAGCCCTCTTCGGCCTTGGCTGTGAACTGCCCCTTTTGGGTCTCGACGTAGCCATATTGCGAACCTGCGAGATACACCCCCAGCTCTATGCCCTCTAGGGTCTCCTCAAACGACATGTCCCCAGGGGCGAAATACGTGTTGGACATCCTTATGATTGGAGGGTTGTGATGGGATTGTGCTCTGGCGCTTCCCTCTGGTTGACCACCCAACTTGGCTGCCGATTCAAGTGAGTGGAGGAATGCCACTAGCGTCCCGTCCTTAACGATGAGGTGGGGTTTTGCCCTCGTCCCTTCGTGATCGTAGACGAAGTGGCCGTGCCTGATCTTGGTTGGGTCATCGACGATGGTGACGAGATCGCTCGCGATCTTCTCTCCCACCTTGTCGGAGATTATGGATTGCCCACCAAGGACCAGGTCTCCCTCGCTATTGTGGCCGAATGCCTCGTGGACGAAAAGCCCGCCCACCCTTTGATCCACAACAATGGGATATGTACCTCGAGGCGGAGGTCGAGCTGAGAGGAGCTTCACGGCCCTTTCCGCAGCCTTCGCCGAGAATTTATTGGGCTCGATGCCATCGATGATCTCGTAGCCTGCGACATTTCCGACGAACTCAAATCCCTCCTGCTTATTATCCCCCTCCCTTGATATCACGGTGCAGTAGGCGTAGGTCCTCGGCGTAATTTCCTCGACCGACGCTCCGAATGAATTGCAGACAACTACCTTCGTCAGCACGTCCCTATATGTTACGAACGTGTCCTTTACCCTGTCGCTATACCCCTTCGCAGCCTTATCTAGCTCAAGCACCCTCTTGATCTTCTCCTCGGGACTCACGTCTTCGGGATTGACTTTCACTTCATGGATGATTGTGTCGGTTATGGGCTTGGCTTCAGAGACCCTGGCTTCCTCCCTGCCGTGTTCACGTATGGATCTCGATCCACCTATGGCATCTGCTAGGGCCGTATCGAAGCCCTTTTGGGTAAGTACGTTTGTGGACGCGAAACCCCATCTATCTGCAACTATGACCCTGACTCCCACGCCCCTCACAATGCCGGACCCCAATGTCTTTGCGACGCCATTCTCGACGGAGACATTGTTGCTTCGCTCCTCGAAGAACCTCACCTCACAGAAACTCGCACCAGAGCCCAAGCCCTTTTTTACATATGACTCAAGCAGGTCCCTCATGTTATGTCTCTGAGAAGATATCGGCAACTAAATATAAGGCTATATGATTGACGCATCCTTAGTTTGATTTGGGTTAGGCACAAGTGCTATCAAATAAGAGTGAGTAGGGATATAACCCAAGTCCTTACATTCGCAGGTCTAGAGATCAAAGGTCCTTGTCACAGCCCTGACACACATTGCCTTCGTAGTCTTGACTGCACTTGTGCAGTTAGAAGGTTTAGGAGATCTGGAAATCCTTATTACCGATAGTTCGTTATTCAATTGATACTTACATGTCCTTTACCATCGATTATGATGTTGGTGCTGTGAGCACATCATTCGAACCCAACTATTGTCTCAAGATAGCTGCGATGGCCGAGAAAGCGGGTTTCGGGACAGCATGGATGGGGGACCATCTTCTCCCGTGGTTTCATACGGAAGCTCACGCGCCGCAGGCATGGGTGCTAATGGCCTCAATGGCCGAGAGGACTAGCAAAATTTCGATAGGATGTGATGTAACCGTTCCGTTGTATAGATACCATCCGATCATAGCAGCCCAGGCCTTTGCTACAATGGGCAGTATGTACCCGGGTAGAATCGTAATGGGCGTGGGGGCAGGAGAGGGAATGAACGAGTCCCCGCTCCTCGGTTTGTGGCCAAGTTGGAGGGAGAGGGCCGAAGCCTTGGCTGAGGCAGTCGATCTCATTAGGAGGTTTTGGACCGGAGTGGACTACTTCGATTACGAAGGAAAATACTTCAAGGTGAAAGGCATATTCTGCTACGATAAACCCAAGGGCGAGATACCGATCTATTGGTCAGCTGTTGGCAAACGTTCAGCCTTCCTTGCTGGAAGATGCCGAACCCACTTGATGACCGTCAAGTCTCCAGGGGAATGCAGAGACGGTATCGTTGAGGAGTATGAGAGGGGTTTAAGATTCGGTGGAACCCCGCAGGGAATGAAGAAGACTGTCTATTTCAATGTCGCGTACGGCAAAGGTGACAAGCTATTGAGGAAGGCAAGGAAAGTGATGGGGCCCTTCTTACCGGAGGGGTGGAATGCGCGTGATCCGAGGGAGATCGAATCCCTCACCTCCTCCATAAATCAGGAGCTCATAGAGGAGAAATTCGTATTATGTTCAGATCCGGTAGAACTCATCGAACCGTTGGATGAGTATAGAAAGGCCGGGATGGACAGCGTGATCGTTGGGGACTGGGGCATCGCACCCGATGAATTGGTCGAGGGTTTTCGAACGAAGGTCATGCCATACTTCCTGAAGAATTAAGATCGCCTCCAGATATGATGATCCCATTCTTGAGTTAAAAAAGTCTACTAGGCCAATGCATCAAGAGCAAGATGACTGTCGTAGCCGAATACAAAGGCCAGCGCTAAATCAAATAGCGGAGAAGTGTACCTTTCAACCCAATATATGAAAAGAATTGTGAGTAATACGAAGAATAGGAGGTTGTGAAAGGCACCTCGGTGTTTGGAACTTACAGGAGGTTCTACATAGTCAGGCAACCGACTCCCCATCACCGCCAATCCAATGAATACGATGATCTGAAGGACATCGGGGAAGAAGGAGATGTCGATGGCTCGAAAGGCCTCGATTTCGCGACTAAAACCTCCTCGGAAGTAAATTACTACTAACCAAGCTACGAAACCCGCTGCGACCCCCACTATGTCGTGCGCTGGTCTGCTTGGCATACACATCTACACTCCAAAATCACTACAATGGCTTTTCGCATCTTCCAGCATCGACCCGCTCCAACTTGCGATGAATGTGCGAGAGGAATCGCTGTTGGGCATAATAACCTTGGGAAACGGATAATAGAAGGCAAAGCTGACTACAGTAGGTGAGTTCGTAAGAGGATGATCTGATGTGGCGGAATCCATCCCCAATATTTCACCTTATCTTCCGAGATCCTATTAAAGCCATGGCGCTCATTGTCTTGGTGGCATCGCTCCTATTGGCTCTGGTTCCGATAAAAAGGATAGCGCCTGACGTATTCGAGAGTTTTTCTAACTTCGACAGAGAAGGGAATCTGATACACATATTCTCTGAAGAGATTTTCGGATTTACGGGCGAACGCAAGGCCACGGTATTGGAGGGGCAAGCAATTACTTGGGGATGGGAATGGTTCGATGCTGAGAAGGAGAGGATTGAGGACATCCTGGAAGGATCAACGACTTCACTCGAGGTGGATGGAACTCAGATGCTTGGGGATGGGAAAGCATGTTGGTCGGACATACGGTTCTTCCCGATCGGAAATGACCAAGATGGAGATGGCTTTGGTGATGCGGACTCCGATGGCATTGGAGATACTCCGCCAGGCTTTGTGGCTGCATTTAGATTTACGGAAGTTCTGAGACCTGGTACGCACACGTGGAGCTTTAGCTTCACCGATAGAACTGGGCTTGTCAATCTATGTGACTCCGGGATTATTAACGTCCTTCCGAGGAGTTAGATCGCAAGTTCATGGGAAACATTACTAATCGAGGGCGCGTCAGACTTCACCTCCAATGCAGATGGTGATCTCAGGGCTTGTTTTCATTTCGGATTACTAAGTATGCAGCCATTCAGAATTAACAATTCATCAGATCTTTCTGCCCGAATCCTTGGAACTTCAATACAGTATCTTCTATATTCATATTCTATTGTACAGGACAGTGGCAACCATTATAAGGCAAGGCAGCTAAACGGACGTTCATGCTGGTATCGCCAGCAGATATCATTTCCGATATCCCATTGGCTCTGATCCTTTTCGGATTTATACTTGTTATCGTGTTAATAACAAAGAAGATGAAAAATGTCTGGATCAATAGGAAGCTAATTCACCTCTCATCCTCCCCAGCAGTACTTGTGTATATGTACGTCTTCAAGGAGCCTTATGTCTTCTTCTCATTCGCAACAGCATTTACACTGGCGTTATTCGTCCCTCATCTCAGATCAAGGGAACTGAATTGGTTTCAGGTCAAGAGGAATTTCGGCGAGGTGTTATACACCCTGAGTTTTGTGGTCCTCTCCATATCGCTTTGGGAGACGAATAGGGCTCTGGCCGGAACAGCCATGCTCTTCATGTCAGTTGGGGATTCCGTGACGGGGATGATAAGGTCTAGATTCGTTACCGAGAGGGGTAAACACTGGACCGGGACTTTGGGCATGCTCTTAACGTGCACGTTGATAGGCGTTACACTGTTGGGTGCGAAGGGCATTGTCCTATCGGCTGTGGCGACACTTGCCGAATATCAGCCTTGGATTGACGACAATGTAACGGTTCCGTTCATGACAACTCTCACTAGCCTACTGATCTAACCGCCTTCTGTTCTGAATTCTGGTTTTGCAGCCTTTTATATATCGGCGATGTCCCAAAGCGAGCCATGTTCCAAAGGAGCTTGTTGAGTGACTCCGATATCGAGCCTTTAGCAGATGGGGTATTTTCAGTTCTGGAGAAGGTGGGCGTATTATGCCAAAACCGAGAGATCCTCAAGGCATTGGAGGCGAAAGGCATGAAGGTGGACTACGCACGCGGCACTTGTGCATTTCCAAGAAAGGTGCAGGATGCATTTTTTGAGCAGATATGCGATGACAAATCCGTGGAATCGGGAGATGGCCATAGGAAGTTTAACTCCCCATCCTCGCCCGTCCTAGAGACTCAGGTGGCACAATTGGTTTACGATTATGAGAGGAAGGAGCGAAGAGCTGGGAATAAGGAAGATTTCATAGACCTTATAAAACTCGGAGATGTTATCCATCCCGAAGTCGGCGTCGGCCACTCCCTGCTCCTTACCGATGTCCCGGCAATCATGGAGCCTTTGGAGGCAGCGTTGCTCTTGGCCGAGTATGCGCGAAAGCCACTTCCGGCATTCGCTTGGAACGTCAGGCAGATAGACTACTTGAAGGAGATGGGTGAAGTCTTGGGATTAAGGGACTGGTTCGAATATGGGGCGATCTGCTTCGCACATCCACTTAGGTGGGACAGGGACACGGCAGATAAGTTCGTACACCGAGTGAAGTCGGGTTATCCAACCGGGCTCACGGCAATGCCCGTTGCCGGAATGACGGCGCCAGTGACAGTCGCTGGATTCGTCGTCGTTGCCAGCGCTGAGTTCTTTGCCACCTGGATCGCTGCCCGGAGCCTGAATGAAAAGGTCGAACTACAGGGGAGCATGTGGGGCGGAACGATCGATATGAAGACCGGTTCCACGAGCTACAGTACATTCGATGCCATGCTCTATTCCTTCGCAACCGTGGAATTCCTCCGTCGATGGATTGGCAAGCAAGTCACAGTTGGAGGTGGCGAGTATTGTAACGCCAAGTTGCCTGGACTATACGCTGCACTCGAGAAGGCATACAAGGCGATGACGATCGCCGCCTTCACAGGCTACCACCCTACCGTAGGTCAAGGTATGCTCGAGGAAGGAAAGACGATGAGCCCTGTCCAGCTGCTCCTTGAAAGGGACTTGGCATCTGGCGTCAAAATATATGGGAACCAGATTGAAGTTACACCGCAAACCATCGCCCTTGACACCATCTTCGAAATCGGATTCGGCCTTAACAGGAATTACCTACAGGCAAGGCACACGTTGTCGAATTTCCGCAAGTGCCTGTGGCTGCCAGAACTTATTGATAGAGCGGGATGGAACGGTTACGATGATGAAGAGAGAATATTGGAGAGGACGCAAAAGAAAGTTAACGATCTCATATCAGAATATTCAAAGCCAGATGTGGACGGTAATAAATTGTCCAAGATGCGGGAAATTGCCAAGAGGGCACAGAGGGAACTGCTGAGATGGAATCAAATAATGAAGTGTAAGTGCTGCTCATCCATGGAGTATTAAATAAGGCAGGAGCACATTCCACTTTAATCCGCATCTACTGCCATCCGCCTAGACTTGTAAGTCCTGTGAAATAGTTCGACGGTCGATTCGAAGCCTCGGCGATGGTATGCCACGCCTCCCGAGAATCCCTTTGGGATGTGTAGTAGCTCGTGAATCAGGACCTTCTCCTTCGCATCCTTTGAGAGCCCATCGAAATTCTCGGAGATGATTTCTATGATGTAGACGGGTTTTAAGCCGAGAGCCACCTGATAAACCTTCGGAAATGAATGAATCCTTGCCAGTGTTCCTCTCGTCCTCGATCCCTTGCTCCGCAGGCAGAATATCCTGCTCTTGTCTATGTGAAAGAGCTCTAACGATTCAATGATGCTGTCGACCATGGCCTTGATGTCTTCCGCCTTGGCGTATGTTGGCACCGCTCACACCCTCAGTTGAGAATTCCACAATCATCGGCTATTTGCAGCTTCGAACAAAGCCTTGGGGACATCCTCGATTCCGCGTGATTTGGCGAATTCGACGGTTTCCTTAAGAGTCGGTAGGCCTTCCTGGGCTCCTTTCCGAGTTGTCTTTAAAGCCGCAACGAGGTTGGCGAATCTCACAGCCGCGCGTGTTTCGCATCTCAGAGAAACGGCTACTGCGAGCGCCCCATTGAATGCGTCTCCCGCCCCGACCGTATCTACAACGTTAACGTCATATGAAGGCACAAGCTCGTTCTCTGAGGGGGTCACGATCATCGCGCCCCTCTTTCCGAGGGTCACGATCACGGTCCCCAGGCCTTTTTCTATCAGGCTTCTCGCTGCATCCAGGATTGATCGGTCGTCATCCACCCTCATCCCGGTCAACCTGGCCAACTCGCCTCTGTTCGGCGTAATGTAATCGATGTTACCCAGAACGCCCTCATCTAACTCTGATGCAGGTGCCGGATTGAGGATGGTCGTCTTGCCCCTCCCTTTCGCATGATTGATCGCGAATGTGGCCGTCTTCTTAGGTATCTCCAACTGCGCCAGTACAACATTGGAAGATGCTATCGCCCCCTCAGAGGCCTTGACGTCGTCCTCCGATATCAGTTGGTCGACGCCCGGGGCCACTGCGATCATATTCTCTCCCTTCGCGTTGACATATATCAAGGCAACACCACTGTGCGACCTTGGATCCTTGGTCACGTGATCGATCCTTACGCCATTCTCCCTCGCATTCCCCAGAAGGCTCTCGCCCACGAAGTCGGCACCGACCTTGCTGATCAGGTGGCAGTCCGCACCCAAACGGCACGCAGCAATGGCCTGATTCGCCCCCTTGCCCCCCGGAGCAGAGACGAAGCCCTTCCCAATGACGGTCTCACCGTGCTCTGGGAATCTATCTAGATAGGCTATGAAGTCCATGTGCGAAGTACCGATGATTGTTACGACCGCCTTTTTTGCCATTGCACTCTAGCCTCTCCCAAGGGTAAGATGAGTTGTCTAGATGCTAGAGATTATTTTCTTCAAATCGCTTCCTTTAGATCTCCACCAATCATACAAGACCGATATATCGGTGTTAAGGCTGAAATTACGTACGCCCAGTTCAATATACTTTCTGGCCTCCTCCGGAACCTTTATCTCGGCCCTTGGGACTATGCCCATTTTAAGGGCCATCTTTATCGTCTTGAGCTCTGCCTCCCTCACCTTCGGGTGACCTGTCTCCCCAGGCAGTCCAATACTGAGTGAATAGTCGGCAGGTCCGAATTGTACCATGTCTATGCCTTTAACAGACAGTATTTCCTCAAGGTTCTCGACCGCAGATCTCTTCTCGATCATCAATGCGACCACGGCATCCTCGCATATCTTTGTGAAGTCGGCATACGTAGCAATGGCGCCAACGTATCCGATCCTCCTGTCCATTCTGATCCCGTTGACCCCCCTGGGTTCCGCCCTAACGGCTCGAACGGCCTCCTCGGCATCCTTGACCGTCCTAATATCCGCAAAGAGCGTATTTTGGATTCCGGCTGCAAGCGCCCTCTCGGCTATGTATGTTCGAGGTTCTTGGTCAATCTTTATCATCGATGAGATGCCAACCAGTTCAGCCGCTCTTGACATGTTTTCGAAGTCGTAAAGGTCGTAAGGGGCATATTCACTCACGAACTCTACATAATCGTACATACCGGTGTAGCCTATCAGCTCCGTGACCCCTGGCCAGGCGATCAGAACTCGCGTCCCGATGGTTGGCTTTCCGCTCTTCATTGAGTTCCTAAGCCTATTCTCCCGCAACGCATAATCTCCTCCACCACGCATACTGAAGGAAACATATAAGCTTCTCAGGCCCTTCCCTGCCACCTTCATAGAATGCGCTAGTTCATCGTCAAGTAAGTCCTTACCCGTTAAGAGCATGTTCACCTTAATGCGCTCGTGACAGGATCAGATCTCAACTGGCGTGTTACGGGCCGTCTCGTACATGGCCAGGATGTTGGATACCGACACGTCCGGCTGCATCGCATGGGTCGGCCCCAGTATGAGGCCCGTTGGTCCACAGGTTCGTATTCGATGTCTTACCTCCCTAGAGACTTCCTCCGGGGTCCCATATGGAAGCGTGCTCTGAACTCCAATAGTACCGTCGAAGCATAGATCCTCTCCATAGAGTTTCTTCAAAACAGCGGGGTCCATGCACTCTGGCTGAACTGGGTTCAGGACTTTCACGCCAACCTCGATCAAGTCAGGTATTATCGGCTCTATCCAGCCGTCGCTGTGAAACATCACGTAAGCCCCACGCTTCCTCACCTCGCTGAACATCGCCGCATACCTTGGTTTCAAGTGCCGCCTCCAGAGGCCTGGGCTTACGATCATATTATTCTCCGATCCAACATCGTCGCCATTGTAGATGAAATCGACCCCAGCCTCTGCCGCTAGGATCGCTTGCTGAGTTGACAGCTTGAACAACTCGTCCAGTATTCGGACGATGAGTGGATCATCCCTGAGCATTCCAACTAAAAACCGCTCCATCCCTGTCATCTTCCAAGCCGTTTCGAAAACCTGCATCGCGCCAGCCCCAATGTAGTAATCCTCGTATCGCCTTCGGAAATCCCGAATTTGATTCTGGTCCTGCTCAACGATGTCAGGCCACTCGAAGTCTTCGAGGGATTCCATAGTCGTGAACGGATATTTACTGTAAGTGTACGTATACGTGTGATCGGGGGCCCAGATGGTCTCTACGCACCACATGTTCACATGTACTTCGAATCTACCTTCGCGACGCAAGAACCACCCGCCCTCTTCGTCGCGAGCCACCGGAGCATCTGGCTCCAATGAGCTACGTAACCCGATCCCGGGAGCGCCCAATACATCGATGCCCAAAGCCTTACAAACCCCAAGGTACTCGCCCTCTCCGCGCCTGACGCCAAGTGCTTCAACGAGCTTCTCATAGGGTTCAGGCCGTATCCTCAGGACCAGTGGGATTCGGTCGACTTCTTCATGCCGGACGGCACGCAGGCATCGCTCTCTTGAGGTTAACACGGACAGTACTATCCAGTTGCGGATATTAAAATACATATTACGATATTGGTGCCTTCGATGCTCATCCACCAATGATGTCTTATGGAATATCGGTCATGTCTGAAAGGCACTGTCCTTAATACCTATGTGCATGCGATGACGTTCTCCCTCCCCCTACGCCTCCTCGTTATGAGGCCATATGCCTCAAGGACGTCGAGCATGCCGCTGAGCTTCGCCTTCGAGAAACCCGTCCTCTTCGCGATCTCGGCTTGTGCGATAGGCCCTAGGTTCCTTATCATGTCGTAGACTGATAATTCATCGCCTTTAAGGAGCGTGGCGATCGCGTCCTTTCCGATGCCTTTGGTAAGTAGGACTTTCTCCCCCGACACGCCCCTGAAGATCGCGTAGCTGAACGCGGTGGATAACAAGCAGATCGTCAGCATGTCTCCGATCGTATATACGTTCGGTATCAGGTAGACATGGACGGTGTCGTTCGTGACCACGACCTGCACTATGCTCGGGGTCAGGACCTTGACGGCTAGTGCCGTTCCTGAGGCAAGCATCAGCAGAAGCCAAACGCCACTCGGTCTCCTTAAGGTCAAAGCGTGCATTCACTAGCCGTCATGCTATATGCACCCATGGCGCGAAAGTGCTTAAAGACCTAATCTATGGTACAACCTAAAGTTTTCCAGATCTGCCTTGCTGAGGCCTATTCCTTCGCTGGGATGGCGTACTCCTGAACCCATCCGTCGGGAAGGACTACGACCAGCTTCTGGCCCCCTTGGGCATTAATTATGAACCCCACGCCGATCCTACTTCCGCTTGGGTCCTCGACAACGGCGCGGATCGTCCTGGAGACGTTTACCGAGACGCCATAATGCTCCGTCAACACTGCCATCGAACTGTTGCCGATCTCCTCGGTGACGTTCTCTGCCCCATAGGTTAAGTTTGCATCTTGCGATGTTGGCGCGTAACCGGAAAGTGGACTGAGCCAGGCCGATCCCTCTGCCCTGAAACTCTTCAGATTGCCAGTTATCATGTAAAGCTTCGGTTCAAGCAAATAGGACGCCGCCCATGTTGAAAGTCCCGCCAGGAGTATCGCGATGCACACGTAACCCCCGAGTCTCATGTGATAACGGAAGCGCCTGAGGTAGTTAAGTCCTTTGTGGGCCGAACACGTTCGAAAACAGTTCGAAACAGTCGTTATATCGGCTGGAGCCCAAATGCCACAAGATCGAGATGAAACCAGAGAGAAAGGCGGAGCTGGTCGTCATTCTGGCCCTTGTGATCATCCCCGCATCGTTTATTGGTATCCTGAGGATCAAGGCATCTTTGGACGGGGATGGTGACAGTATCAGGAGGTTCACGTCTTATCAGCAGCTAAAGCAGTTCCTGACCTCACATCAGAAGGACACCTACTGGCCTTACATTTCTCTCGACGCAATTGGAATAAACTCCCTGGGAGTGTCATTGGCTCGCGAGTCGACCGCATCGGCTCCAGCCGATGTACAATATTCGACGACCAACATCCAAGTTGCGGGGGTCGATGAGGCCGATGTCGTGAAGACCGACGGTGAGTTCATATACGTTATATCCGAGGGGCAAGTTCTCTTGATAAGCGCCTATCCTCCGGAATCCATGGCCCTGCAATCCACGATTAGCCTGGAGGGCAGCCCAATGGGCATGTTCATCTCGGGGAACAGGCTGGTTGTGTTCGAGCAAATCTCCCCAATTGTGCCACTTTGGCGTGAAGGCGAGGACGGTGTCGTTCCTGAGATCGCGTCGTGGGTAGGAAATGTCTCGGTGAAGGTCTACGACATATCTGACAGAAGCGATCCTCGGTTGCTCATGAACTATTTTGTCAATGGCATCTACTCCGACTCCAGGATGTTGGAACCCTACGTCTACTTGGTGGTAGTGGAGCCTGCCATAATTTACGATGAGAACGTCATCCTACCGAGGATCTATAGCAGCGATGGGGTGAAGGAGATAGAGGCCTCGGACATATACTATTACGAGTCATCTGAAGGCTATCACAGCTTCAACACTGTCTTCGCCCTCAATGTTCAGGACGAGAACGCGGAACCCAGCTACGAGACCTTCCTGACGGCATCTTCGGATGTCCTGTTCATGTCCCGCGACAACATATACATCGCCCAGACCATTTGGTCAAGGGCGGAGGACGTCATATGGAACGGGCTCATAGTCCAGCCAAGCCAGGAATTGACCGCCGTGCATAAGATACACGTCGATGGCCTTAACATAGAGTACGTCGCAAAGGGCGAGGTCCAAGGCCACGTTCTGAACCAGTTCTCGATGGACGAATTCGATGGATTCTTCAGGATAGCGACCACGTCGGTCAAGGAGTTCTCAGACGAGTCGGGGAGGTTCGCTGAGGTCAACAATCTATACGTGCTCGATCCGGACATGAGGGTGATAGGCGCCCTCGAGGACCTTGCCCCAGGCGAGAGGATACATTCGGCGAGGTTCATGGGTGATAAATGCTACGTGGTGACGTTCAAGAAAGTCGATCCCCTTTTCGTCATAGACCTCTCCTCGCCGGCCAATCCGAAGATCCTGGGCAGGCTCAAGATACCGGGCTATTCGGATTACCTGCACCCCTTCGGGGAAGGCTTTCTGATCGGGATTGGAAAGGAGACGGTCGAGGCAGAGGAAGGGGATTTCGCTTGGTACCAAGGCCTGAAGATCTCACTCTTCGATGTGAGGGAACTCGAAAATCCCACCGAGATCTCGAAGTTGATAATAGGCGATAGGGGCACCGATTCCCCTGTTCTTCGCGATCACAAGGCCTTCCTCTTAGACATGGGGAGAGGGCTTCTCATTATGCCGGTGCTCGTAGCGAAGATCGATCCATCGGATTATTCAAATGGAGTCCCAGCGAATGCGTATGGGGAATACGTCTGGCAAGGCGCATATATGCTGAGTGTTTCCGCAGAGGATGGCATAGAGGTGCTCGGCAGAATAACGCATCTCGATGACGGAGAGATACTCAAGTCTGGCTACTATTTCGAGTCCAAGCATTCAGTTAAGAGGGCGCTCTACATTAACGATGTCCTATATACACTATCCGAAGGGCTTGTGAAGGCTAATGACATTTCGACACTTCAGGAACTAAATGCACTTGATCTCGGATAGCTGAAGAAGCCTTCACATTTATGAGCCCACAATTATCGCCTAAGATGTTCATCTATGGTAACAACAGCATCAATTCTCTTATTACGGAAGCATAACCTAGGAAGAACATGAAATGCCCAATTATTACCTATTTTTAGATGGGGAGATGAGCGCACTTGGGTGCGAAGAGATGGTGATTTAAGAGTGAAGGTTATCCGTAATGGGGCGCGAACCTTGTCAACAAAACTTGCGATCGAAGGGGGACGCCCCATCACGAAGTCGAAATTCCCCGATCCATACCCTCTGATTGGAAAGGAGGAGATCGATGCCGTTTTGGGCGTCTTGAGATCGAAGAAGCTCTCAGGCTATCCGGGGCCGAAGATACAGGAGTTTGAGAGGAAATTCGCGGAATACCACGGGGTCAAGCACGCGATAGCGACGAGCTGCGGCACGTCCGCACTTACTCTGGCGCTATACTCGGCCGGGGTTGGATTTGGCGACGAAGTCATAGTGCCGCCGTACACATTCATAGCCTCGGCCAGCTCGATCCTTCTTTGCAATGCAGTGCCCGTATTCTCGGACATCGATCCTGAAATGATGACGATCGACCCAGCCAAAGTCGAGGAGAACATTACCAGCAGGACGAAGGCCATCATGCCCGTTCACCTCTATGGTCAGCCATGCGACATGGATCCGTTGATCGAGGTCGCGAAAAGGCACGGACTCTTGGTAATGGAGGACTGCGCCCAGGCGCACTCTGCGGCATACAGGGGAAAGCTCGTGGGAACGCTGGGTGATGTGGGGTGTTTCAGCTTCCAGATAAGCAAGAACATGATGACGGCAGAGGGCGGCATGATGATCACCGGGAGGGACGATATCGCCGAGAAGGCAAGGATGCTGAGGCATCAAGGCGCCATCGGGTATGAGATCGCCCAGATGGGCCTGAGGGTCGACATGACTGAGATGCAGGCGGCACTCGGCATAGTCCAACTTAGGAAACTCGACGGCTTTACGAAGAAGAGGATCAGGAGCGCAGCCCATCTGACAGAGAACCTGCGGGGGATACCCGGCATTAGGCCTCCATTAATTCCCAGTTATATAAAGAACGTCTACCACATCTACGTCTGGCAAATCGATGATGAGAGGTTGGGCATTTCAAAGGAGCAATTCGTCAAGGCCTTAAGGGAAGAGGGCATACCTGCAAGCCCGATATACACACGTCCGCTCTACGATGAACCGATCTTCAGGGACAGGGTCGGCAGGGGACGGGGATTTCCATTCGAGAACCTCGAGCGAGAGGGGCACAGAATCGTTTACAAACAAGGGTCTTGTCCAAACGCCGAAAGGGTCTGCAGGTCAGCAGTTGGGGTGTATCTCAGTCCAGCCTACACGCGGCGAGAGCTCGATTGGATCGTCAAGGCCATAAGGAAAGTGGCCGAAGCCTACGCTTCCGTGCGCTCAAAGCAGGAGAAGAAGGCAGATAAACCATAACAGGCGCCAATGAGGTGAATGGACATGACCATAAAGATTAAGATCCATACGGAGAGCACGGGATACATATCGGCGGAGATCGTCGAGGACAAGAACCCCGAAACCGCGAGGGCGATTATAAACGCGCTCCCGATTGAGTCGAGGGTGAACCGGTGGGGTGAGGAAGTGTATTTCAGCACGAACATTAGGCAGGACGAGGAGAAGTCGCAAGAGGAGGTCGAGGTTGGGGAAATTGGCTATTGGCCTCCAGGTAAGGGTTTCTGCATCTTCTTCGGAAGGACTCCTGCGAGCACGGGAAGCAAGCCAAGGGCCGCAAGCCCGGTCAATGTCTTCGGAAGGATAACTGGTGATCCGAAAGCATTCGGAAAGACCAGAAGTGGAGAGAAGATACGCGTGGAGAAGGAATGACGGGAGCTTAGTAACGACAACGATCAGCTCCCTCGTTCTATACGATTTCGCGAAACCTACAGATTCATCTTAACCAACAGAGGGTATACTGTCATTGCTCTGGCGGAAATACCACTAAGGGCATTTGAGAAAAAGGGCATAAGGCGAAGGAGATCAGAAGGGCACGTAGAATCTGACTATGCCGGTGATGATGCCGATGGTGCTAGCAAGGGCAACGCCTGCAATGAAGCCACCCACGGTGGGTAGCGCAAGCCTCTCGTAAAGTGAACTTCCACCTATCCTCAGCACTAGGGTCTTCGCTATCCAAGCCACAAGGAACGTACTCCAGACGCCGTTCCACTGGCCCGAGAAGGACGTCGCTATGATGAAGCCTATTGGTTCGAACGGGAACCAGACGAACCTCGCGTGCAGTAAGGACAGAAGGGCAGTCCAGATGAACCCAGCTGCCCCATAGGTGAAGTATATCGAGCCAGGAGGTCGGCTCGCTTGAGCTGCCGGATTTGACTCGCACATGTCTTGAATGGCGCAGTTCCCCCAAGTGAGGACCCTAGTGCCATACGTGTTGGCGAAGAAGACTGATGACGCCATCAATATTGGAACGGAAATTATCCAGCACACAGCGGATACGAGGAACGTGTTCCTGTTGCTCGTGCCTGTCAGATTGGCCATTTTAAGCGAGAGGGATGATATGAAGAATCCATTACCGAAGCCATAGGTTGCGACATTTGCCCCGTCCTGAGCCCAGAGGTGGCTCATGACGTAGTCCAGATTCGTCGGTGCCGTCGAGGGATCTGGCCAAACGAGCCTCATGAACCCGACGCCCCACATACGGTTGTCAGACGCCCCGAAGCCTGCCATTCCGAGGATTAGGGTCAAGGCGAACCAGGTTGTGAAGCAACTTGTAAGCACGATCAGGAAAGCTGCCATTAAATTGATCGACAGCATCATCAGGCTAGCGACCGACATGACGAACGAGACGGCCATCATTACGTACATCGTCCTATAGCTCAAGGCCTCATTCCTCTCGATATCCGGATTGGGTCGTAGGGCAGACCTAAGAGTGTCAAGCACGTAACGCCTGTGGAGAAAGATGTACATCACAGTCAGCGCAAGGAAACCGCCAAGCATGCTCGGTATTGGCCAGTAGAATGGTGCGGTTGTCACCACACCGGCGGTGCAGCAAAGTTTCGCGCTCCCACTCAAGCCAGTGGCACCTGTGTAGTAACCCATGAGGAATGCTATCTGCTCAAGTATGAACATGACCAGCGTCCAGAACCACACGTTGAAGGAGACGCTCAGCGGCGCTAGGAAGAATATCGCTACGGATATCGGGTCGACGGCTATCGATGCAAGGCCCACGACTGTGGAACTAAGCGGGTCATTCTCCAGGAAGTGCCATGCGTTTGACGGACAGATCGAACGCCAGGAGTAGACATCTGGGAACCAGGGAAATGTCCTGGCCATGAAGATCGGCACCACGAAGACGAAGCCCAGGAGCACCCCTATCGCGAATGGTTTCTTACCCCCGTAGCTCTGAACACCATCGCTCTGCGTTAGTTTTACTATCTCGTGGCCAGCCAGGGCGAGGGGAAATGGTACTTTCTCAACATCGAGCCAAGAGCGCCTGAAGATCAGTGAGATCGATGATGTGAAGAAGAAGAAACTGATGTAAAGTAGGCTGATTACGAAGATTATCGGTCCCCACGCGACGAAGTCGGTCGGAATGCCACCTTGCAGCATCGCTTCGACAGAGCTCGCAGGCGGCTCCCACCAAACGTTAAGGAGGCCAAGGCTATCCTGCACCCTCGGGCGCGACAGCAAAATGATCCAATCCTGGTATCCGAACCCAAGCGTGAAAGACGCCACAAGCCCAGCAGTATAGAGGTACGTCAAAGTGCTGGGGGTGACCTTCAAGCGTCTACGGAAAGGATAGACTATCGCGAGGAGGAGGTACGGATATACAGCAACGCAAGTAACGCGTGAGATTATGCCGAAGCTATAGCCGCACTGCCATGAACCGCCCAAGGGAGCCAGGAGCCTGAACGATGCCATTGCGAGAAATGATAGGAAACCGGTTAGCACTGCAAGCGGAATCCATGGTACTTTTTCAACTCTTCTCTCTTCTACGGAACTCAATATTACATCGCTCAAAACCCCAGAATTGAAATAATATATAACATTAACCATGATATAATATCAAATTTATAAAGATTAGGGCGTTAGATACCGCGCCTATTTAACTAACTAGCTGACATGTGATCTAAAAATAAAAAAAGGGCTTCCTGCATCCATTAGGAGGATTGCTTTATGGAGAAAATACACGATGCCTTCGGTCAGGAGATCTGGGCTCACTTCAAGGGGAAGGACAGCTTCGAGATAATAGAGAGAGATGACGGATATTTCGATGCCTCTTCCGGGGCCAAAGTCTACTTCTCAAATTACAAAGATTGGCCAAGGATTGAAAGGAAGGCGATGAGGTTCGCAAAGGGACGGGTACTGGATGTGGGTTGTGGGGCGGGAAGGCACTCGCTCTATCTACAGAGCAAAGGTCTCGATGTCACTGGCATCGACAATTCTCCCCTTGCCATAAAGGTGTGCAAGCTCAGGGGCTTGAAGAAGACTAAGCTGATGTCCATCACGCGGGTTGATTTCAAACCCAATTCATTTGATACCATACTTATGCTTGGCAACAACTTCGGTCTGTTCGGAAGTCAAGAGAGGATGAGATGGGTGCTCAAGAAGTTCCACAGGATGACATCGAGCGACGCGACGATCATAGCTGAAAGCAATGATCCGTACAGGACTCACAATCCCGATCATCTCAGGTATCACAAGTTTAATAGGGGAAGGGGAAGGATGTCTGGCCAATTGCGGATCAGGGTGAGGTTTGGAAAATACGTCGGGAATTGGTTCGATTACCTCATAGTCTCGAAGAAGGAGATGAACTATCTTCTCAAGGGAACTGGTTGGAGAATAAAGGGATTCATAAGTACAAAAGGTTCGCCATATGTTGTAATCATCGAAAAGACATAGCTCCCTTTCATAAACTCAACGTGAAGGAAGGAATATGAACTCATTTTCTTCTGAATATTGTCTTTATTAGGAAGACGACTTCATCGCGTGAAATCGCCTTCACAATATATGCAGAGGTCAAATAGACGAAAGCGACAGCGATAAAGGCCAATAGTAGATTCCCAGAGAAGCGGTACAGGAGGAAGCCGACTATAAACGAGACGGCGATGGGAGTAGCGGGTCTTAGGATGCTCTTCACCTCAAGTCTAATCCCCTCTTTATTCAGGAGGTATATTCCCGCAATAACTCTGAGCATATATCCTGAAAAAATGGCGACAGCGGCCCCAACCATGCCCGATACCGGGACCGAGATCATAGTGACTATTATGGTCCCTAATGATGAGAGGAGGCCTACCTTCATTGAGGCCTTGGCATTGCCGATCCCATTCAAGACCGAAGTTGCGCTCAGGCCCAGGGCACCAAAGAAAACGCCCAACGACAGGATCTGCAGAGATGTCGATGCGGGAGTGTAGAGTGGCGAGATCAAGCCCAACACTTCGGCGGAGAAGAGCATGGCTCCCAGGAGGAAAGGGCTGGTCACGGCCAAGGATAGCCTGACGACCAGATTGAGCAGATCCGAGACACCCGTTTTCGATCCCACGCTCCATTGTTCGGACACGGTTGGCAGAAGGGCCGTTGCAACAGAGCCGACGATACCTATGAGAATGCCGAAGATAAGCAAGGCGATGTTATAGTAAGCCACCGATGACAAGCTGTATATGCCCAGAAGCATTAGGCCCAATTGCGTGCTAAGCGTTCCGAAGATCCCCGAAACGTAGTTGGGGAATGAGAAGGCCAACACTCCCATCATGAGTTTCTTCTGTCCCCCTGCCGAGGGGTTGTTGCCAACCTTTGGGAAGCATCGCGGTAAGAATAGGAAGTAGCCGATAATGCAGCTCAAAATGGTGCCGATCGCGACCGCTGACAAAATCCCCAAGGCCTTAAGACTGAAGGCCAGAACCAGGAGGAGGACTGCACCCAACTTCGATACAGCCACAATCGAGTCACCGACAAGGCAAAATTCCATCCTCTGGCACCCCTGATAACCACCATTCAAGGATGCCATAATTGCTTGGAAAGGAACTAGGATCGCTGCAAAGGCCATGAGTGATCCGAGCTCCGGGTTTTGATATATCGCGGAGGAGATCGGTCCCGAGAATAAAAGGAGCAAGATCGAGGCGAGGATTCCAACTCCTAAGCCGATCTTGATCGAGGACCCGAATACCGATTTCGATAGGTCAAACCTCGTCTGAGCATTGTATTCTGAGACATATTTTGAGATGGCAATGGGAAGTCCGAGGGTGGCGAAGACGTTCAACGTGGTTAAGAAGGCTGTGACCGTCGCAGCCAAACCCACGTCATTTGGTGGCACGATCCTGGCGACGACGATCCAGAAGAATGCCCCCATGGCCGATGTCAGGAGGAGGTCAACTACGAGGTATACGGAGCCAGAGACCACCTTCTCTAGATTTGTCCTTTCCAAGCCTTCTAGTCTCCTGCCTTATGCAAGGGGAGATGTGTCTTTCGCTTCCCTTTGCCATTCCTCCGTACAGATGTATGTAAGGCTCCTTCAACGCCCATAAAATTATGAGTCAAGTCTTGGTGCGACCAAGTGCCCCAAAACATTCTAGAGATATTGAGGTAGAGATTATCACATTAGATATCTGAATAGATATATACTATAGTATTCAGCCTCCCCGCCGATAAGATTGATTAACGGATGGCTTAAGCCCCAGGGCGCACCGAGAGGGCTTCTAAGATATTATATTTTAAGATCACTTAATGAACAACCCCGTCATGGCTACATGCTGATTAGGTCTATAGAGGACAAGACCCACGGAGCTTGGCGTCCGGGCCCGGGATCGGTCTATCCGATCCTGAGGGAACTGGTCTCGGGGGGAGATATAAGGGCTAAAGCCACTAGGGCTTCGGGCAGAACGGTCTACGAGATAACAAAAAAGGGGAGCGAACACTTAGGCGAGGTTTCAGGAATAGTCACGGAAGCGGCTGAAAGGTTCCAAGATATAAAGCGCATCTTCTATGACCTCGCGGAACCGGATGCGCTTGCAGCCATATGCCTAAAGGCCGTCAGAACGAATGCTCAAATTCTCCACGAGCTCGTCGAGTCGAAACCGCCTAAGATCGATATCAAGGCGACAAAGGAACTCCTGAGGGAACTCAGGAGCACTCTCAAACAGGAGCAAGTTTGGGTCGATAGAGACCTTTCTAATGCCAGGGGGAGAAGATGAGCATGAACAAAATACCAGAGATAGCACTTCTCCTTTTACTATTCTTTGAAACTCTTAGTTGCATTGGTGCCGTCACAAAGAGGCCAGACCTGCAGGTAACGGGCGTGACCTGGGGGTCGAGCCAAGCGCCGATAATCGTACAGCCTGGCGATCAAAATCAACCCCTCTACATAACGGCATCGAACCTAGGAGATCTTAACGCATACCATACCGAGGCCATGCTCAGGCTCGATTATCCGTTCAGTTATCCCCTGGCCCAGCCAGGAGATAACGATACAATTCAAATCGAACTAGGGGTAATGCCGTCTCTTTCAAGCATTCCCATGAGATTCATCCTTGACATTGACCCTTTGGCAAAAAATGGCATCTACAGGCTCGATCTTGAATTTATATACTACGATAAGCTCGATGATGGAACATACTACGGCGAAATCGTGACCGTCGATATCCCGGTTACAGGCTATACCAGTCTGACAGTTTCGAGGACCTTCTGGGGATCCAGTTCGGTGCCAACCGAAGTCCAGCCCGGCGATGAAAATCAGCCACTGACTGCCGTAATAGTGAATTCCGGAACGGCCATGGCCCAAAATGTCACAGCCAGTCTCATAATCGTGAGTCCGTTCTCTTATCGCTATACTTCGGGTGATGAGTTCATTGTAGCCGCGAATGAGACATCATCCGTTGGAATTATAGTGCCAGGCGGGAGCGGCTTGGCCCAATTCACCCTAAGCATCAAGACCGATGCAACATCGGGCCTCTACAAGCTGAAAATGGTATTGAAGTACTCTAGAAATCCATCCGTCCAGACAACGGTAGACATACCCATAAGGGGATACAGCGATTTGGCCCTGCAAAAGGTCTCCATTTTACCGCCCAAAGTATACCCGGGTGATGAGAACGTGGATCTCAAGGTATTCGTTACTAATGCTGGGAATGCGGCAGCAAAGAACGTAAGCGTGGAAATACTTCAAGCGCAGTATGTAAGTCCTTCGTGGGGCGGAGCCGATAGTTCATTCATAGGGACAATACAGCCCGGCCAAATCGTTCCGGTCGACTTCTACATCGATGTGGATGAGTCAGCATCCTCGCCTGGCAATTATACCTTGGTCGCGAAGATAGTGTATGGATCTATGAGGAATTTAGAGAAGTCCGAGGAGATCCCGCTATTCCTGAGCGCAAAGGCGAGATTCGTCGTTACGAGCACCAAGATCCCGGAGATCCACGTTTCCGATGCTGGTGTCGTCGTCCTCGTGACGTTCAAGAATAATGGCACGGAGGCAGCCCAGGGGACTAGGGTGGAGCTGGAAGTGCCAAATGTCTTCTCTGGAACGACGAACGATTATCTCGGGACGGTGGAAGCCGGGGAGGAGAGAACCGCGTCATTCGTCCTCGACATAGATGCCAATGCCAAGATCGGGAGCCATGCACTCAATCAGAGGCTGAGCTGGAGCCAGTCAGGGGCAACGCAGCTCTTCACCCAGGATCTGGGTTTAGAATTAAACATCCTGGAGGATCCCCTCAGCAAGCTTCTGCCCATTATAGTCATAACCCTATTAATCATAGTCGCGGTAGCCATCATCGTGGTCGCAGCTAGAAGGCGCTCCCATGGCCGTGAGATGCAACCTAAGTAGACATGGCAGTGAGGGCCAGTGATAGCGGACATCGAAGTAAAGGGATTGGCAAAATACTTCAATGGTTTCCCGGCGGTGAACCATATAGATCTGACCGTATACAAGGGTGAGCTCTTCGGGCTCCTCGGCCCAAATGGAGCGGGAAAGACGACGCTCATGAGGATCCTAACAACTTTGCTGAGGCCCAGCGAGGGTCAAGCCACCGTTGGCGGATACGATGTGGTCAGGGATGCTTCCAAGGTGAGGACCGTAATAGGTGCCGTCTCAGACAAACTCATAATGTATAATCTCCTAAGCGCTAAGGAGAACCTTCGATTTTTCGGGAGGCTCTACGGATTGAAAAGGGATGTCATGGAGAAAAGGATAGATGAGCTCCTTGACTTAGTTGAACTGCGTTCATGGCAGAATAAGCTCATAGGGACATTTAGCACGGGCATGAAGCAGAGGCTCAACATAGTAAGGGCATTAATCCAAAATCCATCGATACTCTTCTTGGATGAACCGACGCTCGGCCTTGATCCACAAAGCCAGAGATTCGTCAAGGACTTGGCTAAGGATCTACATAACAGGGGGATGACCATAGTACTAACGACTCACGACATGGAGGAGGCCGACGAACTAAGCCAGAAGATCGGCATAATAGACAAAGGGAAGATAATAGCCTGCGACACATCCTCGAACTTAAAGAGACTACAGGGCGTTGGGACCCTTGAGGAGGTCTTTCTGGGCTTGACCGGAAGGGGATTACGGGACTCGGCCAACGAGAAAATCCCTCCCATGATGGGACGCAGGAGGATGTTTGGATAGATGGGTATCGCAAGAGAGGTCTTGAATACACTAACGATAGCTGGGAAGGACATTAGGGAGCTATGGAGATCGAAGATAAGGCTCTTCACGCTGATCTTAATGCCCATGCTGATGATATCGATCTTGGGCTACATGTTCCCATCTGGCAACACACTAAATCACATATCCGTCGGTATAGTGCAGATGGATCACGGCGACGAAGCGAGGGTCATAACGGGAGAGGTGATTCGGATGGCCGCGTCCTCGGGGACCCTTGACTTCTCGAGCTTCGTGAGCATAGGTCAAGCTAAGGAGGCTCTGATGGAGGGGCGCTTAAAGGGGATACTGATCGTGGAAGAGGGCTTCTCGGAGCAGATTGCCTTGGGCGGCCGAGGTTCGATGCGGCTAATCGTAGATCAAACGAGCCCGACAGTCTCACTAGCTGTCTCGAGCAGCATCGCGGCCATCCTAAGCGTTATCTCGGCCCAGATCGCTGCGCAAGTATCGCAGAGTCCGATGACCAGAGCTATTTCACTCGAGCAAGAGAGCATAGTCCCGGGAGCTGCCTCAAATACATTCGAGTTCATGGCTCCGGGTTTCCTGGCAATGATGGTGATGATGGGCGGGATGGGTGGACTGGCCAGCGCGATAAGCAGGGAGAGGGAGCTTGGGACCCTCGATGGGATGATGATGAGCCCGATATCGAGATTCTCCGTCATCTTCGGTAAAGCGCTCTCTCAGACCGTGAGGGGGTTATTCCAGGGATTGATTATGATAGGTTTAACGATGATAGTCTTCGGGGTGAGGATATATGGAAGCCCAATACTAATGCTCCTGGTATTGCTTCTTGGCGTACTCGGCTTCGTCGGCATAGGCATAATCGCAACGTCGATCGCCTCAGAACAGGAAACATCGACAATGATACTCATGATGATGCAGATCCCCATGATGTTCCTCAGCGGAACCCTGTACCCCATCGAACAGCTTCCAGGGTGGATGCAGATGATAGCAAAGGCAATACCCTTGACATATGCCGTCACAGCCCTCAGGAAGGTTATGGTACTGGGAGCACCGATTACAGCGATCAGTGGCGAGATTTCGATCTTGATTGTCATAGCGGTGGTCAGTATAAGTATCGCAATTCCTCTCTTCGAGAGGGCTATAACGAAGTAGTCTCTAAGGAAATGTGCATGTTCACGCATTTTGAAAGCGGAAACGCTTGGTCATTTCTAGGCATTGATGCCTTTATTCATAGAAACTGATCCTTTTTCTCTGCTGAATCAGCTCCTGCATATTTAAGTCAACGATATCGAAGCTTTCATCGCTACCGAGTTTCTTTACTATCTTGACCCCCCCTGCCGATACGGTTGCGCCATATCGGACTACCTGGGGCACGCACGTTATGCTGCCACCGAGGAACTGCCTTTTGAAGAACTCCCCCAACTGTCCGATCGCTACGACTGGCGTCATGAGTTCCTGACATCTAGCCATGACGGCAGCCTGCTCGACCTCCAAAAGGGATCTTGTGTATGCCGCTAACTGGTAGAACATCAGATCCATGCCTTTCTTACGAAGAGCCTGGATGATGGATGAGACGAAGATATCGAAGCCGGATAGCACACCCAAGTTGAGGCCGTTAACCTCAACGATCTCGGTACCGCTTCCAGGCTGCATCCAATCTGGTTCCCTTGGATGGAGTACGATCTTATCGATCTTCTTCGCTATCTCGCCATCGGAGTTAATGATCGGGCAGGTAACGAAGGGTTTCCTCTGACCTTGTCTTAGGTCTCTTGTGGCCCCGCAGATCACAGCCAAATCCGATTCCTTGGCCATCTTGGCTATACTGTTCAAAGCAGCATCTGTCTTTTCACCTCTACTCGGATGACCTATCATGGCATCTTTTCCCAGGAAATACTCCGAGAAGCACACGATCTCAGCGCCACCCCTCCCAGCCTTCTCTATGAAGCCAAGGGCCTTCCTCAGATTCTTTGAGATAGGGTCCGACCAGTTATACCTCATCTGTGCCATGGCGACCTTCATGGGTGGCGCACGCCTGGCACTGTTATTCCGCTTTTATCCTTTGATGGCAATCCCTTTGAGTTACCGGGCGCCAAAACTTCCAGCGCACCCAAATAGCGAAAGGTGTTTAAACACATTATGAACCCCCCCAAATCGAATGGCATTAGTGAGACCTGGAAGCGCCCGCTGAACGAGTGTATGAGGCAGGATTAGAGGAGGGGTTCCAATAATTTCTTTGCCTTCTTGATGTCCTCGATCTGCCGCGGTCCACTGATCTCCCTTTCTATAGTGAGTGCACCGGTAAAACCCATAGCTTTCAGCTTAGGTATCAAAAGATGAAAGTTGACCCTCCCTTCACCAAGTGGACGCTCCCTTCCCAACTCCCTTCCGTTTGTGGGATATTCGCCGTCTTTCGCGTGTACCCCCTTAACGTATCCACCTAATATATCAAGAGCATCTACCGGGTTGGCCTTACCATACATCAGCAGATTCGCGGGATCTAGATTTATGCCTAGATTGCCCTTGCCAACGTCCTCTATCGTTCTGAGTAGGGTGATGGGCGTCTCCTGGCCGGTCTCGAACCAGAACCCTTGGCCATTCACCTCGCAGAATGAGGCGACCTTCTTCAAGGCTTCTACAAGTTCCTGGTAAATCTTGTCGCCGGGCCATTCGGGTATGAAACCGACGTGGGTCGTTATGCTCTGAACCCCAACCATGTTGGCGAATTCGGAGCCCCTATTTAATGCCTTGACCCTCAACTCCCTCGTTTCAGGTGGAACCAATCCTATTGTGACAGGGCCCTCAATGAAGTTCCACACGGCCTTGCCCGGAAGACCCGTCCATAGGGTAGTGACTTCCACACCGTAATCGCGTGACGCCGCTCTTAGCTCTTCAGCGGTCTCCCTATTCATGATGTCGGGGTTCCAGCATGAAACTTGGCAAGTGGGGAGGTCAAGGTTCCGTACTTTCTCAAGCCCTTCCTTCTTCGCATCCTCTAGGGAGATTATTACACCTAACTTTAATTTTGCCAATTCTCTTCTACATTCACAGAACTTCAGCGTAGAAAAACCTTTCGAAACAGCAGGGAGGGTCGATCGTTATGCCCCAGTCACCGTGTCACGTTGGCCTTGGTTATTACTTTCACTTGGGCCTTTAACGGACTTTTCCTGTTCCTTGATCTTTCGAATGGCATATCGCCGTACGATAATGAAGAGGGCAAAGGTGCATACGCACAGCCCTAGATATCCGTATGTGAATATCATCTCATCTTGGGTCGAAGAGACGTACGCGAAGATCGCTGAGGTCGCTGATATAATCAATATAGCGTATCCAAGGAGCAGTAGATGGGTATAGTTCTCCTCGGTACCCTTTTTTGCTCCTTCCATGGCGTGTTTAATCCCTTAAGGGCTTGATAACTTATTCTATAGGACTGGCCTAAAATATTCTAGAACTGGTTAAATTAATGAAATTTGGTCAAATTTTACACGTAATAAGGATTGGAAGCCCTTCTAGGAAAGCGAAGGACATCTAAACCTGTATGTCCTGGTGATGGACTAATGACCTTTTGATATCACTCTCCAAGGGATTGTCCGTAATTGTTTGAGCCAAAGGCATGTGGTGCGGTCCATTGGTTGGTTGGGAAAAGCTTCTTATTATGACATGATCATGTGCGAGCGCGAGGATCCGTAGATGGTACTTGTGGGAGCCGTTGAGAGCATCATCCCATCTGGTAATTTTAGAGATGTATTCGAGAAGGGAGCTGAGGCAGCTCTAGATTGCATAGAGATCAGATACAGGAACGATCTTCCACTTGCACAACTCAAGGAGCTGAGTGCTTCCTTTCTACCGATAAATAGTTTGATGATGGGCGTACTTTGGGAATATAATCTCGCCAGTCCAGATGAGGCCATCCGATCGAAGGGAGCGGACGCATTGAGGGATGGGATAAAGATGGCGAATATCCTCGGCTTCAGGGATCTCCTAATTATCCCTGGCGTTGGCATTCCGGACGTGCCTTACGTGAAGCTCATAGATACTGCAAAGGAATCGGTCCGTGAAATTGCGAAGATGGCCGAGGACTACGGGGTGTACTTGTGCATTGAGAACGTTGGCAACAGTCTACTCTACTCCCCCGTAGAGTTTGCAAACTTCGTGAAGGGATTCGATAGTGAGAGCGTGAAGGCGTATTTCGACTTCGCGAACGCATATTATTGTGGCCTTCATCCCGAGTGGTTCATCGATGAACTGAAAGGACTAATAAGAGTCGTCCACGTCAAGAACTGGGACTTACAGAAAAGGGATTTCATTCCGCTCACTGAGAAGGGCATTGATTTTACGGCCATCTTTAGGAAACTCCTGGATTTCGATTACAAGGGTCCATTCATCATGGAGATAGGCGGCGACAAAAGCAGGATGATCGAATACGCACGGGAGAACGTTGTCTTCTTGAGAGAGCAGCTGGAGAGCGTTGGCTATTAACACATTCCCAATTATATGCACGGATTAAGCACTAATAGAATGATATGATTTTCGATCCATACAGCTGAATATACATCTAAGCACCTGCAGCAGCCGCGGCAGCCGCAGCAGCTGCAGCAGTAGAAGTAGTTACGTCATGACGTTTCCGCTTGGATTTACTTCGCTTTCGTGATTTGATAACCTTTCTCAGCCCAGCTCCCTCTTTAACATATACTTCATCGCTGTGACGATATAATCCTTTCTCTTAAAAATGGGATTGGTTGTTAGTATGACGTAAAGCGAGGTCATTTTTACTGCCATGTCCTCGCTGAACGACGCTTATTTTTTGCTATTTGATCACGCCGGGAATATAGCCAGTCCATATGAAGTGAGGGCTGCCAATAGCACTTCCAATGCATCCCCGAGTATAAAACCACCTATGAATGGCACGAGCGAGGCTTCATAGAGTTTGCTCCCACCGATTTTAAGTATGGCGTATTTCACGACCCAAGCAACGAGGCATGCAAACCAGACTCCATGAAGCGATATCACCCAGTCCCAAGCGACTATGGCCACTATAGGATCTGGAAGCCAAAGGAATTTACTGCACAGATACCTCATAACGACCATGAATACAAATCCCATGACGAGGTGCGGTACCATTTCGGTAAGAGGCAGTGGTGACGGAAATGACCAGAGGGCCGACGAATATCCTTCGAGAGGCATTATCGAGCACTTAGATGCGAATGCGTTAGTCCCATACGTGCCTGCGATACCGATCTGTACTATCTCCGTGGTGAGCATGGATATAAATAGACCGATAGCTAGAACCTTCAGAACATTTCTCGGGTTAACTCCCGTAAGGTTGGCCATCCTATACGAGGCTACAACCGTGTAGAAGGATCCCCCCCCAGCTATATCCCCATCCAATCCAAGATCTGCTCATCTCAGGGGCCAGGGCCACGTCGGTGGAAGTGACATCGGGGAGGACCACATTTGGCCATGCGAAAATCCTGATAACTCCCGGTGTGAAATTATAGCATGGTTCGTGCGTGAAGCCAATCCGTCCCCATATCTGCACCATGGCAAACCACGTCATAACACCCGAGAGCGGCAGTACAAATGAAAGCCAAGGACTGAAGCCCGTGACCATGAAGAACACCATGAGCAGTATGTAGGACCCGACGAAGATCGCCCACGAAGTCCTGTATGATGTCGGTTCAAGCTCCTCTTGTTCTGATCTCCTGCCAAGAGCGGACTTTATAGTACCGATTATGTGGTTTCTTTCGAGAAATACCGTTATTACCGATATGCCCAACATGGCCCCGGAGCTGATAACCCCGAAGTATAGGGGTGGACCAGCATAGGGTGTGTTTGGGGGGCACCAATTCTTTCCGCAGAATGCCGTCCCGGCTATACCCGTGTAGGCTCCCAAGCCGTAATAGGAGGCGAAGAACAATATCTCAAGGACCGCGGTGTAGATCACGACGCTGAACAAGGAGTGGAGGGGTACTAGAAGCAACAGCGCATAGAGCGGAGGGTGCTTGGCAAGTCCGAGGTTCCATGGTGTATCTGATGCGATCTGCCATGAACCGGGGCCACAGGTGGCCGAACGCCAACCGAATATGTCCGGGAACCACGGGAATAGGGTGCTGGCGCTCAAGGGCACGGCCAGGACAATACCGGCAAGGATCCCGATGAGGAAGGGTTTCCTCTGGAGCCATTCCCTCTTGCCCGAGTTCTCGACATTCACTAGGCATGAATGGGCCAACATGACTTGGGGGAAAGGTATTCGTTCGACGTCTATCCATTGGCGACGAAAGATACCAACAAAACCCATACTTATGCCACCGAACAGGGCGACCAACAGAAAACGCCAGATAATCCCTGGGAATAGCACGTCCCAAGGTATGGCCCCAAGACTCCCAGCACCTGCGATAAGGAGATCTGCAGCCTCTCTTGGAGCTGCCGCAAATGCCGGTACGTATCTCAGGTACGATTCGGGAGTTATAGTACGGGTTACGACCAGCCCAATGTCGTGTGTCCATGGATGTTGCCAACTGGCGAAATAAGACACTCCTAAGGCGGTCACATAAAGGTACACTAAGTTTGCCGTAGTCAGGTTCTTTCTCAAAAAAGGAATCCGCATGAGCGCCATTATGAGTAGAAACATCACGAAAGGTCCGCCCATAAGGTCGACACCGGGCGTCGGTATCAGGAAACTAACGTTTTGTGTACAGAATGCGACGGCTGGCAGAAAGACAATAAACACATCCCAGAAGCACGTCAGGACTACACTCAAGAGGCCGACCAGGATAAGTGTAGATGGACTAACGGGCTTTTTGATTTCTTCCAATACTCCTTCCCTTACCGAATTGAACCGAAGTCTTTTATGATAATATGATATTTATGTTTTTTCTATGATAATAAAGAATGGACTGCACTGATTAAGAGCTAATGGAATGTGATCGTAGGTAATGGGATGTTCTATACAATACCGTCCTTGTAAGTGAGTATGCAGTTAATTCAGAGCCTGACTACATATTTACAGAGAGGTCCTAGAATCCTTTCCAAGATTTTATCGCTTGGAAACGGATGGCCCCCATGCTGTCGGAAGGCCTCCGCATATCTCACCCCAACTTCAGTACCCCTTGCCTCAGACCAACCCTTCATCTGAAGTATGTAGTGATCTACGCTGTGTTGTGCTCGCAGCCAGCTCCTCTGGCTCTCGTGGTGAACGAGCATCTCCTCCTTGACATTGATTGTCGATGTTATGTCCACGTAGAAGTCGACCTCAGTTCTCCGCCCAAACCTGTCCGTGCCACCAAGGGCATCGGCGTATATGAGGTACGGAATACTACTTGTCGGCTTCGCGGGATTAACTTGGTTTGTTTCGTAGTTTGGCACGGATGCGCTAAAGCAAGCATCCCACATGAGGTTGGCCGTCAACTGGTGATCGAGCATGTAATCCTGCGGAGAGTGCGTCATTACGATTAATGGATCTGCCTTCCGCACGAGCTCTACTGCCTTGGATCTGGTGGGGTTGTCGAAGATCAGGTGCAGATCGGATTCACCAAGGCATATGTAGGGAGCCCCCAGGACCAAAGCGGCATTTGAGGCCTCCTGAAACCTCTTTCTGGATATCTCAGGGCCCCGCAATTCCATCGAGCCCATGTCCCCCGCACACATTGTGGCGATGCAGATGGCATAACCTCGATCGCGAAGGAGGGCCAATGTGCCGGCCACGAGGAACTCTACGTCATCAGGATGCGTCCCGACTGCTAGCACCATCCCCTTAGGGGATTCACGTTCCGAGTTCTCTGACAAACCTAATCATCATGATGGACCCATCAGTTGATTAATAAAAGCTATCTGTTCACCCTAGAATGAAGGACACCATTCTAACGGACATGTAATTGGCCAACCCATAAGAGTTTTAACGTGTTGAGCTAAGGCCCAGTACCGTGAGAAGGCTCAGGATACCAAAGCCCATCTCCGCAGGGATGATCCTCTCATACAAATGTACCTCGGAGTGCAGGCATTGCATGTATGCCTGCTCGCATAAATGGCAGGACCATTGGATGAGCCTCACATTTCTCGAGAATGTGTTGAATCGCTTTGGGCAGAACATAAAGGCAAACTCCCCACGAAGCGGCGTTAGCATGAACCAAGGCCTCCATTTCACTGGCGGTGAGCCATTCCTCAACTTGGATTTGCTGCTAAAGGCTGTCAGAATCGCGAGCGAGCATGGAATTCACTCTAACTTCGTCGAAACGAATTGTTTCTGGTGCGTCGATGATGATACGGTCGAAGAGGGGTTCATACAGCTTAAAAATGAGGGACTCGGAGGTGTTCTAATCAGCGTGAACCCTTTCCTCTTGGAGTTCGTGCCTTTCGAGAGGATAGAGAGAGCGTTGAAGGTAGGATACAGGATCTTCGGTGAAGACATGATGGCCTATCACCCCCAGTTCTATGAGGATTTGAAGAGGCTCGGGGTCACCGGGAGGATAAAGTGGGAGGACTATTTGACGAAGGCGGATGATGAAGCGTTATCCCACATCGCTGACCCCAACGTGCTCTTGCCCATGGGAAGGTTAGCATGGAGACCGAATCCCCTCTACAAGCGCTATAGTCAAGAGTGTTTCTTCCATGAGGATTGCCATGAGGAATTGACGCGACCATGGCACGTGCACGTAGACAACTATGGGAACTACATATCGGGTTATTGTGGTGGCCTATCCCTTGGCGGGTATGAAATGTGGGACGAGATCTTCCAAGAGGGGATCAACCTCGATGAACGACCCGTCATAGGAGCCTTAGCTTCAGGCTTGGGAGACTTATACAAGTATGCTGAGGACAATCATTCTTATGGCCCTAATGGGGAGGGGTATGTATCGAAATGTCACCTGTGTTTAGACATAAGGAAGTACTTATCGGATGAAGGATGCGGACTCAAGGAACTGAGTCCACGGCAATTCTATGATCTACTTTAATCCTTAGGCATGAAATATGATCGACATATTCCCTACGATAACGGCCTTCGCCATCGTCTTTATGGCTGAATTTGGCGACAAGACCCAATTGACGGTGATGATGCTCTCATCCAAGGGTTCAGCGAGATCGGTCTTTTTTGGCTCCATGTTAGCATTCTTGATAGTAGATGGTGTCAGCCTCTTGATAGGTGATGAACTACTGAGCTTCATCCCCTACGATCTGATTGGAGCTGGAGCGGGCCTACTTTTTATCTTCGTTGGGGCTTTCTCGCTCATCCGCAAACGAAAGGAACTAGATCGTGTTGATGAAATCGAGAGTCGAAAAGCGGATTTCCTCAAAACATTCTCAGTTATTTCTCTCATGGAGCTAGGGGATAAGACGCAGCTGGCCTGTGTTATGTTGGCTGCGGAACTTGGGAACCCTTTAGGGGTTTTGGCAGGCGTTATGCTGGCATTCTCCGCTGTGACAGCGATGGGCGTTATCTCTGGGACGAAAATCCTCAAGATGCTGCCAAGGAAGTATTTGGAGATCGGTGCTGCTCTTCTTTTCATATTGCTTGGCTTCCTCTTCATACTCGATGCAGCATCTTATATCGCATTGGTGCCCCATTCGTAAAGCCCTGTCGTCCATGATTTACGCAGATGATTGAGGCCACGGTCCTTAAGTAAGAGCAGATACGGTTCGCTTGCCCTCTTATTTCATACTGCTCCTAATTTTGTCCAGCACCTTTCGGTTTTCATATGGTTTGATGAACTTTTCATAATCGGCCATAGAGATGGATTCCCTGGAGTGTGCGGCGAGAGAATCGTAGTCGACCGCCCTCTGCTCAAATTTACCACACGGGTATTCATCGCAATATGCGCAGTTCTGCGCGCCTTTCGCTAAAACACATGGCCGAACGGACATCCGGAATCAATCAGCTTGGGCTTTTCGCTGTCGGGCGTCAAGCAGCCGTCGCACAGTATCTTTTCGGGCGGGATACGGAAACCAAAGATCCTGAACCACCCATCGCTCGTTCTCTCCTGGTCTTCTTTAGAATGGATGTTCTCCTTGTATGCAGGACAGAGGTTGCACCTGTAGCCACATCTAGTGATTAGGTCTTCCATCTCCCTGACCCACTGCTTTCGACAGTATTTAAAACATGCATCAATATTCGTTGAAGTGGAGGATGTCCTGCAACCTGCGTTTTGGCACGTGTAGGACGCCGTCCTCGTCCTTCCGATACCTTACCGATTTGGCCATTTCTCCCAACATGGGTTTTTCCACTATGCAATCCAAAGCAACGACCGAGTTGATCCCGCAATGTTCCGGAACGTGTAGGATTTTTGCGAGAAGGGCCTCTCGTCCACATACTATGGCAAGGCATATTTCCCCATTTGATTTGGTAAAGGCTGTGATACTTTGAAAAAGGCAGAACCCGTTGGAATAGCCTTCATCGGATGCGGTAACATTGCGGGACCATATGCAGTGAGCGTGCTGACCCACCCCGACAGGCTGAGGCTGGTTGGCGTCTTCGACCTCATCGAGGAGAGGACTAAAAGTTTCGCACAACAACATGGGTGTAAAGCATACGGCAGCATGGAAGAGCTGCTCGCATCGGATGATGTTGAGCTTGTGGTGAATCTGACGATCCATACGGCTCATGCCGAAGTGACTCGACGGGCCCTGGTGGCGGGTAAACATGTGCATAGTGAAAAGCCGCTGGCGACGAGACGCGATGACGGTAATGCTCTTGTGGAACTGGCTGCCAAGCGGAACAGGCTATTGGGATGCTCGCCATTCGTCATCCTTGGCGAGGCACAGCAGACCCTGTGGAAGGCCGTTCGCGAAGGGATGGCAGGTCAGCTGCTTTGCGTGTCCGCCGATATGATGCACGGCCGGATTGAGAGCTGGCATCCGAATCCAGAGCCCTTTTACGCATCTGGGGCAGGGCCGATGCTCGATGTGGGTTGTTATCCGCTTAATGTCCTAACCTCGATCCTTGGGCCAGTTCGCGCCGTGAGGGGAAGCGCCAAGATCACGATCCCCAGGCGCACGATAGGTAGCGGCACTAGCAAGGGTAAGACATTCACTGTAACTACGCCGGACCATTTATATGGCCTCCTAGAATTTGTGAACGGTGCCATTGGCCGGCTGTCCACGAGTTTCGTTGTGGGCCAGTCGATTCACACTGGCCTGGAGATAACTGGCACCCTGGGCACGTTGCGCATCGATTCACCTGTAGATTTCAATGCGCAGGTATCTTTCTGTCCGATCGGCGAGAATGGATGGAAGATTCTACCCCCAGTGGCCCCCCCCTTCAGGGGAGTGGAGTGGTCACGTGGCGTCCTCGACATTGCCGATGCGATCCGAAACAATAGACGCCCAAGATGCTCGGGCCAACAGGCGAACCACATACTCGACATATGCCTTGGGATACTTGAGGCATCCGAGAAAGGTAGTGAAACCCGCCTGTCTACAACCTTCGAGCCACCGACCCCAATCTATTAACGAATGGACGGTGAGCTCGCTTGAGCACTCGCCTGAACAAGGTATGCCTTTAGGCATGTAGTGATACGACTGGGATCATGAAAGTAATATGACGAGGCGAGACATGGCCAAAGTAAAGGCCACGGTATTGTTGGCGTTGGGCCTCGTCTCCGTAGCTCAATCCATCTATTTCTTCAAGACAGTTGTCGATTACAGGCCCCCTTTCTCTGAAATGCCTGAAAACCACATATCGAGGATCAGTCTGAGGGTTGCCAGAAGTGTGCTCATAGTGGTTGTCGATGGCTTAGGGCTTAACGTATCTTACCACATGGATGCCCTAAATCTTCTGAGGGAACGTGGGGTGGATACCATATCGATGGCAGGCCTTCCGACACTCTCGTTGCCAGGAGACGCTGTGTGATCATGATCTTCGAAGTCGTGCTGATCCAAATTGCTTACATTATCTATGTCAACCCAATTGGGGTATCGTGGGCACTTCCGAACATCGAGGCGTGGTTCGATTTACTCCGTAAATCCATTCGAGTGTCACTCGTCGGCCTTACCTCTCCCATCTTCATGCAGGTGACAAGGATGCTCTACAAGGAACGTGGGAGGATTGCTTCATTGATGTGGCATCGGTCTTCGTAAACTCACAATTTGAGCGGATACTTCTGAAATGCCAGCTTGACGCACAGACTTACGTGTGTGGTTAACTCGGCGTTCCTTGAATAAGCGAGGCCATGAGCTTCCTCCTCGCCTCATTGAAATTTGACGTATCCCTCTCATATTCTGTTAGGGATCTTATCACCGTCTCGGCCAGGCTTCTGGCCTTCTCGGGATCGATCTTCTCCAACGCTTTTAGCAACTCGAAGTCTTGGACACCAAGTCTTAGCGTTTCAAATCTGATCGAGCTAAGTGGGCCTTCCTTCCCGGGGTAGATTATGAAGGCGTCGCCGGGCGGGAGGTTTGACGGTTCGACGTCTTTGAATGGATCTTCAGACCAATAATTGAGTCCCCAGTGGAGATAACCAGAGAGATTGTATCTGAAGTTTATCCAGTGTAAAATTCTGGTCTTTATCAATGGATAGTCTATGAATCTATTCGGATACTTCCCCGTTGGCGCAAGACAAGTGTAGAACCACGTCTCTTCGCCCGCAGCCCTTCTCTGCGCGTAGAAGTCCTGTTGAAGATCGTACTCGTGCAGTATGGGCACCCATATGTCTAGGACGCCCACGAGGTCGACATCCTGGTTTGCGTCAAGCCTCTTCAGTTGAGGGGCTAACTGCCTAACATATCCTGCTAAAATCCTGTAACTTGCCGAATTCACACTTATGGGCTCGTCAGTCAGGTGTTGGATGTAGGAGCCTGTCCAGCCTTTCTCATCAAGGTGCCGCTGTAGCAGGGGCAAGAATCGTGTGAGGAAATTGTAGTAATCGGCGGAAGTTGTCTTCATCGAAGCTTGCGTGTAGGCGACACTGCCATTGGGATTGTAAACCGTTATCGCGGGGGAATCGAAGTCGATCGCATTCCACTCGCTCCTGCCAGCTAAATGGCCGCCCTCAATCCTCCCTATGACGCCTGCGCGTTTGAAGAGCTCGACCCATCTGTCGAAGTTTGAGAAATCGCATCCCAATGACCCGTTCGGCTCCCTGATGAACCTTATGAGGTCGAAGATCGGAGTTATGATGACATTCTGGCGGTGATTTGCCATCATCCTCGCATATTTCTCGATTAAACGCCAATGCTCCTCGCTCCAAGCCGTTACCTTGTGACGTGTGGCAATCCCATTGGCATTGAACCAGTTCGTGAGCCACAGGGTCCTCTCGGATGTGAGGGTAACGGGATAGACGTGAAGGGTGATGGAGATCGACGAATTCATCCTTGCCGACATGACAACGATCTCTCCAGCATAGTCCCCTGCGGGTGCGTTCGGCGGTATGAAGACCGTCACCCAAATGGGCTGGGTTTCGCCTTTCTTAATATCGATAGTGGATTCCTCCAAAAGAGGGTCTGGGGCGTCGAAGGGCGCAAGCCGAATCAGCTCCTCGGAAGGGGTATTGGGCGTGTTCTTCTTAACCGGAACGAACCCCACGAAGTTGGCCTGGTAACTTATTCGGTATCTTCCTGGGCCCTCTAAGGGCGTCAGCCTCAGATGAATCCCCGGGGTAGTCGATTTGGCAGTCACAGCGAATTGAGCGGCTGCGTACTCATTCCTAACTGCGTCGATGACTATCGATCTATTATAGTTGGAGGGTGGCTTCGCATCCTTGAAAATCTTTACAAGCGGGTCCGAACCCCACACGACGAACGACCCTTCGCTCATCTTCTCAGTCCACTGGAATGTGAGATAGCCTATTAAGGCGAGCTGTGAAAATAATAATGTCAGAAATAGAGCTCTCCTCGTTAGTTCCCTCAACTCTTGACGTTGGAGACCGTTGCAGTGATAAATAAATGATATCCTCGAAGCGCTCACAATTAGGATTAAGCCATTTTAAATGCTCGAGCTGGATTTGACACTAGCAACTTGTCCTTTATATCCCTGCAGAAGCCCCTCTCTGATAGAAGATTCACGAAATCCCTGACCAGATATACATAATTTCGAATGTTACCTCCACGTTCCTCACCCACATTATACCATCCGGCATCTTGGGAAATCAATATGTTCCCTTCATAACCTTTCTTAATCATTACATCGAGGAGCTTAAGGGTTCTCCCTGCATTCTGTTCGCTCAAAGCATCATACTCAACCCATGCGCCTCTATGTGCGGCCTCAAGATGGTATGTCAGGTCCTCAACCGCATCACAATGGACTATTATCAGCCTGTTCGGATTTACGCCCTCGTTTTCAAGTATCCTCAAGAGATGCATTGCGGCCACGCCCTCGCCTGTATGACAAGCTATTATGGCCCCTGTAGATAGGCTGCAGAGGGCTGCAGCCCTTACTATCTTCTGTTGTATGGGGATTATCTCCCCTGGGTTCACGGCGATCTTTATGAAACCGGCTTTGATCGGAGTCCCATCGATTCCCTCCTTGATCTCGTGTGCCCATGTATCTGCGATTTGGTCCACTGAGTGCTCAAAAGCATACTTAGGGAGAAATGGCTCCTTGTAGAGCCCCGTGTTAGTAAGTATCCTGATGCCCGATGCCTTTGACAGATCCGCTAGTAATTGAGTGTCCCTCCCCAAGTAGGCAGGTGTACAATCCACGAATCCTCTAACTCCGGATCGATAGATCTCACTTAAATACGGAAGCATGAGACGAAAGACCTCTTTACGATCATACCGTTCCTTACTAACCTTATCAGCACCTATAAAGTCGCAGAGGATGTGCTCATGAACCAGGGTGATACCCAAATCATCTGGAGCGATATCTCCGAGAACTGTCCGAATTATCTCCATGACACTGAGGTTCTATTATCTCCGTATATTAAAGTTAGGTTAATTCATCTCTACGAATCTACAGTAGCCCGCTGTAGTACATTTACGTAAATTATAAATCAAGAGCCCTCTATATTGTCTGTATGCTGATTGATGTACACAGCCATTTGGACAGATATTTGTTATGCAAGAAGTTTGGAGGGGATATAAGCCCTGTTCTACGGCAGATAGAGGAACAGGAGATTCTTACTATTTCCAATTCAATGGATATAGCCTCTTATAGGACGAATTGCAAGATAGCCAAGATGAGTAAGTATGTCCTCCCAACCTTTGGCATACACCCTTGGAATGCTCATAGGTATGTCAACAAAACTGAGCTCGTCAAGAAGTTGATTGACAAAACCGAAATAGTTGGCGAAATAGGTCTAGATTATTATTATATGAAAGACAAAACAAAGTATCCTGCTCAGAGGAATAGTCAGAGACAACTTTGTTCGATTGGCAAGTCCATCGATGGTTAGGAGTTGGCTCCACTAGAGATTGCCTATCCCACGATAATGGATGCCCTCTCGTAGACAGCTGTTCTTCTTGAAGATGTTCCTCCCATCCACTATTATGGGTGTCCTCATCAAGCCCTTTATTCTCCTCAAGCTGATCTTCCTATAGCTATCGTGGGCCGTAACCGTAACTAGGCAGTCGGCGCCATAAAGAACCTCCTCGAGTTTGTGCGTAACCGCCCTGCCCTGGAACGACTTAACGTATGGGTCTTGGATACGAACCTCTGCGCCCAAGCTCTCCAGCTTTTCCAGTATCGGACCCGCCGGGGTATTTCTGGTGTCATCTGAGTCTCCCACATATGCCAAGCCTAAAAGGGCAATCCTAGCGTTCATTATGGGTATTTTCATCTCCGAAAGCACATCCTCCACTAGTTTCGCCAAGTGGAGGGGCATTGAGTCATTAACACTTCTGGCCACCTTCAGTAACTTCGGCTCAACCCTTCCGGCAACGCTGTAAGCTAACAGCAGAGAGTCCTTGGGAAGGCAATGTCCACCAACGCCGGCTCCAGGCATATGCATGCTTCTGTAGGGAGCTTTGTTAACCAACTCAATGACTTCATAGACATCAACGCCAAGTGTTTCGCACATCAGCGCTACCTCGTTGGCGAAGGCAATCTGAGTATCTCGGTATGCGTTCTCAACGGTCTTAACGACCTCCGCAGTTAGGTAATCAATGCCATACAGTTTCCCCCTAACAATTCGCCTGTAGAGATTAAGCATCCTCCTAGTCGATTCCTCACCATAACCGCCAACAACCCTGTCAAGCTCGACGAGGTTTTTCAGCAGCCTTCCAGGCCTAACCCTCTCAGGACACGTTCCAAGGTAGAAATCCCTTCCTGCCACGAGTCCTGACCTCGACTCCAATATGGGCTTTACCACGTCCTTAATTGTCCCTGGGGCTATGGTAGATTCTACCACGACGATGGTGCCCCGTGAGAGATTGGCACCTATGTCATTAATGGCCGATTCAAGGGAAGAGTAATCAGGCCCTCCTGCCGCTTGGTCAAAAGGCGTTTGGACTGCCACTATTATGGCGTATGCACCCTTACATTCCGTAAAGCTCTGGGTGGCCCTGAGCCTTCCAGCTTTCACCACCTTTTTGAGGAGAGAGGCAAGTGCGGGCTCGCTTCCACCTATGGGCAAGATCCCCTTGTTAATCTGATCAACCTTCTCCTTGGACCTATTGATGCCGATGACGGTGAAGCCTGCCTTTGCGAAGGATGCAGCCACAGGTATACCGACATACCCCATTCCGACAACGACTACCTTCTTCCGCATACTGAACCATCATAAGGCCAAGATGTAAATTTAAATGCTTCGAGAGAGCGTTATGTCCCTGATCGACTTCCTCTGTCATTCAAGTAATTATCCTTGATGATTAAGGTCATAATGCATTATTTTGCTCCGTTAATCCTTAAATAAAACGTTCGTTTATTTATCGAATATGCGAGGCACACCCATTGCTCTGTTAGTCGATGATAGTTGCCCAATAATACATGTCTATAGGTATCATACGGAGGACGTACATAAGAAAATCCCTTTCACGGAAGACGGTAGAAGGCTTACTGACCTCATCCCCAATAGTTTCATGGGAAGTTTTTGCGAGGTTGTGGAGAGATGGGGGATTCGAGGAAAGATCAGCATCGTTCCATCTCCTGGTGGTTGCGGCGACGTTGTGAGGGGTATAATCCCTCCTTTGTCTAGGAGAACTGGAATCGAGGTCCAACGAGAGGGGGAATGGGTCGCAATGACCAGGGAGTGGATGGACGTGGCAAGGACAAGGCTTTACCATCACTTTGACTTTTCGCCCGAGATGATCACGCATGACCTCACCCTTGATCTAGGAACTGGTAAGTACATCGACCAGGGTGAGTCCGACTGGTCCCAAACCCAGACAAAGGAGACCCTTACCCCATATATCGAAAAGGCCCTTCAAATCCTCAAGGAAGCGGGCATAAGGTGCACTGGCGTGACCTCGCCATGGGTCTTCGGGTTGAAAGTTGAGGAAGAATATATCGAATCAATAGTGGAGGCAATGAAACGCGTTTATGGTTCATCATTCTCGTGGTACTTCCTCCACATGCTTGGGGATAAAGTGGACGTTAGGCCGTGGGTTTCATATGATGACGGATCCATCCTCGTATCAATACCCTCAACCCTTGACGATTACGCCTGGGCAACCATCGATACGCCACGTATGGATGAAGAGTTCATCGAATCGGTAGTCGAGAAGATAATCTCGAGGACTAAGATAGTTCTAGAGGGAGGCGGTTGGCCCATTTGGCTTACGCATTGGCAATCGCTATGGTCAAACGGCCTCACAACCGGATTGAAAATCCTAAACGAGGCATCGAGGAGGGCCAGCGAGTTAAATGTTGAATGGATGAAGTGCGTGGATCTCGCTGAGGCAACTTATGCCTTACATTCAAAGAAGTAATGCTGTGGCGCAAGTTTTATATTATGCGACTCGCTCATATCCTCGATCGTCGTTTACCCCTAGTGAGATATGCCATCATTGAGGGAATATAGGTTCAAGACCCTTGCCCTTCTCGGCCACATGCGCCCCTTCATCTTTAGTTAAGGGTTTGAAACTTTCAGCGGCATCACACTCCCACCATAAGAGTTCAGCGTGGCTAGGACTCACCGCCGCCGTGACTGGCAAAGAGAGGGTAAATCGGAAGGCCATGGACGCTTCTTCTGGGGTGTCCACTGGCGCATACCAACACTTTGGCCACCTGCGTGCCTCACCATCTTTCCACTTCCTCTTCGCAAGCGACTTCAGCGCGAGTATACCCACGCCCTTCTTCTGTGCCATTTCCAGTACCCTTGGTCCGAAATGGCCTTGATGCCAGCATACCCAATTGAGTGGGAATAACATGCTATCGAATTCGAAGCGATCCAAGAGAGCCAGCGCTGCCTGCTCGGAATGAGCGGAAAAACCAAGGTACTTGACAAGCCCTTCCTTTTTAGCCTCCTCAAACGTTTCAATTGCACCCCCCTTGCCCATTATCTTATCCACCTCCTCCAGAGTTGTAACACCGTGGAGTTGGTAGAGGTCGAGATGGTCTGTACGCAAATGGCGGAGAGACCGATTCAACTCGGCCTTCGCCTCCTCCCTTGTGCGTTCACCCGTCTTACATGCTAAGAAGACTGACTTGCGATAAGGCTCAAGGGCAGGTCCCAGGCGCTCCTCGGCATTCCCGTAGGATGGTGCGACATCGAAGTAGTTGATTCCCCTCTCGATTGCCTTGGTGACAATGCGTCTTGCTGAGGCCGGATCCTCGTTCATGACTACAATCCCCCCAAAGCCGACGATTGAAAGTTTTACATTGGTTCTGCCTAGCTTGCGTGTCTCCATCACTTCACACCTTTCATATGCCTTAATGGTATATGGGGTAGACTGGCCTACTGATTTAAAGGTTGCTAGATTATTCAGATTATTCCGTTGTTCATCACACGACTATGTTACTCGTAGAGGCAATGACCCAAAAGCGTAGCCTCTCCATTTTTTGTTTAACCATTCTTCTTGAGCAATCTCTTGGTTTCGGTGTGATATCGATTCCATACATTGTACTGTGTCTGGAAGAAGGCTTTTAAATAATCAGTCGATCATCGCTCGCTGTAAGGGTATGGCAGTGCTTAAGATCGCTGTAATGCTGGGTTGTCTAAGGATGGAGCCATTTGAGGGCATGAAGAGGATAGCTCAAATCGGCGTTCCCGGGGTTCACATCGGCGTTGGAGGAGGCTTTGCTCCAGAGAAGCTCGATAAACCAGCCAGGAAAAAACTCGCAGAGGACATCCATGCTCTGGGACTTGAGATATCTGCTGTGTCCGCGTGGGGTGGGGATGTCGACCTATGCGATTCCGAAGGTGCAGAGGGGAATATCGCCTGGGGGAAAAGGATCCTTGATTTGGCTTTGGATTTGGGTACGAAAATATGGCAAGCACATGTTGGAATCATGCCGAGAGATAAATCGAATCAACGTTGGAGTACATTACTAAAAAACATAAGTGAGATCGCCAAATATGCTGAGGATGTTGATGCATTTCTGGCTATAGAGACGGGCCCTGAGCCTCCGATTATAGTGAAAAGTCTCATAGAGGCGATAGGTGGGGAGGGACTCAAAGTAAATTACGATCCAGCAAATCTAATACTTTGGCCAGCCATATTGAAAGAAGAGAAGGAGTATGACAAGGAGAAAGCATTGAATAAGTACATGCCCGTTGATGGCGTGAAGATATTAGGCAAATATATAGTTCACACCCATGCAAAGGATGCGATCGTAACACCCAACTACGAACCGAAGGAAGTCCCCCTTGGGCAGGGATGGATCGACTGGCCAAGATATGTGAGATATCTTCGTGAAGAGGGCTATACAGGTTATTTCGCCATAGAGCGCGAAACTGGTCCTGATCCTTTTGGGGACATCATGAAAGCGGTACGCTTTCTGAGAGGTCTATGATGTCGCACATCATCATAATTGTGGCATATGAATTCTAATAAAGAATCTAGTCATAATGATCTAATGACTCCGATAGCATGCGACAATTTCACCGAAGTAAAACGTGTGAAAGTCCCTATCAGGATATATTTCCGAGAGGAGCCCCTTGGGCATTAATCTCGGATTAACGATTACCTTATAAACAACTTTACACTCATAGACGATGGTACATCCCAGGATGATGGGCGATGAAACTTTTCTAGGCTTTCCCAACCTCATTGCAAGATCCTTGACTTTATCATGATCCCTTCCTGAGACGGTTCCACAGTATCGAAGGATACCCCCCATCCCTCTGCCTGGAACGTTGACGGTGTAATCCATCGTGGCTTCTATACAGCGATGGGTGTATCTCGGCTTTCTGACGGCGACGATGAAGAACGGCCTCCCCCAAAGTATACCTACAAAGCCCCAGCCTATGGTCATGACATTCGGCCTTCCCCGTTTGGAGCAAGAGACTAGGAGGAGGCCTCCATCCCTTAATTTACGATAAGTCTCTCGTAGATACCCCTCTTCGAACATGATAACCCCTGCGAATCAGGTATTTAATAAGATTCGTATCTTCCCTTTCAGCGATTTAGAGTGGATTTCAAGACCGAAGCTACCCAGAAGGGATCCGCTGATATGACGCTATTCGCGTAAAGTTCCATGGCCCCGATGTCGCAGGTCTTGTTCATGGCATCCCCCCTATCGACCACTCTCGCTAGAACTGGAAAACCACCCCAATCGTCCTCTTCGGCCTTGGTCATTCCGATCGGGGGCGTGTAGATCGCCACGTTGTAGCTTTCGACACCCATCTCGTTGACGAAACATTTCAGAACTTCGTAAAGCCTTTTCTTGAAGCTCTGGTCCAGTTCCTTGGAGATGATCATCACCTCCTTCTCCTTGATGGGCGTCAGGTAAACAATGATCTTGGTGCCTTCGACCTCGAGCCCGAGGCCAATATGATGATGGATCTTGTATAGGTCCTCGAAGTAGTTAGAGCCATTGGCTAGTTCATAGAGCTTCGCAGCCCTCCTCAAGGCCTCGACCTTCGCGTAGTGCATACCACGGCTCAGGGTCATCTGCATGTGGCCGTGGATGATCGATGCGCCGCTTCTCCATAAGCAATTCCACATCAGGAAAAAGTTCCTATACTCCCTCTCGACCTGCTGAGCCTTCTTGGCCCACGCCAACGCCACGTCTATGCGGTCTGCAACGCCTTCCTCGGTGATGAGGAGTGGGTTATGTTCGTTGAAGATGACTATACCGTGAAAGCCATCGTACTTGGCTACATTACTTGCTGTGACACAGCTTTTCCCAACTACCCTCCCGAAAACATCTTCTGGCGTCCTCTCCAGAGGCTCGCAAAATTGATCGCCTTCAGAACCCTTTATGAGCTCTTCCAGCTTCGATCTCTCCCTTATCTCCATGGGCCTCTTTGCCCTGAGAGCATTGAATAGGGAACCTTCCATGGTCACGAGATTAGTGAGCTTTACGATCTTCTGTTCCTGCACGACGTCAACCGAGCCGAAACGCTCCTCAACCCAGCCAACCAATGAGGTCGGAATTCGCAACTTCCCAACCACGGTACGCAGGTCGAAGATTCTGGAAAAGAGGATTTTCTCTTCCGACGGCAAGGTCTCCACGATCGTGTCAAGCTCGATTATGCTCAACCGAACCACCCCAATTCATGCCAGAGTATTCACATAATGGTTTTTTAGCATTAATTGAGGACAACTAAGGTGAGATGGTTCATGATTACGAGTATATTATAGGCTTATAGGTGGGTATTGTGATGACAAATTAGGCGGGTTAACTGGCCTTTCCGGTTAAGGCGTTCGCCTTCCCACTAGCCATTTCGGCTGCAACTTTAATAGCCTTCTTCATACTTTGGGGGTCCGCTAGTCCTTTCCAAGCGATGTCGTACGCCGTCCCGTGATCAACGGACGTCCTTATCACCGGAAGGCCGATCGTTATGTTAACGCCTTCCTCAAGCCCCAGCATCTTGACCGCTATGTGCCCCTGGTCATGATACATCGCTACCACGACGTCGAACTCGCCTTTGCTTGCTCTCAGGAAAACGGAATCCGGTGGATAGGGTCCCGAGACATTTACGCCTCTCGTCCTGGCCTCCATTATGGCAGGCGATATCTCCAGGATCTCCTCTTTCCCGAATAAACCCCCTTCGCCAGCATGCGGATTAATGCCCGCGACTGCGATCTTCGGCGACCTATACCCAAGGCTCTGCATCGAACTGTGGGTGATGAATATCGTTTTCAAAACATTTTGCCTCTTAACTCTGCTGCAGGCCTCAACGAGCGATAAATGGGTTGATAAGTGCACGACTCTGAGAGTACCTGAAGCAAGCATCATTGCGTAGTCCTCACAGTTCGTTAGGTGTGAAAGGATCTCGGTATGTCCGGGGTAAGTATACCCGGCTCTGTTGACGGCCTCCTTGTTAATGGGTGCCGTAGCTATGGCATCTATCCTGCCTGACAGCGCAAGCTGTACGGCCTTTTCTACGTACTCGACCGAAGCCCTTCCAGCAGCAGTGCCAGTCTCCCCTGGGGAAAATTCATTTAGCGCGAGGTTTCTGAGATCGAGCACATCGACGGTTCCAAAGCTAAAGTTGGCCTCCTCGACGTCCTTGACGGCGTTCACCTTCGTCTTTTTACCAAACCTAGAGGCAGCATCTTCGACCACATCCGCAGCCCCTATGACTATCGGGTTGCAGATCTCGTACACATCTTTATCCATGAGGCACTTGACGATTACCTCGGGACCTATGCCCGATGCGTCGCCCATCGTGATCCCTACGACCGGTTTACCTCTCATCGCCTTTTCATCTTCAGGAAATTGACTGCTTTAACTATGGCATACTCGTTTCCGAATCCACCGGCCTTGGTCACGATCCTCATCCCCTTATTCTTACCATCAAGTATTTTTGCGCAAGGAAGTCCTAGGTCGGCTTCGCCCTCGATTATCAGCGTCTTGGCTCCCATCGCTCGGCATGCCTGAGCTGTTGTCTCGCCACCAACCAGCACCAGTCCACTCTCCCTTTCATTGCTCACGAGATTACTACCGATCTTACTGAATGAAAAGAGCGCTTTGCCAATTTTCCTTTTATTCAGTCCTTCACCTTTGCCATTCTGCAGACACAGAACGATGTCCTGCCCATCACTTATGGCTTCCGAAGCCCTTTCCACCTCAATATTCAGGGTTCTTTGGCTTTTCCTACTGCTGATGACAGACGGATCAAGTCTGGCAACATATGGATCAAGTGTGTCTTCGATCCTCCTGATCTGCGCCTGTGTGACGAAGTTCAAGCTTCCTGACAGGACCACCACTGGTGGCGCCTTTTGGCAGAGCCCTAACGCTACTGGCAATTCAGATGCCAATCCAGCGGAGCCACATGAGAGAGTTACGAGCCCTGCCTTAACAATGGATTCAGCGATTCTCCTCAGATCTTTCCTTGTTGTGGCGTCCGCCACGATAATGTTTACACCCCTTTTCTTGAGGGCCGTGATCTCACCTGCGGTATCGCCTCTCACGAGGGAGAGCGGCATCGACCCGACTTCCTTGTCCGTATTCTTCTCGATCAAAGATGGGACATGGGATTCTCCCACGGTAGTCAGTGGGTTCCTCAGGAATCCCGTTTTACCAAAGCGTTTCCCGTCCACCAGTAAATGGCCGTCAACGATTGCCCTTCCCTGCTCCGGTAGCGCTGGCGCAAGGACGGCGGTCTGAATTCGCAGCTCATCCATCACGGCCTCGATCTCTGCTCCCACATTGCCTCTTAGAGTCGAGTCTACCTTCTTGTAGAAGTACTTTACGCCACGCTTCCTGAGATACGCAGCTGCATTTGCAGCTTTCTCGCGCGCCCGTCGAGGACTGGATAACCTGCTTGACGTGTCTATGGCGACGGCATCGACTCGCATGGCATGTGTTTTGAAGTGACGGGGGGAGGTCAGGACAACGGTCTTCAGGCCTTTCTTCCAGAACTCCAAGCCCGTGTCGAGAGCGCCCGTCAGGTCATCAGCTATAACTCCGATCTTCATCAGAACCTCAGCAGATGATGATCACGAACTGCAACCGTAATATAATGGTTCTGTTCAGCCCCTATGGTGGGATCTCCCGAGTGAGGATTGGCAGTGAGCCTAAAGGAATACAAGGGTAAGAGGAATTTCACGAGGACATCGGAGCCTTCTGGAACTGAAGGCGGGGAGAAAGCGGACGTATTCGTCGTCCATGAGCACCATGCGACGCATCTCCATTGGGACCTAAGGTTGGCAATGGACGGCGTGTTGAAGAGCTGGGCAGTTCCCAAAGAGCCACCAACGTCTGCAGGAATCAAGAGGCTTGCGGTGCAGGTTGAGGACCATCCACTGGAGTATGCCGATTTCGAGGGCACAATACCGAAGGGCGAGTACGGTGCGGGGATAGTTAAGATCTGGGACAAGGGTGAGTACGAGATGAAGGAGAGATCGGATGATAAGTACGTACTCTCTTTCCACGGCAAGAGGCTGAAAGGGGACTACTACCTGCTGAGGTTCAAGAGGGCGGGGGACAAGAACTGGCTATTCTTCGCGAGAAAGGCAGGTGAAAGGCGAGTCAGATGACTTCGGACCCTCTCTTTACGGATGGGTCCGTGAATATGTCCTTCTCATCTATGCTCCTCGTCGAGAACTCCGAGACCACGGCGCCTTCTCTCCCCGCTTGAAACCAATGTAGTGTCTCCGGCTCAAGTGTAAACTGCTCTCCAGGCCTTAGCCCAACCTCATGCCAAACCGTGTAGTGCCTTTCACTTCCAGGAGGTGGAACGCACTTAGGCTTAGGCATCCTCTTCCCTGGGACGTAGAGGTAGACCGTGCCAAAACGGCACCTGAATGTCTCTTCCTTTCCAGGCTGGCCGTCGACCTTGGGATGCATGTGTTCGGGACACGTCTGATGGGGGAAGAGGATGAGCTCCTTAGCGCAAACCCTAGCCGTGTTCACGTATGTTACTATCTGCAGGCCCGTATGCTTCAGGTCACCAAGTCCAAAGTCGGCGACCTCGATGCCTTTCCTTTCATTACTTGTCAAAACGATGCCTGTTTTTCTCAATAAAATTAGCGCCCTTCTCTGAGCGTGTCTGTGTTCCTTCGCGGTGATCATAGTACTTGACATCACTCCAACGAGGATTTAAAAAATGTAGCATCGACGGTTAATCCCGATGGTGGACGTCTCATCGGTACCAGTATCACCGAAAATCGATATAGAAAAAGGAGGTGAGCCAGCCGAGTGGCTGGCTTTCACTCTAGAACCAGGGTACCCTTGTTAGGCTAGCCGTGATCGCCGCGGCGTAGTAAACGAGCGAGTAACCGCCGAAAGCGCCCGCCAGGAAGGGCAAGTACCTCGATTGTATCCACTTCGGTCCAGCGAACCTTATGAGTATTACCTTGATTATGAAAGCGATGAAGGAACCGAAACCCATGTTCCACGTGCCCCACGATCCCGAGAGAGCCACTCCCACGGGGTTGATGAAGAACCACGCGTATCTCGCTCGGAGCGTGTAGACGATGAAGACGAAGATTATGCCCGCGATCGCGTCGCCCGCTAATTCTGGAGCGTATGGTGGAGTTGGCGTGCCCCTGACGAGGTTCCAACCATAGTCCATTGCCCAGATGTTGTATGCGACGAAGCCTATTGTGTTTGCCCCACCCTTGACGGTGTACCACCAGGGGCTGAGGAACTGGATGGCGATAGCTCCGGAGATTATGGTTAGGACGGATATGTATAGGACGTGCTTTGCCTCGACGTTGTTCATCGCCGAGATCTTGTAGGACATGAACTGGCTGTGCATGCCGAAACCGGTCTGCCTGAGGCCCATGAGGCCACCGATCGATCCCCACGCGTAAACGCTGTTGAGCGCGTTCGGATCAGGTGGGGGACCCCACTGTCCCAATGCCTGTCCCATACTGTAGAACTGGGGGACGTACATCGACGTGTCGGGATCCACTGTCGGATAGCTCTCGGCGAGCAACCTTATCCAGCCGAACATGAAGATCGTGAAGTATAGGGTTCCGATTATGCCCATCAGTATGTTGCCGCCCATGGCAGCGAAGAGTAGGACCGTGAGGACGAACGTCCCGACGGCACCCGATGCGGCTATCCTGTAGGGAACGCCGCCATCCTCGGTCTCGCCTTCGGACTTTCGTCCCAAACCGACCGTGAAGACTTGTAGGATGTGCTTCCTGTAGCGCCAGATCATCCAAACACCTATTCCTATCATTATGCCGATTTCCCAGAACCACCCGAGGTGAATGGGTCCGACCGACTGTGAGTAGAGCGACACATCGTAACCCGGCGAGTACGGCAGGAACCCAGCCCTTACCCCTATGGTGGGATAGATGACCCCGAACGAAACCCAAGTGAGCGTTGCCGTCGCAAGGACGTCGAGGGGCGCGAACGATAGAACGAGTGTGTCCAAGAGCACGAACCATCCGGTGAAGTAAGACCCTGGAAGTATGGACTGCATCAGGTTATGAAGCGGCGCGAGGTCGATTGTCGTTATGTATGAACTCGAGGGGAAGGCTGGTAGGAAGTTCGACAAGCCGCTCGGAAGGAAGAGGATGACTCCCAATATGAAGCCAGCCCATATCATCTTCCCCTCCGGCGTGCCGAGGTTGAAGATCAATTTCTTGCCACCAACCTCTTGGTCGTACGCGTAGATTGTGTAGGCAGTCGGTTGCGCGAATGGAAATGGTAGCTGCTCCTCGTCAACGAGTGGCTTCCTAATAAGGTAGCTCCAGAAGAAGCCGCCCGCATAGACGGTCATCGACCAAATGCTCCAGAAGAGCATCGAGGGTATCCAAGAACCCATGTTGAACGAGCCGCCGTTCCAAAGTGCGGTTATGGCAGCTGGTTCAGGCACTAGGTATGAGGGCATGTTGACGAAGTATGGCTGGTATGGGGCAACGGAGGCACCGTAATAATAGATCATGCTGTTAAAGGTCCACATCGGGAAGATGGTCCACTGAGGAATTCCATTCGTCAGGTAGTTCTGGCCCTGAAGGATGAAGAAGACGGTGAAGAGGGCGACGAGTGTCTCTTTGCTGAACTTGATACCCGTGATCTTCGTGATGAGATGGAATATCAAGATCATGCCCATCATGGAGAACGGGAAGACTGCAGGCCAGATCCACCAGGAGGCGAAGGAATGTAGCGGCATGTTGATGAAGAAGTAGATCCATGGGAAGATGAGGGCAAAAAGGACCATTGTTATCTTGAGTGATGGTTTACGGACTTCGCTTGTAGCTTGTGACATATTATTTCTCCTCTGATGTGAGCATATTTAACGTAGTATAAAAGCTTATAATTCTATATCACATACAATGGTATATATTTATATAAAATGATTCCCGAATTATTCCCTATTATACCATAAAGGGTCAGTGGGCACAATACCGGAGAGCTGTTGTGCTGGAATAGTCCACTCGACCTACTCCAGCTCCGATGTGGTGATGACCGAGGCTGTCATAATCCAATTTGAGTACGACACGAGCATAACCAGATCACAGGAGTGCCAAGAGAAGTAGAAAATAATGGCATGGGACACTATATATAAGTATAAATTTATATCATACATATATGTGCCAGATGTCTGAGCAGGGGATGCTGATCAGACATTATTTAGCGGTTGGTATTTTTTTAGCGCTCATCGTCGTACCATCTTACAACTACGCTGTTAAAGCTCAGGAGCCCATCTTCCCACAACCAACACTCGACATGGACTTGGTCGCTTCATCAATCACAGAACTCTCTCAATTCGGAACGAGAGTTACGGGTTATCCTGGTTGCGATATGGCCGCCGATTACATCGCTGGCCAATTTTCGTCTCTCGGACTCTCGGTCACGCGGCAAACTTACAACGCGGCGATACCCTACGACTTCGGCTCCTATGTGACGCTCAAGTCGGCAGGCATGGCACCGAGGGTAGTTCAGGCATACGCAGTGTGGCCGAACCTAGTGCAAACCTCCATGACTGATCGATCTTCTCCACCGAGCGGCCCCTTGGTATACGTGGGGGACGGCTCCTTGCCAGAGATGAACGGGAAGGGCATTGAGGGTTCGATCATACTCATGGACTTCAACAGCGGAGCCAACTGGTTGCACGCCGCCGAATTGGGCGCAAAGGCGGTGATATTCCTGGGATCGCGATCTACTGTCGCCAACGAGGCGCTGACCAAGTTCCTCAATACGCCCGTTCATTTCCCAAGGCTCTACGTTACGCCAGAGGATGGGTACTTCCTCAAGGATATGGCTGCATCTGAAGGCACAACGGCCGAGGTTGCCGTCAACATGCGCTACGTCTCCAGGCAGGCACAGAATATCCTGGCCGTCCTGAATGGGACGACGCTCCCGAACGAAGCGATAGTCCTTATGGCCCACTACGACGATTGGTTTGCCGCGCCCGGCATCGCCCCCGGAGCGGATGAGGCGGCTAGCGTGGGATCGTTGCTGTCACTCGCGAAGTACTTCAAGGAGAATAGGCCCGCTCGGACAATATGGTTTGTCGCCCTCTCAGGGCATTATGAGGCATTGGTCGGCGCCAGGGAATTCGTCGAGACCTTTTTCCTCAGCCCCAGAGTGATGAGTGGGGACTTCAAGGTCTGGGTCTGGGAGGGACTTGATCTCTCAACCGATGGCGACGGAGTTGCGGCGGTCAACCAGGGCGACCAATACTTCTACGGGAGTACCGGCCTAATCCAGCGGTGGAAGACTTGGTTTGAGGGGGAGGTCTTCGACGTGATAGTGCCAAAGCTCGAACGATCAACGGGCAAGAGCTACAGCGTCCAAGACGCCTTTCAGTCGCCGTATGGCTGGTGGGGGACGATCTACGGTGGCTTCTCACTCGACTCGGAGGCCCCTGCGACGGCCAATGCACTCAGTTTCACGCTGAAGACCAACGACGTCCAGAGGCAGCGCTGGCATACGCCCCAGGATACCACGGAGAACGTCAACCTCGATATGCTAATGCCACAACTCGAAGTAGCTTGGGCGATCGCGCACGAGCTCGCGAACATAGACGAGATGGGCATTCCCTGGAGCGCCACCATGCCAATGCGTTTCTTCTACGGCTCTGCGGGGGCGAACATAGTCGGATTCATCACGGCCAGGGGGGTGGTACAGGCGTACAACATCTCGAGGGCTTGGTACAGTCCAGTGCCAAACTTGGTGGTCACGGCCACCCTCAACTCGCCGATCTCTAACCCGTTTCCCTTCGTGACCATGGTCACCATGGCGGATGAAAAGGGCGACTTCGAATTCCATGGCTTGAGCAACTATGGAAGCGGAGGGCCCTTCACCCAAGGTGCGACGGCGGCAACATGGTACTTCAACGCCTACGGCTGCGATCCTGGGATGGGCGTCATCGAGTATGCCCCCGATAACGGCCAGTATGGAACCCAGCAGATCTTCAACGGTTTCGCGATGACTCAAGAGACCACGAACGTCACAACGATCGTCTTCAAGTGCAGCAGCGCAGTCCTATGGGGGCTGATAGACCCGAGGGGCATGCGACCTCTGGCGACGGTCGACCCTCGTTTCGGGAATGGCATCCAGTCCAGCGTCCCGGCCAGCATCACGGTATATGACTTTCAGACGGTCAGCCAATTCCTCTTCTGGGGTACTTTCATGGATCTCTACGATCCGGTCGGAATGATCTTCGTCCCACCAAAGACGAGGTTCATGGCCATCTACCGAGTCGGACCCGATCTGAGTATAGCGGGAATCCTGATCAACGCCTCACTCCAGAGGTCCGAGGGCGAGGGATACTTCGCAGAGGGGGGCACGCAGTTGTCGATAACCAACACCCAGTACCAATTCATGAAGGACGCGTTTTACCTGACCCAGGGAAGGTACGGTAGGCTCAGATCGGCTTATGTCAGGAGCGCCTTCTCCGAAGAGTTCCTGGAAAATGCCAGGCAGAGGTTCGCGCTGGCCAGCGAAGCAATAGAGGCCTTGAATTATTCGGACGCGGCCTCAAAGGTGAACTTGGCATGGTCGTGGAGCATTCAGGCCTACCAGAATACAATGTCGACCATATTCGACACGCTCAGCGTGAACGCCGTCTTCTTCCTCCTCTTCATCGCCTTCGCCTTGGTCTCCGAGCGCCTTATCTTCCAAGCTAGCGGCCTGAGGCGGTTCGTGACGACTGGCTTAATTATCGGGGTACTGATGGTAGTGTACTATTTCACCGAGCCGGCCGTGCGCGTTGCCCAAAACTTCTTCATGAACCCTCTCAGCACGCTGCTCGTGCTCACGTTCATGCTCGTGACGGCCCTGTTCATGAGCGAAGCCATGGGACTCTTGAGGACCATAAGGAGCAGGACCATGGGAGAGCACTTCGCTGAGAGCACGACTGGCGCCACATCGCTCGTCGCGTTCTCAGTGGGATGGCAGAACCTAAGGAAGAGGAAGTTGAGGACAATCCTCGTGATGACCACCATCGTTATAGTGACGTTCTCGATGATGGCTCTCACCTCGTCATATCCTGCCCCAAGGATCAGTTACTCCAACGTCGTTGGAGGAGTGCCCACATACCAAGGGGTGCTTTTGAGGGCTCCCCAGTGGATTCCGGCTGTGTCTGGTGGAGCGGGGGTAACGGCGACGACCGGAGTGCAGGCCGTCTCGCTCGGTCCTTGGATGGTGAACGTGATAGAGGAGCTGGCGGGCAAACAGGCGTTGATCAGCCCACGATATTGGATATACCCGCAGTCGCAGGCCGGAAGGAAGGTCTCCACAAGCCTACTGGCATCGTCGAACAAGTCCTACGACATATCGGCCATCATCGGCCTCTCGGAATTGGAGGCGCAGATATTCGATTATGAAGCCGGGATGATCAACGGGACATGGCTCGTGAAAGGGCTCGAAGGTATATGTCTGATACCGCGGCAAGCGGCTGAGGCCCTCGGCGTATCAGTGGGGGATGGCATTAATGTGATGGGAATGAAGCTCAAGGTAATCGGCGTATACGAACCTTCAATCCTGAACCAGATTAATGACCTTGACGGGTTCCGCATTGCGCCCGACGACCCCAACAGGATCCAGTTCATCCTTCAGGGGGTGACGCTTTCAACGTCCTATTCGCCCCTCAGCTGGGATCAGGTCATAATCATACCCGAAGCTCTTGCCAGGGATCAGCGGGGCTACCTTGTGAGCATCGCGGTCAAGATACAGGACGCTGCGACGCTAGTACGAGTGACGGAAAACCTCGCACCGATCCTGTACTACACGCTCTTCTACACTTCGGACGGCCAGAATGTTCAGTCACCAAACCTCAACGTACAATATGGCTCGACGGGCTGGATCTACTCGCTCGGGCCGATCATAATAGGCGCCTTCACCATACTCAACACGATGTTGGGCAACATCAAGGAGAGGACTCGCGAGATAGGCATCTACAGTTCCGTGGGGGTATCGCCGAGCAGCATAACCATAATGTTCTTCGCCGAGGGCATAATCTACACATTGGCCGCAAGCGTCATCGGCTACATCCTCGGAATGGTCGCAAACGTCTACCTGATAATCAACCACCTGCTGCCCGAGACGTTCATAACGAATTCGTCTTCCTTTTCAACCCTCATCATCGTAGGATTGTCCTTCGCCTTCGTCATGATGTCGGTAATCTATCCAGCTCGCATCGCCTCTCGCATGATCACGCCCTCGCTGGAGAGGAGGTGGAGGATGTCCACGAAGGCCGTGGGCGATGCGTGGGGCCTCCCATTGCCGTTTACGATGCAGAACCTATCCGAGGCCAAAGCGGTGTTGCGCTATCTGGCGGAATACTTCGAGTCGAGGAAGGCTGACAACCCGGATCCGTTCATAGTCAGGGACCTGGCCATTGATGACGCGCAGAACAAGCTGATAGTACACATGGCCCTCAAACCCCTTGAGGCGGGCGTCATGCAGAGCTTGGAGATGACCCTCGTCCAATCGAGCCTCGGGACGCGCATCAACCTCGACACGATCGCCAGAAGGCTTTCGGGCAACAGGGACACTTGGACGGCTGTGACGCCAGGGGTCGTGGACATACTGCGAAAGCAGCTCCTGATGTGGAGGGGCCTCTCGCCACAGCAGAGGGAGATTTACATGAGGGTGAGTGATTCAACATGATGTCGACCGAACGAGCGGATAGGGTGGGGTATGAAAGGGGCCTAACCTGGAGGTCCACACTGGCATTGGTATTCTCCTCGGCAATCATCCTACCCGTTGGCATCTACATGCAGCTTGTATCAGGCATCTACATCTCGGGCGCTGCGATCTACATCACCGCGATACTCTTTGCGGAGATGTCGATCCTGTTGGGAGCACCGCTCACAAAACAGGAGATCTTCATCGTCTTTTCAATGGCCGGCACGGCAGGGACGACGGCCTCTTTCATGGGTTGGATTCAAAATGAATATTATCTGAACTCGCCAATCGCTTCGGCCTTTACGGATGCATTTACGGGCAAGCCGCTCCCGGAGGCCATACCGTACTGGTGGGCGCCGCCGCTGTCATCCGGGATGTACGTGGCGCGCTCATTCTTCAATCCAGCGCTTGCAATCCCATTGGCCATCGCGATCATCAATGGTGGTTTCCTTTGGATAACACAGGAGATCGCGCTGACCATGCTCTCAGCCTACATCTTCACTGAGGTTCAACCCTTAACGTTCCCGTTCGCGGATGTGAATGCCCAACTCGTCACGACACTCGCGGAAAGACCGAGGGCGAAGATGCAGACATTTGTGGTCTCCACCATAATAAGTTTCGTCATCAGTTTCGTCATGTACGGTATACCGGTGCTCGCCCAAGGGGGGTTGGGGATATTGAACTTCTATATCATACCCATACCGTGGATCGACCTCACCACTGGATATTACGGCATAGAGAAGGTACTGCCAGGCGGCATGCTGGGATTCGCCACGGATCCGACGGTGTTCGCGACGGGCTTCGTGCTCAACGTCAGTTTGTTAATTTACATCGCCATCGGCTCCCTGGCCATATGGCTTGTTGGCAATAATCTGGCGCTAACGGTCTTCGGGAACTCGTTCCCAGGATGGGTTCAGGATTACCACGCGGGCATGAATATATCGGCCATAATGCAGAGGTCAATCCTGAGGATCTGGTTATTCCCCTTTGTTGGCTTTGCGCTAGCCCTGACCGTGATGACGATCGCATCAAGTCGAAGGAATATAGTGGAATCGATAAAGTCCCTGGCCAAGGCATCAGCCGCAAAATCGAGGAGGGAGAAGGGATACTTCTCGCTTAGGACGATTTTAATTATGTACTTAGTTGGCACAGGCGGTTCAGTGGCCATGTTCTACATGTTAGTCCCCGATTTCCCGATATGGATAACGATACTGTCCACAATGGGCCTCGGGTTGGCCTTCACGCTCGCCTCGACGCGCAGTATAGGCGAAGCGGCAACTAGCATTCCCACTGGACAGGTGTGGTATGGGGTGGTTCTATTCTCGGGATATCCGAAAGTTGATGCCTTTCTCTTCACGCCAAACATCGGTGGGAGTTCGGCACCTGGCTGGGTACAGTCGTTGAGGACGGCGGAGCTGACCCAGACTCGTCCCATGGATTTCTACAAGTCCTATCTTGTCGCGGCCATCCTCTACAACGTCTTCAGCTTCATATACGTCCAGTTCTTCTGGTCGATATCCCAGATACCATCGGCCCTCTTCCCCTACACAGTCCTAGCGTGGCCGACCAGTGCCATACAGACGAGCCTCTTCCTATCGAGGCAGATCGCCATAAACACAAACCTATTCGTATATTCCTTCATAGCGATGTCGGCCGTCGGCATCGTGGGTGGCATGCTACCCAGGATGGGCATACCGTTCAGCTTCACCGGGCTCGTAGTGGGCACGACGACGATAGTGCCTTTCGCTCTGACCCAACTCCTCGGAGGGCTTGTCGGCAAGTACGTCATAAGGCGCCTGACCCCTGTGGGATGGTGGGACGCCAACAAGGCAGTCGTGGTCGCGGGCATAGGAACTGGGGAAGGCTTGGTCGTGGGGATATTCGCGGGATTAGTACTCATGATGAGGTCCGTCTGGACGTTGCCATTCTAGGCCCTAATGGGCGTTCCAACGCCGTGAAGGACGGGTGGCCGTAAAAGCCATACGGCAGTGCGAAATGGGAGATGCGATGAGTCGCTGGGATTTCCACGTCAGGATAGATGGGCAGTTCCTCTCGTGCACGCTCCGTGATCCCTCAAAGCCTTCGGGCATCTGCATTCTCTACCTCCACGGTTGGGGGGGCGATAGGGAGACACTGGGATGGCTCCTGGATTACCTTTGCGCCCAAGGCCACCATGTGCTCAACTTCACGCAACGCGGGTTTAACGGATCCGAGGGACGGAGGGAACTTTTGAGGTGGCTCCCGGATGCGGCTGCCATCGTCGACTACATCGCATCATCGCAGCTCGAACCATGGGTTTGCGGTCTGAGCACAGGGGGGAGCCTGGCGATAGCGCTTAGTGCCTCTAAGCCTGAAGTAAGGGGTTGCATAGCCCTCGCGCCCTTCGCATCGTTTCCGCGCCTCTTCGGCGATAGGCCGGACCACAGGGCAACGTTGGAGAGGACCTTCAGCGACCTTAAGGACGGCATGGCAGCTCTGGACGCAGAGGGGGCCGTTCGTAAGATCGCGCCAAGACCTCTGCTGCTCGTTCACGGCGACTCCGACGACGTCATACCCACTGATCACTCGAGGCTGCTCTACGATAAAGCGGGCGAACCCCGCCAACTCAACATCTTGGGTGGAGCGAATCACGTCTTCTCGAACATTCGCCAAGAAGATCTTTGTAAACTGGTGAGCGAGTGGATCTTCGAAAGTAGGAAAAAAACCAGATCCTGATCCCCGCCATCATTCAAAGATGAACGATGTAGTTATTGTCCTAGAGGACCGACTTTGCGACCTTGTGCACGGCTTCGATTATGTCCTCGGTATCTTCCTTAACGAGTTGGGGACTGACATCGATGTGGACCCCCCTCCCCAGCAGCTCGAGGGTCCTTGGACAGGTTTTCTCGTCAAATCCCGTCCTCTTGACGATGCTCTTCCAGTATACGTAGATGTGGCCATCGGGATTTTTCGGCCGATACAGCACGAAGGAATCTATGTTCTCGGCTTCGAGCGCTTCGGAGAACTTGACGGCTTTCTCGGGCGTCTCCACGAAGAAGATAAGGCAGACCCCGGTGTCGCCCTCCGGATCGGGCAGCTCCCTGAACTCCAACCCCTCGATGTCCCTTATCCCCCTCTTTATCCTGTCCTTATTCCTCCTCATCATTCCCACTATCCTGTCCACCTTCTTCAACTGCTCACGCATTATGGCGCCCGTTATCTCGTTCATCCTGAAGTTCAGGCCTATGATCGGCTCCTCCGTTATCCCAGTCCTCCCAACGCCAACGACGGATGCGCAGTCCTGGGCCATCAAGCACCTCTGTCTGATGCCGTTATCGCTTGTCACCACGGCTCCACCCTCGCCAGCCGTCACTATCTTGTTCAATTGGAAACTGAATGTCCCAACGTCGCCTATCGACCCGAGCTTCCTACCGCGAAAGCTCCCGCCGCAGGCCTGCGCGCAATCCTCGATCACCTTAATGCCGCGTTTCCTCGCCAGGGCCATTATCTCGTCCATCCTGCCCCCCACTCCCCTCATGTGGACGGGCATGACCGCCTTCGTCCTTTCCGTGACCTTGGCTTCAACGCTCTCTGGGTCAAGGGTCAGCGACCCATCAACGTCTGCGACCACCGGAACCCCTCCACGTGCAGCCACCGTGACGGCTGAGGATATCCACGTGTAGGCCGGAAGTATGACCTCATCCCCTGGTCCTACGCCGACTCCAGCTATGGCGCAGTACAACGCGCCTGTCCCGGAGCTCACTCCTATGGCATGCTTCGTGCCGATGTATTTGGCATACTCGTCCTCAAACGCGTTTACGGCCCCTTGGAACTTTGGCCCATAGTACCTGAAAAGTGATCGGCTCTCGAGGATCCTCAGGACGGCACGCTTCTCTTGATCCCCGATCATCATCGCGCCCGGGAACATCGGCGGTAGGCGTTTTTTCCTTACCGGCTTCCCGCCGTTTATGGCGAGTTTTTCACTCATGCTCTCGGCTGGAAGTGCGAGATGATATAAGGACTTTGAGCCGATCCTGTATTGCCGTGGCGATGAGAAAGGCTCGTAATGCGATTGGTGGCCCTTAATTTAGTGGACCTTTGGGCTCAGTCCTTCTTCCCGTCTATAACTACGCCCTTCCCCTGTATGATCTCGAACACGTATGTGGACGGTTGAACGTCCGTCCACCGCATCTTCGGGATCGTCAGAGTTCTCGCGTAGCCATCCTTGTTCTTCTCGACATCGAGCACTATGACCCCCGAAGCGAGAAACTCCTCAACGCCATACCTGCTCAGCGAATTTGTTGAGTGCGTCGGTACTTCTGATGTTAACACGTTGGTCGTGTTCAAATTGTCCTCGATGCTCAGCACAAGCGCCCTGACGTATTCCCTTACAAGAGGGATATCGTCCAATCTTCCTATCAAGGGCGCAATCGGATCTATGGCCAACCTCTTGGCGCCGATGTCCTTTGACCTGTCGATAAGTTGCTTCATGGTGCTCTCAAGCCTCTTCTGAGGGTTCTTGTTCCAACGGTCGAAGGCGAAGAACTTCCTGACTGGAAGGATGAACAGCCTCTTCTTCTGGATGCATTCGTAAAGGTTCCAACCGAACCTCATGGAATCATCCATCAGCGTCTCTGGCTTCTCATCGACCGTTACGTAGATCCCGGGTTCGCCGTTGTTTGCCCCATGTAACAGGTATTGGAGCGAGAAGATCGTCTTGCCAGTCCCCGCCTTGCCTGCAACGAGGTAAGTCTTTCCGCGCTTGAATCCCCCGCCGAGTATGCTGTCTAGCTGTTCGTTCCCAGTCGAGACCCTGTTGGCAGTCGGTGGGAGGGGCGTTCCACACTCAGTGCAGAATCTGAAGCCATAAGGTATAGTGCGGCTACACCCTGGGCAGGGCGTTCCTTGCGCCATGATTCATACACCGGGCCTAATTATGGTTAATAGTACTATTAACCCCCTTATTAATTCTTAGTTCACTACCGTAAGGGGAGCATTTAGATCCATAAACCTTCACGCGTATAAATTAATAATTAGACGTAGAAAGCCTAAAACTCCATTTTTTCGTCTTAACTGAGGTAAGACCCTCAGGACTTTGAACCTCGCAAGGCCGACCTCAATAGGGGAAGCCATCAGCCGCCGAGTCATCCATTTGGATCCCTTCAGCGTGCGGCCACTTGTCCACGGACTGTTGGCTTCGCCGTCCACTTCAGCTTCGACGGCGTCCTGCGCAATCTGAAGTTTCTGCGGCACTTTGAGCTGCAGAACCAATAGATCGAACCGTCGTTGCGCACGAACATCAGCCCCGTTCCCTGCAGGAATTCCCTTCTGCAGAAGGTGCACGTCTTCGTAGAAGGCAAAGGTCTCCGCCCGACTACTTTACTCTCCTCGCTTCCCTATCGGTGTCCCTGAGCAGCAGTATGTCCCCGACCTTCGTCGGGCCCTTGACGTTCCTGGTCATCACCCGTCCCCTGTCCTTTCCTTCCAGGATCCTGACCCTGACCTGTATTATCTCACCCGTCACGCCGGTTCTCCCAAGGATATCCACTATCTCGGCGGTTGTCGACTCCTCAGGCTGGCCCATGTCTCACACCATGAAAATGTCAGGCTATTTCCTCAGGGCCTTTATCTTTTGGACTACGGCCTCTAGTTCCTTATCCGCCCTTCCCGGATCGATTATGCAAACAGCCGCGGTCGAAACCTGAAGGCCGACGTAGCTTCCCAACAGCTTCTTCTCAGGAACGACGATATATGGGACGTCCCTGTCTTTGCAAAGGAGCGGGATGTGGAGGACGATCTCAATCGGATCGGTGTCCTCGGCTATGAACACGAGCTTTGCGATCCCCCTCTCGATGGCCTTCGTTGCTTCGTTCGTCCCCTTCTTGGTCTTACCTGTTTCGGAGGCCGTCTTCAACGTTTCGTAAGCGGATTCCACTAAATCCCTGGGTGGCTCATAGTCCGCAGTCGCGATCTTTCCCAAATCATAACACCTTGGACTCGCACGCAGACGGTTGTGATGGCATGCTGTTATAAAACGTTTCGCTATCTCCGGCCCCTCTCAGCCTGAAGGTTGCCATAACTCCTTCACAAAATGGAGGCCTTGCCCTATTTGTGGGCGAAGATGAACGTCGGCCTCTCACCCTTGGCGTCCAGCCTACAGAAGCCAAACCTCTCGAACTGGACGATCTCGCCAACGTTAAGGTTCGAGATCGACCTCTCGGCAAAGCCCGAAACCCGAGACAGACTGTGCTCGTTGAACTCCTCCCCTATGAACAGTGGCCCTGGCACGAGCACGTCTGTGGCCAAATTGTCATCCGTAACCCACTGCAGCTTTGGGACGCCGTCGATGAGTTCCCGGCTGAGGTACTTCGCACTCATCCCATCGGCGCCGACTTTCTCAACGACGACGTTGTACAGGTCCTTCAGCCTGATCGTGTCGCCTTCCTTTAAACCTCTCAGATCATCCTTCGCGATGTAGAAGTGACCGTCCACGTGCACCTCCCTCTTGCCAAGCTCCTTGTCTGGATGGTTCCTCAGCCAGACGCTCTGCGTTGGTGAGCCGGAGACCGAGAGCGGGATCGGCTGAGGCACGAAGTAGTACCTTTTGGTGACCGGATCTAGCACCTTCCTGTTGACGGAGAAAAGCAGATCCCAGTCGTATTCCTTCCTGGTAAAGGTGAAGGCCATGTAGGATGTCGTGAAATCCCTTATGGCCTCTGGGACTATGCCCCTCCTCATGACGCCCTCGACCGTTGGGAGCCTGGGATCGTCCCACCCCGAGACCTGCTTGGCCTCAATGAGCGGCCTCAGCTTCCTCTTCGAGAGGGGGGTGCCTTGGAATGTGAACCTGGAGTATTCTATGATGATGGGGCTCCTTAATTCGAGGAGCTCCCTTATTTTGTTCTGGAGCTCGTCCCTTGGGACGAACTCACTGCTCCTGAGAACGTGTGTTATGCCGCAATTCGCATCCTCTATGGCCACGGCCAGATCGTACGTCGGCCAAACCCTGAACCTAGATTTAGTCAAAGGATGTGGGTGGTCGAGGATCCTGAAGAGCACTGGGTCGCGCATAACGTAGTTTTTACTCGCCATGTCCCCCTTCAGCCTTAGGATTGCCTCCCCTTCCTTTAGCCCCGAGAGCATCCCTTTCCAGAGTGATTCCGCCTCCTCCCTTCCCATGTCCCTGTGGGGACACCCAATGCCCTTCGCCCTGAGCCCCCTGAGATCGGTTACGGGACACGTGCAAACGTATGCAGCCCCCTTTGCGATGAGGCTCTCGCCTTGGCTGTAGTACGATTCGATGCCGTCGGAATTGTTCTTCTCGTAATCCCACCTAATGCCGAGCCACCTGCATCCGGATCTGAAGCTCTCGTAGTACCTCTTCCTGACCTTCCTCGGATCTGTGTCCTCGAACCTCAGCCACACTTTCCCATCGTATATCTGCGCGTAGAGGAAGTTGAGGAGGAACGCCATCGCATGTCCCAAGTGCATGTAGCCGCTTGGCTCCGGGGGTAGCCTTGTTACGACCTTCCCCATCAATGCCCCAGGCAAAGGGGGCAAGCCCTTGGTCTCAATGGCCTTCCTCCTCTCGAGCAGCTCAGGGGCGATCGCCCCCAGGCGCCTCCTCTGCTCATCGGCGCTCAGCGCGTTGACGTCTTCCACGATTTCTTCGATGAGGAGCCTCAGCTCTTTGATTTGGGATCTTAGATCAGGTCTTTCGCCGATAGTCTTTGAGATGATCGCGGATTCTGAGGCCTTGCCTTCGTGCTCGACCGCGTTCTTGAGAGACAACTTCATGATGAGGTCGTGGAGATCAGGGTCCGCCAAGGTTCTCCCTCCTCTAGAAGGCTCTGGGTCTTGGGTGGCTCATAGTCCATAGTCTTTTCTTACCCAAAACTCACACCTTGGACTCGCTAGTTTTATGGTTGGGTTGGTTGGTATAATATAACGTTTCGCTGCGTTCTTCCCCATACCCGAATTACTCCGTGAGTGATTTGTAAGACTCAATTTCCTCGAAGTATTCGCTTCCTGATGCTAGGTTTCCATATTAGGCAAATTTAGGCCTGACTGATGTGCAACCTGATGAGCTCAGGGTCCCTGTTGTCGTACGGCCCCGCCATCGGGTAATTTGTAGCCCCTATGTCCCTGCGGTCCGGACTTGCGAAAACCTCCGGGTCGTGCCTCCCGACCTCTTCGCCGGATGCCATGTCCCAGACTGGGTGGTTCCAGTGCACCCAGGCGCCAGTCGGTCCTGTGGTGTTGCCGTACCAATCGTGATAAAAGACCATGACGAGCTTGGGGACACTTGCCAAATCGATCCGAACCTTTTGCCTTCCACCCTTCATCTTAAACATCGTATAAACGACCGCTCCGCCAACCAAGAGCGTGGCCACTACCGCCATGACCTTGGCATATTTTACCGGCATCGCCACCACCTCTGTAATGGCCGACGCGTTTCTACCTTAAAACGTAATCCGAATAGCGGCGCTGAGGGCTCCACCTAGGTGCAGGAGGAGGTTGTCTCGCTTGGCCACTCGATGCTCCTCGGAACAAGGAAGACATCGATGACACTGTGGCAGCTGCAAAACGCTGTAATCAATGTGTCGGGCTACTGCGCGAAGTCAGAAACCTGGAGCTTCACCTATACCCCTCCAACTCAGGTCTTGACCGTCGAGCTGATAGCTCCACCGGATGGATCCGTTTTGGTTACCACACCCATAACGCTGAAGACCAGAGTAACCTCAAATGCTACAGCCGTCGAAGACGCCACAGTCAAGTTCTACGTCAACGGGACACTCGTTGGATCCAAATCGGATACAAGCGGTTACGCCTCTTACGACATAACGCGCACTCCACCTGTAGGATCCTACACCCGGTATGCGACCGCTGAAAAGACCGGTTACAAATCTGGAAAATCTCCGACTTGGCACTTTACCTACTTACCAGCATCCTTCTCAGTAGGTGAGTACAATATTCGTTACATCTCCGGATAAGTAATTGGAGCCGTGACAGGCTTATATTTCTATGAGAATTCCATGTAGGAATTGAGAAAACAGGTGTTAAGGGCCGAGAAAGTGAAGGAATTCGCAAAGAGTCACGGTGCCGATCTCGTTGGCATCGGTTCGATGGACAGGTTTGAAGGGGTACCGCTGCAAAACGACCCGAGACGCATCTTCCCCGAGGTGAGATCGATCATCGGCTTGGGCTTCCGGATCCACAATGCGAGCATCGACGATGTCAATGCGCCCATCATCCTAGGGGAAGTTGGAAATCTCCTCGAAGATAATGGTTACGAGGCGATCCTCTGCCAGGATACAAGCGTGAGACTCGGGCGTGGAGTTAGAAAGCGAATTGAGCCGGGCAAGCCCGATTTCTTCCTGCATTTTCGCATTGCAGCGACAATATGCGGGATGGGCGAAATCGGCCTTAGCAATATTTTCCTCTCGCCCGAGTTCGGCCCCCATCAAAAGCTGGCCTTCATCCTCACGGACGCCCCACTTGAGCCCGACCTCCTCTTCGAGGGCAAGATCTGCGACCGATGCATGATGTGCTCGAAGGAATGCCCTGCCGGCGCTATCGATGCCACCAAAACCGTGAAAATCACCATTGCGGGCAGGGAATTCGAATGGGGTGAACTCGACAAGGAGAAGTGTAGTGCCTCTCGCTACGTCTGTGGAGCTAGAGGTTGCATTAGTGCATGCACGACTCACCTTGAACAAACTGGTAAGATAACAAAGCATCTTCAATAATTTGTTCCGCAAGCGAGGTTCATAGTGTCTTCCAGCCGTTCATTTTTTATTCTTTGACTCAGAGCTTTCGCTTGGGCATGACCCAATTCCTAATTAGTTTCTACAAGCAAACCGTTAGAGATGTAAATATCCAGAAATGTCCTAAATGTGGAAGCGGCGATAGATTAGTTGTTATCGGCTTCTATGGTCTCACCTATAGGAGGAGATGTTCTTGCACTAGAGCAACTACTTGGCGACCTACCTTCGTCTTCCCCTTCCAGTTCTCCTCGCCGCGATCAGGCCCAGCTTCGCGCCTGGAGGGGCGTTCCTTGAGACGGTCGTAGCCATGCCCTTGTGCTGGTGCCTTCCCCCCCCGAACGGGTGATAGGCGCTGATCATAGCCACCCCCCTCACCCTGGGATAGAGCCTGCCCCTCGACCTCATCAGAGGCAGCTTCGCGCCTGCCTTCAGGAATGGCTTCTCAATCCTTCCCCCGCCCGCGACAACGCCTATGGTCGCCCTACATTTCGAGTTTACCGTGAAGCTTCTGCCAGACTTGTCCTTGAGCATGGACTCCCCATTCGTCCTACCGGTGAGGACCGCGTAGTTCCCAGAAGACCTGAAGAGAGCGCCCCCATCGCCCGGGTTCCTTTCCACGTTAAAGATCATCGCTCCTTCCGGAATTTTTGCCAGGGGAAGCGTTGAGCCCAACTGCAGCTTTGCGTCGGGGCCGATCTCCGTGCGTTGGCCAACGTACATCCTTTCGCTCGCTACAGTATGGAATGAATCCCCCGAATCCAGCCTTATATTTGCGATGGGAACTCCTCTGCCGGGATCATGCAATAGCTCCGTTACCATCCCGTACTTCGTATCTCCTCCATAAGCCGCGTATCTCACATCCCCTGTTCTCCTGTGGCTTGGCGCCTCGAATCTCGGTGAGGCTCCCCTTCGCCTAACGATCGGTCGCTTGCCCATCAGAAACCACCCCTACAATATCTTGAGCCTCAAATGATTTAGCGAACTGTTCTATGACGTCCCGTGCTATATGGACGTGTGGTTCTATGCTTCTGGAAGCACTCATTGCAGTAGACCGGCCTTCCCTGGGTCGGCTGGAATGGTACCTCGCATTCTTGACCGCAGTCTGAGCAGGTCACCTTGAACATCTGCCTAGGCCGATTGAACTGACGTATATCAAAGCCCATACTTTCTCACTCTTTTCTAGTAGTTATACGAAAGAAAAACCCTCGCGGGATTTGCTGCGTATACTAACCCGTTTGGACTGGCTACCCCCTAATAAAGGTATTGATGCGGTTCTCAACTGTGCTCTGTCATTACACCCGAAACTTCGGATAGTTCGCTCAATTCCTAATCTGTTTGCCATAGATCTAGGTGTCCTCGCCCTAGGCCTCGGTTGGCATTTTTTCGCATACTGATACTCCACTGATTCGCGGATCGCCGATTCATTGATGAAACTCTTGCCAACGACGCACCATGCAACACAGGTATCGGACCCCGTTTGGAAAGCCAAGTCGAAGGGCGTGCCAACTTGTGGTTGGGGCAAGAGGACTCCGCCAAACATGCCTTCCAGAAGCTGAGTCAACCTAACTGGATCTTTGTGTTTACCCACCCCATTAGAATCAGAATCTTGAAGATGTTAGAATCCTCTCCAATGGCTTTTGGCCGTTTGAAGAATGAGCTCGGTTTGTCGAGCAGCGGTAATCTCGACTTCCACCTGAACAAGCTGGAAGGTCTAGTTGTTCTCGACTCAGATGGTCTTTACAGGCTTTCAGACGAAGGAAAGGAGGCCCTTATGGCGGTTAGAATCGTAGAGACAAGTGCCATTGCGAGGAGCACGCCTCCCAGCTCACAGATCCGTTGGGTTCTGGTCATGTGCGGCGCGTTCTTTACTGTCTTGATATCGGCCACCATCATCATCATCATCATCATCATCACTGTTGTGTTTCTGAGAGTTTTCGCTAACTCAGGCTTAGCCGGTTTAATCGGCGGAGCAATTGGCGGCGGGATTGGAGGTCTCTATGGTTTGTGGAAGGGTATGCGAATTGAGAGCAGGATGTCTCGACCCTTGTCTTATTGGCCCACCAAGAGCAACCCATGGCAAATGGGTGATTGGACTGCCCAGGCGATTTTTATTGGCGGTCAGATGGCCTGCGCTTACTGCATCCTCTATGCTTGGCTGATGTGGGGGCTCCTGAATAATATCTCATGGGCTTGTATGAGCTTCTTGTCAGTGTTTTTTATAGTCTTGGGTGCGGGCTTCGTAAGCCAACGAATCATAGCTAAGGCGAATAGATTGATAGGTCTGGGTAGCTAGTCATTCTAGCTGTTTGCCTAGCTCCATATTCATCAACCATCAAAGGATGAGCTCTTGTAATTAGAGGATTAAAGGCGCTCTAAATGATGTCTAAAGCTTGTTTAGCTTAGATAGCTTTACCTCCTATATTCAACTACAGTTGGAATCTAGCCAACGCATAGGCAACTAAGGCCCGTTGTAAGGAGCAATGCCCGAAGGTCTGTATCCGTAACAGGGAAGCCCTACCCCTCAACCGAGATGTGCTCTACGTCGCTTGCGGAGTCTGTCGAGACCTGGACCGCCTTTGGGCGTTCCACCAGGCATAGGACCACAGGATAACAACAAAGACAGTACCTGAGACCCAAAGGGCCGCGTCGAAAGACAAGGCCCAGAAAATCAGGTAGAGAGCAGCAAGGTTCAGCACAGTCGCAAGAAGAAAGACGACATCGCTATCTTGCTTCAATCCAATCTTAACTTGGCAGGTTTCGATATAAGGATTATCCCAATAAGGGAAAAGCTAGGTTTGAGGGTCAGTCTTTCTACTTGGGGCTCGGAAGTATGTTACGACGGATATAGTAAGTCCGCTAGGGATTATTAAGAAGAGCCCAACGAGTCCTAGAATCCATACGAGTGGTGAATAGCTTGCAGTCCAGACTTCCCTGAGCGTGAACTTGACTAGACTTGGAGTGCTTCCTTGGGTATTATCGAAAGTGAAGGTGTATTGGTCGTCAGCAGGCTCAATCGTAAAGCCCTTCTCTCCCTTCACATAGATGTTCCGAAGTTCTCCTGCATTATAGCCGTTCACAGATATGTGGACTCCTTCTCCCTCGATGAGGATGTTGCCCTGCAAGGCTGATTTGAAGATCCAAACTTTAGTATGGTAGTATGTCCCCGTGTCATATGGGCCATATTTAGTGCCGGGGGTTAGAGTGAAGAATGTATTGATCACTTCGTCAACCCTTGTAACAGGAATTAATACGATAAGGAATAGGATGAGCCCGATCGAGGTCACAGATAGACCGATTTTTTTTCTAACTATCCCTCCAACGCTAGTGAACAAAATTCTCAAAGCTAGACATTCAAGGAAAAAAGGAATGTCATCTATTTAAAATTTTACAGCGTAACTTCCTACGAATGAGTCCGTTTGGGTCGAAGGTACATTTTACGATCCATTTTCTGGCAGCTCTAATACAGTAAAGCTCTGGGCTGGCGGCATGCATGTCTTTGTCGACCTTAGTACTAATAGGGTTGTGGGTCTGGATCTGGGGGTGGGGAGGAGTAAAGCCAAAGCTCCCATTACGGACGAAAAGCTTGTAGTAGCGGAGAGAATCGCCTTGAACCACACACTGGTCAAAGCTCTGGTTGAGAATACCGAATCCTATTTAACTGCTATATACTATACTCCTGACTACCCCAGTGGCATAGCTTTCTTTAGCATACGCTCGAACCAAGGAGAGGTGATGGTAGCCGTAGACCTCGATAAGATGGTGGTCGTGTAGAAGTATACGTCTATGGTTATGGCAATTATATTGCCAAATTTATAGAGAGATAAGGCCAAATCCAAGTCGGTACAGAACAGAACTGGAGCCATTACTGTCAATCTACACGAATGAAGAGCTGCAATACCTGAATTTATCGAGACTTATAAGAGATGATTACATCATCACTAAAGGAGACGGTGTGGACTTGACCAAATGTTACGTCTGTGGCAAGAACTACTTTAGACTCACGGAGCACTTGCGGATTAAGCATCGGGTATACCGTTCGCTCCAAAACGGAGAGTTCAAGGAAATCGTTGCAAGACAGCGTCAAGTCTGGGGCTTGGAATTAAATGTCCCTGAGAAGAGACTACTGGGGCTTATCGCGCCCAAGCAACCGCGACGGAGATGACATGAGGGGGTTTCGATATGAAGATCGAAGAAATCAAGGCCACCTGCCTTACCCTTATAGAATTACCCTCATGCGTTACGATAGGCTTCGTGGGTACACACAGCCACAGAAGCACCTAGTCCTCCATGCCTCTCTGCCCTTCTCTCCCTCTTTGTGCAGATAAACCTTGAACGGCTTCACTATATCGTGACCGCAGTTAGCACATTTCATTCAACGCACCCTATCGGCGTCGTGCGCATTAATGCTCTCTGACTGCTTTTCGTCTATGTACACTTGGTGATATCTCTAAGACATGGTATGATGAAGCCTGAGAATGCAGGAAATTCATATCTCATCTACCTCTCAGTTCTCTGCGTTGTTTAAACTTCCTTCTCTTGACTTCTATCCTCGTCAGTCGGTGGTGCCTAGCCATATCTCACCGGTGTATCCAACTTAGACTATAAGCCTATCTACCTTTTTTCTAGAAGCGCCAAGAGTTCCTTCTTGGAGATGTAGAAATCAACGACCTGTCCCCATAATCTAAAGATGAAAATACGACCGGTGTAAGTGCTAAAAAGCGTCACTCTGACACTGGACAAATTGTGCTGATATAGCTAACTGTTCTATCGACGTCCTATGCTATATGGACGTGTGGTTCTATGCTTCTGGAAGCAATCTCTACAATAGACTGCCTTATCCCCCGTTGGTTTGAAAGGGACTTCCGTTTCCTTGCCGCAATCTGAACAAGTTACATTGTACATCGTTCTTGGCCTGTCATATCGTCTTCCTCTTTCTCCTCCGCCACTCATATTTCTCTCACCTCTTGGACGTTGTTGTCGAAATGTTGCTCTCTTCTCTTGAAGATCCGCCAATCTCTTGATATTCGCATTTAACTCCTTTAACTCATCTGCTATTCTCGAAAGACTTCCTTCGCTCTCTTTTTCACTCATTTCTTTTCACCTCGCCACATCTTCATTCCCCTTTCTTTTTCTATACCCATCGATGTAAATAAAAACCGCCTTCCTTATAATGGTTGTGGGTTAAACTGCTCACCGCATCGCGGGCATACCAGGTATTCCCCCGCAACATGGAAGAGCAGGGTAAATATCCAGACATAAAGGAGGTCGCCAGGCGGATAGCATTGGAGATAGAGAAGGAGACCAAGCGCATCCTCTAAGTATGGAAAAGGGATTGCATTAGAAAATGGATAATTACGAAAAGATAACAGTCTGATGTGGATGAGCTGGATAGTAAAGGCGTTAATCCTGAGTTAACAATTCTACCTGTAACTTATCTATCAGCGCCACTGGGTCAACGATGGGCCCCAGTGGGATGGTTTCCCCGTCGTGCTTCAGTTCAATCGTCCGTCCGGTTTCCTATTTTCTCAGCCATATAATCGCCCACGATGCACCCTCATTTATTGAACAGAAGAAGATTGTCGATCAGGATGTCATGCTTGCGATGAAATGATACTTTTAGGCCAGCCTGATCTGCTAACGAAGCAAACATTAGTTCAGAAGAGTAGCCCGACAATCGAATATTTAATTCCTCCATAGAGCTAAAAAAGTTCGTACTCGGCGGCTCCATATTCTTTTCGACATTAGCTAATTGCCCTATGAGAGATTTCCTGATTTCTTTTTCTTTGTAATGAAAATCGCTATTATTTATATTCGAACATTTATAATACCAGTAGCACAACCTAAGCAGCTTAACCCACTCTGGTTCAGACCAAAAAACCCTTTCACTTAGAAAAGTAAGAATAGTTGAGTAAAAGAATGGTAAAAGAGCCTATCAATAGGGATAATTTTACCAAGGTTCTCCTAAATATTTTCGATTGTCTTCTTCATCCTGTTGATGTACGCGTAGGTCTCCTTCCTCTGCATGAATCTCGTCGTTACAGCATATCAGCCAATGGCCGACGCCGTCATAGTGAACGAGGACACAACGATGAAGATCAATGAGAAGGGTTATGCTGCCCAGGCGAGAACGGTTCCGAGGATCGCTTACGAGGACATCGGCGGCCTGAACTCCTGGAAGGAGGGTGTCCTAGGTGTCGGATGGAAGTGAGTAGAGTTTGTAAATATATAGCGCGCGCTATGATGACAAAGGTATACCTTCCTTCTCAGCTATCTTGATGATAGCTCTCAGTTTTCTTGAGACCTTATCGTCAAATCTATATGAGCCGAGTCTCTGTCTGTCTCCCGTACGCGTCTAAACAGCTTACCGCATCAGTTAAGAAGTTGCTAGACTATCTCAACCACCAGCTAGCCTCCAAACACAAAGATCCAGTTAGGTTGACTCAGCTTCTGGAAGGCATGTTTGACGGAGTCCTCTTGCCCCAACCACAAGTTGGCACGCCCTTCGACTTGGCTTTCCAAACGGGGTCCGATACCTGTTCCACATTTAGTACATTTCTGGATATTTACATCTCTAACGGTTTGCTTGTAGAAACTAATTAGGCCCTCCTGCGCAGATATACTAAAAAAACGCTGGCGACGGTTGCCATAGTCGTCGTGTTGCTCACCTCTTGGTTTGTTAGCGCGACGTACAAAGAGTATGACTAGGATTCCTGTGTCGGACGATAGTACCTCTACCGCGAGATGGAGATCGTGGACAATGAGGTAAAATATTTTGAATTCCGTCATCAGGTTCCTTGAGGCCCTGGTCGAGATCGGCTGGGTGCTCGAGGTGCCGAAGAACCCCCACAAGATCAACGAGGACGATGAGACTTATCTCTAATGTTAGAAAGGAGAAGATCCTTAACCGCCTCTTCCATTTCTCGGTGTTTCTGCAAGATCTCGTTTATCTCAGACGTTTTATGATATGTAAGTATGTATATGTAAGTATGTAAGTTGTGCCAGAAGGTCCAGTTTGAGGTATGATCTCGCCCTTGGTTGCGAGTGATTGCAGCGCAGAATCAATAAGGGAGTCAGGTACTTTAAGGCCATATGTGATCTGTATAGTTTTCATTATATTATTCTTATTAGGGGCAGATCCTTCCACATAAGTATAAATCGAAGTAGAAACTAAGAACTCATATAGTTCAGTACGGATCTCAACGGTTTTTCGACTCAAGATAAATTGTGATAGCTCTAATAGTAATCTCCGCTCCGTCTCTTCCATTATGTTAATACTTCCGATTCCTCTCTATAATTCTAACCTTATGAGTATAAGAGCTTAAAATAGAGAATCAGGTTGTTCAAGGAGATCAACAGACTGCACAAGGAGATGTATGGTTGGAAGATACTATACGAACCCACCTATGGCATCGCGAGATACATCGATATCGATAGAGATCAAGCATTACACTACATCAAGGGATGGATTCCAATGGATATGTCAGAGGCAGGCAAATACTACTTCTATGATAACAAGGGTAGGGAGAGATCTTTGCTAAAAGGCATCTTCGCCTGGCAAGCCTATTACTTCTACCACCTGAACCCCTATAAGTTCTATGAACACTATAAACAAAAACTCACGGATGAGGATTTTATCTCTGATGGTTTAGGGAATAGGATAAGACCGGATGTAGATCACCCAGTACATTGCCTAGAAACCATGATCGAGGTGCAGCAGAGGAAGGAAGACGGCAAGCTCTGGATCTCGTCCAATTGGCTACATGACCCAGACTGCTATGCTGCAGCCTCAGCGTTCGGCGAGGAGATCGGCAAAACGTTGAGAGGCTTCCGGAGGAGATGAGAAGATTTTCAATGGACTCTGGGAGAAATACATAGAGATCAATGATGCAAATAGATATGAGTTCAGGAGGGAACTCGAGAGATACTTCAAAGGGGAGAAGATGAGCTGCAAGAATTGGGATAGTGCCTATGTCCTAGTCGCCTCTAGGCCATGGAAAATTAAGAATCGTGAGCAACTCGATGAAGCCCTAGAGATAGAGCATAAACACTTCCAGAGAGTTATGGAGGAGTTCATACAGTGGCTCAGAGATAGAGGGCTCAACCTGGGGGAGAAGGCCGAGGAGAGCTTGAGTGGGAGGATAAGTGAATTGTACACACGCTACCCTTGCGACTTGGTCAAGAGTTTCTGTGAACATCTCATAGAGGAGGATAAGGCTCAACAATCGGATGTCTATATATGGTGGGGAGGTGAACCTACTAACGATGATTGCTATGCCCTCTTCACGCTCTTCTTTGAGGTCGATCCTGACGATATAGGCAAGTCCAGATTTGACGAGATGGTCTTGAGGAATATGAGAGCTATCATCAACATAGCCGAGAGGGAACGCTACAATCTATCATCATATAACGAATATGAACCTCAAGTCTGGAAGGCTGTGTTCTCCTAGATGTAAACGGATACAGACTGCATCAATATAGATAATGATGCCAGATTTGATAGGCACCTCCATGCAGAGGTTCCTAGAAGGCTCTCTCAACCACATAGTCACAGAACTGGTTCAGGCATGACTTGTTCGAGGAATCTGGAAAATCGGCTAGCTTGGCCTTTGCCTGCTCAGAGAGTTGCCTTGCCACTTTCTTTCCATATTCTATGGAGCCCGTTCTCTCGAGAGCCTCCAACGCATCTGAGATATCCTCCTTCGAGGCGTCTTGTTTCCCGAACGCCTTCAGTATGATCTTACGGTTCTCAGTTGTCGATGTCCTCAGCGCATGAAGAAAGATGATCGTTGGCTTGCCATTCCTCATATCGCTTCCCACGGGTTTTCCAGTCTTCTTGGGATCCCCAACTGCGCCCAGCAGATCGTCGGCGACTTGAAAGGCCTGTCCGACTCTTTCCCCAAAAAGGGATAGATTCCTGAGCGAGTCACCCTTGGTCCCACCTACTATTCCCCCGATGAGCGATGATGCCTGATAAAGACGCCCGGTCTTCTTTGCCACAAGGGAGAGGTATGTCTCCTCGGTCGTGTCTCTCTTATTTTGGAGGCTCATGTCCATCCACTGGCCCTCGCAGACGGTTATGGCCGCCTCTGACAATGCCTCGATTACCCTTTGCGTGGTCGATGAAGGTATATTCCTCTTCCAGAAAGCTTCGCACACGCACTTGAAGACAAGTGCGAATAGCATGTCACCAGCAATTATGGCAGCGGGTTCACCGTATACCTTATGAACTGTTGGGGCCCCATGCCTGAAGTCGTCCCTGTCCATAACATCGTCGTGGATTAAAGTGAAGTTATGGAGGAGTTCAACGGAAACCGCTGCAGGGAGAGCATCCTCAACGCTTCCGCCGACAAGTTCACAGCATTTGACGAGTACGAAAGGCCTCAACCTCTTGCCTCCCAGTTTGATCAGATGGAACGCTGCCTGAGAGAGTTCGTCGGAATAGTCTGAGGACAGTTGCTTGAGGTAGTCATTAACCCTTCCAGCCACCAGTGAGATCTCGTCGATGACATTCGCCATCATGACCACCCCAAATGGTGCAAGGGGGTCGGAAAGTGAGATTTTCGCATGGGCGGCTTACCCCTTCCTTCGTGCAAACGCATCAACGTCTATCCCCCTTGAGGATAGCCAGCTCCTCATTAGGCCCGTGATCACGATCGGGCAACCCCTCATCTCACCTGTCGACGATGCCCCTACCAAGAACATCGACAGCCTCAGTTCGTCGCTGAAGTGGCCGATCCATTCCTTCACTGCCTTTACCCCCACGTTGGCCCTCCTCAGGAGTGGCAAAGCCACCCCCACACATGTAGCTCCTAGGGCAAGGGCCTTCGCTGCATCGAGGCCCGTCCTGACGCCACCGGAACAGATCACTTCAAGGCCTGAGCAAGAACTGACCTCTATAAGCGACGCGACGGTTGGAATCCCCCAGTCCCAGAAGCTAAGTGCGAGTCTCTGGTTTTTTTCAGAGCCCTGTTCGAGTGCCCTGAAATATTCCACTGCCGCGAAGCTGGTTCCCCCCGCCCCAGCCACCTCGATGCACTTGATCCCAAGTGATTTCAATGCAATGGCATCTTCAGAGGAGATGCCAGCACCTGTCTCCTTGATTATGACGGGCACATCGAGCTTCTCGACAAGCCTTGCCAGGGCAGACTTGACGCCGCTGAAACTCGTCTCGCCCCCGACCATGACGCCCTCCTGGAGCTTGTTCAGATGGACGACCAATGCGTCGGCCTCTACCATCTCAACGGCACTCACCCCATAGCTAGGACCGTGTCTGGCGAGCTGGATGGCTCCCACGTTGGCGATGACCATCGTCGTCGCGCATATCTCCCTCACCATCTTGAAGGTGTGCGCTACCTCGCTGTTCTCGATGGCCGCCCTCATGCTCCCAACCGAGATCGGGACGCCCACCTCCTCGGCCGCTTCGGCCAGGGCCCTATTGATGGGCACGGCCTCATCAACCCCTCCCGTCATGGAGCCTATCACCAGAGGCGAAGACATCTTGTGGCCGAGGAGTGTCCCTGAGATGTCGACGCCTTGGAGGTCAAGGTCGCTCAGAGCTTGGTGCACAAGGGTCAAGTCCCCAAATCCTGCCGTGATCTGCCTTGCCTGGACGTCCCTGTTCAGGCATATCCTGACGTGATCGGACTTTCTATCCGATGTCCTCCGTCCCTCGCGCTCTTCAATTCCCTTTGTGAGTTCGGACAAGTTCACCACCTCAACTCCGTGCCGATTACGCTCTTGCCCTTAAGGGCTGCGAGCAGCCTTCCACGCCTCCGCCCATTAATAAGCAAGAGCCTCGTTCCCCTTTTTGAAAGCGGTCTCAGGGCCTCGAGTTTGTGGGCCATGCCACCAGTCACGTCGATGCCAGTGGTCGGCCATAGCAACGAGCGATAGCTCCTGTCTCGCATCCTGACTATGGGCAACGCCCTCCCATTTGCCTCAAGGCCATCCCTGTCCAGGCACATTATGATCTTACCGACCCGCATCCTCTCCGCGAGAGCCTCAGCGACCAAATCGCCTGAGATGATGGAGTAGCCCGTGGCTTCGTCACAGCAAAGGTCTCCCCTCATGACCGGCACAAGGCCCAGTTCCAATGTTGAGGAGATGGTCTTCAGGAAGAGGGCCCTGATGCGGCCAAGCCTCGAAGTCGCCACTGAAAAAGTGGGGAGGACGACGCCAGGTAAGCCAGATTCGATGAGGCTCCCTGTGATGGCCGAAGAGAGCTCGTCCATCCCCTGTACGACCTTGGCCAAGCTGATCCTATTGGCTGACTTCGTGGGCGGCAGAAGCCGAAGCCTTCGTACTAGATAGTGGCCATACGAACCTCCGCCATGGACGATGATCAGCCTTTTTGTGTTGCTCGACGCTAGTTCATTGCAAAGTCTCCTAACGGTCCTCAGGTCGATTGTCAATGGCTTGTCCTTTCGGGTCACAACGCTTCCGCCGAGCTTGACTATTGTCGCTAGCCGGTCCAACTCCTCACTCCCTCTTTGGATATGCTGACGATAAATGGTGTGCTACCGGCCTCTCCCATCTTCTCGGCAACTTCGCGTTCTTTACCAGGAGGGGCGATCGCGACTACGCACCCACCGCCACCAGCTCCAGTGAGCTTAGCACCAAGGGCATTCGAGGTGATCGCGGAGATTACGAGCCTATTGAGGGCTTCAGAGGAGACACCTAGGAGACAGAGGACCGTGTGGTTTAGGAGCATCATCCTTCCGACCTCAACCATGTCCGATTCTGCCAAGGCTTGACTCATCCTCGCCGTTATGTCGCCCAAAGACCTTAGGCAGATTTCGAAGAGATCACGGGATGATTCGGCGAAATCCGCCACCCTCTTGACCATGTCCCCCGTCTTCCTCGGCGATCCTGTATGCCCCAATATGAGCCCAATCCCTTCAGGATATTTCACCCTCTCCGGCAGCGAACCTTTCCGGTATATGATCGCGCCCCCATGCAAAGCTACGTTTACGTCAACCCCGCTTGGCATTAGGTGAACTTTCTTCTCGCCCTCGCTAGCCATTACGGCGATCTCCCCCGAGTCTATACGCAGGTCCAGGGCATTCGAACAGGCAGAAGCAACTGCAACTAGGATTGATGCCGAGGAGCCAAGGCCGGAGCCCATGGGAATCTGCGATGAGACCGTTATCCTAAGGCCTCCTTCGCGTCCTGCCTTCCTTAGGGCGAAGGCTGCAACTGAGGCAATGGGAGAAAGGCCCTCCCCACGGGTCTCAGTGGGTCTGAACCTCTGTCTCCCTAGTTTATCAGACGTGACATCGATGACATCCTCTGGAATGGCCTCGACGGATGCCTCTGACCTCAGGTCCACAGCAGCGACAAGGCAAGGATAACCATAAACAACCGAGTGTTCTCCCGACAAGATGACCTTGCCAGGAGCTGATGAGTGGTACACCACATTCACCTCTTAGCAGCATCGACCATGGGTGTCTGTCCGTCGTTTGTGGCTTAAATATCGTTTTGCAGGGACTTATTCACTGGAGCACTAATGCCAACGTATTACCAAGGCCATTGGGTTATTGGGAAGGCTTTATCAATGGGGCATGACACCATCGTTTCAGGTGATGCAAGCTGCCCTGCCCAAAGCTCAAGAATGAGACCTGGGAGGAATACGTCAAGCGTCATCAGAAGCTGAGGAATCCGAAGCCTAAGGAGAAGCCCAAGAGGGTCGATTCTGAGCTACCTATGAGGTACGAGTCCTAAGGGCTCAGAGGACCGGCTATGTAGCCGATCCCCCAGCCTTGACCTAGGTTTCACCCTCTGGGCCCGAAGTAGGAATTCCATGGTGCTTTATGTGGCCTCTAGGGCGGGTAATGCACGACGACCCTTGTCGCTGTCTTCCGTATACTCATGGGCGAAACCACCGGTAAGAAATCTAATACTTTACAAAGTTAACAGTGGTAGATTGTGACTATGGTAAATAGATATCTAGGGTTGGATTCCTTGAGGAAATTGTTAAAGTAGCAACAAGCCCAACACTTCCCTTAGGACTCGACCGAAGTTCGGAGCTGCATGAGCGATGAATCGGCAACCTCTAACTCGAGACAGAAGGGGGATCGTAATAGACACGATAACGATCACCGTAGTGTGCCTAACCCTGGCAATCGCGATGGGCGGTTGGATCTTCGGGATTTCATCCGTCTTCGTAAGGGACGGGAGAATAGAGATCAAGGCCGTTTATGCCATGAACCAAGTGAACAGCTTCACGATTTTTGTGGAAGTAAAGAACATGGGAAGCGCCTCCTCCACCCTAGAAGAGGCACTATTGAATGGCCATAAATGCGAATCCGAGCAGTTTCCATTGACGGTGCCAACGGGCCAGAGCGCAGTAGTGAAGTTCAACATTCCCGTGTCACAGGGCATACAAAGTGGCGTGATTACCCAAATTGAACTCCGGACATCGGAGGGTATAACGTGTAGCACCGTTGTTGTCCTGCCTTAAGGCCTAGAAGCCATTTTGGTCAGAGACCATTGCCTAGAAAAAGCATTATCCTCCGCATCCAAGGCCATCGATGTGAGAGATCTTGGGACTGACGCCCAGGGAAAGGGCACTGAGGGCCTTGCAGTTGGAGGAGCCTGACAGGGTCCCGATGTTCGAGCTCGAATTCCAGTACCCGGAGGCTGTGGTCGGGGAGCCCTACATCATGACGGGAGAGGACGAGAAGTGGGAGAAGGTCGTCTTCGGCGAAGATTACAAGGGTATGATCCCCTCGGCGAGGGGGGTCGATGTCACCGAACACAATGTCAGAGTCTTGGCCAGGACATGCGCCAAGCTCGGATACGATGTGCTGAGGCCGGCATTTGTACCAGACTATCTGAAGGCCTTGCAGATCGCCAAGAGGATTGCGCCAGACCTTCTGTTAATGGGTTCGACCGGCGGGACATTGGGCATACCGGATGGCAGTTCCATGTCCGGGATCGTGAAGAGGGTGTATACCGAATCCGGCGCAGTGACTAGGGAGATGGGAGAAAGGGTAGCAGGGAGCATTGAGGGCATTCGAATGCAGGTCGATGCAGGAGCCGATGTCGTAGTGGACTGCACGGACTTCTGCCTTAAGGAAGGGCCTTTCTTCAAGCCGTCGATCTATAGGGAACTCATATTCCCGCATCTCAAGATGATGGTCGATGCAGCGCACAAAATGGGGATATTCTTCGTGATGCACACGGATGGTAACCTCTGGCCGATAATGGGGGAGCTAGTCAGCACGGGGATAGACGCGTTGCACTCGATCGACCCGTCCGCCGGCATGAGGATCGCGGACGTGAAAGGACGCTATGGGGAAACGATGGCATTATGCGGCAACGTTGACGCCGCCACGCTCTTGGCCTATGGTTCATCGGAAGATGTCATCAGGGAGGCCAGAAGGTGTGTCGACGAAGGGGCTCCGGGGGGAGGTTACTTCCTGACGAGCAGCAACTGCATCTATAGGGCTGTGCCTGTGGCCAACGCCCTAGCACTTGCCAAGACTGGAAGGGAATATGGAAGATATTGCCCCCATTAATGTGGCCAATGTGACCGTTCTTTCGGTCCATCGACAAGGACATCTGCGCGGATTGTGGATCCGTTGGCCAATAACATAAGGATGTTAGCGGCTTCCCTAACTGAAGGCTGATCTGGATAAAGCTTCACCTTACCTCCCTTGAGATCGGCGAAGCCATACCTCCCCAAGAAGAGGCACACATTCTTGATGAATTCTATGGGCAATAAGAGTTTGGCGGCCAACTCGATGCAAGAATGCCATCTGAGATCACTAAGGCAGAGGTAGACCAAATCGACAGGTGATGGACAATCACGCATTGGTTTTAAGAGATGGCTCTCTCGCACAGGGGAATCTGTGTAGAGACATATCGCAATATAAATGTGACTGGCATTTTACAATGGCAAAGATTCCTCAGGTGGAAACCAGAGATCAGGAGGTATTCGGCCACCTATGAGGCCATTTGAAAGGCGGGAAGGCCCAAGGGTTGGCGTTCGTAGACAATCCTGCATTATGAGTCGAGACGCGGAGCAGATGAATGCCTGTTCTACTCCATGGACATAAATCCGAGTCCATTCCCCATGTCTCTCGGTGGTCGGGATTGCAGACATGGATTGGGATCGTCCTCGGCGTCGTAATTGGGTTGGGCATAATCTACCTGCCTCTGCTCATCCGACAGGCCATGATACCGAACCTTATGGTATCGGGCACGAGGGACGAACAGGATCTGGCATCTGCCAAGGCGGAGGGAGTAGAGGAAGATGCTGTTCAGGGGGAGATGTTACCGATTTTGGTCGCGATTATTGGCTTGGGTGTCGGTATCGCCTATGTCACCTATCTCCTCGCCAGAGGGCGTCAAGCCTAGGTAACCGAATAAAATCATATACCGTGCTTCCACTTCTTGAAATGAGGACAGATGGATGAGGCGTCCAGAGCCAAAGAGGTCATTAAACTTCTGAGCAAGTTGTATCCAGACGCTAAGGTAGCGCTGAACTATGGGAATCCCTTGGAGCTACTGGTGGCAACGATATTGTCAGCCCGATGCACCGATGCCAAGGTCAATCAGGTCACGAGGAAGCTCTTTGAGAAGTACAGGACTCCCGAAGATTACATGAATGCGAAGACTTCGGTGCTGAGGAGGGAGATAAGGTCCCTTGGAACATTCAGGAGGAAGGCGGCGCTCATCAAGGGGTGCTGCAAGGCCCTTGTTGAGGAGTTTAACTCCTCGGTTCCACGGTCAATGGCCGAAATCGTGACGCTACCGGGCGTTGCCAGGAAAACGGCCAACGTGGTCCTCGCAAACGCCTATGGGGTAGTCGAGGGAATAGCCGTTGACACCCATGTTACGAGGCTTTCAAGACGCTTGGGCCTTACGAAGAACAAGTTGCCTGATAAAATCGAGAAGGACTTGATGGGAATAGTCCCGAGGGGAGATTGGTTCAGGATAAGCTACCTCTTGATAGACCACGGCAGGAAGATATGCACGGCCCGAAAGCCGCTATGCAGTGAATGCGTCATTAACGGAATATGCCCTTCAGCCTTCAAGTTCAAGTTATGAAGGTTTGGGCTAGATGCTCCTTAATCGTCTCCTCTTCAAATTCCTTAAAATCCTTCGTTCCTTTCAGGAACTTCCTGTGTTTAAACGGTATGTAGTAATCACAGTATAGGGTTATGAGGGCATTAACTACTCGCCCGAGATGATTCATGACTAAGGCCCTTCCCTTACCAGAACCAGAGGAATCCTTCCCGAGCAGCTCCACCATGTTGGGGCACGATAGTACCTGTCCCGCAAATGCCGCCGGGTCCCTTTTCCTGAATCCCTCCTCGTAACAGGCGGGATTGTGGGTGCAGACGCACTTGAGAGCGCTGTCTATGAGAATCAGGTCGACCAGTTCGGTCCTCTCCTGCCACTCTGTCAGCCTTATAGTCGAGAATAAGTCCTCCTCCGTCCTTTCGATCATCTCGCAAAGCTCTGGGGACGTCTGCCTGAAGACGGCCAGCGTCTTCTCCCTTATCCCCCTGAGGTTCCTTATCCGCTTAGATACGTCTGCGGCCACATCATCGTACTTCTCGAAGGACGACTCGCTTGGATGGGCCAATATCTGCGATATGTAAGCCTCGGCTTCAGGACGCACAGGGGCTCCATCGGACTCCAGTCCGAATAGGTTCTTGTACTCGAGAAGCACTTCACCGATCATCTTCATGAATACCCTCACGTTCTGGGTAAGGTGATTCATCTCCCTCTCCTTATGCTCCTGAAGGTTGTCGAAGAAGTCCCTGCCGTATGCGACCTTTATCGCCTCCCATATCGCCATCCTCCGTTGCAATTCATCCCACCTTTCCAGTTTGAGCAGCATGTAGAGGCGTCTCAGGCTCCTCTCATACGTTCCCCACCTATCATTCAGGAATTTCGGGAACGCCACGTACCAAGGTTGCGGAGGATACGCATTCTGGCCTATAGTCCAGATCCTGGCCAGACCGGTGGCGCTCTTCCGGAGGTCATCCAGGTCTCTGATCACTATCTCGGACAGAGGCGTTATCCTCATGCTGCCTACCGATGGGCTTCCCCAGTTATTTCAATGTGCCGCTGGTGGCGTGTTCATAGCTCCCAAAACCCTCATCATCGAGCTTTGACGGCGATTTCAGCCCCATTCGTCAATGGTAGATAACTACGTCGGCGGTGGTCGGACGTCAAATGATAATATGACCGCGACGTACCGTCCCCGCTTCAGGACCCCTCAATCCCGCTTTCTGCGCTGGCCCCTACCGGTGTGACCTAAGATGAGCCGGCCATTTTGGATAGTGGCGTCCATGGTCTGTGTTAACTCTTCGTAGATTCGTAGCTGCCACTCAGTCCAGTCTCGCCCTAAGGGCCTCCAGGTACTTCCGAGCAAGCCACCAGATCCCAATACCCAATCCAGTCCAACCTCGACTGTTGCCCCAAGAGTGAGGTGCATTGTGGCTCGACGATTATCCACTTGCCACTGGTCAGACCCCGATCCGTCAAGTCCTCGTAGTACCAGTAGCGATATGGTCCGAGGTTGTCCAAGTGGACCAGGACCATCGCGTGATGCCCTATGGTTGAGTTGGCAAAGAACGCGATCGCAGCCTCGATGCCCGCCCGCTCCAACAAGGCTGTGGCGAGTATGCTGAAACTCGTGCAGTCTCCAGAACGGAACGTGAGGGTTTCGCATGGAAACCACATGTGGTCCAGAATCCTGTCCTCGTAGTGGACGAACGAATTCGTGAAGGAGAGGACCTTCTCTATCTTCGTCACTTCGCTATCAGAGGAAGATATGCCCGATAGGGCCATGGCTTGGTCCATTATCCGACTGCTGGTCTGGTAACTGTACTCGCCCGTCCGGTTATGGTAGCCACTCGCTGCCTCCAAGGCAGGCCACCAGCAATTGCCGATGTCATGCGATGCCAATTCTACGGCGAACGACACGCTCAAGTCATAATAGTTGGGAAGCGTCCGCCACTCCCCCTCGTCCACCAATCCAAGGCCAGAGCTGTATGAGTTGGCCCTCACATAATCGTAGTACGTCTCTAGGGCTGTCCCAACGTTCAAGCTCCGCCAGACGGCATACTGAGTCTGGTGGTCCACGTAACTGGCCGATGGGAAGGCACGGTCATCACCTCCCTGGGATCGATTATACAGGCTTTCGATTTGAGGCGAGAGGCATTTGCTGCGCTGGATATGGAGCTCCTGTGGTACCAATCTGTTGCGTGACTTTTGCTCATGTCGGAGGTTCACATACCTGACTCCAATCCTGTTCGCGCTGGCATGGTAGAGTAGTTCCGCCGCGAGGAGAAGGCTCAGAATCATGAAGACGACGGCTGTGACCTTCCACCCTCTGTCTCTCGTCTGTTGGGAAGCTCGAGGCAGAATCCCAACTGCCCTTTCGGAGCCCACATTATATCCTCTCCACTTTGGCCTCGGAATTATTGATGGCAATATAAGGATTCAGTTACATCC